>JAESFG010000055.1_pt1 | contig 511034 bp, 472 predicted proteins | sample 9269371 | NCBI WGS metagenome assembly JAESFG01 (sample SAMN14506227, study PRJNA617093) | algae metagenome | isolation source: Aetokthonos hydrillicola CCALA 1050 (B3-Florida) and co-occurring... | place: USA: South Carolina | collected 2013-01-01
CAGCGTCGACTTGCCGGCGCCGTTGGGGCCGATGAGGCCCGTGAAGGACCTCTCCGGCACCTCGAGGTCGACCCCGCGCAGCACGTGGACCCCATAGAAGTCGAGCTTCAACCCTTCGATGCGCAAGGCTGCTGTCATGGGGCCCGTGCCGTGCGCCGCTGCGCCGTGGTCTGCGTCGGAAATTGCTGGCGCACCTGCTGCTTCCAGAAGCCGAGCATCTGTTCGAAATAGGGGGGGTCGTCACGCAGCACCGTCTGGGCGATCATGCCGCGCACCAGGCACATCGTGGTGTTCATGACCGTGCGGACATGATCGGCCTCGACGCCGGTCCGCGACGCCAGGGCGGTCCAGATCGCATCGAGCCCGGCATGGAATTCGCGGACGGTCGGGATGAGCTCGGCCTTGAACCCGGGATTGTGCCGCGCTTCCGGCAGGTACTCCATCGTCACATAGAACAGCCGGTCCGACATCATCCGCCAGATGTAGTCGACGATCTCGTCACTGGAGCCGCCGCGCTCCATGAAGTCCTCTGCGAAGCGATGCAGGCGCTGTGTGGTCTGGCTGAGCAGATCAGCCACCGAGGCGGTGATGATCGCCTCGCGTCCGGCGAAATGATGCGTCAGGGCCCCGCGGGACACGCCGGCCCGGCGGGCAATTTCAGGCGTCGACGTTCGGGAGAGCCCGCGCTCGTGCAACAGGTCGATCGTCGCGCTCATCAGGCGAGCCGAGGTGTCCGCGCTGCGTTCCTTCTGGGATCGTCGTTGTCCGGCCGAAGTCACGCGCTGCCTCGCACGAGGAAGGAATACCCCCGAAGCTGCGGCTCAATTTGCAAACAGTCAAGATTGTTTCTTATGTCGGTGAGGCCAGATTGGCGCCGGTCGTGCGTCAGAGGGCTTCGATCGCGCGCGTCTTCAGGGCGCAGCAGGGATGACGACCTGAATCGGCCTCGATCCGATGTCCTCGCCTGTCACCCGATCAACCGCCACCGGCTCCAGGTCCCGTCCGGTGGCTGCGTCCAGATAGCGGACCAGCGCGCCTGATCCTCGGTGCCTGCGCCCCCACGCGGCGATCATGAAGAGGACGGGCAGCACGTCGCGGCCTGCGGCCGTCAGTCGATACTCGTCGCGTGGCGGATGCTCGAGATAGCGGACCTTCTCCATCAGGCCCTCTTTGGTCAGATCCGAAAGGCGCTTGGTCAGGACGGTCGGCGCAATGCCCAATCGCTTCCGGAAATCGTCGAACCGCGTCACGCCGTTGAGGGCGTCACGCAGGATGAGCAGGCTCCAGGCGTCGCCGAAACAGGCGATCCCACGGGCGATGGGGCACGGTGAATCCATCATTCTTACGATCCATATCGATTTGATAGTGACTTACTATTTTTTTCATACTAACATGCTATCCAATCGATAGTCACCTCTGGAGAGTTCGATGTCGTCCAACACTACGCCTGTTGCCATCGTCACGGGAGCCTCGTCGGGGATCGGGCGGGCCACAGCGATTGCGCTCAAGGGAGCGGGATACAAGGTCTACGGTACGAGCCGGCGACAGACCACCGCGGGGCCCGATGGCATCACGATGCTGGTCTGCGACGTCGCGGACGACGCGTCCGTCGACACCCTCGTCGCTCATGTCCTGTCCGAGGCCGGCCGCATTGACGTCCTCGTCAACAATGCAGGCCTGGGCATGACGGCCGGCGCGGAAGAGGTGTCGGTCGAACGCGCGAAGATCCTGTTCGAGGTGAACGTCTTCGGCGTCCTCCGCCTGACGAACGCCGTACTGCCGACGATGAGGCGCCAGAAAAGCGGCCGCATCATCAACATCAGCTCGGTGCTCGGCTTCATCCCGGCCCCGCACATGGCGCATTACGCGGCGACCAAGCACGCGCTGGAGGGCTATTCGGAATCGCTGGACCACGAGGTTCGCACGTTCGGCGTGCGGGTTTCGTTGATCGAGCCCGCCTACACGCGGACGTCCTTCGAAGTGAATGCGATCCAGCCGGACCGTCCCATTCCTGCCTACGAGCCGGGACGGGCCAGTGCCGATGCGGTGATGCGGACGGCCATGACGACAGGCGATGCGCCAGAGATCGTGGCCGCCGCCGTCCTCGACGCGGTCGCGGCCAGGCGTCCGAGGCTGCGTTACGCGGCTGGCAAACTCGCCCGCCAGATCAGCCTGCTCCGGCGCTTCGTCCCGGCGACCGCTTTCGACAAGAGCCTCCGGAAGCAGAACGGACTGCCGGCCTGACGTCGCCCCTCGCGGACGGTGCCGCCCGCTCCTGACTCGCCCCAAGACCTCTCCGACAAACCAGGAAACCGCTATGATCCGTTCCGAAGCCGCATCCGACTCCGCCTCGGCCGCGACGCAGTATCTCGAGCTGGACGATCGCAGGATCGCCTATCGTGTCGTGGGCGTCGGGAAGCCGCTGGTCCTGTTCAACCGCTTTCGTGGTGTCCTCGACACCTGGGATCCGCAATTCATCGACAGCCTCGTCGGCCACGGCTTTCAGGTGTTCACCTTCGACTATTCCGGTCTGGGCCTGTCGTCGGGAGACAAAAGCTACAATCCTGCGGCCCTCGTGAAGGATGCGCGTCAGCTCATCCACGGCCTGGGCTTGGACGACGTCGCCATCGGCGGTTGGTCGCTGGGCGGCATCGTCGCCCAGATCTATCTCGCCATGTTCGGTTCAGAGGTGAGCCACGTCATTCTGCTCGGCACGACGCCTCCCGGCCCCCTCGTGAAGCCGGCAGAGCAACTCTTCTACGACATGGCCGCCAAACCGGGTGTCGACCTCGAACAGTTCACCACGATCTTTTTCGAACCTGCCGATGAAGCAAGCCGCGCCGCATCGCGCCGCTCGCTGGAGCGCATCAGTCTGCGCTCCCGGGATCGCAGCCCCGATGTCGACGCGGAGTGGGCGATCGCTCAGATCGGACGGACACCGCGCAACCCGGCGTTCCCATCCGACGACGTGCTCCAGGCGCTCAAGCACACCGCCGTTCCGATCCTCCATCTGGGCGGCGACCACGACATCATCTTCCCCGTCGAGAATTGGTATGCGCTGAATGGGGTGCTGCCGACGCTGCACGTGATCACCTATCCGCGGGCCGGGCATGGGCCCCACCATCAGTATCCCTTGGCTGCGGCAGCCCAGATCGCCGCTTTCGTGCAGGCGACCCCGTTGACCTGACCATCGCATCGGCGGGCTGGACCGGCACAATGGCAACCCGCCATCTGCGCGACGACCGTGCCGGATGGCGACGTGTGTGCGGACCTCTGTCTTGCTCGCGCGTCACTCTCTCTGGACGGCTCTCCTGCTCAATGTCCGGCGAAAATCCTGAGGGGATCCGCCCTCCCAGCGCCGGAAGGCCCGGTTGAAATGGGCTGCATCGGAATAGCCCAGTTCCATCGCGACCGCCGTGACGCTGGCGCCGGGGCGGGCGAGAAGCTCCCGCGCCTTCACCTTCCGGCAGTCGTCAACAAGGGTTTCATAATCGGTGCCGTCGTCGGCCAGGCGCCTCTGGATCGTCCGCGCGGACTGGCCAAGGATCCCGGCCGCCTGCGGGAGTGTCACCGGCCCTTCCGGCAGGCTGGACCGGATGATGCGCTCGACGGCCCTGCGCGTGTCGCTCGCGCCGAGCCGGATAGTCCCGACGCTGGCCGTGTCGTCCCGTCCCGCCGGGTGTCCGCCGGCGACTGCGCCCGCGCGGAGCGGTCCGGCGAGAGCCGCGCGCTGCATGTGGATCCTGACCTGCGAGCCGCTGCCGAATGCGACGGGCGCCTGGAACCAATCCTCATAGGCGGTGCGACGGCCCTTGCAGGCATGGGGAAAGACGACCTTGTCGGGGGTCCAGTCGGCGCCGAGGAGATGGCGCAGCATGAACACATGGAAGGCGGCCGCGCCCTCATACAGCAGCCAGGCCGTCTCGTCGTCGCCGATCAGTCCATGGACCATGACAGCGTCCGGTCCCTGCTTGAGAAGCTGGAGCGTGACATGGGACTGCAAGGTCGGCATCGCGGCGATGTGGGCCTGCAGGCAGGCCTCGGCGGAATGGCCGGCCGCCAGCGCATGCCCGATCGGGCCGAGCTTCGCCGCATCCGCGCTGCCCCCGAGCGATAGTCCGAGTTCGGCGATACCCAGATGCCGTGCGGCCACTTCGAGAGCATGATGGATCTGGGCCCGCGGCACGATCCGCCCGGTCTCGACATCCTCGACGCTGAGGCCGGCCCGGTTCAGGACCCGTTCCGGGGCCTCCCCGACGGCCGCAAGATGGCCCGGGAGCATGTGCAGAAGGGTCGCCCGGGCGGCCGCGCGTGACATTGTGCTCTCCGACGACCGTCGACGGACAGAAAACCCGCTCCTTCCGTAGGGAAGCAGCGGGTCAACATCATGCCGATACTGCGTGGCGCCGCAATTCGAAATTAGCGAAGCTTTCAGTCCCGGCCGGCCCAGCAGCGTCAATCGCCCTGCGTGAAGAAGGCATCGTCATTGGGGAAGACGGGGCCGGGCGCATGCCGTCCGAGATAGGATTTGAAGGTCTCCTGGAAGAACAGGGAGGGCTTCATCTCCCTGGAGAGTTCGTCGATCCGCTTCTGCAGCGCGGCAACCAGCGGAGCGTTCTCCGCGGCGAGATTGGTCGTCTCGCCGGGGTCTTTCGCAATGTTGTAGAGCTCGACCTTCGCCGGCAGGGTCGCGCGCAGGCTCAGCTTCCAGTCGCCCTGACGCAGGGCGGCCCTGAACATCTCGACATTGTAGACGATCTCCGTCCGCGGCGAGGGCGCGCCCTGGCTGAGCGTCTGCCAGACATCGACGCCGTCGAGCGGCTTGGTGCCCGCCAGCGAAGCGCCCGCACGCGCCGCCAAAGTGGGCAGCATGTCGACGACATGCATCGGCTGGTCGACCTTGCCGGGCTTGATCCGCCCGGGCCAGTTCGCCAGCGCGACCGCGCGCGTGCCGCCCTCGTCGAGGGAGCCCTTGCCATTGCGCAGCGGCGTGTTGCGGGCCGGCAGCTGGCCCTTGGTCTCGATCTGACCTGCGAAGGCGGCCGAGGTGACGCCGCCATTGTCGCTGTGGAAGATCACCAGCGTGTCCTCCCGCATGCCCTTGCGCGAGAGTTCGGCGAGCACGGCGCCGATCTGCTCGTCCATGGCATTGATCATCGCCGCATAGGTCCGGCGGTTGGGATCGGCGATCGAGCTGAAACGATCGACATACTCCTTAGGCGCCTGGAAGGGCGTGTGGGGCGCCGTGAAGGCGAGATACATGAACAGCGGCTTGGCCGGATCATGCTGCCGGATATGGCGGACCGCATCCTTCCCGAGCAGGGTGGTCACATAGCCGGGCTCGTCGAGCTTGCGGTTGTCGCGATACCAGTCGGTGACGCCATGCACCTTGTGGGTGTTGTAGTCGATCTCGCCGATCAGCGCGCCGTACTGGTAGTCGAACCCGCGCTGCTTCGGCCAGAGCTTGCGGTCGGCATGGCCGAGATGCCATTTGCCGATGATCGCAGTGCTGTAGCCGGCTTCCTTCAGGATCTGCGGGAGCAGTTTCTCGTCGAGCGGAATGCCATAGTTCTGCTCGGGCAGGATGACGAAGCTCTGCAGCCCGTAGCGCATCGGGTAGCGCCCGGTCATGAGAGCCGCCCGCGTCGGCGTGCACATCGGCTGGACGTAGAACTGCTCCAGCTCGGCGCCCTCGCGGGCCAACTGGTCGATCGTCGGTGTCGCGATCTCCGGGCTGCGGAAGCCGACATCGGCAAAGCCGAGATCGTCCGCGACAATGTAGAGGATATGGGGCTTCTTGGCGGCCTGCGCCTGCGCGGCGACGGGGGCGAGCAGGGCGAGCGCCAGACAGGCGAGGCGAAGCGGCGAGCGGATCATGGTCCTATCCTTGGCGGTGCGTCGGCGTCAGAAGCGAGCGGTCAGTCCGAGGACCGGGCCCTGCTGGAGCGCGTCGAAGATGAAATTGCCGTTGCGATAATCGACCTTCATCGCGCGATAGCCGGCGAAGGCCGACCAGCGCTGGTCGATCGCGTATCCGACGCCCCCGAACACGTCCCATTCGTAGCGGGAGGCTCCCTTGCCGACGAAGCCGATGGTCGTCAGGTACCACGAGGGCGTCAGGTTGAGCCGGAACCGGGCGCCGACCACGGCGTCCGCCCATTGCTCGCTCTCGCTGAGCTTGAGGGTGCCGGGCAGCAGCTGGACGCGCAGCGTATTCTTGGTGGAGAAGCCGCGCACACCTGCGAAGCCGTCGAGGCTGTAGTTCTCGGTGTCGACAAAGCGGTAGCCGGCGGCGGCGAGGCCGATGAACGACGCGCTGTCGACCTTGACGCCGGCCGGGACACCTGCCGGAAACACGGTCTTGTTCGGCGAGATCTTTGAGGCGATCGCGTCGAAGAACAGCAGATAGCGCCCGTAGCCGATTTCGCCAGCGCCCATGATGCCGCCGTCGAAATTCTTCATGACCTGATCGAAGCCGATATCGACCTTGACTGTCGGCAACGGTGGCAGGGTCCGCATCCGGCCCTCGAGGCCGGTGGCCCAGAGATAGGCTGCGCCCTTGAAGGTCAGCGCCGGCGCCAGCGGCACGGGGGCCGCCGGCTCCTGACGGGGCGAGGGGATATCGGCTGCGCGGGCCGCGAGAGCGGAGCCGGTCAGAACGGCGGCGGCGAGCGCGCCGCGCAGGAGGGCGTTGAAGCTTGTCATGGCTGCCTCGGCGCGACGCAATAGTTCCAGTAGCCGCGGGTCTTGCTGGAATCGCTCCAGAACCAGCAGAGTTCGGGTGACGGCGCCTTGGGCACCGCATTCACGGCCGCGACGGTCACGATCGCGCCGATGGTCACCCCGGCGACGACGCTGCCCCAATACCAGGGCCGCACCGCGGGAACCGGCCTGACCGGAGCGACGACAACCGTTCGCCGGACGGTGCGCACCGGTGGCCGCCGGACGGCGGTGCGGGGAGCCGTGCGGACCACCGCCGTCGCGGCCTGGGCCTCGAACAGCGGGCCGAACGGCTCGAGCGGCCCGCAGACCGTCAGGGCTGCGAGGGATGCGACGGCGGCGCGGCGAAAGAAGCGATCGGGGGGCATTGGCGGGCGTGAGTCCAGATGGCAGAAGGGGGTCGACGCTTACCCCTCCGTGCCCCCGCGCGATTGCCATTTCGCGCCAGTCTGACGCAGAGGCAGCTGCTCTTCCGTCGCGGCTGATCCCTGGGCGCGGTGATAGATTGGCCGCCATGTTGAGGGATCTGTCTCGCGCCTGGCGCCAGTGGCGCTTTCTCACCCCCTGGCTCGGGCTTGTCCTGTCGGCCTTCATCCTGACCGCGATCCGCACGCAGGCGCAGATCGCGCCGGCACAGCGCGATGTCCGCAACGCCGGACCGGCCCGCCATGTCGGCTCGCAGGCCTGTGCGACCTGTCACGCCAGCCAGAGCGCCGCCTGGGCGGGCTCGCACCACGCCCATGCCATGGACCATGCCCGCCCTTCCTCGATGCGAGGCGACTTCGCCGACCGCACCGTCGAGGAGGCGGGCCGCAGGGCGCGCTTCTTCCGCGATGGCGAGGCCTATCGCGTCAGCATCGAGGGGGCGGATGGCCGCCCGGCCGACTTCACGATCTCCCACAGCCTCGGTTGGGAGCCGCTGCAGCAATATCTCGTGACCTTCCCGGACGGGCGCCTCCAGGTGCTGCCCTGGGCCTGGGATACCCGCAGTGCGGACGAGGGTGGCCAGCGCTGGTTCCTGGTCTCCGGTGCCGAGGCGATCGCAACCTCCGACAGCCGCCACTGGACCCGGGTGCAGCAGAACTGGAACCATATGTGCGCCGAGTGCCACACGACCGATCTGCGCAAGGGCTACGATGCGCAGGCGGATCGGTTCGAGACGCGCTGGTCCGAGCTCGCCGTCGGCTGCGAGGCCTGCCACGGACCCGCCGGCCGTCATGTTTCATGGGCGCGTAGCGGCGCGAGCGCGGCCGATCCGCTCAAGGGCTTCGCTGCGGTCGCGCCAGCCGGTCCGGCGCGCCACTGGACACCGGCGACGGCCGAGACACGCCCGGCCGTCACGACCGGTCGGCCGGCAGGGGATTCCGTCGAAACCTGCGCCCGCTGTCATTCGCGCCGGGGGCAGATCGCCGTGGACTGGAGGCCGGGGCGCCCGCTGACGGAAACCCACAGCCCCGTGCCCCTCGCGGCGGGGCTGTTCGAGGATGACGGGCAGATGAAGGACGAGGTCTTCAACGACCACAGCTTCAAACAGAGCCTGATGTATCATCGCGGCGTCAGCTGCACGGACTGCCATGATCCTCACAGCGGCAGGCTTAAGGCCGCGGGCGCTGCGGTCTGTTCACAATGCCATGCGCCGGCGCGCTTCCAGACAGCCGCCCACAGCGGCCATGCGGACCGGGCCGGGGCGCCCGACTGCATCAGCTGCCACATGCCGGCACGGACCTATATGCAGGTCGATCGCCGTCACGATCATTCCTTCCGGATCCCCCGGCCAGACCTGACGATCTCGACCGGCATCCCCAACACCTGCCAGGCCTGCCATGGCGACCGGACGGCACTCTGGGCCGCCGAGGCGGTCGAGCGCTGGCACGGACCGGTCCGCAAGGGGTTCCAGACCTACGCCACGGCCTTCCACGAGGCGCGCGCAGGCGAGCCGTCCGGCCGTGACGCGCTGCTGCGTCTCGCGGTCGACCCGGCGGCTCCGGCTCTCGCCCGCGCCACGGCCATCGGCGAACTCGCGGCCTGGCCCGGCGCTCAGACCGATGCCGCCGGGCTGCGCGCTCTCGACGACCCCGATCCGCAGGTGCGGGCCGCCGCCATCCGCCAGCTGGAAGGGCTGCCGCGCGAGAGGCGGCTCGTCGCAGCGCCGCTCCTGGACGATCCGAGCCGGCTCGTCAGGATCGCGGCAGGCTTTCTCCTCGCGGACCTGCCGGTGGAACTCCTCCCGCCGAAACTCCGGCCGGCGCTGGCCGAGGCGGTGGCGGCCTATGTCGCGGCGCAGGAGCTGGATCTTGACAGGCCGGAGGCCCGCGCCAATCGCGCCCAGCTTCATTTGAAGCAGGGGCGGGCCGAGGAGGCGGAGCGCGACTATCGCGCCGCGCTGCGGCTCGACCCGTCGGCCGGGCTGATCGCGGCGCAATTGGCCGAACTGCTGCGACGCACCGGCCGGGAGGATCAGGCGGAGGCCATGTTGCGCAGCGTCCTCGCGGTCGATCCCCGCTCCGGCGCGGCTCTGCATGCGCTGGGGCTCTCGCTCGTTCGCCAGAAACGCCTTCCCGAAGCCCTCGGCAGCCTCGCCCAGGCCAGCGAAGCGGACCCCGGCAATCCCCGCTATGCCTTCGTCCATGCGGTGGCGCTTCGCTCGGCTGGCCAAACGCAGCAGGCACGAGCGATCCTGGAGGCGAACCTGTCGCGCCATCCCGGCCATGTCGACACGGCGGTCGCGCTACTCCAGGAGGCCCTCCAGAACCGCGATCACGGCCGCGCCGCCGAACTGGCGAAGCGGCTGACGGCCCTGCGGCCTGACGACCGACGCTTCGAGGGCATTAGCCGGGACCTCAACCGCTGACGGCGCTGTTCGGACCGATCGTTCGCAGACGGCACTTCGGCGCCACGGGACTCAGCCGCTCTCGCGGCAGGGCGCTGCGGCGCGGGGGTCTCGGATCCACCAAATGTGCAGCTAAACCTCCGCTTCGGGGTCGCTCGGTCGGAGCATCGCACCGTCGCCTCGCGCTTCGGACGATCCCGCAGACCATACCGCGCGGCGAAATCCCCATAGCCCACGGCCCCTGGCCGCGGCTTCCTCCCCTGGAGGCTTTCGGACGCCGGCCCTCAGCCCGGTCAAAACCCGCCCGCATGGGCCGGCATCCGAAACCCTTCACATCAGCCGACATTGATACCTTGCCTAAGAGCAGACGCCGCCCGCGCCCTAGCGCGATGTCGCTGGCGCCGCCGCGGATCTGCGGCACCTAAAACATCGCCTCATAGGCGCAGTTGACGGCCAGTTCGGAGATCGAGGCCGTGTTCGGCAGTTGGACGATCAGGGCGACGAGCCTTGCCAGATCCTCGGGGCGCGTCATCTCCTCCTGCGGCACCGGCGCCTGCGCCGTCATCTCGGTCGCGACATAGCCCGGACAGAGCGCGACCGAACGCACGCCGTCGGCGAAGGCCGCCTGCCGCACGGCATGCGACAGCGCCACCATCGCGAACTTGCTCATCTGGTAGCCGGCATTGCCGTTGCGCACGCGCTTGCCGGAGAGGGAGGCCACATTAACCACTCGGCCCTGGCCGCCCACCCGCAGATGCGGCAGCGCGGCCTGGATCAACCGGAACGGCGCCTTGAGATTGACCGCGAGCATCGCGTCGAGGTCCTCCTCGGTGCCGTCCGCCAGCGAGACGTTGCGCAGGATGCCGGCCGCGTTGACGAGGATGTCGATGCGGCCGAAGTGCGCCATCGTCGCCTCGACCCAGGCTCGTTCGGAGCCGGGATCGGTCGCCTGGTAGGCGAAGCTCATCATCCCCGCGGGCGCGAACCCCTCTCCGGGCTTCAGCGCCGGATCACGGATGGCGAGGCTCAAGGCGATGCCCTGACGCCCCAGTTCCTCGGCGATCGCCCGGCCGATTCCGCGGCTCGCTCCGGAGATCATCGCGACCTTCGTCATCGTCTCAATCCTCAAAGCCGGGCCATGCGGCGGTCGATCGCGTCCTGGAGGTGATACCAGCCGCTGACGATCGGCAGGAACCAGGGCCGCCCGTCATAGAAGGGCACGGGAATCTCGGGAAAGGCCGGGCTGTCGAACGCGCTCGGCTGGTTCTGGTGCCCGAGCAGCTTCAGGGCCGACTGGTGCCCGAGATAGGTCATCAAGGCGACGCCGTTGCCGTTGCAGCCGAGAGCGAAGTCGATGCCGTCGCGGCGGCCCATATGGGCGATCTTGTCGGCGGTCATCCCAACCTTGCCGCTCCAGCAATGGGTCACCTTGTAGCCGGCGAGTTGCGGCCAGACCTTCAGCATCATTGCATGAAGGCGGGGCGCAGCCGCCCGCTCCGGCAGATCGAACATGCCCGGCCGGCAGCCGAACAGCACGCGCGTCCCATCCGGCGAGGGCCGCGAATAGACCAGCTCGCGCTTGGAGTCGGTGATCATGCGGCGGCCGGGATTGATCTGCGCCATCAGTTCAGGCGGCAGCGGCTCGGTCGCGATCTGGTAGCTGCGCACCCCGACGATGCGCTTGCCGAGATCGGGATTGCCTCGGCCGGTGTAGCCATTGGTGCCGAAGAAGACGTTCCGCGCCCGGATCGTGCCGCGGCCGGTCTCGACGCTGTGGAAACCGTTGACCAGCGGCCCGACCTTCAGCACCGGCGCGTGCGAGCGCAGCCGCGCCCCGCTCTCGGTGGCGAGGCGCCGCAGCGCGCGGTGATATTTCGCCGGATGCAGGCCGCCATACTCGTCGATGACGATGCCGCCATGGTAGAAATCGGTCTGCGTGACCTCGTGCTGGCGCGATTTCGGGATCTCGTGAACCGTCACGCCCGTGTGCCTGGCGAGGAGTTCGCCGTGCCGCCGCAGGCGGTCATAGTGGCGCGGGACATGCGCCCCGAAATAGCGCCCGACGACGCCGAGATCGGCATCGAGCTGCTTCTCGGCGATCAGCGTCCTGAGATGCTGATAGGACGAGATCGAATCCGCCAGCAGCCGCTCCATCCGCGCCGCATCGACGCCCTTGACCGCGCCGCCGATGACGAGCTTCTGGCCACTGGAGACCATGCCGCCCGAGCGGGTCGACGCGCCGGCACCGAGCTCCTCGGCATCGACGACGGTGACGTCGACACCGTTGCGCGCCAGCTCCGCCGCCGCCGACAGCCCGCAATAGCCCGAGCCCACGACCAGAACATCGGTCGTTTCCGGCAGCGCCTCACGGGCCGTCGCCGGGGGCGCGGCATCCCACCAATAGGGGTCGGTGGTGAAGTTCGGCGCCAGAACGGCGGTTTCGTCAGGCATGATCGGCCGCTCCGAAGGATCTGATATTGGACAGGAAGGCGCGCGTGCGCTCGTGCTGGGGGGCCGCGAAGAACGGCCCCGACGGGCCCTGCTCGACGATCTGCCCGTCCGCCATGAAGACGACGCGGTCGGCGACCTCGCGGGCGAAGCCCATCTCGTGTGTGACGACCACCATGGTCGTCCCCTCCCGGGCGAGGTCGCGCATCACGTCGAGCACGCCGGTGATGGTCTCCGGGTCGAGCGCCGAGGTCGGCTCGTCGAAGAGGATCGCCTTGGGCTGCATGGCGAGCGCGCGCACGATGGCGACGCGCTGCTGCTGCCCGCCCGACAGCGCGGAGGGGTAGTCGTCCGCCTTGTGAGCGAGGCCGACCTTGGCCAGAAGCGCCTGCGCTCGCTCTTCGGCCTCGGCCCGTGGCAGCTTGCGCCGGCGCTGCGGCGTCAGGGTCATGTTGCGCAGGACCGTGAGATGCGGAAACAGCGCATAATCCTGGAAGACCATGCCGATCTCTGTTCGCAGGACTTGCCAGGCGCTCTCCTTGTGGATGTCGACCGGCTTGCCGGCGACCGTCAGGCTGCCTTCGTCAGGCCGGACGAGGCCGTTGATGCAGCGGATCAGCGTGCTCTTGCCCGAACCGCTGGGGCCGATCAGCACGAGCACGCTGCCGGGCGCGACATCGAGGTCGATGCCGCGCAGCGCCTGATGGCTGCCAAAGCGCTTGCCGAGCCCGCGCAGGCTGATCAGGGGCTCAGCGCTCATGCGGCAAGCTCGGCCAGATCGCGCTTCAGCGTCTCGCGCGCCTTCTGGAGGCGGCCGCGCTTGTCGGCCAGCGCGGCGTGCCGCGCTTCGAGCCGGGCCTGGGCGGCTTCGACCGAGCGGGCCACGGCCTCGGGAGCCGGGCCGCCCGGCAGGGTGCGGCCGGCGACACTGGCCGTGGGATCGAGGCTGCGCCGGACGAGATCGGCATCGAGCCCGATCGCCCGGCCGAGCTGGTCGCGAGCGGCGTCGTCGACCATCTGCGTGGTGATGCCGTCGGCGGCGAGTCCGGCATCCATCGCCGCGCGCACGACGGCGCCGACGATGTGATGGGCCTCGCGGAAGGAGAGATCGGCATCGCGGACCAGGATGTCGGCGAGATCGGTGGCCGAGGCGAAATCCTCCGTCACGCGGCGCTTCATCAGGGCGGCGTTGGGCCGGCCCGTCGCGATGATCAGGTCGAACAGCGAGAGGCAGCGCAGCACCTCATCGCCCGCCTCCCAGACACCGCGCATGCCCTCGCGGTTGGCGTCGATCGTGTTGGTGAAATGCGTGCCCTTCACCGCCGTCGCCGAGGCGACGTAGAGGCCCAGCAGATGCCCGGCCTTGCCCTTGAGATGTTCGAGAACCACGGGGTTCTTTTTCTGCGGCATGATGCTGGAGGTGCCGGTGACGCGGTCGGGGAATTCGACCGTCTGGAACTCGTGGCTGACCAGCACATGATAATCCTGCGCGACGCGGCTCCAGCCGATTGCGATCTGCGAGAGACCGTTCAGGATCTCCAGGCCGAAATCGCGCGTCGCCACCGCATCCAGCGTGTTCTCGACGAGGCCTTCGAAGCCGAGCGAGGACGCGATCGCGTGGCGGTCGATGGCGAAGGTCGTGCCGGCGAGCGCGCCGGCGCCGAGCGGGCTGATGTTCGTGCGCGCCCAGGCGTCGGACAGGCGGCCGAAATCGCGCTCCAGCGATTGCGCGACGCCGGCCAGGAAGAAGCCATAGGTCACGGGCTGCGCCGGCTGCAGATGGGTGTAGCCCGGCATCACCGCCTCGCGGAAGCGGAAGGCGCCGTCCAGCGCATGCTCCTCGACGGAGAGCAGCGCCTGGCTGGCGTCGAGCAGCAGGTCGCGTGCCCGCATGCGGTCGAGCCCGGCGCTGAGATCGTTGCGGCTGCGGGCGATGTGCATCCGGCCGCCGGCATCGGTGCCAATCAGCTTGATGAGATGAGCCTCGTAGTTGAAATAGGAATCCTCCCGCTGCGGATCGAGCTCGACGACGTCGGGGCCCTCGGCTTCCATCCGCAGGAGCCCGACCGCCAGCGCCTTCGCCGCCTGCGGCGATATCAGTCCGCACCGTGCGAGCATGAGCACATGGGCCTGGTTGAGGTCGCTCATATGGCCGAAGACCGCCTTGAAATCGCGGGCGAGGCGCGGCGCGTAGATGTGATCGCAGACCTCCTGAGCGACCTTTTCGGTCAGGCGACGGCTGACTTTGGATTCCATGGCGAAGTCCTTCGGGGAGGCGAGGAAGCAAGCGGCGATCAGGGAAGCTGTGCGATGGGCTGCTCGACGGCCCGCGCGCCCGGCGTGACGCGGCTCCGGTCGGCCTTGAGGCGCCGTTCGAGCCAGCGGCCGAACCAGCTCAGCGTCGAGCAGATGACGAAGTAGATCAGCAGCACCGCGCCGTAGACGGTGAAGGCCGGGTTCCAGCCTTCCATCATCGTGGTCCGCTCGACGATGATCTGGCCGACCTTGAAGAACTCGCTCACCCCCACGAGCGCGCCCAGCGACGTCGCCTGCACGAGCAGAGTCAGCAGGCCGACGAAAGGCGGCAGGATCGACCGCAGCGCCTGCGGGCCGGCGACGAAGAGATAGACCTCGTAAGGCTTCAAACCGAGCGCGGCCGCGCTCTGCCACTGGTGCCGGGACACGGCATTGAAGCCGGCCCGGACGATCTCGGTGCCGTTGGCGCTGCCCCAGAGCGAGAGACCGACCGTCACCGCGGCGAAGGGCGAGAGCTCGAGCCCGAAAAGCGGTGCAACGAAGAACACGAAGAAGATGTTCACGATCAACGGGATGTCGCGAAACAGCTCGACATAGACCTTCACGGCTATACGCAGCCAGGCGAAGCGCAGGGTCGCCAGCGTGCCCAGCACGAAGGCGATGAGGGTCGAGAAAAACAGCGTCGCCAGCGCCAGCGAGAGCGTCATGCCGATGCCTTGAAGGATGAAGGGCAGGTTCTTGATCAGGAGGTCCATCGCCCCGCCCTCAGGTCCGGAACGGCGTGTTCAGCCGGTATTCGAGCCGGCCGGCGAAGAAGGAGAGGGTGAGAACGAGGGTGAGGTAGATCACGCAGATCGCGGCGAACATTTCGATCGTGCGGAAGTCCATCGAGATCCGGTCGATCGCGACGAAGGTCAGCTCGGCGAGCCCGATCGCCTGGAGATAGGAGGAGTTCTTGAGCAACGAGATCGACGTGTTGAGCATCGACGGCAGCCCGACGCGAACCGCCATCGGTGCGGCGACCAGCCGGAAGAAGCGCCAGGGCGAGAGACCGAGTGAGAAGGCCGCCTCGCGCAACCCCTTGCCGACCGTCTCCAGCCCGCCGCGAATGTTCTCGACCTGATAGGCGCCGGCCCAGAGCGTCAGGCTCAGCACGCCCGACCAGAACAGCGAGAGCTTCAATCCCAGCCCCGGCAGCCCGTAGAAGATGAAGAAGAGCTGTGCGAGCAGAGGCGTGTTGCGGATGAATTCAACATAGCCGACGACGACCTTATCGAGCACCGGCACGTTCAGGACGCGAACAGCCGCGCCGCACAATCCCACTGTGACGGACAGCACGATGGACAGAGCACTGACCTGAATGGTCAGCCATAGGCCGCGCATCAGCGCCGGCCACTGGGCTGCCAGATAACCGAGGTCGAATTCCATGGTCGCGCCGGCCTCTAGGTCGAGAGAGGAGCCGGAGGCGGTTTTCCGCCTCCGGACGAACGAAGCACGCTGATCAGCGCGCCGTCGGCTTCGGCTTGACGAAAGCGTCGGTGTAGAAGGGGCGGATTTCCGCCGGGATCCACTTCTCGATCCATTTCGCGTAGAGGCCTTCGGCCTTCATGCGGTCGAGCGCGGCATCGACATAGGCAAGCCAGGCCGCCTCGTTCTTGCGGACGCCCACCGCCGCGTCGGAGATGGCGAAGGGCTCGCCGACCAGCCGCAGCGACGGATCTTTGGCCGCGATCACGATCAGCGTTGCCGCGTCATGGGTGTAGGCGTCGCCGCGACCCTGCTTGAGCGACTGGAGCGCGTCGGAGGCTGTGTTGAGCCGGAGATTATCGACCTTCGGCATCGTGTCCTCGAACCATTTTGCCTGGGTCGACCCCTTCAGCATGATGACGATCTTGCCGGCGACATCGTCCAGCTTCTTGATCGGGCTGTCCTTGGCGACGAGCATGTCGGAGCCGCCCCAGCGATAAGGCTTGGAGAAGTCCACGACGCGGGCGCGCTCGGGCGTCACACCCAGCGTGGCGATGAGCAGATCGACCTTCTTGCCGTTGAGCTGCGGAATGCGATTTTCGGCGGTGACGCAGGTCAGTTCGATCTTGTCGGCCGAGCCGAACGCCCAGGTCGCGATCTGGATCGCCATGTCGGTCTCGACCCCGGCGAACTTGCCGGTCTCGTCCTTGTAGCCATAGGGCGGCTGGTCGCAGCGCACGCCGGCCCTGAGCAGGCCGGCCGATTTGATGGCTTCCGGCAGCGGCGGCAGGCTCTGCGCCTCGGCATGAACGGCAAAGCCGAGGCCGGCGAGCGCCGACAGGGCCATGCGGCCGGCGGAGATGGTCTTGGTCATCCGTTGTCCCTCTGTTGGACCGATGCTTCGGTTCTCGGTGGCAGAAAGCCGGGCATTGCCGGCGGCGCGGCGGCATGAGGCCGCTCGTTGGTGTGAGGCCGTGGAGCCAGATCGTGAGCGCCGGGATCGCGCAGGCCGGAGCCTGTCAGCACCAGGGTGACGTGGCGCCCGGCGAGACATCCGTCGCAGGCCATTGCCTGCACGGCGGCGAGCCCCGCGGCAGCGGAGAGTTCGGCGTGGAGACCACAGGCCGCCAGAGCCGCCTGTGCCTGGCGGGCCGCCCTGTCGTCGACGGGAACCGAGAGCCCGCTGGTCGCACGCAGGGCGGCGAGCGCCTGAAAGGTGACGGTCTCGCCTGCGGTCGAAACCTGGGCGGTATGCCCCTCGAACCGCGAGCGATAGTCCTCGCCGGCTATCACGCGGGCGAGCCGGGGAAAGGGCTCGACGGCGATCAGCCGGGGCACGCCACCGCCGATCTCCTCGAAACCCAGCCGGAGACCGGAGAGAAGATCGCCGCGCGAACTCGGCACGATGACGACATCGGGAGGCTCGGAGCCGGCAAGTTCGGCCGCGAGTGTCTTGTAGCCCTCGATGCCGAATGGGTCGGTGCCGATGGCCGGAAGACGGTAATTGGTGGCGGCGAAGGCGCCTTCGGCGACGCGGCGCGCCATATGCTCCCAGCGCGCCAGGCTGTCGGGCGCCTCGACCAGTCGCGCGCCATGGGCCGCCATGGCGCGGCGATAGGACGGCGCGAGTGCGGCCGTAACGGCGATCTCGGTGGGCAGCCCGGCCTGGGCCGAATAGGCCGCGATCGACAGGCCGCCATTGCCACTCGACGCGGCCACGACAAGTGGAACGTTGCAGGATAGGGCGCGAGCGATGAGCCGGGCGCTCATCCGGTCCTTGTGTGAGCCGGTCGGGTTGCACCATTCCAGCTTCGCCGTCAGCCGGCCGACCTTCATCGTCTGTGCCAGGGTCGGCAGTTCGACGCAGGGTGTCCCCCCTTCGCCGAGCGTGAGCGCCTCGGGCAGGCGGATCCCCAAGCCCTGGCCGTCATAGGTGAGCTTCAGGTTCGAGGCGTGGCCCTCGCTGGCACAGCGGGGGCACCCGGCGGCGTAGGTCTCGACAGGCCAGGCAGCGTCGCAGCGCAGGCAGATCATCCCGCTCGGAACAGTCGTCGCTGCGGTGAAAGCGCTGGACATGGACAAAAGTATTGCGACAGCCAGCTATCTGGTCAAATCTCAGTTTTTGAGCCTGCTATTCACCTGTGATATGAGGTCAGCATGAACCTTCGGCATGTCGATGCCTTCCGAACCATCATGTTGCGGGGCTCGATGACGGCGGCGGCGCAGGAGTTGCGGACGTCTCAGCCCAGCATCAGCCGTCTGATCGGCGAACTGGAGACGGAGATCGATCTCAGGTTGTTCGAGCGTCGGGCCGGCCGGTTGCGACCGACGCCGGAGGGTCTCGCCTTCTACCGGGAGGTCGAGCGAAGCTTCACAGGCCTTGAAAACCTGACCTCTGCGGCGCGCGACATCCGCGCCTTCGGCACGGGGCGGCTGCGCATCGCCGCCATGCCCGTGATGGCGCTGGGGTTCATCCCGCGCTGCATCCGCAAGTTCAAGGAGCGCTTTCCGCGCGCCATCATCTCGCTGCAGATGGGCAATGACGGCACGGTGACGCGCTGGATGTCCTCGTCCTATTGCGACATCGGCTTCGTCGCCAACGTCATCGACATTCCGCAGGTCGAGCATCAACCGCTCTACGCCGTGCCTGGTGTCTGCGCCTTGCCTCCGTCCCATCGACTGGCTTCGCACGATACCATCCAAGCGAGGGATCTCGATGGTGAGGCATTCATCTCGCTCTCCCTGGAGGATGGTGCGCGAACGCGTGTCGACCGGGTGTTTGATGATGCCGGGGTGCGCCGCCAGATGACCTTGGAGACGCCTTTCAGTGCGGCGATCTGCGCTCTCGTGGAGCAAGGCCTCGGCCTGGGGCTCGTCAACCCCATCGCAGCCGACGACTACCGGCACGCCGAGATCGTCTTCCGGCCCTTCCGGCCGCAGGTGATGTTCCACGGGCACGCGATGTTCCCGAGCCGCAATCGCGAGGATCCACTGGTTGAGGGCTTCTTGTCGGTGGTCCGGGAGGAACTCGCCGGCTATCAGCGCCCGCTGGTCGAGGGGGCGGATGAGTGTCGTTTCGCTTTGCCCAGTTGATTGGTGTTCCAAAAGCCCAGCCTCCGTCATTCGGCGGCTGTAGCCCATGGCCGGCGGAACTGGGCGGCGCGGTGGCGACCGGGAAGGCGAGGCTTGGCCTGCTGTCGGTTCTGTGGACGGCCAGTCAAGCTAGTCCCACGTTCTTCTCGAACTCGACTGGACTGAGATAGCCGATGGTCGAGTGTCGGCGAACGGTGTTGTAGAAGAGCTCAATGGAGTCGAACACGTCAGCCTTGGCGGAGTCACGCGTCCGGTAGCGCTTGTCCTTGATGCGCTCGGTTTTCAGCGCGGAGAAGAAGCTCTCCATGGCTGCATTGTCCCAGACGTTGCCGGATCGGCTCATCGAGCAGGTGACGCCGTTTTCGGCCAACAGTTCCTGGAACTGCTGGCTTGTGTATTGGCTGCCCTGATCCGAGTGGTGCAGCAGGGCGTCCGGCTTGCCGCGGCGCGACGGCGCTCTCCGTCTTCGTGCTGGTGCCGCAATGGTGCCGGGCATCGTGCTCGGCGTCGCTGTGCTGTTCTCGGGCGCGCTGCTCGGCATCGGCCCCTTAATCGGCCGACAGTGCAAGGTTGGTATCAGTCCGCGGCGGCGATCTTGCGGTAGAGTACCACCTCCGGTTCCGTCGGTATGATCAACCGGTTGTCCCGCCCGTATTTCGCGGTGCCCGGCCTGAGTGCAGGCAATTCTGCCGCCGGCGCGTAGCGCGACGACACGGCCGCGTCCGTGAACCGGAAGTTACTGTGCTGCAGCAAGAGCAGCCCGCCGGTCCGCAGCTCCCTGTCGAACTCGGTGATCATCGCGTCGAACGTCGCGAAAGAGAGCAGGGGCGTGCACAGCGGCGGCCTCTGATGGTTCAGCTCGGTCCGCTGCAGAACCGCCATGCACACGATGGCGTCGAACGGGGCTTCGGCAAGAATGCCGATCCGCCCCGCATGGATCAGCCTGACGTCTGAACCGGCGAGGCGCCGCCGCGCTAAGGCGATACTGTGGGCATTGATGTCGATCCCGACGAAGCTGGCTCCAGGTAGCAGCGCGCGCAGGCTCTCGATCTCTTCCCCGCTGGAGCAGCCGAACGACAGCAGCCGCGGCGCCGTGCGCTCCCCCAGCGCGCGGGCCAGTGCCGCGAACAGCACGGGGTAGCGGCCGGGCGCGGTATAGCCCGTGACCTGGAACAGCTCCGGAGCCCCAGCCCGGCGCAGCTGAGCTTCCGAGCGATAACGGGCGTCCAGGCAATAGCGGATGCCGCGCGCCAGGAACACGAAGCCGGGAAGCCGCCGCAAGGCCGGCTTCCAGCGCTCGAGCGGGCGGGACAGGGAGCGATACAGATTCATGCGCTCCGCCAGCCGGCAATCGGCTTGTCGGTGGGGCGGCCGGTCGGTATGCCTCTGGCGTCCTGCCCTGCTATCGTTCGAGTGATGGTTCGAGACCGCATGATGACCCGCGACACGCTCGTATGCCGCAAAAGCGACATCCTCGCTGCCGATGTCGGAGGGGAGGTGGTACTGATGAGCGTGTCCCAATGGCATTATTTCGGTCTCAATGCCATCGGCAGCGAGATCTGGAAGCGGCTGGAATCGCGCCAGAGCGTGGCGGACCTCTGCGCCGGCCTCGCCGCCGACTATGAAGGCGACGCCATGGAGATCGAGCGCGACGTGATTGCGCTTCTGGAGAAGCTGGCCGAGCGGAACCTGCTGGAGCCGTCCGTTTGAGCCGGACGCGCGCGACACGTCTGAGGCACCGCCTGCGCGTGGCCGAAGCCGCGTTGCTGCTGAGCGCTTATCCCGTGGTGACCCGGATTCTGTCCGTGCGGCGCCTGCTCGGACTGGCCGGCATCGAGGTCGCGCCGGCGGGCGAGCCGCTCGGGCCCGCCGCCTCCCCGATCGCTCGCGCGGTCGGGCTCGCCGTCGAGGTGGCCGCCCTGCGCCTCCCCTGGAAGCCGCTCTGCCTGCCGCAGGCGACCGTCGCCGGCCTTATGCTGCAACGGCGCGGCCACAGATCTGCGATGTGCTTTGGGGTGAGGCGGAACGATGCTGCCCTGTCCGCCCATGCCTGGCTCATCGTCAGGGGCGCCGATGGCGGGGTCGTCTGCGGAGGCGCACCCCTCCGCGGTCTCAGTCCCTTCGGGCCTCTGCCGGAGATCCGGGCCAAATGAACTCCAGGGTCGAGATGTGCGGCTGGCAGGTCTTGAGCGCCCTGCCACTTCCCGAGCTGCCGCCTGTCGACGGACCGCTGTCGCCGGAACCGGACATCACCATTGCTTTTGGCGACATTCCCGATGAACTGCCGGAACCGAGCTTCAGGGGGCCGCTTCTCCAGGTCGGATCGGACGGAGCGACCCGTCTCGGTCTGCCGCTCGGCCTGACCTTCCTGGTCGATCCGCGCGGGCGGCACGTCACCATTGCGACCAAACTTCCCGCCGATTCTCCGGCCATCCGCGCGTTCCTGCTCGGGAACGTCCTCGCGCTGATCTGCCTGCGCCGGGGCGCGCTGCCGTTGCACGCCTCCTGCGTCGGCGTGCCGACGGCGCAAGGGGAGGTCGCTATCGCCTTTGCCGCACCGTCCGGCTCCGGCAAGTCGACGCTGGCCTCGGCCCTCGTCGCAAGCGGATGCCGATTGCTCGCGGACGATCTCACCGTCGTCTCGCATCGGCCGGAAACGGGAATCCATGTCCTGCCGACCTTCCCGCGGCTGAGGCTGTGGCGGGACGCGATGGAGCGTTTCGGCCATCCGCCGGAGGCCTGCGAGCGGGTCCGCGACGAGATGGACAAGTACTCCGTTCCGATGATGGGGGCCTTCACCCGGCGTGCGCTGCCGCTCGCCGCGATCTATCACTTCAGCCGCGTCGAGGACGAGCGCCACGCCGAGCTACGGCGCGTACAGGGCTTCGAGGCGACAGCCCGGTTCCTCGACGCCATCCATCAGCGCCGCGCCCTGTTCTGCGCCATGGCCGCCGACCGCGCGGCGCATACGGCATTGATCGCGCGCGCCGTCGGCGCGATCCCCGAGCACTGGATGCTGGCGCAACAGAGCGGCATCGCGCAGCTTGATACGCTGGTGGCCCGCATTCTCGGCGCGCATGGCGCGCGCGCCGCTGAATGAGCGGTTTCTTCTGGCTCGCTTCCTATCCCAAGTCGGGAAACACCTGGCTCCGTCTGGCCTTGCCCGCGTTGCGCCTGGGACGGACGATCGACTTTTCGGTCCGCTCCGACTTCGCACCGATCGCGGCCAGCCGGATCGCGTTCGACCGCGTGCTGGAGATCGAGTCCTCCGATCTCACAGCAGACGAGATCGCGATCTTGCGTCCTCGCTGTTATGAGGCGCTGGCCCGGCTCGCCGCCGAACCGCTGTTCCGAAAGGTCCATGACGCCTGGAGCCTGACACCGGCGGGCGAGCCGCTCTTTCCCGCTTCGGTGACACTCGGCACGATCTACGTCGTGCGTGATCCGCGCGATGTCGCGATCTCATTCGCTCATCATGTCGGGCAGGGGATCGACCGCGTCATCGCGCGCATGAACGATGCCCGTACGAATCTCGTGAGCCAAGAGACCCAGCTTTCCGAGCAGCTGCCGCAATTCCTCGGCGACTGGTCCGACCACGTTGCCGGCTGGCGCGCGGCGCCGGGCGCTCGCCCGACGCTGCTCATCCGCTACGAGGACATGAAGGTGGATCCCGGCCGGCAATTGCGCCGGATCGCCGACTATGTGGACTGGCCGGTGACGGATGAGGCCGTTCACCATGCCGTGGAAGCGACGAGCTTCGAGACGCTGCGGGCGACGGAGGAGACGTTCGGATTCCGCGAGCGGCCCGGTGCGGCGAAGCGGTTCTTCCGCGAGGGCAGGGCCGGCGGGTGGCGCGAGGTCCTGACTGCGGCACAGGCTGGCGCCCTCGAGGCCGCCCATGGCGCGATGATGCGTGAGCTTGGCTATCTCTAGGCACCTTGGCCGGAGGTGACGAGGCCGCCGGCGCAACCCGCCCTAGCCGTTGCCTCCTTCCAGCCAGCGCAGGAACTGGCCGCAGTGCAGGCCGCGATGGAGCACGGTCATATAGGCCGGTCCGGCTTTCGTTTCGTTCTCGGGCCAGTCCTCCAACATTCGCTTCATCCGCGGCAGGTCGAGGAGGCGACCGGCGAGCGCCGACCCTTCGAGCTGCGCGACCCCCTGCGCGATCAGGCCTCTCTGAAGGGTCATGCGGTGGAAGAAATCTCCCGACTGCCAGCCCCTTTGCCGGTTTCCGATCACCTCGGACGGCAAGCGGTCCGCCAGCGTCCGCCTGGCGAGCCAACGCGCAACTCCGCCGCGCAGATATTGTCGGTCGGGCACCGCCAGACAGAATTGGAGCAGGCGCCGGTCGGCGAGGGGTGAGCGTGTCTCGAGTCCATCCAGCGCCCGGCTCAGCCCCGCCATGTCCATCGTTCCCTGCATCATCGCAAAGAAGGGGCGGCGAATCGTCGTCGCGGAGACGACGGGCGCTTGCCATTGGCGAGCTGATTCCGCCTCCAGCCGCAGGGCGTAGGCCAGATCGGGCCGGATCGCCGAAAAGCGCAGCCAGTGATCCGGGTCATGCTTGCCACGGATGCGGTCGAGGCCTTGTCTCGCACGGACAGGAAGCTGCGGCGCCAGCACGGCACGCCAGAACTCGCGCAGGAGGGAACGACCGGTTCCCGCGGCGAGCGCCCGCACTTCGCCCGCGACATAGGGCCATTCGCCCCGGCGAAAGGCCCCCGGCAGCCCCTCCAGACCGCCCCATGACAACGTGAAATTGCCGAGCTGGCCGGAGAGCAGTACCCTCGCCCCAAGAGACCGCGCGTGATCGCGGCTCGGTCCCAGCCAGGCGATGTTCATGATGTTGCGCCAGGGGAGGCCGGTTCGCAGGAACATCTCGCTCCAGCGCTCGTCCCATCTGTGCAGGCCGCTGCCCGCGAGAAACGCCGGCTCGAGGCCGGGATGCATGCGCGCGACGGCTTCGACAAAGGGTCGCTCGTCGGCATAGGTATCGATGAGGGCTATCGTCGGAGCCGCGTGGACAGCGGTCACCGTGGCCAGGCGTCCGCCGGGCAGATGCCGAAGCGCCGTCGCCGCGACGCCCGATGAATCGAGGCCGCCGGTGATCGCCGAGACCGGCGTTCCCTCGATGCGCAGGCACGCCTTGACGGCCCGGTCGAGCAACTCCCTGGCGGCCTCGACATAGTCGTCGTCGCGCTTGAACGTCACGCGGCGCTCGTAGTCCGGCTCCCAGTAGCGCCGCATCCGAATCCGGCCGTCGGCCACGATGGCCTGATGCCCCGGCGCGAGTCGCTTCAGGCTGGCATGCAGAGTGTCCCCAGGGTCGATCGCCAGATCGAGCAGAAAGCGCGCGAAGCTGCCTTCGTGCAGGTCCCTCGGCACCCCGGGGAGGGCCAGCAGCGCGCGCGGGGTGGTGGCGAAGGCGAAGACCTCACGGCCGTGGTGATAATAGAGCGGCCGCTGCCCGATGCCGTCTCGGGCCAGAAGCAGGGTCCGGTCGCGCTCGTTCCAAAGAGCGAGGGCGAAATCCCCGAGCAACCGTGACGGAGCGTCGTCTCCCCAGCGCTGGAAAGCGGCCAGAGCGAAAGCGCTGTCGGGCCCCCTCTGCATTTCCGGCGGCCAGCCCAGCGCCTCCGCCAGATCTTCGCGATTGATGAGATAGCCGTCGAAGACCAGGACGAACGGCGAATTGTCGCCGCGTCGCGGTTGCCGATCCGCCACGTCCTCAGGCGCCGTGACGTGCCGGCGATGCGTGAGCAGAATGCCGGTGCCGCGCCAGGAGCGAGCCGCGTCGAGGCCGGGACCATCGAGCGACTGTGAGAAGATGCTGTCGAGCTGTGAGGCCGGAGGACGGCCGGATGCTTCGCCCAGGGCTAGCCAGCCGGCGAAACTGCTCATGAGACGGCTGTCGGAGTGGTTTGCCTGCCGAGGCCGTCCGCCGGAGGAAACGGAGGCATCATCGCCACCAACGCTCCGCGTCGGGTCGCCATGCGCCGTCGGGCCCGGCCTGCCGCTGCTTCCGGCTGAACGCAGACCAGTTCATCGATCACGTCGCATCCGATGGCTCGGGCGCGTAGGTCACAGGCGGAGGATGAAGCGGCCGGCCGCCGGTGAAATCCCGATAGGTCTCGTCGCCGACCTGAAATGCCGCCTGAAGCCAGCCGATGAAGACCGCCTGCGGCGACGGCACGGTGACCTGCTGAACGGGACGCAATCGCGAGAGCAGCGCGTCCTCGACCGCGGCCAGTTCCGGGGCGAAGATGAACCGATCGGAGGGACCGCAATGCACCTCATACTCGGTGCAGCCGCGCTTGATCGCGAGCGGAACCTCGGGCCCGAGCGCCGGGTTCGCATCGACGGCTTGGCGGAGCTGCCCATAGGCAGAACGGGCCTGGTCCAGCCCGTCGAAATAGAAAAGCGCGGAATACGGCCCGCCGTGATAGCGAGCCGAGAGGCCAACGCCCGCCTTGTAAGCGTGGCCAGCGGTCTCGGCGATGGGCACGATTGCATTGAGCTCGCGCAGCGTGCGCGGTTTGACCTGCACCTTGAAGCAGTTGCGGCAGCCGAACGGCACGGTACGCCTGTCATAGGCGTTGCGGAACAGGAAGCCGAACAGCTTCATACAGGGGAACGGGGTCGGTTGTGATCCAAAACGCCAATTGATGGCGGAAATCGGCGAATTGGCGAGTTCCCAGCTGCCATCCGCGTGAAGCCTGACATCGCCGCGCTGTGCCGCGCGCTCCAGATTGGCGCCGATTGTCGACGAACCGATTCTGTAGGCCATCACACCGTCGGCGACCCCGCTCATGGGTGCGGTCCCCGGCGTTTTCAGGAGACGTTGCTGAAGCCGAAGGTGCCGTCGTTCCCGGCGGTCGCGTAGATGCTGGCGGTGACGTCGCCAACCGGAATCTCGACCAGCTCCGGCTTCTCCCAGAGCTTGCGCTCCGGTTCGGCCTGAGCCTCGATCATGTCTTCGCGTTCAGTCATCGGCGATGCTCTCTACTCGTCTGACGCCACGCCCGCACAAGTAGCAAATGCACGCGCGGGGATCAAATCCGCCGCGTTATGCCAGGAGGACCTCGGGGCGCTTGCTGAACCATGAGCATCGCGTGCAGAAGCACTGCGTCGCCGGCCCACTTTCACCCACGGCCCAGGTTCCGACCCTTATGCTTCAACCATCGTCTTCCCTTCTGGTCGATCTCTGGCGGCTGAACCGCCGACTGACGCGGCTGCCGTGCCCGGTCTGCCATGCGGACGAGCCCGTCGCGGTCCTCCGGCGCGACCGCATCTTTCTGGATGTGCGGCTTTCGGTCTGCCACGGCTGCGGGATGACCTATCTGGCGCGCGGTCTGACTGGAGAGGCGGCGGCCGACTTCTATGGCGGCATCTACCAGCGCCTGATGAGGGCGGGTGGCCAATCAGCGGCGCTGATCGGCGCGCAGCGCCTCGCCGCCGGCTACCGGGCCCATGTGCTGCGTCATGTGGTCGGCCCGCTGGACGCGATTCTCGACATCGGAACGGGGCTCGGCTTCTTTCTGGACGCCTGCCGCCAGTCGGGAAGCCTTGCTTATCACGGGGTCGAACCCGGCGCGCTGCAGCGGCGCTATGCCGAGGAAGAATTGGGGCTCGCCGGCCATATCGACGGGGACGATCTGGTCGCGGGGCGGGAGCTGCCGTTCCAGCCGCGGATCGTCACGCTCTTCCACGTCCTCGAGCACCTCGAAGATCCTGGCGAGATACTGAGGCTCGTGGCAGATTGGCTGCCCGCCGATGGCTGGCTGGTGATCGAGGTTCCCGATCTGCGCGACTGGGCCGGACTTGGTCTGCAGCATATCCATGTGTCGCACCGCAGCTATTTTACGCTCGAGACGCTCGGCAGACTGCTCGGTCGCCACGGCTTCACGATCTTGCGTTCCGATCAGGAGCCGGATGGCATCCACCCCGGCAATCTGCGGGTCTTCGCCCGTCCTGGAGCGCCTGCCGTCATCCACCCGGGCGTTGTCGATGCGGATGCGCGGGCAGCGGAAAGCCGGCGTCGGATCAACGCCTTCGGGCTGCGCTGGGGCTATCTGCGCTCCGCCATCCGCCTGCTGAGACTGGCGGCTGCGCAGCGACCGTCAGGTGTCACGGCCGCGCCGGACGGCTCGCCAGCAGATCGCGATAGAGCTCCCGATAGCTCCGCGCCATCAGGTCGGCATTGAAGAGTTCACAGGCGCGGCTTCGCCCGCGCTCCCCCATGGCCCGTGCCTCGGCCGGCTCATGCCAAAGCCGGAGCATGGCCTCGGCCAGTCGCTGCGGATTGGCCGGCGGCACCACCAGCCCGGTTTCTCCCATCCGGTTGACGAAGCTCGTGCCGGTGCCGATCTCGCTCGATATCAGCGGCTTGCCGTGGAGCGCGCCTTCGAGGAGCGCGATGCCGAACGCTTCCGAGCGCAGATGCGAGGGAAGGACGAGGGCCGCAGAGAGCGCGAGAACGGCCGCCTTGTCCGCCTCCGGCAGGTAGCCGAGAAAGCGAATATTGGGCAGGCCCTCGGCTTGTGCCTTCAGCCGGGCCTCTTCGGGGCCGCTGCCGACGATGACGGTGGGCAGCCCGCACAGCCGCGCGGCCTCGATCAGGAACTGGAGTCCCTTGTAGTAGCGCAGCACGCCGACGAACAGGAAGAAGCCTTCACCCAGGCGCCCGCGCCATTCATCCAGGCATCGAGGGGCAGCCGCGGCGAGGCGGGCCGGATCGATGCCGATCGGAATCACGGAAACCTTTGCCGCATGCCGGCGCAGGACCGGGCTTGTTGCTGCACAATCGGGCGACGTCGCTACGATGCGGTCGACGTTCGACAGGAAACATCGACGCAGTGGATCGTAGAGCCTGAGCCAGCCCGTCTGACGGACGATGTCGGAGTGATAGGTGACGACGCTGGGCTTGCCGCTCGCGAGCAGCAGATGCGCGGCATCCATAAAGGGCCACGGAAAATGGTAGTGGACGATGTCGGCCTCCACCGCGAGACGCCTGAAGCGGGGCAGCGCGCTCATGGAAAATGCGCTCGAGGCAATCTCGAAATCCCGCCGTGAGCGGTGCAGCCGATATCCGTTGTATTCGACTGGACGTCGGGCATCGCCGCGTCCGGCCAGAGCGAGCAGATCGACCTCGACCCCGAGGTGCGCCAGCCCAGTCGCGAGCTGGTCGATACAGATTTGGACTCCTCCTACCGTATCCGGCAGGGACGTCTTGTAGAAATGCAAAACCTTCATCGCGCAGGCGTCGTCATGGCTGCGCAAGTTCTCGATAGGCGTCGCGCGTTAACTCGGCACAGCGGCGCCAACTGAAGTCCGCCGCCCGGTCGAGGCCGAGACGCTGCGCCTCTGCGCGCCAGGTGTCGTCCTGCAGGGCCAGCGCGAGCGCGTCGGTCAAGCCCTCAATATCGTCGGGCCGGCATGAGGCTCCAGCCTCTCCGGCGACCTCATCGAGAGCCGGGATGGCCGAGCGGACGACGGGCACCCCGCTGGCCATGGCCTCGAGGACTGGCAGGCCGAACCCTTCATAAAGCGAGGGATAGGCGAAGAGGCGGGCGCCGGCGACCAGCGCCGGGAGGGCCTCGTCGGGAGCGAAACCGAGATAGATCAGCCAGCCTTCGCGCGCCCCCCTGGCGAGGGTCGCATGCACGGCCTCGGTGCCCCAGCCGCGATAGCCGCACAGCACGAGGGGATATCGGCGGCGCAGCGCGAGCGGCAGCCTTTCGAAGGCGCTCAGAAGCGTATCCAGGTTCTTCCGCGGCTCGACCGTGCCGACGAATAGGCAGTAGCGCCCGGGCTGAAGCTCGCCATGCAGGCCGCGGATGGCCGCCGCACTCACAGCGCCCGGGTGAAACCGCGGATCGGCCCCCAGCGGCGTCACGCGGATCCGCTCGTCCGGATAGCTGAGGACGCGCTGGATCTCGGCCCGCGAGAACTGGGACACCGTGAGGACCAGCGCACTGCGACGTAGGGCCAATTCGACCTCCCGCCTCATATATCGGACCCGGTCGGCCCGATGGTGCCGCGGCATCAGAAAGACCGAAACGTCGTGAATAGTGACCACGCTCGGCCCGCGATGGGCCGGCAGATAGTAGTTCGCTCCGTGCAGGATCGTGCTTCGCGGCTGGTGCCGCAGCGCCCGGGCGCGGGCATGCCCGAGCCAGCGGCGATAGATCTCGGTCGGCAGCCTCCACGCCGAGAGGCTGTCGCGCAGGAGCGGCACCACCCGGCTTTCACCGGCGGGCGCGGGAAGCGTCTGCCGGATGCTGGTCCCCTGCATATATGACAGCTCGATGTCGGGCATGGCCGCCAGTTCACGCGCCAGCTGGAGATTGTAGCGACCGACGCCGGTCAGGGGCTGCCGGATGGCATCGGCCGAAAGGATGACCTTCATCGCCGCCCGGATCCGTCGTCATCCGAGGCGGGCCGGGACGGGATCCGCGGCACCCTTCTCAGCGCCCAGAGGACCGGCCGCAGCAGCGGATAGAGACATGACAGCGCCGGCGGGAGCCTGACCGCCGCACGGTCCTCGGCGCTCGTCATCGCGGAGATCGCCTGGGCCCACCAGTGCCGCCAGCCACGGGCCAGCCGAAAATGCGACAGGCGGACGCGCGTGCTGCCGAACCGCGTCTCCTCGAGCTCCACGCCGCCCTTTCCCGTCGTCATCGCCGCCAGGGCGGTGCGGCCGAGGGATCGCACCGTCGCGTCGGCTGCGAGTTGTCGCCGGACATCCTCATGCAGAGGCGTGTCGAGCAGAGTCTGGGCCAGGGCGAGGCCGAGAGCGATCGGGCGCGTCAGCCGGGTGCGCCCGGCGAAAACCAGCAGCCGTTCCGGCGCCTCCGGGCCCTGTGCCGCCAACAGCGTGTCGAGATCAGCCAGCCATTTGAGTCGGCTCCAGGCATGCAGGCTGCCATGCAGGCACAGATACGCCGCGAGCGACTCGCCCGTCAGCGTCCGCAGTGTGCGTCCGCCGCCCAACGCGATGTCGTCCCATGTCGCGAACCGGGACAGCGGTTCCGCCAGTCGGCGGTTCGGGCAGAAGCGCCAGTGCAGCTCGACGACGATCTGGCTCTGCGGATGGCGGTACTCCCACTCGTTGAGCGATCGCGTCCAGCCATCGGACGGCGCGAGATCGAGCTCCCCGACCGAGCGATAGCCGAGCCTTGCGAGCAAGGCCGCAGCCGCGTTCCGGTCCGCCGGAGCGACAATCAGGTCCAGATCGCGGCTGTGCCTGCGGCCGAGGTCACCGTGCAACTGATGGGAGAGCACCGGCCCTTTGAGAAAGGCCAGCGGGATCCGTACTTCCTCGAAAGCATCAGCCAATCTGAAGGCTTCGCTCGCCAGCGCCAGGCTGCCTCGCGCCTGCGCCATGGCCTGCATCGCCAGCGCGCGCTTCGGCGCCGCCGGCATGTCGCACTTCAGGCGAGCCAGGGCATGGTGCGCGAGACCCGCGATCCGGTGTCGCCGGATCACCTGCAACGCGCCCGTCCAGTCGGCGATCTCGGCCACGACGTTGCGGATCACGCTGTCGGTCGCCGGACGGTCGGCGCGCGCGCAGGCAAGGGCGAGCCGGAAGCCCGCATGATCCGGTTCCGACAGAATGCGGGGGGAAATCGCGATAAGGGCTTGTTCGCGCAGGGCGGATTCGGTGATCATCAAGGCTTCGCGGGCGCGCCGCTCCCGCCGGATCGGTAGGTGCGCGACGATTTCGACAGGTGATGATGTGTGTGGCTCATGGTCCGTCGCCATCCGCCGGCGGGCGGGGCAAACGTCTAGGCATTCGCAACCGGCGCGTCTACGTCCCCTTGAGCCATGCCGTAAGGGCATTTTACGTGTGCCGTCGCGACCCTGCGGGCTGAATGACGACCGCACCGCCCGCCCTTCCTTCGGTGAGGTCGCTGCGGGGCGGCCGGAATGACGAGGGGGCCCGGGAGCGGGACTCCCCTCGCAGACGGTGGAAGACCGTCGCCGGCGAAGACCGGCCGCGGCGTCCATCTGCCGGCGGGAAGTGCCGATCTGGCCGCCTGCGCCGCGGTCCATGTCGCAGGGCAAGCTGCGAACCTGCTGTTCCAGATCATGCTGGCTCGCGGGTTCGGCATGGTGGCCTATGGCGAGATCGGGCTCGCACATCTGCTGTTCGGGCTGATCGGCTTCGTCGGCGATCTCGGCTACAGTTCGTTGTTCCTGCGAGAAAATCCCGCCACTCCCGGCTGGAGCCGGCTGTGGCGGACCGCCCTCGGGCATAAGTTTGTCGCCGTGCTCGCGCTGTATTCGGCGGCGTTGATCGGCTGGGTCCTGGCCGGCGGGGCCGGCGACGGCCTGTCCTATCTCTTGGCCGCGTCGCCGGCGGCACTGTTCGCAATCGCCGTGCCGTGGCCGCCACTCCTGGCAGGGGGGCGACGCCTCGCCGCCTTCTGCCTCCAACAGGCGGCCTGGCCGGCCGCACTCGCCTTCTGGCTGGCTTTTGCGGGCAATGCGCCGTCCGCGGCCGCAGCGGGCGCTGCGGTCACGGCCGGCTTCGCAGTCCAGTTCGCGCTGTCGCTGGCCGTGTGGAAGCAGGCGCGTGATTGGCTGCCGCTGTTCGCATGGAGAGGCGGGCTGCTGCGGTCGGCGGTCAGCCTGTCAGCGATCGGCATTGCCGGCGCCGCGCATGACCGGCTGACGCCCTTCCTTCTGGCGCGGCTCGCGCCGGACTTCCTGCCTGTCCTGCTGCTCGTCGGGCATGGCCTGAACGGCCTGTCCGGCATCGCCGTCCAGATCAACCGGCTGCTGCTTCCGCGGATCACGAGCGCCGCGGGATTGCGCTGGTCGCTCGGACTGGCTGCCGCGGCCTCGCTCGGCACGGCACTGCTGTTGCAGGCTGTGCTATTGGCCGGACTGGTGGCGCCGGTCGGGCTGGCCGCGCTGCACCCGTCTCTGTTGCTGCCGACACTCCTCACCTGGGGGGTCGCCACGACCAGCGGCTTCGCAGCAGTGGAGATGATCGGGCAGAGGCGGGAGGGCCAGCTCGCGAGGATCGTCCTGCTCGGCGTCGCCACCAGTGCGGCGCTGCAGAGCGCGGCTGCGTTTGGCGGCATCTCCGAAGGGGTCGTCTGGGCGCGGGCCTTCTGTCTCGTCGCTGTTGCGGGAGCCTGCATGCGCGCCTGCGGGATCGCGCCCAGGCTCCCGGGGCTGGTCCTGGGCGGCGCCACGCTGTCGGCGACGCTGGTGCCGCACGGCCCCTGGCTGTGGCCGTTGAGCGGCATTCTTCTCGTCGTCGCGGCGGCCTTGATCGCGACAGGCAGGGACATTCTTGGACGCCGGAGTCAGGTGCCGTCATGACAGGGGTGGAGATGGCGCGCCGACGGCCGTCAGGCGCGCGTCGGCAAGCGTGGAGCGTTTCGTCTTGTGCGGCCTGATTGCGCTTCGCGGTTTCGATGACATGGCGATCAACGACATGGCCCGTCGCGGCCTGAGCGCGATCGCGCATCGCGGTCCGGATGGTGAGGGGGTGCTGGCACGTCATGGCGGGATTGCGACGGTGCTCGGCCACCGGCGCCTGTCCATTGTCGATCTGAGCGCCGCCGCCGGGCAGCCGATGGTCTGCCCCGATACCGGTGACGCGATCGTCTTCAACGGCGAGATCTACAACTTCATCGAGCTTCGCCGGGAGCTTGAGGCGAGGGGTGAGCGCTTCCAGACGGACGGAGACACCGAGATCATCCTGAAGGGATGGCGGGTTTGGGGCGAGGAGGTGTTCTCGCGCTGCAACGGCATGTGGGCGCTCGTGCTGCTCGAAGGCGGTTCCGGTGATCTGATCGCGTGCCGCGACAGGCTGGGCGTGAAGCCGCTCTATTTTCACCGCGACCCGCACGGACTGATGCTGGCGAGCGAAATCCGCGCCATCGCAGCGATGCGCGGCGGCTATCCGGCGCCGAACCCCATGGCGATCTTCGACTTCCTGACGCTCGGCCTATCGGACCACGGGCCGCAAACCTTCTTCGAAGGGATCGAGTCCGTCCCGCCCGGTACGATCCTGCGGATCGGGAGGGACGGACAGGCAGGTGTGCGCGCCTATCACCGCTGGCCTTCGCCCGGAGAGGCGCCTGCGCTGGGAGCCGCCGACGTTCGGGCGCTCGTCGGCGATGCGACCTTGCTGCGCCTGCGCTCAGACGTCCCCGCGGTCTCGTTCCTCTCCGGCGGGCTCGACAGTTCGATCATCACCAAGCTCGGTCTGCAGGCGCGGGGATTGCCGAGGGTCGTCTTCTCTGGAGCCTTCACCTATGGCTATGGGGACGCTGAACATCGCCAGTTCGACGAGACGGAGCGCGCAGCCGTGTTCATGGCGGGGCTCGGCGAGAGCGCCCGTCATCATGTCAGGCGGCTGAACGCCGTCGCAGACGAGACCGAGCTGCTCGATCTGGTGGCAGCACAGGACGAGCCCTTCGCCACACCTTCGATTCTGGCGAGTTTCCGGATGTACCGAGCTCTACGTGACGAGGGCCACAAGGTGGTGCTGTCCGGCGAAGGGGCGGACGAACTCTTCGGAGGCTATATCCGCCTCTATCATGCTCTCGCCGCGCGCGACGCTTTGCTGAACGGCCGAATCGCTGACGTGTTGGCCCTGCTGGCGCGCCGCAGCGCCCGGCCAACCCTGGTTCTGAACCGGCTGGCATGGGATCTGCCGCTCCCTGTGCTTGCGGGCCTCTTGCGGCGGCGGCGCCCGAGCGTTGCACTGATGTCGCGTGCGCTCTGGCAAGAGGGCCGGCCGCGCCTCGCCCAGTTGCGCGATGATCGGCACAGCAGCCTTGGCGAGAGAATGCGCCGAGACGTGCTGTCCACCAATCTCCCAATGGTGCTGCGCATGACGGACCGCAACTCGATGCATTTCGGCGTCGAGGTCCGCTCGCCCTTTCTCGACTACCGGCTAGTGGAACGGGCGCTGGCGACGCCGGTCGAACGGCGGATCGGTCGATCTCAGGGCAAAGCGCTGCTGCGAGAGGCTTTCGCCGAAGAGTTGCCGGATGACATCGTTGCACAGCGCAAGACGACCGGCTTTGGCCATGCGGAGCAGTTTCTCGTAAACAGACTGCCGATTCGGGACCTTCTTGAGGACCTGCCGCCGTCATTGGGCGACTATCTGGACATTAAGGGGCTGAAGCGCGCGTTCTCGAGCGGGTCTCCACATCCGACCTTCTGGTTGGCCCTGTCGGTGGCCCTGTGGTACCGGCGCGCCTATGCCTGAGACTGCCCTTCCCGAATCCGGCCCGAAGCCCGAGGCGCGCTTCCGGCTGAGCCATGATCGCGGGCTGTGCAGGTTGTGCGGGACAGGCGAGGACCAGCGCACCGTAGGCCCCGAATCCTATGCCCGAAGCGGGCAGCAGCTGCGCCGTTGCGGTCGTTGCGCGGCCGTGTATCTCGCTCCCGATTTCGAACCTGCCGCCTTCAAGGCCTTTTATTCCGAGCAGTATCGCAGGCTGTTCCCGTCCGAGACGATCTGGTTGAGCGAGAAGCGCTTCTTCGCCTGGCGTGGGGACAGGACCGTCGCGCGGCGGCGCCTGGCGCGAATCGCTCCGCTGCTCTCTCCGGGTACACGCCTTTTCGAGGTCGGGTCGGGATTCGGCGCCTTCTTGGAGGCGGCGGCGGAGAGCGGCCTCAAGGGTTTGCAGGCCTCGGAGCCCGACATCGCCCACCGCTCTCGCCTGCTGGGCGGCATCGACGTGACATTCCATGACCGCTTGTCGGCCCTGCCGACAGGAAGCGTCGATGTGGTCGTCGCCTTCCATGTGCTGGAGCACCTGCAAGATCCACTGGCGTTCATGGCCGAGCTGCTGGCTGCGCTGAAGCCGGGAGGGCACGCCTTCATCGAGGTGCCAGACCTGATGAACGGCCTGTTATCGACCGATCACGTGCATCCGGCGCATCTGACCTATTTCACGCGCGAGACGCTCACGCGCCTGGCCCAGGCCGCTGGCCTGCGAGTCCTGTTCTGCGGCGGGCACCCGGAAGGCGGCCTGCTCGCCGACAACCTGTGGCTCGAGCTCGAGCGGCCCGTGAATCCGCCTGAGCGTCAGGCGGTGGCAGTCGCGCCATCCGCCGAAATCGCCCAAGTAGATGCGTGGCTCGGCTTCGTCGATTGGGACGGGGCGCTGCGCTGGAATTGGCGTCGTCGCGCCAAGGCCGCCGCCCTGCGCGTGCTCGGCCCCGGGGCTGTCGGCGAGTGGCAACGCTGGCGCCAGTGGCGCCGGCTGCGGCGCGCAGGCTGGGGCGTGAATCATGATGTTCCATGAGTTCCGCGAGCGCCTCGTCGCCCTCTGCGGAATGGAGGCGGCGGGAGCCCGGCACGAAATTTTCTTCATCCTGGGGCGACGCTCCCGACTGCCGGCGGTGCTGCGTGCGCTGCTAGCGGCATTGCGGGACGCCTGGCTGTGCCTTCGCTTGCCGGCGGCCACGACTCCATCCGCTTCCGTCGTCGCGGTCGCCAGCCGCCGGGGGCCGAGCGGGTTGGGGGCCCTGAGTCCCAGCCTTCGGAGCCTGGACGAGAACCGTATTCACTGGACACTCATCGCGCATCCACGGTTGCGTGGGGCGCGCGGTGCGCGCCTCCCGGCCCGCCCTGCAGCTTGGGCATGGCGCCGAGCGACGGCAGCGCTATGGATGAGCCTCGACATGGCGGGTGCCGAGGCCTTTGTCGTCCGATGTTGCCTGTTTCGGCTGCGGCTTTGGCATGGGGCCTGGACGGCAACGCTCTCCGGCGGGCAAGGCGGCTTCATCGTCCTCCACAATGATTTCGAGCTCTTCAATGTCGCCGCGATAGAGGCCGGCGCTGGGCGTTGGGACAGCCTGTGCGTGCAGCACGGGCTGCCGACGGACGAGTTCTTCCCGACGCGGGCGCGGCTCCAGATGGTCTGGGGCGAAACGAGCCGCACCGCCTATGCGGCGCTTGGCACGGCACCCGAGGCGCTGCTCTTCGGCCCCGCCCGCAGCTGGGAGCACTCATCGGCTGAGGCGCCGGTCAGCATCCGGCTCGTCTCCCAGACGCACACACCGGTTTATGGGCGTTTGCTCTCGCCCGATTTCGTGGCCCTCGCCGAGGCTCTCGCACGGCGGTTTCCGGATCCGGAGCGTTTCACGATCCTGCTTCATCCGGAAGAGGTTCGTCTCGGCCACCCCTATCGCTCCGAGACGCTCGCTGCGTTCTGCCGGGCTCCGCCGCATGCCGAGTTGCATGATGGGGCTCGCCCGGCTCTGCTCGTCGGCTTTTGTTCGACCGCGCTGGTCGAGGCGGCCTGCCGAGGCCACCTCGTCATCGGCATGGAGTGGGAGGTACCGGCATCGCGGGCCGCGCTCACGATCGGCCGCCCACCGCTGACGGCTCCCGATGCCAGGGCGCTCTGCGAACTCCTCGAACGGCTGCTGACTGAGCGCTCTGCGCAGGCCGAGGCGATGGCGCTTCAGGCGGATTGGCTGCGCCGAACCTTTGCCTCTGGCGAGGCCTGGCTGACCGAGCTCGGCCGATGGCGCTGAGGCATCTGTATCTCTTCGTTTTGGTGCTCTGGGTGCATCTTGGCGATCTGGCGACGGCCTGGATCTACGATGGTGGTGCGCGCCCGGAAGCCGCGCTGCTGCGGCCCCTGCGGGATGCCACGGTGATCGCCGTCGCCGGGCTGTGCCTGGCGACCGTGCGAATGCCGAAGTCGCTGTTCATTCCTCTCGTAGCCTATGGCTCGCTCGCCTTGCTCGCCATGTTCCAGGCTCTCGCAAACGGCCGTGAAACTGGCCTCGTGATCGGGTCCTTCGGCACGCTGATGATCCCGGTACTGTTCTTTCTCGTCGGAGTTTATTGCCTGCGCGTATACCGGGAGATCTGCGCGTTTGTGATTTTGCTCGTCGCCATCGCCGTAGCCAGCACAGCGTTCGGCTTCTGGGAGGTGGACAACACCGATTTCTGGACCGAGACGCTGCATTTGGGTTCCTTTATCGCCCGGATCAAGGGGGTTTTGCTCGGGGCCCATCCCTTCACCGGACTGCCCTGGAATTTCTATCGCGATACGCTGGAAGTTCGGCGGGCCGCGGGGCTGCTCGCGGCGCCGCTCGCACAGGGCATGTTCCTGGCGGTCGCCGCCATGCTCGTATTGGGCGCGCCGCGCCGTGCGGGCCGCACGCTGCGGCTCGCTCTGGCACTGTTGCTGTGCGTCGGCATCTGGATGGCGGGAACGCGCGGCGCGATCTTCGCAGCCCTGCTCGCCCTCGTCGGCTATCTCTTCACCGCCCGTACGGCGATCGCCGATTCGCGGCTGCGGCTCGGGCTGCTGGTCACAGTGATCGCGGGCGCGGTCGTGGCGACCGACGAAATCGTGCTGGAGATCTGGAATTTGGAGGACGGATCGAGCCCTGGGCACTGGCGTGCGCTGTTGCTGAACCTCGACGGCTTTTTCTGGATACCGCCGCTCGGTTACGGGCCGGGAGCCCAGGGCGCCATCGCGGCCCAGACGGAGCAGGCGCTCGTCGGTGGCGGCGAGGGTGCGATCTTCACCATGGCCTATCAGGTCGGCATCCCGGCTGCGATCGCCTTTCTCTGTTTCTACATCGACTGCATGATCCGGCTCTGGCGCGCCCACCGAGACCATGATGCTGATTTCGCTCTCGCGACCTTCTGGCTGATGGCGGGCTCCGTCATCACACTGGTCACCTCGGAGCACATGCTGGCCGTCTCCGGCTCGGCTGCCCTTTGGCTGATGGTCGGCGGCCAGATGCGTGCGTTGTCGAAGCGGCGCGCGACCGGGGCCGACGAGACCATTGGCGCAACGGCGGTGACACCGGCATGACGTCCCTCAGGGTCCTGCAGGTTCACCGGGATTTCGCCCCGGACAGGGGAGGGGGCGGCGTCGCCCGTCACATCCACGGGCTCGCCACGGTCGCAGCGCGTGCGGGGCTGACAGTCCGCGTGGTGGCGCCCAACATCCGGCCGCCGCAGGGCGATCACGGCTACGAGGTCCGGCCCTGCGGCTTCTCGGGACTGTGGCGGCAGATCGGTTGGGCCGACGTGGTGCATGTCCACGGCGCTCGCAATCCGATTGCCGCGGCCGCCGCCCTGATCGCTCTCGCGAAGGGCAGGCGCCTCGTCTACACGCCGCATTGCTATTATGATGGCGGGTCGCTCCTGAACCGCGCCTTGAAGCATACCTGGGATCTGGCCTTCGAACGACTGCTGCTCCGCCGCAGCGCTGCCACCGTTCTGCTCGCTCCCTTCTGGCTCGACGCGCTGAAGCAGCGGGGGCTCCTCGTCGCGTCGCCGTTGATCGTTCCGAACTGCGTTCTCGCGGCGAGCCATCTCTCGCAGCCGGCCCGAGCAACGCCGCTGCGCGGTAGCCCGGCGCTGCTGAGCCTCGGCCGGCTCGATGCCGTCAAGCGCCTCGACGACGCCATCGCGGCGCTGCGCCAGCGGAGGCTCGCCGCGGCGGTGCTGCATGTCGTCGGCACGGGGCCCGACCGGGCGCGGCTCGAAGCGGCGGCCCGGAGCGCCGGCGTGGCCGAGCGGGTGATGTTCTACGGCTTCGTGCCCGACGAGCAGGTGGCCGCGATGGCCGCGGCAGCGGACTGCTTCGTGATGACCTCGGGACAGGAAGGCGGGCCGACCGTCCTGATCGAGATGATGCTGATGGGTCGCCCAGTGGTGGCGAGCGATATCCCGGGCAACCGCGCGATCCTGGCAGCAGCGGGCTGGGAGGCAGGACTATACGAGATGGGCGATGTCGCGGGGCTGGCGCGGACGATCGGCCATGTGCTCGCCGCGCCTCCGGCGGCGGAGGTTACGGCCAGGGCACGGGACCATTTCACCTGGGAGCCCCGGATGTCGGAGATCGTCGGGCTCTATACCGGCCCCTGTGCAGGCGAGAGCGGCTCGCAGGCGGTCCTGTCACAACACCGGTGACGGAACGCGGGACCGTGGGCCGCCCCCGCCTCGCCCCGGACGTCAGGCGGTCTCGTCGGCCGGGGGGCGGTCGTCGTAGGGAAAGAGCTCGCGGCGCAGGCGCGCCGGCAGCCAGGCAAAGAGCGGATCGCGCGTCGCCTGCCAGCGCTCGCCGGCCGGGCGGTCCAGCATCCTGATCGTCCGGTAGACGGCCAGAAGCATCGACAGGCCCGCGAGGCTGGCGAAGAACACGATCATCGCCACCGGCAGGGGTGAGCGCGTCCAGACGGGGGCGCTCTCGACCATCGGAGCCGCGGTGAAGCCGATGCGCTCCGCCCGGGCGCGAGCTTCCGCGATAGCCAGCGAGATCTCGTCGCGTGCCTGAACCGCTGCGGCGGCCGTGGCGGAGGCGAAGATCTCGGTCTTGATCGCGTCCAGACGATCGGCCAGCGCGAAGCCCGATTGCACCTGATCTCGCTGGGCCCGCGCTGCCGTCAGGAAGCGGTCCAGCCACTCGAGCCGCTCGAGATCGCGCCGCGCCGCGCGGATGTCCGCTTGCAGTTCCGAAGCCTTCGTCTCCAGCGCCACCCACTGGGCGAAGGGCGAGAGAAACCGACTGCCGCCATTCTCGGGCGAAACGATCGTGCCGGCCGTCGTGTCGGGCCTCTCGGGGAAGCTCGCCATCAGGGCGCGCATATCCGCGCTGCGGGCCTGGTTCTGCTCGATCTCGAAGGTCAGCCTGGTCAGGCGGAGGCCGAGCGTGGGGCGCTGGCTCGTCGTGATCGCGGCCTGATCGCGCTGGAAGCCGTCGAGCAGCGACCACAGCAGCGATTGGGCGATATGACGCCCGGTGGCGTCGATTTGCCGGGCAGCCTCCTCCCGGCTGCTGGCCCGCAGCGAAATCTCGATCCCGAGCGTGCTGGTGTTGCGCAAATCCGCATTGGGCACTTCACGAATGTCGTCCCGCTGCAGCGCGCTGCGATACTGCACTTGCCTCGTCCAGAAGCTTGGTCGTTCGAACAGGCTCGTCAGGCGCTCGGCTTCCACCTGCGCAGCCGTGCCGTCGGCCGGCTTATCCATCCCGGCCAGCGTCCCTGCGACGAGCCGCGGATCGTGAAGGATCGGCACGAGGCGGCGCCATTCGTCGAGCGAGAACTTGGCCGTGTCGAGAATGGCGCGCCCGGGGAAGGACGGGCGGAACGCCGTGACGACGCCTGCGACGATCGCCAGCAGCAGCGCCAGCGGCAGGATCAGCCTCGCGAAATCGCGCTGGAAACGGATGAATCCCAACGCCGCGTCGGCCAGCGACATCTCGTCGCGAGGCGCGGCTGAGGGAGGGGAAGGCAGGGTCATCGAAGCGCGCCGGTCGCTGACGGTGAGTGCAGGGGAGACATCAATCCATTCCGTTCGCGGCGGTTCGCTCCAGGTGCCAAGGCGGGGTGCGTCCCGCCGCACCGATCGGCTTCGCAGGCGACAGCGCCCGGATCTCGCCGTCGTGACTGCGGCCGTCCACGGCGGCGGCGATGATGGCTGCGATGCGCTCGCAGCTGCGTCCATCACCGAAGGTGTCCCTGAGTTCGCCGCGCGGCTGGCGCCCACGTTGCAGGCCGGCGGCGACGAGCTGGCGAAGCCTTTCGCTGCCGATCTCGAGGGGAGCGATCTGCTGCACGCCGGAAACGAAACGGCCGCGCTCGATCTCGCGCCGGACGCAGATCACCGGCACGCCCAGCGTGACGCTTTCCTCTAGGATGCCGCCGGAATCGCCGATGACGAGAGCAGAGCTCGCCAGCCGTTCCAGGAAGCCGAGGTGATCGCTCAGGCCGACCATGCGGGCGTTGGGGCCGAACTCGTCGGCGTCGCTCTGGGCCAGCAGGCCTCGGCTCAGGAAGGTGAAGGGCGTATCGGGAAACGCGGCGGCCAAACGCGCCAGGGACTTCTTCAGAACGGCGCGGTACTGGCGGCTCTCCCGCCGATGCAGCGAGACGAACACGCCGCGCGGGGCTGCGGCCGCCCGGCGCAGACGCTCTTGCTGCGAGAAAATCGGGTCACAGACCGTGTTGCCGACCACGAAGACCTGTTTCCTCGCGATGTTGACCCCGTTGGCGAGGTCCTCGAAATCCGTTTGCGTCGCGCAAAACAACAGGTCGCTATGGCTGTCGACAAAGCTGCGGATCATCTCTTCCGGAAACGGGCTGAGCGGATCGTGGCTGCGCATCCCAGCTTCGATATGGGCGAGCCTGCAGCCGGCCGCCGCCGCCGCATGCGCTCCGGCGAGGGCGCTGTAGGTGTCGCCTTGGACAACGATCAGCCCCTGCGCCAGAGTCGCAATGTCCTCGGCGCAGCGTTGGACCCAGGACAGGTCGTCGGCGTGGTCGCTTCGCAGGATTTCGCTTCTGACGATCCGGATGGCGGGGGGCACGTCCAGCGCATCGGAGCGATTCTGTCGCGTGTCATAGATGACGACGTCGCAGCCCGATTTAGAAAGCCGGCACGCGACGTCGACCGATTTCACGATCTCGGGCATCGTCCCGACGACGAAAGTCACTTGGGGCATTGGTAGCGGGCAGGCCATTCGACGCGTCAGGACAGGCGCGCCATAATGCGTCGCTCCGGCGCCGAAGACAATCGCTGGTGCCTACATCTTGCACAGCAGCCGGGCTGAATTGCGCTGGCTTGTGCAGAACATCTCGCAGGCTCGGCCTATCGGCTGCCCGCCGTAGGCATGAAGGGACGCAGATCTACCTGAGGCTCCGCTGGATTTCCGGCGGCGCGTGAGCCATCTGCGTGACAGACGATAACACCCGCCGCCTTGGCGGTGAATTGCTTCGAGATCAACTTGCCCGAACTTGCGACAAAATGGAGATCGCGTCGTGTCACGCGGAGGGAACAGACGGCGGCCGTATTCGATGGGCTTCACGACGATTTTGGCCAGGCTTCAGCGAGCCGTCGCGCGGCAGTAGCGAGCAGCCCTCTTCACCCGCATTTCAGCTCCGTCCGCAGAGATCCGCATCCTCGACCTTGGTGGTGGCAGGGGGGTGCACATGACCTCCCACTATCCGCAGCTGCGCAATGTCTGGATTGCCGACAGCGATCGCGAAGCCCTCGAAGACGCTGAGCGGCGATTCGGCTTTCGCACCCTTCGGCTCGACGGAAACGAGCGGCTGCCGGTCGCCGACAAGGCTTTCGACATCGTCTTCTGCTCGGCGGTGATCGAGCACATCACCGGCCCGAAGGAGGAGGCCCCGCCGGTGTTCAAATGGGACGGCCGCCGTTTTGCCGCGCTCGCCTTCGACTACCAGAACGCTTTGCCGAGGAGATGCGCCGGGCAGGGCGGTCGTGTTTCGTTCAGACACACGATCGCTATTTCCCGGTCGAGGTTCATTCCTGGCTCCCCTTCGCGGGCTTTCTCCCCGCGCACTGGCAATGGGCCCTAATTCGCACGATCGGCCGCTTCTGGCGGCCGATGCGCAGACAGCCCGACTGGGCCTTGCTGACCGAGAAGCAGATGCGCGGGTTCTTTCCCGATGCGGAGCTGCATCGCGAACAGGTGGTGTTCTTCACGAAGTCGCTGATCGCGATCCGCCGAGACGCCAGCTAGAAAAAGGGCGTGCGACTGCTCATCACCGGAAGCCCGCAGCCTGCAGATTGAAGAGTTCGGCATATCGCCCTCCCGAGGCCACTAGCTCGGCATGGCTGCCGCTCTCGAGGACGGAGCCGTTCTCAAGCACGAGGATGCGGTCGGCCATCCGTACCGTCGAGAAGCGATGGGAAATCAGCAGCGCTGTCTTGCCGGCGCTGAGGTCGCGGAAGCGCTCGAACACCTCGGCCTCTGCGCGAGCGTCCAGCGCCGCCGTCGGTTCGTCGAGGATCAGGATATCCGCATCGCGAAAATAGCCGCGCGAGATCGCCAGTTTCTGCCACTGGCCGCCCGAGAGATCCAGGCCGTCCATGAAGGAGAGGCCGAGCATCTGGTCGTACGCGGCGGGAAGCGAGGCGATGACGGAATCCGCCTGGCTGTCGACCGCGGCGGCGACGATCGCGGGCCTGTCGGCCATGCGTTCGACCCGGCCGATTCCGATGTTCTCGGCCGCCGTCGCATTGTAGCGGACGAAGTCCTGGAAGATCGCGCCGACATGCGAGCGAAGCTGCGTCGGCTCGATCTCCGCGAGATCGACGCCGTCGATCAGAATGCGCCCTTCGTCGGGCTCGTAGAGCCGGGTGAGCAGCTTGACGATCGTCGTCTTGCCCGCCCCGTTCTCTCCGACGAGCGCCAGCGTTTCGCCCGCCTCGATCTGGAAGGCGAGATGGCGCAGCGCCCAGCTCTGCGTGCCGGGATAACGAAAGCCGACATTGTCGAAGACGATGCCGCGGCGCATCGGCTTCGGAAACGGCTTCGGCTCGACGGCTGGAGCGAGTGCCGACGACATGTCCATGAACGAGTAGAGATCCCCGAGATACTGCGTTTGCCCCGTGAGTTGCGTCAGCCCGACGACCAGACCTTCGAAAAGGGCGTTGAGCCGCATCAGGGAGCCGGCGAGGAAGGTCAGGTCGCCGATGCTGATCGCCCCGGAAAGGGCGCGCCAGGCGACGACCCCGTAGACGGCGTAATAGGCCAGCGAGCCGGCGGCACCCGCCAGGCTGCTCCAGAGCGCACGCCTCGTCGCCAGGGCCCGGTTGGCGGCCATGATCCGCGCGGCTACCTCGCCCATCCGCGCGGCGAGATACGGGCCCAGCTCGAACAGCCGCACCTCTTTCGCCGATCTCGCTGAGGTGCCCAGCCGCTGCAGGTCCTGCAGCCTGCGGCGCTCGGGGGTTAGCGACGTCGAGAGGACATACTGGCGGGTGTTGAAATGAAGCTCCACGAGCAGCGTGGGGATCAGGGCGGCGGCGAGCAGCAGGATCAGACCCGGCAGAAACAGCAGCACGCCGCCGACCAGCACGGCCAGCGTCACGGCATTCTGAATCTGGGTAAAGACGAGCGTCAGGACCTGCTGGCCCAGACCGGTCGCAACATTGGCGCGCTGCAGCCGGTTCTGGGCCGCGCTGCTTTCCACGTCCCGCAGGTCGAGGCCGGCCGCATGGTCGACGAGGGCGATCGAAAGCCCATATCCGTGCCGCTCGAACAGCAGGCTCTCCAGCCGCGTGCCGACGCGGTTGAGGACGTTGCCGCCGGCCACGAGGGCGAATTCGAGCGCGATGAAGCCGAGCAAGGCGGTCATCCGCCCGCTTTCCAGCCACTCCGTCAGGCTCGAGCCCGGCGCGGCGCTGCGGCCCTGGAGCAGGATCTCGTCGACGATCAGCTTGGCCACGAACAGCATGGCCGGCGGCTGCAGGGCGCGCAGCAGCCGCAGCAGGCCCACCCACAGGGTCAGCGACGGGGCAAGCCGCCACAGCGATGCCAGCAGCCGAGGAAGATGGCGCCATCCGGCGAGACGAGGACGCAGGGTGCTGCCGATCGCAGCGAGAAAAGGCTTGGTCATGGGCGAGACAGAAGCGAGGCCGGGCGCAATGTCCAGCCTCGATGACGCGCACCGGGCAGAGCAGGCGCAAACGGCCCGGAACCGGACCGGTGGGACCGCGGCGACGCTGACCTGACGATGCTAGCGCAGGATGCCGCGGTCGAGCAGGAAGGCGAGCAAGCGGTCCGCCAGCACCTCGGCCGGATCGGCACTGCTGTCCAGGACGAGGTCGGGGGAGCGTGGCGGCTCATAGACCGAGTCGATGCCGGTGAAGTTCCGCAGCTGGCCCCGGCGCGCCCTGGCGTAAAGCCCCTTGGGGTCGCGCCGCTCGCAGAGGTCGAGCGGTGCGTCGACGAAGATTTCGAGGAAGCGCGTGTCGGCCAGCCGCTCACGGATCGACGCGCGATCCCGCTCGAAGGGGGAGATGAAGCTGCACAGGACGATCAGGCCGGCATCGACCATCAGGCGCGCGACCTCGGTGACGCGGCGCAGGTTCTCGACGCGGTCGGCATCGGTGAAACCGAGGTCCCGGTTGAGGCCGAGGCGGACATTGTCGCCGTCGAGCAGGAAGGTGAGTTTTCCTCGGGCGTGAAGCCGGCGCTCGAGCGCATCGGCGATCGTCGATTTGCCGGCTCCCGACAGGCCCGTGAACCAGATCACCGCGCCGGTCTGCCGCAGCAGGGCCTCTCGGGCCTCCCGGTCGACGGTGAGCTTCTGCGAAACGAGGCTGCTGCCCCGATCGAGGGCGTTGCGGATCATCCCGGCCCCGACAGTTTCACCGCTTAAACGGTCGACCAGCAGAAAGCTGCCGGTCGCGGCACAGCGCGCATAGAGATCGAATGCGAGGGCGACCGGCGCGGCGAGGTGACAGACCGCGAGTTCGTCGCGCAGGATCTCGGACGCGGCGAGGCGTGCGCCGGTCTCGACGTCCAGCTTTCCGCGGATCGAGGTGATCGTCACGGGGCTGGCCGTGGTGCCCATGCGCAACTCGTAATCGCGGCCGGCGAGCAGCGGCGCCCGGTCGAACCAGATCACATCCGCCGCGAACTGCCGGGAGCGCAGTGGAGGATCGTCTTCGGAATGCAGGATGTCCCCGCGCCCGAGATCGATCTCGGGCTCGAGTCTCACGGCGACGGCCATGCCCTCTCCGGCATGATCCGTCGGCCCCTTGCTGCTCGACAAGGCCGCGACCCGGGCCTTCGCCCCGCCCGGCGCCACGACGACGATATCGCCCCGCGACAGACTGCCCGCGGCGATCGATCCAAGATAGACCCGCTCCCCCGAAACGCCGCGCGAGACTCCCTGAACCGGCAAACGCAAGGCGGCGAGCGAAGCCGCCGGGCGTGCCTCCACCTGTTCCAGATACTCAAGCAGCGTCGGCCCGCGATACCAGCCCATGCTCGCGCTCGCCCCGACGACGTTGTCGCCGCCCTTGGCCGAGATCGGGATCGGGGCGATCTCGAGGCGGAGATGAGCCGCGATCGGTGCGAAATCGGCGACTATCCGCTCGAACCGTGCCTGGGCAAAGCCGGCCAGGTCCATCTTGTTGACGGCGAGCACCGCCCGCCCGATGCCAAGCGCGCTGCAGATGGCCGCATGCCGTCGGGACTGGGTCTGCACGCCGCGGATCGCATCGACCAGAATGATCGCGACCTCGCACTGCGATGCGCCGGTCGCCATGTTGGCCGTGTACTGCTCGTGGCCGGGCGTGTCCGCGATGATGAAGTCACGCTGCGGGGTCGAAAGGGAACGATAGGCGACGTCGATGGTGATGCCCCGTTCGCGCTCGGCCTCGAGACCGTCCGTCAGCAGCGCGAAGTCGAGTTGACCTGCCGCCGCGCCGTACCGCCGGGAATCGCTTTGCAGCTGCGTCTGCTGATCCTCGGCCAGGCCTCCGGCCTCGTAGAGCAGCCGGCCAATCAGGGTCGACTTGCCATCGTCGACGGCCCCGCAGGTCAGGATGCGCAAGGCCGGCGGGCGCGAGGTGACGGACGCTCGGGAAACGGGGCCGAACGCCGCCTCATAGAGAGTCGCGAGGGGGTTCAAAAATAGCCCTCGCGCTTCTTGGCTTCCATCGAGCCGGCGCCCTGTCCGTCGATCAGCCGGCCATGTCGCTCGGAGGTGGTCGCGCCCTCCAGCTCCGCCACGACCTCCTCGACTGTCGCCGCGGCGGATGCGATCGCCGCACTCAGCGGATAGCATCCGAGCGACCGAAAACGGACAGCGACGGACTCGACCTTCTCGCCGCTCCTCAGGGGAAAGCGCTCGTCGTCGACGACGATCAGGTTCTCCGCGCGGCGCACGACGGGGCGCGGACGCGCCAGATACAGCGGAACGACCGGAATGCCCTCAGCGAGCGTGTAGCGCCAGATGTCGCGCTCGCTCCAGTTCGAGAGCGGGAAGACGCGCATCGTCTCGCCCGGGCCGAGCCGCGGATTGACCAGCCGCCAGAGCTCCGGCTGTTGATGGCGCGGATCCCAGCCATGCTGCGGGCTGCGACGGGAGAAGATCCGCTCCTTCGCGCGGCTTTTTTCCTCATCGCGCCGGGCGCCGCCGATCGCGACGTCGAACCCGCCGGCCTCAAGGGCCTGCTTCAGCGCCTCGGTCTTCATGACCCGGGTGTATGTGCTCGCATCCACGGAAAACGGGTCGATGCCGCGCGTCAGCCCGTCGCGATTGACATGAACCCGCAGATCGAAGCCGAGCGTATGCGCGAGCCGATCACGAAAGGCGATCATCTCGCGGAATTTCCAGGTCGTGTCGATGTGGAGCAGAGGAAAGGGCGGCTTCGCCGGCCAGAAGGCCTTGGCAGCGAGATGCGCGAGAACGGTGGAATCCTTGCCGGTCGAATAGAGCATGACCGGAGCCCGGAACAGCGCGGCCGCCTCGCGCAGGATGAAGATGGCCTCTTCCTCAAGCCTCCCCAGATGATCCACCGTCTTGACATCCGCTACGCCGCTCGACCGGCAGGCTCCTATCCGAGTTGGCATCGAGGAACAATGGCGGTCGACCGCCGATCCCTTTGCCCTGGCGGTGCAAAGATTCGCGCAGAATTTCCGCTGTCCCCATCGATCGCAAGCTTGGCGAAGCGCTGGGCGCCAAACTAGTTGCGCAGGGCCGGTCGGGCGTGCGAGCACTTCGAGATCTGGACGACTCGAACGGCTTGCGACGCGTGACTTTGCCTATCTTCGAAACCCAGGCGCTCCACGGGTCGGCGTGGGCCAAGCGCATGGTGGACATCACCGTTGCCGCCCCGCTGCTGATCGCGCTGCTGCCTCTGCTCTTCCTCATCGCCGCGGCGATCCGGCTGACGTCGCGCGGGCCCGCTCTTTATCGGCAACGCCGCGAGGGGCTCGACGGCCTACCCTTCGAGATGCTGAAATTCCGCACCCTGAGGCAGTCGGCGGAGCGCGAGGATTTCTGGCAGGTCATGCCCGGCGATCCGCAGATCACTCCGATCGGGCGGTTCCTGCGGCGCTCCCGCCTCGACGAGCTGCCCCAGCTCTGGAACGTACTGCGCGGAGAGATGTCGCTGGTCGGGCCGCGACCTCATGCGATGCAACATGCTGCGCGCTGCGCTGCTCTGCTCCCGGGCTACGGCGTGCGCCGCGGGGCCAAGCCGGGCATCACCGGACTGGCACAGGTGAGCGGGCTGATCGGTCCCATGATGACCCGGGACGATCTGCAGCGGCGGCTCGACAAGGACTTGATCTATATCCGCGACTGGAGCCTGCGCCTCGATCTCGAGATCATGCTGCGCACGCCGGCGCTCTGGTTCGGCCGCGTCCGCGACGAGTCCGGCAGCTGAACCGTTGTCGCGCCTCTCGGCTCTTTCGGGCCGATCACTTGCAATCGGGGCACGCGCTGCCCGTCTTCGCTGACGGTGTCCAGGGGCTGCCAGCTCCTGTCTGGGGTCGATCTGGCGGACCGCTTCGTCGCGCTCTTCCGCGCTGCCGACCCGACACAAGAACCATCGGAACCGCCTGAGCCGTGACGATCCCGACTGCCCGCACGACGTTCCTCGATTGTCCGCTCGATCTCGTCGGAACCGATCAAATTCTGGCGCAGGCCCAGGCCGCCGCCGAGGGGGCCGGGCCGCGGATGCGGATCGAGGGGCTCAATGTGGCGAAGCTCGTCGAGGCGCGCGAGAACCCGGCGCTGATGGCGGCGCTGCGGGACGCCGAGCTGGTGCATGCTGATGGCATGGGCATCGTGTTCGGCCTCGCAGCGACGGGACTGACGGCCCCCCGCTGTGCAGGGATCGATGTGATGCGCTCGCTCTGCGGACTGGCGGCGCAGCGCGGGATCGGCGTCTACCTGCTCGGCGCACGCGCGGAGATCGTGGCCGAAGCCGCGGAACGGCTGGTGCGGGACCATCCCGGCCTGATCATCGCCGGGGTCCGCGACGGCTATTTTGCGCCCGGCGACGAGCGGCAGATCGCGCAGGAGATCGAGGCGTCCGGCGCGGGCTTCCTGTTCATCGGGATGAGTTCGCCGCGCAAAGAAATCTTTCTGCAGCGGCATTGGGACTGGGTGGGTGCCGGCGTCGGCATGGGCGTCGGGGGATCCTTCGACGTCCTGTCGGGGCGGCTGCCGCGCGCCCCCGTCTGGATGCAGCGCATCGGCTTCGAATGGCTCTTCCGGCTGCTGCTGGAGCCGCGCCGTCTCGGCTGGCGCTATCTGCGGACCAATGCGATCTACGCGGCTCTCCTCCTCGGCATGAAGGTCCAGAGCTGGCGACGGACGAACCAATGAGCCGGTTCGAGCCAACCCCGTCGCCGGGGGCGTCGCTCGATGCCCGCTCGGCGCTGCTCGCGGCCGCCTGCGTGGCCTTGTTCCTGCTCTTCGCCCTCCAGCAGGTCGTCATCGGCCACGGCCTCGGCGAGGGACTGTCGCTCGGCTCCACCGCGATGCGTCTCTTCGCCGTCGCGACGTCGATTTGGCTGCTGTGGAAGAACGGCATCCCGCCGCTCTGCCGTCTCCCGCTGATCGCGATCCTCGGCTGCCTCTGCGTGCTGACGCTGTCGACGCTGATGTCCGAGCACCGGCTGATCGCGCTGAAGTTCGCCATCCGTTACGCGACCCAGCTGGCCATGCTCTGGTGCATCCTGAATCTGGTGGTCGCCTATCCGCGCCTTCAGGCGGCGCTGGTGCGCGCGGCGGTCGCGACTCTCTGTATCGGCCTCCTGATCGGAATCGGCAGCCGCTGGACGCTAGGCCCGGCGCGAGAGGTCGCGCTGATGTTCCACTCGGCCGATGTGCTGCGCTACCTGCCGCGCATTTCGGGGCTCTACGAGCATCCTGCCGTCTTCGGCGCGGTGGCCGTGCTGGTCGCGTTGCTGACCACACAGTTCCACGAGCGCGGCATCGTCGGGCGTCCGGCGGTCCTCGCCGCCTATGCGGGGCTCGCGGCCACGCTGGTCCTGGCCGAAGCGCGCAATCCGCTCGTCCCGCTCCTGTTGCTCGCCGCGCTGTCGGCCGCACTGCGCCGAGGGCGCGGGCGAGGCCTGGCTCTCCTCCTGCTGGCGCTGCTCGCGGGCCTGGCCGCCATGGCGGTCTGGCGCCGCTACGACGAGCTCACCAGCGCATCGAGCGAAACGCTTCTGACGATGTTCACGCTCGGACGGACCTATCTCTGGGCGGGCGCGATCGCGGCCTGGAGCGACCACCCATGGCTCGGCCTCGGACCTGGTGTGTTCCAGTTCCTGACGCCGGACTTCACCGGCGGCCGCTTCCTGCGCGGTGAGCTGCACGCTCACAACCTGCTGCTGGGCATTCTGTCCGAGACGGGGCTGGCGGGGCTTCTTGCCGTGGCGGGGGTGGTCGCCGCCTTCGTCATTCCCGCATCGACGCGGCGCGACGCGGCGGCGCGACGCTGGGCCGGAATCTGGTTCGTCACCATCGTCGGCCTGGGCCTTTTCGATTTTTACCTGCCGTTTTATGGCTTTTCCTTGCATCTGGCGCTCGTCGCAGCCTTGTTACTCGCGTCGGGCGCGGCCGGTCGCCCGGCGGAGGGGGAACCACGCGAGCCTTCGATCCGATGATGTCCGATAGCCCCCAAACGGCTCCGACGACCGATATCCGGCGCGTCTGCATCACCGGCGGTGCGGGGATGATCGGCCGTCGCCTGGCCAGCCGCCTCGTCGCCGGGGGCCTGGACGTCGCCGTGCTGGACGATCTGAGCAGCGGTCTGCCGATGCCCAACCATGTCCTGGCGGCGATCCGCTGCGACATCCGGGACGCGGCGGCGCTGGCCGCCGCCGTGAGCGCATTCCGGCCCGACGTGATCGTCCACCTCGCCGCCCTGCACCATATTCCGACTTGTGAATTGCAGCGGGCGCTCTGCCTCGACATCAACGTCACCGGTACGGAGCGCGTTCTGGCCGTCGCAGAGGAAGCGCGTGTCGGGCGAGTGGTGATCGCCTCGAGCGGGGCTGTCTATGCATGGAGCGAGGGGGCGCTGGTCGAGGACGGCTCCCCGACCGAGCCTCGGGACAATTACGCGCTGTCCAAACTCTGCAATGAGCACCAGCTGCGCCTCTGGGCCGCGCGGACCGGCGGGTGGGGGCGCGTCGCGCGGATCTTCAACGCGCTGGCCGACGATGACCCAAACGCCCATCTGGTGCCGGAAATCCTGCGGCAGCTCGAGGCGTCCCCGCGGGGGGAGGTCGCCCTGCGCCTCGGCAATCTCCAGCCGCGCCGAGACTATCTCCACGCCGACGAGGTCGCCGACGGGCTGGTTGCGATCCTGCGCGACGACCGGCCGGACCCGTTCGACGTCTTCAACCTCTGCTCGGGACAGGAACATGCAGTTCCCGCCATCGCCACCGAACTCGCCGCGTGCCTCGGCAAGTCCATCCGGATCGAGCTCGACGTAACCCGGCGTCGGATCAACGATCGCCCGAGCCAACTCGGCGATCCGGCCAAGGCCGAGAGCCTGCTGGGGTGGCGCAACCGGCTGCCGTTGCGGCTGGCCCTCGCGCGACTCGTCGCGGAGCGCAACCGGGCGGGCGGGAGTGGAAGTCCGCGTTAGCCTGAGCCACATTGGGCGAAATACACGTGCCGGGATTGAACCGCCCCGCGTTCTCTAGACACCCTCGGCTTAGGTTTTGTGCTGCCGCTCGAACTCAATGGGCGACAGCATCCCATTCCGTACGTGCTTGCGGGTGGATTGTAGAACATCTCGATGTCATCGACACGTCCCCGCGTGCCTCGCCGCGACGTTCCTCCCGCGGCGGGATCAAACGCTACGCTACGTGAGTGGCTTCGCGTCTGCCGAGGTCGCTCAACCCGCCCGAGAGGGCCAAACCAACCGCTGGAACGAACTCAAGGCTGGATAGAAACGAGGGGCAACGTCACGAACCGCGCCCCATAGCGCTGCGATGTTGAAGTCTCCGCGCCATGGGGCGCTGCCGTCGTGGCGGATTCGACCGGTGAAATACCTCACAGCTCAATGCGGAGCCAATAGCGGAAGAGGAGCCCACTGTCCGTGAGGGCTCCTCTTCCTTATCCGAATGCTACAGTATGCCAATGATGAAGAGAGAGGCATAGTGTTTCCGCACGCGAGTACGTAAGTCATTGAAATCATAAGATCGTGACTTGCGGGTTCCTTAGGCTAAGTTCCGCAGTTTGAGGGATAGTACTTCCGCGGAATCGCGTGCAACGGCTGTTCCAAAGCGCAAAAAAAGCCCGGCCTGGTAGGCCGGGCTCCATTCAGACGAATGGGAAATGGATCTACAGATCCGGTGGAATAACAGACCGTAGATAGAATGAAGCTACCGCCTGCTCTGGCCTCAATGCCGGTTCGATCCCGCGCGTTGCCAATTCGCGCTTCAGGATGGGCATGTGTTTTCCGCGGCTGCGAGCGAGTTCATGGAGCGATGCAAACTGAGACTTGAACGCTTCGGCGGCTTTTCGAGGGACGGCGAGGTAGGGGCATCGGTTCTTTGGGCTGATGCGACTCTCGCTCGAAAGCAGCCGGCGCTCGACGAGTGCGCTTACCACCCTATCGGTGGTTCCAAGGAACCCCGCGGCCTGGCGGATCGTAAGATGGTCGCCGTCCTCACGGTGTAGGAGCCTTTTGACTTCGGTGACATCGACCAATACGGACTGGTAGCCGGTCGTGGCGGTCCAAGAACCGACCCAACGGAGCTGGTGGTCCAGGATCAGCCTGACAATTTCCATGGCCGAGCAGCAGGTACGCTTTGCTGCTTCGGCAATGGTCATTTGGGGCCATTCGGGCTCTGTGACCCAGACAGCATTGGCGAACAGGCGCTTCATGAATTCATCGAGTTGGCGACGATCATAGCACTGGTCGCCGAGTTCCAAGCGGTCATGCCCCTCGACGGGTTCGACGAATCCGTGTGCGGCCAGCAGCTTGGTGTGGACCCGCCCGGCGTTCAGATACGTCTCAGCCTGCTTTAGAGTGATCAAATTCTGAAGCAGATCCACGATCGGGGCGGAGGCAGCAACGGGGAACGTCACCACGTTGGCCGTGAGATGCAAACTGCCAGGCGGCAGTACGCCGGCGGCGCTCAGAACCCGTCTGAGGCGCTTATGGTGGATCCCGCTCTCTCGAGAGGCCGAATGAATCGAATGCCGACGACGCTCCGGCACGATCTGCCTGCCGAAGATCATTTCCTCCGGAGCGACAGGGGCGGTATCTGCCACAAAGTCGATTACGAGGTCGCGAACCGGGTCATAGTTTGGATCGGTCTTCATGGAGTAAAGCCATTTGAAGAATTGACCAAACCAGGCCTGCGGACCGGTAGAACCTTGCCTGCCGTAATCGCCCGTCGCCCCAAGTGTGTTCAAAAATTCTCGAACGCCGCTTTTGCCGCTGTTCGCGATGGCATACCCGCGATCACCGGCGCGTCGCCAATCCGCTTCGCTCAGGTCACGCATGGGCGCGTCGCGACCGTTGAGGTCGACGGCGCCAATGACCTCGCACGTTCTCCAGGCGACGTAGCAGGGCAACGTGTCAAGCCACTCGGGGCCGGCATCACCGCCTAGACGAACTGCGAGATAGCGTTCCAATTTCGTCGCATCTGACGGGTTTGCCTGGCGAGCAAGTGCTGGAATGTTGGCGATGTGAGACGCGGTTCGCCGCGCGAAGTCGTGCGTCGGCATTGGATCGCTCGCATCGCCTAACTCCACGAGCTGGATGCAATGCTTCAGGCAGACACGATAGTGCTGGAAGAGCCAATCGCTACGGCCGCTCGCCAGCCATGGATCGCTACCGTCCGCCAAGTCCTCGACCAAGCATTGAGGGCAGGCCATGACCCGTGCTCGACGTAACGACGCGCGCGCAAACTTTTGCCCGCGATAGAGGTAGTGGTCTTCCCTGCGGACAATGGCATTGTCGAAAAGCTGCTCCAGCGATGCGCCGGAGATCGCTGCAAGCCGCGTTAGCGCTGGGGCTTCGCCATTGATGGTGGCCTGAAGTTCGAAGCCCATGTCGAGTGCGAAGACGTTCTGGCTCTGAGCGCGGTGCAAGAGAGCCAGCCGCGACACATAGCTCGCAGGCGACTCTCCAGTCCGTAGCGGGAGAGATGGATAGAGGTCGCTCATAAACGACCTCCCTTCTTGCGCGTGCGACTTCCCCGACGCGGTGGGTCAAGCGGCAGAACGGGGTCGATCGGCGGCTCATTCGTTAAAACGAGAGAGCAGTCGATTTCAGCCCAATTGGATGCAACGAAGGGGTTCATCAGTGCGCCGGAGCCGGTCCGGTCGACGAATGCCTGAGCGAAATGCTCGATCGCAAGCGGCTTCTCCTCCAGCAACGCGAGCTCGATGGCTTCGTGGATCAGCTCGATCGCGATCCCGAAGCGGCGCAGTGAGGCATGGATCAGGCGAGGGGCGATCTCTCCTGCGTCTTCCGCCCCGATTGTAAGGCCGACAACGTCTGCGAGGCCACTGACGATGCCGGCGACCATTTCATTGTCGTCAGGCATCGTCAGAAGCGGGACAGAAACAAACTGCCCGCGGCGACGGATCTCGTCGATTTTGCGCATCTCCGGAATCAAGCTGGGCAGGCCAGAGATGATCAGCCCTACGGGCCAGGACGAGACCATCAGCATTTTGAAGGTCTTCCTGATGTTATCCATCTGAACGACATTGGCGTTGTCGGTCAGGTTGTGCGTCTCGTCGAAGTGGATGACGAGCACGCCGGCGACGGGCAGGAGTTCCTGAATGCGCGCCCAAATGATGTTTTCAGCGAGCTCTCGGGCGAGGGGATATCCCAACGCCCTAAGAACCTCCCGCCCCAGCGTTTTGAGCGTGCACGGAGCCGGCACGATCACCCGGAGGAGGGGAGAGCGCTGCTCTCCCTGGGGTTGGAGTATGGAGTGGGTCCGGAACAGCCGCTCAAGGGATGCGGTCTTGCCCGTCCCCGCATCGCCGCTGACGAAGAGGCAGCGGCCCTCGTGGCGCCCCTCCGCGGCCGAGGCGTCGCCATGCTTCCGAGGGATCAGGACGGAGCGCACGAGGGTCTCGAACTTGCGGCGCAGCTCCGGATCCCAATCCGTCTCGATGTGCGTGTTTTTCAGCTTCTGCCGAGCCGCGAGAACGCCACGATCTGACTCAGAAAGGAGCGCGTGGAATTTCTCAATGAAATCAGAGTTATGATTCATGGCAATCAGTCCGTAATCTTGAATGAACGGGGCTTTGTCTTGGGGGCGGTCGGCGAAGGCGAAACGCTTTCGCCGGTGCCGGTCGGGATTGCGCCGTCGAGGAGATTGCCCGTGAGCGACGTCGCCCCGTCAGGGAGCTGCGCCGGTCGCTCGAACCCGAAACCGAGCTCGTTCTCCGTGTAGTCGAGCTCCTCGGTGCTGGGCCGGGTCGAGAAGATGCTCACACGGGCAGCGCTGGCTTTGCCGAGCTCCCAGGCGTCCTTGACTGCTTTTGCAACAATCTCGTCGGCAAGAACGGCCTCAGCCTTGAAACGGCGTCGCAGGTCCGCCTCGGCGGCGAGCCAGATTTTCGTGGGGACATCGTCAAAGCCCGATCTGACATTCGGAACTGAGAGCCAGCCGCCATCGTCCAGCCTTACGGCGATATGGCCGAGATCCATGTGATTGAGGCGGGCTTCGAGGGTGACATCACCATGCCGGCGACGAAAGTCCTGCAATTCGCGGCTGTTGAAGTGGAGGCCGAGCATGCGAACGCCCTTGGGCGTCAGGCGCCGATCTGCCTTTACTCCGAATATGGCGCGGCGGCGGTGGCGGTCGGGTGCGGGGATGATCCCGTAGGCTTTGACGAGCCGCTTCCAGCAATTGGCAGGTGTCTCTCCCTTCAAGCCGATGTGTGGCGAGTTATGGTAGATGTCGAGCACCCACCGGGTGATGACGTCGCACAGCTCAGGGAGGGTGAGGCTCACCCGAGCGACGGGATCATAATCGCCCTTCGCCGCGATCGATTCAAACGTCCGGCCAGTGTACGGGCAAAGGGCTTGCATACCCGCAGTTTTGAAGAACCGCTCGATGCGCCCGCGAAGAGCGGGAAGCCCCGCCGGTGGAGCCTCTGCGTCGGCCTCGAGATCGATGATGGCCCGGCGAAACCGAAGTGACAGAAATGCGGCTCCCTGATCAGTCACGATCCGTTCTGGAGAGCCGTAATAGTCGTCACGGCAGAGCGCTCCCGCCGCCAAGGCGTAGGGAGCCTTGGGCGTAACCACCATCTCGAGCGTGTCCATCGCCAGATCGGTAGTCGGGGTGAGGGCGATCTTGAACCCGACACAGACGGCGGTCGCGCTATCCAGGGCGGCACACAGCCAAGGCCGAGCCGTGGCGATTTCCGACTTTAGCTTGTCTGAGAGCTTGTCCAGTATACCGAGATCGGCGCAGAGCGCCTGGAGGTTGATCCGCCACTCGTCGATCTCAACACGCTGCAGCGGGCGCTCGACATCCACGCCGTTTCGCACTACGGCGAAGCGCCTCCTTGCGGAGTCGATACCGTGTCGGCAGGCATGAACGTCGAACTCGGGAAACGAGTTGATCTCTGCCGCCAGGCGCTCATAGGATGGCACCCGGAGCGGCGTTTCGCCTGCAGCCACGCGGCGCGGATTATCCTCGCCGACGATATGGGCCTTCATCAAGCGATAAACATCGCGCTTGGTCGGCCGCGTCTCGGACATAAACATCAGGGCGAAGCGGTGCATGATCTGCCGCTCCGGCAGGCCCAGCCGCTCGCTTACGCGGTTGCCCGACCTGAAATAGCGCTTTCGGAGCGCGATCGCGCGCTCCCCGCCCTCCAAGAACCACTTGCGCCATTTGCGATAAGTGCGAGCGCTGGGAGGCTTGCGACAACCTGGAAGTTGATCACCAGCCTTCGGCTTGATGATGTCGCCGTTCGTGTTGCGCTTGGCGGTCCGGCGTAGCTCCTCCTCGTGAAGACGTTGCGCGACGATCGGCGACCGCCTTCTGTAAGAGGCGTCTGAAAGAGTGGCGACCTTAGCCTGGATCTCTTTCTCCATATCTTCGCAGAACCTAGCGCGCCAGAGCACCTCTTCCTGTTGTTTCTCAGGGAGCCAACTGATCAAACCATCGACGGAGCCCGCAGCGGCCGCAAATGCCTTGCTTCCGGCAAATGCACCCTTTTCAAAGCGGAATCCGGGCTTCTCTGACGCCAGCTGTAGATCCCTGTCCGAGAATGTCTCGGCGACGTCGGGATCGTCGACGCGCTCAAGGACGAACCCGTCGGCCAGGCGGTTGCGGCGCTTATAGGCGATGTTATTCATGATCAGCCGATCCTGATGAGACAGGTTGAAGCGCGGTGTGAAATCGGTGCTCATCACGCGACCTCCCTGTTGGAATGGGAGGTGGCAGCCAGCTCGATCACGGCGTCGTAGCTGATGCGGGCGTTGTTGATGACGCAGGCCGCGCCAGAGGCAACAAGCCGAACAATCGCTTGGAACCCTTCCCCTTCTAGCCCGCTTGCTTCCACGAGCTGCCCGATCGATGTACGGCCATGTTCACCGAGCAGCGATAGGATTAGATCGTCGTGCGCGGGGTTCGAGATGCGAAGCGAGTGCTTGAGCAGGACCGCGTTATGGACGTGATCGAGTGGAAGGTTTTCGTCGGTGACGAGCTTCACGCCGTCGGCAAAGCTGCGCGGGACATGCCGAGCAATGAGTCCCAGTGTCTCGAGAAAGCGAGTGCGCTTCACAACCGCCATCGGCTTAACCGCGATGGCGATCTTCTTCCCGGATCGCAGCGTGGCAAGAAAATCGAACGTATGACAGCGCGGCGTTCCTTCCTCGTCGAACCAGGTCACAGCAGGGGGTTGTTCGCGAAGATCGATCACGTCGCGATCTGCGGCCATGATGAGCGCCGCATCTCGCTCAGCGCCGGATTCACACATGATCTCACGGTCGTGAACCACAACGCTGGGTCGGCACGCTCCACGGCTCTTGGAGTGAACGTTTCGAGTAGAGCGATGCTCGCCCGGGAGACGTATCGGCGGAGCCGCGGAGGTAGGCAAGTTTTCGATATTGAGCATTTGAGATTCTCTACGGTAGGCGCACTACCGCGATCCCAATTCCCCGTGAAACCTGCTTGCATGTTTTATCACGCGCAGGTATACACAGGAGACTGAGTTCGGCAGTCGCCGGGGTTGGTTTTGGTCCGCTCCGAGGTTTCTTGGCCTGATAGGAGCGGGTGGCTTCAAGGGGACATCCTGATTGGCGTCAGGGTGTCCCTTTTGTTTTATCTCGTCCGTCACTCGTCGCTACATGGCAGATCCTCGTATTGGTTCGATCGGGTAGTGTTCTCTAGCCGCGGAAAGGCGATTACCTCGGCAGTGAAGACAGGATAACGAGCCCTCGCTTCAGCCTCGGCTTCCGCCAGCACGATTTGAGCAGCAGCCACCGATGCTGCGTGAATGGCACGCAACACGACTTCTTCGCCAAACTCAGCTTGGATCTGGCCGAAGCGAACGACAAGAGAGGCAAGTTTTTCCATAACGCACTCCAAACTACATGTGCATATCGGAGCCTTGGCAGAATTAAATGAACACTGTTGGAGGGTATCTAATCCGATCCATGAGCTATCCTTTTGCGCATCATAAGCCGATCGACGCATAGATTACTTGATGCGTCGATCGTGCTGCTAAAGCGGACCTAGATTTGATTTTGACTGTGAGTTCGGGCCCAGACAAAGAACGAGGGCGCAGACCTCCCGCTGTGACGCGGGGAACAGGGGGCGCTGAGGAATGGTAAATTGCTTTACCCTCTTGAGCCGACGCCTCGGCAACTCAAGTTAGGAAGTTCTAATCGATCGGTAGGGGGCGATGTAAAGATAAATTCGTATTATGATCTTGTTAAGCTTATGGTGGCGGCGGCTCAGGATCGTCGGCCGTCGTATTAGTTTCAGTGGGCTCTGAGTATTTCCAATACTCCAGCGGGCGCGGGCGCGTAGACTGCCAAAGTTTAACGTTTAGTTACTGTCTCGTCGCGAAATTGGCTTTCTTAGTGCACATTCTTGCACACTGGGATTGCGCAGATGAATGGATTTTCGGCTCTGAGGCGCAGCCGTAGCAGTCGGCTCGACCGTCACTTCGCGCATTGACGACGGTGCTCCTGGTGCTTTTCACCGGCTCATTTACGAGAAGATCGCTGCCGGGCTGTGTAGGCCGAAACTACGCCTTGTCACCGGACAAGAATCTGTAGGCCAAACTCGGCGGTGTCTGGATGTCACAGAAGGCTTCCGGGCGAGCCTCCTCAAGTTCGCTAAAGCTGATTGGCGATTTTTAGCAGGACGGCCGCTTCGCAACCGAAGTCGTCGAAGTGCTCATCGATGAGCATGGAGTCGTTGAGCGAGCGCCTATCCGACGGAGGATGGTGCCAGAAAACCTGCGTGCTATCCGGGGGGCTAAGCTCGGACCGTATGGTTCCGAGTCGACGTCGAACAGGCCGAACAACGTGGATCATTCGAGTCCTCGCGGTCTAGGGGAGCCGGTACGATCAGCGCAGAGTGGTGTCCGGGCTTCTGTGTTGAGGTCGAGGCACGGCGGTGGATCGGTAAAATTATACTAAATGTAAAATCAAATGCACCAATTGCTCGTAAATATGGTTAAGGCTCCCGCTCGTCACGCTTGCGGGCTGCGCATTTCGCCGGTCGGCCGGGTGTAAACGACTACGCCGACGACGTTATCGCCGGTCACAAAATTTGCTCCTGCGTCCTCCAGAGCCTTTCGAATCCGATTGATAAGAGCCATTTTCGGCTCGATCTCGCCGATCTCGAAATCAAAAAGAGTCTTGCGAGATATGTCGGCAGCCGATGCGAGAGCGTCTTGCGTTTGGCCCAGCAGCGCCCTTGCTGCCTTGCAGACAAAGCCCCGAATTGGCGTGCCGGCAGGCATGGGAACAAACGCGATTCCCGTTAGTAGGGTGGGTCCGCAATCATTTTTATGGAATAATTTTACGGAAGTTGTATAATAATCGGCGTCGCTGAACGGCTTGCGAGCGCTCGGCGCCGACTTCTTCCGAGGTTCTGTCTTCGACGGAGAATTCATCCGTGCGGCGCTCTTCGATTGAATCGGGCGGGATCGCTGGCATCAAGCTTCGCCCCGCTGAATTCAGCGAGCGGCAATGCGAGATGGGGCATCCGTGATGGTGACTTACGTCGTTTGCGAAGCATGCCAAATGCTCTGCCGCCGGTCGAGGCCAGCGGATCGATTTCCCCTGCACAATAGCGGTGGCGCAGCAACGCTTCGTTACCGGGTTCGCCGATAGCGGGCGGCTTTCCAATTCGCCAACCCAGCGTTTCGCTCGTTTGCCTTTCTGCGACCAGGTCATCCAAATTGAGGGTTCCAATGATCGAAGAGCGAAGCTTCGGCGAGCGCGCGCGCGTGAGCGCTCCGGTGTTCCGAACGTTTCAGAAAATCGCGGATCGCTGGGAATTATCTTTAGCCGACCGGCTCGCGCTCTTGGGTGCCGATGAAGGGCAATTCGACGAGTGGTCGAACATCGCGCGCTCGTACGGTCCGCTCGTGCTTGAAACGGCCGTGCTCATGCGGCTCTCCGCTATCCTGGGCGTATTCGCAGAACTGCAGCAGCTCTTCCCCTCGGTAGATCGAGAGCGCGATTGGTTGATCAGTGCCAACAAGGCGGCTCCGTTTGCGGGGAGGGCGCCACTCGATCTCCTGCGCGGAACGCTTGAGGATCAGATTGCTGTCCGCCGCTATGCGGAAAACAAGCGGATCGGTGTCGTTCCTCCAAATGAAATCGACGGCAATGTCACACCTGTCGGCGGCAATCCTATCCTTTGGGAAGGTGCTGCCCCCCAAATACAGGCGGTGTGCTTCGACGGGTTCGGGACGCTCGTTGAAATCACCGACAAGCGCCGACCGTTCAAAGCACTGCTTGGCGATGCGCCTTCATCGAAGGCCGTGGCCAAGGCGCTGACCACGCAGACAAGTCTCGGTGAGCTCGCTCGACGCCTTGCGGTCTCCGTCGATGAGGCCAAGCTGGCCCAGCTCGAAGCAGACCTCAATGCAGAATGCCGCTCAACGCGATTGCGCCCGGGGATGGAGGCCATCTGGGAAGCCCTGGAGCGTCTCGGACTGAAGGTCGCAGTCTGCTCAAACCTCGCCATGCCATATGGAAATGCTCTGGTCGGCTGTTTGCCGGCGGCCCCTGATGCGCTCGTCCTGTCCTTCGAGGTCGGCCTGATGAAGCCGCAGGCCGAGATTTATCGGTTGGTCTGTCGGCAACTCGGCCTCGAGCCGGACCAGGTCCTGTTTGTTGGCGACAACCTCGAGGCCGACGTGCATGGACCACGGGCGGCCGGCCTGTTTGCAATTCACGTTGATGCGTTCGAATCCGGGCTCGCCAAGAGAGCTGATCACGCGGCGCCCGGAGCCATCGCGGAGTTGTTCAAGCGGGCAGGGGGCTTGGCACCGCAAGAGCGGCGGCGTCTCTCGTACACTCCGCAGCAGGCGCTCGACGTCGCGCTTGGCTCCGTTAACGCCGGCACACAGCTGAGATTTGAGCGAGACGAATTGCTGCACGTCCTGCGCGCCCCTGCCGAGGTCATGCTAGGTGATGATCCTAGATTGAAGCTTCTGCTCAGAGCCTTTTTCGATGAAACGAGCGAGGCACTCCTGGGTCGAATTGCCGAGGGATCGGAGGTAACCTGGGCCGGCCTCTCCCAAGGCGTGCAGGCAGGACTTCAGCCCGGGCACCCAAAACGAACCTGGATCGTGGCGCGCGCGCCCAAACCCAATGTGCCGCGCACCTGACGCGCGCCGCATCGTTGCCCGCTGAACCGAGGGAGAAGGCCGCCATGCGCCTGTTGGTGATCTCCGATCTGCATCTGGAATTCGGCCCGTTCCAGTTCCCCGAGCCGATGCCGGAATTCGACGTCGCTGTGTTTGCCGGCGATCTGCACAAGCCGATCACAGCTGCACTCGAGTGGTTAATGCGGCAGCGGGAAGCCGGCCCGCTTCGTGACCGCGAAATCGTCTACGTCGCCGGCAATCATGAGTTTTACAAGACTGAGATGAAGGGCGCTCTGGCTGCGGGGAGCGAGCTCGCCGACAAGGCAGGCATCCATCTGCTGCATCGCCGGACTGTGGCCATCGGGCAGGTCCGCTTCATCGGCTGCACCCTCTGGACTGACTATCGCCTCCTGGGCACGCCCAGTCCGTCGATGGCCTGGGCCGGACAAGAGCTGAACGATCACCGCCTGATCCGGTATCAGGAGGAAGGCGGTCGTTACGGCCGCTTCATGCCTTCACATGCGCTGGCTGAGCATCGGCTCGACTTAGCATTCGTCCGGGAGGAGCTCGCGAAGCCGCATGACGGATCGACAGTGGTCGTCACCCACCATGCGCCGCATCCGCAGTCTGTTCAGAAGAGGCACCTCGGCGACGCCTTGTCGCCGGCCTTCGTCTCGGACCTTAGTGCTGTCATTGAGGAGTTCCAGCCAGAGCTCTGGATCCATGGCCACGATCATGGGTCGCACGACTACACGGTCGGGCGGACGCGTGTGCTGGCCAACCAGGCCGGATACCCGACGCACTTCGGAACCCGCGAGAACCCGATCTTCGATGCCGGCTGCGTCGTCGAGGTTTGATCACACGGTCGGTGGGCGCGGCTCCTGATCCGTAGCGTGCGGCTCGTAAAGGGACGACGAGTGGCAACCAATAGCATCCTCTTCATGGTGAAAAATCGGCTTCGCTCCAACCTTCATGAGCTGAAGTACGATATTTCCGAGGAGGACGCCCTCCGATTGGCCCGGTTTCTGCTCGAGGATCTGGATGCTGCTCGATGGCGTGTTGTGCCAGCAAACCCAACGAAAGAGATGGTCGACGCGTCGCTGGCGGCCATGCGTAAGAGCCGCAAACGTGAGGTCTGGGTCAAACCGAGACAGAAGCACAAGTGGCGACTCGCGGCCGGAATCGAAGCTTCGCCTGACTGGAAAATCCAAAAGGTATCGGCGAATCTTAATTCCGATGGCCACTCCTGGCAGGACACTCACAGATGATCGGCCCTTAACCCGTTGCGGGCATGAGAACCGTAGTGCCAAGTCGCGAGAGCAACGGTACTGGCCCATTGCTGACTCTGAGCTTGTCTGGTTTCGGGCATTTCACCTCGGCAATGTGCTGCACTAGCGACTCGAGCTTTGAGCCAAATCCGGCACCTCTGCTTCCCCGCAGCCCAATCCGGGTGATGAATTGACCGGCGAGGTTGCCGACAATTCGCCCCCCACACAAAGGCGGAGGCGAACTCGCGGCGGCTATCGAAGGTCGTTCCTGCGACGTTCATGACGATAGGCTGCGGGCTCCATTTCACAGGCCGGACCTCCGCTGGCGTGGGGCAGTTGCAATCTGTCGGAACGGTCGCTCGCGGCGGCTATCGGCTCGCATGGATGACACGGTGAGACGGCGGGCCGCTAGCAGGTCACCTCAGCGTTTAGTGCCGGCCAGCGTCCGGGCCAATGCCGCGCCCGTACGCTTTTCGGGTCGGTAGCGAACCTCGATGAGGTGTCGCGAAAGGCTGAATGGCAGAATGGCGATGAGGATATGGAATCCCGAAAGCATCAATTTTCGGGCGGGCGGAAAATAGTCGCCGATGATAACGTTGAGCAGCATGGGCAGTTGTCGATAGCGATCCACCTGGCCGATGATCGATGCGAGGATCAACTTTTTTTCCAAGTAAAAATACGTCGTGTCGATATCGACGGGCTGCTGCTTCGAATCCCGGGGCATGACCCTGTTGAGGTGAGCAATACAGTTGCTGAAGCGCTGCATATGCTGCCGGATTATGTCGGCGTCGATCCCGCGCCCGACCCCGGACATGTTGCGGTCATGGACCCGGTAGAGTCCGAGCTCCTTCGGCAGGGATACGATCTCGCCAAAGAAGGGCGCTGCGAGGATGACGATCCCATCGACCGCGTTGTCGTAATCGGCGTCGCGCAGCAATTCGCAGAGGTCACGCCTGAAGACGTTCCCCGACGTCGGCGGGCTGACATAAACACCCGTCTTGCGGACACGCTCCCGCAGATCGCCGGCCCCGCAGATGAGATCGGGGTGAGGAACCATCGAGCCCAGGCGTTGGCCGCCGCCGTCAACGCGACCAAGGCAGAACTGCACCTTGGCGACCTCTGGCTGTAGATGGGGGATGATCGCGTCGAGCGCGCCAGGCAAGAGCTCGTCATCCGCGTCGAGGAACAGCACGAACGGCGCCGTCGTCTGGTCGAGGCCATAGATGCAAGCGCGGCGCTGGCCACCGTTCTCGATGCGGAAGGCTCTGACCCCCGTCTGGCGGATGACCTCCCAGGACGCGTCCGTCGAGCCATCATCGACGACGATCACCTCGCAGTCGTCGCGGCTTTGAGCGAGCACGCTGCCGATCGCTCGCCCGACATATTCGGCATAATTGTAGCAGTTCACGATCACCGCGAGCCTGAATGTCGAACTGGTCATGCCTCGCCCCGATTGAGCCTCTGTCCGAGGGCCGCCAGCCGCGCTCTGCATGCCGTCCGCAGCTGCCCGAAGAGCCCCCCGACTTGGCGCAGACTTTGCAAGAGCCGTACCGTGACAAGCGCTGTTTCGCGGTCGGTGCGATGGCGTCGAGAGAGCGATGTCAAAAAGGAAGATCACAGTCCTCTACGTCGTGCCGCCGACGCGCTCCTTCGCCGGCATCGAGCGCGTGACCGACTCGATCTGCTCGGCGCTGGCGACGGAGTATGCGGAAGACGTCGCGGTTTCGGTGCTCTACACCTCGCCCTTCGAGCAGATCGTCGGCCATATCAGGCCGTACAATGTCGTGCTCAGCTTCGCGAGCGGGCGGTTCGACCTCCTCCGTCGGGTCCGGCGGGTGGTCGCCAAGGGCGGGTTCGACCTCGTCGTCGTGCCCCAAGTCGAGGCCACCGCCGTGTTCTGGCTTTGCTGCCTCGGCCTTCGGCGTCGGTTCATCCTTTATTTGCACGGCAATCCGAGGCTCGAGCGACGCTCGCCCATGGCGAAACTGCTGTTCGAGGTGATGCGGTTTCTCGTACTGCCGCGGCTGACGCGCATTTTCGGCACATCTCCACGCCAGCTCGAGGCCTTCAAGGCCGAATATCCGAGCGAGGTCGAGCACGTCTGGGTGCCCAATCCCGTGCGTTCGTTCGACCTGCCTGCGACCGATCACCGTGACAGCGGGAGCGCCGTTCGCTTCGTCACCGTCGGGCGGTTCGCCTATCAGAAGGGCTACGATATTCTGCTGCACGCGTTTGCAGCCTTCTGCCGAGAGCGTGACGGCGCTCAACTTTCCCTCGTCGGCTACGGAGAGGAGGAACCGGCAATCCGCACGTTGATCGACCAACTCGGCCTGTCCGGGCGCGTCACGATCGAGCATTACCCCGACAGCCCTGCGAACCCTCTTTCGCGAAGCGATGTCTATTTGTCAGGTGCGCGCTGGGAGGGCTGGTCCCTCGCCATTTGCGAGGGTCTGCGCTTCGGCCTGCCGGTCGTCGCCTTCGACTGCGAGTTCGGGCCGAGCGACATCATTGTCGATGAGCGGATTGGCCGTCTTGTCGCGTTGGATGACATGGCGGGCTTCGTGGCAGCGATGATTTATTACCATGACAATGTCGCAGCCGAGCGCCGTCACGCTGAGTACCGTGCCCGTTACATCGACCAATTCAGTCTCGACAAGGTCGTGCACGCACATGCGCAAGCTCTGTTTGCAGCGGCCAATCGAAACGCGCAACAGCCCCCCAGACGTGCGGGCTTAAGCGGTGGCCCCGCTCGAGCCTACTGAAACTCGCGGTCGTCGCGGCCTCTCGTCGAGCAGTCGACGCTCCGAATCGTCGACACGCGACAGAAACCGGACCTCGATGACATACCGTTCATCCAAGGTTCGGCCAGGATGTCGACCCTGCCGGTTGCTCAGACGAATCCTCGCTTCCTCTTGTGCAAGGATCGACTGGCCTTTGCGTGCCGCCTCGGGGGCGGCACGGCCTACCGCTTGCCACGCCACAGCGCGATAAGGCCCCTCGGCGAGACCGGACCCGGTCGATCGCAAGACCGGGCCTCTCTTGCTGAACGGCCAAACAGCGACGGCGGCCATGCCCGTCGATCCGGAGCAAACTACGACAGCAGTGCGTATCGCCTGAACCGCTCCAAGGCGAGAACGAGCAGAAGCCCAAGGCCAAGCCCTGCCGCCTTCACCAGCGCGTCCTGAACCGCGCCGTGGCGTGTCGGAGTCCAGCCCTGGGCGAGTTCGAGCAGCGCGACCGCACCGAGTCCGATGGCGAAGATCAGGGGACGCTGCCTCGGGTATCCGATCGCGAAGGACGCGGCGGTCACGAGGAACGCGAGGCTCCGTTCGATATTGGGCACCAGCCAAGGGACGGACGGTCGCTGCTCGATCCCGGACAACGTCGCATACACGATCCCTATCAGCAGTCCCCAGCCCAAGACGCGAAAGGCGAGCCTGAACAACGCCGCGCGTGCGCCGATGCTCAGCGACAAGCGCGCTAGGAGGCCGATCGGTCCGGCGACTCCCCGCAACGTGCCAGCGTGGCCCAACCCCGCGAGCCCGTCGCGGCAAGCCATGAGAAGCGCGCGCTGCGCCCGCAGCTCCTTAATCCTGCTATAGGCGGCCTTCATCTGCGCCTCGGCCTCGACCAATCTGGCTTCATCGGCGGGTTCGCGCTCGAAATAGATCCCGTCCTCGTTCCCCATCAGTGTGGCGGCACGGGTGCGTGCCTCCTCGAGCCGCCGTGACAGCCCTGCGATCGCGCGCTCGATTTCGGTGATGGTTGCGCTGAGTTGCAGGTGAAGGGGGCGGAGCCTTTCGATATCGGTCTGCCGATCCCGGTCGGCCCCACGAAACCTCACCGGAAGCGTCATCGCCAGTCTCCCCCGACAAGTGCGGATGCTGAGCGAGGCGCCATTGCGCAGCCCGCTCCCGCTGGGAGGTCAGCAATTCATGTGCCAGACGATCGTCGCGCGTCCGTCAACGCGCCTGGCGCCGGGCGAGGATATCGAAGAGGCCGCGCGGTCGCGTGGCGTCGCTGTTAACGGTCCGCGATCTGAACAGGACGAAGACGATGGCGAGGAGGGAGACGGTCACGCTGGCCACGACCGCCGCGGCGACCAGCGCCACCAGCACACCCTGCGGCCAAGCCAGCCAGAGCGTCAGCGCGCCGCTGGCGAGGGTGGCCGAAAAGAGGACGATCAGCATCGCTCGGGCTTTCGCAGCTCGCTATCGACGGGTGATTATAGCTCCGCGCGGGTGACCGAGAAAGACTTACGCACGCGACCGCCACGGCAAATCTGAGCCGTCATGGTTAAGGGAACGCTAACGTCGCCGGCTCCGTGGCAACAGATTTGCTACGCGTGGTTGAGGTTAGCCAGCGGTGGAGCGTTTTGTGAGACGTTGTCCCCCCTTCGACTGTATTGTTCCGTCCTGCCTTCGCAGATCGTGGCGGGCATTCGCATGGTGCGTGACGCTGACACCACTCTTCGTCATGGGAGCCGCCGGATCGCTCCGTGCCAGTGAAATCGAGTACCGGGTCGCCGCCCAGGATCGGCTGAAGATCAAGGTTTCGGAATGGCGCGCGAACTCGCGAGAGCTGTTCGAGTGGTCGGCTCTGACCGGCGAATTCGGTGTCAGCTCGGCCGGCATGCTCTCGCTGCCGGTCGTCGGCACCTTTTCAGTCGACGGCAAAGCACCGGCCGAGATCGCGGCCTTGATTTCGGAACGGCTCAAGAGTGCAGCCGGGCTGGTCAACGCCCCGGCGGCGGCCGTCGAGATCGCGCAGTACCGGCCGATTTACATCGTCGGCGCGGTTGAAAGGCCGGGCGAATATGCCTTCAGGCCGACGATGACCGCACTTCAGGCCGTCGCCATCGCTGGAGGGTTCCAGCGGATGGAGCTGGCGCTGGGCCGCTTCGAGCGCGAGACGATCATCGCCGAGGGTGAAATCAGGATCCAACAGACGCAGTTGCTCTCTTTACAGGTCCGTCGCGACAGGCTTCTGGCCGAGGCGAGCAAAGCGGGATCGATCTCCTTCTCGGAGAATCTGCGTCGCAGTCTCGACGACGGCGTCGCCCAGGCGATGCGCGAGGAGGAGGCGTTGTTCGCCTCGCGCCGCAAGGCGACCCGTTCGCAACTCGCCCTTCTGGACCAGTCGCGCGCTCTGCTCGACGAGGAACTGCGGACGCTTGGCGCGAAGGCTCTGACACAGCAGCGGCAGCAGGATCTCATCCAGCGCGAGCTCAGCAATATCAACAGCCTGATCGCCAAGGGGCTCGCGGTAAGTCCCCGCCAGCTCGCGGTCGAACAGAACCTCGCCCAGTCGGAAAGCCAAGCGCTCGATCTGATGCTAGCGACCGCCCGCGCCAAGCAGGAACTCAGCCGAATAGACCGCGCCACTGCCGAACTGGAGAACCAGCGCGAAATCGACATTGGGCGCGAACTTCGGGAGACCCAGCTCTCGCTCAAACAGACCGACGATCGCATCGTCGCCCTGCGCGCGCTTATTCATGAGTCGACCGCGCTCGCCCCGCAGTTGCAGAGCCAGCAGGAAAAGCAGCTCGGACGCATGCGCTTCAGTGTCCAGCGGCGCCAAGGTGGCAGCGTCAGCGAGATCGCGATCGACGAAACCTCACCGATCCTGCCCGGCGATATCGTCAGGATCGATCGGGCCTCGCTGCAGTCGGTTCTCTCGTCGCTGTCGCCTGGCGGATCGCAGAACTGAGCGGTCGCGCCAGCATAGCAAAGCAGGCTTACGCCCATGTGGAGGTTGGCTCATGCTGTCATCCGAATGGCCTGCGCGCATTTTTCTCGCGGATGAGCACCCGATTTTCTTGGCTGGCCTCAAGGCTTGCCTAGCGGAGCAGCCCGACATCAAAGTCGTTGGCGAGGTCAACTCTTCCGCGCATCTCGTTCAGTTGGTCGAGACGGCTGCACCGCACGTTGCTGTTGTGGGTGAGAGCTTCAACGGCGTTTCGGTAGCCGAGGGCCTGCTGAGCGCTCTACCATCGCATCGTGTTATCCTTGTCGCCGAAGAGGCCGACGCACTGCGCGCGCACCGGCTGCTAGCATTGGGCGCGCGCGGCTATGTGCTGAAGCAGTCGCCGGGCTCGGTCGTGCTCAAGGCCATCAGGGCGGTTCTTCGCGGTGGGAGCTTCTTCGATGCGATCGAGGCACCGCGGACGCCGTCACGCAAAGGGCGCGGCCCCGTCTTGACCGAACGTGAGCAGGAAGTTTTGCGGTTGGTAGCGTTAGGATTCAGTATTCGCGAAGCTGCCGAACGGATCGGCATTACGACGAAATCAGCGGAAACCTATAAAGCGCGAGCTATCAGCAAGATGAACCTCGATAGTCGTCAGAAGATCGTCCAATACGCGATCACGCGCGGGTGGTTTCAGTAGCGCGACGATACTGGCCGGCCGTTTATCTGATCAAGCGCGCGCGAAATCTTCTAAATTGGCCGTAACGTCGCATTGCCGAAGCCGACTGCCGTAAGTGTTTTCGCTCATGCCGTTGAAAGTGGCAAAATTCCGTCAGGCCTGTCAGGGATTTTACCGACAACGCCGTCGCGGTGATCAGCGTCAATTTGATATGAATAAACATTTTGCAAAGCTTAGAATCAGGTTGCCATGTATTTTATCTCGCTTAATAATCGATTAATGAACGCTCAACGAGTTGGGTGATGCAATGAGCCGGCCCCTTGACTCGCAGGAGTTATCGCCCCGCTTCGCTCTACACTTCCGATCCAAGAGGGGTGAATACGATACTCCGCAGTTTGCAATAAAGAGAGGTTTTGACTTTACAGCAGGATTGGTCTTGCTGTTTTTACTCACGCCGCTGATGCTGCTGATCATCGTGCTGATCAGGGCCGGAGACGGCGGCCCGGCTTTCTATCGGCAAACCCGGATCGGCCGAGGCGGCAGGGCCTTCCGCTGCTGGAAGTTCCGCACGATGGCGTGCAATTCGGACGAGGCGCTCCGGCAACTGCTGGCATCCGATCCGACCGCGGCGCGAGAATGGGCCGAGAACCAGAAGCTCACCCATGACCCTCGGGTCACGCCGGTCGGTATTTTCCTGCGGCGATCAAGCCTGGACGAACTCCCACAACTCTTCAACATCGTTGTCGGTGACATGAGCTTCGTTGGACCGCGCCCCATCGTGGCAGCCGAACGCGAGCGCTATGGGGAGGCTTTCAGTCACTGCTTTTCGGTTCCGCCGGGATTGACAGGGCTCTGGCAGGTCAGCGGCCGCAGCGACTGCTCTTACGCGACGCGTATTTCGCTAGACAGCCAGTATGTCTCGGAATGGCACCTTCTGCTCGACGCCAAGATCCTGATGCGGACGGTGCCTGCGGTGCTGACGCAGAAGGGCAGCCGGTAGCTGCCGCCCCGATGTCCAGCGCATCGGACAATCGACGCCCAGACCAGATGAGTTCCACGGAGTCACCCGGGCCATGAAAATTGCGATTGTCCATTACTGGCTTGTCGGCATGCGCGGCGGCGAAAAGGTGATCGAGGCGCTGTGTCGGATGTATCCGGAAGCGGATGTCTTCACTCATGTCTACGTGCCCGAGGCTGTCTCGGAAGAGATCCGGCGCCACAAGGTGACGACCAGCTTCATTGGCCGGCTTCCGCGTGCCGCCAAACTCTACCAACGCTATCTGCCGTTGATGCCATTGGCGCTGGAGCAGCTCGATCTGCGTGGCTACGACCTCATCATCTCCAGCGAATCCGGACCGGCAAAGGGCATCATCCCACCACCGGGGGCGATGCACATCTGCTACTGCCACTCGCCGATGCGTTACATCTGGAACATGTTCCACGAATACAGAGAGCGTTCCGGACCGATCACGCGCTTCGTCATGCCGGCGCTAGCCCATTACATTCGCAATTGGGATAGCATCTCCGCGAGCCGCGTCGACCACTTCATTGCCAATTCGGAAACTGTCGCCGCCCGGCTGCACCGTTACTACCGTCGGGCGTCGACAGTGATCCATCCGCCGGTCGATGTTGATGCCTTCGAGGTGCTGCCCGTCGAGCTTGTCGAAGATTACTGCCTGATGGTTGGCGAACTCGTCGGCTACAAGCGGCCGGAGCTCGCGGTCGAGGCATTCAACCGCACCGGTCAGCGGCTGGTGGTGATCGGTGGCGGCGAAATGCTCGCCGAGTTGCGCCGGATTGCCAAGCCAAACGTGATCGTGCTCGGCCCCCAGCCCTTCAGCGTGCTGCGCCATCACTATGCTCGTTGCCGCGCCCTCATCTTCCCTGGCGAGGAAGATTTCGGAATCGTGCCGGTCGAGGCCATGGCGAGCGGGCGGCCGGTCATCGCCTTTCGCCGTGGCGGCGCCACCGAAACGGTCCTGGATGGCGTGAGCGGTGTCTTCTTTGACGAGCAGACTGTCGACGCGCTCATTGCCGCCGAGGAGCGGGCGCGAGGGATCGCCTGGGCGCCCCATGAAATCGCGGCCTATGCCCGCAAATTCTCGACAGCAGTGTTCGAGAATCAGATGGCGCTTCACGTCAGCCAGTTGCTCAAGCCTCTCGCCGGCACGATCTCGATGGTCACACCGGGAGCGCGGCCACGCCCGGCCCTGGTCCAGAGCCTCGGGTGATCACAGTCGATCGATAGCGAGATCGGGGAAGCCTTGATGCGGACGATCTACCAGAGCGAAGCCTATGCCGACCTGAACCCGACCTGGCACGAGGAGGACTCCCCGTGGAAAGCCCGTCAGATCGAGGCGATCCTGCGCAAGAACGCGATTTCGTTCGACAAGGCCTGCGAAGTGGGCTGTGGAACCGGGGAGATTTTGTTCAATCTGGCGAAGGCATATCCGGCGGTCCGTTTTCACGGCTACGAGATCTCGCCGCACGCCTATCAGCGCGCCAAGTACAAGGAGACCGACAAGGTCGAGTTTTTCTTCGGTGACTTCGCCGCGGTGGGCGCAGCAGATTACGACCTGCTCGTGATTGCCGACGTCATCGAGCATGTCGAGGACTACATCGCCTTCATCAAATCGCTGCGCGGCAAGGGCCGCTATAAGGTCTTCCACATCCCGCTCGACCTCTCGGTGCAATCGCTGTTGCGCGGCTGGCCGATCGCCAATCTGCGCAAGAATGTTGGCCACCTGCACTACTTCTTCAAGGAAACCGCTCTCGCGACGCTGGCGGATTGCGGTTACAGGGTTATCGACCACGCCTACACGGCGAGCCGGCTGGAGCTGCCCAACCAGGCGCTCAGCAGCCGACTGATGCGCTTGCCGCGCCGTCTGTGCTTTTCGCTCGCGCCGGATCTGAGCGTCCGCGTGCTGGGCGGCTACTCGCTGCTCGTGTTGGCTGAATGACTGCCGCGGTCGATCGCAGATGCGGCCGAGCCGTGCTGCCCAGGCGGCGGCGAGGGGCATGCGCGCCATGAGCATCGAGCCGATCGGCGCGCTGACCATCCTCGCCGGGCTGATCGGTCTCTGGCTCGGTACGGGAGCGCTCGTTCACGGTCTGGCCATCACGGCGGTTCTGGGTGCCGCGGCAGCTCTGTTTGTCGGAGGCGCGAACGTTCTGCCCGGCCATCTGATGGTCGCCTTCCTGGCTTTCGGCGTGCTGAGCCGCCGCCGCGAGGCCGTCGCCGTGATCAAGGCCTTGCATCCCAACGAGCCGGGCTTCTGGTTTGCCTGTCTGGTTGCCTATGGCGTCGCGAGCGCCATCCTGATGCCGCGTGTTCTGGCGGGCCTCACCCCGATCATCCCCCTCGGCACATCCGTCTTCGAAGATACCGGGTCGACCGTGCCGCTGACGCCGGTTTCCAGCAATCTGACCCAGAGCGTCCATCTTTGTGCGACCCTGCTGTGCCTGTTGACGCTGACCGCAGTGGCCTCGACGCGTCAGGGCTTCGCGGTCGTCCTCAGTGCGGTTCTCGCATATAGCCTCGCCAACCTGGCCTTCGCTCTGATCGACGTAGCTACGTATCTCACGGGCACGCAGGACTTACTGGGCTTCATCCGCAACGCCCGCTACACGCTGCACACCGACTCCGAGGTGGCGGGCATGAAGCGGATCGTCGGCTCCTATACGGAAACCTCGGTCTTCGCCCGTTCGACGCTCGGCGTGTTCGGCTTCACAGGCACCCTGTGGCTCTACGGCGTTCAGCGGGCATTGACCGGTTCGCTCGCGGCCATGTCGTTTGTCCTGATCGTGCTGTCGACGTCGTCGACCGGGCTCGTCGGCGCGCCAGTCATGCTGCTCCTGCTCTACGCCACCGCCTTCGTCAGCCTCGTTCAGGGTCGGGCTGGGCGCAATGCGGCGCTGTTTGCGTTTTATGCGCCGGTCATCGCTCTGGCGGTCGTCCTGCTGCTCCTGCTCAATCCCGAGGCCACGGCCGAGGTGCGCGGCTACGTCGATCTCGTGGTGCTGAACAAGGCGGAATCCGATTCCGGTGTCGAGCGCAGTTCCTGGAATGTCGTCTCCTTCCAGAATTTCCTCGATAGCTGGGGCTTGGGCGTTGGGCTCGGCACCACCCGTGCCTCGAGTTTTGCCGTCGCGCTGCTCGCGTCCGTCGGCATTCCGGGTGCGCTGTTCTTCGCCGTCTTCGCGCTGGAGTGTTTCCTGCGCCCGCGGGGCTCCATTGGCAGCCTCGAAGCCGATGCGGCCATCGCCGCGCGCAACGGTTATGCGGGGCTGCTGCTCGGAGACCTGCTCGTCAGTCCCGTCATCGATCAGGGTCTGTTGTTTTGCATGTTTGCCGCGTTGGCCATCGCTGCCAGGCCGCGCCGACGTGAAGTCCGTGCCGTACCCCCTCTCCCCGCTGGAGCGAGGCTATGAGCAGCGCGCCGTCTTTTGCGGTGAACGGGCGTTTCCTGTCCCAAGATATCACCGGCGTACAGCGCTATGCGCGCAACGTCGTCGCAGCGCTCGATGACACCCTATCGGAGGCCGGACGGCGCGCGACGCTGATCGCACCGCAGCGCGCGGATGTCATGACGCTGCAGGCGATCGATCATGTTTCAGCCGGGCGATTGATGGGACATGGCTGGGAGCAGATCGAGCTGCCCCGGCTCAGTCCCGGCCCATTGCTGAATCTCTGCAACACCGCGCCGGCGCTCAAGCGCGATCAGATCGTCTGCATCCACGACGCCAACGTCTTCACGAGCCCGGAGAGCTACAGCCGAAGCTTTCGCACCGCCTACCGGGCTTTGCAGCCGCTCCTGGCCCGGCGCAGCGCCCGCATCTCGACGGTCTCCCAGGCCTCCGCTCGGCAACTCGCACGCCATTTGCCGATCCGCGCCGGCGACATCGCCGTCCTGCCCAACGGCCACGAGCACGCGCTCGCTTGGAACCCGGCCAAGGCGGAGCTGGCTCCAGCGCTGTTGGCGGATCGCGCCGATCGCGAGCGGCCTTTTGTCCTCGCGCTGGGTTCGCGTGCCCGTCACAAGAATCTCGCGCTCGTCGTCACGATCGCCCCCCGGCTGGCCGAGCTCGGCATCGACGTCGTCGTCGCCGGTGGCGGCGCGGATATCTTCGCCGATGAGGACCTCGCGCGCGCCGGCAATGTCAGCATGGTCGGACGGGTCGGCGACGACGACCTGGCCTATCTGCTCGATCGGGCGCTCTGCCTGGCTTTTCCCTCCTGGACGGAGGGGTTCGGTCTGCCCATCCTCGAGGCGATGGCGCGCAGGTGCCCGGTCGTCTCCTCCGATCGCGCCAGCATGCCGGAAGTGTGTGGCGGGGCGGCGCTGCTCGCCTCGCCGTCGGATCCGGCGGCCTGGGCGACCCACATCGCGGCGCTGGCCGGGTCGGCCGGCTTGCGCGACGATCTGATCGGCCGGGGCCAGGCGCGCCTGCCGCTGTTCTCATGGCGCAGGACGGCGGAAGGCTATCTCGATCTGGCGCACTCGCCACAGTCACGGCGCTTCGCAGCGCCCGTCAAGGCACTGCCGGCACCCGCCCCCCGCATCGCCGCCGTCATTGCCACTCGCGGTCGACCGGAGGTGGTGACGGAGACGGTGCTGCATCTCCTCGCACAGCAGCGACTGAGACCCGACAGCCTTATCGTCTCCTGCGTCGACGCAGCTGATGCCGGCGGATTGCAGGGGCGCAACGACGTCCTCGTCCTGACCGGCCCCGCCGGGCTCGCGGCCCAGCGTAACACGGCGCTCGCGCACTTGCCGCCGGGCACGGAAATCGTCGCCTTCTTCGACGACGACTTCATCGCCCACAAGGATTGGCTCGCCGCCGCGGCGCGGTGCTTCCGTGACGATGCGGGCATCGATGCGTTCACGGGCCGGGTTCTCGCCGATGGTGTCACCGGCCCCGGCATCCCGCTCACGGAGGCCTTTGAAATGGTCGTGGCGCCGTCCGAAGACGATTGGTCGTGGACTGAGCCCTACAGTCCGTACGGGTGCAACATGGCCTTTCGCGTTTCAAGTATCGCCGGCCTGCGCTTCGACGAGCGGCTCGTACTCTACGGCTGGCTGGAAGATCGCGACTTCGGAGGCGCGCTGGCTCGAAGAGGCGGACGACTGGTCAAATCCGCCGAGGCGATCGGCGTCCATATGGGCGTCAAGGGCGGGCGCATGGCCGGCGAACGCTTCGGCTACTCGCAGATCGTCAACCCGCTCTACATGCTCCGCAAGGGCACGATGACGATCGGCCAGGTTGCAGATCATCTCTTCCGAAACATCTCGAGCAACCTCGTCCGCTCCCTGCGGCCGGAGCCGTTCATCGATCGCCGTGGGCGCCTGCGGGGCAACATTCTCGGTATCGCAGACATCCTGCGCGGCCGTCTGCAGCCGGAACGCGCCGCCGACCTACAGCCCAGGGAGAGATTCAAATGATGTTGGGTAAACCCGGCGTAACGGGCGCGCCTTTCCGGATCATGCCCCTGGCCGACCAGAGAGCGCCGCTGGTCGGCGATGGGCCGATCGCGCTGCTGCGCATGATCGGCGCCGCCGCTGCGAACCACAAGATCAAGATCGCCGTCTGGTTGGCGCTCTGTCTTGCCGCTGGCTTCGCCTATGTCCGCACGACACCACCAACCTACACCGCCGCGGCCACCCTGCTGCTCGAGCCGCGCCGGCAGGTCCTGAGCGCGACGCGCGAGGTGGCCGCTCCTCAATCGCTGGACCTGAACCACGCCGACAGCGAGTTGCAGGTGATCCGATCGGAGCGGCTGCTGCGCAGCGTCTTCGATGCCCTCGCCCTGAGCGAGCATCCCGAATTCGGCCCCGCCGAACCCGGCCCGCTGCGGGCACTCTTCGCCCGTGTTTCCGCTATGCTCCCCGGCGCGCTGACTGCGGCTTTGCCGTTGCAGCGCCAGACGGGCTCGCCCCCGCAGGCCGATCCGCGGCGCAGTGCTTTCGACAATTTCGTTCGTCGCTTCTCGGCACGGCGCGTCGGCCAGTCCTACGTTCTCGAGATTTCCTACGCATCGGCCGATCCCGACCTGCCAGCCCGCGTCGCCAACGCCGCTGCCTCGGCCTATCTCTTGCAGTCGGTCGCCTTCAAGGCCGACTCCGCCCGCAGCGGCGCCGAGTTCCTGCAGGGCAGGCTGGATGCGCTCGCCAGCCAGGTCGAGGCAGCCGGCATAGCCGTCGGCAGTGGCGCGCTGCCGGCTCGGCCTATCCCCGACGCCGATGCGCGGATCATCGGCGCGGCTCAGACGCCGCTCAGCCCGTCGGCGCCACGCGCCAGTCTGATCATGGCGTTCTCCGGCGTCTTCGGCCTCCTCGGTGGGCTGTTCGGTGTTGCGCTCGCGTCTGCCTTCAACCGCCGCGTCCGCGGTCCGAAGGACCTCCAGCGCGAAACGGGCCTGTCCTGCATCGCCGTGGTCCCGGAGGTCCGCGGCCGGGGCGGGTTGCTGCGGGCCGCCCGCCCCGGCGAGGAGATGCTGATGACGCGCGATCGCGCCGGCACCTTCGCGACGGCGATCCGCGATCTGGCGACGGCGATCGAGATCGGCTGGGCCGCGAGCCGGCCGGAGGGCCGCCCCGTGGTGGCGATCGGCTCGTGGCAGAGCGGCGCAGGTGCCACGCTGCTGACGATGAATCTCGCGCAGTTGCTGACTCATCGTGGGCGGAGGGTCAGCGTTTTCAGCGCCGATCCTTCTCCCGCCCCCGGCAACAACGGGGATTATTCCCTGACATCATTGGCCGATGTGATCGCCTCGAACGCAAAATCGGTGCAAGCCACCTTCACGACGGTCAACGGCGTGCATCTGCTGCCGCTCCATTCGACCAGCACTCAGCTGAACCGCATCGTCGACTACTGTGATCCGCGTGCAGCGCTGGTCTTCGCGCAGGCAAAACAGCGCGGCGACGTCCTGATCGACCTTCCGCCAATCGGGTCATCGTCCGAGGCGATGGCGCTCGCGACCCATGCCGACATCGTCATCCTCGTCGCCGCCGAAGGCGTCACGCGGTTCGATGAGTTGAACGATGCGCTCGTCCGCCTGGAGCGTGCGGGCCGCACGGTCGTGGGCGCCGTCATCAACCGCAGCAGGTCGTGATGCTCAACAACGTCTTCAAGAAGACTGCCGCGCACGCGCTCGCTCGTGCGGCCGACCGCCCCGCGCTGCGCAGGCTCCTATTCAATGCCTTGCGGCTGCGCCGGGCGGAAATCATGGCGCCGCGACAACAGGATGCCATCCGTTTCCTCGGCTATGTCTTTGACCGGCTCGACAAATCCCGCTCCCAAATCCTCCAGGACCTCTGGGTCTGCTACGAACTCGGCGACCAACGCGGCGGCTTTTTCGTCGAGTTCGGCGCGACGAATGGCCTGACCAACAGCAATAGCTGGCTTCTCGAAAAGCAGTTCGGCTGGAACGGCATTCTCGCCGAACCCAACCCGCTGTGGCATGATGACCTCTACCGCAATCGCGGCTGCATGATCGACAAGCGCTGCGTCTTCAGCAGCTCCGGCGAAAGTCTGTCCTTCGTCGCCACCGAGGATCCCGAGCTCGCCGGCATCGCCGCCACGGCCGAGCACGATCACTTCGCCGCCATCCGCCGGGCGGCTCCGTCCTTCGAGGTCGCGACGATCTCGCTTAACGATCTGCTCGAGGAGCACCGAGCCCCGGCCGTGATCGACTACATGTCGATCGACACCGAGGGCAGCGAACTCGCCATCCTCCAGGCCTTCGACTTCGAGCGCTGGCGTGTCCGGCTGCTGTCGGTCGAACATAGCCACAGCCCGCAGGAGGCGAAGATCGATGCGCTGCTCGCCGCCAAGGGTTTTCGTCGTAAGTTCGCGGAGTATTCGCAGTGGGACGGATGGTACGTCCGCGGCGAAGGGGCGCTTCAGCCAGCGCGGTCACTCAGCTCCGCCACCAGCGATCGGTGATTTCCAGCCGGCCGGCGCCAACCGCCAGCCACACGCCGCCGGCGAACAAAACGGCGCCGTAGAGCAGTGCGCCGATCCCGGCGACGATCACGAGTTCGGCCAGTGCAGGCAGGCTCAGTGAGGCCAGGCCCGAACGCAGCGCCAGAACCCCGCCTGCCATGACCGCGCCCGCAGCCGCGATCTTCCAGAGGTTGGAGAGCTGACTGGCCAGATCGGTGGAGATGAGCACGCCGACCTCGCGGAGATAGAGGCCGGCCATGATCGCAGCCGCGACCAGGCGCCCGGCAGCGACGCCGACGGCTCCAAAGTGCAAAAACCCGATCACGATGGCGGCTGAACGAATGGCGAGGTCGAAGAGATTCAGACGGAAGATCAGCTTGGGTCGGCCGAGCGCGAGACTCAGGGAATACAGGGTCTGGAAATAGGGCGTCATCATCACCGACAAAGAGAGCAGGCCGAGGAAGGTCTCGGCTCCTCGCCATTTCGGACCCAGCAGAACCTCGACGATCAGATCCGCTGTCAGCGCGATACCCAGGCTGCAGGGCACCGAGGCGAGCATGCTGAAGCGGGCGGCTTTGAGGAAGGCGCGTCGCAGACGATCGTCCTCGGCCTTGATCCTGGCAAAGGCCGCCATGATCGGTTGCAGCGCCGGACCGATCAGGCTCTGCGTCGGCATCACCGACAGATCGGCTGCGACCGCATAGCGTCCGAGAACCTCCTTTCCGCCGCCGAGGCCGAGAAGGATGCGGTCGAACTGCCAACTCGCCGCAGCGACGAGTTGGGCGCCGGTGAACCAGCCGAGGAAGCCAGCGAAATCCGTCAGCCGCGACAGTGACAATGCCGGGCGATAAGGCGCCAGCCGATAGGAGAGCACGGCGCCGATGACGGGAGCGGCGACAAAGTTGACGACGAGGGCCCAATATCCGCCGCCGAGCAGGAGTGTCGCGAGAGCAAGGCAGAAGGCGGCCAGTTTGCCGCCGGTCTCGAGCAGAAAACTGCGGAGGAAGCCGAGGTCGCGGATGAACAGGATCAGGCCTGGACTGGCGAGCCCGCGCGCGATCGGCGAAAGCGCCAGGACGAGGATCACGGGGATGACCCGCGGATCGCCGTTGACGGCCGAGAACGGCCAGGCGACGGCCAACAGCAGCAGCGCGATCGCGCCGCCGCGCAGCGCGCCCAATGTGAAGCCGGTATCGAGATGTGTCCTGTCCACATGCGGCAGGCGGACCAAGGCCTGCGTCACGGGGATTTCCAGCACCATGTCGACGATCACGACGCAGGACATGGCGAGCGCTGTCAGGCCGAAATCCGCGGGCGTCAGGATGCGCGCCATGATCAGCAGCGTGAAGAAGTCGATGAAACGACCAAGAAAGCGCGAGGCGACCAGCCAGCCCGCGCCCCGGAACACCTTCATCGCCAGCATGGCGATTTCGCAAGGGTGCCCGCCGCCCGGTCGAGCGAAGCTGGCCGGAAGTCGGCGTCGCCCGAACTGGCCATTTCGGAATGCGTCTCCCTCATGTGACGATCATCGGCGATGGTGACCGATCGAAAACCCGCGCAGTCCGTGAAACGCCTCGATCGCCGTGAGCAGCGGCCAACGCCAATGGGGAAAGGCTCGTACGACGGCTCCCTCGCGCCAGAGCTGCGTGCGGATCGAGGCCAGACGAGACAAAGAGTCGTCCGGCAGCTTCCCGCCATCCCCGACGGTACCGGCCCGGCCGAAATCGACGGACCGCTCGCCGATCGCCAGCGCCGCGAGATCCGCCTCGGCCGGCCGGGTGACGGCCTGCCGAAGCCGCGGCCAGGCACGGGCCGCATCCTCCATGATCACCCTCCCGTCGCCGACGCCCTCGATGTAAGCGAGAGTTCCGGCCAGGCGCGCGTTCCCGGCCAGGAGATCGACGGTACCGAAGGCGATCTCGCCAGCATTGCAAACGACTTCGCCGCCCGCGTCCTGTGCGAAGACGCGGACCGAAGGGATGGCCGGCTCGAACAGGCTCTCGATCAATTGCCAGTAGCGCAGCACCGTCGATCGAACGGCGAAGGCGCTGTAGCGGTTTCGCTCGACGGCCAGCCCGACGACGCGCGAGAAATGGTCCTCGCTGAAGCCCTTGTAGTTGCAGCGCGCGAATTGGACCGTCTCGAAGCTGAATTCAGGGAAACCCGCCGCGAGCAGGCGCTGCGTGCTGCCGTAGAGCCCGGTGTCGCACAGGATGATGCGGCTTGCGCCGCCGCTCGCCGCAACGAGATGGCGCCGGAAGAGGGCGTTCTGGCGATCGATGGAGGCGGCGACAGCGTCGCCGGCCGGGCTGTCGAGCAGAGCAAAGAAGCGCGCCGGCGCGAAAGGCTCGGTCCAGGCTGGAGGCAATTCATGCCCTTCGCCGCCGAGCGCGCGAGCGACATCGGCGAAGCTGCCGTCGCGAAATTCGCGACCGAGTTCATCGAGCGCCGCCGAGCTGCGAGCCATCACGGCCGCTCTGGCTGCGACCAGCCGCGAAATCATGAGATTATCGCGCTTTACGGAGGAGGGTAGCTTCAGGGACGTGACCACCTGCTCGAACGCCAAACGGATGCCGAGCCCACCACGCGCGCAGAACAGCAGTGCCGCATCGTTCCGCTTCGCAGCCTCGTCGACATAAAGCCATATCGCCAGGCAGAATTCGGCCACGATCGGCCCGAGGACCTCGCGCCCGAACGCGTGGGGCTCATTGGCGGCCACCAGCGAGCCACCGGTCAGCGCTCGCCGCTTGCGGACCAGGCGCCCGAGTTCGCTCACTCCGCCATGGAGCCGAGACAGCCGGCGCCTTGCTTGCGGGCGCGGGACATGGAGGGTCCGCAGTCCGAGGGCCGCTGGCACGATATGGTCGGCAAGGGGGTCATCGCCGATATGCAGCGCATTCGTGGCTTTGATCCCCTCGGCGGCGAGAGCCGCGTGGAAGAGCCCGCCACGTCGCTTGGTCAGGCCGATATCTGCGCTCGAATAGATCCGGTCGAGCAGCGGCTCCCCATGGACATGCAACACCAGCGTCTCCAGCGCCGATGTCGGCAGCCCGATATCGCTGATCGCGACGACGCGTCGACCTTCGCTCCGGCAGCGACGCAGCAGCGCCGCCAGCGGACGGTTCGGCCGCAGAGCTTCCTTCTCGACCGCGATCTCGATCGCGAGCCTCGTCCCGCAAAGGTCGGCCGGGAGTCCCAGCATGGCGATCTGGCGCCGGATCACGTCGGTCAGTGCGACCTCCCCGTCCTGCGCGGCCATGTCGAGCGCCCGATAGGCCAGCCGCTGCGCTTCGAGGCGCGCCTCGACCAGCCAAATCTCCGAAACAGTCAGGCCTTGCGCGGCAAGATTTCGAGCGAAGCTGCGCTCGCCCGCGACGATCCGCGCGCGCTCGGACCGCAGAATGCGCAGCAGCAACGTATCGAACAGGTCGGTCGACACCAGTTCGACACCGTCGAGCAGCTCCGCCTCGTCCTGATGGAAGCAGCGCGGCATGATACGCTCCGTGCCCAGCCTCGATGATAGGGGCCGACGCGACGACGTCGGCGACCGCATGGCAGACCCTGCCTGACCCTGCTGAAGCAGGGAGCGTGCCAGTCCAGAGCCGCAATTCCAGCCGCTCACGACGCCGATCGCTCAATAAAACCGCATTCGCCGTGCGATTGAGCAGGAGAAGAGCCCCTATGCCGGCACGTTTTGCTTTTGGCTGATCTTGCGGGAGACTAGCCTCTCGTCTTGTCTTGGGGTGACGTCTGGCGATGGAAGAAGCGGTCCAGCGGATCGACGGTGCCGACCGCAGCGCGGCCGAACGCTATGACGCGATTGTCCTCGGCGCCGGCGTGTCCGGCCTGGTCTCAGCATCCGTGCTCGCTCGGCAGGGCTGCCGCCATATCCTCGTCGTTGACGAATACGCGCATCTTGGCGGCAACCATATCGACTGGTCGCTGGGCGGATACACCTTCGACATTGGCAGCCTGATCTTTCAGGACGACTCGCCGCTGCTGCAGCATTTCCCCCAACTGTTGCCCCGCTATGTGAAGATCAGGCCGCGCTGGGCTCGGCTCACTCCGCAACGGCTGATCACCGCCTACCCGATCTCGGTCAGGGACGACATCTTGGCTGCCGGTCCGGTCGAAGTCGCTCGAATACTGGCGTCCGCGCTGTATGCCCGCTGCTTCCAACGTCGCATGCGCAATGCTCGCGAGTTCGCGCGCCACTGGATCGGGGCACGGCTGCTGCACCGCTCAGGCCTAGACGCCTACATGACGCGGTTTTACGGCATCGCGTCCGATCAGATCGGCATCGAGCTGGCGCGCAAGCGCATGCAGTGGATCAGCGAACACGCCTCGCTGCGCGCCTTGCTCGGCCGTTTGGCCCGGAAGAAGCCGCCGGCCCCGACCAACTGCCAGCTGGCGCGCCCTCGCGAAGGCTTCGCCTCGCTCTACGCCGGCGCCGCGGAGGCGCTGTCGGCCCGCGGCGTTGATTTCCTGACCGGCACACGGCTCGTCCGGATCGAAAAACGCGAAAGCGGCTTTGTGCTGTTCCGCGAAGAAGGGGCGGTGGTCGCCGATCGCATCGCTTCGACGATCCCGATTCCGCGCCTGCAGGCTCTCTGCAACCTGCCGGTTTCACAGGAACTCGAAACGATCACGTTGCTGGCGCTGTATTTCAGCTTCGACGGCACGCGCGGTTTCGAAGAGGAGATCATCTACAATTTCTCGTATGACGGCGCCTGGAAGCGACTGACCATGTATTCCGACTTCTACGGTCGTGCGCAGGGACGCGAGTACTTCGGCGTCGAGGTGATCGCCAATCACATCGGGCATTCCGTCGACCGTGCCGAGGCGGATTTCCGCGCCCATGTCGCCGCGAACGGTCTGTTCGCCGGCGACCTCAGGCTCGAAGGCAGCCAGTCGCTCGAGAATGCCTACCCCATTTACCGCAACGGCGCCGATGAGAGCGCGGCGGAGGCCGTCAGGGCATTGCGGGCTTTCGGGATCGAATCGTTCGGCCGCCAGGGTGGCTTCAACTACCAGCCGACGGCGCGCGTCTCGACGATCGAAGCGGAGGCGGCTCTCGGTCGCTGCGCTGCCCCGGCACGGTAAATGCAGGTCTGAGGAGCCCGCAACGCCGAGTCAGGCCCTGACATTCGGAGAGGCGAGCATCGGGATGGGTCCATGCGTATCCTCCACCTTCTGAACCATACGACCAAGTCCAACGGCCATGTGCACGCAGCGGTCGATCTCGCCTGCGAGCAGAGCAGGCTCGGTCACGCGGTCGCGATCGCCAGCGGCGGCGGCGACTTCGATGCCCTGCTCGCCAGCAACGGCGTTGAGACGTTTCGGATCGACCATCACCGGAAGCCGGCCACACTGCTGAGGTCGGGCTGGGCGTTACGCGGACTCCTGCGAGGCTGGCGCGCCGACCTCGTGCATGCCCACATGATGACAAGCGCCGTGCTGGCCTGGCCGGTCTGTAAACTGGCGGCGGTCCCGTTGGTCACGACGGTCCACAACGCTTTCGAGAAGAGTGCCATTCTCATGCGACTGGGCACCCGGGTGATAGCGGTCAGCGCCGCGGTGGGCGCATCCATGCAGCAGCGGGGCATTCCGTCTGCGAAGCTGCGCGTTGTCCTGAACGGCACCATAGGCTCGGCGCGTCTCGCCGAGCGGGAGACCCAGCCGGCGGCACTCGGCTCGCCGAGCATCCTCTTCGTCGGCGGCCTGCATCCGCGCAAGGGATTGCCCGATCTCTTCGCCGCGTTCGAACAAGTCCATCGGCGCCATCCGCACGCGCACCTCTACATCGTCGGCGAAGGCCCCTTTTCCGCGACCTATCGGGACATCGTCGCCGGATTGTCCTGCCAAGACGCCGTCCATTTCGAGGGCAGCCAATGGGATCCGTTTCCCTGGATGCGGGGGGCCGACATCTTCGTCCTACCGTCCCATGCCGACCCGGCGCCTCTAGTTCTTTCGGAGGCGCGGGAGGCGGGTTGCGCGGTCGTCGCGACGAGAGTCGACGGCATCCCCGAATTGCTGGAGAAGGGAGAAGCCGGCATTTTGGTGCCCGCGCGCGATCCGGAGGCCCTCGCGGCGGCGCTCTGCCAGTTGATCGCCGAACCGGGCGCGATCCGTGAATGGCGCGAGCGCAGCCAGCGCCGGATCGATCACCTCAGCATAAGCCGCGTCGTGCGGGAGACGTTCGACGTCTACGAGGACGCGATCCGGCAGTCGGGGCGCTTGGTGGGCCCGGGCTTGTCGCATTCAAACCGGACCGCCTGAACCGCCTGCGGAGCCCTCCAGCAACGGAGACAGCGATGTCATACCTGCCATCCCGCCGGATGCTTCTCGGCGCGGCTGCCGCCTTCGCGACGGGGAACGCCGCGCAGACCCTCCCGGCGCAGGCGCAGCAGGACGCTCCCGACCCGACGCTGGGTCGCACGCTGCTCTTCGATGACAACTTTGCCGTCATCGATCCCGCGATCTGGCAGGCAGGCCCCAAGGCGACGACACGCGAGCCGGGCTTCTACGGTCGCTCGGCCTTCAGCCGTCGCGGCGGTGAGGAGGGGTTCGACCCCTACGCCATCGTCGCCGATCCGCTGGCCTCCGGCGGTCATGCGCTCGAGATTTCGGCCCGCTATCTCGGGCGGCCGATGAACGTGCCGGCCTATTACGGCAATGCCCTGACCGAGTATCAGTGGATTTCCGGCAATCTCCAGACCGCCCGTCGGGACGGCACGATCCTCAGAGGCTGGCGCAGCGGCTATTTCGAGGCGCGGATGTGGTTCCCCGCGCATCCGCTCAGCTTTCCGGCCTTCTGGCTGCTCAACGGACGCAGCATCCTTTCGCCAAACACCAGCGTCGAATTCGACATCGTCGAGCACAAAGGGTGGGAGCACCGCCTTTACGGGGCCTATCTGCACGAATGGGGAAAGCCCGGCGAGCATCACGAGGGGATCGGGGTGCCCACGGAGGTCGATCTCACCAGCGGCTATTTCCGCTATGGCGGGTTGATCGAGGGCGACCGTTGTATGCTCTATTTCGAACGCCGGCCGGTCCGCGATCCGAAAACCGGGCGCGCCGTGCAATGGCAGATCCGGCGTGCCGCAGAACTCGATGCGCAGAACGATGTCTTCTGGCTTCTGATCACACTGGCTTTACGATCGGACGTCCCGTTTCCACAGCCGCTCACACCAGAGGACCGACAGACACGACTCAGAGTCGACTACGTCCGCGTCTATGGCGTGTGAGCGGGCCTTGACAACATCCCCTTGCTGCGACGACCAGCCATTCCCGACATGGACCGTCCCCGGATTGTCGAAGGCTCCAACTGTCAAGGATCCGCGTTGGTCAAGTTTGCGGGCGGCCTTGTAGCCCGACGCGACAATCACAGGGCTCCAAGCTGGACTGACAGCGCCAATATGGCGAACCCGCCTCAATCCGAATGTCTGCTCAGAGCTGGCTCGGTTTGTCTGAACAGTTTGCGGTCTGTCGTTAGGTGGATTTCGGCCCTTGTTATGCCGCAACCGGGAGTGGCTGCAGCGCGTTGACGTAGGCCTGATCGGGCGTCTGCCGTCCCAGGCTTTGGTGAGGTCTCCGGCCGTTTGACCTGAGACCCTGATCCTCCTCCAGATTTGAGTAGAGTCCGTCGATCAAGGAGACGGACGATGCGCCCCTCACGGTTCACGGAAGAGCAGATTATCGGGATGCTGAAGGAGCAGAAGGCCGGAGCGAAGACGGCGGATGTCTGCCGCAAGCACGGCATCTCCTCGGCGACCTTTTACAAGTTCAAGGCGAAGTATGGCGGGATGGACGTGTCGGATGCTCGCCGGCTGAAGACCCTTGAGGACGAGAACACCCGCCTCAAGAAGCTGCTGGCCGAGCAGATGCTCGACAATGCGATCCTGAAGGATGTCGCCGCAAAAAATGGTGACGCCCGATGCGAAGCGGAATGCGGTGGCTCATGCCTGCACGGTGCATGCAGTGAGCCAGCGTCGGGCGCGCCTGGCCTTGGTGATCGACCGCTCGACCGTGCGCTACACGAGCACGCGTCCTGACGATGCCCCGTTGCGCGAGGCGATGAGGGTCGCGGCGGGAGAACGCCGGCGGTTCGGCTACCGCAGGATCCACATCATGCTGGACCGGCAAGGCATCGTGATGAACCAGAAGAAGCTGCGGAGGCTCTATCGCGAGGAGAAGTTGCAGGTGCGCCGGCGCGGCGGCCGCAAACGGGCATGTGCGAGCGCAACTGTTCAGGGCGATTAAGTGCGATCAAGGCTGCCACCGTGATCAAGCTGCGGTCGCGTTTGGCGAGGCCTGGACGTTCCCAGACATCGCCCAACAGCACGTTGTCGGTAAGCTCGGCCATCTTGGGCGCGATATCGCCCATGAGTTGCTGGGCCCGAGAAGGCGGCTTCGCTCCAGTCGTCTGAGCTGGCGTCTGGGCGCTGGCGCTGGTGAGAGCGGCCGCCAGAAGGCCGGTGGCGGCGATTGCAGCGCCGGTAATCGTGCTCAAGGGTAGTCTTCCTTATGGCTTAGAATGGCGCAGACCCGCCGCGACGGCCCCTTGCCGACGTCTCGTCTCAACAGCCGGGGCCTCAGTCGAGCTTCTTCTCGGCGAGGAACATCGAGACCTGATCGGCGATCTGGACATTGTTCAGGTCAGAGAAAAGGAAATGGGTGTTACCGTGGATACCGATCGCCGGAAGGTGGATCAGGCGGGCATCGCCGCCATGTCGGTTGACAGCGTCGACCCACAGCTTGGCCATGGCGAGACGGACGCGCCAATTGTCCTTGCCCCGCTCCGGGGTCGGTTCGGTCGGGAAGTTATCGCCGTAGTAGATGACGATCGGCAGCTGGGTGAGCTTCTTGAATTCCTCAGCCGATACCGGCTCAGGCGCCAACGGACCGGCTGCGCTCGGCATGGTCGGCGGCATCTCTTCGCGCGGGAAGACAAATCCGCTGCCTGGTTCAAACGCGACGATCGCTTTGACGTTCGGGTTCTTGATCGCGGTCAGCCAGCCAGGGCCGCCACCTTGGGAGTGCGTAAACAGGATCGCGGGGCCGATTCTTGAGAACAAAGCCGACATCCCATCCGAGATCACGCCGGCGTCGTAGGGGCCGGTGTTCGGGGTGAGCGAGCGCAGAAACTGGTTCAGCGTCTCGGGCTTACGGTCGAATTGTACGCCCTCGAAATAGGCCGGCCACTTGCCGAAGCGCATCTGATCGAAAATCAACTGGTCAAGTGGAGCCGGCTCGATCGTCGTCGCGACGGTGCTGTTGCCGGCACGGCCCCGACGCGGTTGATCGACGAGGTAGACGGTATAATTGCGGCGCAGGAACAGGGTCTGAAATCCTTCCCGGCCATCAGGCGTCGTTTTCCAGCTGCGAGCCGACTGAAAGGCGCCGTGCAGCATGACGATTGGCAGCGTCTTCGGTGTCTGCGGCATCTGATAGAAGGTATAGAGATGATCGCCGTGCAGGCTCTGGCCTTCGGCTGTCGGGACGTTGTTGTTGTATGTGCCGGCGCTCTGCAACTTCGTGCCGCCCACGGCGAAGCTGCCTTGGGCCTGAATGACCAACGGTTTCGGCTGCGCCGCCGCGTAGGAGGACAGCATAAGTCCACCCATGAGGGCCGCCGGAACAAGGAATGACGTAATATTGGTCAAGACGATCGGCTCCAATAAGGCAAACCACTACAAACGCTGAGGCTAAAACGCCTCGCCTTGACGATTAGGAGGCAGAAAAGACTAGGGCTTAGAAGTTCAATTAATGAATGGGCAGCCCACCTGCGCCATGGGCTCGCAGGTACAATGTCTGAACCGCGCCGGGTTGGTCGGAGGCTCCAACTCCTGAGAAGGTGGAGCTATGACGAGCAAGACAACGAACAAGTTTTCGCCTGAGGTGCGTGCCCGCGCGGTTCGGATGGTACTGGATCACGAGGTCGAGCATCCGTCGCGCTGGGGGGCGATCACGTCGATTTCGGCCAAGATCGGTTGCACGGCGCAGACGCTCAACGAATGGGTGTGACGTTGCCCCCTGAAGCGCCCTCGGTTTGAAATGGACTCCTTCGTAAGGAGACGGAGATGGAGAAGAGCCGGTTTAGCGAAGAGCAGATCATCGCGGTCCTGAAGGAGCATCAGGTCGGGGTCGCGATGGCGGATCTCTGGGTATCTCGAATCCTATATCTAACGTCTCACTATGAGCGTCTAGGCTAATGATTAGAATCGGAGTAGACACTCTCGCAATGTGATGGGCATGTCTGATCTAGGTATGCTATCTCTGGCGCGCAGCGATAACCCGGCGACCGCGGCAGCTCGGACATCGCGCGGGTTCAAACCGAACTCTTGCTTGAAGGCGCGGCTAAAGCTGGATGCATCCTCGAAGCACAGTGCATCAGCGATGGCGTTGATGGTAGCGCAATTCGCAGGATCTGAGAGATCCGCATAGGCACGCAGAAGTCGCCGGTGCCGGATGTAACGGGCTACCCCCCCGTCGTCCTGAAAGAGGCGATAGAGCTGTGTGCGCGACATGCCGACCTCGCGGCAGAGCGTGCTTGCATCGAGCCGCGGCTCACGCAGGTTCCGATCGATGAATTGCCGGACCTTTTCGCGGCGGGTCACATTGATCTGGCTGGCCGCAATGTCGAGCCGGTCGGCGGTTGGGCCCGTGCAGGCCATCACCATAGCGCGAACCGCATTCGTGAGGCGCGGCATGTCAGCCGCCTCTAGCCCGCCGAAACTGCGCTGAAGCAGGCTAATATAGTCGCCCAACAGCCGGCCCAGCGGCGTGTCGAGAGCTTGTGCCTGCGCCGCATCGAGTAGCGGCGCGAGCTCGCGGAAGCTGTCGCGCGGCAAGTACAGCTGTAGCCTCTCGTCGCTCGAACGCTGGCTGACTAGCTCGCGGCCGAGCGATGCGACATAAGGCACCGACCCCGGCACATCGAGGATCAGACCTCCACCACCGGATCCCACTGTCCGGCGATGGCCGAGCGTGATGACCCAGTGGTCGATCGGATTCGCGCGCAACAGGGCGGTGTTGCGCACCGCGGTGAGGGCGGGGGCCTTGACGTGGCTGAGGCCGAATTCGTCGAGTGTCCACACGACACTGCTTGCTGCGAAGCCATCATGGCTCTCGTTCAGGGCGATGTCGAAGACGCCGTCGAACCAGCTCTGCCAGGCGTCGAACTGCTCCCTAACGGGCAAGTCCGCGGTGGTAAATCGGATTGGAATCATGAGGCCCCCCGGCAGTGGAAGTGCCGGAGAGTAACATGATAGATACAGTAGCGACATGCATTGAGGCCGACCGCGATTGCAACGGCCGCGCGGCCTCAGGTATTGACGACATCAAAGCTAGACAGCTGGCGTACACCGTAACCTTAGCACGCTGTATGCGCGAACCGTCTGCCGCTCACCAGCGGCGGCAGACATGGACGCGGCGCGTCTGCCAACGACCGCGGTGGTCGCGGAAGCGCCGCGTCTCCCACCAGCAGCGGCGGCGATGCCAGCTGACTTGTTCAACGCCGCTTTCAGCAGTCAGCCCCAGTCCGGAGGCGACCGGCGCGGCGGTGGCAGCCGGGGCCGACAGGCCCATTAAGCCCAGTCCGGAAGCCAGAATGATCGCTCGAACCCACATCGTCATGTCCTTCCCTGAATGAAGTGGCGAGGTGTCCAGCGCTTTCAAAAGCGCCAGATCAGCGGCACGATGAAAACCGCCACGATGAAAAACCAGATCAGCAAAGGCAGGCCGAGTTTCCAGTAGTCGCTGAAGGCGTAGCCGCCCGGCCCCATGACCATAAGATTTGTTGGGGTGGCTATCGGGGTCAGGAAGGCGCCAGCTGCCGCAACCGCCGTGCTCATCAGCACGGGTTTGGGCGAGATCCCCATGCTGGCGGCCGCTGCGATCCCGATCGGGATAACGATCAACGCGGTCGCCGTGTTGCTGATGAGCTGCCCCATCACCGCCGTCAGGACGAACAGGCCCGCTAGCAGAGCCATCGGCCCAGCATCGCCGACCATCAGGACGAGCCGCTCGGCCAGCAGCTTGGCCGCACCTGTTTCAACCATCGCAGTTGAGAGCGGCATCATCGCACCAACAAGGATGACAGTCGTCCAACTAATGGCACGGTAAGATTGCTCCACCGTCATGATCCCGCTCAGGATTATGGCGCCGGCGGCAAGCAGGCCCGCCACGGCCGGCGGCACGATACCGGTGGCCAGCATCAGGACCATACCTAACAGAACAACGACGGCTTGCTTAGCGCCCGGTCCCATTGGCACCGCTTGGCGCCTCACGAGCTCCGGTGAGCTGACGACTAGGACGTCGGGATCGTCGAGATGGGTGTCGAGTGCCTTCCAGGTGCCTTGCAGGAGCATTGTGTCGCCGGCCTGCAGCACGACGCCGCCAGCCTCGTCCGTATCGCTACCGACAGCGATCTCATTGCCGGAGCGCTGTACTGCGAGAATGATCAAGTCACCGCTCTCGGTGACCATTCCCGGAAAGACGCTCTGCCCGATCAGCCCGGAGCGGGGCGGGATGACGACCTCGGCCAAGCCAGAGCGCTTGTTGAACAGCGTTTCCTCGCCGTCGCCCGTCGTCGCGCTCTCGTCGCGGAAGGCCAGGTGCATCGTCGCGGCGAAGGTCGCCGCTGCCTCGGTATCGCCGCGCAGCAGGAGATGGTCGCCCTCGGCGATCGCGTTGCGACGCAAGGGACCTGCGCTTTCGCCCTCCTGGATGGCGACAAGCTGCAGACCGGGGAAGGCGGCGAGATCGACCGAGGCTGCTGGTTGCCCGACATAGGGGCAGGTTGCCCGTATGCGGAGCTGGTAGATTCCGGTCGCCAGCCCATATTGCTCGACTAATGTCTTGGCATGGCGGCTGAAGTCTGCGGGCATGGTCGCGCCGTTGCGTTCGGGCAAGAGCTTCTGTCCGAACAGGATCATGATCGCCATCGATCCGGCAAGCAGCGGAATGCCGGCCAGCGCAAATTCGAAGAAGCCGAAGCCGCCGACGCCCGCATCCGACGCGGCTTCCGAGACGAGCACGTTCACGGGCGTGCCGGTCAACGCCAGCATCGAACCGGCATGGGCTGCAAAGACCAGTGGCATCAGCAATTGCGAGGAGTTGCGTCTGAGCCGGACTGCGATGACGACGACGACTGGCAGCAGCGCCGCGACCGCGCCGTTGACGCTGATCAGCGCCGTCAGCAGCGAGACAAGCCCCATGGTGAGCAGCATCAGGCGGGTGCGGCTTTCCTCGCCCGCGCCCTTAATCAGGAGCTGCCCGGCCCAGGCAGTGACGCCCGTGACCTCGAGGCCGGAAGAGACCACAAACAGCGAGGCGATGAAGATGACCGCCGGATCACCGAGCCCGCCCAGCGCTTGCGGAAGGGTCAGGACGCCCGTCGCCCACAGTGAGAGCGCCGTGCCCATCGCCACTAGCACAACCGGAACTCTGTTCGTGACGAACAGGATGACGGCGGCGGCGATGATCAGGGCGGTATAGGCAATGGGGCTCACGCGTCAGCTCCTGGTTGGGCCTTCATCGACCGGGCGACCGCCCGATCGGTCTCTCAGTCTTCGAGCGTCGCCATCAGGATGCCGAGGCGGCAGCCCTTCTCGTATTCGTCGAGCTTCACGAACTCCTTGATCGTGTGGATCTCAGCCTGGCCGGCGCCGATGGTGATGGTCGGTACCCCGGCCTTGTCGAGCCAGTTCGCGTCGAGCCCACCATTCGAGAAGATGTATGTCGGCTCCATGCCGAGGATTCCGAGCGCCTTGGTAGCGCGCTTCACGACCGGCGAACCCTGATCCAGACGGAAGGGCGGGTAGGCCGCCTGGCGCTTAAAGACGACTTCGGCGGTCGCGCCCTCATGGTCGATCACCGCGGCCTTGGCCTTGGCGAAAGCGGCCTCGAAGCCGTCGACGATCTCGGTGGAGAAGCTGAGTTCCGGGCTGCGTGCTTCGCCCTTGAGGAAGGCATAGTCGGTGACGACGTTCGTGGCGTCGCCGGCCGGCTTGCCGTCCCGGCCGCCGAAGATGCCGACATTGCTGCTGCCGAAGGCCTGGCCCTTGACGACTTTGCCGAACCAGCCGGCGGCGCGGGCCTCTGCCAAGCCGATGGCGCCGACCATCGTGGCCGAGATTCCTTTGTCCGGCGCGACGCCGGCATGGGAGGCGCGGCCGGTGATCTCAACCTCCCAGTTTTCCTGCCCGACCGCACCTATGATCAGGTCCGAGGCGAGCTGGCCGTCGACATTGATGCACATCGCCGGCCCTTTGAGTTCGGCCGGATTCAGCTCGCGGGCGCCGTGAAGTCCGCTCTCCTCGCGCACCGTGAACAGCAGCGTGATCGGCGGATGGGGCAGGTTGTTCTTAATGAGCGTCTCTGCCAGCACGACGAGGAGCGCGACGCCGGTGCGGGCGTCGCCGCCGAGCGCCGTCGTGCCGTCGGAGACAATGCGGTCGCCCTCGCGCCGCGGCTTCGCGCCGGCGCAGAGCGGCACCGTGTCGAGATGGGTGGAGAACAACAAACGCGCCCCCGGTTTCGTGCCCGGCAGTTCGACGATCAGGTTGCCGGTCTGCGTCGGCAACGGGATCCTGGTGTTGGCGTCGTCGTAGCGGATCGAAGAGGCCGGAACCCCGACCTTGACCAGAGCCTCGCTGACAGCGGCCGCGATCGCCGCCTCCTCGCCGGTGACGCCCTCGACCGAGAGGAAGTTCATCAGGTGCTCGATCGCCGCCTCGACATCGAGGGGAATACTGGCGTTGCTCATGACATCCATCCAGGTTGGGGCTCTTTGCGACGGCGGGGCCCGGCTTGTTCCGAAGGGTGGGCGCGAGGGCTTACAGGCCCCAGGGCAGTCCCAGGGTTTTCCAGACGACGAAGAGGGCCGTCCACACCACGAACATTCCCGCCAGATAGGGCAGCATCAGCGCGACGACCGTGCCGACGCCGGCATGGCGATCGTATTTCTGCATGAGGCCGACGACCATGGCGAAATAGGCGTTGAGCGGCGTGATCATGTTCATTGGGCTATCGCCGATCCGGTAGGCCGCGAGCACCGCTTCAGGCTCGACGCCGAGCTTCATCAACAGCGGCACGAAGACGGGCGCGAAGATCGCCCATTTCGCGATGGATCCGGTCAGCAGCAGATCGATGATGGCGACGACGACGATGAAGCCCAGCAGCAGAGGAAGCGCGCCGATATTGGCCGACTGAAGCACCCCGGCGAGGCTGAGAGCCATCACCGTGCCCATATTCGTGTAGGTGAAGTAGGCAACGAACTGGCTAAGGATGAAGAAGAGGAAAATCGTTCCGCCGAGGCCCCTGATCGATTTCTCGATGGCCGCGATGACGTCCGTCAGTGTGCGCACCGTCCCGGCCCCAATGCCATAGCACCAGCCGCTGGTCAGGAAGATCAGCATGATCAGGGCGATCAGCCCGTTCATGAAGGGAGAATTGCCGATCAGCTCTCCCGTCGCCGGGTTGCGCAGGGGCGCGCTTGCCGGAACGGTCAGGAGCAGGAAAACGGCGATCAACCCGAGCAGCCCGAAGCCGGCAAAGCGCAGGCCGCGGGATTCGGACTCGGACAGAAGCGCAGCCTGATCCGTGGTTGTTCCCTCCGCCGCCTTCGTCCGGTCATAGGGTCCGAGCCTCGGGCCGACGACCTTGTCGGTGATGAAGGCGATCGTCATCGTCAGGACGATTACCGATGCAACCGAGAACCAGACGTTCGAGGCCAAGCCGATGCTGCGGGCGGGGTCGACGAGGCGGGCGGCGTCGTTGGTGAACTCGACGAGGACGGCGTCCAAGGGCTTGATCAGCATGTTGACCGTGAACGCTCCTGCCACGCCCGCGAAACCGAGCGCGAGACCCGCCATCGGGTTACGACCGACCGCCAGATAGGCGATGCCCGCGAGAGGGATCAGCACCAGGTAGCCGGCATCGGCCGCAATGCTGGCCGTGATGGCAACGAAGGCCAGGATGTAGGTCAGCGCCGCCGGCGGCGAGATGATCACCAGCTTGCGGATGAGCGCTGTGACGAGACCGGATTCTTCGGCCACGCCGGCGCCGATCATGGCGGTGATCATCAGCCCTACGGCCGTGAAAGCCATGAAGTTCGGGACCAACGACGAATAGATGAAGCGGATGCCCTCGGCATTGAGAAGGCTCCTGATCGCCGTCGATGCCTTCTCGATCTGGTGCGTGTTGGGATTGATCCGCTCATACGTCACCTGCGTGCCGAAAAGGCTGAACACGGCCGAGAGCCCTATCACGATGCCGATCAGGATCAGGAAGATCACCACCGGATGCGGCACCATGTTGCCGACCTTCTCGACGCCGTCGAGGAAGCGCTGCATCGTGGTTTTGGGTGCGGTGCTCTCGATCGCCATTTCGGCTTCCTTCCCGAACCGGAGCTCGGCTCCAGCGACAACGGCCCGTCCGCCGGAACGGAGTCCCGTGCGAAGGCTAGAGGGCGAACTTAGTGGGCTGAGCCGCCGGGGCATCGGCCCAGAATCCCAAAGCTTGGGCCGGCTGTCCCAAAATGGCGAAAAGCGGGCGAGACGTTGGCCGAGACGCCACTTCCTGTCGAAAGCAAGGCAGCGAGGCTTGTCTTCGAACGGTTTGGCCGCTTCAATACGGCCGCGTCAGGTGCAGGGTACACGCGTCGGCGTGCCCGGCCGGAGCCGATCCGGACGCAGTATGCCTGTCGCTCGGGACGGTCCGCCCGGTCGATAGAGAGTTCGGAGTCTTGCCTCATGCCGGAACAGCAACCGACGACGCGAGATTGCGTCCCGGGACGAGCCGGTTAAGGGAGGCGTCCATGAAACCGGCACGCATCGCCGCGACCCTCGCCGCCAGTCTGCTGCTGGCGGCCTGCGCCTCCGCGCCGCGCGGCCTGCTCCAGACCGTCGCTCCTATCCCGGATACCGACAAGCTCGACATGCTTACCGCGACGACACGGGCGGTCTCGGACGAGCCAGGCGTGCTCTATGATGGAGAGCGGGGCAGGGGTGTCTCCTTCAGCAACATCGTCGTCTCGATTCCCCGGAACCGGGAGCCCGGCACAATCCAGGTTCCGCGGACGGTGCCCGGCAATCCGGCGACGGACTTCACGGTCAGTGCGGCGACCTCGCTGCAGAAATCCGACCTGCCGCGCTGGTTCGCCTCGGCCGGCGGTCGCAAGCGGCGCGCCTTCATCTTCGTGCACGGCTTCAACACGCCCTTCGACCGGGCCGTCTTCCGCTTTGCGCAGCTCGCCCACGATTCGGACGCGAATGCCGCGCCGATCCTGTTCTCCTGGCCGTCGCGCGGGCGCCTGCTCGACTACCGTCTCGACCTCGACAACGCGTCCTATTCGCGCTCCGATCTTGCCGAAGTCCTGACGATGGCGACAAAAAGCCCCGCTGTCGGCGAGGTCGTCGTGCTGGCCCATTCCATGGGAGCCTGGCTCGCCGTTGAGGCGCTCAAGCAGGTCGCGCTGAAGAATGGCGGTGTCCCGGCCAAGCTTAACAACCTCATCCTGGCGTCGCCGGATCTCGATGTCGGGGTGTTCCGGCGTCAAATCGAGGACATGGGTCCGCGCCGTCCGCAGATCACCATCTTCGCCTCGCAGAACGACCGCGCGCTGCAGCTCTCGCAGTTCCTGGCGCGCGGCGCGACGCGGCTGGGCGCGATCGATCTGTCGCGCGAGGACTACCAGTCGCAACTTGGCGGCCTCAAGGGCATCACCGTTGTCGATATCAGCGCAATCAAGGCCGGCGATCGGGTCAACCACGACACCTACGCCTCTAGCCCTGAAATCGTGCAGCTGATCGGCAACCGCTTGATCGAGGGCCAGGTCATCACGGATTCGGACGTCACGGGCACCGGAACGGCGCTGGAGACGGTCGGCTCTGCCGCCGGCCTCCTGATCACGGCGCCGATCCGCGTCTTCGACGCAGCCACGACCCGGTGACGATGCGGCGGTCATGGCCAGCGCCAGATCGTCCCGAGAACGATGGGGCGCCATAAGGAAGGGACGAAAGCCCGGAGCAAAATCGGAGACCGGACACTCGAAAGACGAGGCGCACGCAACGATCCGCACTCACGGAGGCGGCCATGGCACTGTCCGCAAGTCCTCGACCCCCGTCACCGGGTGAAGCTGCTCTCCCGTCGATCACGGTTCAGCAAAACGAGCTTGCGCAGAAGCCGCAGGCCTGGGTCGTGGCGCCGCCCGGCCCACGCCCTGTACCGCCAGCGCCCTGGTTGTCGTCGTACCCTCGCACCGCGACCGAATGGCGCTTCGGCGGTCTCACCCTCATCCGCGACCTTCGGCCCATCGACTAAACCTCCACCGGCGCGCTGAGCAGTCAGTGGCTCGGGCACCAGGGCGGCGTCGCCCTGCTCTGCAGCGATGCGGGGGACCGCTCTCCCATTCTGTTCGTCTCGCCCGGGCCGGCCTCACATTGGCCGCCCAGGAGCAGGTGGCCCGCTTATCGGGCCGCGCCGAAGACCGTCTCTTGGTGATCGTCCCCCGAAACTAGCTCGAGGGCAGCATCGCCCAGGGGCCGGTGCAGCGGCTCGAGACCGAAGCCGGCCCAGCGCTCTGCTGGCCGGCTTCATCCGCCAGCTCGCCGGCCAGTACCGCCCCGTTTGCGAGCACCAGGCGGGAAGCCTCGCGATCGTAATGCGGTCCCTTCTCGAAGCCTGCATCGCTCCGACCGGACACGCTGTCGCATCCGTCACCCCATCGCACTCGTCGAGCACGGTGGAGCGCGCACACCAGATCGTGCAGCAGCATATGGGCTCGCTCGATTTCGGTCCGCCCCAGCTCGGCCGGCTGCTGGCGATGTCACGTTCGAAGCTCTACCGCCTGCTGGATGGGGGCGGCGGGGTCGCCCACTTCATCAACCGGGAGCGCCTGCTGCAGGCGCGGCGCGACCTCATGGCGCCCGGGGAACCGCTCTCGGTTCATGCGATGGCCAGCCGCGTCGGCTTTCGCGACCACTCCACCTTCAGCCATGTATTCCGACAGGAATATGCCTGCAGCCCCAGTCGGTCGCGCGCAGGTCTGCAAGTGGCGCATTAGGAGCGGTTGCGCCCGGCCATGGACCGCAGGATGCGCGACATGCCGGGCGCCCAGCCTGCTTGGTCTGCGAAGGCCGCGGGGAGAATGGGATGATCAGCCCAGATTTGGGATTCTGAGCTGATCCGGCCCGCTGGCGGTATTGCTAGCTTTTGCTGAACGCTCGGAAACGGGGCGCGATGGCGCTCGCCGGGTGGCTCGGGAGGCGGCCCCCGTCTCCTGCGTCCAACAGACAGTCGCGATGCGAGTGAACGACTGATGCGAAAGCCCCATCGGCCAAACGGCGCGGGACACCTCGACGGCAGCCATCGCCATGGCCGCGGCGCGGTCGCGTTCGGCCTGCTGGTTCTCATGGCCGGCGGGTGTCAGCGCGAGGCCGAGACCGCCCCCGCGCCTGCGGTTCGGGCGGTCCGCACCACGACAGTCGAAGCGCCGCGCCAGATGGCCGATCTCGGCTTCAGCGGCCATGTCGAGGCGCAGGACCAGGTTTCGCTCTCTTTCCGCATCGGCGGGCGGGTGGCTGAGCGCCTCGTCGGCGTCGGGGCGACGGTCGCCGAAGGGCAGATCGTCGCGCGGCTCGACCCCGAGAACGAGCTGAATGATCTGCGCGCAGCGCGCGCGGCGCTGACGGCTGCCGAGGGTGCGCTGCGCAAGGCGGAGAACCAGCATCAGCGTCAGGACCATCTCCTGGCGCGCGGCATCACCACCCAGGCCGATTTCGAGGCTGCCGAGCAGGGGCGCACCGCCGCGCGCGCCCAGGTCGAGGCAGCCCGCGCCCGGGTGCGCACGGCTGAGGATCTCGTTGCCTTCACCACACTCAAGGCCGATGCGCCGGGTATCGTCACCCGGATCGGCGCCGAACCGGCCGAGGTCGTCGCGGCCGGCCGCATGATCGTCCAGCTCGCCCGGCGGGATGGGCGTGACGCCGTCTTCGCGCTGCCGGCCGAAGCGGTCCGCGCCATTCCTGCAGACGCCACGGTTTATGTCGCGCTCGCCAGCGATCCCGCCGTCAGCGTGCGCGGCCATGTCCGCGAGGTGGCGCCCCAGGCCGATCCGGTCACACGCACCTTCCGTGTCCGCGTCGGCCTGGCCGATCCGCCGTCCGCCTTCCGGCTCGGGACCACGGTGTCGGGAACGATCCGCGGCGGCGAGGCGTCAGGCATTGCGATTCCGGCGGCGGCGCTGACCGAACGCGGGCAGGCCGCCGCAGTCTGGGTCGTCGATCCGGCAGCGCTGACCGTCTCGCTGCGCCGGCTCGAGATCGTCTCGCGCGACCCTGCCACCGCGATCGTCGCCAAGGGGCTTGCGATCGGCGACATCGTCGTCACGGCCGGCGCCAACCTCCTCAAAGAAGGGCAGCGCGTGCGCCTGTCCGGGACCGAGGCACGATGAGCTTCAATCTTTCCGAATGGGCCCTCAAGAGCCGCTCGGTCGTGATTTATCTCATGATCGTGGCGGTGGCCGCGGGCGTCTTCGCCTTCGTCAAGCTCGGCCGCAACGAGGACCCGGCCTTTGTCATCAAGTCGATGGTCGTCGTCGCCGCCTGGCCGGGTGCGACCATGGAGGACACGCTAAGCCAGGTCACCGAGCGTCTGGAGCGACAGATCGAGGAAACGCCGGGGCTCGATTTCGTCCGCAGCTTCACCACGCCGGGCCGGACGACGATCTTCGTCAACCTTAAGCAGGACGTCCCGGCCCATGCCGTGCAGGAGACCTGGTTCAAGGTCCGCAACCTCGTCGCCGACATCCGCCAGACGCTGCCGGCCGGTGTGGTCGGCCCCTTCTTCAACGATCGCTTCGGCGACACCTTCGGCATCATCTACGGCTTCACAGCCGACGGGTTCACCGGGCGCGAACTGCGCGACCATGTCGAGGCGGCCCGCTCGCGGCTGCTGCTCGTCCCCGATGTCTCGAAGATCGAGGTCATCGGCGCGCAGGACGAGCGCATCTTCATCGAGTTCTCGGTGCGCGAGCTCGCGAATCTCGGCATCGATCGCTCGGCGCTGCTCGGCGCCCTGCAGGCCCAGAACGTCGTGCGCCCGTCCGGCGTGGTCCAGACGCAGGACGAGAAATTCTCGCTGCGGGTGTCGGGCGCCTTCCAGTCGGAAGCCGATCTGCTCGAGATCAATTTCCCGGTCGGCGACCGCATGGTGCGTCTGGCCGACATTGCCACCGTCAAGCGCGGCTTCGCGGACCCACCGCAGCCGATGTTCCGCGTCAACGGCCAGCCCGCGATCGGTCTCGGCATCGCGATGCGCGACGGCGGCGACATTCTGGCGCTGGGTGCCAATATCAAGAAGGCGATGGCCCGCATCACCGCCGAACTGCCCGTCGGCATCGAGCCGCGGCTGGTGGCCGACCAGTCGGTCACTGTCGACGAGGCGATCGCCGACTTCATGAGTTCGCTCTGGCAGGCGGTGGCGATCATCCTCGTGATCAGCTTCATCAGCCTCGGCGTGCGGCCGGGTCTGGTGGTGGCGCTCTCGATTCCGCTGACGCTGGCCGTCGTCTTCGCGGTGATGAACGTCGTCGGCATCGACATGCAGCGCATCTCGCTGGGCGCGCTGATCATCGCGCTCGCGCTCCTCGTCGACGATGCCATGACGACGACGGACGCCATGGTGACGCGCCTCGCCGCCGGCGACGAGAAGGCCAAGGCCGCGACCTTCGCCTTCGAGAAATACGCGGTCGCGATGTTCGCCGGCACGCTGGTGACGATCGCCGGCTTCGTTCCGATCGGCTTCGCCGCCAGCTCGGCCGGCGAATACACTTTCTCGCTCTTCGCGGTGGTCAGCATCGCGCTCGTCGTCTCCTGGTTCGTCGCCGTGATCTTCGCGCCCGTTCTCGGCATGGCGCTGCTGGTCGCACCGAAATCCTCCGGGCAGGCGGCGGGTCCAGGGAGGATCGAGCAGGGCTTCCGGGCGATGCTGTCGGGTGCGATCCGGGTGCGCTGGTTGACGATCGCCGTCACGATCGGCCTGTTTGCCGCGGCGATCCTGGCGCTGCCGCTGGTGCCGCGGCAGTTCTTCCCGGCCTCCGACCGGACCGAGCTGCTGGTCGACATGACGCTGCCGCAGAACGCCTCGATCTATGCCAGCGAGGCCCTGGTCAAGCGCTTCGACGCGGCGCTGAAGGACGATCCAGACGTGGCGCGCTGGAGCACCTATGTCGGGCGCGGCGCGATCCGCTTCTACCTGCCGCTGAACGCGCAGCTGCCGAACGACTTCTTCAACCAGGCGGTGATCGTCGCCAAGGACGTCGCCGCGCGCGACCGTCTGCAGAAGAAGCTCGAGGCACGGCTGGCCACCGAATTCCCGAACCTGATCGCGCGGGTCTATCCGCTCGAGCTCGGCCCCCCCGTTGGCTGGCCGGTGCAGTACCGCGTGACGGGCCCGGACATCGCCGAGGTCCGCGGGATCGCGATGAAGCTGGCGCAAGTCGTGGCGGGCAATCCTCACACCGACCAGGTCAATTTCGACTGGATCGAGCCTTCGCGCGAATTGCGGCTGCGGGTCGATCAGGACGAGGCGCGCCGTCTCGGCCTGAGTTCGGCGGCGCTGGCCTCCATCGTCAACACCGTCGTCTCGGGGACCGTGGTGACGCAGCTGCGCGACGACATCTACCTCGTCGACGTCGTGGTGCGGGCGCAAGGGGCGGATCGCATCTCGCTCGATACGTTGCGCACGATGCAGGTGGCGCTGCCCGGCGGGCGCTCCGTGCCGCTCTCGCAGTTCGTCACCTTCAGCTACGATCTCGACGCGCCGCTGATCTGGCGCCGCGACCGCGTGCCGACGCTGACGGTGGCCGCCGACATCAAGCCCGGCGTGCTGCCCGAGACCGTCGTCAGCGCGCTGGCGCCCGGCATCGAGGCGCTCCGAAAGACGCTGCCGCCCGCCTATGACATCGCCACCGGCGGAACGGTCGAGGAGAGCGCGAAATCGCAGGCCTCGGTCATCGCCGTGGTGCCGGTGATGCTGCTGATCATGTTCACGGTGCTGATGGCGGAGCTTCGCAGCTTCAAGCTCTTCGCCATCGTCATCAGCATCGCGCCGCTGGGCATGATCGGTGTGGTCGGCGCGCTGCTTTTGTCCGGCAAGCCGCTCGGCTTCGTTGCCCTGCTCGGCGTGCTCGCCCTGATCGGCATCATCACCAAGAACGCGGTGATCCTCATCAGCCAGATCGAATCCGAGCGCGCGGCCGGCAAGAGCATCACCCAGGCTGCGCTCGACGCCGCCTCGACGCGCTTCCGCCCGATCATGCTGACCGCGGTCTCGACCGTGCTGGGCATGATCCCGATCGCGCCGACCGTGTTCTGGGGGCCGATGGCCTTCGCGATCATGGGCGGGCTCCTGGTCGCGACGGTGCTGACGCTCGTCCTGCTGCCGGTGCTCTACGTCACCGTCTTCGGGGGGCAGTCGCCTGCCGCCGAACCGGCCAAGGGCGCTGCGCCCGACACCGTGGGAGCGGCTGCGCCATGACCCGTCCTCCTTCAGATCGACCCTCCTTGCCCCACCACTCGCGGGGCCTCCTGCCCCTCTGCGGCCTGCCTCTGCTGCTTGCGCTCGCCGGCTGCGACCGCACCGAGAAGGCGCCTCCCCAGCCCGGCCGTCCCGTCCAGGTCGTCAAGGTCGAGGCGAGCCTCCTGACCGCCGGGGTCGAACTCTCCGGCGAGATCCAGGCCGAGAAGACGGTGTCGCTCGCCTTCCGGATCGCCGGCCGCATGGCGGAGCGGCCGGTCAATGTCGGGGACCGCGTCACGCCGGGGCAGATCGTTGCCAGGCTCGACAGGACCATCGAGACCAACGCCGTCGCCGCCGCCGAGGCGGCGCTGGAGGCCGCGCGCGGCGAGGTCGTCACCGCGCGCAGCACCTTCGAGCGGCAGGAGCGGCTGATGGGGCAGGGCTTCACCACGCGCCCGCGCTTCGATGCCGCGCAGAAGGCGCAGGAGACCGCCCAGGCAGCGCTCGAGAACGCCGAGGCCCAGCTCGAACAGGCCCGCGACCGGCTCGGCTTCACCGATCTGCGCGCCGATGTCGCCGGTGTCGTGACCGTGCGCAGCGCCGAGCCCGGCGAGGTCGTCCAGCCCGGGCAGCCGATCCTCCAAATCGCCCGCGAGGATGGCCGCGATGCGGTCTTCGCCGTGCCAGCGCGGCTGCTCGAGGGCAAGATGGGCGATCCGCTCGTCCGGATCGTGCTCGCCGAGGCGCCGGGTGTCAGCGCCAGCGGGCGCATCCGTGAAATCGCGCCGCAGGCCGATTCCGTCACCCGGACCTTCCAAGTCCGCGTCGGGCTGCAGGATCCCCCCGAGGCCATGCGGCTGGGCTCGACCGTGGTCGGCTCGGTCGAAACGACCTCGGCACGCATCATGTCGATCCCCGCCAAAGCCCTGACGACCTCCGGTCGTGGGGCTGCGGTCTGGATCGTCGACCCCAAGACCTCGACGGTCAGCCTGCGGCCGATCGACATCCTGCGCTTCGATCCAGACCACGTCGTCGTCTCGCAGGGGCTCGTCCCGGGCGAAACCATCGTCGCGACCGGCGTCCAGGCGCTGCATCCCGGCCAGCGCGTCACGCCGCTGCCGCCCGCGCGCAGCGCGGCGACGGCTGCGGCCAGGGCGCCGGGCTGACGCGACATCACGCGATCGCCGCCGGCGCGACGATCGCCCCTTTCAACCGAAGGACATCTCCCCATGAGCGATCTCGTCTTCATCGCCTTCCCGACCGAAGCGAAGGCCGAAGAGGTCCGCCAGAAGGTCCTGGCGATGCAGCGGGAATATCTGATCGAGCTCGGCGATGCCGTCGTCGTGGTCAAGGATCAGGCCGGCCAGATCAAGCTCAACCAACTGATCAATCTGACCACGACCGGCGCGGCCTCGGGCGCGCTCTGGGGCACGCTGATCGGCTTCATCTTCATGGCGCCGCTGCTGGGCACGGCTCTGGGCGCGGCGTCTGGTGCGCTCGGCGGCAAGCTGACCGATGTCGGCATCAACGACCAGTTCATGAAGGATACGGCCGCCGCGCTGCAGCCGGATACCGCCGGGCTGTTCCTGCTGATCCGCAAGATGACGACCGACAAGGTCCTCGCCGACCTGCGCGGCAGCGGCGGCACGCTGATGAGCACCTCCTTCGACGAGACCAAGGAAGCGGCCCTGCGCGAGGCGCTGGCCGCCGCGGCCCCCGGCGAGACGGTGACGCCGGCAGCGACATGATCGCACCCGGGGTGAGCGGCCCTATGGCGGAGCGGGCACAATGGGCGCTCGCAACCGCCAGGCTGGCCGACTTCGAGCCGCTGCTCCCGGCCGAGAAGGAGGTCGTCGCCCGCCTGCTCAGCGGCACCTATGACCGCCTCGGCGACGGCAGCCGGCCGACCGCGCCGGACCCTAGCCGCGTCGTTAGAGCCGCTTTCCTGCGGTTTCTCATGCTCGGCGGCGAACCCGGCTGCCGGCCTCATGAGAAGGGTATCCGCATTACCGGCGCCTGGATCGTCGATACGCTCGATCTCGAGGCCTGCCATGTCTTCCGCGACATCGGCCTGATCGACTGCCATTTCGAGGCGACGCCGATCCTGCGCGCCGCGATCATCAACCGCCTCTTTCTCGACGGCTCGTCGCTGCCCGGTCTCGAGGCCGAACGGCTCGAGGCGCGCGGTGGCGTCTATCTTCGGGGCGCCCAGGTGAATGGCGAGATCGCCATCGGCCAGTCCCGCCTGGGCGGCAACCTCGAATGCGACGGCGCGACGATCCGCGTCGCTGGCGGCCATGCGATCGACGCCAATGCGATCGAACTGCGCAACCTGCTGCTGAGAGGGGCGACGCTGCGCGGCGGCCTCGCCGTCGCCGGAGCACGGATCTCGGCCGATCTCGACGCGGCCGGCACGCGGATCGACAGCGCCGACAGCCTCGCCATCGACGGCACGGAGGTCGAGATTGGTGGCAGCGTCGTGCTGCGCAAGACTGTAGCCGAAGGTGAGGTCAGACTTGTCGCCTCGGTGATCGGGGGCGACCTCGATGCCAGCGGCGCGACGCTGACCCATCCCGGCGCAATGGCGTTCGACATCAGCCGCTGCGCCGTCAAGGGCGCCTTCTTCCTGCGTGAGGGAGCCTCCATCGCCGGAGCCCTGTCTATGACAGGCGCCTCGATCGGTACCATTCATGACGAGATCGCGTCCTGGCCCGCGCCCGGTGACCTGCTGCTCAACCGCTGTCGCTACGGCGCCTTCATCGCCGCGCCTGTCGATGCGGCGAACCGGCTCGACTGGCTGTCGCGCCAGAGGCCCGAGCGCTGGGGCGAGGACTTCTGGCCGCAGCCTTATGAGCAGCTCGCAGCGGTCTTTCGCGAGATGGGCCATGGCGAGGATGCGCGCGCCGTCCTCATCGTCAAGGAGCGGCTTCAACGGCGGGCGCGTCGCGCGCGGGCGAAGAATCCGCTCTGGCGCGCGGCGCTGACCGTGACTGACGGCTTCCTTGCCGCCACTCTGGTCTATGGCCGCCAGCCACTGCTCGCTTTCGTCTGGCTGATCCTGTTCTGGCTCATGGGCGTCGGCATCTTCGCGATGGCGGAACGGGCCGGTGCATTCAAGCCCAACAGCGCGGTCGTGCTGCGCTCGCCGGAATGGACGCTCTGCGGCGTCGGGCGCACGCAGCAACGGCTCCTAGGCGCTCCGCCCCAGGCCGCGCAAGGGCGCGCTGCGCCGGGCCAGACGCAACTCGCCTGCTACCGCGAGCAGGGCGAAGCCTCGAGCTATCCCGAGTTCAACCCGTGGTTCTACTCGCTCGACACGCTGTTGCCCGTGCTTGATCTCGGGCAGAAATCCTTCTGGCGGCCCAATCCGGTTGGCCGTCACGGGCGGGTCGCGATCAGCTATTTCTATCTGCAGGCTATCGTCGGCTGGGCGTTGAGCCTGCTGGCTGTGGCGGGCTTTTCCGGATTGGTGAAATCGACATGACCGGGCAGTGATGCAAGGCAGCGAGGGGGCGAGGGTGAGCAGGTCGGCAAAGACGGTAGCCAAGACGGCGGCAGCGACCCAGGGAGCCCGGGCAGCGCGACAGCCGCTGGTGATCGATCTGGCGCTCCAGGGTGGCGGCGCGCATGGCGCCTTCACCTGGGGCGTGCTGGACCGCATCCTGGAGGAGGACTGGCTGACGATCAGCGCGATCTCGGGCACCTCGGCCGGTGCGATGAACGCCGCCGTCCTGGCCTCGGGCTTCGCCAAGGGCGGCCGCGAGGGCGCAAGGCTGGCGCTGGAGGCGTTCTGGCGAAAGACCTCGGAGGCCGCCCGCTTCAGCCCGTTTCAGCGCAGCCCGCTCGATGTCCTGCTCGGGCGCTGGACGCTCGACAACTCGCCGCTCTTCGTCGCGATGGACCTGATGTCCCGCGTCGTCTCGCCCTACAGCCTCAATCCCGGCGGCGCGAACCCGCTGGCCGACATCCTGGCCGAGGTGATCGACTTCGAGGCGCTGGCGGCAGGCCCGATCAAGCTCTTCGTCACCGCCACCAATGTCCGCACCGGCCGCGGCCGGGTCTTCCGCAACGCAGAGATCACGCCGCAGGTGCTGCTCGCCTCGGCCTGCCTGCCGACCCTGTTCCAGGCGATCGAGATCGACGGCGACGGCTATTGGGACGGCGGCTATTCCGGCAACCCGACGATGACGCCGCTGATCCAGGAGAGCGACGCGCTCGACACCATCCTGGTCCAGATCAATCCGGTCGAGCGGCCGGGCACGCCGACGACCGCCCGCGACATCCTCAACCGCCTCAACGAGGTCTCGTTCAACAGCGTTCTCCTGAAGGAACTCCGGATGATGGCGCTGCTGCGCAACAGCGCCAACCCCCGGGATCGCGAGGGCGCGCGCTGGGCCGGGATGCGGCTCCACCGGGTCACCAGCGACAGGATGGCGGAGCTCGGCTATTCCTCGAAACTCAACGCGGAATGGGAGTTCCTGACCATGCTGCGGGCGGAGGGGCGGCAATCGGCGGAAGCCTTCTACCGCGCGCACCGGGACGATCTCGGCCAGCGTTCGACGCTGGACCTCGATGAACTGACGCAGGGCGTGTGAACGGAATGACCAGCGGCAGGATTCATCAAGGCGCGCAGGTGCTGATCGCGATCATCCTCGTCGTCGCGGCCCTGTCGGTCGCCAGCTCCGTCTTCGCGCCCGTGGCGTTCGCAATGTTCATCATCGCGCTGGTCTGGCCGCTGCAGCGCCGCCTACAGGGCTTCCTGCCGCGCATGCTGGCGCTGGCGATCAGCATCGTCGTGATGGTGCTCGCCTTCTTCGCCTTTGGTTCGCTGATTGTCTGGGCCTTCGGCCGCGTCGGGCGCTGGATCGCCGCTGACGCTGCACGTTTCCAGCAGTTCTACGACCAGGCGACGCTCTGGCTCGAAGGCCATGGCATCGCCGTGACTGGGCTCTGGGCGGAAAACTTCAACGTCGCCTGGATGCTGCGCATGGCGCAGACGATCAGCGGCCGGCTCAACACCACGATGAGCTTCTGGCTGGTGGTCTTGGTCTACGTCATCCTCGGCCTGCTTGAGGTCGAGGATTTCGGGCGCAAGCTGAGGGGCATGCGCAATCGCCTCGTCGGCGAAGTGCTGCTGCGCGGCAGCACACAGACCGCAGCCAAGCTGCATCGCTACATGGCGGTGCGCACCGTGATGAGCTTGATCACCGGCGTGCTGGTCTGGGGCTTCGCCACGGCCGTCGGCCTGCCGCTGGCGGCAGAATGGGGCTTCATCGCCTTCTCGCTGAACTACATCCCTTTCCTTGGGCCGCTGGTGGCGACCGTCTTCCCGACGCTGTTTGCCATGACGCAGTTTGGCTCCTGGCAGGCGGTCGTTGCCGTCTTCGCCTGCCTGAACCTGATCCAGTTCGTCGTCGGCAGCTATATCGAGCCCCGCGTCGCCGGCAGCGCGCTGTCGATGTCGCCGACACTGGTGCTGTTCTCGGTGTTCTTCTGGAGCTACCTCTGGGGCGTGTTCGGCGCCTTCATCGGCGTGCCCCTGACCATCGCGCTGCTGACCTTCTGCGCCCAGCACCCCGCGAGCCTTTGGGTGGCGGAGCTGCTCGGCTCGGGCGCGCCCGAGCCGGTGCCGGCCAACGATGTCGTCAAGGTCTGAGTGACGCGAGCCTGTCGCTGTCTCGTCATTGCGAGCGCAGCGAAGCAATCCAAAGGCCGTCAAGCTAGCCCATCTGGATTCCTTCTGCGCTCGCAATGACGAAGGGGTCGCTTCGGGCGTCGGGCGCGGGCCCAATCTCCACCCGCTCCGGCGCCATCAGCGCCAGCCCACCATCGGCGCGCGCGCCGAGCCGGTGAATGTAGAAGGCGGTCGGCTCGTCATTCGTCGCCTCCATCACCGGGGAGGGCGCCGAGACAATGCGCAGTGGGCCGCAGCGGCCGATCCAGTCGATATGGCGGTGGCCATGCATCGCCACGAGGCGATGCGCCTGCGGCTTGAGCAGGCGCACGAACCGGCTGCCATTGATCAGCGCCGTGCCGATCCGCTCCGAGAACGCCTTGGCCTGCTGCGGATACTCGACCGGGTGGTGATGCAGCGCTACGATAAAGCGGGCGCGGGGGTACTGGGCCAGCGCCGCCAGCACCGCCTGCATGTCCTCCTCTGCGACGAGGCCGAGCGCGTTGGTGAAGGAGAAATGCGTCTCCGCATTCGAGTTCAGCAGCACCACGCCGAGGCCATCGGGTTGCGCGGGGGGAAGCACCATCGGGAAAGATGCCTCCCAGATCGCCGAAAGTCCCCGCGACAGGCGCATGCCCCCGGCATCGGCGAAGGCCGCGATCGCGGTGCGATGCGGCGCCAGCCGCTCCGAGAGCGTCTGCCCAATCCGGCCCGCCGCCTTATCGACGACATGGACGCGCCCGCCTTGTAATGCCTCCGTTACCGAGAGTGTCCGCATCTGGCGAAGCCGCTTGCCGGGGCTTCCGGGCAGTTCGAGCCGTGCCGGGTTAGCACGGTCGACGATGTTGACGTCGTGGTTGCCGGGCAGAATCAGGGTCAACGCAGCGAGTTCCGTATAGCGGGCCACAGCGTCCAAGAATTCCGCCCATTCGGACGAGCGGCCGGCATCGGTCATGTCGCCGGTGATCAGCACGAGATCGAGCGGGGCAGCGGCATGGATAGCGGCCAGCCGCTCCAGCGTAATGTGAAGGCGCTCGTTGCCGCGCGGGCCGGCGCGGCCGCTCTCGATGCGAAATCCGTAACGCTCGCCGACGACATGGATGTCCGAGAGATGCGCCACCCGCCACACCCTGTCGGATGAGGCGGCCTCGTCGAAACGCTCGAGATCGCGCGGCTGGTCCATCGTCCCGTCGGCGATGCCCCAGAGCAGCGCGGCCCCGGCGAAATAGGCGCTCATCACGGCGATGGTGTTGGCCAGCGCCGGCCGCACCAGCCGCAACGGGTAGGCCAGATCGGCGACCTCGCCGGACCAGCGCGTCGCCGGCCAGACGGCCGCCGTGATCGCCAGCGCGATCAGCGCAGCGCCGAGGCCCGCCGCGACGGCCGTCAGTCCCCGCAGCCGCGCGCGGCTGGCTTCGCTCGCGCCGGCCGGCAGGAAGCGCTCGGCGAGATGACGTAGGCCCTCGCGGGCGAGCACATAGCCGGGCTGGACGGCCAGCGAGATCAGCGACCAGAAGCTGCGCTCGACGGCGCGCAGCAGCGGCCGCAGGCCGAACCAGCCCATTGCCGCCAGGCCAGCCAGCACCAGCACCGGCCCGATGCCGGCCAGCGCCAGGATGCGGTCGGCCACGTCGTCATACCAGGCGGTCACCACCAGCGGGGCGACGCCGAGCAGGAGGCCGGGCACCAGCGCCAGGATGATCCAGGCCAGGGCGAGCTTGGGCAGGTTGATCTCGCCAAGCAGCGTGCCGGCAATGGCGAGCAGCGAATGCGTCTTGGTGCTGCTGGCGTCGTCCTCGGCGTCGCCGCCGCGCGGTTCGATCAGCATCGGCCGGGCGCCGCGGCGCAAGGCCTGGCACGATCCGTGCCGCTGCCCGGCAAGAGGGCGGGCGCTTCCAGACGACACTCAGCAACCATCGATGCGACCCGAAAAGGCCCACCCGAAAATGGGACGGCGGGCACAGAACTGAGACAGGCGGCAGATGCTCGCCCGCGCCCCGGATGCTAGCCTGACCGGAGAACGAAATGCAAGACGATACTGCGCAATCAGGCAAGAGATCGCGTTTTTCCATGAAGACGCAAAGACAAAAATCGTCTTCGTACAGTGGAGCGCCCAATTGTCTTCGCGCCTCGTCTTCGGCTCGCCGCTCGCGGAGGCCTGAATCGCAGCACTGCGCGCCTGCTGACAGGTTCTCCTTGTCATGACCGCGCCGGCATCACCGCGCCCAACTCTCTCGCGGCCGAGCCTTCTGGGACGAGGCCTTCTCTTCTTTGCGCTTTGGCTCGCACTGATCGGCGCGGCCCCCAAGGATTGGCCGGTCGGCCTCATTGCGGCAGCCGCGGCGACCTGGGCCAGCATCCCGCTCTGGCCGCCGGAGAGCCGGCTGTCGCCGACGGGACTGCTGCGTTTCGTCCTGCGCTTCCTGCCGCAGGCGGTTGTGGCGGGGCTCGACGTCGCCCGGCGCGCCTTCGCCCGGCGCATCGCGATGACGCCGGGCATCGTGACCTACCGCGCCGGCCTGCGATCAGGAATGGCGCAGGGCGCGCTCTGCGCGGTGATGAGCCTCCAGCCGGGCAAGCTGCCCGTCTCCTGCGCGGCGAGCGGCGTGATGCAGGTGCATTGCCTGGACAGCGACGCACCCGTCGCGGCCGAACTCGCCGCCGACGAGGCGGCCTTCCTGCGCATCCTGCCGGGAGATCGCTCCGGTGCCTGAGAGCCTGACCCTCATCGCCCTCTTCGTCCTGCTGGCCAGCGCCGCCGGGTTGGTGATCGTGCTGCGCTCCGCGATCGCGATCGAGAAGCTGATGGCGGTGCAGTTGCTGGGCACCGGCGGCGCCGCCACGCTGCTCCTGCTCGGTGCGGCCACGGCGCAGCCGGCGCTGGCCGATGTCGCCTTGCTGCTGGTCCTGCTGTCTGCCTTCTCCTGCGCGGCCTTCACGCTGGGGGAGGGCGAGCGCCCCGGAGACGCCGCGAAACCCGACGAGCCCGCGTGATGGGGCTCTCTGACGCCTTCACGCTGATCTGCGTCGTCGCCGGCGCCCTTCTGTTCCTGGCGGGAACGCTGGGGCTGCTGCGCTTTCCCGATACGCTCAGCCGCCTGCACGCGCTGAGCAAGGCCGACAATCTCGGCCTCGGCCTGATCGTCCTCGGACTGCTGCCACTGCAGACAAGCCTGATGGGCGGGGTCAAGCTCGTCTGCATCTGGCTTCTGGCGCAGCTCTCGGCCGCGACCGCGAGCCAGCTGATCGCCGGCATCGCCGCCCGAAGGAAGCCGCAGGCATGAGCCTCGTCTTCGACATCGCGCTGGTCGCAGGATTGATCGCGCTGGCGCTGCATGTCGTCGTGACCCGCGACGGCCGCGGCGCGATCCTCGCCTTCATCGCCTTCGGCCTGCTGCTCGGGATCGGCTGGGCGCGGCTGGCCTCGGTCGATGTCGCGCTGACCGAGGCCGCGATCGGCGGCGGCCTGACCGGCATGCTCCTGCTGCGCGCCCACGCCCATCTCGCGCGCGAAATCCCTCCCGAGGCGATGGCCCGGGCCGAACCGCGGCGCTGGCTCGCCCCGGCGATCGCCTGCGGCCTCGTCACCCTGGCGCTGGGCGCGGTCGTGCTCGCCTTTCCCCGGCCGGCGCAAAGCCTCGCGCATCAGGCCGTCGCGTCGCTGGAGACGACGGGACTCGGCAATCCCGTCACCGCCGTGCTGCTGGCCTACCGCGCCATCGACACGCTGCTGGAGAAGATCGTGCTGATCCTCGCGCTCGTCGGCGTCTGGTCGCTGAGCCGCGACGGCGCCTGGGGCGGAGCCTCGCAGCTGCGACCGGCGATCATCCCGGAGCCGCTGGTCTTTCTGGCGCGGGTGCTGCCGCCCTTCGGCGTGCTGATCGCGGTCTACCAGGTCTGGGTCGGCGCGGATCTGCCCGGCGGCACCTTTCAGGCCGGCACGATCCTCGCCGCGATGGCGCTGCTCGTGATGCTGGCCGGCCTGCGCCCGGCGCCACCGACGCAGGCGAGAGCGCTGCGGGTGATGCTCGCGGGCGGGCCGGCGCTGTTCGTGCTGGTCGGCTTCCTCGGCGTCGCGGTCGCGCAAGGGTTCCTGTCCTATCCCGAGGCCATCGCCAAGCCGCTGATCGTCGGTATCGAGGCGGCGCTGACGCTGTCGATCGCGGGTACGCTCGCCCTGCTCGTCGCCGGCCCGCCGGACAAAGCGCCCGCATCATGAGCGCGCTGGCCCTGACATCGGCGTCGCTGTTTGGCCTGTGCGGCGCCGCGCTCGTCGGCATCGGCCTGTTCTGCATCGTCAGCCATCCCGATCTGCTGCGCCGGATCATCGGCTTCAACATCCTTGGCGCGGGCATCTTCCTCGTCTTCGGGGCGGTCGCGCGCCGCGGGGCGGCGATGGGGCTCGGCGGCGATCCGGTGCCGCAGGCCATGGTGATCACCGGCATCGTCGTCGCCTTCGCCGCGACCGCCCTGGCGGTCGCGCTGCTGCGGCGTCTGGCGTCGCTGACCGGGAGCGCATCGCTCGACGGCACGACGCCGGCGACGCCGCCGCGGAGCGAAGTATGACGCCGGCCTATGCCGCGACACCGGGTAGCCTGCTGCTGGTGCTGGCCGTCATGCTGCCCGCGGCGGCCGCACTCGTGATGCTCGTGATTGGCCCGCGCCACACCCGTCTGGTGGCGCTGATCGCGCTGGCGCTCGGCCTCGTTGTGGCGCTTGCCACCGGCCTCCAACTCGTCCGCAGCCAGGCCGCCCTGATCTATGTGCTCGGCAACTGGCAGCCGCCGCTCGGCATTGCGCTGCGCGCCGATGGGCTGTCGGTGATGATGCTGGCGGTCACCGCCGTCGTCATGGCGGCGACGGGTCTGTTCGCGCGCGAGCTGTTCGGGCTCGACCTCGCAACCGCCGACGGCCGCCTGGCGACGAGCTTCTGGATTTTGCTGATGGGGCTGTGGAGCGGTCTCAACCTCGTCTTCGTCTCGCAGGATCTGTTCAACCTCTATGTCGCGCTCGAACTCTTGACCTTCGCCGCCGTGCCGCTGGTCTGCCTCGACGGGCGCGGCGAGACCATGGCCGCAGCCCTGCGCTACCTAATGTTCGTGCTGCTCGGCTCGATGCTCTATCTGCTCGGCGCCGGCCTGCTCTACGGCGCCTATGGCACGCTCGACATCCGGCTGATCGCGAGCGCGAGCCATCACGGCCCGGCGATGGCGATCGCGCTGGCGCTGATGATCCCCGGCCTGCTCGCCAAGGCGGCGCTGTTTCCGCTGCATCTGTGGCTGCCGCCGGCTCATGCCGGGGCGCCCGCCGCCGCCAGCGCGGTTCTCTCGGCGCTGGTCATCAAGGCGCCGGTCTTCCTGATCCTGCGGCTCGTCGCCGACATCGCCCCGCCGGGGTCGGCCGCCGTCGCTGGACAGGTCCTGGCGGTGCTCGGCGCGGCCTCGATCCTGTTCTGCAGCGTCATGGCGCTGCGGCAGGAGCGGCTGAAGCTGATGATCGCCTATTCGACCGTGGCGCAGATCGGCTATCTCTTCATCGTCTTTCCGCTGGCCGGCGTCGGCGACGGAACCGCGCCCTGGGGCACCATCGCCTGGACCGGCGGGGCGCTGCAGCTGACCTCGCATGCGCTGGCCAAGGCGGCGATGTTCATGGCGGCGGGCATCGTCGCGGAAGCGATCGGGCATGACCGCATCCGCGATCTCAGCGGCTTCGGCCGTGTCCTGCCGCTGACCGCCACGACCTTCGGGTTGGCGGGTCTGTCGCTGATGGGCATCCCGCCGAGCGGCGGCTTCATCGCGAAATGCCTGCTCCTGACGGCCGCCGCCATCGGCGGGCATCTCTGGCTCGCCCTGACGATTCTGGCCGGCGGGCTGCTTGCCGGCGGTTATGTCTTCCGCGTGATGGAGCGGGCTCTCGCGACGCCGGCCGAACCGCTGTTGCTGCGCAAGCCGATCCCGCTGCGGCTCGAGCTCATCCCGCTGGTCCTGGCGATCCTGGCCGTGGCGCTCGGCTTCCTGCCGCTCGAGCCCTTCGGCCTGCTGCAGATCGGGCGGCCCGACGTTGCCTTGGCGGTGTCGCCATGAGTTTCGCAACCAGCGCCGCCGGGCCGCTGCTGGCCACCGCGCTCCTCGCGCCGCTGGCGCTGGCGGCCGCCTGCCTGTCGCGCGCCGTCCGGACACGCATGCCGGGGCTGCTCTGGCTCGCGCCCATGCCGGCCCTGCTGGCGGCCCGGCTCCTGCCGGCCGGCACGGCCATCGCCTTCCCGGTGCCGTTCCGGATGGCGCTGGCGCTCGACCAGCCCGGCGCGATCCTGCTCGGCGGCGCGGCGCTGCTCTGGAGCGCGGCAGGGGCCTATGCCGCTTCCTATCTGCGCGGCAAGCCCGGGCTGACCGGTTTCTGCGTCTGGTGGCTGCTGACGCTGGCGGGCAGCCTCGGCGTCCTCATCGTCGCGGACATTGCGGGATTCTACCTGCTGTTCACGCTGGCGAGCCTCTCGGCCTATGGGCTGGTCGCGCATGAGCAGACCGCCGCGGCCAGGCGGGCTGGCCTCGTCTACATGGTGCTGGCGCTGCTCGGCGAAGCCTTCCTGCTCTTCGCCTTCGTCATGCTGGCGGCCGGACAGCCCGATCCCAATCCGCTGATCCGCGATGCGGTGGCGGCGCTGCCGGGCTCGCCGATGCGCGACGGAATCATCGCGCTGCTGATGCTGGGCTTCGCGCTCAAGATGGGGCTGATCTCGCTGCATGTCTGGCTGCCGCTCGCCCATCCGGCCGCGCCGATGCCGGCCTCGGCGGTGCTCAGCGGCGTGCTGGTCAAGGCCGGCGTGATCGGACTGATCCGCTTCCTGCCGTTCGAGGCCCCGCTGCCGGCCTGGGGCGCGGTGCTCGCCACCGCCGGCATCCTGACCGCCTATGGCGGCGCAGCGCTCGGCGTGGCGCAGCGGCGCCCCAAGACGATTCTGGCCTATTCGACCGTCAGCCAGATGGGCCTCGTCGCGGCCATCCTCGGCGCCGGGCTGGCGGCGGGCGATGCGTCTGCGCCGGGTCTGGCGGCCTATTACGGCGTGCATCACACGCTGGTGAAGGGCGGGCTGTTCCTCGCCGTCGGCGTCGCCTTCGCGACCGGTGGAGCGCGCCGGCTTCCCGTGCTGCTGCTGACCGGGCTGCTGGCGCTCAGCCTAGCCGGCCTGCCCCTGACCAGCGGCGCGCTCGCCAAGCTCGCGGTCAAGCCGATGCTGGGTTACGGCGTACTCAGCATCGCGGTCTCGCTCGCTGCGGCCGGCAGCACGCTGCTGATGCTGCACTTCATCGCCGTCATGGTCAGCGAGACGGCCGACAACCCGCCATCGAGCGCCCCGCCGGGCGAAGCCCTGCCGTGGCTCGCCATCGCCGCTGCGTCGCTCCTCATTCCCTGGTGGCTTTACCCGAGCCTCTCGGGCGGCGCGCTCGCCAGCGCCTGGAGCGTCCCTTCGCTCTGGAAGCTCGTCTGGCCGATGATGTTGGGCGTGGTTGTCTTCATGGCCGCGAAACGCTTCGCGGGACTGGCCGGCCGCGTCCCGGAGGGCGATATCCTCGTCCTGGCGGAGCGGCAGGCCCCCCGCTTCGCCCGCCTGCCGGCCGCGATCGAGCGGCTCGACGGGCGGCTGCGGCTCTGGCCCGCGGCCGGGCTCGTGTTGCTGGGACTCGTCATCTGGCTTGGCGGCGGCTTCCTGATGGCCGCATAAGTCATCATCGGCCGACCGGCCCCCCGCTGCAAAGCCCTGGACGCGCCCTCGTGAACGCCATCGAAAGCACAGCCCTCGTCGTCGCGGTGACGATCGCGTTCTTCGCCTGGAACAGGCTGCCGGTGGTCGTGGTGGCGATCGGGGCGGCGCTGGCGCTCTGGGCCCTCGGCGTTGTCACGCTGGAACAGGCGATGGCCGGCTTCGGCGACCGCGCGGTGATGTTCGTCGCCAGCCTGTTCATCGTCAGCGCGGCGCTGGACAAGACCGGCGTCACCGCCTGGGCCGGGCAGATCCTGATCGCGAAGGCCGGCGAGAGCAAGAACCGCCTGCTCGTGATCATTATGGCCGCTGCCGGCGCCCTGACCGCACTGATCAGCGGCGGCGGCGCGGTCGCTGCACTGATGCCGGTCGTGGTGCTCGCCGCGATCCGGCTGCGGCAATCGCCGACGCTGCTCTTGATGCCGCTGGCCTTCTCGGCCCATGCCGGCGCCAACATCCTGCTGACCGGCGCGCCCAAGAATATCCTCGTCTCCGAGGCGCTTGAGGATAACGGCCTGCCCGGCTTTGGCTTCGCCGAATTCGCGCTCGTCGGCCTGCCGCTGCTGGCGGGCACGATGCTGATCATCCTGCTCCTGGGCAAGCGCCTGCTGCCGGCGCAGGGCAATGCGCGACTGCCCGCCGATTTCAGCCAGCACGCGCAGACCCTGGTCGAGCATTACGGCCTCACCGATGGCTTCTTCCATTTGCGGGTGCGGGCGAGTTCGGATCTGATCGGCAAGCTCCCCGCCGCGCTGGCCCTGTCCCAGCAGGAGGGCGCGATCGATCTCGTCAGCGTTCAGGCCGGACCATCCGGCATCGCGCGCGGAGATCAGCCGATCCGCGAGGGCGACTACCTTCTGGTCAAGGGCGAGGCGGGGGCGGTGGCGCGCCTCTGCGCCGCCTCACATCTCGCGCCGCGCGACGACAGCGACGACGGCGATGCGGCCGGCGCCCTGCTCAACCGCAGAACGGGGCTGGCCGAGGTGGTGATCCCGCCGCGCTCGGCCTTCATCGGCAAGGCGGTGCATCCGGGCATGACGACCGAGGGCGGCGACCTGATCGTGCTCGCGGTCCAACGCGGCGGCGTCGATCTCGATCCGGCCGATCCAACCTTGCGGGCCGGCGACACGGTGCTGCTCAAGGGCAGCTGGAAAGCGCTCGACCTGCGGCTGGCGGATGCCGATGTGCTGGTCGTCGATTCGCCCGATCTCGTCCGCCGCCAGGCCGTGCCGATGGGGGCGGGCGCCGGCGTCGCGCTGGCTGCGCTCGGCGCGCTGGTGCTGCTGCTGGCGACCGGCCTCGTGCCGCCTGCGGTCGCGGCGATGCTCTGCGCGCTGGCGCTGATCGGCACCGGCATCGTCTCGGTCGAGGAGGCCTATCGCGCCATTCACTGGACCACGATCATCCTGATCGGCGCGATGATGCCGCTCTCGATCGCGATGGTGCAGTCCGGTGCCGCCGATTTCATCGCGCACCAACTCGTGGCGCTGACTGGTGGCGGCGGGCCGACGGTCTTCCTTGCCGGCCTGTTCCTGCTCACCGCCTGCCTCGGCCAGATCATGAGCAACACCGCCACCACCATGCTGGTGATCCCAATCGCGATGGCCGCCGCCAACAGCATGGGCGTCTCGCCCCGCCCGATCCTGATGAGTCTGTGCATCGCCGGCTCGGCCTCCTTCATGACGCCGATCGCGACCTCGACCAACCTGATGGTGATGGGCCCCGGCGGCTATGCCTTCGGCGATTACTGGAAGCTCGGCCTGCCCCTGATGATCTGGTTCTTCGTCATGGCAGTGTTCTACGTGCCGCTGATCTGGTGGTTCTGAGAGGGTTGCGTTCCCACCAGCCCTCATGCTGAGGAGCCGCGTAGCGGCTTCTCGAAGGATGGTCCATGAGGTCCCGGAATCCGCTGAAGAATCCTTCGAGACGCGGCCTTCCGCCGCTCCTCAGGATGAGGGCTGAGCGGAACCGACCTCTCTTACAGTCCCTTCTTCTCTACCGCCGCGGTCCCCACCGGCCCTCCCAGCCGCTCGTCGATCCGGCCAAGCAGATAGGGGTAGAACGGGTTCGACGACATCCGCAGCAGCGCGTCGAGATTGACGATCAGTGTGCCGCGCTCGCCGCGCGCCGCCACCGAGCCGAGCTGAATGCCGAAATCATCCGTCGGATCCGGCGTCATGCCATAGAGCCCGTCCGTCAGCGGAAACGGCAGCGCGACATGCGAGAGCGAGAATACGTCGCGTGGGAAGGCGAGGCCGAGCGGCCGCTCCGTCTCCTCTCTGGCTCCAGCCTCGGTCACGCGCTCGACGACCTCGCTGGCATCCGGGCTCGCGTTGGTGATGACCGAGAGGCGGAAAGTCCGCGGCGTCGGCGGCAGCATGCGGCCGAGCAGCGTGTCGGCGGATGTGTTCAGCAGTGGGCCGAACTTGGCGCTGCGGTTGAGGTCGAACAGCACGAGTTCGCTGCCATTGGCCGGCAGATGAGCATAGAGCGAGGTGATGATCGCGCGGGTCGAGACGGTGAAGTCCATCACCGACTGGAAGGTGATCAGCGGCGGCAGATCCTTCAGCCGACCCTCGCGCGATTGCCGGAGGATCTTCTGCTGCAGCGCCGCCGTCAGGAGATGGGACTGGCGCGCGCCGTTCACCGGAAAGGAGTTGTACTTGAACGGATTGAATTCGGGCAGCACGCTGAGCCAGGCGGCCTTGGAGAAGGCGGGCAGGATCGCGGGCAGCGCGGCGAGCCCCGCAAAGCGCGCAAAGGCGGTGATTCCGACCATCGGCGAGATCAGCACGAGGCGCTCCGCCCGCGGCAGCTTGGTATCCTCCAGCGCCTCCAGCGCATGCATCAAAGCGAGGGCGCCGCCATTGGAGAAGCCGACCAGATGCAGCGGCGCAGTCGGCCCAGCCAAGCGTCGCGCCTCGCGCATCGCCAGCCGCGTCGCCGCCAGCCAGTCCTGCCACTCGATCTCGGTCAGCCCCGCCGGCACGGTGCCGTGGCCGGGTAGGCGAGGGGCGACAGTGACGAAGCCGCGCTCCCGATATTGCCGCGCGACATGGCGCAGGCTGTAGGGCGAATCCGTCAGCCCGTGCAGGAAGACGGCGGCGCCCTTCGGCGGCCCTTCCGGCTGCAGCACATAGGAGCGGTTCCAGTCCTGTGTGAAGCGGGCAGGGTAGATCGGACTGCCCTCGAAATAGCGGTTCACCGGTACGCGCGCGCCGGGCTCAAGCTTCTGCGTCACCTCGCGGCGGATCGCGGCGAAGGCCGCCTCCTCGGCCGCCAGATAGGCGCGCCAGTCGCCGCGGTCGAGCTCGGCGACCGAGAGCTCGGTTGGGATGTAAGTGTGCCAGGGCTCGAGCGGTGCGCCGCGCTCGGAATCATAAATCCGCAAGCCGAGCAGCGCGACGACCACGATGGCGAGAATGGCGGCGGTCCGTTTCAGGAAGAGCCCGAACCGGTGAAACTTCATGACAGTGCCTTGCCCTGCTGGGGTCGGGTAGGAATTCCGCAGATCGATCGATAACTTGGCGCAATTGGCATCCAATCGCTATCGCTTTGTCGGCTCCATAGCCATGGCAATGAAGTAGCGCCTCGTCAGCATTGCTCAGATGCGAAAAGAGCAACATGGCATACTTCAAGGGCTGACTAACGCCATGCAGCCGCTTGGGTTAAGAGCGCGAGATCTCCGGTAGCCAGACCGTCGTACCATCAGGTTGCCCAGCAGCAGACGCTCCAGACGTCAGCTTGGGGCCAATCTCGGGCACTTGTCTTACCGAGCTACCAAGAGCCGCCCCGGCTAGCACCACCACAAGAGGTTCGGTCTTGAGGCACAAGGGTCCGCCCTCGATTGCCTCGTTCAGGCGGAGCCCACGCCGAGTCGCCGAGGCAGGGCGCTTGCCGATCGAAGGTCCAAAACCGAACCACGGCAGCCAGATCGTTGACGAAACTCACAGCCGCGGCAGCACGAAGAGACCGACCAGAATGAGCTTGGACGCCCGGCTAGAGCCGAGCGTCCGTAGCTCGATTGCGGAACTCGACCGACAATCGCTGCAACACTATGCCTCTCTGCACAAATGATCAAGTCGGCATATCAGGAACAGCCAGTTGTACTTCCACAGGTGTTGCACTTCAGGCAGGTCCCGTTCCGCACCAGCGTGAAGTTGCCGCATTCGCCGCAGCTGTCGCCGACATAGCCCTTCATGATCGCCTCGGCCCGGCGCTCTGACGCCGAGGGCTGGGCTGCCGGTGCGGAGAAGCCGAGCTTGGTCATCTCGGCCTCGCCGAAGCTCTCCGGCTCCTCCTTCAGCGCGGTCGCGCCGGCCGTGGCGAAGGCCGTGACGTTCGAACCGCCGCGCGCCACGGTGTCGGTGCCGGTCGCGAGACCGGCGCCGCCCGGGATGCTGTGGAAGTTGATCGGCTTGCCGCGGCGGAAGCCGGTGGAGGCGAGGGGGCTCGAGGTGATCGGCGTCGTCGTCTGCGGCGCCTTGTCCTGGCCGACACCGCCGCCGATCACGTCATGGCCGATCTCGCTGGGGTCGATATGGGCGAGGTCGTGCCGGCCGAGATAGGAGATCGCCAGCTCGCGGAAGACATAGTCGAGGATCGAGGTCGCGTTCTTGATCGACTGGTTGCCCTGCACGAAGCCCGAGGGCTCGAAGCGCGTGAAGGTGAAGGCCTCGACATACTCCTCCAGCGGCACGCCGTATTGCAGGCCGAGCGAGACCGCGATGGCGAAGTTGTTCATCATCGCGCGGAAGGCGGCGCCTTCCTTGTGCATGTCGATGAAGATCTCGCCGAGGCGCCCGTCGGCATATTCGCCGGTGTGGACATAGACCTTGTGGCCGCCGACGACCGCCTTCTGGATGTAGCCGGTGCGGCGGGCGGGCATCTTCTCGCGCTCGCGCACCACCTTCTCGACGATGCGCTCGACGATCTTCTCCGCGACCTGGGTGGCGCGGGCGGTCATCGGCTGCTGGTAATGCGCCTCGACCGCGTCGTCCTCGTCCTCCTCGTCGCTGATCAGCGCCGAGTTGAGCGGCTGCGAGAGCTTGGAGCCGTCGCGGTAGAGGGCGTTGGCCTTCAGCGCCAGCTTCCAGGACAGCATGTAGGCGTTCTTGCAGTCCTCGACGGTGGCGTCGTTGGGCATGTTGATGGTCTTGGAGATCGCGCCCGAGATGAAGGGCTGGGCCGCCGCCATCATCCGGATATGGCTCTCGACCGAGAGGTAGCGCTTGCCGATGCGGCCGCAGGGGTTGGCGCAGTCGAAGACCGGGTAGTGCTCGAGCTTGAGATGCGGTGCGCCTTCCAGCGTCATCGCCCCGCAGACATGGACGTTGGCGGCCTCGATCTCGGCCTTGGAAAAGCCGAGGAAGGGCAGCAGCTCGAAGCTCATGTCGTTGAGCTTTTCGGCCGGGACCTTGAGCGTCTGGGTCAGGAAATCCTCGCCCAGCGTCCATTTGTTGAAGACGAACTTGATGTCGAAGGCGGCCTTTAGGTCCTTCTCGATCGCGTCGATCTTGTCCTGCGTGAAGCCCTTGGCCTTGAGCGAGCCGTGGTTCACGCCCGGCGCCTGCGCCAGCGAGCCATGGCCAACCGCATAGGCCTCGATCTCGGCGATCTCGCTCTCGCGATAGCCGAGCGCCCGCAGCGCGTCCGGCACGGCGCCGTTGATGATCTTGAAATAGCCGCCGCCGGCGAGCTTCTTGAACTTCACCAGCGCGAAATCGGGCTCGATGCCGGTGGTGTCGCAGTCCATCACGAGGCCGATCGTGCCGGTCGGCGCGATCACGGTCGCCTGCGCATTGCGGTAGCCATGCTTCTCGCCGAGCGCCAGCGCCTCGTCCCAGGCGATGCGGGCGCGCTCCGACATCAGCGTGGCCGAGCCGCCGAGGCGGGCCAGCGTGCCGTGGTCGAGCGGGACCGGCGTGACCTCGAGGCCTTCATAGCCGCTCGCCAGGCCATGGGCGGCGGTGCGGTGGTTGCGGATCACGCGCAGCATGTGGCTCGCGTTCTTCTTGTAGCCCGGAAAGGGGCCGAGTTCGCCCGCCATCTCGGCCGAGGTCGCATAGGACACGCCGGTCATGATCGCGGTCAGCGCGCCGGCCAGCGCACGGCCCTCGTCGGAATCATAGCCGAGGCCCATGGTCATCAGCAGGCCGCCGATATTGGCGTAGCCGAGGCCGAGCGTCCGGTACTCGTAGGAGAGCTCCGCGATCTCCTTCGACGGGAACTGCGCCATCGTCACCGAAATCTCGAGCACGACGGTCCAGAGCCGGCAGAGATGCTCATAGGCCGCGACGTCGAACTCCTTGGTCTGGCGGTCGTAGAACTGCAGCAGGTTGGCGGAGGCGAGATTGCAGGCGGTATCGTCGAGGAACATGTACTCCGAGCAGGGATTGGACGCGCGGATGCGGCCCGACGCCTTGCAGGTGTGCCAGTCGTTCATCGTGGTGTTGAAGTGCAGGCCGGGATCGGCGCTGGCCCAGGCGGCGTAGCCGATCTTCTCCCAGAGGTCGCGGGCCTTGAGCGTCTTCGTCACCTTGCCGGTGGTCCGGCCGACCAGGTTCCAGTCGCCGTCGTTCTCGACCGCGCGCAGGAAGTCGTCGGTCAGCGAGACCGAGTTGTTCGAGTTCTGGCCGGAGACGGTGAGATAGGCCTCGGAATCCCAGTCCGTGTCGTAGATGTCGAACTGGATGTCCTTGTAGCCCTGCCGGGCGAACTGGATGACGCGCTTGATGTAGTTGTCCGGCACCAGCGCCTTGCGGGCGAGCTTGATCTCGCGCTTCAGCGCGGGGTTCTTCTCGGGGTCGAAGCAGGAATCGCCTTCGCCCTCGCAGTTCACGCAGGCCTTGAGCACGGCCTTCATGTGCTTCTGGACGGTCTTGGAGCCGGTGACGAGGGCAGCGACCTTCTGCTCCTCCTTCACCTTCCAGTCGATATAAGTCTCGATGTCGGGATGGTCGACATCGACCACGACCATCTTGGCGGCGCGGCGCGTCGTGCCGCCCGACTTGATCGCGCCGGCCGCGCGGTCGCCGATCTTGAGGAAGGACATCAGGCCCGAGGAGCGGCCGCCGCCGGCGAGCTTCTCGCCTTCGCCGCGCAGCATCGAGAAGTTCGAGCCGGTGCCCGAGCCGTATTTGAACAGGCGGGCCTCGCGGACCCAGAGGTCCATGATGCCGCCCTCGTTGACGAGGTCGTCCTGCACGCCCTGGATAAAGCAGGCATGCGGCTGGGGATGCTCGTAGCTCGACTTCGACTTGGTCAGCTTGCCGGTCTTGTAGTCGACATAGAAATGGCCCTGGCTCGGCCCGTCGATGCCATAGGCCCAGTGCAGGCCGGTGTTGAACCATTGCGGCGAGTTCGGCGCGACGCGCTGGGTCGCGAGCATGAAGCGCAGCTCGTCATGGAAGGCGGCGGCATCCTCCTCCGAGGTGAAATAGCCGCCCTTCCAGCCCCAATAGGTCCAGCAGCCGGCGAGGCGGTCGAAGACCTGCTTCGACGAGATCTCGGAGCCCGAACGCTCGCCCTCGGGCAGGGCGGCCAGCGCCGCCTCGTCGGGGACCGAGCGCCACAGGAAGGAGGGAACGTCGTTCTCCTCGACCTTCTTCAGCCGCGCCGGCACGCCGGCCTTGCGGAAATACTTCTGCGCGAGCACGTCGCTGGCGACCTGCGACCAGGACTCGGGCACCTCGATGCCTTCCAGCCGGAACACGATCGAGCCGTCGGGATTGCGAATCTCGCTGACGGCGGATCGGAAGGGAATGGCGGCGTAAGGCGACTGTCCGGCGGAGGTGTAGCGGCGCTCGATGCGCATGATCCGTCATTCCCTGATGCTTGCCGCGGGCGGGTCACGCCTCGCGCGGCCGGTTGATCACCGGCTCCTGATGTCAGCCCAACTCGGTTGTGATGCCCCGTGGACGTCGCGGCGTTGTGTCCCGCCTCGCTCGTCCGGTTGCGGCCAGACAAGCCGCGCGCGCCCTCGGCGCCACCGTCGCCGGTGTGCCGCGAAAACCGCCTCGACCCGTCTGGAAACTCTTGGCGCGGGTATCGAAAGGCGTCTCCGCCGGCCGTCACGCGACTGTCAAAACCTAGTCCCGGATGGGCCGTTCCGTCAAGGATTAGTGCGCCGCTTCCCCCACAGGCACGACATCTAGTGGCTATCTGTGAACTCAGGGGATAAGTCTCAAACCGCCCGGCAAGCCTCGGAGATTCCACGCAGAATCGCAAGAGAGCCGGAGGGCGGAAGCGCCCTCTGCCACCGGTGCGACCGCTCAAATGCGCGAGAACATGGTTACCTGTTGCTTTCCTGCCATGACCTTCGCGGCGAGGTTCGACACGTTCTTGGCAACGGCGCCGAAGCGCCAGCACCCAAAGGCCTTTCGAGGTCTCGGCCTGTCCGAATCGCAGGCCTCCGCGATCCCGACGCGTCAGCGTCGGAACGTTCGAATCGGAGCGCTGTTGCGGGGCCCCCCATGGCGCTCCCGAAAGCTGTGGACACTGGACAGGGCCTCGCGCCGACGCCATAAGTCGCCGCAACGACGGCCCGCGCCACGCGCGGCCGCTGGCCCTTTCGCGGGACGAGCACGATGAAAGACTGGCTGCTGCAGATCTTCACCTGGTGGAACGGCCAGACCATCGGCACGCGCTTCCACACCTGGCGCTTCGGCGAGCGCGTCGGCGAGGACGAGTTCGGCAATGTCTACTATCGCACCAAGGGCGGGGTGAAGGACAAGGCGCTCGGCCTGCAGCGCCGCTGGGTCGTCTATAACGGCGAGATCGAAGCCTCCAAGATCCCGCCGGGCTGGAAGGGCTGGCTCCAGCACACCGTCGACGTCGCCCCTTCGGAGGAGCGCTACGAGCCGCGCGAATGGCAGCAGCCGCATCAGCAGAACTGGACCGGCACGGCACTGGCCTACCGTCCCAAGGGCTCGATCCTGGGCGAGGGCGAGCGCCCCGCAGCGACCGGCGACTACGAGCCCTGGACGCCGGGGCGCTGATGCGCCGGGCGGCCGAACCGCCCGCCCTTTTTCCGCTGCGATCGGCGTGTTACTGCGCCCCGACGCGGATTGCCCGCGCCGCTGCGGAGATTCGCCACACCGCCATGCCGTCGCTCTTCCGCCTTCCGGCCCTGGCCGGCCTGGTCTCGACCGCGCTGCTGTCCCTTGCCCTGACCGGCCCGGCCGCGGCCGACCGCATCCGCAATCCGACCGCCGTTTTCGCCGGGCTCGACAAGATCACGGGACGGATCATCTCGTTCGAGGTCTCGGTCGACGAGACCGTGCAGTTCGGCGCGTTGCAGATCACGCCGCGCGTGTGCTGGACGCGCCCGCCGACAGAGGCGCCCCAGACCACGAGCTTCACCGAGGTCGACGAGGTCACCTTCAACAACGAGTACCGGCGCATCTTCACTGGCTGGATGTATGCGGCCAGTCCCGGTCTGCACGGCGTCGAACATGCGATCTACGATGTCTGGCTGACCGACTGCAAAGGCGGAACCGAGCTCGTCGTCGATCCCAAGGAGCCGGAGGCGCCCGTGCCGGAGGAGCCGCGCCGGCCGCGCACCCCGTCGCGCGACGTCAACCAGCAGCCCGGCCTGCCGCCGCCGGGAGCACCGGGACCGATCGTCCCGCCGCCCGGCCAGCGTATCGACGTCGCACCGCCGCAAGGCGTGCCGGTCGCGCCGCGCCAAGCGCCGACCCAGCGCTATTTCCCGACCAATCCCGGCCGCGACCCGACCGGCGGGAACTGAGGCTGCCCTCAGGCTGAAGCGACACTCGCGACGGCCTGCGCGCCGCTGATTCCGTATCCCGGCGCCCAGACGGCACCATCGCCCGGCGCCGACAGCGCGCGATCGAGCAGCAGCCGGTAAGCCGCCCGCGGCACCTCCTGCGTGCCGAATTGCGCGAGATGCGCGGTCTGGAACTGCGCGTCGAGCAGGCGATAGCCGCCAAGCCGCAACCGCGCCACGAGATGCACCAGCGCGACCTTCGACGCGTCGGTCTCGCGGTGGAACATGCTCTCGCCGAAGAAGGCGCCGCCCAGGGCCAGGCCATAGAGTCCGCCGACGAGCTGCCCCTCGCGCCAGCACTCGACCGTATGGACATGGCCGATGCGGTAGAGGGCGCCGAAAATCTCGCGGATGCGCCGGTTGATCCAGGTGTCCGGCCGGTCGGGCCGCGCCTCCGCGCAAGCCGCGATGACAGCTTCGAAATCGCTGTCGACGCGGATCTCGAAGCGCTCCGAGCGCACCGTCCGCGCCAGCCGCGACGACAGGTGAAACCCCTCGAGCGGGATGACGCCGCGCATTTCGGGCTCGACCCAGAACAGGTTCGGGTCGTCGGCCGTCTCCGCCATCGGGAAAATGCCGGCCGCATAGGCGCGCAGCATGATCTCCGGCGTGATCTCGGGCGTGCGCACGGGAATGGAGTGGGCCTTCATCGGGGCAGGGGAGCGCGGGCGGGCGCGCGAGTCAAACGGCTGTCCAACGATCTTCAGCCTCATCCTGAGGAGCGCTCCGCAGGAGCGCGTCTCGAAGGATGGTCCAGGAGGCTCCTGAGACATCTGAAGCATCCTTCGAGACGCCGCTTCGCGGCTCCTCAGGATGAGGTTCCGAGAGATTCGACCGTTCAGGCGCCGCCCGTCTCGTCCATGCCGCCGGCTGCGAGGAATTTCTCGAGCCAGTGGATGTTGTAGTCGCCGTTCAGGATGTCCGGGTTTCGCACCAGTGTGCGGAACAGCGGGAGCGTCGTGTCGACGCCGTCGACGACGAACTCGTCCAGCGAGCGGCGCAGGCGCATCAGGCACTCGGCGCGGTTGCGGCCATGCACGATCAGCTTGCCGACCAGCGAGTCGTAATGCGGCGGGATGACATAGCCCTGATAGGCCGCCGAATCGACGCGCACGCCGAGACCGCCCGGCGTGTGGAAGGAGACGATCTTGCCCGGCGAGGGCCGGAAGGTGGCGTGATGCTCGGCATTGACCCGGCATTCGATGGCATGGCCCTCGATCACCACGTCCTTCTGCTGGATCGAGAGCGGCATGCCGGCGGCGATCCGGATCTGCTCGTTGACGAGGTCGATCCCGGTGATCATCTCGGTCACCGGATGCTCGACCTGGATGCGCGTGTTCATCTCGATGAAATAGAACTCGCCGTCCTCGTAGAGGAACTCGACCGTCCCGGCGCCGCGGTATTGCAGCTTCTTCATCGCTTCGGCGCAGATTTCGCCGATCCGGTCCCGCTCCCCGGCGTTCAGCGCGGGCGAGGGGCCTTCCTCCCAGACCTTCTGGTGACGGCGCTGCAGCGAGCAGTCGCGTTCGCCGAGATGAATCGCATGGCCACGGCCGTCGCCGAGCACCTGGATCTCGATATGGCGCGGCTTCTCGAGATACTTCTCGATATAGACCGCGTCGTCGCCGAAATTGGCCTTGGCCTCGGTGCGCGCGGTCGACAGCGCGACGGACATCTCGTCCTCGCTGCGCACGACCTTCATGCCCTTGCCGCCGCCGCCCGACGCCGCCTTGATGATGATCGGGAAGCCGATCTCGGCCGCGATGCGAAGGGCCTCGGCATCGTCGGTGACGCCGCCTTCAGAGCCCGGCACGCAGGGGATGCCGAGCGCCTTGGCCGTGCGCTTGGCCTCGATCTTGTCGCCCATCGAGCGGATATGCTCGGCCTTGGGGCCGATGAAGGCGATGTTGTGCCGCTCGAGAATCTCGGCGAAGCGCGCATTCTCCGACAGGAAGCCGTAGCCGGGATGGACGGCGTCGGCGCCGGTGATCTCGCAGGCCGCGATCAGGGCCGGGATGTTGAGATAGCTCTCGCGCGCGCTCGGCGGGCCGATGCAGACGCTCTCATCGGCGAGGCGCACATGCATGGCGTTGGCGTCGGCCGTGGAATGCACCGCGACGGTGGCGATGCCGAGCTCCTTCGCCGCGCGCAGCACGCGCAGCGCGATCTCTCCCCGGTTGGCGATCAGGATCTTGTCGAACATCTTGCGTTCGCCGTTCCCGGGGCCGCTCACTCGATCACCAGCAGCGGCTCGCCATATTCGACGGGCTGCCCGTCCTCGACGAGGATCGCGACGACCGTGCCGGCTCGCGGCGCGACGATGTCGTTGAAGGTCTTCATCGCCTCGACCAGCAGGATCCGCTCGCCCGCCTTCACCACCGAGCCGATCTCGACGAAGGGCTTGGCGTCCGGCGACGGCCGGCGATAGGCGGTTCCGACCATCGGGGAGGGCACGGCGCCGGGATGCGCGGCCGCGGCCTTGGCGTCCGACGGGGCCGGAGCGGCGGCGGGCGCCGCGGCGGGAGCAGCCGCCGCCATCATCGGCGCGGCCGCAGGGACCTGGACCGTCGCCGTCAGCGTCCGGGCGACACGCACCCTGAGATCGCCCTTTTCGACCTCGATCTCGCTGAGATCGGTCTCGTTCAGCAATTGCGCGAGTTCACGCACCAGTTCGGGGTCGATCGGGCTCTTGGTCGCCATGGCGGTTTCACCGTCTTCGTGGTCTTGGATCGGGCGCGCAGGCCCGTGGGGTGGGGTGCGGATCAGGCCGCCGGCTTGGTGGCGCGCTTCTGCAGAAGCGGCACGATCGCGTCGAAAGCAAGGTCGTAGCTCGCGACGCCGAAGCCGCAGATCACGCCGACGCAGACCGGAGCCATATAGGAATGGTGCCGGAAGTCCTCGCGGGCGTGGACGTTCGAGACATGGACCTCGATCGCCAGCGCATTCGTTCCCTTGATCGCGTCGCGCAGCGCGACCGAGGTGTGGGTGTAGGCGCCGGCATTGATGACGATGCCAGCCCCGGCGAGCCCGGCTTGCTGGATGAAGGTGACGAGTTCGCCCTCGTAATTCGTCTGCCGGAAGACGAGCTCGACGCCGGCCGCCTCAGCCCTCGCCCTCAGCCGTTCCTCGACTCCGGCCAGCGTCACCGCGCCATAGGTGGCGGGCTCGCGCGTGCCGAGGAGGTTGAGATTGGGACCGTTGAGAACGTGGACGGCGACCATGGCGCAGGTGTTTCCGGCGCCGCCCGAGGGCGGCGGACGCCGCCCTCATAGACGCTGCGGGCCGGCAGGGGAAGTCTGTCGGCGCGTCAGGCGCTCGACAGGCTCAGCCGCTGCAGCTGGTCTTGCCGCATTTGCGCACGGCCTCGATCTTCTGCTTGAGGGCCGGTGCCCCGACGGCCCCGAACACGACCTCGTCGCCCAGGATGAAGGCCGGCGTGCCGGTGAGGCCGAGACGGTCTCCGAGCGCCACCGTATCCTCGATCACCCCCTTGGTCTGCGCCGACTCCATGTCCTTCTTGAGCCGCTCGACATCGGCGCCGACCTCCTTGGCGACCTCGAGCGCCTTGGCGGCGTTGATCCGGCCCTTGCTCGCCATCAGCTTGTTGTGGAAATCGAAGTACTTGGCGCCCTGGAGCTGAGCCATGGCCGCAACCGCGACACGGCTCGCCTCGACTGAATCGGGCCCCAGGATCGGGAAGTCCTTGATCACAACCTTGAGCTTCGGATCCTCCTTGACGAGAGCCCGCACGTCCTCGACCGCCCGTTTGCAGAAGCCGCAATTGTAATCCATGAACTCGACGATGGTGACGTCACCCTGCGGGTTGCCGACGATCGCCGAGGTTGCCGGATCGACGAGCCTCGCCTTCTCGGCCAGCACGGCGCTGCGCTGGGCATCCGCCTGAGCGACGGCATTGCGGCGCTCCAGCTCGATCATCGCCTCCTGGATGATCTCCGGATTTTGCAGCAGCGTCTCGCGAATCAGGCCGACGATGGCCTTGCGCTGTTCGGCGGTGAGGCCTTGGGAAGGCGTCGCGGTCTGCGCGATGGCTGAGGTCGAGGCCGCCAGGCCGAGGCCAAGAGCCAGCGCCGGCAGGAGGCCGGCCAAACGCCGGAGCGGGGTGGGGAGGGCCATCGGGTCGTCCTTCTCGGTTCCGGCGCGCGACCGGTTGATGTTGCACAGCTTCTCGGCTCTCGTGACGCAGGCGTCAATTCACAGCTTTGCCACCGGTTGCGGGGCCGGGACGCCTCGGCTACGCCCGCCGGCAGGCCACCCCGCCCCGGACGAGACGATGCCAGACCAGCCGAATCCAGCCGCCTCCCGCCCGCAGGACAGACTGCAACCCGCGGCCCGCGCCGCGCGCGTCCAGCCCTTCATCGTGATGGACGTGATGAACCAGGCGGCTGCGATCGAGCGCGGCGGCGGCTCGGTCGTCCATATGGAGGTCGGCCAGCCCTCGGCGCCGACGCCAGCCTCCATCCGCGCCGCTGCGGCGCGCGCGCTCGACGATGGCCGCATCGGATACACCCAGGCGCTGGGAACGGATTCGCTGAGAGCGCGCATCGCCCGACATTACGCCGATGCCTATGGCGTCGATGTGGCGCCCGAGCGGGTGGTGGTCACGACCGGCTCCTCGGGCGGCTTCATCCTCGCCTTTCTCGCCTGCTTCCAGCCCGGCGCACGCATCGCCATCACCGCCCCGGGCTATCCGGCCTATCGCAACATCCTGATCGCGCTCGGGCTCGAGCCGGTGGCGATCGAGGTCGGCCCCGAGACTCGCTTCGCCCTGACGCCGGACCTCATCGCCCGCGCCCATCGCGAGAAGCCGCTGGCGGGCGTGCTGACCATGAGCCCGGCCAACCCGACCGGCGTGGTCATGGCGCCCGACGCCATCGCCGCCGTGGCCGCGGAGTGCCGCCGGCTCGGCCTCTGGTACATCTCCGACGAAATCTATCACGGGCTGACCTATGACCAGCCAGCGACGACAGCGCTCTCGGCCGACCCCGATGCGATCATCGTCAACTCCTTCTCGAAGTACTACTGCATGACCGGCTGGCGCGTCGGCTGGCTGGTCGTGCCGCAGCGGCTCGTGCGCACCATCGAGCGGCTGCAGCAGAACCTGTCGATCTCGGTGCCCTATCTGAGCCAGGTCGCGGGCGAGGCCGCTTTCGAGGCGACCGCCGAATGCGAGGCGATCAAGGCCGGCTATGCGGAGAACCGTGCCTATCTGCTGGAGGCGCTGCCACAGATCGGGCTCGGCGATTTCCTGCCTGTCGACGGCGCCTTCTACATCTATTGCGACGTCGGCCGATATTCCAACGATTCCATGAGCTTCTGCCGCGATGTTCTGAACGGAGCGGGGGTCGCGATCACGCCGGGGCTCGATTTCGACGAAAGCCGCGGCGCCCGCACCGTCCGGCTGTCCTTCGCCGGCTCTCTGGCCGAATGCCAGGAGGCCGTCACGCGGCTGGAGTCCTGGCTGCGGCGGCGGACCTAGCCTACGCTTGCCAAGCCCCCGGCTGCGGCGCCAAATCGGCGTGACGCTGGGGAGTGTGACGATATGGGTTCGGGATTCGGCGCTCGCAGGCTGATCGCGGCGATGGGGACTCTGGGTCTCGTCCTGGCGATGGCGCCGTCGGGCCGGGCGCAAGCGCCGGCACAGCCGCCGGTCATCCTGACGCTCACCGGCGAAGAGGCGCCCGACACCGTCCGCCGCATGGTCGAGGCCCTGTCGCGCGAGGGGCGCCAGGTCGAAATCCGGATCGGTGTGACGCCTGGCGGGGCCAAGCCTGCAGGAGCTTCTGCCAAGCCGGAGCCCCCGCTCAAAGCCTCGGCCCCGACGGACACCGCGGCCCCGTCCACCACAGCCCAGGTCGAAGCCTTCGTCGACCATCTGGTCGAGGGAGTCGATTACGGCGTGGCCTCGGTGCCCCGGATCGGCGAACTCGCGGATGACTGGAAGCGCGCCTGGCAGGCGCGGCGCAACGGCCTGACCGACCTCTCGGCCGAGATGCGTCTGGCGCTCATCCTCGCCGTGGCGCTCGCGGCGGCAGCCCTGTTCCGCCGGGCCAGCGCCGGATTCTTCGCGGCCCGGATGCGGCCGCAGGGGACCGAGTTCACACCACGGCTGATCGCATCGTCCTGGGGACTCCTGCAGGACGTGGCGACGGTCGCGCTGGCGCTGGTGATCGCGAGGCTGGCGCGCAATGCCTGGCTGCCGGAGCCCGACATCGCCGCCGCTACGCTGACGACCGTGGCGAACGGCGCCGCCATCGGCGCGCTCCATCTCGCCGTCGGCCGCTTCGTCCTGTCTCCCGGCGTGCCGGAGCGGCGCATCATGCCGCTGCCGCGGGCGGAGCGGCATTTCGGCTTCCTCGTGTTCTATTCCGTGGTGACGCCGCTGATCATCGTGGCGCTGCTGCTGGCGGGCCGGGTTGGCTCCGGCCCGCAGCCGCTGGCGGGGCTGCTGATGGTCACCGGCCTCGTCGGGGTGGCCTTCAAGCTGTGGTGGTTCTACGATCTGCGCGACGATCTTGCCGCCCTGATCCTGAAGGGAGCGCCCGACCCAGGGCCGTGGCGGCGCCTGATCGCACTGTCTGCGCCCTGGTTCTACATGGCGACGGCGCTGGCGCTCTGGGCCGTCGGACGGGCCGCGGCGATGATGTCGGATGGCGGGCGCTGGGCGGAAGCCGCGGCCCTGACCCAGACGGCGATCGTCATCATCCCGATCCTTGCCGTCGGCATCGGCAGCTGGCTCGACTGCCGCGCGGCCCGCCATGCGATGGCCGAGGGCGTCACGCCGCTTTCGGTGGCGACGGGCGCCGCTCTGCGGGCGGCTGCGGTCGGCATTCTCTGGGCGGCGGGGTTCTTCGTCCTGGCGCGCCTCTGGGCCGGACTGCTCGTCGGCCTCAGCACGGCGCAGTTCACCGCCTTTTCGCGGCAGGCGGCGGGGGTAGCCGTCTTCGCGTTCGCCGGATGGGTGGCGCTCGTCTTCCTGCGCGTCTTCTTCGACGCCTGCGTGCCGAAGCCACGCGCCTCGGGGCCTGCGGACGAGGAGGATGGCCCTGGTGACAGCGTTCCGTCCCGGCTTGCCACGGTGCTGCCTGTGCTGCGTGGGGTGGTGCTGGGGGCGGTGCTCGGCCTGACGATCCTGATCGTGCTGTCGCGCATGGGCGTCGACATCGGCCCGCTGCTGGCCGGTTTCGGCATCCTCGGTCTCGCGATCTCGTTCGGCTCGCAGGCCCTGGTCCGCGACATCGTCTCCGGCGTCTTCTTCATGCTGGAGGACGCCTTCCGCGTCGGCGAATATGTCGACACCGGACGGCTGAAGGGCACGGTCGAGAAGATTTCGCTGCGCTCGATGCAGCTGCGCCACCAGAGCGGGCAGATCCACACCATCCCCTTCGGCCAGATCCAGCAGCTGACCAATGCCAGCCGCGACTGGGCGACGATCAAGTTCAATGTCCGGCTCGATCACTCGGCCGACATCGAGCAGGCGCGCAAGACGATCAAAAAGGTCGGGCTGGCCCTGCTGGAGGACCCCGAATTCGGGCCGCATTTCATCGCCCAGCTCAAGATGCAGGGCGTTGCCGACATCACCGACAGCGCCGTCGTGATCCGGCTCAAATTCACCGCCAAGCCGGCCCAGGCCTCGACGCTGCAGCGAGAAGCGCTCAAGCGGGTCTACCGCGCCCTGAACGAGGCCAAGGTGCCCTTCGCCTCGAATCTGGTGACCGTGCGCGGCGGGGAGGGCGGCTCGGCCTCGGGTGCCGCCGCGATCGCCGCGGTGCCGTCGCCGAGCCCGCTGGCGCCGGCGGCTGGATAAGCCAGCTATCAGCGCCGCTTGGCGGCCTCGTATACGTCGGAGTGATCGCGCCGACCGACCGCGACGACGAGGACCGTGAGGACGTTATCGTCGACCCGGTAGACCAGCCGATACCCGACCTGCCTCAGCTTGATCTTGTAGTGGTGCGGCATCCCGTGCAGCGCGTCGGAAGCGATACGTGGACGGAGCAGCCGTTCGGCGAGCTTCTTCTTGAACTGGACGCGAACGGTATCGCCCAGCTTGCGCCATTCCTTCTGGGCCGAGGGCAGGAAGGCGAGGCTATAGCTCATCGAGGGTGACCGACACCCCGACCTCGTCGGCGCGAGCCTTGACGATTTCGGCGAGAGCCAGATCGTCGAGCCGCTCCAATATTGCCTCATAAGTCTCGGCGGGGACCATATAGGCCATGACGCGGTTATGGTTCATGACGGCAACGGGCATCCCCTTGGCATCGTTAAGGACCGCACTGGGGCTCTTCTTGAGTTCCGAAACGCTGACCGCATAGTCGGCCTCGACGCGCTGGACACCGGTCTTCATCCGCAAGTCCTCTCCCTAATTGACTTTAATACAGTACCTAATTTGGCACTGAAATCAATTCGGATTTTAAGAGTGCGCCGCGGTCGCCGCACGAGCAGATCAAGAAAAAGGCCGCTGCGGTGTCCCGCAGCGGCCCTTGGTTCGTCAGCCTCGGCCGGCCAGCTTGTTCCACCAGCCGCCGCGCTTCGGGCGGTCCGGATCGGGAGGGGTCAGCACCACCGCGACCGGCTCCTCGATCACCCGCGGTGCGGGCGCCGGAGCAGGCTCGGCCTCTGCCACGGGAGCGGCCTGCACCGGCGCCGGCGCGGGAGCTTCGGGGGCCGCAACGGCCGCGACCGGCTCGGGAGCCTCGCCACTTTCGGTGATCGGCACGACCTTCTTGCGCGAGCGGCTGCGCTTGGGCTTCTCGGCCTCGACAGGCGCGGCCTCGACCCCGGCTGCAGGAGCCTCGGCGGTGACCGTCTCCGCGACGACCTCGAGCGGCTGCTCCGCCTCGCCCTTCGGCTTGCGGCCACGGCGGGCGCGCTTGGGCTTCTCATCAGCGACGGGCTCGGCCTGCGCGGCTTCCGGTTCGGCGCTGGCGGCAACCGGCTCGGACGCGGTCACGCGATCCTCGGCCCCGCCATCCGCGGACGATTCCTCGCCGTCCTCGTCGCCTTCGTCGTCGCCGCCGTCGGCCTCGTCGCTGCCGCCGTCGAGACGCACGCCATTGGCGTCACGCTCGCCGCCACGCCGGCGCCGGCGGCGACGACGGCGCTTGCGCCCGCCTTCGCCCCGCTCGCCCTCGGCCTTGTCCTCGCGGCCGGCCGTCGCCACCGCCTCGGTCGGGCCGACATCGTTCTCGGCATCCTGCGCCTCGGCCTCGGCGGCTGCGTCGAGGGCATCCTCGTCGGCATCCGACAGCACGGCTTCCGCCTTGATCGCCGAGGGAACGATGCGCCCCTCATTGCCGACAAACTCGCCGCGCTCGACCTCGAAATAGCGGGTGCCGAGCAGCGTCGCATCGGTGTTGATGGTCACGGCGATGTTGAACCGCGCCTCGAGATCGGCGAGATGCGCGCGCTTCTGGTTGAGCACATAGAGCGCGACCTCGGGCCGAGTCCGGACGTTGAGGTTGTGCGAGGCGCTCTTGATCAGCGTCTCCTCCAGCGCGCGCAGGATCTGCAGCGACACCGAGGAGGCCGAGCGCATCATGCCGGCGCCGGCGCAATGCGGGCAGGGCACGGAGGAGCTCTCGAGCACGCCGGTGCGGATGCGCTGGCGCGACATCTCGAGCAGGCCGAAGGCCGAGATGCGGCCGACCTGAATCCGGGCGCGATCGTCCTTCAGGCACTCCTTGAGCTTCTTCTCGACCGCGCGGTTGTTGCGGTTCTCCTCCATGTCGATGAAATCGATCACGATGAGACCGGCGAGGTCGCGCAGGCGCAGCTGGCGGGAGATCTCCTCCGCCGCTTCGAGATTGGTCTTGAGCGCCGTGTCCTCGATGTTGTGCTCGCGGGTCGAGCGCCCGGAGTTGATGTCGATGGCGACCAGCGCTTCGGTCTGGTTGATGACGATGTAGCCGCCGGACTTCAGAGTCACGGTGTTGGAGAACATCGCGTCGAGCTGGCTCTCGATCCCGAAAGAGGCGAAGAGCGGCGTCTGCTCGCGATAGGCCTTCACGCTCTTGGCATGGCTCGGCATGAGCATGCGCATGAAGTCCTTGGCCTCGCGATAGGCCTCGTCGCCGGCGACGTGAACCTCGTCGATGTCCTTGTTGTAGAGGTCGCGGATCGAGCGCTTGACGAGGTTGCCCTCCTCATAGACCAGCGCCGGGGCGACGGAGGCGAGCGTCAGCTCGCGCACGCTCTCCCACATCCGCATCAGGTACTCGTAGTCGCGCTTGATCTCGACCTTGGTGCGCGAGGCGCCCGCCGTGCGCAGGATCAGGCCCATCCCCTCGGGAACCTCGAGCTCCTGGGCGATCTCCTTCAGGCGCTTGCGGTCCTCGGCATTGGTGATCTTGCGCGAGATGCCGCCGCCCTTGCCGGTGTTCGGCATCAGCACCGAGTAGCGCCCGGCGAGCGAGAGATAGGTGGTCAGCGCTGCGCCCTTGTTGCCGCGCTCTTCCTTGACGACCTGCACAAGGATGATCTGGCGGCGCTTGATCACCTCCTGGATCTTGTACTGGCGGCGCGAGCTGCGCTGCGGGCGCTCCGGCATGTCGTCGAGGGCGTCGCCGCCGCCGAGCTGCTCGGGCTCCTCCTGGTCGCCGTCCTCGGCGCCGTGGTCGTCGCCCGATTCGTCATCCTCGGAGGGACGACGCGCCTCGGAGGGCTCGCCCTCGGCCTCGCCGTTCGCCTCGTCGCGGGTCTCGTAGGTCAGCGGTGCGGCGTTTTCGGCGGCATCCTCGCGGGTCGATTCGGCAATGGCCGGCGCGAACTCCTCGCCGAAGGCAGGCGCGCCCTCGTTGACCATCGCGGCTTCCTTGCCGTCGGTCTCGACGGCCTCGGCGCTCACGGTGTCGTCGGAAGCCGCCTTCTTGGCGCGGCCGTCGCGGTCGCCCCGGCGGCCGCGGTCGCGCCGTCCGCGCTTCTCGCGCTTCTCCTCATCGCGCTCGTCCTCACGGTCGGCACGGGCTTCGTCGGCCAGCAGCGCCTGCCGGTCGGCGACGGGGATCTGGTAGTAATCCGGATGAATTTCCGAGAAGGCGAGGAAGCCGTGACGGTTGCCGCCATATTCGACGAAGGCGGCCTGGAGCGAGGGCTCCACCCGGGTGACCTTGGCGAGATAGATGTTTCCGCGCAGCGGCTTCCGGCTGGCGGCCTCGAAATCAAATTCCTCGATACGCGATCCGCGGACCACCACGACCCGGGTCTCTTCCGGGTGGGTGGCGTCGATGAGCATCTTGTTGGCCATATTGACGTTCCATGGGCACGGCCGCCGAAACCCGCCGGGCTGCGGACGAAGGTCCGCTGCCGCGGGCAGGGGTGCCGCGCAGAGGCCGGCGAGCGCCGGCTTGTTGCAGGAGCAAAGGCCGGCGAATGCCGGCATCTGGGACGGGGAAGTGTTCGGTCGAGACAGAAGAGCGGCTCGGGAAGTCCGGTCGGGCCGAAGGCCCCGCACCGTCCCGCAGGTATTGACGAGTCACCGATGATCCAAGCGGCGTCGTATGCCCCGACATCTGTCCTGACCTGCGGCACGCCCGCTCCGAGGAGACCAGGCACACCGCGTTTGCACGCTCGCGAGACGTCGGCCTGATGCTGCATGACACGGGCACCGGCACCGGCCGTCTGCGGACGATCCGTTGTGGTTGTCGTCTTGCAGCCTGACCCCGGACGCCGACGGTCCCTGCGGACCGGATGCGCACCATGGGCGGCCCTGCAGGGCAACCATCCCCATTACAGACAGGTGACCGTGTTTTGCAAGTCACATCGCATCGCGGCATCGATCGCCAGCGCCCGGGCCGGTTCCCCCGGCGGGCGGCGCGTGGTAACCGCTTGTTAGGATGTCGCGCCGCTATGGTTAAGCCTTGGTGACGACCGTTCGGACCCATGAACCTGACGCCTCCCACGCTCCTGTCCCGCATCGCCCTCCGCGCGGCCCGTGCCCTGTGCCCGGCGCTGGTGGCGGCGGCCGTCGCGGTCGCCCTCGCAGCGGGGGCAGAAGCTCTCGCGAACGGGCGCACCCCGGCCGATTTCTCCGTCGCGACCGATGCCAGACTGGAGCAAACGGGAGAGACGGTGCGGCTGGTGATGGCTTTGTCACGCCCCGTCGACGTCACGGCCTCCGTCCTGGCCGGGCCCGACCGTGTCGTGATCGACATGCCCTCGACCAATTTTCAGATCCAGCCGGCGGTCGCGCGCAAGGGGGCGGGGTTCGTCGGCGCCTTCCGATTCGGCCTCTTCACCGCCGACAGGGCCCGCATCGTCATCGACTTGAACCAGCCCGCCGTCGTCGTCCGCGCCGAATCGCGCCCGGTCAGGGGGGGCTTCGGCGAACTCGTCGTGGAGCTGCGGCGCGCGACCCGCGCCGAATTCCAGGCGGCCGTCGCCCGCACGCCGACGCGCGAAGCCGCGCCAACGGCGGTGGAGCCCCCGGCCGACAAACCCGCCGGCGAAACCCGGCAGACGGTGGTGATCGACCCCGGCCATGGCGGCATCGACCCCGGCGCCGTCGTCGCCGCGATTTCGGAGAAGAACGTCGTTCTCGCCTTCGGCACCAAGCTGAAGGAACAGCTCGAAGCGAGCGGGCGCTATCGCGTGCTGATGACCCGGGAGGACGACCGCTTCGTCGCGCTCGCCGAGCGCGTCGCCATCGCCCGGGCTGCGGGCGCCGATCTCTTCATCTCCATCCACGCCGATTCGCTGACGCAGGCGCAGGACGTGCGCGGAGCGACCGTCTACACGGGCTCCGAACGGGCCACGGACGCCGAAGCCGCCCGTCTCGCGGCCAAGGAAAACCAGGCCGACGCCGTGGCCGGTCTCGATGCGCGCGAGGATACGCAGGACGTCGCCGGCATCCTGATGGACCTCGCAAAACGCGAGACGCGGACCTTTTCCTCCGTCTTCGCCCGCAATCTCGTCGAGACGCTGGGAGGATCGGTGAAGATGCACAAGGTGCCGCTGCGCTCGGCCGGATTCCGGGTTCTCAGCGCACCGGACGTGCCCTCGGTGCTGATCGAACTGGGCTACATGTCGAGTCCGAAGGATGCCGAGCTGCTGAACTCGCCGGAATGGCGCGGGCGCGCCGTCGCGGCCGTGGCGGCGGCCGTGGAAGGCTATTTCGTCAATGCGCGAGCACCGGGCGGCAAGGCGGCCGACAACCGGCGCTGAGAGCGCGCGACGCGGCTGCATGTGGTGACAAGGCCACGGTTTGGCCATGTCCATCATGTTACAGACGTGATTTGAGAAGGACCGTCGGAGCGCTCGCGCTGGCCGGTCGGGGAGCAAGGGCCAGGGCCTGAAATGCGCTTTATCCTGCGACTGTTCGGATGGTTGTTCGCCGCCGGCGCGATCGCTTTCGTGATCGGTGCCGTCGTGGCGGGCGGCTTCCTCTGGCATTACTCGAAGGACCTGCCCGATTCGGCGCAGTTGCGGAACTACGAGCCGCCGGTGATGACGCGCGTCCATGCCGGCGACGGTTCGCTGATCGCCGAATTCGCCCGCGAGCGCCGCCTCTATCTGCCGATCCAGGCCGTTCCGAAGCTGATCATCGACGCCTATCTCTCGGCCGAGGACAAGAACTTCTACAAGCATGTCGGCGTCGACCCCGAGGGTCTGGTGCGCGCGGCCATCACCAATTTCCGCAACCGCTCCGCCGGTCGCCGCCCGCAGGGTGCGTCGACCATCACGCAGCAGGTGGCGAAGAACTTCCTCGTCGGCTCCGAGCAGAACATCGAACGCAAGATCCGCGAGGCGCTCGTCGCGCTGCGGATCGAATCGACCTACTCCAAGGACAAGATTCTCGAGCTCTACCTGAACGAGATCTATCTCGGCGCGCCGGCGCCGGGGCAGGGCAGCTACGGCATCGCCGCCGCGGCACTGAACTATTTCGGCAAGTCGGTCCATGAACTGAACCTGCACGAGGCGGCCTACCTCGCCGCACTGCCGAAAGCGCCCACCGACCTGCATCCCTTCCGCAACCGCGAGCGCGCCATCGAGCGCCGCAACTACGTCATCGACCGGATGGTCGAGAACGGCTTCGTGAAGCGCGAGATCGGCGAGACGGCCAAGAAGCAGCCGCTCGGCGTCAACCCGCGCACCGTTTCGCCCAACAACATTGCCGCCGGCTACTTCGCCGAGGAAATCCGCCGCGAGCTGCAGGACCGCTATGGCGAGAAGAAGCTGCTCGAAGGCGGCCTGTCCGTGCGCGCCACCGTCGATCCCAAGATGCAGCTGATGGCCCGCAAGGCCCTGGTCGACGGGCTGGTGCGCTTCGACGAGGCCCGCGGCTGGCGCGGTGCGATCCAGCGGCTCGATCTGTCGGCACGCGACTGGGGGCTTGCGATCGGCGAACTGCCGGTGCTCGGCGACGTCGCGCCCTGGCGTCTCGCCGTCGTGCTGGACGTGGCCGGCGACAGCGCCCGCCTCGGCCTGCACCCGCTGCGCGAGACCTCGGGCCATCTCAAGAACGACCGCGAGACCGTCACGCTGGGGCCGGAAGGCATCAAGTGGACCCGCCGGGCGCGGGTCTCACAGGCGGTGTCGGTCGGCGACGTCGTCTATGTCGAGCCGATGGACAACCGGCCGGGCCAGGTGCGCCTGCGCCAGCTGCCGGAGGTCAACGGCGCGATCACCGTGATGGACCCGTTCTCGGGTCGTGTTCTCGCCATGGTCGGCGGGTTCAGCCACGACCAGTCCGAGTTCAATCGTGCGACGCAGGCGATGCGCCAGCCCGGCTCCTCCTTCAAGCCCTTCGTCTATGCGACCGCGCTCGACAACGGCTACACCCCGTCCTCGATCGTGCTCGACGCGCCGATCGAGATCGACCAGGGCGGTGGCCTCGGCATGTGGCGGCCGGACAACTACGATGGCAAATCGACCGGGCCGCGCACGCTGCGCTATGGCATCCAGTTCTCGAAGAACCTGATGACGGTGCGCCTCGCCAAGGATGTCGGCATGCCGCTGATCGCGGAATATGCCCGCCGCTTCGGCGTCTATGACGACATGCTGCCGGTGCTGTCGATGTCGCTGGGGGCCGGCGAAACCACCGTGATGCGGATGACCGCCGGTTACGCGATGCTCGTCAACGGCGGCAAGAAGATCCGCCCGACTCTGATCGACCGCATCCAGGACCGCTGGGGCGCGACCATCTTCCGTCATGACCAGCGCATCTGCGAGGGTTGCAGCGCCGAGAAATGGGCCGACCAGCGCGAGCCCCGCCTGATCGACAACCGCGACCAGGTGCTCGACCCGCTCACCGCCTACCAGATGGTCTCGATCATGGAGGGCGTCGTGAACGCCGGCACCGCGACCGTGGTCAAGTCGGTCGGCAAGCCGCTCGCCGGCAAGACCGGCACGACCAACGATGCCAAGGACGTCTGGTTCGTCGGCTTCTCGCCCGACCTCGCGGTCGGGGTCTACATGGGTTTCGACAAGCCGAAATCGCTCGGCACCTCGGCCACGGCCGGTCAGTATGCGGCTCCGATCTTCCGTGACTTCATGATGGCGGCACTCAAGGACAAGCCGGCGACTCCGTTCCGCGTCCCCGCCGGCATCAAGCTCATCCGAGTCGACCCCAAGACGGGCATGCGCTCGGGCGGCGAGGGCGGCATCCTCGAGGCCTTCAAGCCCGGCACGGCGCCGCCGGACAGCTATTCGGTGATCGGCGCGGCCGGAGACGGCATGACGCCCTTCAGTGTGGCTCCGGGCGGCGGACGCGCCGTCGGGTCGGGCACGGGCGGTCTCTACTAGTTCCCTCTCGCGTCATGGTCGGGCTTGTCCCGACCATCCACGTCTTCCTGTGGCGAGGAATGGGGAAAGACGTGGATGCTCGGCACAAGGCGGAGCATGACGGATGAGCCTGTTGTGGCCGTTTACAGCGACGTCGTTCGGTCCTATCCCCAGCCACTCGTTTTCATCCAAGGCCCTGATCCGCATGCGCCCAGAAATCCAGACGCAACTCGACAACGCCAAGCAGTCGATCGGACTGCTGAGGAGGCATCTTTGACTGGGATCAAGCCCAGCGCCGCCTCGCCGAACTGAACGCCCTCTCGGAGGGCCCCGATTTCTGGAACGATGCCGACGCCGCGCAGAAGCTGATGCGCGAGCGCACCTCGCTGGAAACCCAGATCGAGGGCATCCTCAAGCTCGAGCGCGATCTCGACGACGCCCTGACCTTCATCGAGCTCGGCGAGATGGAGGATGACGCGGCCTCGATCGCCGAAGGCGAGGCCGGGATCAAGGCCGTCGAGGTCGAAGCCGCGCGCCTGCAGGTCGAGACGCTGCTCTCGGGCGAAGCCGACATGCTCGACACCTATCTCGAGATCCATCCGGGTGCCGGCGGGACCGAGAGCCAGGACTGGGCCGAGATGCTGCTGCGCATGTATCGGCGCTGGGGCGAACGGCGGAAGTTCAAGGTCGAGACGCTCGAATACCAGGATGGCGACACGGCCGGCATCAAGTCGGCGACGCTGCAGTTCAAGGGCCACAACGCTTATGGCTGGCTCAAGACGGAGAGCGGCGTGCACCGGTTGGTCCGGATCTCGCCCTTCGACTCGAATGCGCGCCGCCAGACGTCGTTCGCCTCGGTCTGGGTCTATCCCGTCGTCGACGACCGCATCGTCATCGACATCAACGAGTCGGACTGCCGGATCGATACCTACCGCGCCCAGGGTGCGGGCGGTCAGCACATCAACACCACCGATTCGGCCGTGCGCATCACGCACATCCCCTCGGGCATCGCGGTGTCGTGCCAGCAGGAGCGCTCCCAGCACAAGAACCGGGCCAAGGCCTGGGACATGCTGCGCGCGCGCCTCTATGAGGTCGAGCTGAAGAAGCGGGAAGAGAAGGCCAATGCCGAGCAGGCCTCCAAGACCGACATCGGCTGGGGCCACCAGATCCGCTCCTATGTGCTCCAGCCCTATCAGCTGGTGAAGGACCTGCGGACCGGCGTGGCTTCGACCGCTCCGTCCGAGGTTCTCGACGGCGCGCTCGATCCCTTCATGGAAGCCTCGCTCGCCCAGCGCGTCTACGGCACCGAGGTCGAGGTCGAGGATATCGACTGAGCGATCGCTCCACCGCTGCGACGCCGCGATCCGGCGGCGCAGCGGAAGGTGGTCCGTGTCGAAAGGTCTTGGAACCTCGAGCCTGCCGGTCCATTTGAGGACGGCGACGTCGGCTCCGAGAAAGGCCTGACCATGACATTGCAACGCCAAATCGGGTTCTGGCTGCTCTCGCTCGCCGTGCTCGTGCTGTTCCTCGTCGTCTTACGCGACGTGCTGCTCCCCTTCATCGCGGCACTGGCGCTGGCCTATCTGCTCGACCCGCTGGCCGACCGGATGGAACGCAGCGGCATGAGCCGTCTGGCGGCGACGATTCTGATCCTCTTCTTCTTCCTGATCATCTTCGTGCTGGCGCTGGTGCTGCTCGTGCCGCTGCTCGGCCAGCAGCTCGCGGGACTCGTCGCCCGTCTGCCGGCGGATGCGCAGCGGCTCCAGACCCTCGTGCTCGAACAGGGCGGCCCCTGGCTCGAGCGGTTCGGCGGCACCGCGCTGACCGAGGAGGCGAAGAACTCCCTCGGCAATCTCGTCGGCGAGGCGACCAAATGGGTCGGCAGCGTGCTGCAGTCGCTCTGGACCGGCGGCACCGCCATCGTCGGCGTGTTCTCCCTGCTGGTGCTGACGCCGGTGATCGCCTTCTACCTGCTGGTGGACTGGGACCGCATGTGCGCCACCGTGGACAGCTGGCTCCCGCTCGACCATCGCGACACCATCCGCGGCCTGCTCCACGAGATGGATGTCGCTATCGCCGGCTTCCTGCGCGGCCAGGCGCTGGTCTGCCTCCTGCTCGGCATCTTCTACGCGGCGGGCCTGAGTCTGCTCGGCGTGAACTTTGGCGCGCTGATCGGCATCATTTCCGGCTTCCTATCCTTCATTCCTTATGTCGGCTCACTGACCGGGCTCGTGCTGTCGGTCGGGGTGGCGATCGTGCAGTTCTGGCCGGACTGGACCTGGCCGCTGGCGACGCTCGCCGTCTTCGCTGCCGGTCAGTTCCTCGAGGGCAACATCTTCCAGCCGAAATTCGTCGGCGACTCGATCGGCGTTCACCCGGTCTGGCTGATGTTCGCGCTGCTCGCGTTCGGCTCGCTCTTCGGCTTCGTTGGTCTGCTGCTGGCGGTGCCGCTCGCCGCCGTCATCGGCGTGCTGTGCCGCTTCGCGCTGCGGCAGTATCTCGCCAGCAACATCTATCACGGCGGCGACGCGACCAAGGCGGCGGCCGTGCAGGCCCGCCTCGAGACCGATGCCTGATCAGCTTCCGCGCCCGCGCCAGCTCGCCTTCGACCTGCCGGTCGACAGCCGCCACGGCGTCGAGGATTTCCTGATCGGCCCGTCGAACGAGGCCGCCTACGGGCTGGTCGAGGCCTGGCCGCACTGGCCGGACGCCTGGCTTCGCCTGGTCGGGCCCGAAGGCGCTGGGAAGACGCATCTCGCGGCGATCTGGGCTAAGCGCGCCCATGCCTGGACCGTGTCGGCGGGAGAGGTCTTGGATGCCCAGGTGCCTCATCTGGTCTCGGGAGGCGCGCTGGTGGTCGAGGATTGCGACCGCGGTCTGCAGGACGAGGCGGCGCTGTTCCACCTGATGAACGCGGTCAAGGCGCGGGGTGGCCACCTGCTGCTGACCGCCCGCACGGCGCCCGATCAATGGGGCCTGCGCGTGCCGGACCTGCTGTCGCGGCTGCGGCTGGCACCGGAGGCCCGGATCGAGCCCCCCGACGACGCGCTCCTGCGCGCCGTCCTCGTCAAGCTCTTCATCGACCGCCAGCTCGTCGTCGACACCGGGATCATCGACATGCTGGCGCTGCGGATGGAGCGCTCCTTCGCCGCGGCGCGCACCTTGGTCGACCTGCTCGATCGGCTTTCGCTCGAACGCGGCCGCCGCGTCACGCGGCTTCTGGCGACAGAGGCACTGGAGCGCCTCTACGCCGAGGATTGAAGCCGCCTCAGCCGAGGCGGCGCGGGGCGGCCTCGACCGGGAGGGCGACGAGCCGCGCATGCATCGCTTCGACCAGCAGCTCATGGGCGCGGTTGGCGATGGCGTCGAGCGACGGCGTCTTGACGAACATCGCGGCGGCCTTGGCGTTGAGCTGTTCGCGGCTGGGCAGGACAGGCAGCTGCCAGCTCGAGGCATCCCATTGCGCCCAGGCCTCGGCAGCCTGATTCTGGATCTCCGCAAAACGGTCACCGGCGCGTTCCTGCAGATCGGCCAGTGCCGCCCGCAGCTCGGCCAGCGTCAGGCTCGGCCAGTGCAGCTCGGGCAGGGCGGGCGTCGACGCATAGGCCTCGCGGAAGGCGCTGACCACCCGATCGACCGGGACCGAGGCCGCCAGCCGCTCGGCCGAGCGCTCGATCACGCGCGGGGGCAGCGCCTGCGAGCGGTCGATCACGGCCTGGGGCGGCTGCTTCAGATCCCAGACGAGGCGCAGCTTCGAGAGCCCGACGATGATGTAGTAGGTCGGATCGATCTGCCACCAGCGAAAGCCCTGCCGGACGCTGTATTGATAGGCGTGGTGATTGTTGTGCCAGCCTTCGCCCATGGTGATGATGGCGAGCCACCAGTTGTTGCGGCTCTCGTCACCGGTCACATAGTCCTTGTCGCCATGCACATGGGCGAGCGAGTTGATGCAGAAGGTGGCGTGGTAGACCGCCACCGTCGACCAGAAGAAGCCGACGAAGAGCCCCGCCCAGCCGTCGATGACGTAGCAGAGCACCGCCAGCAGCACGGCCGGCGCCAGTTCGAACCGGTGCAGCCAGCGCAGCTCCGGGAACTTCGTCAGGTCGGGAATCGTCGAATCGTCGAAGACGTGATGGTCGCGGCTGAAGATCCAGCCGACATGCGAATAGGCGAAGGAGGTTTGCACCGGCGAATGCACGTCATGCTCGGTGTCGGCATAACGGTGGTGGTGGCGATGCTTCGAGGCCCACCAGAACACGCTTTTCTGCGCCGTCGACTGCGCCAGAACCGCGAGCAGGAACTGCCCGACCCGGCTGGTCTTGTAGGTGCGGTGCGAGAAATAGCGGTGGTAGCCGCCGGTCACGGCGAACATGCGCAGCCAGTAGAGGCCGATGGCGAGCCAGACCGAGGTCGCGGTGACGCCGCTCCACAGGGCGCCGAAGCAGGCGAGATGCGCCAGAAGAAAAGGAATGGCGGACGGATAGACGATGTCGCCATCGTCACGCTGGGAAGAACTGCTCAAAACGGCCTCGGTCGGATCAGACGGCTCCGGTTCGGCCGCCCGGGACGTGGTGTCCCGCGGCCGCACGAAACAGGAGCGGGCCGCGCCTTGCAAGAGGGTGCAGCGACGCAGCCGCGCCGGCATCGCCTTCAGCCGGAAATGACATGGTTGTCATCGAACCGTCACGCTACGGTGGCTCAAGACGCGCAGGGAGACGACCGTGGCCAAAGCAGCGACCGGAACGAGAGCCAAGCGCATGAACACGCAACCGAGCGTCATCGAGGCTGCGCATTCCGTTCCCGCCGAGGAGCCGACGCCGCTGCGTGATTCCCCGACCCGCTTCATGAACCGCGAGCTCTCCTGGCTCCAGTTCAACCGCCGCGTCATGGAGGAAGCCTCCAACCGCAATCACCCGCTGCTCGAGCAGCTGCGCTTCCTGTCGATCTCGGCCGCCAATCTCGACGAGTTCTTCATGGTCCGCGTCTCGGGCCTGCGCGAGCAGCTCAAGGCCGGTGTCGTCACGCCGAGCCAGGACGGCCTGACCCCGGCCGCCCAGCTCGCTGCGCTCGGCGAGGCTGTCGCGGCGCTGACGAAGGACCAGCAGGCCCGCTGGGTCGAGCTGCGCGGCGACCTGCACGAGAACCGCATCCAGCTGCTGGCGCCGGGCGATATCGGCCCGGCCGAGCGGGTCTGGCTGGAGGATTACTTCCTCAACTACGTTTTTCCGGTGCTGACGCCGCTGGCGATCGACCCGGCCCATCCCTTTCCCTTCATCCCCAATCTCGGCTTCACCGTCGCGCTGGCGCTCGAACGGATCAGCGACGGGCGCCAGCTCGACGCGCTGATCCGCGTGCCGATCAAGATGGACCGCTTCATCGAGCTGCCCGACCTCGCCCGTGAGGACCGGCGCCGCTTCATCACGCTCGAGGACGCGGTTTCGCTGTTCATCGGGAAGCTGTTCCCGGGCTACGACGTCAAGGGCACCGGCTCCTTCCGGATCATCCGTGACACCGACCTCGACATCGAGGAGGAGGCGGAGGATCTCGTCCGCGTCTTCGAAACGATGCTGAAACTGCGGCGCCTCGGTGTCGTCATCAGGCTCGAGATCAGCACCGGCATGCCGGCCCATCTGCGCAGGCTCATCATCCGCGAGCTGAAGGTCGACGAGGACGAGGTCGTCGAGGTCGAGGGCATGATCGGGCTGAGCGAGCTGTCCCAGCTCGTCGGCGTCGACCGGCCGGACCTGAAGTTCAAGCCCTACAACGCCCGCTTTCCCGAGCGCATTCGCGAGCATGGCGGCGACTGCTTCGCCGCGATCCGGCAGAAGGACCTGCTCGTCCACCATCCCTATGAGAGCTTCGACGTCGTCGTGCAGTTCCTGCAGCAGGCGGCGCGCGATCCGAATGTCGTCGCGATCAAGCAGACGCTCTACCGCACCTCGGCGAATTCGCCGATCGTCAAGGCGCTGACCGAAGCCGCCGAGGCCGGCAAGTCGGTCACCGCCCTGGTCGAGCTGAAGGCGCGCTTCGACGAGGAGGCCAACATCCGCTGGGCCAAGGAGATGGAGCGGGCGGGCGTGCAGGTCGTCTACGGCTTCATCGAGCTGAAGACCCATGCCAAGCTGTCGCTGGTGGTGCGTCGGGAGGCCGGACAGCTCGTCTCCTATTGCCACATCGCCACCGGCAACTATCACCCGATCACCGCGCGCATCTACACCGACGTCTCTTTCTTCACCGCCGATCCCGTGATGTCGCAGGACGTCGCGCGCGTCTTCAACTTCATCACCGGCTATGCCGAGCCGGCCGAACTGGAAAAGATGTCGGTCTCGCCGGTCGGTCTCAAGCAGCGCCTGCTCGACGACATCGCCGAGGAGATCGCCCATGTGAAAGCGGGCCGGAAGGGCGCGATCTGGGGCAAGTGCAACTCGCTGGTCGACCCCGTGATCATCGATGCGCTCTATGACGCCAGCCAGGCCGGCGTCGAGATCGACTTCGTCGTGCGCGGTATCTGCTGCCTCCGGCCGGGCGTGCCCGGCCTGTCGGACAACATCCGCGTCAAGTCGATCATCGGGCGCTTCCTCGAGCACACCCGCGTCTACGCCTTCGGCGCCGGCCACGGGCTGCCTTCGGCCAAGGCCAAGCTCTACATCTCCTCGGCCGACCTGATGCCGCGCAATCTCGACCGTCGCGTCGAGGCGCTGACGCCGATCTTGAACCCGACGGTTCACCAGCAGTTGCTGGAGCAGATCATGCTGGCGAACTTCCTCGACAACGAACAGAGCTGGACGATCTTGCCGGATGGCGGCTCCCGACGCATTGTCCCGGCGCCGACCGAAGAGTCGTTCAACGCCCACAAATACTTCATGACGAACCCGAGTCTGTCAGGACGTGGCAAATCACTCTCGAATTCCAGCCCCCGCTCCCTCTCGCGGCGAGGGGGGCGCAAGGCCTGACGTTCTGACCGCTCCCGGCCGCCTCGGCCTCGGGGCCGGCACGCTCGCCATCGTCGACATCGGCTCGAACTCGGTCCGTCTCGTCGTCTACGAGATGGTGGCGCGCGCGCCTGCCCAGGTCTTCAACGAGAAGGAGATGGCAGGTCTCGGTCGCCAGGTCGCGACCACGGGGCGGCTCGCGCCCGATGCCATCGAGAAGGCGATCTCGGCGCTGGTCCGCTTCAGGATCCTCTGCGAGGCCATGCATGTCGGCGAGATCAGGGTCATCGCGACCGCCGCCGCCCGCTACGCCAGCAACGGCGCCGAGTTCATCGCCCGTGCCGAGGCGGCGATCGGCCAGCCGATCGAGCTGATCTCGGGCGACCGGGAGGCGGAGCTGTCCGGCCTCGGCGTGATCTCCGGCTTCGACAACCCCGACGGCGTGGTCGGCGATCTCGGCGGCGGCAGCCTCGAGCTGATCCCGGTGGCCCGCGGCCGGGTCGGGGAGGGGGCGAGCGTTCCGCTCGGCGGTCTCGCGCTCCTCGACCGATCCAAGAACTCGCTCAGGCTGGCCGAGAAGATCGTCAAGGACGAGCTCGACAGGCTGCCGCAGATCGCAGCCATGAAAGGCCGGGACTTCTACGCCGTCGGCGGCACCTGGCGCGCCCTCGCCACGCTCCACCAGCACCAGGTCCGCTATCCGCTCAACGTCATGCACGGCTACACGCTGCCGGCCAAGGACGTGGCCGACTTCGTCAAGCTGGTCGAAAGAGCGGATCTGACGGGCCTGGACGCGATCGACGCGGTCTCGTCCGCGCGGCGGCCGCTGCTGGCCTATGGCGCGCTGGTGCTCGACGAACTGATCAAGCGGGGCAAGCCGCGCTCCGTCATCATCTCGGCCCAGGGCGTCCGCGAGGGTCTCCTGCACGAGCAACTCTCGGAGGAGGAGCGCGCGGCAGACCCGCTGCTGCGCGCCGCCCGCGACTACAATCATCTCCGTGCCCGCGACCCCCGCCATGCCGCGGAACTGATCGCCTGGAGCCACGCCATCCTGGAGACCGCCGGGCTCCCGGGCGACGACCCATCGCCGCGTCTGATCGAATCGGTCTGCCTGCTCTCGGACATCGGCTGGCGCGCCCACCCGGACTATCGCGGCGAGCAGAGCATGAACGTCATCGCGCACGCCTATTTCACCGGGATCGACCATATCGGCCGCGCCTTCCTGGCGCTGGCGATCTTCCACCGCTACGCCGGGCTGAAAGCGGATTCGCCCGCGGCCAATGACCTCCGCGCGCTGCTGCCGCCCCCGATCCTCGAGCGAGCGGTGCTTCTGGCGGCGATCTTCCGCGTCGCCTACCTGCTCTCGGCCGGCATGGCCGGGCTGCTGCCGCGCATGCCCGCGGTCTGCGTCGATGGCCGCCTCGTGCTGCGTCTGCCGGAGGATCTGGCGCCGCTGGCAAGCGAGCGCGTCATCGGCCGCCTCAAGCAGCTCGCCAAGCTTCTCGGCCGCGACTGGGAAATCGCCCGCGCCTGAGCCTGCCGCTCAGCCGACGACGACCCGGCCGCGCTGGATGCGAAGGCCGAGGTCGCCGCTCTTGAGCGCCAGAGCCTTCTCTCCGAACACCCCGCGCCGCCAGCCCTGCAGCGCGGCCACATCGGCCTCGTCGTCGGAAGCGATCGCCTCGAGATCGTCGCTCGACGCGATGATCTTGGGCGCGACGCGCTCGGCTTCGGCCACCGCCTTGAGCAGCACCTTGAGCAGGTCGAGCACCGCGCCGTTGCCGCCGCGGCCACGCTCGCGCTCCAGCCGGGGCAGGGTCTTGGGATCGAGCGCCAGCCCGCGCTCGATCGCCGCGAGCACCTCGCCGCCCGAGCGGGATCGCTCGAAACCGTTGGGCACGGAGCGCAGCTCCGCCAGCGCCTCGACCGAGCGCGGTGCGCGCTGGACGATGTCCATCAGCGCATCGTCCTTGAGCACGCGCTGGCGGGGCACGTCGCGGTGCTGCGCCTCGCGCTCGCGCCAGGCCGCCAGCTCCATCAGCACGGCGAGCTCCTTGGGCTTGCGGATGCGGCCCTTCAGGCGCTGCCAGGCATTCTCTGGCTTCACCTCGTAGGTCGCCGGCGAATTGAGGACCGCCATCTCCTCGGCGACCCAGCTCTCGCGGCCGGTCTGTTCGAGATCGGCCTTCAAGGCCCGGTAGATGTCGCGCAGATGGGTGACGTCGGCTTCCGCATAGACGAGCTGGGCTTCGTTCAGCGGCCGACGCGACCAGTCGGTGAAGCGCGATGACTTGTCGATGCGCGCCTTGGCGAGATCGTTGGCGAGCTGCTCGTAGCCGACCGAGTCGCCATAGCCGCAGACCATCGCCGCGACCTGCGTGTCGAACAGCGGCGTCGGGAGCACCCGGCCGAGCATCCAGACGATTTCGAGATCCTGCCGGGCCGCATGGAAGACCTTCACGACGGCCTCGTCGACCATCAGGCCGAAGAAGGGAGCGAGGTCGAGCTCCGGTGCCAGCGGATCGACCAGCACCGCCTCGTCGGGCGAGGCGAGCTGGATCAGACAGAGCTTGGGATAATAGGTCGTCTCCCGCAGGAACTCGGTATCGACCGTGACGAAAGGGTGGCTGGCGAGGCGCGCGCAGGCGTCGGCGAGGTCGGCCGTGGTCGTGATCAGCTTCATGCTTCGGGCTTACCGGAGCAGGGGGCGCCGCGTCGAGTCCGCAGCGTTCGGAATCCCACCTGAATCCTTGACAAGCCCCGCGCCCGCGTGTGCTTACGCCGGCAGATTTGACCGCCTGCGGCGCGCCTCCGGGCGACCCCGAAAGAGATCATCCCCGTGACCCTGCATCGCTATCGTTCCCACACCTGCGGCGCCCTTCGCGAGAGCGACATCGGCTCCCAGGCCCGCCTTTCCGGCTGGTGCCACCGCATCCGTGACCATGGTGGCGTGCTCTTCATCGATCTGCGCGACCATTACGGCATGACCCAGGTCGTGATCGACCCGGATTCGCCGGCCTTCGCCACCGCCGAGACACTGCGCTCGGAATGGGTCGTGCGCATCGACGGCAAGGTCAAGGCGCGCCTCGCCGGCACCGAGAACGCCAACCTGCCGACCGGCGCGGTCGAGGTCTTCGCGACCGACATCGAGGTGCTGGGCGCGGCCGGCGAACTGCCGCTGCCGGTGTTCGGCGATCTCGAATATCCGGAGGATACGCGGCTGAAATACCGCTTCCTCGACCTGCGCCGCGAGAAGCTGCACAACAACATCATGCTGCGGACGAAAGTCATCGACTCGATGCGCCAGCGCATGAAGGCGGCCGGCTTCTCCGAGTTCCAGACGCCGATCCTGACCGCTTCCTCGCCGGAGGGCGCGCGCGACTTCCTGGTGCCGAGCCGCCTGCATCCGGGCAAGTTCTACGCCCTGCCGCAGGCGCCGCAGCAGTACAAGCAGCTGCTGATGATGGCGGGCTTCGACCGCTACTTCCAGATCGCGCCCTGCTTCCGCGACGAGGACCCGCGCGCCGACCGCCTGCCGGGCGAGTTCTATCAGCTCGACGTCGAGATGAGCTTCGTCGAGCAGGAGGACGTGTTCGCGACGATGGAGCCGGTCATCGGCGGCATCTTCGAGGAGTTCGGCAACGGCAAGTCGGTCACCAAGAACTGGCCGCGCATTCCCTATGCCGAGGCGATCTCGAAATACGGCTCCGACAAGCCGGACCTGCGCAATCCGCTGGTGATGCAGGACGTCTCGGAGCATTTCCGTGGCTCGGGCTTCAAGGTCTTCGCGCGAATCCTCGAGGATGAGAAGAACCGCGTCTGGGCCATTCCCGGACCGAAGGGGGGCTCGCGCGCCTTCTGCGACCGGATGAACTCCTGGGCGCAGGGCGAGGGCCAGCCGGGCCTCGGCTACCTGATGATCAAGGAGGACGGCGAGGGGCAGGGGCCGATCGCCAACAACATCGGGCCCGAGCGCGTCGCCGCGATCATCAACCAGATGGGTCTGCAGCCCGGCGACGCCTGCTTCTTCGCGGCCGGCAACCCGGACAAGTTCTACAAATTTGCCGGAGCCGCCCGCAACAAGGTCGGCCAGGAGCTCGGGCTGATCGACGAGAACGCCTTCGCCTTCGCCTGGATCGTCGATTTCCCGATGTTCGAGTACAATGAGGACGAGAAGAAGATCGACTTCTCGCACAACCCGTTCTCGATGCCGCAGGGGGGGCTGGAGGCGCTGAAGAGCGAGGATCCGCTCTCGCTCAAGGCCTTCCAGTACGACATCGCCTGCAACGGCTTCGAGCTCGCCTCCGGCGGCATCCGCAACCACAAGCCCGAGGCGATGGTGAAGGCCTTCGAGATCGCCGGCTATGGCGAGGAGACGGTGATCGAGCGTTTCGGCGGCATGTATCGCGCCTTCCAGTACGGCGCGCCGCCCCATGGCGGCATGGCGGCCGGCGTCGACCGCATCATCATGCTGCTCGCCGGCGCCACCAATCTGCGCGAGGTCGCCCTGTTCCCGATGAACCAGCAGGCGGTCGACCTGCTGATGGGCGCCCCGGCCGAGGCCTCTCCGAAGCAGCTGCGCGAGGCGCATCTGCGCATCAACGCGCCCGAGAAGAACGGCTGACCGACATGACCGCCTCCGCTCCGGCGCGCGCGCTCGCGCTCGTCTGCCTCGCGGCGCTGCCGCTCTCGGCCTGCGTCTCCGGCCCGGCCAATCCGAGCGCGTCCCGCGCCTCGGAACTGGCGAGCCTCGTCTCGCGCTCGGTCGCCTGCCGCGCCGGAACGCCGAGCCGCAGCACGCTCGATGGCTTCATCGCGGCCGAGAAGGCCCGTGGCGCCACCCCGGAGCAGCTCGCCAGCGCGCGCTCGACCTACGTCACGGTCTCCGAAGGCGAGACGGTCAACCAGATGGTGCGGCCGAAGCCCTGTGGCGCCGAGGAACGCGCGGAGGTCCGCGAGAAGATGACGCGCATCCGCGCGGGCGATTTCAGCGGCCTCTGACAAGGCCGTCGCGCGATGAGGCTTCACCCGCTGCTTGCCGGACTGCCGCTGGCGCTCGGCCTTTCCGCCTGCACCACGGCGGGGCCGCTGCCGGGCACGCCTGAATTCGCCGCGGCGCAGGTGTCGCGCGCCTATGATTGCGGGTTGCGGGTCGATCGCGGACGGATCGTCGGGCATATGCGGAAAGACGAGCGGCACCGCTTCGCGCTGGCAAATGCAGCCTTTGCGGTGAAATCCTACAAGGCGCCGCGCGCCTGCGACGCCGCCGAGCGCGCCTCCGTTCAGCGCGACGTTGCGGCGCTGGCCCGTCGCTGAATTCGCTTGCCTCGGATCGGCCATCGCGGCCACAAGGCGCCAATGCCCGCCGGAAGCCCGATCACCGCCATCGTCGTCGCCCATGACAGTGCCGAGGTGCTGCCGGCCTGTCTGTCGGCGCTGGCCGCGGAGCGGGTGCCGGCCATCGTCGTCGACAATGCCAGCGGCGACGCCAGCGCCACCATCGCCCGTGAGCTCGGCGCGACCGTCATCGCCAGCCCGCGCAACGAGGGCTATGGCCGCGCCAACAACCGGGGCGTCGCCGCCAGCGACACGCCCTTCGTGCTGATCGTCAATCCCGATGTCGAGGTCAGGCCGGGCGCGATCGCGGCGCTGCTCGAAGCCGCGGAACGATATCCCGACGCCGCCCTGTTCGCCCCGCGCATCGTCGAGCCCTCGGGCCGCATCTTCCTGCAGCCGCGCTCGCTGCTCTCGCCCCCGCATCTCAACCGCAGCGGGGGGATGGCGATCCCGGAGGGCGACGCCTGCCTGCCCTTCCTCTCGGGGGCCTGCCTGCTGATCCGTCGCGACGTCTTCCTGACCCTCGGCGGCTTCGACCCGGCGATCTTCCTGTTCTACGAGGATGACGACCTCTGCCGCCGCCTCCGCGATACCGGTCACGCGCTCGTCCATATCCATGCCGCCGAGGCCGGGCACGGGCGGGGGCGTTCGAGCGCGCCGTCGGCCGCGCGCCGCTTCAGGGCGCGCTGGCACCTCGCCTGGTCGGAGGGCTATGTCGCCCGCAAATACGGTTTGCCGGGGCCGTCCCCGCTCCGGATCGTCGAAAACCTCGTCAAGGCAGCGGGTTACGCGCTGATCCTGCGGCGCGAGAAGATGGCCGCCCATGCTGGCTCCGCGGCCGGCGCGCTCGCCTGGCTCCGCGGCGGATCGGCGCTCGCCCGCGAAGGGCTGGAGGTCGGGCCATGAGGTCGTTGGGCCGCGCGACGGTCGCGAAAGGGCTGGCCGCTCCGCACAACCATTTCGGCCTGCTGCGCCTGGTGCTGGCGCTCGCCGTCGTCGTCTCGCATGCCTTCAGCGTCGCGACCGGGCGCGTCGAGGACGAACCGTGGGCCCAGACCACGGGGTTCACCCTGGGCGAACACGCGGTCAACGGCTTCTTCGCGATCTCGGGCTTCCTGGTGACGATGAGCTATGACCGCCGCGGCTGGCGCGACTATCTCGTCTCCCGCACGCTGCGCATCGCGCCAGGCCTCGTGGCCGCGACGCTGGTCGTCGCGCTCGGCCTCGGCGCAGCCATGTCCCGCCTCGATCTCGGCGCCTATCTGGCCGATCCGCAGTTGCGCCGCTTCATCACGGGCACGCTGACGACCTTCAAGAGCGCCTCGGCCCTGCCGGGCGTGTTCGACCAGAATCCGCTGCCCTTTCCGATGGGGACGGTGTGGACGCTGAAATACGAGACGCTCTGCTACCTCGGCGTACTCGTCGGCGGGCTGCTGGGGCTGCTCGCGCGGCCGAAGCTCGCCCTGGCGATGGGCGGTCTCCTTCTGGCCGCGACGCTCCTGCGCGAGATCGTCGATCCCGACGGGCCAAAGGGCGTCGAGACCGCACTGCGGCTGCCGCTGATCTTCCTGGCCGGCGGGCTGATCTATCTGTTCCGGGAGCGTGTGCCCCTGTCGCTGCCCGGCTTGGCGCTCGGGCTCGTCGCGCTCGTCCTGCTCGCGCCGACGCCGGTCTACAAGACCGCGCTCTATCTGGTGACCGCCTGGGGCGTGCTGGTGCTGGCGCTCCATCCCGCGCTGACGCGGTGGCGCAGCGAGCCGCCCTCCGACCTGTCCTATGGTGTCTATCTCTATGGCTGGCCGATCCAGCAGGCGGGTCACGCCCTCTTCCCCGCCGCCGGCGTGATGACGCTGTTCTGGCCGGGACTGCTGGTCACCTTCGCCGTCGCCTGGGTATCCTGGCATCTGGTCGAGAAGCCCGCGCTCGGTCTGAAGCGCCGTCTCGTCACGGCCGGCTGACCGCGTCCGGCGTTTCCTCGCCGGCCGTCAGAGATGCAGATCCTTCAGGGGCGTGGCGATGATGCGCTTGATTTCGCGCATCTGGCGCATCACCAGCCGCGTCTTCATGAGGAGCGTGTTCCCGGACGCGAGCAGCTCGGCCTCGCGTGCGGCGAAGGCCTGGCGCCCCGGTTGCGGGCGAATCGGACTGATGACGCCGGTTGTCTCGGGAACGCTGTTGCGGCCGGCCACCGTGAGGATCTCTTCGATCGCCGGTGATGCACCGCGCAGGCTCTTGCCGATCGTCTGCCGCAGAGCCTCGTCGGCCAGTCCGGCGGTATCGCGAACAGGCTTCTGCATGACGGCACTCGAATCCCGCCATTGAATGCCCTTCCGATAGGCCGGCACCCACTGGACCTGCGCTTCCAGCAGGGTCAACCCGGCATAGCGCGCGAGCGCGGGAAAGGCGTCGTCATAGAAGCGCCAGCAATCGACCGGAAAGCGGTGGCGCGGCCCGCCCCCTGGCGAGGTGATGAAGGCGAGCCCCTGGGGCTTCAGCACCCGCGCGATCTCCAGGATCGTGATCCAGAAGTACTCCGCATGCTCGAAGACCTCCGAGCACGTCACGACATCGACCGAACCGCTCGCGATTTCGCTCCAGTCATAGGGATCGCTGGCGACGACGTCGACGTTGAGGCCCGGCTCGATATCGAGACCGATCATCTGCCACGCGCTGTTGGCCATCGCCGCCCGGTTGGCCAGGAACTGGCCGTCGACCATCGCCGAGCCGACGTCGAGGATAGTCAGAGGCGTGTTCTCACAATCCGCGAGATAGGCCGCCCGAAAGACACGGGCCTTGTCGTAGGCAGAAGCGTGCATGAAACAAGGCCACCCTCGGAACGCCGCCGCGAGGCGCCCTGCCCAAGTGGCCAATTGTTTCTAAATATACAACCGAAATTTCTCTAGGTCAGCGCATCGTGGTGAACGCGCCCGAGCCGCGCATCATCTGTCGTGAGCCGGCAACGAAACATCGGAGATACGATCCGACATCAATGCCCGCAGAAGCTGTACAACCTCCTCGCGCGGCCGGTCCCACCACCGGCTGGCGAGAAGTGAGGCGACATCCGCCTCGTCGAAGCGCGGCCGCAGAACCCGGGCCGGATTGCCGCCGACGATGGCGTAGGGCGGCACGTCCCGCGTGACCACGGCCCGCGCCGCGACGACGGCGCCGGTGCCGATCGTCACGCCGGACAGGATCATGGCCTGCGAGCCGAGCCAGACGTCGTGGCCGATGGTGACGTCGCCGCGCGTCGTATGGCTTCCCTCGATCGCGGCAGCCTCGGGCCACAGGCCGGGGAGGGCCGGAAACGGATAGGTCGTGGCCCAGTCGGTGCGATGGTTGCCGCCGAGGAGGATTTCAACGCCGTCGGCGATCGAGCCGTAGCGGCCGATCGTCAGCCGGGCTCCGCTTTCGGGGAAGCGCACCTTTGGGCGCCCGTAGGTCCAGGCACCGATCGCAATCTGGCCGGGTCGCCGTGTGATGAGCGCGGCAAGGTGCAGGCGCGTCTGGTTATGGGGATTGACATGCCGGCGCAGCAGCCCGCGGACCGCGGGCGGCAAACCCGCCCACCAGGCCGCGACTGCCCCGGGCCGCCACGCCAAATCGTCCGCGGACAGGGTCCCCGCCGGTTCGAGCGGCTGCGTCACCGCGCGTCGGCCTTGAGATCGATCTTGTCGAGGATCTCGGTCGGGTCGGTGATGGTGATGACATCGGCCAGGCCAAGCCCGCTGGCCGACTTCGCCTTCGCGTCGAGCGTCAGCGTGCCGGGCTTGGCGACGAAGCGCGAGATGGCGGCCGTCAGCGTCTTGGCGGCGTCGGAGGGACCGAGGATCGAGGCGAGGCCGAGGCTCGCGATCATCGCGAATTGCTGGCGCATCTCCTCGGGTTTGCGGCCGGCCTTGCGTGCCTCGTTCGCGATGAGCTTCTCGACGAGGCCGAAATTCTCCAGTTTCGCCGTGAGGCCGCGGGCGGTGGCGCCGAGCGCGGCCACCTGCGCCAGCGCGACATCGCTCGAGAACAGGTCTTTGGTGACATTGCCGAGCGTCGCGGAGGCCTCGATCCGCGCCAGCCCGGCACCGCCCAGCGAGACCTGCCGGATCGCCAGCTCGTTACGCGCGGCTTCCCAGGCGAGGTCGATCCTGGCCGACAGGTCGAGCGAGCGGATTCCCATGGCGATCAGGTCTCTGGCCGCCGGGTTGCCCGGCCCCTCGGTGATCGGTGCGACCAGCTTGTCGAGCGTCAGAGACAGGCTCGTCGGGATGCCGTTGAGCTGCTCGCCCGCTGTCATCTCGAAGGTTCCGAGCCCGACCTTCACCGCAGCTGCACCGGGCTTCGCCGCCGGCACGTCGACCGAGAGCCCGGCCAGGCGCATCGTGCCGAGGGTCGGGACGTAACGGCGCCAGTCGCCCATGTCCGGGCCGGAGCCGGGCCGGCCGAGATCCTCCAGCACCGCCTTCACCACCGGGCCATAGGAGAAGCCGACATAGCTGATCGAATCGACCGAGCCGCGGGCGCCTCCTCCGCCAAACTGCAGTCCTTCGACCGCGAAGCCCGACTTCGCGGGGGCGTCCTGTCCATAGGCGATGCGCGCGATCCTGATCTCGACCGGATCGGGCTTTGCGCCCGGCTTGGCCGCCTTCGGATCGACCACGGTCATCACCATGTCGCGGATCTCGCCGCTGCCGATCTCGACACGGTCGTAGAAACCGAGCAGGGCGATGCCCAGGCGCTTCTCCGCCTCGCGCCGAACCGGATCGTCCTTGGCCGCGCCACCGGCTGCGGTCTGCTCGGAGAGCGCCATCGCGCGGGTCAGCACATCGCCCAGCGGCTCGGGGCCGACGCCCGCCGCCACGTCGCGGCTGGTCGCGCGGCCGAAGCTCATCTTGCCGGCCGGCCCCATGTCGATGCTGTAGCCGTCCTGCTCCGTCCGCCGCAGCAGCGGGCGCAGCGGCTCGGTCTGGCCCGCCGGAACGCGGTCGACGAGCACGCGCGCGGTCTGGCGGATGTCGAAGCCCTCGAAGCGCATCGCCAGCAGCGTGCCGGTGAGCTTGCCGCCGTCGGGGCTCTGGCCGGCGAGCGTTCCGCCGGCCGACTCGCCGCGCGCGATCTGGCCGTCGCGGATGTCCGACAAGCGCACGTCGCGATAGGTCGTGATCTGCTTCTGCTGGCCCTGCGCGACCTCGACGACGAGTTCCGGCGCGCGGATCTCGGCCGCACTGAGTCGGTCGATGCGCGCCAGCGCCGTTTCCCCGCTCTTGATGTCGAGGAGGCTGCGGAAGGCTTCACGCTCGAGGGCGGAGCCCTTCACCTCGAGCTTCGGGGCCGACAGGGTCACCAGGCCGAACTCCATGCGGACATTGTCGAGCTGGAAATCGGCGGCGGCGAGGGGCTGCGAAAGCGCCAGCGTGACGAAAGCGAGGGCGGCACCGAACGGGCGGTGCAGGCGCGGAGCGGTCATGACGGTCTCCTCTTTTGTGGCGCGACCCTGCCGCAACCCGCCCGCGAAGGAAAGCCGCGACGCTCGGGCATGCTGACGAAAGACTTGACCGGGTGGCCGGCCTGGCCGGTATCTGTCGCAGATTCGCCATCTGCGCCGTCATAGGTTCGCAGGACGCGCCATCCGGAGCCGAGACGACCATGCAGGCCATGCCCCGCTTCCTTTCCACCTTGAGCCGGGCGGTCGCGGCGCTGGCCCTGGGGGCCACTCTGGCGCTGCCCGTGCCCCTCTCCGCGCAACCCCTGCGCTTGGCCCAGGCGCCTGCATCGCCGGCCACGGCGCTGGAAAGCCTCGCCATCGTCAGCGGTGGCAAGCGCCATGTCTTCCAGGTCGAGGTGATGCGCACGCCCGAGCAGCGGGCGAGGGGGCTGATGCACCGCCGCTATCTGCCGGCCGACCGCGGCATGCTGTTCGATTTCGGCCGCACCGAGCCGGTCGCGATGTGGATGGAGAACACCTACATCCCCCTCGACATGCTGTTCATCCGGGCCGACGGCACGATCGCGCGCATCGCCGAGAACACCGAGCCGCTGTCGCAGCGGACGATTCCCTCGGGCGAGCCGGTGCTGTCGGTGCTGGAGATCAATGGCGGTGTCAGCCGCACGCTCGGTCTCAAGCCCGGCGACCGGGTCGAGCATGCCCTGTTCAAGCGCTGAGCTCATGGCCGCGCGCTTGCGGGCGGGGCGCCGGACGTGATAGCCAACCGCCACGCGTGGAATGGCCAGTCGGGGTATAGCGCAGCCCGGTAGCGCATCTGCTTTGGGAGCAGAGGGTCCCAGGTTCGAATCCTGGTGCCCCGACCATTCCGGGCGTCTTGCGACCGGGCCCGGCCCGGCGGCAAGCGTGTCAGACGGCCAGTTATCAGGTGAGCGCCGAGCGAGAGCCATGACCGCACGCATCTATCGCCCCGCCCGGACGGCCATGCAGTCCGGCACCGCCAAGACCGAGCGCTGGCTGCTCGAATACGAGCCGGAACAACCGCGCCAGATCGAGCCGCTGATGGGCTGGACCTCGTCGGGCGACATGAAGAGCCAGGTCAAGCTCTGGTTCGACAGCGAGGCCGAGGCCGTGACCTATGCCACGCGCAACGGCATTCCTTTCCGTGTCGAGCAGCCGCAGGAGCCGCTGCGCCGGACGGTGGCCTATTCCGACAACTTCAAGTTCTCGCGCCGCGGACAGTGGACGCATTGACAGCTTAAAGGGGCAGGGCACTCGCCTTCGCCCCTGATGAGACCGGCGGAGGCCACGGCCTTTGTCTTCGGGCCCGTAGCTCAGATGGATAGAGCAGCAGCCTTCTAAGCTGCTGGTCGCTGGTTCGAATCCAGCCGGGCTCGCCACTGCTTTACCCCTGTCGTCGCGCGCTCTGCGCGGGCTGATCCGTCGCCCTTCGACAACCGCCTCATTCCTGCCGGCCCCAGTTGCGGAGCCGCCGGATCGCGGCGGCCGGGTCCGCGGGACATCGCTGCCAGAGGCCCTGCAGCAGCCCGCCGACGAAGAACAGGGCGAAGCTTGGCAGCGCCACCGTGATCGGAACCGTGACGAGGCCCATGGCACAGCCGCCGGAATCGCCCGCGCCGCATTTCGGATCGAAGATGATCGCGCCGAAGACGAGGATGACGGCCGCGAGCGGCCCGATCACCAGGCCCCAGAGGCCGGTGCGCAGTGCTTTCAGCAACAGCCGGCCCATCGCGCCCGCCTCCCGTCGAGGCGCAGGCTAGCGGCCTGGACCATCGCTGTCATGCGCCCCGGCGGCGTCCGAAGCTTGCCGCGGCGCAGCATGCGGCGTAAACCGCGCCGGCCGCCGCTGGCGGCCTTCGCCTTGATCATGCCCGAAAGAGCCGTCATCGCCGCGGCCTTTCCGGCCCCGAGCCAGCTGCGATCGCTGTGGTCGCGAGGATGTCCATGCCGTCGCTCACCTCTGCGCTCGACCGTCTCGTGACGCTGGCCTCGGCCAGTCACGCCCGCGCCTGCGCGTTCCTGGTGTTGCTGTCGCTAGCCGCCTTCCTGCCGGGCTTCCAGACGCTGCAGCCGCTCGACCGGGACGAGCCCCGCTTCGCCCAGGCCAGCAAGCAGATGCTGGAGACGCGCGATTTCGTCGACATCCGCTTCCAGGACGAGGCGCGGCACAAGAAGCCGGTCGGCATCTACTGGCTGCAGAGCGCGTCTGTCGCCGCGGGGGAGGCGCTGGGCGTGCCCCAGGCGCGCACCCAGATCTGGCTCTACCGCATTCCCTCGCTCGTCGGTGCCGTCGCCACGGTCCTGCTGACCTACTGGGCGCTGCTCGCCTTCGTCGGCGCGCGGATGGCGCTGCTCGGTGCCGCGCTGATGGCCGCCTGCGTCCTCCTCGGCGTCGAGGCCCGCATCGCCAAGACCGACGCGATGCTCGCCGCCTGCGCGGTCGCGACCATGGGCGCGCTGGCGCGGACCTGGCTGGACTGGACGCGTTCCCTCGCCTTCGTCCCGAGTTCGCGCAACTGGCTGGTGTTCTGGGGCGCGACGGCGCTCGGGCTCCTGCTCAAGGGCCCCATCGTGCCGATGGTCTGGGGGCTCGCCATCCTGGTTCTCAGCATCCGGGAGCGCGGCTTTCGCTGGCTCAAGCCGCTGCGCTTCGGCTCTGGGCTGCTGCTGTGCCTGATCGTCGTCCTGCCCTGGTTCCTGGCGATCGCCTGGAAGACGGGCGGGAGCTTCTTCGCCGAGAGCGTCGGACAGGACATGCTCGGCAAGGTCGCGGAGGGGCAGGAGAAGCACTGGGGACCGCCCGGGCTCTATCTCCTGATCTTCTTCGGCACCTACTGGCCCGCGGCCGCCTTCGCGGCCATGGCCGTGCCCTTCGCCTGGGTGCGCCGGCGCGAGCCGCAGGTGCTGTTCCTGCTGGCCTGGATCGTGCCGTCCTGGCTCGTCTTCGAGGCCGTGCCGACCAAGCTGCCGCATTACGTCCTGCCGCTCTACCCGGCGGTGACGGCGCTCCTGCTGCTCGCCGTGCTCAATGACGGAATCGACCGCTTCCGCCGCGGCGCCGTCGCGACTGCCCTTCTCGTCGTCATCGTGCCGCTCGCCCTGACCGGGCTCATTGTCGCGGCCAACTGGTCGCTCGACGGCACCATTCCCTATCTCGCCGTGCCGATTCTGCTGCTGGCGCTGCTGGTCTCCGCAACGGTCGTCGCCGCCTTCCGGCGCAGCGATCTCGAAGGCGCGCTCTGGCGCGGGGTCGTGGCGAGCCTGCTGCTCGGCCTGGGAGTCTACGGCTTCGCGGTGGAAAGCCTGCGCTCCTTCAAGCTCTCTCCGCGCCTGGCCGAGGCCGTGCGCTCGGTCGGTTGCTCTAATCCTGCGGTGATGACCGTGGGCTATCGCGAGCCCAGCCTCGTCTTCCTCGTCGGGACCGACCTCGCCATGGGCGCGGACGGCGCCGCTGCGGCCGCCTTCCTCGCCCAGCCGGGTTGCCGGGTCGCGCTGGTGGAGGCGCGCCATGCGGCCGCCTTCCAGGCCGCGCTCCCCGCCACGGGCATCGCGCCACGCCTGGTGACGACGCTGCGCGGCTTCAACCTCAACGGAGGCCGCCGCCTCGAGATCGCGGTGCTGACCCGGCCCTGAACCCATCATGGCAGGGTCGGCCGGCGAACGGACATCCTGCAAAGCTCCTTGCCCTGTCGGCCGCCCTGACGCAGGTTGCGGGCCGTTTTTCCGGATGATCCTCTGTTGACCGACGCCCCTCCATCTCCCGATACCGCTTCGCCCGCGCCATTGCTCAGCGTCGTGGTGCCCGTGCGCAACGAGGTCGGCAATGTCGCCCCGCTGATCGCCGACATCGAGGCGGCCTGCCGCGCCATCGGCGCCTTCGAGGTCATCTACGTCAACGACGGTTCGAGCGACGGCACGGCGGCGGCGCTGGCGGCCCTCGCCGCCGAGCGGAGCTGGCTGCGGATCGTCACCCACGCCCAGTCCTGCGGGCAAAGCGCGGCGGTCAGGAGCGGCGTGCGCCACGCCCGCGCGCCCGTCGTCGCCACGCTCGACGGCGATGGCCAGAACGATCCCGCCTTCCTGCCGGCGATGCTGGCTGCGCTGCAGCAGGCCGGGCTGCAGACCGGGCTCGTCCAGGGCCAGCGCGTCGGCCGCAAGGACACCGTCTTCAAGAAGCTGCAGTCGCGCATCGCCAACGGCGTGCGTGGACGCCTACTCAAGGACGGCACGCGCGACGCCGGCTGCGGGCTGAAATGCTTCCGGCGCGAAGCCTATCTGGCGCTGCCCTATTTCGACGCGCTGCACCGCTTCATGCCGGCGCTGATGGTCCGCGAGGGCTACACCGTCGTGCATCTCGACGTCCGCGACCGCCCTAGGCTGACGGGCGTGTCCAATTACGGCTTCTTCGATCGGCTCTGGGTCGGCATCCTGGACCTCGTCGGCGTCTGGTGGCTGATCCGCCGCCGCCGGCGCGTGCCGCAGATCGTCACGGAGCCGCAGTCATGATCATCTCCATCGGCCATGCGGTCTCGGACTATCTCTACGATGTCTTCGTCCTGAAGTTCGACTTCTGGCTCGCCTTCGGCATCGTCGCGCAGCTGCTCTTCACCGCGCGTTTCCTGGTGCAGTGGCTGGCGAGCGAGCGGGAGGGCAACTCGGTGATGCCGCTCTCGTTCTGGTATTTCTCGCTGGCGGGCGGCCTGATGACTTTGGTCTACGGCATCGTCCGACGCGAGCCGATCATCATCATGGGGCAGGCTCTCGCAATGGTGATCTACACCCGCAACCTGATCCTGATCTTCCGCAACCGCCGCCGGCAGCAGGGCTGAGGCGACCGCCGCACGCCGGTCGACGGCGCGTCGCGCGGGCGTCGACCAGCCGAGTTGGGCCGGCCGGAGGTCTCTCCGGCTGTTGCAGCGCCGTTCTGGCGTCGAATCGGGCAGGACGGCGCCGTTGCGTCACACCCGCGGCAGCCGCGCAAAACGACCCGTCTCAGGCTTGACCGCCCCCACAAACTCGCATGTGATGTATGCAGTGGACAAGGGACTGCGTCGAAAGACGCCTCCGCTTGACGCTCATGCAGGGCTCTGGCAATCGACGAACGGACGGTATGGCGCTCATTTTCTGTGCATCCAGCGGGCTTTCCGCCAAGGGCGACCAGACCGACGGCATCTGCCGGCCGAGATCGGGCAGGAGCATTTCAATGGGAGAGAGTTACATGAAGAAGTTCATGACGGCCGCCGTTGCGGGGCTGGGTCTGGCGCTGGCGGCGACGGCCGCCTCGGCGCAGGCGCCCTCGACGCTGGCGCAGGTCAAGCAGCGCAACATCCTCAACTGCGGCTCCAACACCGGCCTCGCCGGCTTCGGCGTTCCGGATGCCCAGGGCAACTGGGGTGGCCTCGACGTCGAGTTCTGCCGTGCCGTCGCCGCGGCGATCTTCAACGACCCGGCGAAGGTGAAGTTCATCCCGCTCTCGGCGAAGGACCGCTTCACGGCGCTTCAGTCGGGCGAGGTCGATCTGCTCGTCCGCAACTCGACCTGGACGATGACCCGCGACGCCTCGCTCGGCATCGTCTTCACGGGCGTGAACTACTATGACGGCCAGGGCTTCATGGTCCGCAAGAAGCTCGGCGTCACCTCGGCCCTGCAGCTCTCCGGCGCTTCGGTCTGCACCCAGCAGGGCACCACGACCGAGCTCAACCTCGCCGACTACTTCCGCGCCAACAACCTGAAGTACGAGGTCGTCGCCTTCGCGTCCTCGGACGAGACCGTCAAGGCCTACGACGCCGGCCGCTGCGATGCCTTCACGACCGACGCCTCGGGCCTCTATGCCGAGCGCCTGAAGCTGACCGCGCCGGACGACCATATCGTTCTGCCGGAGATCATCTCGAAGGAGCCGCTCGGCCCCTCCGTCCGCAACAATGACCCGCAGTGGTTCGCCCTCGTGAAGTGGGTCCACTTCGCCATGCTGAACGCCGAGGAGCTGGGCGTCACCAAGGCCAATGTCGACGAGATGCTGAAGTCGCCGAACCCGGAGATCAAGCGTCTGCTCGGCACCGAGGGCAAGTTCGGCGAGACCATCGGCCTGACCAACGACTGGGTCTACCGCATCGTCAAGCATGTCGGGAACTACGGCGAGTCGTTCGAGAAGAACGTCGGCGCCGGCTCGCTGCTGAAGATCGCGCGCGGCCAGAACGCGCTCTGGACCAAGGGCGGCCTGCAGTACGCTCCGCCGGTCCGCTGAGGACGACGAGCGGGCGCCGGACCCATCCGGCGCCCGTTTTTTGCCACGTCGGGCTGCGGACAGCCGGCCCAGAGGAGAGGGAATACGGACCGCGCTGGTCCGGGACTTGCTACTTCACCGAGAACGGGAGGAACCCGTTCCGACAACAGGGGACATCACATGAAAACCGTCATCGCTGCAGCGTTCGCCGCTGCCGCCGCAACCATTTGCGTCACCGGCGCCCAGGCTCAGACCGGGCTGCTCGGGCAGATCAAGAGCAAGGGCGTTCTGACCTGCGGCGTCGGCCCGGGCCTCGCCGGCTTCGGCATCCCTGACGCGCAGGGCAACTGGAGCGGCCTCGACGTCGATCTCTGCAAGGCCCTGGCGGCCGCGATCTTCAACGATCCGAACAAGGTCAAGTACATCCCGCTCTCGTCGAAGGACCGTTTCACCGCGCTGCAGTCGGGCGAGGTCGATCTGCTCTCGCGCAACACCACTTGGACAATGTCGCGCGACACCTCGCTCGGCCTGAACTTCGCCGGCGTGAACTACTATGACGGCCAGGGCTTCATGGTCCGCAAGAAGCTCGGGATCGATTCCGCGCTGAAGCTCGCGGGCGCTTCGGTCTGCACCCAGCAGGGCACCACCACGGAGCTCAACCTCGCCGACTACTTCCGGGCCAACAAGATGAAGTACGAGGTCGTCGCCTTCGCGACCTCCGACGAGACCATCAAGGCCTATGAATCCGGCCGCTGCGATGCCTTCACCACCGACGCCTCGGGCCTCTATGCCGAGCGCCTGAAGCTGCAGGTCCCGGCCGACCACATCGTCCTGCCCGAGATCATCTCGAAGGAGCCGCTCGGACCCGTGGTCCGCCACGGCGACGACAACTGGTTCGACCTGGTGAAATGGACCCACTACGCCATGCTGAACGCCGAGGAGCTGGGCGTCACCAAGGCCAATGTCGACGAGATGCTGAAATCCGAAAACCCGGAGATCAAGCGTCTGGTCGGGACGGAAGGCAAGTTCGGCGAGGCGATCGGCCTGACCAATGACTGGGCCTACCGCATCATCAAGCATGTCGGCAATTACGGCGAGTCCTTCGAGCGCAATGTCGGCGCCGGCTCGCTGCTGAAGATCGCCCGCGGCCAGAACGCGCTCTGGACCAAGGGCGGGCTGCAATACGCCCCGCCGATCCGCTGACCCCCGGCGTTCCGGACAGCATGGCTCCGCGATGCCCGGCCGGTTTCCGCGCCAAACCCCGCCGCGCAGGGCGGCGAGGGCTTGGTCTGGGACTTGCTAAGCGTTTTGGACGCGGGTTCGCCCCGCGTCCAAAACAGGGGAACATCATGAACACCATCGTCACGACGGTTCTCGCCGCCGCAGCTCTCGTCGCTACCGCGGGTGCCGCTGGCGCCCAGACCAACACGCTCGCCCAGATCAAGGCGCGCGGCGTTCTCAACTGCGGCACCAGCCCCGGCCTCGCTGGTTTCGCCATGCCCGACGCCCAGGGCAATTACAAAGGTCTCGACGTCGATCTCTGCCGGGGCATCGCCGCCGCCATCTTCAACGACCCGCTGAAGGTCAAGTTCGTCCCGCTCTCGTCGAAGGACCGTTTCACCGCGCTCCAGGCGGGCGAGGTCGATCTGCTCTCGCGCACGACGACCTGGACGATGTCGCGCGACACCTCGCTCGGCCTGAACTTCGCCGGCGTGAACTACTATGACGGCCAGGGCTTCATGGTCCGCAAGAAGCTCGGCGTCGATTCCGCGCTGAAGCTCGCGGGCGCGTCGGTCTGCGTTGCGCAGGGCACGACGACGGAGCTCAACCTCGCCGACTACTTCCGCGCCAACAAGATGAAGTACGAGGTCGTCGCCTTCGCCGGAGGCGACGAGACCATCAAGGCCTATGAATCCGGCCGCTGCGACGTCTTCACCACGGACTCCTCCGGCCTCTATGCCGAGCGCCTCAAGCTGCAGGTCCCGGCCGACCACATCGTCCTGCCCGAGATCATCTCGAAGGAGCCGCTCGGACCCGTGGTCCGCCATGGCGACGACAACTGGTTCGACCTCGTGAAATGGACCCACAACGCCATGCTGAACGCCGAGGAACTCGGCGTCACCCAGGCAAACGTCGACCAGATGCTGAAGTCGGAGAATCCCGAGATCAAGCGTCTCGTCGGAACGGAAGGCAAGTTCGGCGAGGCCATCGGCCTGACCAATGACTGGGCCTACCGCATCATCAAGCATGTCGGCAATTACGGGGAGGTGTTCGACCGGAACGTCGGCGAGGGCTCGCTGCTGAAGATCGCGCGCGGCCAGAACGCACTCTGGACCAAGGGCGGGCTGCAATACGCCCCGCCGATCCGCTGATCGGGACGACCCGCTACCAGCGACACGAAACACCGGCGGTGGCGACGCCGCCGGTGGACAAGGCGTCAGACAGAACGAAAAAAGGGCGTAACAGGTGACGACGATACCCACCGAGACCGCGCAGCCAGGCAAGGCCTCGCTGTTCTACGATCCCAAGATCAGAGGCTATGTCTACCAGCTCGCCCTGCTGGCGTTCGTCGCCTTTCTGGTCTGGTCGGCCGCCTCGAACGCGATCGAGAACCTGCGCGCGCAGAAGATCGCCTCGGGCTTCGGCTTCTGGCACAACGCCGCCGGCTTCGACGTCAACCAGAAGCTGATCCCGTTCAGCGCCTCGGGTTCGACCTATGGCCAGGCGTTCTGGGTCGGCCTCCTCAACACGCTGCTCGTGGCCTCGATCGGCATCGTCCTCTCGACGGTTCTCGGCTTCTTCGTCGGCGTCGCGCGCCTCTCCAGCAACTGGGTGCTGGCGAAGCTGGCGATGGTCTATGTCGAGGTCATCCGGAACCTGCCGCTGCTGCTGCAGCTCTTCTTCTGGTACAACGCGGTGCTGAAGCCGCTGCCCGATGCGCGCAACTCGATCGCGCTGCCGGGCTCGATCTTCCTGAACAACCGCGGTCTGATCCTACCCAATCCGCAGTTCGGCCCTGCCTTCCAGTGGGTCGTGATCGCCTTCTTCATCGCCGTCGTCGCGGCCCTCGTCTTCTACCGGTGGTCGAAGACGCAGCAGGCCCGCACCGGCACGCAATATCCCAACGGCCTGATCACCCTCGGGCTGATCCTCGGCGTGCCTTTGCTGGTCTTCTTCGTCGCCGGCAGCCCGCTCAGCTTCGAACTGCCGCAGCAGGGGCGCTTCAACCTCACCGGCGGCCTGCAGATCTTCCCCGAATTCGTCGCGCTGCTGATCGGTCTCACCACCTACACGGCCGGCTTCATCGCCGAGGTCGTGCGCGCCGGCATCCTCGCCGTCTCGAAGGGACAGACCGAGGCGGCGCATGCGCTCGGCCTGCGGCCGGGGCCGACGCTGAAGCTGGTCGTCATCCCGCAGGCGATGCGGGTCATCATCCCGCCGCTGACCTCGAACTATCTCAACCTTACCAAGAACTCCTCGCTGGCGGTGGCAATCGGCTATCCCGATCTCGTCCAGGTCTTCACCGGCACAGTGCTGAACCAGACCGGCCAGGCCGTCGAGGTGGTCGCCATCACCATGGCGGTCTATCTGACGATTTCGCTCGTGACCTCGCTGTTCATGAACATCTACAACAAGCGCATGGCGCTGGTGGAACGGTGAGGGCGCCACGATGACCGACGCGACACTCGAAAACGCTCCCCACGCCTTCGTGCGCCGGGAGACACTGGAACAGCAGGCGCCGCCTCTCTCCGTGGCGGGCCCTGTGGCCTGGATCCGCAACAACCTGTTCTCCGGTCCGGTGAACAGCTTCATGACGCTGATCTGCATCTATGTCGTCGCCACGAGCCTGCCGGACCTGATCCGCTTCTATTTCCTCGACGCGGTCTGGAGCGGAACCAATCGCGACGCCTGCCTCGCCGACAAGGTCGGCCGGCCGGTCGGCGCCTGCTGGGCCTATATCGGCGACCGCTTCCAGTACTTCATCTACGGCTCCTACCCGGTTAGCCAGCGCTGGCGCGTCAACATCGTCTTTGCGATGTTTGCGCTTGGCGTGGTCTGGATGCTGTGGGACCGCGCGCCGCTGAAGAAGGTCGGCGCCTTCTTCTTCTTCGTGCTGCTGCCGCTCGGCGCCTATGTCCTGCTGCTCGGCGGCGCCAATGCCGAGACATTCCTGGACTGGGCGATCCTCGCCACGCTGGCGCTGGCGGCCCTCTATCTCGTCCTCTCCTTCGTGCCCGGCCTCGCCCGTTTCTGGACACCGGCCTCGTTGCTGGAGGTCGAACTCGCGGCCTCGCCGATGCAGCGCTTCTATCGTCCCAAGCGGCTGATCCTGCTCGCGCTGGTCGTGTTCGGACTGATCGAGATCCTCGCCGATCGCGCCGGCCTGCCGCGGGTCGATACCGGCCTCTGGGGCGGCATGATGGTGACCTTCCTGATCGCGGCGGTCGGCATTGTCTTTTCGCTGCCGCTTGGCGTGATCCTGGCGCTCGGGCGCCGCTCGCGGTTGCCGATCATCCAGCTGCTCTCGGTGATCTTCATCGAGTTCGTGCGCGGCGTGCCGCTGATCACCGTGCTGTTCATGGCCAACACCATGCTGCCGCTCTTCGTGCCGCAGGAATACTCGCCCGACCGGCTGCTGCGGCCGCTGATCGGCGTCGCGCTCTTCGCCGCCGCCTACATGGCGGAGGTCATCCGCGGTGGGCTGCAGGCGATCCCGAAGGGCCAGTACGAGGGCGCGATGTCGCTCGGCCTCGGCTACTGGCAGATGATGCGCCTGATCATCCTGCCGCAGGCGCTGCGGATCGTGATCCCGGGCATCGTCAACACCTTCATCGGATTGTTCAAGGATACGACGCTGGTCACCATCGTCGGCATCTTCGACTTCCTGCGCACCATCGAGGCGACCCTGGTCGATCCGACCTGGGCGACGCCGACCACCCGCGCGACGGGCTATGCCTTCGCCGCGGTTTTCTATTTCCTGTGTTGCTGGGGCATGTCCCGCTACTCGATCGCGGTCGAGCAGCGGCTCGCCGCCGGCCAGAGACGCTGAGAGGAACCACGATCATGGCAATGGCAGACATGAAGGCGACGGATTCGCGCCCCGCGGCGCTGAAGCCCACCTCGCTGAACACCCCGACCGCCGTCGAGATGGTCGGCGTCAACAAGTGGTATGGCGAGTTCCACGTGCTGCGCGACATCAACCTCAAGGTCGAGCGCGGCGAGAAGCTCGTCATCTGCGGCCCGTCGGGCTCCGGCAAATCGACGATGATCCGCTGCATCAACCGGCTGGAAGAGCACCAGAAGGGCCAGATCATCGTCGACGGGACCGAGCTGACCAACGATCTCAAGAAGATCGACGAGATCCGCCGCGACGTCGGCATGGTCTTCCAGCACTTCAACCTGTTCCCGCATCTGACGATCCTCGAGAACCTGACGCTGGCGCCGATCTGGGTGAAGAAGCTGCCCAAGAAGGATGCCGAGGAAATCGCGATGCACTATCTCAAGCGCGTCAAGATCCCCGAGCAGGCGCTGAAGTACCCGGGCCAGCTTTCGGGCGGCCAGCAGCAGCGCGTCGCCATCGCCCGCTCGCTCTGCATGAGCCCGAAGATCATGCTCTTCGACGAGCCGACCTCGGCGCTCGATCCCGAGATGGTCAAGGAAGTGCTCGACACCATGGTCTCGCTGGCGGAGGAGGGCATGACCATGCTCTGCGTCACGCACGAGATGGGCTTCGCCCGGCAGGTCGCCGACCGCGTCATCTTCATGGATGCCGGCCAGATCGTCGAAATGAACAAGCCCGACGCCTTCTTCAAGAACCCGCAGCACGAGCGCACCAAGCTGTTCCTGAGCCAGATCCTGCACTGAAGGCCGGCTGCAGTCGCCGCCGCGCCCCGTAGCGGCGGCGACGCAGGGGAACAATGCACCACCGGCGAGGTTGTCCTTCCAAATCGGAGGACCACCATGAAACGCTTCATTCCTGTTCTGCTGGCGGCGCTGGTCACCACGGGCGGAGCCTATGCCCAGTCGATCAACATCGGCCCCGGCGGCGTCGAGGTCGACCCGCGTTCGCCGCGCGACCGCGCGATCGAGCGTGACATCCGGCGCGAGGAGCGCGCACGCGAGCGCGCCCGCTACGAGCGCATCCGCGATCGCGGCGACTGCCGGACGGTGACGACGATCCGCGAGACGCGCCGCGGCGAAGTCCGCAGCACCGAGCGCGTCTGCGACTGATTTCGCAGTCGGCTTCAAAACGAAAGAAGCCCCGCCGAACAGAGGTTCGGCGGGGCTTCTTTTTGGCCTGAACAGCGGGTCGGGCCCTACTGGCCGTCGCGCGCCTTGACCGCCACGTCCGGGAAATCCGAGAACAGCCCGTCGATGCCGAGCGCGAAGAAGGCCTTGTATTCGGCCGCTGCATCGCCCTTGAAATCCGACGCCAGCCGCTTCGGCTCGCTGCGGAAGGTCCAGGTATGGACCTGCAGGCCCGCCGCCTTGGCGTTCCGCACCACATCGGTCGGCGGCAGCAGGACGCGGTCGCGCTCATCGATCGCGCCGTCCTTGTTGAGGTCCTGCGGCTTGCCGTCCGCCCCGATCACCTGCTTGCCGGGCAGCAGATAGGGCTTCCACGGCGCCACGCCATCGGCATAGGTCGCGATCTCCTTCAGCCCCTCGGCCGAGACGAGGTCCTTGAAGGTGCGCTTGTCGCCGGTGACGACGAAATCATAGGGCTTGTCGAACGGGGCGGCGAGGACGATGCCCCCATCCTTGTCGACATCGTCGGCATCGACGAGCTGGAACAGCCGCACCTGCGTCTTGCCTCGCAGATATTTGAGGTTGGCCGTCTCGAAGCTCTGGATGATCACCGGCGCATTCTTCTCCGTCCAGCCCGCGGCCTTCAGCGCGTCGAGCAGCCGGTCCTCGAGCGGCAGCCCGATCGCGGCATGAAAGATCGGATGTTTGGTCTCCGGATAGACGCCGATGGTCCGTCCCAGCCGCGCGCTCTCGGCCTTGGCGAGGTCGACGACCTCCTGGAAGGTCGGGATCTGGTATCGGCCGTTGTGAGACTGGTCGCGATCGGCGAAGGCCTGCCTGGCGCGCAGCGTCCTGATCTCGGCCAGGGTGAAGTCGCCGGCGAACCAGTCGCTCGTCTCGATGCCGTCGACGCGGCGCGTCGTCTTGCGGCTGGCGAATTCCGGCCGGCTGGCGACATCGGTGGTCCCGCCCAGCATCGGCTCGTGGCGGGCGATCAGGACCCCGTCCTTGGTCGCGACCAGATCCGGCTCGATGAAATCCGCCCCCTGGGCGATGGCGAGCCGGTAGGCTTCGAGGGTATGTTCGGGCAGATAGCCGCTGGCGCCGCGATGGCCGATGATCAGGGGTTTCGTCGCTGCGGCGGCCGGCGCGGCGGTTTGAGCGAGAGCGCCCACCGATGCGGTCGCCCCAAAGGCGAGACTGATCGCCAGTCCCGCCATCGTCAGCATCTTTGTCGTCATGGCTCCGATCCCCGGTCATTGGTCTGAACCAAAGCCTTGGTCGGCCGATGTGACAGGCGGTTGAAGCCGTCCGGACCTCTGCGCCCCGGGGGGGGCGCAGAGGCGAGGGGGCCTCAGCGGCGGCCGCTCTCGAGCGTGGTCTTGGCGTCGAGGCGCTTGCCGGGCGGCGGGGTCAGATCCGGGGCCGGCTGCGTGGCGCAGGCCGCCAGCGACAGGGCGAGGACGGAGGCGAGGATGATCTGGCCGGCGCGCTGCATGGATCGTGACCTTTTGTTGCGAGGGCTGTTGCCTCGTCTTTCCGCCTGTGGAAGGAGCGCGTCAAGCGGATCTCGTCGGGCGCGCTATGACTGTGCGTCATGATGGAATGGGTCCAGTCTCGATCTGTGCCGGCGCTTTGCCGCCCCTGTTGTCCGGAAACACCCCCGCCATGACGCCCGCCGCCCGCATCAGCGCCGCCATCGAGGTGCTCGAGGATCTCATCCAGCGCCGCCGGCCCGCCGCCGATGCGCTCAAGGATTGGGGCCTGTCACGCCGCTTCGCCGGCTCGAAGGACCGCGCGGCGATCGCCTCGCTCGTCTATGACGCGCTGCGCCGGAAGGCCTCCAGCGCTCACGTCATGGGCTCGGACGCGCCACGCGCCCTGATGCTCGGCATGCTGGCGCGCCAGCGCGGGCTCGATCTCGAACAGATCGCCGCGCTCTTCACCGGCGAACACCATGCGCCCGCGCCGCTGGAAAGCGAGGAGGTCGACCGGCTGGTTGCGCTCTCGCTCACCGACGCGCCCGAATGGGTGCGCGCCGACGTGCCCGAATGGCTTTGGCCCGGCTTTTCCAGCGCCTTCGGGACGGAGGCTGTCTCGGAGGGCGAGGCCCTGGCCGGGCGTGCTCCGATCGACATCCGCGCCAACCGGCTGAAGACGACGCGCGACCGGCTCGCCGGCGAACTCGCCCATGCGGCTCCCGAGACCGGCGCCTGGTCGCCTGATGCCCTGCGCTTCCAGCCCGGCGCGGACGGGCGAGGGCCCTCGCTCCAGGCGGAACCGGCCTTCTTCGCCGGCGGCTTCGAGATCCAGGACGAGGGCTCGCAACTCGTCACCCGGCTCGCGGGGGCGAAGCCCGGCCAGACGGTGGTCGACCTCTGCGCCGGGGCCGGCGGCAAGACGCTGGCCCTCGCCGCGCTGATGGACAATCGCGGCCGTCTCTTCGCGACCGATCTCGATGCGCGCCGGCTCGCCCCGCTGCATGAACGCCTCGCCCGCTCCGGCGCCTCCATCGTCGAGATCCGCATCCCGCGTTCGCGCGGCCACGAGCCGCTGGCCGAGATCGAGGGCCAGGCCGACCTCGTCCTGGTCGACGCCCCCTGCACCGGCTCGGGCACCTGGCGGCGCAATCCGGATGCGAAATGGCGCGTCCGCCCCGGCGCGCTGGCCGAGCGCGTCAAGGACCAGGCAGAGGTGCTGGCGCGGGCCGCGAGGCTGGTGAAGCCGGGCGGTTGCATCGCCTACATCACCTGCTCGGTCCTGCCCGAGGAGAACGACGCGGCCATCGCCGGCCTGCTTGCGCGCAATCCCGGTTTCTCCGCCCTGTCGACCGCCGAGATGCTGGCCTCGGACCACGGTGATTTCAGCCTGCTCGCCCGTTTCGCAACGGCTCACGGGCTCCAGCTCTCGCCCCGCCGCACCGGTACGGACGGCTTCTATCTGGCCTGCGTCCGGCGAGGGGACTGACGGCGCGCGACAGCCGTTGCGTGGCATCGCGCGATGGCTTAACCGGGCGCGATGACGAGCGCTCAGCCCCACCACGACTCCATCCTGATCATCGATTTCGGCTCGCAGGTGACGCAGCTGATCGCGCGGCGCATCCGCGAGATCGGCGTCTACTGCGAGATCGCTCCGTTCCAGTCGGCCTCCGAGGCCTTCCGGCGCCTGAATCCCAAGGGCGTGATCTTCTCCGGCGGCCCGGCCTCGGTGCCCGACGAGGGCTCGCCGCGCGCCCCGCAGGAGGTCTTCTCCACCGGGCTCCCGGTTCTCGGCATCTGCTACGGCCAGCAGACCATGGCGCATCAGCTCGGCGGCACCGTCGAGAGCGGGCACGCCGCCGAATTCGGCCGCGCCGATGTCGAGATCGTCACGCCGTCGGCGCTGTTCGAGGGCATCTGGGAGGAGGGCGGCCGTTACCCCGTCTGGATGAGCCATGGCGACCGCGTTACGCAGCTCCCCGCCGGCTTCACCGTCAAGGCGACCTCCGAGAACGCCCCCTATGCGGTGGCGAGCGACGAGGCCCGGCGCTTCTACTCGACCATGTTCCACCCCGAGGTCGTGCACACGCCCGATGGCGGCAAGCTGCTGCGCAACTTCGTCGTGAAAATCTGCGGCTGCACGCCGGACTGGAGCATGTCGGCCTATCGCGCCGAGATGCAGAAGAAAATCCGCGAGCAGGTCGGCAGCGGCCGCGTTATCTGCGGGCTGTCGGGCGGCGTCGATTCCGCCGTGGCGGCCGTCCTGATCCACGAGGCGATCGGCGACCAGCTCACCTGCGTCTTCGTCGATCACGGGCTGATGCGGATGAACGAGGCGGAGGAGGTCGTGCGCCTGTTCCGCGACCACTACAACATCCCGCTCGTGCATGTTGAGGCGGAAGAGCTCTTCCTGTCGGAGCTCGCCAAATGTGGCGCCGATCCCGAAGCCAAGCGCAAGACCATCGGCCGGCTCTTCATCGACGTCTTCGATGCGGAAGCCGCCAAGCTCGGCGGCGCGGATTTCCTCGCCCAGGGCACGCTCTATCCCGACGTGATCGAGAGCGTCTCCTTCTCGGGCGGCCCCTCGGTCACGATCAAGAGCCACCACAATGTCGGCGGCCTGCCCGAGCGCATGAAGATGAAGCTCGTCGAGCCGCTGCGCGAGCTGTTCAAGGACGAGGTCAGGGTGCTCGGCCGCGAGCTCGGCCTGCCCGAGGCCTTCGTCGGCCGCCACCCCTTCCCGGGTCCGGGGCTGGCCATCCGCTGCCCCGGCGAGATCACCAGGGAAAAGCTCGACATCCTGCGCAAGGCGGATGCGATCTATCTCGACGAGATCCGCAAGGCCGGCCTCTACGACGTGATCTGGCAGGCCTTCGCCGTGCTGCTGCCGGTGCGAACCGTCGGCGTGATGGGCGACTATCGCACCTACGACCATGTCTGCGCCCTGCGCGCCGTAACCTCGGTCGACGGCATGACGGCGGATTTCTACCCCTACGACATGGCCTTCCTCGGCCGCACGGCGACGCGCATCATCAACGAGGTCAAGGGCATCAACCGCGTCGTCTACGACATCACCAGCAAGCCGCCCGGCACCATCGAGTGGGAATGATGCCGACACCGAACTCCGTGCCGGGCGGGGGGCCAGGACCAGCACGATGATGAGCCTTCCTTTCTTCGGCTTTCTGGCCGGTTTCGGCTGCGTCCTCGCGGGGCGACGTGGCGCGGCGCTGCTGTTCTGGGCGGTCTCGATCGTCGTGATGCTGGTGCTGTTCCGGCTTCACGTCACCGATGCGCTGACGATCGTGCTGTGAGGCCGCGACCATGACCCCAGCCATCGCCCGTACGCTCAACGCCCTCGGGCTGCTCGCCGTCGGCCTCGTGCTGATCGCGGCCTTCCTCGACCAGTTCCTGCTCGGCGAACTGCCGTGCCCGCTCTGCCTGCTGCAGCGCGTCGGCTTCATGGGGGCCGCGCTGGGGCTGGCGCTAAACGTCCAATTCGGACCGCGCCCGTCGCACTACGCCGTGACGATCCTCTCCGCCTGCTTCGGCGGCATGGTCTCGATCCGCCAGATCCTCGGCCATATCGTGCCGGGCACCGGCACCTATGGCAGCGCGATCTTCGGGCTGCACTACTACAGCTGGGCCCTGCTGATCTTCGGCGCCATCGTGCTGGGCTGCACGGCCCTGCTGTTCTTCGAACGCCAGTTCGAGACCGTCGACGCGCAACCCTCGGGCAGCTCGGTCTTCGGGATCTCGATGATCGCGCTGGCCGCGGCCCTGGCTCTGGCGAACGGCGTCTCGACGGCGCTGGAATGCGGCGCGGGGCTGTGCCCCGACAACCCCGTGGTCTACGAGCTGCTGCAGGGTTTGAAGGGACCGTAGCCGTTCCCGCTTGCCAAACCGCGCGCCCGGCGGCAATGACTGCGCCAGGGAAGGGTGGCCGAGTGGTTTAAGGCAGCGGTCTTGAAAACCGCCGTGGGTGCAAGCCCACCGTGGGTTCGAATCCCACCCCTTCCGCCAGCATGCGGCGCCTTCCCGCCATGTCCTTACCAGTGCCTGGTTTCGACGCCCCGGTTCTGGCGCGATCGGCAGGCTCGAATTCAAGCGTTGCCGCTTCGCCACGCTCGTCGCAAAGATGGCGCCGCTGTGGAACGGGTTGACAGACGCCGCATTTCCGACACCTTTATGCCCGCTCAAGGGCGGACGGAGAGACCCCGTCGATGTCGGCGCGACTCGTTGCCCGGCATTAACGGCCCCTTAACGTGATTGACCGAAAACTTCGGCTTCGCCGCTGTCGCGGCTTGGCCGGCCTGCTGGTTTTCGGCGCAGAAAGCGGAACGACTTCATGACGCGAAGCGCGCGCTCCTCGGCCCCGGACACGACCTCCGCCGCTGCCGATCAGGGCTCCGCTCCGTCCCAGGTCCCGCTCGCGGGCCGCGCGCTCCGCCTCGGCTGCGTTGCGCTCGCCGGCCTCTTCCTCGCCAATTGCGCCAACGATCAGGTCGCCCGCCGCGGCAAGTCCAAGGAGATCGGCGCTTTCCCCTCGTCGAAATACGGCCCCGCCAGCCCGCGCGTCGTCGCCGAGGGCGAGGATGTGCCGAAGGGCGGCGGCCGCCAGATGATCGGCAAGACCTATTCCGTCGCCGGCAAGCGCTATACGCCTTACGACAAGCCCCTCGGTTATACCGCCGTGGGTACCGCGTCCTGGTATGGCGAGGCCTTCCATGGCCGCCGCACCGCCAATGGCGAGGTCTATGACCGCCACGGCATCAGTGCCGCCCATCCGACGATGCCGCTGCCGGCCTATGCCCGCGTCACCAACATGCTCAACAACCGGTCGATCATCGTGCGGGTGAACGATCGCGGCCCCTATCACGGCGGCCGCCTGATGGACGTGTCGCAGAAGACCGCCGAGGCGCTCGCCTTCCGCCATCTCGGAACGGCGCGGATCAAGCTCGAATATCTCGGTCAGGCTTCGCTCGCCGGCTCCGACGACAAGCTGCTGCTGGCCACGCTGCGCACGGACGGCCAGCCGGCCGCCATCCCCGGCACCAGCGCCCGCACCATGGTCGCGAGCGCGACGCCGGTCGCCAGTGCCCGCTCGCAGAGCGCCGATCTCGACGAGGGCCAGCCCGAGCCAGCACCGGCTCCCGCCCCGGTGGCACGCGCCTATGCGCCGGCCGCTCCGGTTTCGCAGGGTTTCGCGACCGCCTCCGAGCCCTCGCGTCCGGTCCCCCAGATGGTCTCGACCGTCAGCACAGAGCCCGTGGGCGGCGTGCCCGTACGCGGCGTCAAGCTGCCGCCCAGCCGCCCCTTCGATCTCGATACCATCGCCAATGCCGCCACGCCCGTGACGATTCCTGCCGGGATCCGTACCACGCTTCCGCCCAGCCGCTCGACGGTGGCGAGCCTGTTCGCGGCGCCCGATCGCGCCCCGACCGAGCGCTTCGCCGCGTCGCACCCGCTGAACCGGGCCCTCGTCCCGCAGAACCTGCAGCCTCTCTCCGGTCGCTGAGCGGGCCTTGACCGGGCGGCCCCGGCTCTGCTTCAGATCGGGCATGACGATGTCCGGCAGCAGCAGGGAAGAGGATTACGCCCGCAGGCAGGCCCGCACGGGCCCGGGCCGATGGCTTCGTCTCGCCGTGGCTGTCGTCCTTGCCGCCGCTGCGACCGTTCCAGCCGCACGGGCGCAATCCTTCCAGTCCGCCGCGCCCTATGCGGTGCTGCTCGATTCCGCCAGCGGCACGGTGCTCTACGAAAAGGCCGCGGATGAACTGATGGCGCCGGCGAGCATCGCCAAGATCGCGACCGCGCTCGTCGCCTTCCAGGAGATCGCCCAGGGCCGGCTGACCCTCGACAGCGAGATCGCCATCTCCGAGAACGCCTGGCGCAAGGGCGGCGGTGTCTCCGGCGGCTCGACCATGTTCGCGCAGCTCAACAGCCGGGTGAAGCTCTCGGACATCCTCCAGGGCATCATCGTCCAATCCGGCAACGACGCTTCGATCGCGCTCGCGGAGGCGGTGGCCGGCGACGAGGCGACCTTCGCGCGCATCATGACGGAACGGATGCGCGGGCTCGGCTTCACCCGCTCGGTCTTCCGCAACGCCACGGGCATGGGCGACCCGCAACAGAAGGTCACGGCCCGCGAGATGGCGCTGCTCGCCGACCACATCGTCAAGACCTATCCCGATCACTACCGGATCTTCGGCCAGCGCGAATTCACCTGGAACAAGATCAAGCAGCAGAATCGCAACCCGCTGCTGACGATGGATATCGGCGCGGACGGGCTGAAAACCGGCAACATCGACGAATCCGGCTACGGCCTCGTCGGTTCGGCCGTCCAGAACGGCCAGCGGCTGATCGTCGTGGTCAACGGGCTCAAGACCGGCCGGGAGCGCGCCAGCGAGGCGCGCAAGCTGCTCGAATGGGGGTTCCGCGCCTTCGAGGCCCGCCGCGTTTTCGAGGCGGGCGAGATCGTCGGCGAGGCGAGCGTTTTCGGCGGTGAGAAGGGTCGCGTCGCCCTCAAGGCCAAGGGTCCCGTCAGCCTGCTGCTGCCGCGCGGCAGCAGCGAGCGGCTGACCGCGCGCATCGTCTATCGCGGGCCGCTGACGGTGCCCGTGCAGGAGGGCGCCGAGGTCGCGCGGCTGCTCGTGACGCGCGGCGAGGTCAAGACGCTCGACATCCCGCTCTATGCCGCCGAGAGCGTCCAGCCGGGCACGCTGCAGCGCCGGGCACTCGACGCGCTGATGGAGGCGGCGACCGGCTGGGTCCGCAAGGCGATGGGCCGCAGTTGAATCCCGGACCGGCAGCGGGGCGCTTCATCACGCTCGAAGGCGGGGAGGGGGCCGGCAAGTCCACGCTGGCGCGCGCGCTCAAGGAGAGCGCGCAACAACTCGGTCTGCAGGTCACGCTGACGCGCGAACCGGGGGGCTCGCCCAAAGCGGAGGCGATCCGAGAGGTCATCCTCTCGGGTGGCGTGCGCCAGCATGGCCCCTTCGCCGAGGCGCTGATGTTCTCGGCGGCGCGCATCGACCATATCGACCGCCTGATCCGGCCCGCTCTCGCCCGCGGTGACTGGGTCATCTGCGACCGCTTCATCGATTCGACCCGGGCCTATCAGGGCACGCTCGGCAAGGTCGACGCCGCCCTGCTGGCCGAACTCGAGGCCGTCACCGTCGACGGGCTGGTCCCCGATCTGACGCTGATCCTCGATCTCGACCCCGCGATCGGACTGGCCCGCGCCGCGCGACGCCGGGCGCCCGACGAGGCGGTCGACCGTTTCGAGGGCGAAGCGCTCGCCTTCCACCGCACGCTGCGGCAAGCCTATCGCGACATCGCCGCCGCCGAACCGCAGCGCTGCGTCGTGCTCGACGGGCAGCTGCCGCCGGCGGCGCTGGCCCAGGCGGCCTGGACGGCGATCCGCGCACGGCTGCCGGCGCCGCAGCCCGCCTGAATGGACCGGCTTGCCCTGCCGCGTCGCGCGGCCCAAAAGACCGGGCGAGCCGCGACCGAGGAGCGACCATGCTGCCCACCACCGACGAGCCGGACCGGCTTCCCAGCGCCCCGCATCCGCGCGAGACGCTGGCGCTGATCGGCCACGAGGCGCAGGAGCAGGCGTTTCTCACGGCGCTGGCCTCCGGCCGGATGCATCACGGCTGGCTGCTGGGCGGGCCGGAAGGGATCGGCAAGGCCAGCTTCGCCTATCGCGCCGCGCGCTTCGTCCTGGCCGCGGGTGACCCGGCCGGCCGCGCCGCGACCGCGACCTCGCTCGCCATGCCCGAGCAAGACCCCGCGACGCGCCGGATCATGGCGCAGTCCCATCCCGATCTTCATCTGCTGCGCCGCATCCCGAAGCCGGACGGCAAGAGCTACACCAGCAACATTCCCGTCGATGCCGTCCGCCGCGTGCTCGACCGCTTCGGCGCCAGTGCGGCGGAAGGTGGCTGGCGCGTCTGCATCGTCGATTCGGCCGAGGACATGGACCGCTCGGCCGCCAACGCCCTGCTTAAGCTGCTCGAGGAGCCGCCGCCGCGCGCGCTGTTCCTGATCGTCGCCCATGCGCCGGGACGGATGCTCCCGACGATCCGTTCGCGCTGCCGGCTGATGACCTTCGCCGCGCTGGAGGAATCTCAGGTGGCGCAGGCCGGCGAGATGGCGCTGGAGCGGATGGGCGGGCCCTTCGACGCCTCCGCCATCCGTCGCGCCGCCCGCCTCGCCGACGGCTCGGTGCGACGCGCCCTGACCTATGTCGATCCCGAGACGCTGGCGCTGGTGGAAGCGGTGCGGGCGCGGCTGGATGCACTGCCGCGGCTCGACCTCACGGCGCTGATGGCGCTGGCCGAGGATGTCGCGGGCAAAGCCGGCGAGGGGGACTTCGCCATTCTGATCGAGACGGTGCAGAGCTGGCTCTCGGACCATCTCCACGCGCATGCTGCAGCGCAACCGGCGCGTCTTGCACCGCTGGCGGAGGTATGGGACAAGCTGGGGGCAGCGGCCCGCGACGTCGAAACCTACAATCTCGACCGCCGCCCGCTGGTGATGACCCTGTTTCATGATCTGTCGGATGCGGTTGCCCGCTCGCGCGCAGCGTGAAGCGAACCTCCGGATCGACGATGGCGACCGCCCCGAAATTCTATCTGACGACCGCGATCCACTACACCAATGGGCCGCCGCATATCGGCCACGCCTATGAGATGGTGGCCTCCGACGCGATCGCGCGCTTCAAGCGGCTCGACGGCTTCGACGTCTTCGCCATGACCGGCACCGACGAGCATGGCCAGAAGGTGCAGCGCACCGCCGCCCAGAACGGCCAGTCGCCGAAAGAGTTCGTCGATGGAATCGCCGGCCGCTTCCAGGAGATGGAGCAGCGCCTGAACTGCGCCTTCGACCGTTTCATCCGCACCACCGACGCCGACCACCTGCCCTCGACGCAGGAGCTGTGGCGGCGGATGGAGGCCAATGGCGACATCTACCTGTCGAAATATGCCGGCTGGTATTCGATCCGCGACGAGGCCTTCTATGCCGAGGAGGAGACCACGCTCCTGGCCGACGGCACGCGCCTGGGCGGGCAGGGGACGCCGGTCGAATGGGTCGAGGAGGAAAGCTATTTCTTCCGTCTCAAGGCCTATCAGGAGCGCCTGCTGAAGCTCTACGAGGAGGTGCCGGACTTCGTCTCGCCGTCCACCCGCCGCAACGAGATCGTCTCCTTCGTCAAGGCCGGGCTCGAGGACCTCTCGATCAGCCGCACCACCTTCGACTGGGGCCTCCCGGTTCCCGGCGACCCGAAGCATGTGATGTATGTCTGGGTCGACGCGCTCAACAACTACTTGACCGGCACGGGCTTTCCCGATCCGGAGAGCCCGCGCGCGCATTACTGGCCGGCCGATGTCCACATCATCGGCAAGGACATCGTCCGCTTCCACACCGTCTACTGGCCGGCCTTCCTGATGTCGGCCGGGCTGCCCTTGCCCAGGCGCGTCTTCGGCCACGGCTTCCTGCTCTCCAAGGGCGAGAAGATGTCGAAGTCGCTCGGCAACGTCGTCGACCCCTTCGGACTCGCGGATGCCTATGGCGTCGATCAGCTGCGCTATTTCTTCCTGCGCGAGGTCTCCTTCGGCCAGGACGGCAATTACAGCCATGACGCCATCGTCGGTCGCATCAATGCCGACCTCGCCAATGATCTCGGCAATTTGGCGCAGCGCTCGCTCTCGATGATCGCCAAGAACTGCGAGGGCAGGGTGCCGTCCTGCGGCGCGCTGAACGAGGGCGACCAAGCCATGCTGGCGCTGGCAGACGCTGCGCTCGGCAAGGCGCGCGAGGCCATGACGGACTTCGCTCTGCATGTCGTGCTGTCGGAGATCTGGGCCGTGGTGGCGGAGGCCAACCGCTATTTCGCCGCCAACGAGCCCTGGCGCCTGTCCAAGACCGACCCCGAGCGGCGCGACACCGTGCTCTATGTCACCGCCGAGGTGCTGCGACAGGTCGCGATCCTGGTCCAGCCGGTGATGCCGTCCTCGATGGCCAAGCTGCTCGATCTCCTCGGCGTGCCCGCGGAGAAGCGCGATTTCGCCGCGCTGGGCGAGGGCGGTCGTCTGGAATCCGGCACGGCCCTGCCGGCACCGAGCGGCATCTTCCCGCGCTATGTCGAGCCCGAAGGCGGCGAGGCCGCCTGATGCTGATCGACACCCACTGCCATCTCGATTTCCCCGATTTCGCCGAGGAGCTCGAGGCCTACGTCGCCCGCGCCGAAGCGGCCGGCGTCGGCCGCATGGTGACGATCTCGACGCGTGTGGCGCGGTTTCCCGCCTATGCGGCGATCGCCGAGCGCTTTGCCTCCGTCTGGTGCAGCGTCGGCACGCATCCCCATGGCGCACATGAGGAACTGGACGTCACCGCCGAGCAGCTCGTAGCGCTCTCGGCCCACCCGCGCTGCGTCGCCATCGGCGAGGCGGGACTCGACTATCACTATGACAAGAGCCCGCGCGAGGCGCAGGCCCAGGGGTTGCGCGTCCACATCGCGGCGGCGCGCATCACCCAGCTGCCGCTCGTCATCCATGCCCGCCAGGCCGATGACGACATGATCGCGATCCTGCGGGAGGAAATGGGGAAGGGCGCCTTCCCTGCCATCCTGCACTGCTTCACCGCCGGCGAAGCGCTGGCGATGACGGGCGTCGAACTCGGGCTCTACGTCTCCTTCTCGGGGATCCTGACCTTCAAGACCTCCGAGGAGTTGCGCCGCATCGCCCGGATGGTGCCGAAAGAGCGCCTGCTGGTCGAGACCGACGCGCCCTATCTCGCCCCCGTCCCGTTCAGGGGCAAGCGCAACGAGCCGGCCTATGTCGTTGAGACGGCTAAGGTTCTCGGCGACGCGCTGGGGCTGTCCTTCGACGAGGTCGCAGCCCTGACCACGGCCAATGCCCGCCGCTGCTACTGGAAGATGGACCACGCCGCGCCGCTCGCGCAGGTCGCCTGAGGACGCCGCCATGAGCCTGACGGTGACGATCCTCGGCTGCGGCTCGTCCGGTGGCGTGCCGCGTCCGGCTCTCGGCTGGGGCGATTGCGACCCCACGGAGCCCAAGAACCGCCGCCGCCGCTGCTCGATCCTGGTCGAACGCGACGGCCCGTCCGGAACGACCCGGCTGCTCGTCGACACCTCGCCGGACCTGCGCGAACAGCTGCTGGATGCCGGCGTCACGCATCTCGATGCCGTGCTGTTCAGCCATGACCATGCCGACCACACCCATGGCATCGATGATCTGCGCGCCCTGGTGCTGCACAACCGCAAACGCGTCACCGTCCATGCCGACGCCCGGACACAGACCTCGCTGACACGGCGCTTCGGTTATCTGTTCGAGACGCCGCCCGGCAGCGATTACCCGGCGATCCTCGACATGCGGCCGCTGGCGGACGGCCAGCCGCTGACGATCACCGGCGCCGGCGGTGCGATCGAAGCGCTGCCACTGGCTGTCCAGCACGGTCCGAATTACGAGGCGCTCGGCTTCCGCTTCGGCGATGTCGGCTATGTGCCCGATGTCAGCCTGATGCCGCAGGCAGCCAGGGCGGCGCTCGCCGGACTCGACGTCCTGATCCTCGACTGCCTGCGCGAGACGCCGCATTCGAGCCATTTCAGCCTCGGTGAGGCGCTGGAGACGATCGCAGAGCTCAAGCCGCGCCGCGGCGTGCTGACCAATCTCCACGCCGATCTCGATTACAACCGCCTTCGCAACAGGTTGGAGCCCGGGATTGATGTGGCTTTCGATGGCATGAGGATCAGCGTCTAGCCCGCGCGTCAACGAAACGAACCCGCCCCGGCATCGGTTTTGGTTCCATAATATGTCTTATGCGAATCGGGGATGGGGGCTCGCGGGGGTGTTGCCCGACGTGATCTGTAGCCCAAAGTACGGACGTTTAGCCCAAAGCTTTGCGCCGTGTCGCCCAAAGCGTGGTTGCGCAACTCGGTGTTAGACATCGCCTCTCCCTTCTCACGATCGGGACGCAAGCCTCGCACAAGCTTCAGATGGTAATCCGCGTGCCTCGATTCGTGGAGGACCACGGTGACGACCTACGCGGGCATTCGAGGTGAGCCGAGAGCGGCAAGCGATATCGAGAGCGGGCAATCCGGCGACGCGAACGAATGCGTCGGCGGAATTCTTGTCCAAGCCTCCCACGAGGGCGTGAACTATGAGGTGCGTCGGCGGATCATCCCCGGGCGCGTCGACGACAAGATCGGCTCGTGGTTGCCACGCCCCGGTCATGCCGAGGCGTCTACGCCGACCCGGGCGGCCAAATCGAAGAGAGCGAGTTGGCGCCGACCTGACCTGATCCGAGGTTCGGATGTGCGCAAGGTGCGCGTGCGAGGCAGTACGCGTTACACCGCCGACATCCCAGTGACGCGGCTGAACGGGAAACTCGTCTCCGCCGAGAATCTTCTTCAAGCCGACTTCGTTCTCGTGACGGACGCGCAAGACGCCGATGTCGTCGGAATGAGATCGCAACCGCTGACCATCGAGATCACCGTCGATGGTCGTAAACGAAAATGGATCCCGGACTACCTGATCGAACGCTCTACGGGGCCGCGGGAACTCGTCGATGTCGAGTTCCTGTCTCGGCTTCGCCCCAGCGATTTGACGGAGCGAGATCGGATGCGGCGGCGACTGGCGGCTCGCGACGCGGCGGCGTGTGAGGCCGGATATCGCCATCGGGTCGTCACCGAGCAAGAAATTCGCATCGAGCCAATGCTCTATAATGCGAAGCTCATCCATCGCCACCACGGTCCGTTTTTCGATCAAGCTCTGCTGCTGAAAGGGATCATGGCGGTTGCGAGATTGAATTGCGGCTCGTCTATCGCCGACTTGGGCGACGCGCTGGGCAAACCGCAGTTCGCGTTGGCGCTTTGCATTCGCCTGGATAGGCTTGGGCATATTCGCCTTGATCGAAGCGCAAAGTTCAGCCGCAACACTCGATTTTCGCTCGTCGAAGCGCCCTGCTCCGGAGCGCATCTCCGATGAGAAGCTTGGCCCCTCCCCGCCTTACCGTCGGCAGCAAGGTTCGTCTCCATGGCCGCGCATACATTGTCGGCGAGATGGCCGGTGCGGGCCGGGTCTTCACCGCGGCCGATGACGGGACGGAGATGTCGCTTGGGATTGGTCGTCAGATCGAGCTGGTACGCAGCGAGGAATTGACCTCCGATGCTCGCTACATGGCGCTGCCACCGGCCGTGCTCGAAAACCTCAAACGGGATTTGGGTTCGTTTACCGACGCCCAGCGCTTCGAGGCGATGGCAAGGTACGAATACGTCAAAGCCATCAAGGGCCTGCCTGTCGCTCACCGGGACAAGAGTGAATTCGTGATCCCGACCATCGAATCGACCGCTCAAACAGAGAGAGGGCGTCTCGTTTCGACCCCGACGTTTCGAACGGCACGCCGTTGGTACGTGATTTGGGTCGTCGCGGGCTACGATCTCCGAGCGTTGATTTCGAATCTGGCAGCATGCGGGCGTCGCGAGCCGCGCTACGAGCCGTGGGTGTATGAGGAAGTCCACAAGGCGATAGACGAAGTTTATGCAACAGAGCTGAAGGGCAGTATCCGGCAGACACTACTTCGCGCACGGAAACTCATTCGGCTCAGGGCTGATCGCGACGGTTTGACCCTTCCGGGCTTGAGCTATCAAGTCATCGGCCGGAACGTCGTCGAAACCGAAATCGCCAAACGCGGAGCGTGGGACATCCTAGTCAGGCGTGAAGGGCGAGCCGAGGCTGAACGCCTTCTTCGGTTCCAGGGTGCGGGTCCTCCCGGAGAATATCCTCTCGGTGAGGTGGAGGCGGACCACACGACGATCGACCTGATGATCTCAGAACGCGGCGTGGTGCTCGGTCGGCCCTATCTGACCGTTCTGATCGATCGTTACTCGCGAATGATAATAGGATTCTGCATCTCTTTCGAGCCGCCCTCGTGGGTTTCTGTGATGGAAGCGCTACGCCATGCTGTTTATTCGAAAGAAGACGAGCTGAAGCATTGGGCGGAGTACAGCGAGGTAGCTTTTGTCTTCTCGTGGGAGGCGCTCGGCGCGCCGGATTTATTGATAACGGATCAGGGGCTCGAGTTTCTCTCAGCCTCGATGGCTGCAACCGAGTCCGCACTCCGGATGCGCCACATTCAAGTCCCTCGGGCTAGTGGCGACAAGAAGGCAAAGGTCGAGAGCCATTTCGACAGCCTCAATCGGGCGATCCTTCATCGATTGCAAGGAAGCACCTTTTCAAACGTTACGAAGCGAGGGAAATATCGCTCCGAAGAGCATGCCATCTTTTCTCTCGACGACATCCGCTATCTCGTCACGCGTTGGGTCGTCGATGGTTATAATCGAGAAGTCCATCCGACGACGGGCAGAATTCCAGCAGAGGCATGGCGCGAAGGCATGGATCGGGCGGGGCTCAAGCTGGCCCCTCCTCCCCGCGAAATATTTGCTCCGCTGGTTGGAAAGGTTCTGCCGCGCAAGCTTCGCAAAGAAGGGGTGCGCTACAACAATCTGCGTTGGAACTCGAACGCATTTCAGGCGCTGCGGGCACGTATCGGCACGTCCTGCGACGTCGTGATCCGTATCGATCCTCTGGATCTGCGGACGGCTTATGTCCTCGACCCTGATGAACATGTCTGGATCAAAGGCGATCTTATTGCGGAACGGGCCGTGGAGCACTTGACGCTCAGCCAGTACGAGCATCTGAGGCAAAAGCTGGACGAGGCGAAGGAAACCGACCCGGACTACGAACTTAAATTGGCACAGGGAAGCCAGGCGCTGTGGGACTTCGTGGACAAGCGCATGGAGGAAAAGGGGATCGTTCCGAAGCACGTTTCGGCATTCATCACTTCGAAAACGCGAGCCGCGGAGCACGTCCACGGCGTGCGCAAAAGTGCCGCGGATAGCAACGGGCCCATCAAGTCCCATGACATAGACGGCCCCGTGCTTTCCCCGCCGCCGGACCCACGAGGCCCCTACCGCGAAACTGTTCTGCGGACTCCAAACCCCTACCCTGCTCCCGATTCTGAAGGGCGATACCCGGGCGAGCGCGTCGGCAAGCTTCTTCCGGCCATCTCGCCCTCGGCCGAACCGCCGTCGACGGTCCCCGTTGGGCCGTCTGGAGCCTTTGCTGGTCGCCATAACGCGCGTCGCTAACGCGGAGGACTTAGGATGCCCGTGTCATCGATTGCGCTTGAAAGCACGACACGCATCGGAACTTGGGGTCAACGGTCACTCGCGGACCGCCTCGCGCACGTTGGTCATTACATTGCGATGACCCCTAGTCTCACCGAATCCTGCGAGTTCATTCGGTCGCAGATGTCCGCATATGGCACCGCCCCTGAGGGAACGATCTCCTTCCTTCTCGGAGAGACCAGAGCTGGAAAAACGACGGCAATCGATCAGATTATCGCTGAGACCTCCGATGCTGTCGGCGGCGTGATCGTGACCCGTGACAGCGACGACAGATCAAGCGAGGCGCTCGTCTCGGTCGAAGTGATGACACCGACCGGTGTCGAACGCCCCATCTTCAAGGTATTCGTACCCGTCGGCCCGACCTTCAATAACTTACTGGCTGACGTTTTGCTCGCATTGGGAATCAAACTTCCCCGAAGCGCGACGTTCGCTCAGCGCCAACTCGCTCTGGGACGCCAGCTCAGAGAACAGAAAACGCAGCTCATAATCTTCGATGATACTCAGCACATATGCGAGAAGGGTAAGCTTAGTGCTGCCTACGATGCGTCGGAGGTATTCAAGGTTCTAGCGAAGGTCGCTCGAGCGCAGGTGCTGTGCGCGGGCCTTGAGCATACCATTGAGATCAAGGACGCCAACCCTCAGGTTAAGTGGCTAGGTGGAGAGACACATGTCGTTCGCCCCCACCAGCCAACGGCGCGCGTTGACACAGACCTTGCGCGGTTCTGCCTCACCATGAATGAAATACTGCCCTTTGATCGCCCCTCTTATCTCGATAGACCGGATGTATTTCTCCCGCTCTCCATCCTCTGCGAGGGATATGAGGGACGAATTGCTGTCCTAATTCACGCTGCGGTCAAATATGCAATCGAGAAAAATTATCCATGCCTCGATCGTCAAGCATTCACAATGTACTTGCGACATCGACATGGCGTTTCTGATCGAGACAATCCCTTCGAGATGACTGCCGAAGAACTTGAGCGTTTCCCCGAGATCATGGCGGCGGCGCAGAAGGATCGTATGGTTGTTGCAGATAAACGGAGATCGCGAGGAATGCGTCGCCGCCAATCATCCGGACGCCGCGGACAGTGAGCGGAAACCCGCATAAAGCTTGGCTGGGTCCAGCTTGGGCACCCGACCCCGCTGAGCCTTGGCTCCCGCCTCGGTGGGCACCGACCCTGTATGACGACGAGCCTCTTCATGGCTTATATCTGCGGCTATGTGACAGCAATGGGATCGCCCGAGCAGGTGTGATGGCAGCACTGACGGCGGTAAGCGTCAGCCGCGTCAGGAACGGTGTGGATCTCTCTGCACTCGAGCGAATTTCGCGATGTCCACTGCCTGAGTTGCATAGGGTTGCGTATCGCGGTGGTCGTGGCAAAACGCTTGAGATCCGCGGCCACCGCCTGGAGAAGGGCAACTTTGTGGACACGAGCTTTCGTCGTGCGTGTCCAGAGTGCCTTGAGGAAGCTGGGTATCACCGTTTCTGGTGGGACATCGCGTTGATCACGAGCTGTCCGAAACATAGAAAGTACCTGATCGCTCATTGCGGGTGTGGCAGCCGCCTTTCTTGGCGCAGTGGCTTGCTTCGTGGATGCGAGGAATGCGCGAGGGATAATCTGCCGTCCGCCCGGGACGTCGAGGATGACGATTTACTCGCGTTCGACGCCTGGATCCTCAGTCGTTTCAATCATCAACCGTCGATCGATCCCGATTGCCCGCTGAAGAGTCTTCCAATCGCCAGGGCCGCGGAGCTGCTGGAGCGATTGGGTGGCATAGATATGCTGGGGCATGACGCTCCATTCGAAGCGCGCGGTGGCCTGGATACGGGCCCGGCATCGATGCGAGCGAGAGGCTTCCTACTCTTTCAACGGCGTCAAGTTAGCGCAACATTACGCAGATATGGCATCGGCCCGGCGCGTTGGCTACATCAAATACTATCAGGTGACGATGAAGGCAGCTCTCTGGAAACAGAGTGGGATGTGGATTTAGAGTTCTCAGACATCGATAGTTTGAGAGAATATATTTGGGAGCGAACGGGTTCTAAGAAGCGGACAAGAATACGAGTTCGACATTTTTTGTCCTTCGATGACGCAGTCGGAAACTGTGAACATCTGAGGCCTTTTGTGGCAAAGGATCAGTCTGTGACGGCTGAGCCGAGAGCGGAGAATTTCATTGATGGGATCACCCACGCCCTGATGTAATCTCGATGCTCGCACCATTCCCCGTCGCGTACGCGAGGTATGGCGCGCGCTTTTACCCTCCCCTTCTAAACTCGGGAACGCGGTTCCTCGATAGCTACAAGCCGTTCAAGCTCCGCAGCGCCGACGCGGCGGCGATCCACCAATGCGTCTGCGACTGCGAGCACGCGCGGCCTTGCCTTGTCGATCAGGTCGCATGCTCGCTCCATTTGCCTCGCCAGGACGGATTCGACGCGGGTTCGCAACTCGGATGAAAACGTGAGGGTCCGAACCAGGTCGGTCTCGTCGTCCGCCGCAAGGTAGGCCAACCCCGATCCAAGGCCGAGCGAGGCTTCGAGCCTTGTCGCTTCCAGCGTGGCAAGGTGAAGATCGCTATGCCTCGCTCCTCCCTGTCCCGACCGCTCTCCGAGGATAATCTGCTCCGCAGCCAAGCCAGCCAAGAGCGTACAGATCCGGTCTAGGACCGACTTCGCCGTCGTGGCTTCCGGCGGACCGTCTAGTAACCGAACGCCGCCCAGGCCCTGGTAGCCATCGCGGATTTCGCCACGATCCCGGATCTCCACGTACTCGATGAGCCGCCCCAACTGGATCAGCGCTACCGTATGCCCGGCCTCATGGACCGCCATCCGATAGAAGAGATCGGGCGGGAGCGCGAAGGTCCCCGGAAGCGCTCCTTCAAGATCACCAGTCGTCATCGGCCGTCTAGCCCGGCGCGCCAGCCGGCGTCCATCGCGGACCAGCCTCTCAATCTCGGCGCCGCTCCACTTCTCCGTCCGATCGACGACGTTTGAGAGGTCCTCGCCGGCCAGTGCGCCTGCGAGATGCCAGCGGAGAATACCTTCGCGCGCCCCCTCGTCCGGGAGCGGGATTCGAATGTGCCGATCCAAACGTCCTGGGCGAACGAGAGCTTCATCAAGTCTCTCAGGATCGTTGCATGCCCCGACGACAATTACGCCGGGGCGCCCCTCGGCTCCGTCGATGCACTCAAGAAGGGCCGATACGACTTGGATATGGTACTCCGCGTTATTGCCGCTGAATCGATCGCGGGCCCCCACGGCATCGATCTCGTCGATGAAAATGATGCTCGGGGCTTTCTGGCGGGCTTCGTCGAAGGCTTCCCGCATGGATTTGAGCATCTCTCCCAGGTGCCCGGAGCTCTGCCATCGAGCGATCGAGCCTAAGACAAGATGGACGCCGCAGGTGGCGGCGAGCGCGCGGGCGAAAGTGGTTTTTCCGCTTCCGGGCGGACCGCTCAGCAGCATGCCACGGTCGACGTCAGCCCAGTCGATTGCGTTGTTGCGCCAGTCGTCGAGATCGGTCGCGAGCTCCAGCGCCCAGACCGCCGCCTCGCCGAAACCGTGAAGATCTTCCACTCGCGCTCGATTGACTGGTCTCTCGATGCTCGCCGCGTGGAGCTTCCGGATCGTCTCGATGGACTGGTCGACGGGCCGTCGACGTCGAAGGTGAGCCAAGATGAGCGCAAGCGGGAGGGTCGAGAGCTCCTGCGCTGCCTCGTCGGAGAGCCGCTGCCTCAGACACAGGCGCACGGCCGCTTGGAGTTGTCTCGGCGACGGACCGGACAGCGTGGTGATCTCATCGATCGAAGCAAGAACGGGCCTGGGAACCTCGGCAAGATCGCGCGCGAAAATGATCAGGCGCTCGTGGTGAAGCGGGTGCTCACGTGATTTCCGCATGAGATTGAAATGGTCGGCGGCCGCGATCAACTTGGTCTTCTCGAAATCGAAAAATGCGCGCGGATCCGGTTCCCGGAACGCCACTTCCCCGGCCTCCCGGTACTCGTCGATGATCGCGCCATCGGGCACGACGGCGACGACCGAAAAGGCGCCGTGGCTCTCGGTATGCAGACGGCAATGCCGGACCAGATCACAATAGGCCAGGAAGCGGGGCAGTGATTGCGTCAGCCTCGCACGATCCTGCTTTCTAAGAGATGTCCATCGCATCCGGGAGGATTCCACTTCTCAAGCGTTGTCGGGCTTAGTTCGACGCGGCGTCTTCGGCGGCCATCGTCATTCGGGATCGGAGTCTGACGAGCGTGGCAACGAGGAGCCGAGGCGGGTAGCGATCCTGGCGCCGGTTGCGGGTTTGAAGCCGATTTCCCGGAGCGCTTCACCGAAAGTTTTCGGTATCCGCACCACTTCGATGAGACGCCAGAGGTCATCGAGTGAAACGACGATGAGATTCGGATCGCCATCCGACGCGGCGGTCATCATTCCAGTGCGGTCTAACTCTGTCAGCGCAGCGAAACCTGCGTCACGGTCGCCCGCAAGAACGGCAGCTCGCGCGCGAGCAAAAATCGTGTTGGTCATTGTCCACTCCACTTTCTGCCATCGATCATCGAGAAAGGCGGCCCCTTCAGGGGCGCCCCCGAGCGACCAGCGACACGGTGTCGTCCAACCGATGGCTCCTCCGGAGCCCAGGACGGCGCAGAACTCCATGCTGGCACCCCGAGCAGCGAATGTGATTCGACGAATCCTTGTCCTGAGACACATAGCGTAGATGTCCCAATCGAGACAATAGTGTCTTTAGAAGGACTCAATCGCCTCTCTGAGTACCATATTGTTGACACGATGGATTCGCGCCGGGCCGCGTGCCATTCCAAGCGAATGGTTGCGAGCGCGAAGCTATTGAAGGCGGCCAGACTGGCGCTCGGTTTGAATCTCGACGAGATCGCCGCGGCCGCCGGTATCGACCGCAGGACGGTAAGCCGGGTCGAAAGCCGTCTTCCCGGTCAGAAGGCGTTGGGGAGCGCCGTCGAGATCGAGCGCGCCCTTGAGCGCATGGGCGTTATTTTCTTGAAGGCCGCCGACGGTCAGGGCGAAGGGTTTCGCCTGCCAATGGACGATCGATAGACGGAGACGGGACTCTATCGCTGATTGGGGCGGCTGCTGGGTGGCCAGTTCAGCCGCGTTCCTGCCGGATCCGATCCGCCATTGAGGTGATGCCGTCGAATTCATCGGCTAAGCCGGTGAACGCATACGGGTTGAGAAAGCACCCGTCCCAGAGACCTTCGCGATCGCGGGCTTCAAGTCCAGAGTCCGAACAGACCGATCGCCAGTTCTCCCCGATCGTTTGAAGCTGCCGAATTACGATCTCCACGGCCTCTGTCCCGGAAACACCGAACTGAGACGCTGCCGCGAGACATCCCCCAATCCGACTCATCCGGTCGTTCCCGAAAATCAACATCGCCTGGGAGGCCTCCTGACCGGACCGCATTTGCGGGCAAATATCGTAGGCGGGTGTTAGCGACAGGTGTGTCCCATTCCAGAAGGCAGCGTGATTGCGGGCATGATCGTCAGTGTTCCCGACGAGAACGTTGAACACGAGCCTGGCGAATAACTCCCGGAGTGTCGGCTTGGGATCGATGAAACGAACGCGGATCTCGCGAGCGAGATCTTCATAGCTGGCGTAACGCGCGGTCATCTCGTCGAGACCAAGGATAGTTAGAGCCGAGACCATATGCCTTCGATACCAGTTGTCGTCCGACTGGTGTCGATCGAAGCGGTCGACGAGGAGAACCGCTTTCCCGCCGTTGTTCACCAGATTCACGGGGGCGACATTCAGGCCGCTTAGCGAAGCCAACCGCATCGTGACGAACTCGGCCTTCACCACATCATGCCGATCCGTTGCGGACGTGAACTTCGCGATAGCCGGCCTTCCATCGACTTCTACGGTCACCTTTGGACGAGCGCCTCCCGCCGCACAGCGATATCGTATCAGGAGCCTGAGATGACGGGGCAGCGGCCGCCCAGCGTCGACGAGACCTACGCCAACGCCAATCTCCGCCAACGGGCCGTCCGAGGGAGCACGGCTGATGTAGGTGGCGTCAGATATTTGGAAGTCGATCGCGCCTATCCTGTCAGAGCCGCTCTCTAGCAGGACGTTCAGCTCGTTCATCTCGGCGAAGTCGAGCTCCGAATGTTGCGAACTCGCGATCACCCGGCGGCCCCATGAATCCGGCGCAGCGTCGCGAATGGCCCCAGGAAGCGTCGCTCCGGCGGGGAACGGGAGCGCTCCGGGCTGCAATGGCAGTTCCGGAAGATAAAGAGGAATCGCGTCTGCTCGATCCTGATACGAAGCGTGATACGAAAACGATGTGCCGTGAGCGCACTCGACGAGACAACCCGCGATGACCGGTCCAGTCTCTCCGCGCAACCAGGTCCAGACTTGAACACGGGCAGTAGATGCCATGTCGTTGGCTTCGCTTCTTCGATTCGCGGGGGGCCGGTTCACTGTCGTCCCTTTCGACCCCGAGCTGTGCATTATAGCTTCCAGATTCTGTCGGTTACGTAAGATTCGCGCAGGTTACGAACCGGGCAACGCGTAGATCGCAACGGATGAACGAGATTCGATGAGTGATTCAATCCGCGACGTCGTCTTCATCTCCCACGCGACACCCGAGGACAACGAGTTCGTCAAGTGGCTTGGGAGCCGCCTCATCGGTCTAGGCTACAATGTTTGGGCGGACGTGTTCGAACTTAAGGGTGGGACACCGTTCTGGAGGAACATCGAAGATGCGATCCGCACCCGGGCCCTGAAGGTGATCTACGTTGCGTCGACGGCCAGCGTGAGTCCAAACCGGAAAGGTGTCCGTGATGAGTTGGCGGCGGCAGAAGCGGTCGGGAAGAAGCAGAAGGACGTGGAGTTCGTCATCCCTGTCCGCGTCGACAAAGTCGACTTTAATGACTTCCCGATCTCTGTCGTACAATTGAATGCTCTGGACTTTTCCTCCGGGTGGGGAGGAATGCTGCCCAAGCTCATCGAGACCTTGGAGAAGGCAGGCGTTCCAACGAATCCGTCCAAAATCGATGAGCGCATGGCATTCTGGAGGGCCCGGACCAGTCGCGATGTGCCAACAGTCGAGATTGGTCCGGAGACGTTGCTCACCAACCTTCTACCCATCAAAGCACTTCCGCAGCAGATCAGCTTCTACGCATTCAACGGTCCCAACACTGCGATCAAATCCACGTTGGATTCGACTGGAATCCCGTACACACAATTCGCGCGGTTGATCATCTCCTTCGCTGATATTGCCGAGTTGCAGTCCAAGATGCCGCCCCAATTCACACTGTCGTTGGACAAGCGGATCGATCTGACCAAGTTTCTCCATGGCCCGAAAGGCAAGGAGACGGCGCCAGAGTGGCGCGAGGCCCGAAACATTCTTAGCAATCTAATCCGCCGCCACGTCGAGCAATTCCTCGTCGCCAGAGGCCTCGAAGTGTTCGAACGGTCGAGCGGCAGCGCATTCTACTTTCCACTTGGCCTGATCGAGAGCGGCAAAATTTGGTACGTAAAACCTGATGGCAAACGAACTTGGAAAGGCATCATCGGAAAGAGCGAGAAGTACAAAGTAAATTGGCATCTAGCCATGATGGTCAACATCGATCTCGGCCCGCCTGGCTTCATCAGGTTTAAGCCGTATATCTGCTTCTCTGAGAACGGCAGGCTCATCACCGAGGCCAAGCGTACGACCGCGCTTCGGCGGCGCCTTTGCAAGACTTGGTGGAACAAGCAATGGCGGCAATTGCAGCAGGCCTTCATCGCGTTCTTGGTCAACGACGCCGATCAAATCGTCGTGGCGCTTGATGGTCCCGAACAGTTGAAGCTCGAAGGGAAGCTGCTGCACCTCGAAGGGGTTCGGAAGCTCGTTGGTGACATAGAGCTAGAGGATCTGCCCGAAGATCCTGAAGAGCCCGCGGACGATGATCCGGATGACGATCTGGAAATGGGCCCTCTCAATGATGACGAGGAGGACGCAGCATGAGGCAGTGGCGTATCATCCATATCGATGAACCCGAGCTGGGCTTCGCTCACGGCCAAACCGCAGCCCACCCTAAGGACGGCCTATTCCTCTATGGCCCCCCATCGGTGAACCTGAATCCGAAGCGGATGGAGGTCGGCATCATCGCCACCGACGAGGGAATGAGACTTTACCGAGCTTGGGTGAAGAGCATCAACGGAACCATCGCGGCGCCCGAAAAGGGCAAAGAGGCCAACAAGGACATGTGGCCTGGCTTCGAGGCCGCTTTCAATGCCTCGTGGCCCGAACAGCCCTACGGGTATTGCCGGGTCGATGCCGATGAGATCAGCACGGCGATTCGAACTGGCATGCCGCATGAGCGCATATTCAAGGCAGTCGACATCTATGATCGCGCATTACGCAAGCACCTTCGAGAAGAAGAGGCTTCGCCGCGCGTCTGGTTCGCGATCGTTCCCGAGGACGTCTACAAATACGGTCGTCCGCAATCAGTCGTGCCCAAAGCGGAGCGGGTCGATTCGCCCCTAGGCATCAAGAAGGCCGCCGCTCTGCGCCTGATCAAAGCGCCCTCGATGTTCCAAGAGGTCAATGACGAGGTCAAACCCTTCGAGTACGAAGCAAACTTCCACAACCAATTGAAGGCCCGGCTGCTCGACACTAAACAAGTCATTCAAGTGGTGCGGGAAACAACGCTGGAGACGTCACGCGATACCGATGTCCGACGCCGATCATTGCAGGACCCGGCATCGGTCGCCTGGAACCTCACCTCGACATCATTCTACAAATCAAGCGGCACGCCATGGCGCCTTGCGAATGTTCGCGAAGGCGTTTGCTATGTTGGTCTGGTGTTCAAGAAGTTGGAAGCAAGCAGGGGTCAGGACAACGCTTGCTGCGGTGCTCAGATGTTTCTGAACACCGGCGAAGGCATCGTCTTCAAGGGTGCCGTCGGACCTTGGTACTCCGAGAGCAATAGGAGCTTTAGGCTCGATCGAGCCCAGGCAGCCAACCTGATGAGCATGATCGTCGAAGGCTACAAGGAGATGCATGGGCGCTATCCCAAGGAGCTCTTCATACATGGCAAGATCGAATTCGGCGACGATGAGTGGGAGGGCTTCTCGAGCACGGTTCCAGCCGGGACCAACTTGGTAGGAGTGCAGATCAAGCGCCAGCAAGAGATCAAGTTGTTTCGATTTGGCCAGAATCCCGTCCTGCGTGGCACTGCTCTTATCGTGAGCGAAACCAGCGCATACCTTTGGAGCGCCGGTTACACGCCGCGACTTGAGACCTACCCTGGGCGTGAAGTGCCGAACCCCCTAACTGTTAAGATTCGTCGAGGAGATGCCAAGATAGAGGTGGTCCTCCAGGACCTGATGGCGTTGACGAAGCTTAACTTCAACAGTGCCGGGTTCTCGGATGGGTTGCCGGTGACACTGAGATTCGCGGATCTTGTTGGTGAAATCCTGACGGCTGGCCCCGATGGGGGGAGCTCATGGTTGCCGTTCAGGCATTACATCTAAGTCCGCCCAACGACATCAGCGCGCATTCTCGACCCACATTTCAGTACCTTATCGAAATGCGTCGTGCCATCGGCCGCAGCGAACTCGCTGAAGCCCTGCCCTCGCCAGAATGCGATCGTCGCTTCCGTGTCGGTGTTGGCGTGGAGGTAGAGGGTCGGGAAACCCAGCCGCCGGGCCTGCGCCTCGGCGAGCGCAGATAGCCACTGGCCGATCCCTCGCCCCCGCTGATCCTTACGAACGTACACGCGAACGAGCTGCGCGACATCGTCCGCCGAGGGGTAGCGATCAGCAAAAGCGGCAGTCAGGTTGGGCTTCCACGCGAGGCGATAGAGCCCGGCCGTGGCGACGATCTCTCCAGCGGGTGAGTGAAGGCTCCAGAATGCGCCGCGGTTCTCGCGAGAGAACCAGGAGTGCTCCGATGCTACCAGTAGCGAATCCAGATCAGCGTGCCAGTCCGGCCGATACTCGGTACCGTAGACTTCTCGGATCGTGTCGAGGCAGAACTGGCGCGCGGCGCGACGCACCTCCGTGGACGCGTCAGGAACGAATTCGCTCATGAGGCCAAGCGGTGGACGTGAGCGATCAAAGCCCGTCACGTCGTTTCCCTTCTCTTCCGTTGGAGGCGAGATTCGGTCCGCGGAGGCCGTAACGGCTTGTGGGAGACATTTGAAGCTCCCTCTGCGGATCGCCCGGATGCCGGGACCACATTCCATTGGCCGCGACGTCTCGATCCAGCTTTGCGAAACGCGGCCGTCCTCCCGCGAAGCCGCAGAAACTGGCATAATCGCTTGGGCTCCACCTTCTCGCTAGGCTGTCATGGTGTCAAACGGCCCGCAAAGTTGCCCCCCGATCGGCGTCCAATGTTGACCCCTTGACTATGCTTCGCGGCGAGGAGGCGGCGCGGCGGAGCTGGTCTGGATTGCGCAGCCGCGCCGGCTCCGGATCGGTGGTGTGCGGGGAGCTCAGAGCCTGTTCTTGAAGCGCCAGCTCTCGTTGCCGGTCTCGACGATGTCGCAGTGATGGGTGAGCCGGTCGAGGAGCGCGGTGGTCATCTTGGCGTCGCCGAAGACGGACGGCCATTCGCCGAAGGCGAGGTTCGTGGTGACGATGACGGAGCTCTGCTCGTAGAGCCTGCTGACCAGATGGAAGAGCAGTTGTCCTCCGGACTGTGCGAAGGGCAGATAGCCAAGTTCGTCGAGGACGATGAAGTCCATGCGTGCGAGATAATCGGCCATGCGGCCCTGGCGGCCGGCCCGGGCTTCGGCTTCGAGCTTGTTGACGAGATCGACGACGTTGAAGAAGCGGCCGCGAGCACCGGCACGGATGCGACCTGCAACGGCAATCGAACAAGTTCACGCGCTCACTGTTCGATGCGCTCGACACGATAGACGCGCCCAGGCCGGACAAGCGCCGCCGTGCCGGGGGTACCGCCGCGCGCGAGGGGACGGATTCGAGACAAGCTAACATTCAGGGAGAGCCGAGATGAAGCGTGATATGGACCTGATCCGCGAGCAGTTGCTCGGGGTCGAACGGCTCGATGCCGGAACGGATGAAGGAGCGTCCCTCGACGCGGGTGAGTGGCCGCCTGCCGTGTTTCAGGGGCATCTGCGCCTGTTGAAGGAGGGTGCGCTGATCGACGCGCACGAGGTTCCGGACGACGAGGAGGATTTCAACCATTACCTGCCGGTGCGCCTGACCTGGGCCGGACATGATTTCCTGGACGCGATCCGCGACCCCGAGGTCTGGGCGAAGACCAAGCAGGGCGCCGAAGCGGTCAGGAGCTGGAGCCTGGAGACGCTCAAGGAGATCGGCAAGGGCCTGATCAAGAAGCAGATCGAGGAATACACGGGCGTCAAGGTATGAAGCGCCTCGGACCGACGACCTCGGCAACTCGCAGCCACCCGGCCGAGGCCGAGTTAGTGGCTCGATCGGTTTGAGAAACTGCGCAAGTCGAATCGGACTAACAGCGCGGCCTCCTCAAACAACCGACTGTTCGACCGCCTATGCCTACCGACCCGCACTCCCACCTGCTCGCCACGAAAATCGCGGACTTCTGCCGGAAGCGATTGACCCCATCGCTCCACGCCGACACGGAGCGGCTTCAGTCCTATCTCGTCGATCTCATCTCACGTCGCGAATACCCGCCGACCCGGGGCCGCGGCATCGATTGGCGGACCATCGCATATGACTGCGGCATTGATCATCCGCGCCTAGCGGCCATCAAGGAGGAAGTTCGTCCTGCTCTCTATGCGATCGTGCGGGCGTTCGACGCTGCGGCGGCGAGAGAGGCCCGGCCGCGCTTCGCCCCTCGGGGCGGCGAGTCCGTCGGCGAAGCTAGCCCGCCGAAACCACGCTCCTCGGCCGGCCGTCGTGCACGTCTTCAGCCCGATCTGTTCGCGGCGAATAATCCCGGCGAAGCCGTGAACCCACTTCGACAAGCCCGGAAGCGGGGCGTCAAGCCGGAGGTCGTCGTCGATTTCCCCCAAGCCCTCGATCATCACTGGGAGGACCCGGCCAGCTTTCGTGAGGCATTGATGCTGCACATGCAGAGCCATGGTGAAACGTACTGGCACCTCCACCGCGCCATCGTCGACGCCGGGGAAAGCTTCGACATCAAGACCATCCGAAGCTGGGTTCAGGGAACGCGATCACCCGCCAGCACCGACAGCATGGCGATCTTGCAACGCGTCGAACATCGCTATCGACTGCCGGAGGGATACTTCCGGGCGAAGTTGCCTCACCAGGGTCGGGCGGCGAGAGGGCACGAGCTCGAAGATTTCAGCCCGTCCGAGCGCCGGCGCTTGGCCTGGCATCTCCCGGATAACTTCAATTCACTGCCGCATGCGGAACGGGATAAGATCGTCGAGTGGGTCCGGCGCGTTATCATCAGCGGCGCGACCGACTATCGGCGGTTTCAGGCCGCCGCGGCCAAGCAACGCTATGCGATCCGGTTCCACGGTGTCGCATATGGCCGCCCCGAACCCATCCACGATCCCGACCACGGCAATACCCAGGACGAGGCGTTGCCGCTGACCGATCCGGACCTGCTGTCGGGCGTCGTCGACGCACCGCCCCAACTCACCATGGAGATGGCAGGCCTCGTGCGTTTCAAAACATCGACGCTGACGGCCCTTGGGCTCCAGCGCAACGGCGTCTGGGGTGAGGAAACGACGTTGCAGAAGATCGAGCATCTCGGCCTGATGCTCGGAGCGCTGGCGGCGTCGCCCAAGGGCGTCGTGCGTGGCTACGGCGTTCCGATCGAGCATCTCACGCTAGCCCTGCTCGTCTTCCCGGGCATCTGGGACTGGTACATCCAATGGCGGGAACGGCGGCGCGGCTTCTATACCGCCTGGGAGGTCGACATGCTTCGCATCGCGCTCGCCATGACGCGCCAGGAGACCGGCTGGCTCCGGCAGCATCGCCAACTCGTTCAGCGCGTCCGCCCCATTCCGGGCCTCGTTTCGACCGACGAGATCGAGCGCGCGCGATCCGACTGGGACGGCGCCTGCGACGCCTTCTACAAGCACGCGACCGGGCGCGCGAAGGAGATCCAACGCGTGGCGCGGGTCCACCGCGATCCGTTCGAGCCGATCATGCCGGTTCTCGAGGCGCCCAGCCCGGTCGGTGAGTACCGCAAGATCACCGAAGAGATCCTGAAGCGGACACCCGATCCGAACCGCTATCCGCGCGGCGCCGCGGAGGCCGTGAGGGCCTTCCTGTTGCTGCGCCTCGGCCTGCACCTCGGATTGCGGCAAAAGAACCTACGGCAGCTCATGGTCTGCCCGCGAGGGCACTTTCCTCGGTCGGAACGTCAGCTCGAGGACACGAAACGCGGGGAATTGCGCTGGAGCGATAGGGACGGAGGCTGGGAAGTCCTGATCCCCGCCGTCGCATTCAAGAATGCGACCTCGTCGTATTTCGGCAGCAAGCCATTCCGGCTGGTGCTGCCCGATCTCGGCGGCCTCTACGAGCATATCGAGACATACATCTCCCGGCATCGGAAAGCCCTGCTTTCCGGCGCGGACGACCCGGGCACCTTCTTCGTGAAGACGGTGAAGCAGACGAGCACGGACCCCGCTTACGACCAGACCACGTTCTACGAAGCCTGGAGATTGACGATCCAGCGATACGGCATCTTCAATCCGTTCACCGGGCGAGGGGCAATCCGAGGCTTGCTCCCCCATGGTCCACATAACGTTCGGGACGTGCTGGCGACGCATATCCTCAAGCAGACAGGCTCGTACGAGCAGGCCAGCTACGCCATCCAAGACACCCCGGAGATGGTCCAGAACCATTACGGGCGCTTCCTCCCGCAGGACAAAGCGGCCCTGGCAGCGAAGATCCTGAACCAGGTATGGGCAGCGGCTTGAAGCCGGACCGCGCGTCGACTTCGACCGCACAATTAGGGCGGCTTCCGGGGAAAGCCTATGACGGAAGCCGCCACTTTCGACCACTCGAGGACTGGCCGGAACGGTCGCCGCCCCTATGATGCCGGGATGGCCTTCGGCGTCTTCATCCACCGTCCCGATTCGATCTACGACGACAGCCCGGCTGACCGATATCAGTTCCCGCGCCCGTATCTTGGTCGCGTGCAAGCCTGCATCGGCGACTGGATCATCTATTACGAACCCACGAAGCTGAAAGGCACTCGCGGTTACTACGCGATCGCACGGGTTCAGCAGGTTATTCCGGACCCAGCCGCTTCCGGCATGTACGTCGCGATCATCGAGCCCGGCAGCTATCTCGACTTCGCCCGGCCGGTGCCGTTCGCGGATGCCGATGGCATGCTCGTAGAGCGAGGCGTCCTGAACGAGGATGGACGCATCTCAGGCCGCGCGCAGGCAGCGGTTCGGCCGATTTCGCCGGCGGACTTCGATCGCATCCTCGCCCTCGGCCTGGATGAGCATAACGCCTTGCTGCCCAGGCTGGACCAGCCAAATACCGGCACCGGTTTCGCCGAGAGCCAGACGCCATTCGTGTTCGAACAGGAGCGCGAGCGGCTGGCCATCATCACCAATCGAGTCGTCCGGGATCGCGTGTTCCGGCGCGTAGTTCTGCGCGCCTACGATGAACGCTGCGCCATCACCGGGCTCAAACTGATCAATGGCGGCGGGCGCGCCGAAGTCGACGCCGCGCACATCCGCCCGGTCGAGGCAAACGGTCCGGACATCGTCAACAACGGCATGGCGCTTTCCGGAACGGCTCACTGGATGTTCGATCGCGGCTTGATCAGCCTCTCCGACGGCCTCGACATCCTTGTCTCCCGCCAGGCCAACGACCCGGACGGCATCCGCAGCTTCGTGAACAGGACTGGACGAGCATTTGCGCCGCCCAACCCGAACGAGCGCCCTCACCCGCGCTTCCTGCAATGGCATCGGGAGAATTGCTTCAAGCAATAGACCGTGCCGACACGAAGTCCCGACCGCCCCTAACCACAATACTGTTTCTTCCTTTTCCCGCTCGTGGTTTTCTGCACAGATTGCGGTCAGTTTCGGGGCAACCGAACGTCGAGTGGGGCGATATGCCTATGTTGCGAAAGTGGGCGTGGAGCTTGGCGGTGGCCATCGTCGGTCCCGCTGCCCCGTCCTATGCCGCCGATATCTCCGCAATCCCCGGAACGAATGGCGGCCCGGCGATTATCCTCGTTCGCGGCGACCTGGCGATTGGTGACGATAAGGCCTTCGCCAACGTGGCGCTCGCGCACTCATCGGCCATCGTCGCCCTTAACAGCAATGGCGGGCTTCTCCTGCCGGGACTCGAGATCGGAAAGGCCATTCGGCTCAAAGGCTTCACAACGGTCGTCCCGGAAGGCTTCCAGTGCGCCTCGGCCTGCGCGCTCGCATGGCTCGCCGGCACCCCTCGCTTTCTGTCGCCGAATGGGCGCGTGGGCTTTCACGCGGCCTATCTGGAGTCCGACGGACGGCAGATGCCGACGTCGACCGGGAACGCGCTCGTGGGCGCCTACCTCAACCAGCTCAACCTGCCCACCTCGGCCGTCATCTTCGTGACCTCGGCACCGCCCGAGGACATGCGCTGGCTCAGCCTGGACGATGCCCAACGCAATGGGATCGAGGCAAGGAAGTTCGACCTGGGTTCCTCGGGAAAGGCACCGGAGACTGCATCGACCCGGCCACCCACTGCGCCTGCGCCATCGAGTCCCACGCCCCCGGGACAAGGCGCTCCGACAGCCGCCCCCGACGCCCGTCCCGTTCGATCCCCGCCGGGAACGTTCGCCGAGTATCCGGCCGCGGCCGCTTTCAGCGGAGCGCGCGCCGCCCCCGTTCTCGACACTCCCGACAAGCGTGCCTATCGCACCCGACTCCGTGCCGCTGCGAATGGAGCGCCTAACTTCGCCGGGCGCCTCGCTGTCGCCTAGTGGGGGGGCGGGACGTCCTGCATGACGGGTGCCCTCGTCAATCTACAGACCGGAGACGTCGCCTTCCTCCCCGGATCGGTGTCCGGCTGGGGATTGGTCGATCCCAAGTTCAAGGCGGCCGAATACCGACTGGGCAGCTCCCTGATCGTCCTCTCGGGACAGTTCAACGAGGAGGGCCCCAGCTACGACCCGCAGACGGGCAAGCGCGTCCTCACGCTGGCTTCGACCAACCGGCGCTACTACGAGCCGATCATCGAACCCGATCTCTGGCAGCGGGCTAACGACGCCCTCAAGGGCCGGTTGAAGGCTCGGAGCCGGGGCAGGACGGGCAAGACGTTCGCCAACATCTTGAAGGACGTGATCGTGTGCGACCACTGCCGGAACAGCATGCACATCAAAGTCCAGTACGAGCACGGGACCAAGAACCGCTACACCCGCCTGCGCTGCGCTGGGCGGTCCGAGAACATCTGCTCGAACACCAAGATGCCCCGGTATCTCGCGGTGGAAGAGGCGATCCTGGAGTTCGTCTCGGAGATCGATTTGAAGGACCGGCGCGCCAAGGACGTGGCTGCGCTCGATCGCCAGATCGCGGCTGACGCAGTCGAGATCACCAACCTGGAGAGCGAGATCAGGAACATCATCACGACGTTCAGCGGCTCGCCGATCGCGGTCCAGATGGTCCAGGAAAAGGAAGAGGCGCGTGCCCGCCTCCGGGACAGCCTCAGCGCGCTCAAGCCGAAGCGGGAGGCCATCGCCTCGCGGGAGTCTCCGGGCGATCGGAAGGCCGCGTTGAAGGCGCTGCGGCAGCGGATGGCCTCGGAAACCGGGGCAGACCTCTATGCGACGCGCGCGGCGCTGAACATGAAAATCAAGGACGTGGTCGATCGCATCGCGTTCAGGAAAGACGGCATGCACTTCGTCTTGATGAACGACGGCGGCTCGTACCTCATGACCGAGGGCGAGGACGGTAAGATGATGGTCTTCAAGGGCGAGGTGGTCACAGCAGGAACTTGACCACCACGATGATCAGCACGATCACCGGCAACACGTAGATGCCGTGGCCTGAGGCCGAGCCCTCAATCCAAGGGGCTCGGAAGCTGACCGAATGATCGGCTTTGCGTTTTCGACGGGTCGGAAGCTTGGGGTCTGCCATTTCGAACGGTCCTCTCAGCAAGAAAAAAGCTGAGAATCGTTTGGGGGCAGAGAAGATTGTTAAGACCGATTGCTGACTCAGGGTCAAGAGGAACAGACGACGTGTCCACGCGACGCACTACTAGATGTCGGGGATAAGTGGCACCAGATCGCCCCGTAACCATTTGATTTATTCACGCTTTTTAAGCCCGTGCGGCAACGTTGCCTCCTAGCCTGTGAATGATGGGAATTTGCCCGTTTTGGCAGGCTGAACCACGAATCATCGCAGGGCGGCGAGAGCGACCTGGAGCCGCTGCTTCGCCCGCTCCAGGGCAACCAGTCTGAGGGCAACGTCGCGCTCGGCCTCCAAGACCGCGATGGCCAAAACGAAGGCGACCGGATCATCCGACCCGGCCGCTTCTTGTTCGGGTTCGTTGATCGACCCGGTCAACGCGACGACCTCGGCCGCAGCGTGGTCCAGGATGATCGGGTCGAAGGTGGTCAGGCGCGCGGCTCCAGGCGGACCGTGAAGTACGGCGTCTCGAAGCTCAGTTCGATCTCGTTGCCGCCAAGCTCGTCGTACACGGCGCGCTCGATCTGGAGAACCTGCGGGACGCCGCCGTGGACCGCGAAGCCGTGGCGGACGAACGCGTCAACGATGGCGTTGGCCTTCACAAGCTGGAGGCGGACCTTCTCGAAGTCAGTGGCGGCGAGTTCGACGGTCTCGATCTCGGTGGTGGTCTCGGCCTCAACGGCCTTGGTGGTGGTGCTTTTCTTGGTGGTCATCTCAGCGCACCTCTTCAACCGGTGCGGGCGGGACGGCTGGGACGGCAAGGCCGAACGGCGGCATTTCCTGGACTGCCCAAAGCACGGCTTGAGCGGCAGTGACCCTCACGTCGTGCGGGGTGTTCGAAAGTTCTGCGGTATTGATCAGGACAGCAAGTGCGCGGTCCCGAAGCTCTTTGTTCGTAGTGGTCATATCGTCCTTTGATGGTGTTGATCGGTCTACAGTTCTATTTAGTCAGTTGGGCGAAAAGCCCCGGAATGGAGGCACCTTTCGACCAATTCCGTTTTCCGCAACGGCAAGCTAGGGTGGATCGAACGCCCGCCGAGACCCCTCCCCGATGTCCTTGAAGATGCCGATGCTCGTTGCTTTTGCCGCGCTCGCGCTGGGCGGCTGCAATGAGGTTCAGGACCTCTTCGCCAGCGACTTCAAAAAATTCCAGCGCTGCGTCGAGAGCACTTCGAAGGACGGCTTGGTCACCAAGGTGGTCGCGAAGCAGGCTTGCGCGACGAAGTACGCAACTGACAAGAGCGACTTGAAGACGAGGTTCACCGTGGCGCGCGGAGGTTTCGGCTTCTGCCCGGACGGGCCGTGCGACACGTTCAACGTGGACGGGGTCAACCCCTCGAACAAAACGATCATTGTCTCAATCCACGTAACCGTGGAAGCCAAGGGCAAAGAGGTTCACGGCGTGAGCACGGTGCCCATGTTTGTTGAGCCGGGCGCTTCGCTGTCGGCTTTCGTAAAGCTGAACCGGAACCTCACCGCAGACGAACGCGCTGGCCACAAGTGGTACATCACGGGCGTCGCCGGTATCGACATCGACGGCTGAGCGACCGCGCGAAGTGGAGACGTGAGACGTGGCGCGCATTATCCCCGGAATTACGGTTCTCGACGATCCGAAAGTAGACGTAAGACAGGCCAAAGACGGGACTTGGCAGGTTCATGTGACACCTGCCGATCAGATGCTTAAATCCGGTGGTCTCGACCTCTCAAAGGTCCGGCCCAAGCCAATCCACATGATGACCATCGATGAGAAGCGTGGGCGCTTCTCAGTCCACCCCTACTTTACGAGGCCAACTCCGACCGGCGCGTTCGACCGGAAGTACAAGAAGATCGCCACGTTCTCGTTCGATATCACCGCGCAAACCTGGAAGCGTGGAAGCCGCGTTTCCGAGGATACGGTCTATTCGCTGCTCAACTCCATGCCGTCTGGTATGGTTTTTGATCCGAATTTTGGGCTCGGGCTCAAGCGAGAATTTCGATTCGTAATCAAAGCGATTGAAGAGCTTTCGAAACTCTCGACGGTTTACATAGGCAGGCGCGAGCCAGCGGACGACGAGTTCTTCATCCGTGCAGCGGATTTCAAGTTCCTGATCGGCGAGATCGTTCGGATCGATTCGCGAGCGAGGGCGGCGAACATCGAGGTCAAGTCCACAACGACCTACAACTTCCTAGCAGAAACCGAAGGGCGTCCACCGCGAAAGTACAAGCTGGGACGCCACGAAATCCGAAAGCTGATCACAAAATTCGTCAAGGATACGAATTTCGCCGAAGATGACATTAAAGAAGAACACGTCTCGATAGTTTCAAAAACTGCTCGGCGCATAGCGAAACATAATCTCAGCGCGTCCGTGGAGATCGTATCTAAAATCCAAACATCAAGGCTTGAGGCCGCGATTTCCCAATATGAAGATTACTTGACGGCTGGCGTCAACGAGACTGTATGGCAAAAATTCTTTGAGAGTGACCCGTTCTTGCTTTCGTTCGCTTTTGGATACCCAATCACCTACGTCAATGGACAGTCCTACGTTGGCGGCAAACGAATCGATGGAAAAGGCGAGAACATCGCGGACTTTCTGTACAAGAACGCGTTAAACAACAACGCGGCTATCATCGAAATCAAGACGCCGCAGACACCCCTTCTGGCGCATTACCGGCAAAGCTCCCTGCACCCGCACAAAGAGCTTTCTGGCGCGATCGTTCAAGTCCTGAACCAGAAGTACAATCTAGCCCGGACGTTCCCGGCGAAGCGCGACGAGAACGAATGGAATGGTGAGGACGAAGTACGGGATTTTGATCTCGATTGCGTCGTGGTCGTCGGGAAGATGCCGACCACCACGAAGGAGCAACGGTCCTTTCAACTTTACCGCAAGAACTCGCACGGGGTTCGAATAATCACCTTCGACGAACTCCTCGAAAATCTGAAAAGCGTACTCAGCTACATGAAGGGTGACGACGACGAACTCGACGAGGGTGAAGACGAGGCTCAGTCCGACGATGACGACTATGAACTTTTCAGCCTAGAGGCTGAGGACATCGCGCTGGACGAGGACGACGTTCCATTCTGAGTGTCTGCACCGGAGCCATCCTCAGTTCGCTCCACGAATGCGCTTGAGAACGTCGGCGGCAGAGCGGCCGAGATCGGATTGAACCGCCCCGGGTTGGCCGGAGGCTCCAACTCCTGAGAAGGTGGAGCCATGACGAGCAAGGCGACGAACAAGTTCTCGCCTGAGGTACGCGCCCGTGCAGTGCGGATGGTGCTGGATCATGAGGCAGAGCATCCGTCACGCTGGGCGACGATCACCTCGATCGCCGGCAAGATCGGCTGCACGGCGCAGACGCTGAACGAGTGGGTGAAGAGGGCCGAGGTCGACAGCGGCCGCAAATCCGGGCTGACGACTGACATGGCGGCCAAGCTGAAGGCTCTCGAACGCGAGAACCGCGAGCTTCGACAGGCGAACGAGATCCTGCGCAAGGCGTCGGCGTATTTTGCCCAGGCGGAGCTCGACCGCCGACACCGGTCATGATCGGCTTCATCGACGATCTCCGCCGGGCCTATGGGGTCGAGCCGATCTGCAAGGTGCTGCCGATCACCCCGTCAACCTACCATGAGCATGTCTCCAAGCGGATCGATCCGGGGAAGCAGTCGGCTCGGGCGAAGCGGGACTTGGCGCTGAAGCCCAGATCGAGCGCGTGTTCGGCGAGAACTTTGAAGTCTATGGCGCGCGCAAGGTCTGGCGACAGATGTTGCGCGAGGGGTTCGACGTCGCCCGCTGCACGGTCGAGCGCCTGATGGCCGACCTCGGCCTGCAAGGAGTCATCCGCGGCAAGCCGATCCGGACGACCGTCCAGGACAAGGCAGCGCCATGCCCGCTGGACCATGTCAACCGGGTGTTCCACGCGCCGGCGCCCAACCGGCTCTGGGTCTCGGACTTCACCTATGTCTCGACCTGGTCGGGCTTCGTCTATGTCGCCTTCGTCATCGACGCCTATGCTCGGCGGATCGTTGGTTGGAGGGTGTCGCGGACGGCCCATGCCAGCTTCGTGCTCGACGCGCTGGAGCAGGCCCTGCACGAGCGACGACCGGTCCACCGTGGCGGCCTCGTGCATCACTCCGACAGGGGCTCTCAGTACGTCAGCATTCGCTACACCGAGCGCCTCGCCGAGGCCGGCATAGAGCCTTCAGTGGGTAGCGTCGGCGACTCTTATGACAATGCTTCTCGCAGAGACGATCAACGGACTCTACAAGGCCGAACTGATCCATCGGCGGGGACCTTGGCAAAGTTTCGAGGCAGTCGAATTCGACACGCTGACCTGAGTCGACTGGTTCAATCATCGCCGGCTGCTGGAACCCATCGGTAACATCCCGCCGGCCGAGGCCGAGGAGCGCTATTACGCGATGCTGGACGAGCCAGCCATCGCAGCCTGACTCAAACCAAACGGCCTCCGGCCAACCCGGGGCGGTTCACCCCCGTCGAGCCCCATCCTCCCATCACCCCGCCTGTCTCCCCAGCACACGCAAAACAGGCCCTCTACAACGGGGGTCTTCTCGACGCGGCTGAAGACCTCATCGCGACATATCCGTATCGTCCCGTCCGAATTTGGTACGAGAGCGCCGGTTTTTGGGAGCGCAAGCACCCCTACATTCAGGCGATCGGCTACGAGTTAGACCTCACAGACGAGCAGATCGACGATCTCTTCGCTGCGGCGGCGCTGCTCTGACCTGACATACGGCCCCGGTTCGCCGGGTGTCCGCTCCCCTGTTCATCGCCACGGAACCGATCTAAAAGCCCAAACTCACTGTTTGATCGGTTAGAATCGCATGGTTTCCGTCGTTGTCGATACAAGCATCATCAAAGGCGCAGGCTGGAAAAAGGCCCCGCTGCTCAGCTTGTTTGCATTGGCAAAGGATGGCTCGATCGACCTGTACATTCCCGAAACTGCGTATCACGAGGTGCGGACGCAATGGCGCGAGAAGTACGACGCGAGCCTTCGGGAACTGAACCACGCGCTTAGGTCGATGCAAAAGGCCGATCTGCTTCCCGCCTCAGAAAAGACCGTTCTCGAAGCGCTGGACGTTGAGATCAAGAAGGCGACCAACTCCGAAGATCTGTCGCTGACCACATTCGATAACCTCTTCAAAGAGCACAACGTAACGGTGCGCCCCTGCACGCCCGACCAGATGGCGCGAGCGTGGGCCGCATACTTCAAGGGCGAACCGCCCTTCGGCAGCGTCAAAGATCGCGAGGACCTGCCTGACGCTCATATCTTTGAGACGATCAAGGACTTGGCATCGGAGAAGCCCAGCCTCTTCATCTTGTGCGCAGATGGGCGGTTGTCAAAAGCGTGCGCGACGCTCCCGGACGTAGCGGTCGTTGGCAAAATCGACGATTTTCTCAACGACCCGATCGTGAAAACAGCCGAGCGCGAGACGAAGCTGACCAAGCATTGGGACTCGGTGAAGGCCAGCCTCACGGCAGAAATCGACGAGGAGATCATCCATTTTCTGCACGCGAACGCGGGCGACCTCCTAACTGGAGCCTTGGTTCGCGATCACGGCATCCCAAGCGACAATAATGATGCTCACGTCACAATGTACGGCAACATCGAGAACATCTCGATCACGGACAAGGACGAGTTCGCCAAAGGATACATGTCGTGCGTTGTCTCATTCACGTCTGAATGCCTGCTCGACTTCTATGTTTCCAAGTGGGATGCTTATGATGTCCCCGATTGGGTCAGCGTAAGCGGCGGCGACCCTGAGGAGGACCACTACTTCGAAGCGGAGGGTGAAAAAGAGATTGCCGGTTCGATCGAACTGACTTTGAAAATCAACTTGCGCGAAGATTACAACGACGACGAAGACATATTCGAAGAGATTCAGATCAGCGGTAAGCCAGACCTCCACCTAGCCTAACGGCGCAATTGCGCGGCGAGCGCCCTGTGGACATACGGCCCCGGTTCGCCGAGCGTCCGCCCCATTAAGACCCGCGCTTTCGGTGGTTCCGCCTGCCTAAATAGTAGGTGGAAATCAGCCACAAGGGCATCGCCTTAATCAAGAAATTTGAGGGCTTTCGAGCCAAAGCGTACAAATGTCCTGCGGACGTTTGGACGATTGGCTATGGCACGACGAAGAACATGAAGCCGGGTGACAAGGTCACCAGGGCCGAAGCGGAATCGTTCCTTCGCCATGACCTCCTTCGTTTCCAGGCTGGCGTGACCAAGTTGGTCCACGTCTCGCTCTCGCAGGGCCAATACGATGCTCTCGTCTCTTTCTGCTACAACATCGGCGAAGGCGACGTTCCGCAAGTCCACCCTCCTCAGGTTGCTCAACCGGAAGCGCTACGACGCGGCGGCTCGCCAGTTCGACGTATGGGTTCGCGGTGGTGGCAAGAAGCTCCCCGGTCTCGTTCGCAGGCGTGCCGAAGAAGCCGCTCTGTTCAAGTCCGGCGACGACCCGGACGACGAACCGCCGATCGCTCCGAGCACGAAGATCGAGACGATCGAGCCGAAGAGCCCGATGAACTCGAAGACCGTGGCCGGTGCTGGCGTCGCTGTAGCGGCCGGTGGTGGCGCAGTGGTCGATCAGGTCAGCGACATGGCCGAGAAGCAGTCGTCGCTCCTGGACACGTTGCTCTCGATGCGGGGTTTGGTGAGAACTGCACGACCATCATCAACGGCGACATTTCGCAGTCGGACATTCCCGGCAAGTCCGGCTTGGCCGTGTTGATCGAGATCGTCCACGACCGCGAGATCGAGGGTGTCGAGATCATCGAGTTCACGCTGGACGACATCGTCCGCTCGAACCTCTGCGCCGCGTTCGTCCGGGCGTTCCACGAGCGAGGGTTGTAGAGCGCGGCAGATGCCCTCTAATGCCGCCTCTGACTACGAGGGCGGCATGGATATCGAAGCTCAGACCGAAGCGTTCAAGAAGCTTCTCGGCGAAGATCATAACGAGCAGGTCTATCAAGATTTCATGGAACGTCACACGCGGTTCATACCGCGCGAGTTTTTACTGAACCACCAAGTGGCGAACCGAATCGCCCTCAGAAAGCTCCGATTGGGAAGCGACTACGCCTCCGACTTCTTTTACTTTTCGAAAAACTCGGATAGCTGGCGAGCGATTCACATCGAGATCGAGAAGCCGACGAGCAAGTTCTTCCGTCCCAACTCGAACACCCTCAGCAGCGAGTTCCATGCCGCTGTCGATCAGGTCAAACATTGGATTGGCTGGTTCGACAATCACGCGAACCGCGAACAGTTCGTTTCCTCGGTCCGGGCTCTGATGTTGCCTCGCGCGATGTCCGTGCACCCTACCCATCACAGGTTCGTCCTTGTCTATGGGCGGCGGGACGAATACGCCGACGATCCCGTCCGGCGAGGGCTTATTCGAGCGTCTGAAACGCCCGATTTCAGCATCATGACCTTCGACAGCCTCATGGAAGCTCTCGATCAAAAGCCCGATCTGATGATTGGTGTTCGGCACAACGAATTCATCGAATTAAGAGGCGACGAGATCGTGAGCGAGCCGCTTTTCGCATACATGGTCCCGACGCAATTTGAAGTCAGTCGAGCGCTGCACGAGAAGCTTAAAGCAGGCGACCCAAGGAAGACCTCAATCCTTCCGGGGCTATCGATTGAAGACCCGCTGATTCGAGCTTCGAAGGCAATTCGAGTTCGATCGGGCTAAACAGGGGAAATCGAGCGCCGTGCATAAATAGATGTATGGCTACTCTTCCTGAAATCCTCACCGAATTCGCCGGGTACATCCACGAGCGAAACGAACTCGCCTCTCATTGCGACGAAATGAAGGGGCTCATCATTGAGCTTTGCCGCGAGACCGGTTGCGGCAGGGTCGAAGGCAACAATTTCTACGCCGAACCGTCCAAGCTTCTCGACAAGGTCAAGTCTATGAAGGTTCGCCTGAGCTTGGTGCCGTGACCCTCCCGGCACGCTGGCCGCATGAACACGTACGAATTGGCCGATCAGATCGTGGACGCGGTCATGGACGCCAATGACCGCGCCGACGTGGCCCAGGCATGACCGAGACCGGCATCGCCCCGGTCTTTTTCTCGGCAGTGCGGACGGACCTGCTGGTGGTTCTCGCGACGATCGAGGACGCGATGTTCTTAACCATGATGTTCGCGGCCTGAGCAGGTTTTGCTTGCTGGCCTGAAAATCCGTGAGAGCGTTTGAGTACAGGTGAGTTGAAAAAGGAGTATCAAGAATGAAGACGCTCGAAGACAGCAAGCCGATCTTGAAGGAAATTTACTGCCATCTTCGGCGCGACAAAGACACCATTGCTTATGTTGAAGACGAACTGGACGATGGAGAGATCACATCCCGCTTGTTCTGGCTGACTGATGGACAGAACACCACCTTTAACGATGACCCTGTTTACATTAGCCTTGCAGCGAAGATGATCGGCTTCGCCCTTCGTGGCGACGATGAGTACGCCTACGAATATGTGGAGGTCCATGGGCCGAGCTACTGCTACGACGCCCTGGGGTGGAACACTCCATTCCAATGCTTTGCTCAGGCGACCGATGACCTCTTGAAGCGGTACCTGCCCGAGACCAGCCTGGACGATCTGCGGAAGCTCGCGGCCACCGCCAAGCCGGGTTACGAACGGTCTTCGGTGAAACTGTCGGTGCCTGCTCGGACATCCTGGACCACAGCGAGACCGACAAGTTCGTCCCAACGGTTGAGCGCGCGGCGCGGATGATCGCGTGATGAGCAGCGCATCTCTTTCGATCCAGCCGGGCGCTGTCCCGGCCAACGCACTCCCTGTCATTCACGATTGGGCCAAAATCCACGAAGTTGATGGATACCCTCATACCATCGTCTTGCGCGGCTGGATCGCTCAGCACGATGACACTGAACGAGAAGCCGCCCTTTGGCATGACCTGCACGAATGGTTGAAGACCAATCTCGGAGCGGTCGAAGACGGACGTTGGGTTGTTAAGCCGACCTATCCCATCACGAAGCACGAGACGGTCTGTATCGCGTCCTTTCGTGATCAGGCTGATGCGGTGGTCTTTCGACTGAGGTGGCCGCCCGCTTAGCCTCTCCAGGCCCGGACTACCCCGACCACCGCGCCGACGACGCCCGCGATCTCCACCACCCTCTTCCACCACAAGGCCCCGCTTCGGCGGGGCTTTTTGCGTTTAGGTCTAGGCAGTTGCTGCGAATGCGTATAAGAACGGTGCATCCCGATCGGCTCGCATTATTTCCGGTTCTCCGATCTCCAGTTCAAATATCTCGGATCGGTCCTGACCTCGGACGACTTCAAGACGCAGTTCGGAGCGCGCTGGCTTCCAGCCATCGCCGATCGCGTCGGGTCGAAACCAACGCCGCAGCCTCAGGCCAGCGCCCCCGATACGCTAAACGGCCGGATCGGGGAGTTCGTCTGCGGCGACAACTGCTACCTGACGGTCGTCGACGACTTCGGGAAGAAGCATGACGGTTTATGCGTCGCGCCTGCCTGCGCTCCTTGGAACAAGGCGGCGGCGATGCCGCGAGGGCTGATCGGGAGGCAAGTCTCGGTCAAGGTCGGGATGGGCGTTCAGATCGACTCGAGCGGAACCGAGCAAGGCTGCATGCTTTCGTTCCGGGAGATCACGATCTTCCCGGGCAGCGGCTCGACGCAGCCGTGATCAGATCGATCGGCGAGCTTCGCGCCGTAGGCGTGTCGCCCCCTCGGCCGGAGCGCTCGGCGCCAACCCTTATTGTAATCGTCCAGGAACGGCTTTTCGGAGGACATCCGCGATTTCCGTGTGCGGCGAGAAGCCCTTCGACAAAAAAGGTCACTCCGAACACGTGCAGGACGTTGCCAGAAGGATTCGTATCGGGAACATTGACACAACACGCATCGCGCGAAAATCAGAGGTGCCGTAGCATTTCCAACCGCAGGTTCCCCAAGGGCAAAGAAATACCGAGGCGAGAGATAAACAACTCCTCAGCCGCCTTTGACGAATTGCGTCTCGGTGAATTCTCTGTTCACGCCGAATGGACCGAACTGGGACGCAACCGTAACAAGCACTCGGCATGGAGAAAGCGCAGCGCATGATCGGGGTTTCAGATTTCCTCACATCAGCGTTCGGCTAGGCCCGCCATGCTCTTCCGCTACCTCAACGACGATGCATTCCTAATCTTCTCACGCAAGCACCGCTTCCTCTACGAAGCCGCGTTGCTCGAGGTTCACGAGCGCTTTTTCTCGTCCGGCGCGATCTTTCCGACACCGCAGGAGATTACTCACACCATCTATGATCTTGTCGCGCGTAGGCCGGAGCTGTTGCTTGACGGAGACGATCCCAGCGAGGGCTTGCCCGAACTCGTTTCGAAAGGCCGCCGGAGGATTCGGTTCGCTGGAGACGGCGGCGAGACCGGAGATCGAGTTCTGCGAGCGGCCAGCCAAATTTATCAAGGGTTGGTTCGGACTGGTTGGCTTGAGGAGGAGGAATACGGCCTCAGGACCACGGTCGACATGCCGATGGGCGCGTTGCTCGTCGTCCAGCGGCTCTCGAGCCTCAAATCCGACGTTTCGCAGCGGTTCGGCGGCCTGGTCGTCCACATCAAGACCAGTCTCGAGCTTGTCGAGAGCCTGGCCGGCGAGAAAAATCCGGAGAAGGCGAGGTCGACGGCCGTGCACGCGCTCCGCGAGGCTCGGGTCCAGGCCGACCAGTTCGTCAGGACCCTGCGGGCGATCCTCTCCGACCTGAAGCGCATCAGGAAGTCCCTAATCGAATCGCAGAGCCTGCGCGAGAAGATGGATACCTATTTCGAGGAGTTCATCGGCGAGCTGATACTCAAGGATTTCCAGGCGATCCTTACCTTCAACCATCCGTACCGCTTCCGGGACCAGATCGTCTCGACGGCGCGCCGGATCGCTTACACAGAGGAACTGCTCGCCCTCATCGCCGAAGGCTACGTCGAGATCGGAATCGCTCCCGACGCTCAGTCCGCTCGGGACGAGGGGGTCAGCGACCTCCTCTCGATCGAGGGAACCTTCGAGACCGTTGGCGAGATGTTCGAACGCATCGCGCAGTTCCGGCGTGCGCTCGAGGCCCGGCTCAGAAACACGGTCAAGTACGCTGAACAGGGCGAGCGAGGACTGGCCTCCCGAGCAAGGGACCTAGTCTCCCGCATGGAGGCCTTGTTGCTCGCCAATCCCGAACGCTACGCGCGGGCTACCGTGCCCGTCACGATTGAACCCATCACGACGCCCTGGTCGGAGCGGCAGCTCGCGCCGCAGCGCCAAGCGCGGGTCCCGGTCGAGGCCAAACCGCTTGCGAAGCGGCCCCACGACCCGATCTACGAATTCCGGAAACGCATGAGGGCCGACTACCTCGAGCGGATTTCGCCATCCCCTCAACGCGTCAAGCGCTTCCTCGAACGGGTCGCCCCGCCGCATCATGCCACCGAGGCCAGGTTCATCGAGATCAGGGACGTCGATGACTTCCTCGCCTTCGATGCCGCACGGCGTTACGCCCTGACCAAGGAGGTCCCTGCCCTCCTCTCCCGCGATTTCGAACTCGAGCACCTGCCCGATTCCCAACCGCACGACAGCGAATGGCTCCGGTGCAGCAACTTCGTGGTCCGCCATCGGGGCAGCCGCCAAGGTGACGGAGCCTGAGATGTTGAGCGAGTTTGACCATATCGAGGCGACCTACGGCACTGAGAAGGCGGCCGATCTGCGCAAGGCCTGCCGATATCTCCTGCGGAACCAGTTCGCCTACTCCGGCGACCGCGGCGTCGCCACCGTCTACAACACGCTCACCGACGCGCGCTTCCGCCGCGTTGCCGACGAGCTGTTCGACAGCCTCGGGTACCGAGTCCATCGCAATGCCGAGGAACAATGGGTCGGCATCCTCCTCGATGACGACGATACGTCGTCGGTGCCTCGGCTGAGGCTCGAGGAGACGATGGTGGTGCTCGTTCTCGGGGGGCACTGGCAGGAAGAGGCCGACCTCGGCAATCTGCTCGACCGAGCGACGGCGCTCACCACTGCGAACGTCCTGCACGAGCGCTACAGAGACATGGTGCAGGCGGCGGGCAAGCCCGCGATTCCGCCTGGGCGGTTTCATGAGCTGCTCCGGGAGGTCGCCGCAAGAAACCTGATCGCGGTCGGTGAGCTCGATCGCGATGCGCAGGACCGCGAGGTCGAGGTCCGCCCGATGATCAAGTTGGTGAGCGGGTCCGACGCCCTGAAGCGTCTCGAGGCCTACGTGAAGGCCGAGGAGACTTCGACGCGCAGACCCATTGCGACAGCGATTCCCGCCCCCGAAACCGATCACGCTGGGGAGACCGAGTGATGGAACTGCGGCGTCTCACCATGGTGAACTGGCACCTCTTCGATGTGGAGGACATCGAGGTGCGCGGCAACTTCGGAATTCTCGGCGAGAACCGCTCGGGCAAGTCGACCATCCTCGATATGGTGCAGGTCGTTCTCTCCGGGGCGAGCCGCACCTATCTGCGCCTGAATGCCGTCGCGGGCGAAGGTGGAAAGGGACGCTCCTCATCGAAGCGGTCAGTCCTTGGTTACTGCCTCGGCACGCTGGGCGATGGCGAAACCCGCCGTACGGAGGCGCTGACCTATCTCGCGCTCGGCTTCGAGGATCCGGACGGACTCCGGCCGCCGGTGACGATCGGGTTGGCCCTTGAGGCCCGCAGCACGGATACCTCCGAGACGGTGCTCGGTCGCTTCGTCGTGACCGGGAAGTTGCTAACCACTACGGACTTCACCGAAGAAAGGGACGACGGGCAGTACGCGGCGGCCTGGGACGATGCGAAGACGCGCATCATTGGCGAGGTGGGCGTCGCCAACTTCATCAACCATCGCGAGAAGGCGACCGATTTCGTCCGGGAGTACATACGGCGCCTCGTGCCCAGTCTTCCGAACGCGGAGCAGAGCGCGTCCGCGCTGCTGAAGGCGATCGTCAACGCCATGTCGCTCAACCAGGGGTATTCAGCAACTGAGTTCGTTCGTCGTTTCATCCTCGAGGAGAACCCGATCCGGATCGGCGAGCTGCGCAGCTCGATCGAGACCTACCGGGGGGTGAGCGCAACGATCGTCACCATGCGCAGGAAGCTCGAGGCTCTGAAGGCCTTGCGGGAGCAGGTTTCCGCCTTCTCCGACAGCCTGAACCGGAAGGCTCTCGAGGATTGGTTGGCCCGCCGCGCGCGGTGGCTCGCCGCCCTCGCCGCCAACCGCGCAGTCCGGGAGGAGATAGCCATAGCGAGGCGGCACATTGCAGCGGAACAGGAGGACAAAGACGTCGCACTAGAGGGAGTCCGGGAGGCGAAGCAGGAAATCGATCGCCTGACCGCGGCCATCGCGGCGCATGGCGCGAAGTCGGGCCGGGACCAATGGGCGCAGAACCTAAGGAAAATCGACGAGCAAAGTGCAATGATGCGGGGCGCCATCCGCAAGCGAACACAGGCCGCGACGGACCTCGCCCCCCTGTCGAGCGTCCTGGCCGAAGCGACGGCGTTCAAAGTGTACTGCGACCTTGCAGTTGCGGCGGTCCCGGAGATCAATCCCGAGCGGCTGCGCGGGGCCGAACTCGCATTCCGGGGGACGGCGCCAGGCATAGCCGCGAAAGTGGAGGCCCGCCGCCGCGAGGTTTCGGCCGAGATCGTCTTGCTCGACCGGGAGGTTACCGAGCTCAGGCAGGCGCTGGAACAGGCGCACGAACCGGGGGCTGCCGCCTATCTCACCCGCGAAACGAAGCTGCTGATGCGTAGGCTCGAGAGCGCCGGCATGGATGCGCGGCCTCTCTGCGACCTCGTCGAGATCGTCGATCCCACATGGGTGCCGGCCGCCGAGGCGCTGCTCGGCCGCGATCGTGAGGCCATCTTCGTGGACCGTCCCCGCATCCGGGATGCGACCGCGCTGTTCCGGGAGGGACGGCGGGAGTTCAGGGGAGCCTCCCTGGTCAGCCTGAACAAGCTCGAGGAATTCCGCGCCCCTCCGAAGGTCGGCACGTTCCCGGCGTTGTTCAGGACGGACGATGCCGACGCGATGGCTTTTCTCCAGCGCCGCTACGGTGGAGTGCATCTCGCTATGACGCTGGAAGAGTTCAATCTACCGGGGCGTGCCTTGATGCAGGACGGCCTGTACGATGATGGACTCGTTCGCAGTCACAGATCCATCGATCCGCGGGACCACAAGATCGGCAAGTCGGCGCAGGCCGAACTCTTTCGGAACATGCAGGAGACCTTTGCCGAGAAGGGCGAGAAGCTGTCGAGGCTCCGTCAACAGGAGAGGATACTCGACCGTGCACTCTCAGCCATCGCGCTTCTCGCGCAGGACGAGGACGGCAACTGGCTCTCGGACATGTTGGAGAAGGTTCACGGCTGGTCGGGCGAGCGAGCCGAGGTCGAGGCGAGGATTGCGGCCATTGATGCAGCCGGAGACGGCGGCTTAAGGGACAGGCTGGCTGCGCAGAAGGCATTCCTCAAGCGCAAGGAAGACGAACTCGCCTCCATTGACGAGCGAACCCGAAAGTACACCATCGCCATAGCAGTCGGCGAGCGCAGCCTAAGCGGCAACGAGAACGCGGATGGTTCGAACATAGGCCTCAGCCTGGCAAAAAGGCTCTATGGCAACGAACGTCGACTGTTCTCCTATGGCCACGGCGGGGCCGTTTATCGCGAGCGCTTGCGGGCATTGCAGAAGCCCCACGCTGTCGGAGTTCTCCCTCCTGGCGAGGCCGAACGGCAGGCGGCCGCGATGCATCGCAAATTGGCACAAGGCGCCGCCGACGCATCTGAACAAGCCGAGAAGCGCAACCGGCAGGCAGAGCTCGCCGCACGTGGGGCTCTGCGCGATTATTTCAACGAGTTCGGCATGAGCAGCCAGGTGGGCCCGGACAGCCCATTGCTGACCGATGTCAAGTCCTGGATGGATCTGCTCATCCAGGACATCGAGGGCAACGAGCTCCGCCGGTACGAAGATAAGGCCCGCGAGGCGGCGGAACGCGCGTCCACCCTGTTCCGGGGCGAGTTCGTGAATGCCCTGAACATGCGCGTGTCGAAAATGGAAAGGGATCTCGACGCCCTTAACCGGAGCCTGAGGGATCATCCCTTCCACAACGAACGGTACTCGTTCCACCGAGCTGCCGAGGCGGAGTTTCAGCCGATCCTGAAGGTCATCGAGATTAGCCGGATCTCGGACGAGGCCCTGGACATGCTTTTCAAGACGGACGTGCCCGACGACTTCCCGCACAAGGATACGATCAAGGCGGTGGAGCAGTTGCTGGAGGATCCGGATAAGGACTTCTCGGCCTTCGAGGACTACAGGAACTTCTACACCTTCGAGATCCACATGGAGGACGTTCAAACGAAAGCGAGAACCCGATGGGAAACACGCCGAACCACGGGTTCGGGTGCGGAGCAGCAGGTTCCGCTTTACGTCGCTATCGGAGCGTCTCTTGCGTCCGTCTTTGGCAGCGCATCGAACGGCAAGGGGCGGCCGAAGGGCATGTCGCCGGCTCTGTTCGACGAGGCCTTCTCCAGGATGGACGGCAAGAACCAGCGGGCCATGATGGCCTTTTACGAGGACCTCGGTCTCCAAGTGGTCATTGCCGCGCCGCTCGAGAAGAAGGCGGCCATCATGGGCTACATGGAAACCCTTGTAGAGGTTGATCGGATCGGCGAGCAATCGTCCACGGAGATCGTCCACCTCGGTCGCCGGGCCCGCGAGGAAGTCCTCGCCATGAATCCCGAACACATGACCGACGAACAGATCTCCGACCTCATGGCAGCGGAGTAGGTCGCGGGTGGCTCGCAAGTTCATCGACGCGGCTGCACTTCTGCACGACCTGCTCGACAGACGGGAGGGCGGAACGGAATATCCGATCGCCTATCCGGATCATGAGGCGTTTCCGACGGTGACGGCAGCCGACGCGTTCGTGAAAGCCATCGCCGCCGCCGAGCGCACGGGTTCCGTGGCCGTGGTTTACGGCAGAGGTCGGAGGCGCGATGAGCTCAAGCTGGTCAGGTTGACCGATGCCGATGCCCTCTATGACCACCTCCGTCGGGCGCCATCTCGCGAGACGGCGGATCGGGCGCGAGCGGAGATGCTCCAGGACCTCGACATTCATCCTGCGATCCGAGATGCCGCGCTCGCGGGGCCGGAGGCGTGGTCTCGGAAGCGGACCTGGTGCAATCTCGGGCCCGACGACGTACAGGCGGCGCGAGCAGCGATCGTGCTCGCGCAGGCAATCGTGGACGGACGTCACATCGGCCTCGACTACCGGACCTTCTCGCGGAAAATCACCGGGAACAGCAAGGCACTCGAGAGGCTGGAGGCTGCGGTCCTCAGGTTAGTCGGAGCGGCCATTGACCTCCCCGCCGCCGCGAACCCGAGGTCCGCGCTAGCGACCCTTGGACTTGAGCGGTTCGGGCCACCGCTGCTCCTCGCTGGGACGATCACCCTCAACGGCACAGCATTGCCGCTATCGTTGCCGTACGTAGGGCTTCCCCCTGGGGAAATCTCGCGCATCGGCTACGATCGGACACCGGACCATGTCCTTACGATCGAAAACTTCGCGAGCTTCAACCGCCACGTCCTTGAAGCCGATCAGGGCCGCGTTGGATTGACCATCTACGTAGGAGGCTATCCCTCCCTAGCGACCCAGCGGGCCTTGAGGATCCTCGCGTCGACCCTTCCCCAGAAGGTTCCATTCTTTCACTGGTCGGACATTGATCCCGACGGCACCTGGATTTTCAGAACCATCGAGCGCGCTATCGAGCGGCCACTTCTGCCTCACCTCATGTCCCAAGATCTCGCAGAAGCCCACGGCGAGAGGCCGTCGCGCACGTCACCGTTGCGCATAGGAGAGGCTGCGGGGTCGATGATTTCGGATCTCGTTGACTATCTGTCCGGAGCCGGTGCGAGGGTGATGGAGCAGGAAGAGATAGATCCGGTTCTTCCTTCTTACGGAGCGAGCGGGCACGCGGGCGATTCGACGCGTGGCGAAGTATGGCGTCGCCCGTAATCTTTACGAATGACCAGCATCGCGGGGGAAGCGCGTGGCGCGCATACGACTAATCGAGATCAAGCACTTCCGGGGAATCAAGGAACTGACTTGGCGACCGCAGCCGGGAATAAACTGCCTCATCGGCCCGGGCGACAGCGGGAAATCGTCCATTCTTGATGCCATCGACCTGTGCATCGGCGCCCGCCGAAACGCCCAGTTCTCCGACGTAGACTTCCACCTGCTCGATGTCGAAAGCCCGATCTCGATTGCCGTGACGCTGGGTGAGTTGGACGAGAGCCTGAAGAACCTCGACACCTACGGGATGTATCTGAGGGGTTTCTATGCCGGCTCCGGAAATGTGGAAGACGAGCCGGAAAAGGATGCCGAGACCGTCCTGACGGTGAAGCTCGCCGTCGCCAGCGATCTGGAGCCGGTTTGGACGCTGGAATCTGAGCGCGCTGCGGCTCAAGGCCTATCGAGAAATCTCAACTGGGCCGATCGCGTCCGGTTGGCGCCAACGCGTATCGGGGCCATGGCCGACTATCATCTGGGTTGGCGGCGAGGCTCGGTTCTCAACCGGGTTTCGGAAGAGCGTGCGGATGCATCGGCCGCCTTGGCGAAGGCGGCGCGCGATGCGCGCTCCGCGTTCGGGGACCAGGCGCAAGCCCAACTAGGAGACACATTGGGCATCGTGGCGACCACCGCTCGGGAACTCGGCATCCCCGTCGGCGAGAACGTAAAGGCCATGCTGGACGCGCACTCGGTGTCTTTCAGCGGCGGCACGATTTCGTTGCATGATGAAGAGGGCGTGCCCCTGCGTGGCATGGGCGTCGGGTCGACGCGGCTGCTCATCGCCGGCCTTCAGCGAAAGGCAGCGGCGCAGTCGTCGATCATCTTGATTGATGAGCTGGAACACGGGTTGGAGCCGCATCGGATCATCCGACTTCTCGGTTCGCTCGGTGCGAAGGAGACCCCGCCACCACTCCAGGTATTCATGACAACCCATTCGCCGGTTGCGCTACGTGAGTTGTCAGGCAATCAGCTATTTATCACACGCCGCGCGACCGGGCGGCATGCGGTGAGCGCGGTTGGAACGTCCGATGATATCCAGAGCACCATCCGCGTATACCCCGACGCGTTCCTCGCACAGCGCATCATCATTTGCGAAGGCGCGAGCGAGATTGGCTTAATACGCGGGCTCGATCAGCACCGAACCGCGACCGGCGCGATATCATTGTCCGCCCTTGGCACCGCCCTCGTGGATTGCGGCGGCGGTGATTCGGACAGGCCATTCAAACGCAGCGATGCCTTTCGTGCCTTGGGCTACCGCGTCGCTGTGGTCAGGGACGACGACAAGAAGCCAACCGTGGGGGTGGAAGAGACATTCGTTGCCGGGGGCGGAAAGGCAATCGCGTGGCGCGACGGCCGTGCGCTGGAGGATGAGCTGTTCCTGAGCCTGACCGATGACGCTGTCAGCAAGCTGATCGATCGGGCCATTGAGCTGCACGGCGAGGAACTGGTGAACGAACACATCCGGTCGGCATCCAACAACGCCAAAGCGTTGAACGGCATTCAGATCGAAGCACTCATTGATGGCATCTCGCTGGAGAGCCGCGCCGTTCTCGGCAAGGCAGCTCGGACACGGAAAGCTGGCTGGTTCAAGTCGGTGACTTGGATGGAGGAGGTTGCCCGCGACATCGTGGGGCCAGACCTTGCGAATTCCGAAGAGGGCTTCAGGGCCTTGGTCGACGGCGTCTTTGCGTGGGTTGGCGATGCCGGATGATGACATTGACCTATTGGCGATCCAACGCGGAACGGTCACTGCACCGGCCGGGTGCGGCAAGACCCACCTGATTGCAAGTGCACTGAGGCGGCACTCGGGCGGCAAGCCGATTCTGGTCCTGACGCATACCAATGCGGGCGTCGTCGCGCTGCGCGGCCGGCTGGACCGGCTCGGCGTCGCCTCAAGGGCCTACCGTCTCTCTACGATCGACGGGTGGGCCATGCGGCTCATTTCGACCTTTCCGGGACGAAGCGTTCACGCCGCCAAGCTTCTGGCGCTGGCAAATCCACGCGACGACTATCCCAACATCCGGGTCGCGGCCGCGAAACTACTCAAGGCGGGGCACGTCAGCGACGTGATAGCGGCGACTTACGATCGCCTCATCGTCGATGAATATCAGGACTGTTCAATTCGTCAGCACGCGGTGGTGGGTTATGCGGCCCGAACGCTGTCGACATGTGTGCTCGGCGATCCGATGCAAGCCATTTTTGGATTCGGCAGCGATGACCTGGCCAAATGGGACGAGCAGGTTTGCGGCTATTTTCCGCTCGTGGGAGAACTCGCCACACCGTGGCGCTGGATCAATGCAGGTGCCGAGCCGCTCGGGCGCTGGCTGCTCCAGGTCCGAGGAATGCTTCTCCGCGGCGAGCCGGTTGATCTGCGAGCCGCGCCCGACGGCGTGACTTGGATCGAGCTGGACGGAAGTGAGGATCATCAGAGGCGGCTGCGGGCCGCTCGTGTGCGCGCGCCCGGTGCCGATGGCACCGTCCTGATTATCGGGGACAGCACGAATCCAGACAGTCAGCGACAGTTTGCCAGTCAGACCCCTGGAGCGGTAACCGTGGAGGCCGTTGACCTCCGGGATCTGGTGTCTTTCGCACGGAGCTTCAATCTTGATGCGGCCGACGTGCTCGAGAACCTCGCCAAGTTCGCGCAAGGCGTTATGCGGAACGTTGGCGCCGCGGACCTTGTGCGGCGTGTGCACTCTCTTGCGCGCGGTGCTGCCCGCAATCCGCCGACCGACGTGGAGGCGACGGCCCTTGCCTTCATGCGCGCCCCGTCTCATCGTGCGGCGGTCGATGTCCTGGTTGAAATCGGCAAGCAGGCTGGCGTTACGTCCCACAGACCGGCCGTGCTTCGTGCATGCCTGAAGGCGCTTGAGTTCTGTGAGGGGGCGGACAGCCCCTCCTTCCACGACGCCGCTATTCGGATGCGTGAACAGAACCGATTGGTCGGGAGGCCTCTGCCGAAACGGGCGGTTGGCAGCACGCTCCTCCTGAAAGGACTGGAAGCGGAAGCGGCCGTCATCTTGAACGCGGCGTCGCTGGATTCTCGCAACCTTTATGTAGCCATGACGCGCGGCTCGAAAACGCTGACGATCTGCTCTCCGCGGCCCGTGCTCAACCCCGCGAGATAGTTCGACTGTCACGACGAGTGATATCGAGGATCGGCCCGAGAAACGCCGCCGTCTTTCACATCAGTGTGCGCTCCACGTCCTCTACAGTAACGGCCTTGCTGCGTCGGTCGTAGAGCTGAGTTGTCCGCAGATCGACGTGGTTCGCCATCCGTTGCGCCTTCTCCAGCGAGCCGTTGTTCGTGAGGAAACTGGTGATGCCCGTGCCCCGCATGGAATGGTTGCCGATGCCGGCTGGAAGTCCGACGGCCACCGCATGGCGTCGGACCACCTCATAGGCGTTCGCCTGCCGTAGCCGATTGCGGGTCAGGACGACCTCGGAAGAGCCCCGGTGGCGACGAAAGCTGGGAAAGAGGGGCGACTTCGGTTCTCGCGCGAGGCCGCTCGCCTCGAGCCACGCGAGCAGGTAGCTCTCGAGGCGGTGGCTGCACGGCATCTCATGCAGCTTGCCGCCCTTCTCGTGCAGGCGCACGCGATAGCGACGCCCGCGCGGAAAGAAGTCCTCGACGTTCATGCCGGTCACCGCGCTCACACGCGCGAACGACAGGAGCATGGTCGCGATCAGCGCGCGATCGCGGAGACCCGGGAGCGATTGCACGTCGATGCCATCGAGCAGCAGGCGAGCCTCGTCGGCTGTCAGGATCGGGGTCTTGCCCTCGCGCTGCGAGTACTTGGGTCCCCGCACGGAGGCGGCCGGGTTGGTCGCCAAGGCGCGACCGACCACCAGCCAGTCGAAGAGGCCGCGAAGCGCGGCCAGGCATCGCTTGGTGGTCGGCGCCGAGCGCGTCTGGGTCAACAGCTCGATGTATCCCGCCACGTGCAGCGGCCGAATGGCGCCGAGCCGTCTGACGCCACGGCTGGCCACCCAGGCAAGGAATCGTTCGACGTCGCCGACATAGGCGCGCCGGGTATTGGGGTTACGAATTTGCGCCGCGAAGAACTCCAGGAAGCGTTCCCGGACGGCTTCGTCTTCGGCCGGCAAGATCACGGGCAATGTCGCGTCGGCGGCGGCCGCAGGTGGTTTCATGGTCCCTCCCCTCGCAACGGCAGGGCGCGATGTTGTTGGCGCTCCCAGGTCTCGATGAGGAAGAGCGCGATCGTTGCCGCGGCATTGAGGGCAAGACGGGCGATGCGCGCGTCGATCCGGCGGTATCCGCGTTCGCGCCCGTGCGCATCGCCGGCGTGGGTGCGCAGCGAGCCCACGCCCTTCGCCACGGAGGTGAGACCGCCGAGCACCTGCCGGATGTCGGCCTCGATCTCGCTGGGAAGATCCGTACGACCGGGCGACAATCCCAGCGGCTCCTGTACGGCGCGGATCAGGCCATCGATGTCCTTCTTGGCCGGCAGCGGCAGACCGAGTTCGACGAGGATCGAGCGGCAGACCGACTCGATGAGGGAACTGGCGGCCGTCGCCGCATCCTCCGGATCGTCGGTCGCGCTCGCCAGGGCACGGGCGATGTCCCGCTGTACGGTGTCGAAGTCGAGTATGGCCGTCTTCTCGGCGAATGCGCTGACCACGACGCCGGAGGCGTGGCGCTCGACCAGTTGCGGACGGCCGCCGACGATCGCCACGGCCAGGCCGTCGGCCTCGAGCGCGGCGTTCAACCGCTCGACGACGGCCCGCCCCTTCTCTGGCTGATTGAGATAGTCGCGTGGATCGGCGACGCGCAGGATGATCCGCACGATGGCCTGCTCATCGTGGAGCGAACGACGCAGCGCTTCCTGCGTCGCCGGCACGCGCGAACTGCCGCCGATGCTCATGTCGATGCCGCAGTCGAGAAAGAACTGCTGGATCCTCGTGCCCGATCGGTAGATCCCGACCGGCGCGGTCAGGTCGTCGCCCATCCCCGAGCCCCCGGTGATGACGTCGGCGAGGGCGCCGATGATGAAGGGCGAGAACCGGGACATGAACGGACGCCACGCGACAGGTGATAAAGGAGGTTATCACATGCGTATTGAGCCGAGCCAAGGCCCCACCTGATTCGTAGCTTCCGAACTATGCCACCTCGGTGTTTCGGAGACTCGATCGCCGATTTCCGGTCGGAAGGATCGTTTTGACCGCCCCGTGCTCCGGACGTCGTGATCGATAGGCTGGGGCCAGATCACCGCGAGCTGGAGGGCGTCGCACCGATCCCGTCGAAGCCCCGCTCGGGAAAGAGACAGGGTGACGTATAGCCCAAAGCGTAGTCGTACGCTCTGCGACCATGCTTTGGGCTACATACCGCCCCTCACGACTATGCTTTCGGCTACACCGAGCGGCGCTTTGGGCTACACCTCTTCCGGAAAATAGGGAGAATCGCCGTTGGCCGGTCGCCACTTTGGGCTACACATCACGACGGCTCCCTCTTCCAAGAACCGCAGGTCTACGGCGACCGTCGATAGGCGAAGTAGCGCCCTTCCGGCACGCCCTCGGGCAATGCCAGCGGATCGAGCAGCGCATGCTCGATGGCCCAGCCGCTGACGACCAGCGCTCCGGGCGCGGCCAGCGCAACGACAGGCTCGGGCAGCCAGGCGAACAGCACGCGGTCCCGCTCGGGCACGCCCGTCGTCACATCGACATGGATCAGCGCGGCGCAGCGGCCATGACGCGCGGCGAAGGCCGGCAGCGTCTGCGCCATGTCGCCCTCGACGAGCCTGTCGGCCGGAGGCATCGAGGCCGGGTTCGGGCTGACATCGCGTTCGAACACATGGATCGTACGCCCCGGCAACCTCTCGCGCAGATGGTCGTAGGTCCTTCCGTTGCCAAGACCGAGTTCGAGTACGAGCCCCTCGCGCCCGGCGATGGCGCCAGCCGCCCAGTCCAGCACGCGGCGCTGCGCCTCGAGGCGGCGGATGAAGCTCTCGAGGCGGCTCATGCGAATCTCCGGTCCGGACGGCCCGTGCACCTGTCCGCCATCCCGCATAGCAGCGCGACCGGTGAGGCCGATAGCCCGGCCATCGGCGGGCTTGTCAGCGCCAGCGCCCGATGGCCTTATCGGGAACGATCCAATCGTCCGCCCGCATTCGCGGGCGTGCAGCGGCCACCAAGAGCCGTCGTCATGTCTGCAGGGAGGTCACCGTCTTCATGATCCGATCACGTACGTTCGTCACGCTCGTCGCCACGGCCGGGCTCTGCCTCGCGGCCGCCGCAACCGCCCAGGCCCAGGCCTGGCCGCAGCGGCCGATCACCTTCATCGTACCGTTTCCGGCCGGCGGCGGCACCGACGCCTTCGCCAGGCCCCTCGCCGCCCAGCTCGATCAGCAGCTCGGCCAGCGCATCATCATCGAGAACCGCGGCGGTGCCGGCGGCACGGTCGGCGCCTCGGCAGCCTCCAAGATGGCGCCGGACGGCTACGGCTTCTTCGTCGGCGCGGCACATCACGCCATCGCGCCGGCGCTCTATCCGAAGCTCGACTACAACATCCAGACCGATTTCATCCCGATCGCCGTGATCGCGCAGCCGCCGCAGGTCATCGTCGTCCACCCCAAGGTGCAGGCGAAGACGGTCGCCGAGCTGATCGCCTATGCCAAGGCCAACCCCGACAAGCTGAACTACGCCTCCGCCGGCAACGGCACGACGCATCATCTCGCCGGCGAGCTCTTCAAGCTCCAGACCAAGACCAGCCTTACCCATGTGCCCTATCGCGGCGCAGGCCCGGCGCTGCAGGACATCGTGGCCGGTCAGGTCGACGTGCTCTTCGACGGGCTCGGCTCGTCGGCGCCGCAGATCCAGAGCGGGCGCCTGCGCGGGCTCGCCGTCGCGGCCCCGACGCGCTCGGAAGCGATCCCGGACGTCCCGACGGCCAAGGAGGCCGGTCTGGAGAATTACGAGGTCGCGACCTGGTATGCGCTCTGGGCGCCCAAGGGCACGCCGCCCGAGATCGTCACCCGCATGCGCGCCGAGGTCGCCAAGGCGCTGCAGGCGCCGATGGTGGTCGACGCCTGGAAGAAGAACGGCTCCCCGATCCCGACGCTCGCCGGCGACGATTTCGGCAAGTTCGTCGCGGCCGAGGTCGCGCGCTGGGGCAAGGTCGTCGCCGACGCGCAGGTCAAGCTGGAGTGAGCCCCGGCGCGGCGGGCCGCTGTTCCGCCCGGCCCGCCGCGCTAATCCATCCCCTCTTCATCGCCCGCGCCGTCGATCACGGCGCGGGCGATCGTCATCGGAAAGCCCGCGCGGGCCAAAGCAGCCAGATCCTTCTGCCGGTTGACGAAGCGGTCGCCGCGGCTCCAGGGGCCGAGCCGCTTGCGCCGGGCCGCCTTGCGCGCCGCTTCGAACTCGTCCTCCTCACTGGCCGCGCTCGCAGCCTGAGCGAGGTCCCGTCCCACGCCCTTCGCAGCCAGGCTCGCCGCCACCGCCCGCGACGAGCGCCCCTTGCGCTTCAGGGTCGCCGCGCGGGCCTGGGCGAAGCGCTGGTCGTCGACGAGACCGGACGACACGCAGCGCGCCACCACCTCGTCCAGCATCGCTTCGAAGGCGGACGGGTCCTGCTCGTGGTGCCGACAGCTGGCAGCAACCTTGCGTGCCAGCACGCGGCGCAGCTGCGCGGCCGGGGCCGAATAGCGTTCGAGATAATGCATCGCCGCGCGCTGGAGATAATCGGGCGTGATCTTGCGGGGCGCGCGTCGCTCGGGCCGCCCCCCGTCGGAGCGCCCTCCTCCGAAGCCCATCAGTCAGTGCCGGGCCTGGAGCGCCCGGCCTTCACCGCCGAGCGCTTGTCCTTGGAGACCAGCCTGCGCTCCTTGGAAGCCTTGGTCGGCTTGGTCGGCCGGCGCGTCTGCGGGCGCACCGCCGCCTCGCGGATCATCTCGAGCAGGCGCTCCAGCGCCTCCTCACGGTTGCGCTTCTGGCTGCGCTGGGCCTGCGCCACGATGACGATGACGCCGTCCTGTGTCAGCCGGCTGCCGGCGAGCTTCATCAGCCGGATGGCGACGTCGTTGGGCAGAGAGGACGAGCGGCGCGCGTCGAAGCGCAGTTGCACCGCGCTCGACACCTTGTTGACGTTCTGCCCGCCGGGACCGGAGGCGCGCACGAAGCTTTCCTCGATCTCGCTTTCGTCGATCGCAATGGACGGGGTGACTTGAATCATGGGAGGAACCCTAGAGGATTTCAGCGCGAGTTTCAGCCTGTGCAGCCCTCCCCCGACATCGCCCGCCTGATCGAGATCATGGCGGCCCTGCGCACGCCGGGCACCGGCTGCCCCTGGGATCTCGAGCAGGACTTCGCCTCGATCGCGCCCTACACGGTGGAGGAGGCCTATGAGGTCGCCGATGCGATCGCCCGCGGCGACAGGCTCGACCTCAAGGACGAACTGGGCGATCTCCTGCTCCAGGTCGTCTTCCACGCCCGCATGGCGGAAGAGGAAGGCACCTTCGCCTTTCCCGACGTCGTCGAGGCGATCACCGCCAAGCTGATCCGGCGTCATCCGCATGTCTTCGGCGAGGCGCGCGATCTCGCACCCGAGCAGGTCAAGGCGCTCTGGCACCGCATCAAGGCACAGGAGAAGCTCGACAAGGCCGAGGCCCGCCGGGCCGCAGGCCTGCCCGAGAAATCCGAGGACAAGGGTCTGCTCGCCGGCGTCACCCAGGGCCTACCCGCCCTCACCCGGGCCTGGAAACTGCAGGCGCGTGCCTCGACCGTCGGCTTCGACTGGAACGACGCCCGGCTCGTGCTCGACAAGATCCGCGAGGAGACGGCCGAGATCGACGAGGCCCTGGCCTCGGGCGACAAGACCGCGATCGCGGAGGAGATCGGCGACCTGCTCTTCGTCGTCGCCAACCTCGCCCGCCATGTCGACGCCGATCCGGAGGGGTGCCTCCAGGCCGCCAACGCCAAGTTTGAGCGCCGTTTCAAGGGGATCGAGCAAAAACTGGAGGCACAGGGCCGCACCACCGCGCAGGCGGATCTCGCCGAGCTCGAGGCGCTCTGGCAGCAGGTCAAACGGGACGAGAGGGCGCCCGGCTGACCGCGCGCCGCGGCATAGTGGTTCGGTCCTTGCTTGCCTCGCCGGTGGCGCCGGCCCGAAGCGACGAAGGGACGGCGTGACAGGACGGTGACGATGCGCCAGATACGGATGCGATGAGACAGAGACGCCCCGAGACCGCCAGCGGCCGCCGCATCGAACCCCTCGCCGCCCTGCCGCTGTTCCACAAGCTGGCCGGTCGCAGGGTCGTGCTTGTCGGCGACAGCGAGGGCGCCCTCTGGAAGGCCGAGCTGCTGGCCGCGACCGGCGCCCAGGTCGCGGTCTTCGCGCGCGAAGGAGCCGACATCTTTGACACCCTCGCGGCGGCCCCTCCCGCTGGCACGGTCGTCGTCCAAGCGCGCGGCTGGGAGGCGGAGGACCTCGCTGGCGCGGCGCTCGCCATTGGCGACATCGAGGACGCGGACGAGATCGAAGCCTTCGTCGCCGCGGCCCGACGCGCCGGCGCACCGGTCAACATCGTCGACAAGCCTGATTTCTGCGATTTCTCCTTCGGCACGCTGGTCAACCGCTCGCCGCTGATCGTGGCGATCTCGACCGACGGCGCCGCGCCCGTCTTCGGCCAGGCGATCCGCACCCGCATCGAGACGCTGCTGCCCGCGACGCTGAAGGCCTGGGCCCAGGCCGCCAAGGACTGGCGCCCCGCCGTGCAGGCGCGCGAACTGCCCTTCGCCATGCGCCGCGCCTTCTGGGAGCTGTTCACCGCGAGGGCGATGAGCGAGTCCGGCCGCCAGCCGGAGGAGACGGACCGCGCTGAACTCTTCGCGGCATTGGAGCGCATCGAGGCGGCGCCCGGCCGCGGCCGGGTCTCGCTGGTCGGCGCCGGCCCCGGCGACCCGGAACTCCTGACCCTGAAGGCGATCCGCGCCCTGCAGAGCGCCGACATCATCCTCTATGACGATCTCGTTTCGCCCGGCGTGCTCGAACTGGCACGGCGCGAGGCCAAGCGCATGATGGTCGGCAAGACCGGCTATGGCCCCTCGGTCAAGCAGAGCGACATCAACGCGCTGATCGTCTCGCTCGCCGGCCAGGGCAAGCATGTCGTGCGGCTGAAGGGCGGCGACCCCGGCATCTTCGGCCGTGCCGGCGAGGAGATCGAGGCCTGTCGGGTCGCGGGCCTGCCGGTGACGATCGTGCCCGGCATCTCGGCCGCGCAGGGCGCGGCGGCGACGCTGGGGGTCTCGCTGACGCATCGGGACCATGCGCGCCGGCTGCAGTTCGTCACCGGTCACGCCCGCAGCGGCGAACTGCCGGAGGATCTCGACTGGCGGGCGATGGCGGACCCCGCCGCCACGACCGTGATCTACATGGCGCGTGCGACGCTGGCCGGCTTCCGCGACCGGGCCCTGGCCGCCGGCCTCGATCCGGCCACACCGGCCGTCGCCGTCCAGTCGGCGACACGGCCGGACGAGCAGCATCTGCGCGCCACCATCGCCACCCTGCCCGAGCGGATTGCGGAATTGCCCAAGGGCGGCCCCGTTCTGGTCCTGGTCGGCCATGCGCTCGGCCAGGCCGAGGCCGCCGCTTCGGACGAAGCGGAGCTGCGCCGCGCCTGACGTCGTTGCGCGCAACGGTCTCGCCTCATGCCGACCGGGCGGCTATGCCTAGCGGCACGGAAGGCTCGCGAGGAGAGACGAATCATGAAGGCGCGCGCGCGTTGGGTCGAAGGCATGGCCTTCATGGGCGAATCCGGCAGCGGCCATGCCGTCGTGATGGATGGCGCGCCTGAATATGGCGGCCGCAATCTCGGCATCCGGCCGATGGAGATGTTGCTGATCGGCCTCGCCGGCTGCACCGGCTTCGACGTCGTGCAGATCCTCAAGAAGGGCCGCGAGCCGATCACCGGCTGCGAGGTCGAGGTCGAGGCGCAGCGCGCCACCGAGGACCCCAAGGTCTTCACCCAGATCCACCTCGCCTATCGCATCAGCGGCCGCGGCCTGTCGCGGGCCAAGGCGGAGCGGGCCGTGACCCTGTCGAAGGAAAAGTACTGTTCGGCGTCGATCATGCTCGGCGCCACCGCGAGCTTCACCTACGCGATCGACATCGTCGACGAGCTTGCAGAGGCCGTTGCGTGAGCGAGACCGCATTGGCAGGGCTGATCGCCCCCGAGGACCTGCTGGCACGGCTGGGCGATCCCCGCCTCGTCATCCTCGACATCCGCTCGTCGATCGACGGCGGCGGCAAGGCCGCCTATGAGGCCGGCCACATCCCCGGCGCCGTCCATACCGACTATGTCGCCGATGGCTGGCGCGCCAAGGTCGGTCAGGCCCCCGGCCTCCTGCCGCCGCTCGAGCATCTCGCCGCGCTCGTTGGCCGGCTCGGGATCATGCCGCATGACGACGTTATCATCGTCCCCGCCGGCGTCAGCGCCACCGATTTTGCCGCAGCGGCGCGCATCTACTGGACGCTGAAGACGATCGGCCATGGCCAGCAGGCCATACTCGACGGCGGCTTCCGCGCCTGGACGGCCGATCCGGCGCGCCCGGTCGAGGCCGGCCCCTCGCCGGACCGAACGGCCCCGCCCTACCCGGTCGTGATGCAGCAGCGCCTGCGCAGCACGGCCGACGCCACGCTGGTGGCCTCGCGCAGCCAGCTCGCTACGCTCGTCGATGCCCGCTCGACCAGCTATTTCGAAGGCCGCGAGAAGGCGCCGGAGGCGGCCCGCGCCGGCCATATCCCCGGCGCCGTGTCGCGCGACTATGCCGAGGCTTTCGATCCCGCCACCGGCAAACTCAAGCCGCGTGACGCGCTGGCAGCGCTCTACGGTAGCATCCCCAAGGGCCCGTCGATCTCCTACTGCAACACCGGCCACACCGCCGCGCTCAACTGGTTCGTCATGTCGGAACTGCTCGGCCGCGAGGAGGTCGCGCTCTATGATGGCTCGATGACCGACTGGACGCAGGATCCCGAACGCCCGGTGGCGACAGGGGCGGGCTGACAACAGGGCCGTCATTGCGAGCGCAGTGAAGCAATCCAGCCTCTCGCGCCAACCTCTGGATTGCTTCGCTGCGCTCGCAATGACGATGAGGCGTCTTCGCACATAGTCCGCCGCATTTGCCAAACAGCCTGAAAACGTTCAAAGGAGGCGCGCGCGAGCCTCGGGCCGCGCCGCCTCCATTCAGAGCTGTCGAGTTTGCCGCCGATGAACGCCGTCGCGCCGAAGATTTCTTTCGTTTCGCTGGGTTGCCCCAAGGCGCTGGTCGATTCCGAGCGGATCATCACCTCGCTGCGCTCGGAAGGCTATGAGCTCTCCAAGAGCCATGCGGGCTCCGACCTCGTCATCGTCAACACCTGCGGCTTCCTCGACTCGGCCAAGGCGGAATCGCTCGAGGCGATCGGCACCGCCATGGCGGAGAACGGCAAGGTCATCGTCACCGGCTGCATGGGCGCCGAGCCCGAGCAGATCCGCGACCGCTTCCCCCACCTACTCGCGATCACCGGCCCGCAGGCCTATGAGAGCGTCGTCTCGGCCGTCCACCAGGCCCTGCCCCCGCGTCACGACCCCTTCGTCGATCTCGTGCCCGACCAGGGCATCAAGCTGACGCCGCGCCACTACGCCTATCTGAAGATTTCCGAGGGCTGCAACAACCGCTGCAGCTTCTGCATCATCCCGAAGCTGCGCGGCGATCTCGTCTCGCGGCCGATCGGCGAGGTGCTGCGCGAGGCCGAGAAGCTGGTCAAGGCCGGCGTCAAGGAACTGCTGGTGATCTCGCAGGACACCAGCGCCTACGGCCTCGACATCAAGTACCAGCCCTCGATGTGGCAGGACCGCGAGGTCCGCACCCGCTTCTTCGAGCTCGCCCGCGAGCTCGGCCAGATGGGGGTCTGGGTGCGGATGCACTATGTCTACCCCTACCCGCATGTCGACGAGGTCATCCCGCTGATGCAGGAGGGGCTGATACTGCCCTATCTCGACATCCCCTTCCAGCACGCTTCTCCCAATGTCCTCAAGGCGATGAAGCGTCCGGCTCATCAGGACAAGACGCTCGACCGTCTGCGGAAATGGCGCGAGATCTGCCCCGACCTCGCCATCCGCTCGACCTTCATCGTCGGCTTCCCCGGCGAGACCGAAGAAGACTTTCAGTTCCTGCTCGACTGGCTGAAGGACGCCAGGCTCGAGCGCGTCGGCGCCTTCAAATACGAGCCGGTCAAGGGCGCGCCCGCCAACGACCTCGGCCTCACCCTCGTCCCCGAGGAGGAGAAGGAGGCGCGCTGGCACCGCTTCATGAAGGCGCAGGCCGAAATCTCGACGCGCATCGTCAGGAACCGCGTCGGCAAGCGCATCCAGGTGATCATCGACGAGGCCGGCCCGACCGTGGCCAAGGGCCGCTCGAAATGGGATGCGCCAGAGATCGACGGCAACGTCTATGTCTTAAGCCGCCGCCCGCTGCGCCCGGGCGACATCGTCTCGGTCAAGATCGAGCGCGCCGACGCCTACGACCTGCACGGCGTCGCGGTCTGAGGCTCAGGACGGCCGGCAGATCCGGCGGATGACGCGGCCGTTGCGGTCCAGAGCCGCCGGCGCCGCCCCGCAGCCGTCCACCGACGTCGCTCCGGCATCGGCGCCACCCGTCTTCGGCGGCAAGTCGCAGCTCTCGCTCGGGCAGTCCGTTCGCGTCCGTCGCGGCTCGGAAGGGCGCGTCAGGCGCGCCTTGTCCTCGGCGGCGATCGCCTGCGTCAGGCCGGGCGCCCCGGCCGGCAGCGTGACGCGGCCCTGACGGCCGTTCTGCTGCGCGAGCGCAACCGTCGCGATGGTGAGCGAGGCGAGGAAGAAACCGCAGAGGCGAAGGGCGCGGGACATGGGCGTCACCCGAATGAGCATCAGCCTTCTGCTGACCCTCCTTCGTCGCGGCGGCACGCCAGCGGGTTCACATCGCCGGTGACACGGCAGCGCGCCGCGGCATCACCCTTCGCCCCAGCCACCAGCCGAAACGCTGCGCCAGCATGGCGAGCGCGATCGCATAACCGATGAGAGCCAGCATCCAGCCGACCGCGCTGAGGCTGAGCGCGCCCAGCACCAGCGCCCCGCGCCCCAGCACCTTGAGGATTGCCCGCGTCGTCGTTCCCTTGGCCGCACCGAGCTTCGCCGCCTTGCCGATGTCGCCCGCATCTTCCGCGACGGCGAGCACCTGGCGCAGCCCGCGCGGACCCGTCCGGGTGTAGACGGCGCCGGCATCCTGGCCGAGCGCGGCGAAGCGCGCCATCGCCGCCGGCTTGACGATACCGCCGGCCGCGACCCGCGCCGCCGCGAGGTCGAGGCGGGAGGCTGCGGCAAGGCTCGCATTCAGGGCCGGGCGATCGATCGCATCGACCGCCGTGCGCGTCAGGTTCGCGGTCAGAGCGGGCGAGAGGATCTTCGCCTTGCTCGCCGCCTTGACCGCGCTCAGCCCGTTGCGGGCCGGCAGCGAACCACCGAGGCTGACCCAGGTCGCGGCGCTGATGGCGAGCCCCGCCGCGGCGATGGCGAGCACGGTGCCGTCCGCCCCCTCCCCGCCAAGCCATTTGCGGCCCTCGACGGCGAGGTCGCGCAGATCGCCATAGCCGGTGACGTCGCCGACGAGCGCGCCCGCGAAGGCCGCGCCGCTCTCGCGGTCGCCGGCGAGGAAGCCCTGGCCGAAATCGCTGACGGCCTGGATGATGGCGCCGTCCTTCAGCGCCTGAAGACGCTGCCGCCGCTCTGCCGAGACCGCCAGACCGCGCTCGGCCGCCAATGCGAGAAAACTCTCGGCGAGCTCCGTGTCGCGCGCGGCCAGCGCCGCGTCGATCTCGGCGTCGAGCCGGGCGGCGGTCAGCGCGCCCACGAGGCGCAGGTCGGCCAGCGCGGCGGGGTCTTCCGCCGCCGCGACCTCGCGCCAGTGCTGCACGCCCTGCGGCAGCACGAGCGACCCCGCCGCCGCCAGCGACAGCCCGAGCCCGAAGCCGAGCACAACCCGGTTCATCCCACCTGCGACCTTTGCCCGAACCGTCCCGCACCCGCGGGACGGTTCGGCGATACCAGTCGATTGGGGCGAGATTTCAGGGCACCGCGTGTCGTGTCAGGGAATCAGCACCGTCGACCCCGTCGTGCCGCGGCTCTCCAGGGCGCGATGCGCATTGGCCGCGTCGGCGAGCGCGAAGCGGGCGTTGACCGGCACCACGACCTTGCCGGACGCCACCGCGCCGAACAGGTTCGCCGCCATCTCGACCATGGTCGCGCGCTTGGCGATATGGGTGAACAGCGTCGGCCGCGTCACATAGAGCGAGCCCTTGGGCCCGAGCAGGCCGAGATTGAACGGCTCGACCGTGCCCGACGCATTGCCGAAGCTCGCCAGCACGCCGAAGGGCTGAAGGCAGTCGAGCGAGGGCAGGAAGGTGTCCTTGCCGACGCCGTCATAGACCACGGCGCAGAGCTTGCCGCCGGTGATCTCCTTCACCCGCGCCACGAAATCCTCCTCGCGATAGAGGATGACATGGTCGGCGCCATGCGCCTTGGCGAGCTCGCCCTTCTCCTTCGAGCCGACGGTGCCGATCACGGTCGCGCCCAGCGCCTTGCCCCATTGGCAGAGGATCAAGCCCGTGCCGCCGGCGGCGGCATGGACGAGGATCGTGTCGCCCGGCTTCACCTTGTAGGTCCGGTGCAGCAGATACTCCGCCGTCATGCCCTTCAGCATCATGCTGGCGGCGGCCTCGAAGGAGACCGCCTCGGGCAGCGCGACGGTGGAGTTGACCGCGACGATGCGCTCCTCGGCATAGGAGCCGAGCGTCGCGACATAGGCCACGCGGTCGCCCGGCTTGAACTCGGTGACGCCCGGGCCGACGGAGACGACCTCGCCGGCGGCCTCGTTGCCCGGCACGAAGGGCAGATGCGGGGCGGGGTAGAGCCCGGTGCGGAAATAGGTGTCGATGAAGTTGAGGCCGATGGCCCGGTTGCGCACCAGAAGCTCGCCCGGACCGGGCGCCGGCAGCGTGATGTCCTCGAGCTGCAGCACCTCGGGCCCGCCGGTCTTGTGGATGCGGATCGCCTTGACCATGTCGTCATCTCCCTGAACTTTATCGCAGGACCATAAGGCCTTGGCGCGGCTGCGCAACGGGGCCGGGGCGCGGCCGGCGCATCACGTCCCTGCGATCCTGCGACGCCCCGCCCCGTGGCCAATCCCGCCCGTCTGGCGTAACCAGAGCGGCATGACGACACCGCGCAGGGATCAGGTCGACATCGCCATCGTCGGGGCCGGCGCCGTCGGACTCGCGGCCGCGCTCGCGCTGGCCGAGGGCGGGCGCCGCATCGCCCTGCTCGGCCCTGTTCCGACCCATCGCGACGGCCGCACCGTCGCCCTGCTCGACGGCTCCTGGCGGCTGCTCGGCGATCTCGGCCTGCATGACACGCTCACCGACAAGGCCGCACCGCTAGCGGTGATGCGCCTCGTCGACGACACTGGCAGCCTGTTCCGCCAGCCCCCGGTCGAGTTCCGCGCCTCCGAGGTCGGGCTGCCAGCCTTCGGCTGGAATGTCGAGAATGCCGAGCTGGTCGCAGCGCTGGCGGCCAGGCTCGCGACCACCGCCGGTATCCGCCACGAGCCGGGCCTGGTCTCCGGCATCACGCCCGACGAGGACGGCGTCCTGCTCTCGGGCAATGGCTTTTCGCTGCGGGCGAGCCTCGTCGTCGGTGCGGACGGGCGCCGCTCGCGGGTGCGCGAGGCGGCCGGCATCACCGCCCGCGACTGGGATTATCCGCAGAGCGCGCTGACCGCGATCTTCGCCCATGCCCGCGACCATCGCGACGTCTCGACCGAATTCCACACCCGCAAGGGGCCCTTCACGCTCGTGCCCCTGCCCGGCCGCCGCTCGTCGCTGGTCTGGCTGCTCGATCCCGCCGAGGCCGACGACGTCGCGTCGCTGGACGACGCCGCCTTCGCCCGCCGGGTCGAGCGGCAGGCGCATTCCCTGCTGGGCGCGATGCGGCTCGACGGGCCGCGCGGCCGCGTGCCGATGGGCGGGCTCTCGGTCGAGCGCTTCGGCGCCGATCGCATGGTCCTCGTCGGCGAGGCCGCCCATGTCTTCCCGCCGATCGGCGCGCAGGGGCTCAATCTCGGCCTGCGCGACGTGATGGCGCTGCGCGATGCGGTGGACGAGGCTTCCGATCCCGGCGCGCCGGCTTCGGTCGCGGCCTATGACCGGGCGCGGCAGGCCGATGTGCGCCTGCGCACCGGTGCGGTCGATACGCTCAACCGCACCTTGCTGACCGATCTGATGCCGGCCGATCTGCTACGCGGCGCCGGCCTGCTGGCACTGTCCCGCATCGGCCCGCTGCGGCGCCTGGTGATGCGGCAGGGGCTCGCCGGCGGGATGGCGCGGTAGCGCGCCCTACCCCAGCAACGCTTGCGTATCCGCGCCGCTCGCCGCGACCTCGCGCAGGGCTGCCGCCTGCTCGCGGAACACCGGCGCCAGCGGCAGCGGCGTCGAGACCAGCCGGCGCCCGCCGGGCTCCTGGGCCTGCGTGTCGAACAGCCCGCGCGCCGTCGCATGCGGATCGGCCACCGCCTCCTCGAGCGTGCGCACCACCGTGCAGCAGCAGTCGCGCGGCTCCAGCGTCTCGCGCCAGTGCGCGGCGGGCCGGCCGGCGATGATCGCCGCGATCGCGGCGCGCGTGGCCTCGGGATCGGGGCGATCGTCGCGCAGGGCGGGCGCAAGCCCGATCGCCTCGCAGAACACCTCCCAGAATTTCGGCTCCAGCGCCCCCACCGCCAGGAACCAGCCATCCTGCGTCGCATAGAGGCCGTAGCGCGGGCTTCCCCCCGTCAGCAGCCCCTCCCCGCCCTCGGGATAACGCCCCGTCACCTGGCCCTGCGCCAGCCCGTACCAGGCGAAGGCCGGCATCGCGTCAGCCATGGCGATGTCGAGATGGCAGCCCTGCCCGCTGCGCTCGCGCTGGCGCAGCGCGAGCAGGATGTTGAGCACGGCCGGCATGGTGCCGCCGGCGATGTCGGCGACCAGCGGCGGCGGCAGCGGTGGCGCTGCGCCGGCCCGCAGCGACTGGCCGAGCAAGCCGCCGATCGCCTGGTAGTTGATGTCGTGCCCGGCTTCCTGCGCGCGCGGACCGAACTGGCCATAGCCGCTGATCGAGCAATAGATCAGCCGGGGATTGATCGCCGACAGCGCCTCGTAGCCGAAGCCGAGCCGCTCCATCACGCCCGGCCGGAACTGCTCGATCAGGATGTCCGCCTGCGCGATCAGCGGGATCAGCCGCGCCAGCGCATCGTGCGCCTTCAGATCGATCTCGACGCTCGCCTTGCCGCGGTTGAGCACGGCGTAAGGCGCCGAGGTCTCGCCGAAGCGCGGCGGGAAGCGGCGCATCTCCTCCCCGCCCGGCCGCTCGACGCGGATGACCCGTGCGCCGGCCTCGGCCAGAAACAGGCTCGCCATCGGCCCCGGCAGCAGGGTAGAGAAATCCAGGACCGTGAGGTCGTCCAGCGGCAGCATCGGCGTCCCGGTCGTGAGCCGGCACGCCGGCGTCAGGGGAAGAGGTCGGCCACCATCCTGCCCGTCTTCACCAGCCACAGGAAGCCCGTCAGCGACACCATCGAGACCACGGTGCCGATCAGGATGCAGGCCGATGCGCGGTCGATGCCGACGCGGTACTGGGTCGAGATCATGAAGATGTTCAGCGCCGGCGGCAGCGCCGCCATGATCACGCCGGTGAAGATCCAGATGTCGGGGAAGTTCCCGATCGCCGAGAGCAGGACCCAGATCAGCAGCGGGTGCAGCACGAGCTTGATCGCGACCAGCACCGGCACCTCGGGCGGCAGCGTCTTCATCGGCCGCAGCGCCACGGTGACGCCGAGCAGGAACAGCGCGCAGGGCGCGGCCGCCTGCGCCAGCCACAGCGTCATCTTGTCGAGCACCGAGGGCAGTTCGAAATGGGTCGCGCTCGCGAGCACGCCGAGCAGCGTCGCGACGTTGAAGGGATGCGTCGCCACCTGCCAGGCGACGCGCCGGGCGGTTTCGAGCGGGCTCTTCTTCTCGACACCGGCGAGCGCCATCAGGAACGGGATGATCGAGAACAGCAGCAGGCTGTCGAAGACGAAGATCAGCACCAGCGGCGCGCTCGCACCCGGGCCCAGCGCCGCCAGCAGCAGGGGCGGCCCCATATAGCCGATGTTGGAATAGGAGCCGGCGACGCCCTGCATCACCGCCTGCGGCAGGTCGCCCCGCGTCGCCCGCAGGCCCACCGCCAGCGACAGCATGAAGACCAGGAAGGTCGAGAGCGTCGTCGCCAGGATGAAGCGGCCATTGGCCAGTTCCGTCACCGGCTTGTCGGCGATCAGCCGGTAGAACAGCGGCGGCAGCGCGACATAGATCAGGAAGAACTGCAGCCAGACCAGCCCCGCCTCCGGCAGGCGCTTCCAGCGGCCAATGACGAAGCCGAGCAGGATCAGCCCGAAGAAGGGCGCGACGAGATTGGCGATGGTGGCGAGATCGGCCATGCGGTCGACAGTCCCAGCGAAGGCGCCGACCGCGAGAGGGATCGACCTGCCCGGCGCTGTTTAGCCGGTGCCGGCCCGCACGCAAGACGCAAGGACGCCGGGGCGGGCGGCGGGAGATGCAGGCAGGACTGTATGCCTAGGAATAAATGGAAGGATTATCGTCCTAGGCATTCTGTCTCCACCCCTCTCCCGCCCAAGGGAGGATGGACGCGCCCGCCCCGCTCCGCCACATTCGCTGCACCGCAGCAGGGAGTGCCCGATGACCACCAAGACGCCGCGCCAGTTCTTCCGGCCTCTCGCGATCGGCGCGCCCGAGCCCTTTCGGGAGCTGCCGCTGCGGCTCGAGCGGATGATCCACTTCGTGCCGCCGCATCTGGAGAAGGTCCGCGCCAAGGTCGGCGATCTCGCAGCCTCAGTCGACATCGTGCTCGGCAATCTCGAGGATGCCATCCCCGTCGAGGCCAAGCAGGCGGCGCGCGACGGTTTCATCGCCATGGGCCAGGCGGTGGATTTCGGCAAGACCGGGCTGTGGACGCGGGTGAACGCGCTGAACTCGCCCTGGTTTCTCGACGACATCACCGCGATCATGGCGCAGATCGGAGGTAAGCTCGACGTCGTGATGGTGCCCAAGGTCGAGGGCCCCTGGGACATCCACTATGTCGACCAGCTGCTCGCCCAGTTCGAGGCGAAGCATCAGCTGCCCAAGCCGATCCTGATCCACGCCATCTTGGAGACGGCCGAGGGCGTCAAGAACGTCGACACCATCGCCACCGCCTCGCCGCGCATGCACGGCATGAGCCTGGGCCCGGCCGATCTCGCCGCATCGCGGGCGATGAAGACGACGCGCGTCGGCGGCGGCCATCCCGAATACAAGGTCATCGCCGATCCCACGCCAGATGGCGGCCCGCGCGCCGTCGCGCAGCAGGATCTCTGGCACTACACGCTGGCGAAAATGGTCGATGCCTGCGCCGCGGCCGGCATCAAGCCCTTCTACGGCCCCTTCGGCGATTTTGCGGACGAGGCGGCTTGCGAGGCCCAGTTCCGCAACGCCTTCCTGCTCGGCTGCGCCGGCGCCTGGACGCTGCACCCCTCGCAGATCGCCATCGCCAAGCGCGTCTTCAGCCCCGACCCGGCCGAGGTCGCCTTCGCGAAGCGCATCATCGAGGCCATGCCCGACGGCTCGGGCGCGGTGATGATCGACGGCAAGATGCAGGACGACGCCACCTGGAAACAGGCCAAGGTCATCGTCGATCTCGCGAGGCAGGTCGCGGCGCGCGATCCGCAGCTCGCCGCGCATTACGGGATGTGATGGGGCCAGCGCGAAAACCGGTTGATTTCGACCTATTTGCGACGCAATTCTCACGCAAGCGCAGGGGTCCACCCTCGCTCTACCGCACCGATGGATCGCTCACAGATGGAAGCACGTTCCGCCAAGTTCAGGATCGGCCAGGTCGTCAAGCACCGGGTCTACCCGTTCCGGGGCGTGATCTTCGACGTCGACCCGGTCTTCTCCAACACCGAGGAATGGTGGCTGGCGATCCCCGAGCATCTGCGCCCGTCCAAGGACCAGCCCTTCTACCACCTCTTCGCCGAAAACGAGGAGACGGAATACGTCGCCTATGTTTCGGAGCAGAACCTCGTCATCGACGAGACCGGCCGTCCCGTGCGCCATCCGCAGGCGAAGGAGTTCTTCCGCCGCGACCGCAAGGGCCGCTACCAGATCGACCGCGCCGGGCTGAACTGACGCGCACGGCGCTGTTCGCTCTCGCCGGAAACGAAACAGGCCGCCCTCCCGGGCGGCCTGTCTGCTTTTGAGGCGGTGAAACCCGCTCAGGGCTTCGGCGGGGTCGCCGGAGCGGCACCCGGAGCCGGAGCGGCGCCCGGCGCCGCGTTGGCCCCGCCGCCGCCGAGCCGCTGGCGCAGCTCCTCCTGACGCTTGGCCAGCTCGTCCTGGAGCTGCTTCTGCTGCTCTTCCAGCACCTTCGGATCGATCGCCGGGCCGTCGAAACCCTTGGCGAAGTCCGTCAGCGGAATCGAGAAGGAGACCTCGCGGGCGCCCTGGTTCTGCACGCTGACGCTGAGATTGGTGCCCTTCTTCATCGCGTTGATGAAGTCGTCCTTGACCTGCGCCTCGGCGAAGCAGCCATTCGGGAAGCAGATCGCGTAGCGCCCGGCGGTCGGCTGGGCGGTGTCGACGCCGAAGCGGATGCCCGGCTGCAGCAGCAGGCCCAGCGGCATCAGGAAGCGCACGATCTTGTTGGGGTCGCCCTTGACGTCGTAGATCGCGACGGCGAGCACCGGCTGGCCCTGATCCGAGACGAAGTCGCGGGTGGTGTAGCAGATTTCCTTGTTGGCGGCCTCGTCCTTGCCGCAGACCTTGGTCCAGCTGGTCTGGGAGGGCTCGGGCTTGACCTGAACGACGGTCGGGCCGGCGCCACCCTGAGCCGGCTGGGCGGGAGCCGGCTGCGCCGGGCGGGGGTTGGCGGGACGCGGCTGCGCCTGCTGCGCGAAGGAAGCCATCGGAGCAAGGCCGATCGCCGTGCTGAGAACGAAGCTCAGGGCGCGAGCGGACGAGCGAAACGAAGCGGACATGGCACTTTCCTTAAATCAGGCGAATTCGGGATCACGACCTCGCAAGCCGCGCGCGTCACCACCGACAGCCCCATCGCATATCCGCGCCGGCTATCGCAAGCCGTGCACTTCACGGGCGAATGCGGCGTGAGCATGACGTATCGGCTCGGCTTTAGCGGGTTCCGCAAGGGGATTCCAGCCCGAATAGCTGCCCGGCCCGCACCCTGCCATGTTATCGTCGCCGCGAGAATCAGGTCGGACGATGCTTTTGCTTGACGCGGCCAGGGCGGCCACACGCGCCGCGGCCCATACCTTGACGGTCCTGTCGGCGCTCATCCTGGCGATGGCGGGGGCGGCGCGTGCCGAATCGCCCTCGGTCGACCACGCCATTGCGATGCATGGCGAGCCAGCCCTGCCGCGCGGCTTCGCACACCTTCCCTATGCCGATCCGAAGGCGCCGAAGGGCGGACGCATCGTCTTCGGCCAGCAGGGCACCTTCGACAGCCTCAACCCGCTGGTCGTGCTCGGCGTCGCGCCGGATGCCGTGCCGCGCTATGTCCAGCAGAGCCTGCTCTTCCGCTCGGCCGACGAGCCGTTCACGGCTTACGGGCTGCTCGCTTCGCGGGTGGAGCTGAACGAGGCCCGCACCCGCCTCGCCTTCGAGATCGACGAGCGCGCCCGCTTCTCCGACGGCACGCCGGTGACCGCGCAGGACGTGGTCTTCACCTTCGAGATGCTGAAGACGAAGGGCAAGCCCTTCCACCGCTCCAGCCTCGGCCGCGTCACCCGGGTCGAGGCCCCCTCGCCGCGCCGCGTCGAGTTCGACCTGGGCGACGGCAGCAATCGCGAATTGCCGCTGGTGATCGGCGCCATGCCGATCTTCGCCAAACACGCGACCAATGCCGAGACCTTCGGCGAGACCAGCTTCAAGCCGGCGCTGGGCTCGGGGCCCTATGCCGTCTCCGATCTCGTTCCGGGCGCCACCATCACCCTGAAGCGGCGCAGCGACTTCTGGGCCGAGGACCACCCGCTGACCCGCGGGCTCTATAACGCCGACGAGATCCGCTACGATTTCTATCGCGACGCCAACGCCCTGTTCGAGGCCTTCAAGGCCGGGCTCTACGATGTCCGCATCGAGCCGGATCCGACGCGCTGGATGACCGGCTACGACATTCCGGCGGTGCGTGACGGGCGCATCGTGAGAGAAACGCTGCGCTTCGAGGCGCCCAAGGGCATGACCGGGCTCGTCTTCAACACGCGCCGCCCGCCCTTCGAAGATATCCGCGTCCGCGAGGCGCTGGCGATGATGTTCGACTTCGAATGGGTCAACCGCAACCTGTTCCACGGCGTCTATCGCCGCGCCGGCAGCTTCTTCTCGGATTCGGAGCTCTCGGCCCTCGGCCGGCCGGCGGGTCCGCGTGAGCAGACCCTGCTCGCTGCCTTCCCCGGCGCCGTCAGGCCCGACATTCTGGCCGGAACCTGGTTGCCCTCGGCCACCGATGGCTCAGGCCGCGACCGCGAGCAGGCCCGCCGTGCGCTCGATCTGCTCAACAAGGCGGGCTACGGCCTCGTCGACGGCGTGCTGCGGACCATGAAGGGCGGCGATCCGCTCGCCTTCGAGATCACCGTCACCAACCGCCCGCAGGAGCGTCTGGCACTGAACTACGCCCAGTCGCTCGGCCGCCTCGGCATCCGCGTCGACGTCCGGCTGATCGACGATGTGCAGTACTGGCGCCGGCTCTCTGCCTTCGACTTCGACATGATCCAGTGGACCTGGCCGGTCTCCGCCTCCCCGGGCAACGAGCAGATCGGCCGCTGGGGCTCGGCCAATGCCGGCCGCAAGGGCTCGCTGAACTATGCCGGCGTCGCCTCGCCGGCCGTGGACGCGACGCTTCAGGCCCTGCTGGCAGCCCGCGAGCGGGAGGATTTCGTCGCCGCCGCGCGCAGCCTCGACCGGCTGCTGCTCTCGGGCTTCTACGTCGTGCCCCTGTACTACCTGCCCGACACCTGGATCGCCCATGGCCGCGACATCGTGCTGCCGGCGCGCAAGCCCGCTTTCTTCCTCTCCACCGAAGTGCTGGCCCGCCTCCCGGCGACGCCGGCCCCGGCCAACTGAGAGACGGCGTGATGCGGGCCGAACCGGACGAAGCCGCCGCCCTGCTCGACGGCCTCCATTTCGACACGCTGCTCCAGGCGCTCGCCGCGGGGCGCGGCTACGAGCCGGCCCTGCGCGACCCGCCGGGTCGCCAGGGGTGGAGCGACGTCGTGCCGGGCTCGCTCAGCTTCGGCCAGCTACATGCCGCGACCGACCGGCTCGCCCGTCTGCTGTCGATCAACCGCGCCCAGCCCGGCGCCCGCGTCGCGATCCTCGCTCCGCTCGGCCCCGAGGCCGTGATCTCGGTGCTGGCCTGCCTGCGCGCCGGCCTCTCGCCGATGCTCATGCCGATGCACGGCAACGAACTCGAACTGCTGCGGCTGATCGAGGCCGCCGACGCGGTGATGGCGCTCGGCGTCGCCCGCGTCGGGCCGCTGCGCCCGCTGCTGATGCTGCGCGAACTCGCCGTGCGCGCCTTCGGCACGCGCTTCGTCGGCGGCTTCGGCGCGGAGGTGCCCGACGGCATCGCCCCGCTCGACAAACTGATGGACTCGGCGACGCTGCATCCCCTCCCCGAAGTCGAGCGGCGCGGAGGCCTCCAGGTCGTCGATGCGACGACGCTGGCCGGCCCCGTCGAGATCAGCGAGCGCGCCGTGCTCGGCAAGGCGCTGGAAATCTCGCGCCTGCTCAAGCCGATGGACTCCTCCCGCATTGTCACGACGCTGGTCGGCGGCGATCTCGCGGCGCTCGCCAGCGGCCCCGCCATGGCGATGCTGACCGGCGTCGAACTGTTGCCGCTCGGCCTATTCAGCCTGGGCGACCTGCAGGCCTGCTTCGAGGGCGGCCGCAACGTGCATCTGGTGCTTCCGGGCACGATGGAGCCGGCATTGGCCCAGTCGCGGCTGGCGAGCCACCCGGCGCTGGCGAGCCTCGTCTTCGTGCAGCGGCCCGCCGCAAACCGGTCCCTGCCCGCGGTCGACCGCCCGGACATCGCCATCGTCGACATCGACGTCGCGAGCGCGGCCGAGATCACGGTGAGCCGGCGGTAGTCCCGTCAGCCCTCATCCTGAGGAGCGCCGCAGGCGCGTCTCGAAGGATGTTCGCCGAGGCTCAGGAGACATCTGGAGCATCCTTCGAGACGCCGCGTTCCGCGGCTCCTCAGGATGAGGGCTGAAGGCGGCTCAAGCCGCCTTCTTGCGCTCGGCGATCCGCGCCAGATCGGTGAGCAGGCGCCGCGTCTCCTTCAGCCGGGCTTCCGCCGTCTCCAGATCGTCGATGAAGACGACTCGCATGTCCGGGCGCACCTTGGCGAGCGTGCCGATCTTCGCGACATAGGAGACGAGCCCCTCCGGATTGGCGAACTCGTTGTCGCGGAAGGCGACGATGATGCCCTTGGGCCCGGCCTCGACCTTCTCGACATTGGCGCGCTTGCAGAGCGCCTTGATCGCGACGATCTCGAGCAGCTGCTTGACCTCGTCCGGCAGCGGGCCGAAGCGGTCGACCAGTTCGGCCCCGAAGGACTGCAGCTCGCCGTCGTCGTCGAGCGTCGAAAGCCGCTTGTAGAAGGTCAGCCTGAGCGTCAGGTCGGTGACGTAATGTTCGGGGATCATCACCGGCGCGCCGATCTGGATCGTCGGCGACCATTGCGTCTCGCTCTCGTACTCGACGCCCGCCTTGAGGGCCGCCACCGCCTCTTCCAGCATCTGCTGGTAGAGCTCGTAGCCGACCTCCTTGATATGACCGGACTGCTCGTCGCCGAGCAGGTTGCCGGCGCCGCGGATGTCGAGATCGTGGCTGGCGAGCTGAAAGCCGGCGCCGAGCGTGTCGAGCGACTGCAGCACCTTGAGCCGCTTCTCGGCCTGGTCGGTCAGCTTGCGCGTCGCCGGCACCGTGAACAGCGCATAGGCACGCACCTTGGAGCGGCCGACGCGGCCGCGCAGCTGGTAGAGCTGGGCCAGGCCGAACATGTCGGCGCGGTGGATGATCAGCGTGTTGGCGGTCGGGATGTCGAGCCCGGATTCGACGATGGTGGTCGAGAGCAGCACATCGTACTGGCCCTCGTAGAACGCCGTCATCACGTCCTCGAGCTGGCCCGCCGCCATCTGGCCATGCGCGATGCCGACCTTGGCCTCCGGCACCTGCTTGTCGAGGAAATCCTTGACCTCGGCGATGTCCTCGATGCGCGGCACGACATAGAAGGAGCGCCCGCCGCGATAGCGCTCGCGCAGCAGCGCCTCGCGCACGATCAGCGGATCGAACGGCGTCACGAAGGTGCGCACCGCGAGACGGTCGACCGGCGGCGTCGCGATGATCGAGAGCTCGCGCACCCCGGTCATGGCGAGCTGCAGCGTACGCGGGATCGGCGTAGCGGTCAGCGTCAGCATGTGGACCTCGGCGCGGAACTCCTTCAGGCGCTCCTTGTGGTTGACGCCGAAATGCTGCTCCTCGTCGACGATGACGAGGCCGAGATCCTTGAACTCGACGCCCTTGCCGAGCAGCGCATGGGTGCCGACGACGATGTCCATCGTGCCGTCCTTGATGCCGGCCTTGACCGCCTTGAGGTCCTGCGCCGAGACGAAGCGCGAGGCCTGGCCGACATTCACCGGCAGCCCTTTGAAGCGCTCGGCGAAGTTGCGGTAATGCTGCCGCGCCAGCAGCGTCGTCGGTACCACCACCGCGACCTGCTTGCCCGCGAGCGCACAGGCGAAGGCCGCCCGCAGCGCCACCTCGGTCTTGCCGAAGCCGACGTCGCCGCAGACCAGCCGGTCCATCGGGCGGCCAGCCGCCATGTCGTCGAGAACCGCGTCGATGGTGTTCTGCTGGTCCTCCGTCTCCTCGTAAGGAAAGCGGGCGCAGAACTCGTCATAGAGCCCTTCCTGCGGAATCAGCCGCGGCGCCTCCTTGAGCGCACGCGCCGCGGCGATGGCGATGAGCTTGCCCGCCATCTCGCGGATGCGCTGCTTCAGCTTGGCCTTGCGGGCCTGCCAGCCGCCGCCGCCGAGCCGGTCTAGCGCGACCTCGGTGTCTTCCGAGCCGTAGCGCGAAAGCAGCTCGATGTTCTCGACCGGCAGGAACAGCTTGGTCTCGCCGGCATAGTGGATCTCGAGGCAGTCATGCGGCGCGCCGGCGGCCGCGATCGACTGCAGCCCGACGAAGCGCCCGATGCCGTGATCGACATGGACGACGAGATCGCCGGGCGCGAGCGAGGAGAGCTCCGCGATGAAGTCCTGTGGCCGGCGCGTCTTCTTGCGCGGGCGCACCAGCCGGTCGCCGAGAATGTCCTGCTCGCCGATGACGGCGAGCTTCCCGGCCTCGAAGCCGGTTTCGAATCCCCAGACCGCGAGCGCAGTGGTGCCCGGCTTCAGATCGAAAGCGGCCCGCAACGAGCCCGTCATCTGCACCGTCTTGAGGCCGTGATCGGCCAGCACATGCGCCAACCGTTCGCGCGATCCCTCCGACCAGGCCGAGAGGATGACGCGTTTGCCATCCTTCTCCAGCGCCTTCACATGCGCGACGGCCGCGTCGAAGACGCCGCCGGCATTGTCGGCACGCTCGGCGGCGAAGCTTCTGCCCTGCCTCGCACCCAGATCGACGATCAGCTTGCCGTCACTGTCGGGCAGCTGGAAGGGCGTCAGCGTGGCGACGCCGGACTGGTCGACGATGCCGCGCCAGTCGGCCGGCGAGAGATAGAGCGCATCCGGTCTCAGCGGCTTGTAGGGCACGCCGCCGGCGCTCGGCTGGTCCATCGCCGCCTTGCGGGCGTCATAATAGTCCTTGATCAGGCTGATGCGCTCAGCCGTGGCATCCTCGCCCTGATGGTCGAGCACCAGCGGCACATCCGGCAGATAGGTGAAGAGCGTGTCGAGCCGCTCAGCCAGCAATGGCAGCCAGTGCTCGAGCCCCGCCGGACGGCGGCCCTCGCTGACGGCTTCGTAGAGGGTGTCGTCGCGCCCCGGCGTGCCGAAGGTGGTGATGTAGCTCTGGCGGAAGCGCCGGATGCTTTCGCTCGTCATCTGCGCTTCGGACATCGGCACGAGGTCGAGGCCCCGCATCTGCCCGGTCGTGCGCTGCGTCTCCGGATCGAAGGTGCGGATCGATTCCAGCGTGTCGCCGAAGAAATCGAGCCGGATCGGCGCCGGCATGCCCGGCGGGAAGAGATCGACGATGCCGCCCCGCACCGCGAATTCGCCGGTCTCGCGCACGGTCGAGGTGCGCAGGTACCCGTTCATGTCGAGCCAGCGCGCGAGCTGCTCGGTGTCGACCATATTGCCCGGCGCCGCCGAAAAGCTCTCGGAGGCCACCTTGGAGAAGGCCGGCACGCGCTGCAGCGCGGCGCTGACCGTCGTCAGCAGCAGGCGCGGCTTGTCGCCGGACTTGGTCTTGGCCAGCCGCGACAGCGTCGTCATCCGATGTGCGACGATCGAGGGCGCGGGCGAGACGCGGTCATAGGGCTGGCAGTCCCAGGCCGGGAAGGTCATCACCTCGAGATCGGGCGCGATGAACTGCAGCGCGTTTTCGAGCACCTGCAGCCGCTGGCCGTCACGGGCGACGAAGACCAGCATCGCAGCGCCCTCCACCTTCTTCGCCCGCGCGCGGGTCAAATCGGCGAGAACGACGGCATCGAACCCGTCCGGCACGCTGGCGAGCGTCGGCTTGTCGCCCCGATGGAGCGCATCGAGGATGCGGTCGCTCTGCAACTTGGCGATCTGGGCGGGAGGCGGAATGCTCATGGGAAGCGCGTCATTCTCGGGCTTGACCCGAGAATCTCGGGACGAGAGGGCAATGGATTCAGAGATGGTCGGGTCAAGCCCGACCATGACGGACGTATGGACTTGCGTCCGGTTGGCGGCTCACACGTGGATCGGCCGCTCGTGATGGTGGAACGCTTTCAGCCGGCGGAAGACGGGGGTGTCATAGTTCGAGGGGACTTCGGCTTCGCCGGTGATCCAGCTCAGCAGATCGCGGTCGAGCACCTCGATCAGCCGCTCGAACTCGTCCAGCTCGGCCTCCGTCAGCGTGCCGATATGCGCGTCCGCGAAGCCGCCCATGATCAGATCGTTCTCGCGCATGCCGCGATGCCAGGCGCGGAACAGGATCTTGCGGCGGCGCGGATCGAGATCGGCGCTGGTGCGGGACGAACCACTCATCGAAACCTCGGCGGGACGGAAACCACGGGAATGGGCAATGGCGACGGGGCCGGCCCATCGCGGAGCCTGCCGATGCGGGCTATATAGCCATCGCCTCCTGCGAAGTCAGCGGCCCGCCGGCGGCAAAACCTCGCACTCCTGACAAAGCCGAGTTGCCGTTTGCGCCCGTCCCTGCTCGATCCCCTCTTCGCCCCGGTGACGACGCTGCCCGGCGTCGGCCCCAAGACGGCGAAGGCGCTCGACAAACTGCTCGGCGACGAGACCCGCGGTGCCCGCGTCGTCGACCTCCTCTTCCACCTGCCGGTGGGGGGAATCGACCGGCGCCCCAGCCCGACGATCGTCGATGCCCCGATCGGCGGCATCGCCACCTTTTCGGCGCGGGTCACCGAGCATCGTCCGCCGCCGCCCGGCAAGGGCAAGGCGCCCTATCGGATCCTCGTCGAGGACGAGACCGGCGACGTTACGCTGGTCTTCTTCCATGCCGATGTCCGCCATCTGCTGCAGACCCTGCCGATCGGCGCCTACCGCATCGTCTCCGGCAAGCTCGAGCTCTGGGAGGGCATGCGCCAGATGGTGCATCCCGACCGGCTGCTCGACCCCGCCCATGCGGCGACCCTGCCGGCGATCGAGCCGGTCTATGGCCTGACCGAGGGCGTCGGCCCGCGCGTGATGGCGCGGATCGCCGCCGCCGCCGCCGAAAAATGCCCGGCTCTCCCGGAGTGGCAGGATCCCGCCTTCCTCGCCCGCAGCGGCTTTTCGCCTTTCCTCCAAGCCGTGCAGGCTCTCCATCATCCGGTCGATCTCAAGGCCGTCGAAGGCGACACGATCGCCCGCCGCCGCGTCGCCTATGACGAGTTGCTGGCGAGCCAGGTCGCGCTCGCGCTGGTGCGCCGCCAGCAGAAGAAGAGCGCCGGCCGCGCCACGGCGGGAGACGGGCGGCTGCGCCACGCCATCGCCAGCGCCCTGCCCTTCACGCTCACCGACGGCCAGCGCCAGGCGCTCGCCGACATCCATGCCGACATGGAAAAGCCCGAGCGCATGCTGCGGCTCCTCCAGGGCGATGTGGGGTCAGGCAAGACCGTGGTGGCGCTGATGGCGATGGCGGCCGCCGCCGAAGCGGGCCGCCAAGCCGTGCTGATGGCGCCGACCGAGATCCTGGCGCGCCAGCATGCCGAGAGATTGGCCCCGCTCGCCCAGAAGGCCGGACTGAAGCTCGCCCTGCTCACGGGCCGCGAGAAGGGACCGGGCCGGGCGCGCGTACTCGAAGGGCTCGCGAACGGCGAGATCGACATCGCCGTCGGCACCCATGCGCTGTTCCAGGAGGGCGTCGGCTTCCGCGACCTCGCGCTGGCCATCGTCGACGAGCAGCACCGCTTCGGCGTGCATCAGCGCCTGCTGCTCGGCTCCAAGGGCGAGGCGGTCGACATTCTCGTGATGACGGCGACGCCGATCCCGCGCACGCTCTCGCTGACCTGGTTCGGCGACATGGACATCTCGATCCTCGCCGAGAAACCCGCCGGCCGACAGCCAATCGTCACCAAGGCGATCTCCTCCGAGCGCCATCACGAGGTCGTCGGCGCCGTCGGCCGCGCGGTCGACAAGGGCGCGCAGGTCTACTGGGTCTGTCCGCTGGTTCAGGAATCCGACACGCTCGACGTCGCCGCAGCACAGGAGCGCTACGACGCCCTGCGCGAGGTCTTCGGCGACAAGGTCGGTCTCCTCCATGGCCAGATGCCCGGCCGCGACAAGGATGCCGCGATGGCCGCCTTCGTCGAAGGCCGAACCCGCATCCTGGTCTCGACCACGGTCATCGAGGTCGGCGTCGACGTGCCCAATGCCAGCGTCATGGTGATCGAGCATGCCGAGCGCTTCGGACTGGCCCAGCTCCACCAGCTGCGGGGGCGCATCGGACGCGGATCGGCCGCCTCGACCTGCCTTTTGCTCTACAAGGGCCCGCTCGGCCCCGTCGCCGAGGCGCGGCTGACGATCATGCGCGAGACCGAGGACGGTTTCCGCATCGCCGAGGAAGACCTGCGCCTACGCGGCGAGGGCGAGGTGCTCGGCACCAAGCAGTCCGGCTCGCCGGACTGGCGCATCGCCCGCCCCGAGATCGACGGCGACCTGCTGGCGGCGGCGCGCGACGATGCCCGCCTCCTGATCGAGCGCGACCCGCAGCTCGACAGCGAGCGCGGCCAGGCGGTGCGCAGCCTGCTCTATCTCTTCGAGCGCGATGTCGCGATCAGGCTGCTGCGGGCGGGGTAGCCGGTGGGCGCGGGAGGCCCTTCGCGGCCGCGGCCCCGGGCTGGATCAGCCCCGCCGACATGATCAGCTTGGCGCCGTCCTCGACCGTGATCGAGAGTTCCACCACCTCGCGGCGCGGCAGGTAGAAGAAAAAGCCCGTCGTCGGATTGGGTGTGCAGGGCAGGAAGACGCCGATCTGCTCGTCCCCGTCCGGCAGGCGCCCCGCGATCTCGGGGGCCGCCTCCTGCGCGATGAAGACGATCGACCACATGCCCGGCTGCGGGAACTGCACCATGCCGACCTTGCGGAACGAGGTTCCCGACTGCGAGAATATCGTCTCGAAGACCTGCTTCACGCCCTTGTAGAGGCCGCGCACGACCGGCATCCGGTTGAGGATCGCCTCGCCGGCGTCGATCAGGGTGCGGCCGACGAGATTGGCGGTCATGAAGCCGAGCAACGTCAGGCCGATCAGGCCGAAGACGAGCCCGAACCCGGGAATCGGATAGGGCAGATGCGTGTCGGGCCAATAGGCGGCCGGAATCAGCGGCTTGACCAGCCCGTCGACGAAGTTGACGAACCACCACGTCACCGAGGCGGTGATGGCGAGCGGGGCCGCAATGACGAGCCCGGTCAGGAAATAGCGTCGCAGACGCGTGCCGAAGGTCGGGTTGAGCAGGTCGGCCTGCGCAACGAGGCGGGGATCCGGCGGGGTCGACGTCATGCGGGCGATCCGATCAGTCTGGCAGGCGCGAGGCTGAACGCGCGATGCGACAGACGTGCCAGCGGCACCGCCCGATTTCAAGGAGGCCAGGGCGTCCCCCGGCGGCGCGCTTGCCGCCGCCACCCCGGGAGTGCTTTCGTGAGATGCACTCCGGCGAATCGGCAAGGCCATTCCGAGAATGACGCGGTTCCACCGCTACCGGCGCCCTCTCCTCTTCGCGGCCGGCTGGGTCTTCACCGCGATGGGGGTGGTGGGCATGATCCTGCCCCTGATGCCGGGCACGATCTTCCTGATCATGGCGGCCTGGTGCTTCTCGCGCTCCTCGCCGCGCTTCGAGGCCTGGCTGCTGGGCCATCCGCGGCTGGGTCCGCAGGTGCGGCGCTGGCGCGAATCCGGGACGATCGCGCGGCCGGTCAAGCTCGTCGCCTGCGCCTCGATGCTGCTGAGCTTCGGCATCCTGACGCGCACCAGCGCACCGCCGATCGCGCTGTGGACGAGCGGGGCCTGCCTGCTGGCGGCCGGCTTCTATGTCGCCAGCCGCCCTGAACCGTGACCCGGGACCGGCCTCACTCGACGGTGACGGACTTCGCCAGATTGCGGGGCTGGTCGACGTCCTTGCCCATGAAGACGGCCGTCCGATAGGCGATCATCTGGATCGGAAGCGCATAGACGATCGGTGCAAACATCGGGTCCATGTCGGGCATGATGATCGTCGCCTCCGGCTCGATCCCGCAGTTCGCCGCTCCCTTCGCATCGGTGACGAGGATGATCCGGCCGCCACGGGCCGCGACCTCCTGCATGTTGGACGCGGTCTTCTCGAAGAGGGCGTCATGCGGCGCGACCACGATGACGGGCATGTCCTCGTCAATGAGCGCGATCGGACCGTGCTTGAGCTCGCCGGCCGGATAACCCTCGGCATGGATGTAGCTGATTTCCTTCAGCTTCAGCGCGCCTTCCAGCGCCAGCGGATAGCTCGTGCCGCGGCCGAGATAGAGCACGTCCCGGGCCTTCGACAGCTCGCGGGCGAGCGTCTCGATCTCGGGTTCGAGCTGCAGCGCCTTCGCCATCAGCCCTGGCAGGGCGATCAGGTGCTGGACATGCACGGCCTCATCCTCGGCCGAGAGCGTGCCGCGGGCGCGGGCGGCGGCGAGAGCGAGCGAAGCGAACACGGCGAGCTGGCAGACGAAGGCCTTGGTCGAGGCGACGCCGATCTCGGGACCGGCGAGCGTCGGCGCGACGGCGTCGCTTTCGCGCGCGATGGTCGAGGTCGGCACATTGACGACCGAGAGGATCACCTGCCCGTTCTCGCGGGCATAGCGCAGGCCGGCCAGCGTATCCGCGGTTTCGCCGGACTGCGACACGAAGAGCGCCAGGCCCTGCTCCGGCAGCGGCGCCTCGCGATAGCGGAATTCCGAGGCGACATCGATCTCGACCGGCAGACGCGCCAGCTTCTCGAACCAGTACTTCGCGATGAGACCCGCATAGTAGGAGGTGCCGCACGCGCTGATCGTCAGGCGCGACAGTCCCTTCCAGTCGATCTGGTCGCCGAAGGGCAGCCGGACCTGGCCTTTGGCCATGTCGAGATACTGCGTCAGCGTGTGGCCGACGACTTCCGGCTGCTCGTAGATCTCTTTCGCCATGAAGTGGCGGTGATTGCCCTTCTCGACGAGGAAGGCCCCCGCCGCGACGCGCTGGGCGCGGCGCTGCACGGGCTGGTTCGCCTTGTCGTAGAAGGTCGCGCCCTTGCGGTTGAGCACGACCCAGTCGCCCTCTTCCAGATAGGCGATGAGATTGGTGAAGGGAGCGAGCGCCAGCGCGTCCGAGCCGAGATACATCTCGCCGTCGCCGACGCCGACCGCGAGCGGCGAGCCCTTGCGCGCGCCGATCAGCAGGTCTTCCTCGCCTTCGAACAGAAAGGCGAGCGCGAAGGCGCCGTGCAGGCGCGGCAGGCTGGCGGCGACGGCATCGACCGGGGTCTTGCCGTGGTCGATCTCGCGGGTGACGAGATGGGCGACGATCTCGGTGTCGGTCTCCGTTTCGAAGACATAACCGTCGGCCTGGAGCTCCGCCCGCAGCTCGCGGAAATTCTCGATGATGCCGTTATGGACGACGGCCAGTTTGGGCGTCGCGTGCGGATGGGCATTCGTCTCGTTGGGCTTGCCATGCGTCGCCCAGCGCGTATGGCCGATGCCGATCAGCCCCTCCAGCGGCTCGCTCGACAGTCGGACCTCGAGATTCTTGAGCTTGCCCTCGGCGCGGCGGCGGGTCAGCTGGCCATGCTCCAGCGTGGCGACACCCGCCGAGTCATACCCGCGATATTCGAGCCGCCGCAGCGCCTCGACCACCTGGGTCGCGACCGCTTCCTTGCCCAGAATCCCGACGATACCGCACATGCTTGAACCTCTTCAGCCGTTGCCGTTCGCGATCCGCATAGCGGCTTCGCGTCGCGAGGCAAAATCACTCTAAATGTCCAACTATGAATGCCGGCTTGCCGGAATGACCGGTTTTCAGGGCTTCTTGGCCGCCGCCTTGCGTGCCAGAGAGGCATCCCTGAAGGACTTGGCCCAGCCCTCCTTGGCGACCTGCCGGCCACGACCGAGCGCCAGAGCGTCCGCGGCGACATCCTCCGTGACCACGGAGCCCGAGCCGACGATCGCGCCCGCGCCGATCGTCACGGGCGCGACGAGGGAGGAGTTGGAGCCGACGAAGGCGCCGGCTCCGATGGTCGTGCGATACTTGAAGAAGCCGTCGTAATTGCAAGTGATCGTGCCGGCCCCGATATTGGCCTCGGCGCCGACGGAGGCGTCACCGATATAGGTGAGGTGGCTGACCTTGGCGCCGGCGCCGATGTCGGCCGCCTTGATCTCCACGAAATTGCCGACCTTGGCCTTGTCGGCGAGCCGGGCCCCCGGCCGCAGCCTCGCATAGGGCCCGACGCTGGCCTGCGGCCCGACATCGGCGCCCTCCAGATGCGAAAAGGCATGGATGACGGCACCGTCCGCCACCTGGACACCGGGACCGAACACCACATGCGGCTCGATCAGCACGTCGCGCCCGATCTGCGTGTCGTGGCTGAAGAACACCGTTTCGGGCGCGATCAGCGTCGCCCCCGCCGCCATCACGTCCCGCCGCCGGCGCCGCTGGAACTCGGCCTCCGCCGCAGCGAGCTGGATCCGGTCATTGACGCCCTGAACCTCGCTCTCGGGAGCAGAGATCGCCCGCGCCTCGAGGCCCCGCCCCCGCGCCAGCGCGACCGCGTCCGGCAGATAGAACTCCGACTGCGCATTGTCGTTTCCGATCGCCTCGAGCAGGCTCAGGGCGTGTGTCCCGTCCAGCGCCATCAGTCCGGCATTGCAGAAGCTCACCGCCCGCTGCTCTGGCGTCGCGTCCTTGTGCTCGACGATCGCTTCCAGCGCGCCGTCGCGCAGAAGCAGCCGGCCATAGCCGGTCGGATCCTGCGCCTCGAAACCCAGCGCCACGACGCAGGCGCCCTGCGCCAGCTCGGCCCGCAAAGCGCCGAAGGTGTCCGGCCGGATCAGCGGCGTGTCGGCGAAGGCGACGATGACGTCGTCGAAGCCAGCGGCCAGGGCCTCTCGGGCGGCGAGGGCGGCATGAGCCGTGCCGCGCCGCTCGGTCTGCACGGCGATGTCGACTTCCGGCCGCAGGCGTCGCGCCGCCTCGGCCACATCCTCCCGCCCGGGGCCGACGACGACCACGATCCTGTCCGCGCCCGCCGTCGCCAGCGCCGTCAGCGCATGGCCCAGCAGCGAGCGCCCGCCGATCTCGTGCAGCACCTTGGGGCGCTGCGAGCGCATCCGCGTGCCTTCGCCGGCGGCGAGGAGAATCGCCAGGCAGGACCGGGGGGGCTGCATTTCCGTCATGATTGTCGGTTCCTTTGCGGCCGCGACGGCCCCTGGCCGGTCACGCCTGCGCATGGTGGTGTTGCAACGGCCGTGGATAGCCGATCCCACTGTCATTTGCCAAAGTCGAGCGGTCCGTCTTGGGCTATCTCTGCGGCCCCACCGGAGGAGACACGTCATCGGCCAGAATTCGCCGGCGCTGCCGCTTTTCATGTCACCCGGAAATGCTCTAGAAGCGCGCGAGGACGAGGGCGTCGTCCGCGCATGTTGGGTCTGATGTCGAAACCTTTGAATCGTCGGCAGTTTCTCGAAGGTTCCGGCGGAGCCGCGGCGGCCTCGCTTCTCGCGGCGGGCGCGGCTCGCGCCCAGGCGCCGACACCGCTGGCCGCGATCAACCAGTCCTTCCTGTTCGAGGGCAAGACCTTCGATCCCTCGCTCGTCGTCGAGGCCGCGCGCATCCTGGCGCAGCGCCCGGTCGTGCCCCTCGTCGCGACCGATCTCCCCGACGGCTACGCCACCCTGCCCTTCGATCAGTATTCCGGCATTCGCGCCCAGCCCGGCGCGCTGATCTGGGCGGGCGAGAATCGCGGCTTCACCATCGAGCCGCTGCATCGCGGCTACGTCTTTTCGAACCCTGTCAACCTGTTCACGATCGAGGACGACACGGTCCGTCGCGTCACCTTCGACCGCGCCAAGTTCGATTATGGCCGCGTTCCGCCGCCGCCGACCAATGTCGATCTCCAGTTCTCGGGCATGCGGATCGCGACCGGGCTGGAGCGGCCCTTCGAGGTCGCGATGTTCCAGGGCGCGACCTTCTTCCGCTCGCTGGCGCGCGGTCAGAACTTCGGTGCCCTGGCGCGCGCCCTGATCCTGCGACCGGGCGAGACGCGCGGCGAGGAGATTCCCTTCTTCCGCGCCTTCTGGATCGAGCGACCGAGCCCGGCCTCCGGCCTGCTCGTGATCCACGCTCTGCTCGATTCCGAGAGCCTGACCGGCGCGCTGCGGATGACGCTGCGTCCCGGCGACGTCACCCTGATCGACGTCGAGATGACCCTGTTCGCCCGCCAGGCGCTCGATCACATCGGCTTCGGCTGCACCATGGGCACCTTCCTGTCCGGACCACAGAGCCGCCGCAGCTTCGACGATGTCCGCCCCGCGGTGCACGAAATCTCCGGCGTTCAGATGCGCTCGGGCGCCGGCGAATGGATCTACCGGCCGGTCAGCAACCCCGCGACGCTTCAGGTTTCGTCCTTCATGGACGCGAACCCCAAGGGGTTCGGGCTGGTCCAGCGTGAGCGCGATCCTGCCGCCTTCATGGATGACGACCAGCGCTTCGAGCTGCGGCCGAGCGTCTGGATGGAGCCGCTCGGCGACTGGGGCGCGGGTTCGGTGCAGCTGATCGAGATCCCGAGCGAGTCCGACATCAACGACAACGTCATCATGTACTGGCGTCCGCGTCAGCCCTTGGCCGCCGGCAGCGAGACCTCGATCGCCTATCGCCAGGCCTGGTGCTGGCAGCCGCCCGAGCGGCCGGGTCTCGCGCTGGCGACGCGGATGCGCCAGGGCCGCGGCTCGCAGGGCCGTCGCCGGCGCTTTCTGGTCGACTTCACGGGCGACCGGCTGGCGGATGCCGGGACCGTGGCCGCGACCCGCGCCAATATCAGCACGACGCCCGGCCAGATCCACAATGTCAGGCTCTGGCCCTTTCCGGAGCGCAAGCTGATGCGCGTCGGCTTCGAGGTCGACCCCGGCACCGATTCCCTCTGCGAGCTGCGACTCGTCCTGCAGTCGGGCGGACAGCCCGTGTCAGAGACCTGGTTGAACCGATGGACGTGGTGACCGCGGCCCGCCCCGGCGAGGTCACGGCGCCGGATCACGGGATTGCGTCGCGTCCGCAGCCCGCGACCCCGCCCGAGAACCGCCTGATCATGCCGGTGCAATCCTTCCGGAGCTGGAAGGACGAGGACCGCCGCAGGCCGGTTGCGCCGCGCGCCTGGAAAACGCCGTGGCTGAAGCGCCTCTTCGTCTTCGGCGGTGGCCTCGCGCTCACCGCCTACGGCGCCTGGGAAATGTACAATGTCGTGTCGGTCAGCCGGACGACCTCGCTGCAGTACGTCCTGCTGGTCCTCTTCACGGTCAATTTCTCCTGGATCGCGCTCGCCTTCACCAGCGCCGTCCTCGGCTTCTTCGGGCTGCTCTTCGACCGCTCGCGCCCGGTCCATGTCGACAGCCTGAAGCACCGCACCGTCGTGGTCATGCCGATCTACAACGAATCGACCGCCCGCACCTTCGCGGCCCTGGCGGCGATCCGGGAATCGGTCGAGGCGACCGGCCTCGGCGACCATTTCGATTATTTCATCGTCTCGGACACCACCAATCCGGATGTCTGGATCGCCGAGGAGCGCGCCTTCCTGGCGCTGCGCGAGCGGCTCGGCAACGAGGCGCGCGTCTATTACCGGCACCGGCCGAAGAACCATCACCGCAAGGCCGGCAACATCGCCGACTTCGTCACCCGCTGGGGTGGGCATTACGAGCACATGGTCGTGCTCGACGCCGACAGTCTGATGACCGGCACCTGCATCGTGCGCCTCGCGGCCGCCATGGAGGCCGATCCGGATGCCGGCATCATCCAGTCGCTGCCGCTGATCATCAACCGCAACACCTTCTTCGCGCGGCTCCAGCAATTCGCGGCGCGGGTCTATGGGCCCGTGATCGCGACCGGGCTCGCCATGTGGTCCGGCCGCGACGGCAACTACTGGGGCCACAACGCGATCATCCGCACCAAGGCCTTCGCCGACCATTGCGGCCTGCCCGACCTCAAGGGCAAGCCGCCCTTCGGCGGCCATGTGCTGAGCCACGACTTCGTCGAGGCCGCCCTGATCCGCCGCGCCGGCTGGTCGGTCTACATGCTGCCCGACCTGACGGGCTCCTATGAGGAGAGCCCGCCCTCGCTGATCGACGTCTCGGTGCGCGACCGGCGCTGGTGCCAGGGCAATCTGCAGCATTCGCGCATCATCGGCGCCAAGGGCTTCGTCGCGCCGACGCGCCAGCATTTCGCCACCGGCATCATGGGCTATCTCGCCTCGCCGCTCTGGCTGATGCAGCTGGTGGTCGGCATCCTGATCGTGCTCCAGGTCAGCTATGCGCGTCCGGAGTACTTCACCCAGGAGTTCACGCTCTTCCCGGTCTGGCCGCGCTTCGACCCCGAGCGCGCGCTCAACCTCTTCGCCCTGACGATGGCGATCCTGCTGGCACCGAAGCTCTTCGGGCTGCTGCTGACGCTGTTCAACGGCAAGCTGAGGCGCGCCGGCGGCGGCGCCATCCGTCTCATCGTCTCGGCGCTGATCGAGGTGCTGTTCTCGGCCTTCTTCGCGCCGATCATGATGCTGATCCAGTCCGGCTCGGTCTTCCAGATCCTGCTCGGCCGCGACACGGGCTGGAACCCGCAGCGCCGTGACGACGGTTCGATCCCGCTCAAGGACATCGTCCGTCGCCACCGCATGCACACGCTGCTGGGGCTGGTCACCGGCATCTCGGCCTTTCTGATCGCGACGTCGCTCTTTGCCTGGATGTCGCCGACGATCGTCGGCCTCGTGCTGGCGATTCCGCTGTCCTGGGCCTCGGGCCAGCTCGCGATCGGGCTCTGGCTGAAGCGGCGCAAGCTGCTCTACACGCCCGAGGAAGGCGATCCGCCGGCCGTGGCGCTGCGGGCGAATGCGCTCCAGGCCGAATTCGCGGCGGCGGGCTATGACGACGCGGACGGGCTGCGCGCGCTCCATGCCGAGCCGGCGCTGCGCGAGGCGCATGAGGCGATGCTGCCCGAGGCGCCGCCGCGGCGCCGCGGCGAGATCGAGGCCGACCGCGCCGTCGCGCAGGCCAAGCTCGTCGATGCCGAGACGATCGAAGACGCCGCGATCTGGCTGAAGCCGAAGGAGCGCATGGTCGTGCTGCACGACCGGGCGCTGGTGGCGCTGCTGGCCTCGCTGCCGGCCGAGCGCCCGGCCACCTGAACGTCTGCCTGCGGGCGCGTCAGAAGCTCATTGCGGCGGCGTTGATGACGCCGGCCGCCAGCGAGGCGGCTCCGAGGAACAGCGCGGCGGCGAGTTCGCCCGCCGCGATCCGGGCCGAGAGGTTCGGCAGGACGATCCGCACCAGCACATAGACGATCAGCTGCACGACGATCGCGACCACGCCCCAGACCAAGAGGTCGGCGATGGTCGTCGAATGCACGACCGCGCTCGACAGCGGCAGGGCGAAGCCGGTCAGGCTCAGCCCCAGCGACAGTGCCGCGGCGATGTTGTTCTGCCGGATCAGCCCGAACTCGTTATGCGAGGTCGCCACGGTGTAGACGAGCAGGTAGACGCCGACCAGCGCCAGCGACACCGAGAAGAACAGGGCGAAATCGGGAAGCTTGAGCAGCGCCTGGGCGATCATGTCGGTTTCGAATCCATCAGAGGGAGCGGACCGATCCTGACGCTCATCCCCGCTCGAAGGCAATCACGCAGCCCATCGCCGCCTCGGCCGGAACCACGATCCGGTCCTCGCCCTGTCCGAAGGCGATCTCCGCCGCCTCGAGCCGGTTCGCCACGGCGTCGAGATCCGGCACGGTGACGCAGAAGCCGAGAAAGCGCGCCGGCGTCGGATCCGGCTCGACATGGTAGATCGCCTGCGCGGCCTCGGGGTCGAGCACGTCGAGCCGCCCCCGCGGCAGGCCGAGCACATAATCGGCATTGCCCTCCAGCACCTCCGGAAAGCCGGCGAAGGCCGAGAGGAAGCCGCGATGCGCTGGCGGATCGTCCGTCACCATCACCGCGGCCGAGAGCGCGCTCGCGCCATTGGCATGCTGCTGGAAGGCCAGGTTCCAGAAATTCTGCGGCTCGTGCTGCTGGCAGAGGAAGAAGCCGCATTCCGGCGCCAGCGGATCGGCGGCGAAGGCGAGCGAAAACGCGACGCGCACCGTGCTGCCATCCGGCCGCTTCGCCTGGCGTTCGAAGAAGAAGGGCTCGAAATCACCGATCCCGGCGCTCTGGAACGCCACCGCATCCGCCTTCGCGTCCGTGCTTTCAAGAACGAGCATCGAGAGCCCCTCGCCCCGTGCCAACGCCTCACGGACGAACTGGCCGAAGGAGAACTGCCGCGGCGCCGGCAGGGGAATCGCCGCGGCATCGCCGATCGTGATCAGCTCCAGAAACGAGCCCGGGAACTGCACGATGCGGTTTTCGGTGCCCCAGGGATGGCGGTTGCGCGCCCCCACCGTAAAGCCGAGCTTCTCGTAGAAGGCTCCGGCCGCGTCGAGATCGCGCACGCCGATCACGAGATGGTCGAGGCCGCGCGGCGCCGTTGTGAGGGTCGTGGCAGGCAGGGTCGTCTCAGGCATGGGCTGGCTCGCTTGCGGCAGGCTCGGGTCGCATCACTAGCAGATCGCCCGGCTGCGGTCATGCGCAGCGGCGGACAAGCGCCGCCCACTCAGGCCTCGATATAATGCGGCACGAACCGGGAGGTGTTGCGCGTGATCGGCGAGACGTCCTCGCGCAGGCACAGCCCGCAGGCCTGCGAGGCGACGAGCCAGGAGCCGAGGACGGCATAGCGGCCATCCTGCGCGAACAGGTTCGGCGCCGCGTCCTGCAGCACGAAGCCCTCTGCGCCATAAGGGCCGTCGTCGCTGTCGACCACCCGGCCACGCTCGGTCAGCGTGACATTGGCCCCCTCCCGCGAATAGAGCGGCTTGCGCACCCGCCGCGCCGAGAGCGAGGCGCAGCCCGGATCGCCTTCGAAAAAGGCGGGCAGGAGATTGGGATGGCCTGGCTCCATCTCCCAGAGATAGGCCAGCAACCCCTTGTTCGACAGCAGCGCCTTCCAGGGTGGCTCGACGAACTGGCAGCGGGCGGTGGCGAGGTTGGCCGCATAGCCCTCGCGGAACAGCCACTCCCAGGGGTAGAGCTTGAACAGCGTCTCGATCGGCTGGTTGGCGCCGTCGCAGAAGCGCCCGTCCGAGAGCAGTCCGACCTCCTCGATATAGGTGAAGCGCGCATCGAGCCCGGCCTGGACCGCACACTCCATCAGATAATCGACCGTACCCTTGTCCTCCGCGCTGTTCTGGACGCAGGCGAGATGCAGCCGATAGGGCGAGGGCTCGCGCAATTGGGCGAAGGCTGCGATCAGCCGCTCATGCAGCAAATTGAACTGGTCGCAGCACGGCCCCAGCACGCCACGCGCCATCGCCTGCTCCAGCCAGTCCCACTGCACCACGGCCGATTCGAACAGGGCTGTCGGCGTGTCGGCATTGTATTCCAGCAGCTTGGCGGGCCCCCTGCCGTCATAGGCGAGGTCGAGCCGGCCATAGAGATTGCGGTCGCCGAGCCGCCAGCTCTCGCGGATGAAATCCCACTGGGCCGCGGGGATCGCCAGCCGCGTCAGCACCGCATCGTCATCGATGGCGCGCTCGATGAAGGCGAAGCAGAGCTGCTCGATCGCCTCCGTCGGGGCCTCGATGTCGCGCTCGATCTCGTCGAGCGTGAAGGCGTAAGCCGCGCTCTCGTCCCAGTAGGTCGCGCCGTCGAGCGTGTGGAAGGCGAAGCCCAGCCGCTCGACCTGCGCCTGCCAGTCCGGACGCGGCATGAGAGAAACCCGGCGCATGTCAGGAGGACGATGACGATGAGAAGGAGCGCGCCGTCGAGCCGAAGCCACCGCGCGAGGTCGTGGTGGTCGTCGTCGCGACGCCGGGCGACGAGCCGGAGCGCGCCACCAGAGCGGCGCCCGAGGTCGTCGAATAGGCGCGCGAGGAGGATGAGCTGCCGCGGCCACCATAGCTCCCCCCAGTGCTGCTCGAGGAGGAACGCGCCTGCTGACATTCGGGGGCGGCGCTCCCTGGGGGGCAGGCTTCCCGCGTCGGCGGCAGCAGCGGCTGCGCCGCGCCGCCGCCCTGCGCGAGGCTGCGCGCCAGCATGAAACCGGCCAGCGCGGGCACCACCACGGAAGCGCCGTTCCAGACCGCCGAACGGCAGGAGCCGGCGCCATACTCCGCCTCGCAGGCACTGGTGCTGGAGAACTTTCTGGCGTCACGCAGATGGTTGGCGGTCGCCTCGTTGAAGCGCTGCTCGCATTGCGTCGAGGTCAGCTGGCCGCCGGCGCGGCAATCGGCGAGGCTGTTGTAGACGAGGCTCTCCTCCGCCGCGTCGTCGCGCCCGCTGCCCCAGATCGTCGCGACGAGCACGACGCCCGCCGCCGCGAGACCGATCTGGGTCGAGCGCTTCATCGCAGCCTCCCCCTCAGACGGTCATGCTGGCGGCCGCCAGCGTGCCCGAGATCACCGCGATCACGGCAAGCATCGCCGCCGAAGGCAGCCGGTCCTCCTCGATCTTGCGCGACAGCTCGGGAATCAGCAGGCGCGCCAGCCCATAGGCGCCGAACTGGATAACCATGGCGGCCAGCGCCCACAGAACGAGGTCGGGAATGCTGCTGGCCTGGGCGATCGCCTTTTCGAGCGGAACAGAAAACCCCGTGACATTGCCGCCCAGCGCGACCGCGGCGGACAGGTTCCCGCCGCGGATCAAAGCGAGTTCGTCATGGGCGGTAAGGCGCAGATACACGGCCGTGAAACAGCCGATCAGCGCCGCGCCGACGACGAAATAGAGCAAGAAGGCGGGCAGACCCGCCATCGAGATCGCCATGGCCCGCTCCCGGCGTCGCTGATTGTCCAACGATCAGACCATTCGCGTGACGCGCGGTCAAACACATCAGCCAAATGGAGGAGACCCTCTGCGGCAGCCTGCGCCGCGCAGGGCCTCCGCAAGGGCGAGCATGGCGGGCGGATCGGAGACCGGCTGAGACGGCCGCAGTCTTCAGGGCCAGACCGGCATGCCGTCCAGCCCGGTGGTCTCCGGCAGGCCGCAGATCAGGTTGGCGTTCTGCACCGCCTGACCGGCCGCGCCCTTGCCGAGATTGTCGACCACGCCCATCGCGATCACGAGGTTGCGCTCGGGATCGGCCGCATAGCTGACGAAGGCGAGGTTCGAGCCGGTCGCCCATTTCGTCTGGGGCGGCTTCTCGGTGACGCGGATGAACGAACGCCCGGCATAGAAGCGCCGGGCCGCCTCGAGGCACTGCCGCGTCGTGGCGCTGCCGCGACAATAGATCGTGGCGAGAATGCCCCGCGTCATCGGCACCAGATGCGGCGTGAACACCAGCCCGGCCGCGCTGCCGCCGCTGAGCTGCTCGATCGTTCTGGCGATCTCCGGCATATGGACATGCTTGAGCAGACGATAGGGCACGAGATTCTCGTTGCTCTCGGCATAACCGAATGTGCTGTCGCCGCCGCGGCCGGCACCGGAGATGCCCGTCTTGACGTCGATCACGATGTTGCCGGGCTCGATCAGCTTGTCCGCCAGCAGCGGCGCCAGCGCCGTCAGCGTCGCGGCGGGGAAGCAGCCGGGATTGGCGACGCGGGACTGACCTTCGATCCGGTCCGGCCAGATGTCGGCCAAGCCATAGGCCCAGCCCTCGACAGAGCGATGGTCGCCGCCGATATCGACGATCTTCACCGCCCTGGGCACGCGCGCCAAAGCCTGAGCCGAAGCGCCCGTGGGCAGCGACGCGAACAGCACATCGAGCGGCGGCAGGGTCTCGGGGTCCCATTTCGCGATCACGAGTTCGCCCAGCCGGGCCGGCACGCCAGGAAAACGATCCACCAGGCGGCTGCCGGCGCTGCTCTCGCCCGCAGCGTAAACGAGTTCGAATGACGGGTGGCCCGCGATCAGGCGCAGCGCCTCGCCGCCGCCAAAGCCGCTGATTCCGACGATTCCGACACGAATGCTCATGGTGACGTCCTTCTGTTTCCGGGCAAAAGAAAACCCCCGGAGCCGGGGGCTGCGGGGGTTCGGGACTGCGGGCCGAGGGCCTCTTCGGAGACTGAGCCTAAGCAGAGGCTGCCATCATGCCAAAGGACGCCGATCGACGCGCAGCTGCGCGAGCCGCCGCAGGGGTGCAGCAGCGTCGGCGTCGATCGAAAAGGGTCGTATTCGGCAGCATGATCCGCGAGGCGTGCCGCAAAGCGAATCCGTCGTCAAGCCGCATGTCCCGCAGTCTACCCACGGGAACTGTTGACCAGCGCCACATCAGGCTGCGCCGGCCGTCACCACCCGCCTCTCACACCAGCCGGCTCTGCACCATCGCGGCCTGGACGAAGCTCGCAAACAGCGGATGCGGCTCGAAGGGGCGCGATTTCAGCTCGGGGTGATACTGCACGCCGATGAACCAGGGATGGTCGGGATATTCGATCGTCTCCGGCAGGAGCCCGTCCGGCGACAGGCCGCAGAAGCTCATGCCTTTCGCCTCGAGCCGGTCGCGATAGCTCATATTGACCTCGTAGCGGTGGCGATGCCGCTCGGAGATCTCGGTCGTGCCGTAGATCTGCGCGATCTTCGAACCGGCCTGCAGGGTCGAGGCATAGGCGCCGAGCCGCATCGTGCCGCCGAGATTGCCGTCGGCCGCGCGCTGCTCGAGTTCGTTGCCGCGCATCCACTCGGTCATCAGGCCGACGACGGGCTCGGTCGTGGGGCCGAACTCGGTCGAGTTGGCGTCGGTGATGCCGGCGAGCGAGCGAGCGCCCTCGATCACCGCCATCTGCATGCCGAAGCAGATGCCGAAATAGGGCACCTTGCGCTGCCGGGCAAACGTCGCCGCCCTGATCTTGCCCTCGGCGCCGCGATGGCCGAAGCCGCCCGGCACCAGGATGCCGTGGACATGCTCGAGGAAGGGCGCCGGGTCCTCCTTCTCGAAGACCTCGGACTCGATCCAGTCGAGATTGACCTTGACGCGATTGGCGATGCCGCCATGCATCAGCGCCTCGATCAGGGACTTATAGGCGTCCTTCATCCCGGTATATTTGCCGACGATGGCGATGGTGACCTCGCCCTCGGGGTTCTTCACCCGCTCGGAGATCCGGCGCCAGTTCGAGACGTCGGGCTCGTGGCTCGCATCCATGCCGAAGGCGGCCAGCACCTCATTGTCGAGCCCCTCCGCATGATAGGACAGCGGCACGTCGTAGATCGAGGCGACGTCGCGGGCCTCGATCACGGCCGTCTCGCGAACATTGCAGAACAGCGCGAGCTTCCGGCGCTCCTCGCGCGGGATCTCGCGGTCGGTGCGGCAGAGCAGGATGTCGGGCTGGATGCCGATCGAGCGCAGCTCGGCGACCGAGTGCTGCGTCGGCTTGGTCTTCAGCTCGCCGGCCGTCGGGATGTAGGGCAGCAGCGTCAGGTGGATGAAGATGCACTGCCCGCGCGGCAGCTGCTGGTTCACCTGCCGGATCGCCTCGAGGAAGGGCAGGCTCTCGATGTCGCCGACCGTCCCGCCGATCTCGACCAGGGTGAAGTCGTAGTTCTCGTTGCCGTCGAGGATGAACTCCTTGATGGCGTTGGTGACATGCGGCACGACCTGGATCGTCGCGCCGAGATAGTCGCCGCGACGCTCCTTGGTCAGGATGTCCATGTAGATCCGGCCGGTGGTGATGTTGTCACCCTTGTTGCAGGGCCGGCCGGTGAAGCGCTCGTAATGGCCGAGATCGAGGTCGGTCTCCGCCCCGTCGTCGGTGACGAAGACCTCGCCATGCTGATACGGGCTCATCGTGCCCGGATCCACGTTGAGATAGGGGTCGAGCTTGCGCAGGCGGACCGTGTGGCCGCGCGCCTGCAGAAGGGCGGCGAGCGCCGCCGCCGCCAGGCCCTTGCCCAGCGAAGACACCACGCCGCCGGTGATGAAGACATACCGCGTCATGGGAGGACACCTCTAAAGCGACGGGCGCGATTCGCTAAGTCCAGGCGTGCAGCCCCGTCCTGCCCTGCACGCTTGTCCACAGGCACGCACGGCCGACCGGCCCGCGCACCCCACACAAAAGAGAAGGGCCGGTTGCCCGGCCCCTGCCCAGACTTTCTTGGACACGTCCTGATCATCAAAGCGCGAAGCGCTTTTCTTGCGGGACGTGCCGGCCTTACTGCTGCGGCGCTGGCGCCGCTGGCGTGGGCGGCTGCGGTGCGCCGCTCGGCGCCTGCATCTGCCGGAGCTGATCCAGAACGCCACCGGCGTTCGGGGCGCTCGGCCCCGTCGGCGTGGCGGGCGCGCTCTGGGTCGGCGCGCCATCGATGATCGAGCGCTGGACGCGGCCGCGCGTCGCCATCACCGCCAGGATGATCGAGGTCAGGAAGAAGGCCCCGGCCAGGATCGCGGTCGCCCGCGTCAGCGCGTTGGCCTGGCCGCGGCCGGTCATGAAACCGCCCGCCCCGCCACCGCCGGAGCCCATGCCGAGCCCGCCGCCCTCGGAGCGCTGCAGCAGGACCACGCCGACGAGCGCGACCACGATGATCAGGTGGATGACGATGATGACGTTCTGCATGTTCTCGACAGACTGAGCCAGGCTCACGAAATGGGTGCGGCGCGGGCCGCCGCCAAGGGCCACCCGCACCTCATGCCGCTGCAGGCCGGAACCGGCCGGCAGGGTCGGCGCGGCCCATAGCACGCAAGCGACGGCTGCACCACCCCGGCGATCGCCGCCCGACGCGGTTTTGCGCCGCGCCGCTCAGGCGCAGGCGCGGGCGATCGCCAGGAAGTCCTCCGCCTTCAGGCTCGCCCCGCCGACCAGGGCGCCGTCGACATGCGCGACATTCATCAGCTCGGCCGCGTTGGAGGGCTTCACCGAGCCGCCATAGAGCAGGCGGACACCCGCCGCGGCTGCCTTGCCGAGAATCCGGCCGAGCTCGGTTCGGATCGCCTCATGCATTTCGGCAACGTCGGCCGCGGTGGGGGTGAGCCCGGTGCCGATCGCCCAGACCGGCTCATAGGCCACGACCAGCGTCGCCGCCGTCGCGCCGTCGGGCACGGAGCCGCGCAGCTGCTTGCGGACGACCGCGACCGCCTTGCCGGCCTCGCGCTCCGCCTTCGTTTCGCCGACACAGACGATCGGCACCAGCAGCGCTCTCTGCGCGGCCTCGGCCTTCGCCTTCACGGTCGCGTTGGTCTCGCCATGGAGCGTGCGCCGCTCGGAATGGCCGACGATGGCGAAGGCTGCTCCCGCATCGGCCAGCATCACGGCGGAGACTTCGCCGGTGAAGGCACCCGCCTCCTGCATGCTGCAATCCTGGCCGCCGGTCGCGATCCGCGTACCGACCAGAGCCGCGCTCGCGAGATAGAGCAGGCTCGCGGGCGGACAGATCGCGAGATCGACCGCGCCCTTCAGCCCCAGATCATAGCCCTCGGCCACCTCTGTCGCGATGGCGAGATCGGCCTTCAGCCCGTTCATCTTCCAGTTGCCGGCCACCAGGGGCCTGATGCTGCGCGTCACCTGCATCCTCCTGTTCATTGGCCCGGCTCTAGCAACCGCGGCCCCGCCCCGCAATCGCGGGGCCGCGCGACTGGGCAGCCGCGACACGAATCCGCGCGGGCGATTGCGGCATCGCCTTGCGGTTCCTATAAGCGGCACCGACGAAAACCGGCAGGGGCGCTCCGCGCGCCCGGCCAGGCCAGGGAAAGATCGATCTCCATGATGATGACGGGCATCCGCAAGGCGGGCCAGAGCTTCCTCGGCAAGCTCGTGATCTTCGTCCTGTTCGGCTTCCTGATCTTCTCCTTCGCGATCTGGGGCATCGGCGACATTTTCCAGGGTTATGGTCGCAACTCCGTGGCCCGCGTCGGCAAGGCGGAGATCGGGCTGGAGCAGGTGCGCAGCGCCTTCCAGAACGACGTTCAGCAGCTGACGCGCCAGCAGCGCCGCCAGATCACGCCCGAAATGGCGCGGGCGCTCGGCCTCGACCGGCAGGTCCTGTCCCGCCTCATCACGGAATCGGTGCTCGACCAGACGGCGCGCTCCATGCGCCTCGCCGTCTCCGACGACACCATCCGCAACCTGATCTTCGAGGATCCGGCCTTCCGCGATGCCGCGGGCAACTTCTCCGCGCCCCGCTTCAACGAGCTGCTGCGTGCCAACGGCTTCACCGAGCAGGCCTATGTGCGCGAGCAGCGCGCCACGATCCTGCGCCAGCAGATCGGCGAGATGGTCGTCGGCGCGGTCAGTTCTCCGGTCGCGCTGCAGGAGCTCGGCCACCGGCTGCGCAACGAACGCCGCGACGTCACGCTGGTGCGCCTCGCCCCCGCCTTCGCCGGCGAGATCCCGGCTCCGACGGAGGCGCAGCTCAAGACCTTCTACGACGAGCGCAAGGGCGCCTTCCGCGCGCCGGAACGGCGCACCGCCGATCTGCTGGCACTCACCGCCGAGAGCCTGGCCGATTCCGGGGCGGTCAGCGAGGCCGATGCTCGTGCCCGCTATGAAGAGGTCAAGGCGCAGCGCTTCACCACGCCCGAGACGCGCACCATCCAGCAGATCGTCTTCCCGACGGCTGAGGAGGCGCAGGCCGCCCGCGCCCGCATCGAGGCCGGCGAAACCTTCGACGCCGTCGCGGCCGCCCGCAACGTCGCCGCCGCCGACCTGACGCTCGGCAGCTTCACCCGCCCCCAGGTCTTCGATCCGGTCGTCCGCGAGGCGGCCTTCGCGCTGCCGGAGGGCACGGTCAGCGCCCCGGTCGCCAGCGCCTTCGGCCCCGTCCTGCTGCGGGTCACCGCGATCGTGCCGGACTCTGTGCGCCCGTTCGAGGAGGTCGCAGCCGAGATGCGCAGCGACGTCGCGACCCGCAGGGCCGCGAGCCGCATCACCGAGATCCATGACCGGATCGAGGATCAGCGCGCCGCCGCCAAGCCGCTGGCCGAGATCGCCAAGGAGTTCAACCTGCCGCTGCGCAGCGTCGGGCCTGTCGATGCGAGCCTGCGCCGGGCGGATGGCGGAACCGAACCGGCCCCGCCCGGCGGCGACGCCACCGTCCAGGGCATCTTCCGCTCGGAGCCCGGCGTCGACAACGAGGCGATCCGCCTGCCGCGCGACGCCGGTTACGTCTGGTACGACGTCAAGAAGATCGATCCCTCGCGCGAGCAGGGCTTCGACGAGGTCAAGGCTCAGGTCGAGGCGCAATGGCGTGCGGATGAGGTCGCCACCCGCCTCGCCGCCAAGGCGCGCGAACTCGTCGATCGGCTCGACAAGGGCGAGGCGTTCGACGCCGTCGCGGCTTCCGCCGGCCTCACCATCGAGCAGGCCAACGGGCTCGGCCGACAGGACCAGCGCCCGGACCTGCCGAGCAACGTCGTCAGCCTGATCTTCGGCACCCCGGCCGGTAAGAGCGCCTCTGCCTCCGTCGCCGGTGGCGGGCGCATCCTGTTCAAGGTCGATGCCGCCACGGTGCCGAGCTATGCCCGCACCACCCAGGAGGCGGAGAACTTCTCGCGCACCCTCGCCGCCAGCGTCAGCGAGGACATCCTGGCCCAGTATGTCGCGCAGCGGCAGAAGGAACTCGGCGTTTCGATCAACGAGACGGCCTTCCGCAACGCGACCGGCGGGAACCAGAACTGACCATGGCGGAGGCGCAGGATCAGGAGGCCTTCGCCGCCGCCTATGAGGCCGGCACCCCGCAATTGCTGCGGCAGGTGCTGGTCGGCGATTGCGAGACGCCCGTCGCCGCCTTTCTGAAGCTGCGCCACGCCACGACCGGGCCGGCCTTCCTGCTCGAATCCGTCGAGGGCGGCGCGGTGCGCGGCCGCTACTCGATGATCGGGCTCGAGCCCGACCTGATCTGGCGCTGCCACCATGGCCAGGCGTCGCTCTGCCGCCCTGCGCTCGGCGACGGCTTCCTCCCCGATCCACGCCCCGCTTTCGAGAGCCTGCGCGCGCTGCTGGACGAAAGCGCCATTCCCGATGCGGCAGCGCCGGGCGCCGGCGAACTGCCGCCGATGGCCGCGGGCGTCTTCGGCTATCTCGGCTACGACATGGTGCGCCTGATGGAGCGCCTGCCGGAGCCCAAGGAGACCGGCACTGGCGTGCCGGATGCAATCCTGAGCCGGCCGACCCTGATGGTCGTGTTCGATTCGGTGCGCGACGAGATCCACGTCGTGACGCCGGTGCGTCGCCAGCCGGGCGTCCCGGCCCGCGCCGCGCATGAGCGGGCGCTCGAGCGTCTGGATGCGGTGGTGCGCGCGCTGGAAGGCCCGCTGCCGCCGGACGCCGCGATCGACATCGCAGCCCTGCCCGAACCGGCGATCATGTCCAACACCAGCGAGGAGCGCTTCCACGAGATGGTGGCGGCCGCGCAGGACTATATCCGCGCCGGCGACATCTTCCAGGTCGTGCTCTCGCAGCGCTTCGAGGCGCCGTTCCAGCTGCCGCCCTTCGCGCTCTACCGGGCGCTGCGTCGCGTCAATCCGGCACCGTTTCTCTGCTATCTCGACTTTGCCGATTTCCAGATCGTCTGTTCGAGCCCGGAGATCCTGGTCCGGCTGCGCGACGACACGGTCACGATCCGCCCGATCGCCGGCACGCGCCGCCGCGGCGCCACCCCGTCCGAGGACGAGGCCCTGGCCCAGGAGCTGCTGGCCGATCCCAAGGAGCGCGCCGAGCATCTGATGCTGCTCGATCTCGGCCGCAACGATGTCGGCCGCGTCGCGCAGATCGGCTCTGTGAAGGTCACCGATTCCTTCTTCATCGAGCGCTACAGCCAGGTCATGCACATCGTCTCCAATGTCGAGGGGACGATCGATCCGCGCCACGACGCACTCGCGGCGCTGGCCGCGGGCTTTCCCGCCGGGACGGTCTCGGGCGCGCCGAAGGTGCGCGCCATGGAGATCATCGACGAGCTCGAACACGACGCGCGCGGCGCCTATGGCGGCTGCATCGGCTATTTCGGCGCCAATGGCGAGATGGACACCTGCATCGTGCTGCGCACGGCGGTCGTCAAGGACGGTCGCATGCATGTCCAGGCCGGCGCCGGCATCGTCTATGATTCGAACCCGGCGTCCGAGCAGGCCGAATGCGTGAACAAGGCCAAGGCCCTGTTTCGTGCCGCCGAGGAGGCCATCCGCTTCGCCTCGCGGGCCGGGCGAGGCCAGTAGACAGGCCAGCCGGGTCGCTCGCCCGTCCCCGCCGGAGCGGGCGCGCGCCGGTCAGTGAGCCTTGGTGGGTGTCGACACCGTCATCCGGTCGACCCAGGCGATGCCGATCGCCGACAGGATGAAGATCGTGTGGATCACCGTCTGCAGGATGATGCCGGTCTCGGTGTATTCGGTGGTGCGGTTGGCGCTGCCGATATTGCCCGCCTCGATGAAGGTCCGCAGCAGATGGATCGACGAGATCCCGATGATCGCCATGGCGAGCTTGATCTTGAGCACGCTGGCGTTGACATGGCTCAGCCATTCCGGCTGGTCGGGATGGCCCTGGAGGTTGAGGCGTGACACGAAGGTCTCGTAGCCGCCGACGATGACCATCACCAGCAGGTTCGAGATCATCACCACGTCGATCAGGCCCAGCACGACGAGCATGATCTGCTGCTCGCTGAACGAGGTGGCGTGCTGGACGAGGTGCACCAGCTCCTTCAGGAATTTGAAGACGTAGACGCACTGCGCCACGATCAGCCCGAGATAGAGCGGCAGCTGCAGCCAGCGCGAGCCGAAGATGATCCGGGACATCAGGCTGAGCGGTGCAGGCGCCGGGGCGGTCTTTTGAGCGGGGGTTTCGCCAGCTTGCGCCATGGTCGGCCTCGTATCCTAGAAACGGATGATGCAGTGCAAAATCGGTTGCTGCGATATGGAATGCAAATCCACTGTGTGCAAGCGCTTCCGCCGCGTCACCGACGTCGCTCTACACGGGCAAGGACGACGAAATTTTGACGCGATCCCGTGTCACGCTTTCCCAATACGGGCGTCCGCGTTACGCTCGGCAGCCCTTCGGAGGACGCGCAAGCTTCCTCTCGCTCCAGAAGAGAGGATCTGTCCATGATCAAGACCTTCAGCCTCGCCGCTGCGCTGGTCGGCACGGCCCTGATCGCCACCCCGGCTTCCGCCGCGCCGATCATGGCGACGGCGACCCCTGCCCTCGCCACCGCCAGTGCGGCTGGCGATCTCGTCGAAACCGTCCAGTATCGTCGCTATGGCTATTATGGGCCGCTCTACGGCTATCGCGGTGGCTATTACCGGGGCGGCCGCGGAGCGGCGGTCGGCGCCGGCATCGCTGCCGGTGTGATCGGCGGTGCGCTCGCCGCCGGCGCCCTCGCCGGCCCGCGCTATGTCGAGCCCGCCCCGGTCTATGTCGCGCCCGCGCCGGTCTATGCCGCCCCGGCGCCGGTCTATGGGGCTCCCGTGCGTGCCTATGGCTACAGCGAGGCCGATGTCGATGCGGTGGCCTATTGCTCGCGCCGCTTCCGGAGCTACGACCCCGAGACAGGCACCTATATTGCCAAGGGCGGCGTGGTGCGCGCCTGCCCCTGACAGATTGCGACCGGCCGGTCGTCCACACCTCCCCGCAGCGATGCGGGGAGGTTTTTTTGTCGAGCGCGCGCATCGCGCTTATCCTGCGTCTCTTCTGATCCGGAGCCTTCCCTTGCGCATCGCCACCTGGAACGTGAACTCGGTCCGCCAGCGGCTCGGCCACCTGCTGGATTTCCTCAAGGAGGCGCAGCCCGACGCGCTCTGCCTGCAGGAGATCAAATGCGTCGATGCCGATTTCCCGCGCCGCGAGATCGAGGAGGCCGGCTGGCAGGTCGAGACCCACGGCCAGAAGACCTTCAACGGCGTCGCGATCCTGTCGCGGGCGAAGCTCGAGGACGTCCGCCGCGGGCTGCCGGGCGACGATTCCGACGAGCAGGCGCGCTATCTGGAGGGCGTGCTGCCGCTCGGCAGCGGCGTCGTGCGGCTGGCCTCGATCTATCTGCCGAACGGCAACCCGCCGAACACGGAGAAATATCCCTACAAGCTCGGCTGGATGCAGCGGCTCGCCGCCCATACGCGGATGCTACTCGCCCATGAGGAGCCGCTGGTGCTGGCCGGCGACTACAATGTGATCCCCGAGCCGCGTGACGCGCGCGACCCCGCCGCCTGGGCCTCGGACGCGCTCTTCCTGCCGCAGACCCGCTCGGCCTTCCGCGACCTCGTCAATCTCGGGCTCACCGAGGCCCTGCGTGCCACCACGGACGAGGCCGGGCTCTACACCTTCTGGGACTATCAGGCCGGCGCCTGGCAGCGGAACAACGGCATCCGCATCGACCACCTCCTGCTCTCGCCGCAGGCGGCCGACCGGCTCGGCGGCGTCCAGATCGCCAAGCATGTCCGCGGCTGGGAGAAGCCGTCGGACCATGTGCCGGTGATGGTGGAGCTGAGAGCCGCCTGAAGCCGTCCCGTCATTGCGAGCGCAGCGAAGCAATCCAGCAGGACGTCGAGCGCGCGGCCCTTGGATGGCTTCGCTGCGCTCGCAATGACGACGAGCGGCTTACTCGCCCGAGCCGCGCTTTACGCCGCCCTTGAGGAATACTCTGAACGGCGTGGTGCCGGTGGCATCGCTGTCGAGCGAGCGCCAGCGGCCGTTCGTGCAGAGCACGCCGCCCTGCGTCTCGATCGCGTCGAAGACGATGGCATTGCGATAGACGGTCCCATTCGGCTCGATCGCTCGGAAGTTCGTGCTGCATTGGCCGTCCGCGACGACCGGGGCGTAGTCATGGATCATGATGCCGCCCCCGCCCGTACTGGGGAACGGATCGCTGAGCACCGGCCAGCTCTCATAGGTGACATCGCTCAGGCTCGGAGCACTCGGCAGGGCGAGAAGCGCGGCGAGGATGGCGGCAGGGATGCGCATGGAACGAACTCCGGTTGACGGAGCCGTTACGCGGCGCGCGCGCGGCCGGATGCGACCGGCGTCCGAAAGATGGGGTGAGTCAGCGCTGTGGGGCGCGTGCGCCGGCGACCTGCTGGCGCTCGATCAGAGCGAGTGCGGCGGTGCGGTCGCTGGCGGAGGCTGCCGAAAAGGCAGTGTCGTGACGCTCGATGATCCAGGTCTCGCGGTCGGGATCGGCGCTCTCGCGCGCCAGGGACAGCCACATCAGCCCGAGCACCGGCTGGCGCGGCACGCCCTCGGCCCCGCGCAGCAGCATGTCGCCGAAGACGGCGCGGGCCGGCGCATAGCCCTTCTCGGCCGAGAGCTTCATCCAGCGCGCCGCCTGGCGCGCATCGCGGCGCGTGCCCTGACCGTTCATGTAGAGCCGGCCGAGATTGTACTGGCCTTCCGGGTCGCCGAAATAGGAGGCCGCGTAATGGAACATGTCGAAGGCGCGGTCGAGATTCGGACGGACGTAGCTGCCCTTGATCCCGTCCATGAAATAGCCGCCGAGCGCGACGAAGGCGCTGCCGACGATGCGGCCGTTGGCGGTGCCGGGAATCGCGTCGGCGTTCTCGTCCGCGATCTTCGAAAAATACTCGAAAGCCTTGAGGTCGTTGGCGGGCACGCCCTCTCCGCCGGCATACATCCGGCCCAGCTTGAACTGCGCCGTGAGATGGCCCTGCGCGGCGGCGTATTCGAGCGCGCGCACCGCGCCCGCCTGGTTGCCGGCGGTCGAATCCCGCATCCAGGCCCGGATCGCGTCGCGCGCGCTGCTGAAGGGCACCAGCGGCAGGGCCGTGTGGGCGGCGGGCGCATCGGGAGCGGGGGCGATGGTCGCCGCCCCTGCGGAAGGCGCCTCGAGCCCGCCGGGCTCGGGAAGCGCGATGCCGGGGATCGGCCGGGGCGGAACCGGACCACGACCGCCCATGACATCCTGGGCCCAGGCGGCCTGCTGGCCACCCAGGACAAGGAGCAAGGCTGCGATCGTGGTCTCAGATATCCGCATAGCAATGGGTCTCGGCGGCGCCGCCCGGATGGGTCACGGCCCCTCCCTTGGCGGAGCCGACGGTCTGCGCGTATTTCCAGAGGGCGCCGGAGTTGTAATCCGTCTTGCGCGGCACCCAGCTCTTACGACGCTCCTCAAGTTCGGCATCAGAAAGGCGGACTGCGAGCTTTCCTGTGATGGCGTCGAGCTCGATGATGTCGCCGTCGCGGATCAGGCCGATCGGCCCGCCGACCGCCGCTTCCGGCCCGACATGGCCGACACAGAAGCCACGCGTCGCGCCCGAAAAGCGCCCGTCGGTGATCAGCGCGACCTTGTCGCCCATGCCCTGCCCATAGAGGGCGGCGGTGGTCGACAGCATCTCGCGCATGCCGGGACCGCCCTTGGGGCCCTCGTAGCGGATCACCAGCACGTCGCCGACATTGTAGCCGCGCTGGCTGACGCAGGCGAAGGCGTCCTCCTCGCAGTCGAAGCAGCGCGCCGGACCGGTGAAGGTCAGCTGCTCGGTCGTCATGCCGGCGATCTTCACGATCGCGCCCTCGGGCGCGAGGTTGCCCTGCAGGCCGACGACGCCGCCATTGTCCGACAGCGGCTTGTTGGCGGGACGGATCACGTCCTGCTCGTCGTTCCACTTCACCTTGGCGAGGTTCTCGGCGATCGTGCGGCCGGTGACGGTCATGCAGTCGCCATGCAGGAAGCCGTGGTCGAGCAGCGTCTTCATCAGCAGCGGGATGCCGCCGACCTCGAACATGTCCTTGGCGACGTATTTTCCGCCCGGCTTCAGATCGGCGATGTAGGGCGTCTTCTTGAAGATCTCGGCGACGGCGAAGAGATCGAAATCGATGCCGCACTCATGCGCGATCGCCGGCAGATGCAGCGCACCGTTGGTCGATCCGCCGGAGGCCGCCACGACCATCGCCGCGTTCTCCAGCGCCTTGCGGGTGACGATGTCGCGCGGGCGGATGTTGCGGGCGATCAGCTCCATCACCATCTCGCCGGCGGTGTAGCAGAAGGTGTCGCGCACATCGTAGGGCGCCGGCGCGCCGCAGCTGTAGGGCAGCGCCAGGCCGATCGCCTCGGCGACGGTGGCCATGGTGTTGGCGGTGAACTGCGCGCCGCAGGAACCGGCCGAGGGGCAGGCCGCCTCCTCAAGCTCCTGCAGGTCTTCGTCCGACATCGCGCCGACGGAGTGCTTGCCGACGGCCTCGAACACGTCCTGGACCGTGACCGGCTTGCCCTTGAAGGTGCCGGGCAGGATCGAGCCGCCATAGATGAAGATCGAGGGCACGTTCAGGCGCACCATCGCCATCATCATGCCGGGCAGCGACTTGTCGCAACCGGCCAGGCCGACCAGCGCGTCGTAGCAGTGGCCGCGCATGGTCAGCTCGACCGAATCGGCGATGCATTCGCGCGAGGCGAGCGACGACTTCATGCCCTGGTGGCCCATGGCGATGCCGTCGGTGACGGTGATCGTGCAGAACTCGCGCGGCGTCCCGTTGGCCGAGGCGACACCCTTCTTCACGGCCTGGGCCTGGCGCATCAGCGAGATGTTGCAGGGCGCGGCCTCGTTCCAGCAGGAGGCGACGCCGACGAAGGGCTGGGAAATCTGCCGGGCCGTCATGCCCATGGCGTAATAGTAGGAGCGGTGCGGGGCGCGGGCCGGTCCCACGCTCACATGCCGGCTGGGAAGCCGGGACTTGTCGAAAACACGCGCATCCATCGTCTTTTTCCTCGTTCCACCCTGCGCTGTGAAGCGCGCGGCAGATGTGCCACGCAGTCCAAGCCGGGCGCAACGCCGCCCCACCCTCCCCGGCAACCGGCGGTCTCGTTCCCGCGGCACCGGAGACAGACTTTAATTCGTCTATATCTCAGAGGCTTATCGAGCCTCCTAGCTGAGGCCGCTTTGTGGCGGGATCGCGGCGGTTCCCTCACCGCCCGGTGCCGCCTGCGCAATCCGTCGGACTGTTGCGCCGATGTCACAAACGGACACCGGGAGCGCAGCGACGGCGGTGCCTCAGAGCACCATCGGCAGCACGAAGAAGCCGCCGACAATGACGACCACCAGCGCCAGGGCCGTCATCGGCAGGTGCTTCTCGATGAAGATACGGATGTCGTCGCCATAGTAGCGCAGCGCGATGGCGATCATGGCGAAGAAGGTGACGCGCGAGATGATCATCCCGATCGTGAACTTCCACAGGTCGAAATGCAGGAAGCCCGACATGATCGTCACGATCTTGAACGGGATCGGCGTCAGGCCCTTGGTGACCAGCACCCAGAACCAGAAATCCTGCGACGTCGCGATCAGTTCGGCAGCCTTGTCCTGCAGGCCGTAGATGCTGATCAGCCAGGATCCGAGCGAGTCGTAGAGCAGCGCGCCGATGGCGTAGCCGAGATAGCCGCCGAGCACGGCGCCGAGCGAACAGACGCCGGCATAGAACCAGGCCCGGTCCGGCCGGGCGATGCACATCGGAATCAGGAGCGGGATCGGCGGCAGCGGGCTCACCGAACTCTCGACGAAGGTCAGGAAGAACAGCAGCCACGGGGCGGCCGGATGGGAGGAATAGGCAACCAGCCCGTCATAGGCGCGCTTCAACATGGCGGAAGAACAACCGGTCCTGGGTTATCGGCATCGAGATGCATGGCGGGCCTGCGCCCGACGCGCATCTAACCGCGTCGGCGGAAGAATGCCAGCTATGTCTTGCGGTAACGTCAATTTGACGACGCTGGGGCGGCTGAAAGCGGGCACCTCGTTCAGGCGGGGCTCAGCCCCGGCCTCCCGGCCTCGGCGACGAAGCTCGCGGCCGTCGCGACGCCGCCCCCCGCTTCGGTGACGCGGTCCAGCACGCGATAATCGGCCTGCCAGCGCTGCGGGTCGACCCGATGGCGCAGATAGCCGCGCTGGTTGTTGAAATACCGGATATGCGGGTTCTTCTGCAGGCCGACCCGGCCGGCGCGGGTCATCGGTGCGCCGTCGCCGCCGGAGCTGATCGAGGTCGCGACGAATTCGACTCCGACGGTCGCGGAACCCGGATCATCGAAATCGGCCTTCAGCTCGCCCGCCCAGTTCTGATGGATATCCCCGGTCAGGACCACGGTGTTGCGCACCCCCGCCTCGCCGAGCGCGCCGAACAGCCGCCGTCGCGCGGCCACCGCCCCGTCCCACCTGTCCATGTGGTAGCGGGCCGTGCCGGCCTCGGGCGCGCTGTCGAGGCGCATCATCATCACCTGCTGGGCCAGCACCGTCCAGCGTGGCGTCGGCTGGCGCAGGCCTTCGCGGAGCCAGGCCTCCTGCGCCGGGCCGAGCATGGTGCGCTCCGGTGCCAGCGCCTCGGCGCACCCCACCTGCCACCCGTCGCCACAGGGCTGGTCGCTGCGGAACTGCCGCGTGTCGAGCACCTCGATCCCCGCGAGATCACCGTAGCGGAAGCGTCGGTAGGCCTGGATCGACGGTCCGTTCGGCAGGGCGCTGCGCCGCAGCGGCATGTGCTCGTACCAGGCCTGGAAGCCGGCCGCCCGCCGCAATGCGAAGATCTCGGGCGGCACGCCGGCCTCTTCCGAGATGGCGCCGGCCCAGTTGTTGTCGATCTCATGGTCGTCGAAGGAGACCAGCCAGGGCGCCGAGGCATGGGCGGCCTGGAGGTCGGGGTCGAGCTTGTAGAGCGCGTAGCGGCGGCGATAGTCGGAGAGCGCATAGATCTCGTCGGGATCGCCCGGCATGACGCGCGCCACCGTCAGCGGGCGATCTCCCGGCCGGATCGTGCGGTATTCGTAGATGTAGTCGCCGTAATGATAGACGAAGTCGAAGCGCTCCTCCGCCACATGGCGGAAGGCCGTGAAGAAGCCGTCCTCATAGCGCTGGCAACCGACCACGCCGAAGCGCATCGCCTCGACCGGGACACCAGCTGCCGGAAAGGTCCGGGCGCGGCCGCCGGCGCTGCGCACGCCGCCACAGGTGAAGCGATAGGCATAGAAGCGGTCGGGCTGCAGGCCGGTCACCTCGACATGCACCGCATGGCCCAGCTCCGGCCGCGCCAGCCCGGTGCCCTGCTGCACGACCCGGGTGAAGCCCTCGTCCTCGGCGACCTCCCAGGCGACCTCGACGGCCCGCATCGGCATGCCGCCATGCTCGGCCAGCGGCTCGGGCGCGAGCCTGGTCCAGATCACGAACCCGTCCTCGGCGGGATCGCCCGAAGCGACGCCGAGCGAGAACGGGTCGGCCGCAAAGACGGGATTCGTCCAGAGCCGCTGCGCGAGGACCGGCGGAGCCGCCAGCAGCAGCCCCGCGGTGGCGAGCCCGGTCAGCAGCTGGCGGCGCGACGGCGTTCCCAGTGCCGTGACGAAATCGTCGGGGTCGAAGCGTCCGAAGGAGTCGCGGCGGAACATGCTGGCCTCCCCGACCGAGCCACCGACCCCAGCAGCCCGGCGCCTCTATGACAGCCGCGCCAGAGCCTCCGCGATCTTCAGCTTGCGGGCTTCCGCCGCCGCCTTGCGCTCGCGGTTCTCCTCGACGATCTCCTCGGGCGCCCGCGCCATGAAGTCGGGATTGCCGAGCTTCCTGTCGACCGTCGCGATGTCCTGGTCGAGCTTCGCCAGCTCCTTGGTCAGGCGGCTGCGCTCGACCTCGAGATCGATGATCCCGGCCAGCGGCAGCGCCGCGACCTCCCCCCGCACGATGATCTGCGCCGACTGCGCCGGCGAGACGCTCTCGAAGGCGATGTCGGACACCCGCGCGAGGCGCTGGATCATCGGGGCCCAGGCCTCGACCGTGGCACGCGTGGCCGACGAGGCGTTCACAAGCACCAGCGGCGCCTGCGTCCCGGCGGGCACATTGACCTCGGAGCGGACCGAACGGATGTCGGAGATCAGATCGACGACGAAGCCGATCTCGGCCTCCGCCGCCGCGTCCTTCAGCGCGGCGAGATCCGGCCAGCGGGTCAGGCAGACGAGAGACGCATCGCCCGCGGAGAGGACACGCGGAGCCCCCTCGCCCGCCTTCTGCGCCCAGAGCTCCTCGGTGAGGAAGGGCATGAAGGGGTGCAGCAGCTGGCAGATCAGATCGATGACCTGCGCGACCGTCGCCTGCGTCTCGGCCTTCTCGGCCGGATCGACGCCCTCGCCCTGCAGCACCGGCTTGGCCAGCTCCAGATACCAGTCGCAGAACTGGTTCCAGACGAAGCGGTAGGCCGCGCCAGCCGCCTCGTTGAACTTGAAGCTCGGGATGCCCGCCGCGATGCCCTCGGCCGCGGTCGCCGCCTCGCTCAGGATCCAGCGGTTGAGCGGCAGCTTCACCTGCGCCGGGTCGAAGCCGGCGACGCGGGCGCAGCCATTCATCTCGGCGAAGCGCGCCGCGTTCCAGATCTTGGTCGCGAAGTTGCGGTAGCCCTCGACGCGCGAGGTCGCGAGCTTGATGTCGCGCCCCTGCGCCGCCATCGCCGCCAGCGTGAAGCGCAGCGCATCGGCCCCGTATTGGTCGACCAGCGTCAGCGGGTCGATGACGTTGCCCTTCGACTTCGACATCTTCGCGCCCTTCTCGTCGCGAACGATGGCGTGGATGTAGACGTCCCTGAACGGCACCTCGTCCATGAAGTTGAGGCCCATCATCATCATCCGGGCGACCCAGAAGAAGATGATGTCGAAGGCGGTGACGAGCGTCGCCGTCGGGTAGTAGCGCTTCAGCTCCGAGGTCTCGTCGGGCCAGCCCAGCGTCGAGAACGGCCAGAGCGCCGAGGAGAACCAGGTGTCGAGCACGTCCTCGTCGCGGGTGAGCTGGACCGCCCCGCCATAATGGCCGATCGCCTTGGCCTGGGCCGCAGCCTCCGATTCCGCGACGAAGCACTCGCCGTCGGGCCCGTACCAGGCCGGGATCTGGTGCCCCCACCAGAGCTGGCGCGAGACGCACCAGGGCTCGATGTTCTCCAGCCAGTCGTAATAGACCTTGGTCCAGTTCTCGGGCGTGAACTTCGTCCGCCCGTCCTGCACCGCCTTGAGCGCGCGGTTGGCCAGCGGCTTGACGTCGACATACCACTGGTCGGTCAGCCAGGGCTCGATCACGACGTCCGAGCGGTCGCCATGCGGGACGGTGTTGGTGTTGGGCTCGATCTTGGCGACGTAGCCGCGCTGCGCCATCAGGGCGACGACCGCCTTGCGCGCCGCGAAACGGTCGAGCCCGTGCAGCGCCAGCGTCTCGGCCTCGGGCGTGCTGCCGCCGAGGAACGCCTCGTTCTCCGCCAGCAGGATGCGCGCCTCGCCGTCGAGGATGTTGATGATCGCGAGCTTGTGGCGCTTGCCGACCTCGAAATCGTTGAAGTCATGCGCCGGCGTGATCTTGACCGCGCCGGTGCCCTTCTCCGGATCGGCATAGTCGTCGCCGACGATCGGGATGACGCGGCTAACCAGCGGCAGCACGGCGTTGCGGCCGATCAGGCTGCCGATGCGCTCGTTCTCCGGATGCACCGCGACGCCGGTGTCGCCCAGCATCGTCTCCGGCCGCGTCGTCGCGACCTGGATATAGGTCGAGGCGTCGTCGGCGTCGTAGGTCACGCCTTCGAGCGGGTAGTTGAAATAGTAGAGATGCCCGCCCGGATCCTTGCTCAGGACCTTGTCGAGCTTGGCGGCATCGAACGCATCCTCACTGCTGCGCTGCCATTTGAACGAGCCGGTCTTCTCGACCTGGACGACCTCGAGATCCGAAATCGCGGTCTGGAACTTCGGGTCCCAGTTCACCAGTCGCTTGGCGCGGTAGATCAGGCCCTGCTCGTGCAGGGCGACGAAGACCTTGAGGACGGCCTGGCTCAGCCCCTCGTCCATGGTGAAGCGCTCGCGCGACCAGTCGCAGGAGGCCCCCAGCCGCTTCAGCTGGTTCACGATCGTCCCGCCGGACTCCTCCTTCCAGGCCCAGACCTCGGCCAGGAAGGCCTCGCGGCCCATGGTGCGGCGGTCGGTCTTGTTCTCGGCGGCGAGCCGGCGCTCGACGACCATCTGCGTCGCGATGCCGGCATGGTCGGTGCCGGGCTGCCAGAGCACGTCCTTGCCGCGCATCCGCTCGAAGCGGCAGAGCACGTCCTGCAGCGTGTTGTTGAGCGCGTGGCCCATATGCAGCGAGCCGGTGACGTTGGGCGGCGGGATCACGATGCAGTAGGGCTCCGCGCCCGGCGCCGCACCGCGCCCGGCGGCGAAGGCGTTCGCCTCTTCCCAGGCCTTGCTGATCCGCGCCTCGACGGCGGCCGGCTCGAATGTCTTGTCCATCATCGCTTCGCTCGAACGGAAAACGGCCGGGGCTCGGCCCGGCCGGATAAATCTGAGGCCCGAAAGGTCGCCGGACTTAAGAGCGCAACCGCCCCCCCCGCGTCAACCGGGGGCAAGACCACGGCCGCGCCGTGCCACGGAACCAGCACGGCGCCAGGCGGTTGAAGCTGCAAGCCAGCAGGAGCTTCACCATGACCCATCACACCGACCAGACCCAGGTCTGGGACCTGATCGACGACATCAAGTTCGCGATGCTCGTGACCCATGACGGCGAAGGCGACGAGCTGCGCGCCCGCCCGATGCACGCCCATGGCGAGCGCGAGGAGGACACGATCTATTTTCTCACCGACCGTCGCCATCACAAGGACGACGAGATCCGCATCAACGACAATGTCTGCCTCGCCTTCGCCGACAACAGCGGCATGCGCTACGTCTCGGTCACCGGCACGGCGACCGTCGTCGACGATCGCGCCAAGGTGAAAGAGCTCTGGGACCCGAGCAACCGCGCCTTCTGGGACAGCGAGGACGACCCGAACATCCGCGTGCTGCGCGTGCGGCCGTCGATGGCCGAATTCTGGGCGAGCCCCGGCAAGATCGTCACCACCGTGAAGATGGCCGCCGCCGCCCTCACCGGCGCCAAGCCCGATCTCGGCGTCAACCGGAAGGTGGTGCTCTGATGAACCTGCTCGTTCACGCCGTCGGCGCCTGGATCGCCGCGGAAGCCGCCTCCGGTCGCTATCCCCGCCCTGTCGCCGTGGGCCTCTCGATGCTGGTCTCGCGCTTGGGCGCGCCGACGATGGCGATGACGGTGATGGCGCTCGCCTTCAAGCGGCTCAACGAGGCCGGGGCGTTCGAGCGGCTGAAGACTCCGGCGACCGAAAGCCGGCAGCGCCTCGGCGAGCGCTGAGACCGACGCGCGGCCGGTCGCTCAGTGACGGCCGCCGCGCGCGACCCGCTCGATCTCGGCGCGAACGAGCCGTTCCACCATCGTGGGCAGATTATCGTCGAGCCAGGTCTTGAGCATCGGCTTGAGCATGTCCTTGACCAGGTCCTCGAGCGTCCGCGCATTGTTGGTGAGCACCGTATGCGCGAGCTGGCCGAAGGCGCTGGTGACGGCCGAACTGGTCTGATCCGACAGGAGCTGCGCCATGTCGAAGGCCGGCGGCGCGGGCTCGGCAGCGAAGACCGGTGCGGGAGCCGGCTCCGGCGGAGGCGGCGGTGGCGGGACGATCGCCACCGGCTCCGGCGGCGGAGGCGGCTCGAGGAAATCGACGTCGCCGTCTGCGGGGGGAGCCGGTTCCGGCGCCGGAATCAGCGCGGCTTCGGCGCCGAGATCGAGCACGTCGTCGTCGATGGTCTCGGGCGGCGGCTCCTCGGCGATCGGCGCGGGTTCGACCCCGGCCTCGGCCGGCTTCACCTCGTCATCGGAGATGATCCGCCTGATGGAGGCGAGGATCTCCTCCATCGACGGTTCGTTGGCCTTCGGTTGCGCGCTCATCTGGATCCGGACCACTCGACTCCGGGCGCACCGACAGAATCAAAGCCGCCCAGCCATCGAGTATTTCACGCGGGCGATGTCAGGCAAGGCGCCAGCCCGCTCCACCCACAGGGAAACCGCGCCTGTTGCGCGAATGTCGATCCCGCGGAGACCCCGGCGACGCCGCCGCCGGGCTCAGCGCCCGTCCGGCGTCTCGGTGCCCCAGAGCAGACCCTTCACCTGCTCGTAGTGACGGCGCTCGTCATAGACCTCCGCCTTGAGCCGGAGCGTGGTGGCCGAGAGCCTACCGATCGCCGACAGCACCGAATAGGACGCCACGACCCGATCGCGCTGCGCCGTGACCAGCGTCGAACGGGCGCTGACGAGCTCCTGCTGCGCGTTCAGCACGTCGAGCGTCGTGCGCTGGCCGACCTTGGCCTCCTCGCGGACGCCAGCCAGCGCGGTTTCGGCGGCCTGAACCTGCGCCTGCGCCGCGACGATCTGCGCCTTGGATGCTTCGAGGCTGCCCCATGCCGAGACGACGGCCGCACGGACCGTGTCGCGCTGGGTATCGACCTCGATGCGGCGCTGGCCGGCGGTTTCCTTGGCCTGCCGGGTCTTGGAATAGACCTGACCGCCCTCGTAGATCGGAATGGTCAGCGTCCCGACGACGCTGGCCGAAGCCCTGTTGTCGCCAAACGCCGTCGAATCATAGCGCTGCTGCACCAGCCCGCGCACGCCGAGCGTGGGGTAGAGATCGGCTTCCGTGACCTTGACCTGCAGCTCCGCCGCGTCGACGCCGTGCAGCGAGGCGACAATCGCCGGATGGCCCGAGAGGGCCGTATCGAGCGCGGCCGGCAGCGACTTGGGCAGCAGATGCTCGACCGGCTTGCCGGGCGCGAGCTGCTTGGGCTCCGCGCCGACATTCTGACGATAGCGCGCGATCGAGGTCTTGAGGTTCGATTCGGCCAGGATCGCCTGGGACTGAGACTGCGAGAGCCGCGCCTCCGCCTGGGCGACGTCCGTCCGCGTCACCTCGCCGACCTGAAATCGGTCGCGGGTCTGACGCAGCTGCTCCTCGAGCACCTCGACGTTGTTGCGGTTGAGCGTCAGGATCGCGGTATCCCGCAGCACGTTCATGTAGGAGGTCGCGGCATCGAGCAGGACATTCTGCTCGGTGTTGCGCAGCGTCGCGCGGGCGCCCAGAACCTGCGATTCGGCCTGGCCGACCGAGTTGCGGGTCTTGCCCCCGTCGAAGATGTTCTGATCGACCTGCACACCGCCGCCGCGGGGCGCGAGCCGGGTCGTCGTCGTCCGGGCGCCGGGGACGTTGGCATCGGTGATGCTGGCGCCGATATCGGCGGAGGCCGTGACCCGCGGGCGGTAGCCCGCCAGCGCCTGCGGCACGTTCTCGTTGGTGGCGCGCAGCGAAGCCCGCTGCGCATTGAGCGTCGGGTTGCCGGAATAGGCGCGCGACAGCGCGGCTTCCATGGTCTGGGCCATCGCTCCCGGGGCAACGCCCGAGGCGAGCACGAAGCCCAGTGCGGCGAGCGTGAGCTTGCCGATTGTTCCGTTCTTATTCCGTCGTGTCACCGGACGCCTCATGTGCGGACTCGAGTCGCGCCCAGGCATCGCCCCAGCCTCGGCATACTAAGAAACCGTTACATAGCTCGGCCCGGCGCAGCCGCCAACGCGCCGCAAGCGACTGCGGCCGCATGAGTGGCCGGGTGCCGCAAAAATGCGACACCGCCCGGCTTCAGAAAACGAAGGCCGGTTTCTTGCGGAACTCGGCGAGAGCCGGCGCCGCCGCGTCGAAAACGGGCCGCCCGGAGACGCCGCCACCGCTCTTCTGGTAAAGATTGACGCGTGCGGCCCGCCCGAGCCCCTCGACGGCGATCAGTCGGCCACCTTCGCGCAGCAGCGGGAACAGATCCTCGGGCGTGACCTCGCAGGCGCCCGCCACCAGGACGGCGTCGAAGCGGCCGTCCTGCGGGCGCTGGGCGGTCGTGGTGACGGCGGTGCCCGTGGTCGCGAAGGCGGCCTTCGCCAGGTCGAGGGCCGCGGCATCGGTCTCCCACAACGTGGCCTCGGCTCCCATCTGCGCCATCAGCGCCGCGCCGTAGCCACTGCCGCCGCCATATTCGAGCACGGTCTCGCCCGGCTGCAGGTCCAGCACCTGAATCATCCGCGCCAGCACCATCGGGGTCATCAGCGCACGACCCGTCCCCGGCAGGCCGACCGTCTGGTCGAGATAGGCCAGGTGGGAGAGGCCGGCGGGCAGGAACGCCTCGCGCGGCACGATGTCGGCCGCGGCGAGGACGCTGCGATCGGTCACGTCGTAGGTGCGCAGTTGGCAGTCGACCATCATGCGGCGCAGCGCGGCGAAACTCTCCATGGCGCGAAATCTCCGTCCGCCGAAATCATGAGCCCGGCCGGCGTTGCGAGGGCGGTTGCGCCCGTGCCGGCCGCCATGCCAGCCGTCGCTGCTTTCTGTTCGAGCGCGCCGCAAAAGGCAAGACCGCGGCACCGGCGCGCCGGCCGTCGATCGCGCAGAAGGTAGACTGCCGGCACCGGCGGCGGGACCCGCAGCCCGACCCGTCTGGTCAAAGATGCGGGTGCGGCCGGCCTTGCGCGTCGTCGCCCGACATTGCCGCATGGCGATGCGGTCCGTCCGCGGCGTGGCGGCCGCTCCGGCGTCGATACGTCAGCGATTTGGGGGATGTTGGAGGCCTCGCCCGGAATCGAACCGGGGTGCAAGGATTTGCAGTCCTCTGCGTAACCACTCCGCCACGAGGCCTTCCGTCGACGCCGCGCTGCGACGCCGATGGCCGCAATAACCATAAGCCGCGGCGCGCTGCAACAGCCAAGCATCATGCACAGGCCCGTCGTCGCCTTTCCGTCATGGAGTGACGGAAAGGGGTTGCGTCCCCGGTGAGGCGTCGCTATACGCCGCCCACCGATCCCGGATAGCTCAGCGGTAGAGCAATCGACTGTTAATCGATTGGTCGCAGGTTCGAATCCTGCTCCGGGAGCCAGCAACTTCAAAGGCCTGGGCGTCGCCGCCCGGGCCTTTTGCGTCTGCGCCGGGATGGGGCGCGCGCCGCTCTCCCTGCTTCGTCCTGCCACAGAGGGACGGCTGGCGCGGCAAGTCACCTCGCGTTACCTCTCGGCCCATGTCAGCCCCCTCGATCCACTGGTTCCGCGACGATCTGCGCCTCGCCGACAACCCGGCGCTGGCGGCGGCCGTGGCTGCAGGACCGACGCTGTGCCTCTTCATCCTCGACGAGCGTCCAGAGCGGCGGCCGCTCGGCGGCGCCAGCCGGTGGTGGCTGTCGCGCTCGCTCGCCGCCATCTCCGTCGATCTGGAACGCAAGGGCGGCGCCCTGCTGCTCCTGCGGGGCGACCCCGAGCGTCTGCTGCCGCAGGTGGCTGAAATGGTTGGCGCCGGCCTCGTCACCTGGAGCCGCCGCTATGACGGCGACTCGGTCGCGCTCGACGCGAGGATCAAGACCGAACTCCGGAACGCCGGCCGGCAGGTCTCGAGCTTCAACGCGGCGCTGCTGAACGAACCCTGGCAGGTCACCACCAAGACCGGCGACCCGATGAAGGTGTTCACGCCCTATTGGCGCGCCGCCCGGGCCCGCGGCGAGCCGGCGGCGCTGCTGCCCGCCCCCGCCCGCATCGGGGCCAGCCCCCTGCCGGCCGAACTGGTGGCGATGGCCGTCACCCGGGAGGATCTCGCCCTGGAGCCCCATGGGCCCGACTGGGCGGGCGGTCTGCGCGAGGCCTGGACGCCGGGCGAGGCGGGCGCCGCCGCGGCGCTCGAACATTTTTTGGCCGGCCCGCTGGCGGGCTATGGCGAGGACCGCAACCGGCCCGATCTGGCATCGACCTCACGTTTGTCGCCGCATCTGCGCTTCGGCGAGATCGGCCCCCGCCAGATCTGGCACGCGACCCGCAGCGCCATCGAAAGCGGCGCGGCGGCGGCTCCCGAATCCGATGCCGACAAGTTCCTGTCCGAGATCGGCTGGCGGGAGTTTTCCTATCATCTCCTCTTCCACAATCCCGATCTCGCGACCCGCAACTACAACCCGCGCTTCGATGTCTTCCCCTGGCGCCAAGACGAGACCGCGCTGAAGGCCTGGCAGCGCGGGGCCACCGGCTACCCCATCATCGATGCGGGCCTGCGCGAGCTCTGGACCACCGGCTGGATGCACAACCGCGTCCGGATGATCGTCGCCTCCTTCCTGATCAAGCATCTGCTGATCGACTGGCGCGAGGGCGAGGCCTGGTTCTGGGACACGCTGGTCGATGCCGACCCGGCCAACAACGCCGCGAGCTGGCAATGGGTCGCGGGCTCCGGTGCCGACGCCGCGCCCTACTACCGGATCTTCAACCCCGTGACGCAGGGGCTGAAATTCGATCCCCGCGGTGCCTATGTCCGCCGCTGGATCCCCGAGATCGCGGCGCTCGGCGATGCGGAGATTCACGAACCCTGGAAGGCCTCCACGGCCCTCCTGCGCCGCGCGGGAATCGACCTCGGCGCGACCTATCCGCGCCCGATCGTCGATCTCGACGCCGGCCGCCAGCGGGCGCTGGCGGCGCTGGCCGCCACCAAGGCGTGAGGCTCAGAGCGGCCGGGCACCGCCGCGACGCGACGCCTGCCGCAGCAGCCAGAAATAGGCCGGATAAGGCAACAGATTCAGCAGCTTCATGGGCCAGGCCAGCCGGCGCGGGAACGTGATCTCGAAGCCGCCCGAGGCCAACCCCTCGATGATGCGGCGCGCCGCCGCCTCGGGCGGCATGATGAAGGGCATCGGCACCGTCTTGGGCCGCGTCATCGGCGTCTCCACCCAACCCGGATTGACGAGCTGGAGGGTGATCCCCGCCCGGTCGCAGTCGAATTTCAGCGTCTCGCAGAGATGGATGACGGCAGCCTTCGAGACGCCATAGGCGGAGGCGCCCGGCAGCCCGCCATAGCCGGCGACGGAGGCGTTGACGGCGATCTGCCCGCGGCCGCGGGCGACCATGCGGTCCAGCAGTGCCGACAGGCCGCGCGCGACACCGACCAGATTGACCGCGATGATTCGTTCGAACGCCTCCATGTCGAGGATGCCGTCGGAGTCGGGCGCGATGCCGGCATTCAGGACAGCGAGCGCGATCGGCCCCTGCACACTCTCGATTCCCTCGATCACGGCCTTCATCGAATCGGCATCGGTGACGTCGCCGGCATGGGCGAGGATGCGGCCGGGCAAGCCCTCGGCGCGGCGCGCGATGTCCTCCAGCAGCTCGAGGCGTCGAGCCGTGATCGCGACGGTCCAGCCCTGTCGGGCGAGTTCGAGGGCGACGGCCTCGCCGATGCCGGAACTGGCTCCGGTGATCCAGGCGACGCCGTCGCCGGGCCGCATCCGCTGCGGGGACTGGCGCTGCATCGATCGGACCCTCACGGATGGCACGGATGGCCTATCTAGGCGCAGCCGCGACGTGACGGAAGTCCCGGCGCGGGCGAGGTGGCGTCACGAGCGCGTCCGGTGCAATCTCCGCAGCCCTGCCCGACCGGCCCCGCGCCGGCCCTGCCACGAGTTGCCCGATCATGACCACCGCCCTGCTCTTCCGCGACGACGCCTATCTCGCCGAAACCCCCGCCACCGTGCTGGCGGTGAACGAGCGCGGCGGCATCGAGCTGGACCGGACCGTCTTTTACGCCACCGGCGGCGGCCAGCCCGGCGATGCCGGCCTGCTGCGCCGGGCCGATGGCTCGACCATCGCGATCGGCAGCGCGGTCTATGACCCCCAGGACCGCAGCCGCATCCTGCATGTGCCGCTGGACGGCCAGCCCGCGCCGCAGCCGGGCGAAGCGGTGACCGCCGTGCTCGACTGGGAGCGCCGCCTCAAGCGCATGCGCATTCACACCGCGCTGCATCTGCTCAGCGTCGTCCTGCCCTTCCCCGTCACCGGCGGCGCAATCGGCGACGGCGACGGACGGCTGGACTTCGATATTCCCGAGGGCGGACTCGACAAGGTCGAGATCGCCGAAAAGCTGAACGCGCTGGTGGCGCGCAACGCCGCCGTGACCGAGCGCTGGATCACCGATGCCGAGCTCGACGCCAATCCCGGCCTCGTCAAGACGATGTCGGTCCAGCCGCCGCGCGGCTCGGGACGCATCCGGCTCGTCGCGATCGGCGACATCGATCTCCAGCCCTGCGGCGGCACCCATGTCCGCAACACCGCCGAGATCGGCCTTGTCGCGGTCACGGATATCGAGAAGAAGGGCAAGCAGAACCGCCGCGTCCGGATCGCGCTCGCCTGACGGCGACATCGGATTCAGGCCCAGTCCCAACAAGAAGCCGACGAGGAAACCCCCGCCATGCCCCGCGACACCGTTTTCGTCTCGACCGAGTGGCTCGCCGAGCGCCTGGACGCGCCCGACATCGTCGTGGTCGACGGCTCCTGGTATCTGCCGGTCCATGCCCGCGATCCGCATGCAGAGTATGCCGAGCGCCGCATTCCCGGAGCGCTGCGCTTCGACATCGACGCGATCAAGGACACCGGCTCCGACCTGCCGCACATGCTGCCGCGGCCGGAGGCCTTCGCCGCCGCGGTCGGCGCCATGGGCATCGGCGACGGCATGCGCATCGTCGTCTATGACGGGCTCGGCCTGTTTGCGGCGCCGCGCGTCCGCTGGACCTTCCGCACCTTCGGCGCCAAGGACGTGGTCATTCTCGAAGGCGGCTTCCCGAAATGGCAGGCCGAGAATCGCCCGATCGAGCAGGGCCCGCCAAAAGCCCGCGCACCGCGCAGCTTCACCGCCCGTCTCGACCATTCCGCGGTGGCCGATGCCGGCGACATCGCCCGGGCGCTGACGGAGGGAACCGCGCAGGTGGTCGATGCCCGGCCGGGCGACCGCTTCCGCGGCGAGGCGCCGGAGCCGCGTGCCGGCGTCCGCTCCGGCCACATGCCCGGCTCGCTCAACCTGCCCTTCCCGGCCATCGTCGAGAACGGGCAGCTCAAATCGCCGCAGGCCATCGCCGCCGCCTTCGCCGAGGCCGGCGTCGATCTCGACCGGCCGCTGATCACGAGCTGCGGCTCGGGCGTTTCGGCGGCGATCCTGTCGACGGCGCTGGAGACGATCGGCAAACCGGCCCGCGCTCTCTATGACGGCTCCTGGGCCGAATGGGGCGCCAGCGACCGCCCGATCGCGACGGGGCCGGCCAAGCGCGGCTAGCCGCGCAGCCGCCCGTTGACCGGACCGCCACCGGACGATACTCAACCTCCGGGATAACCATTCCGGACGGCAGGCGGCACGGCCTGCTGTCACAGGCGGGTCGTGCGGCCCGTCATAAGGCTCTTCGACCACACCAACCAAGAGGCGGCTACGACCGTCGCGGACAGCAGCACGGACAGCGACGATGACGCCCGCCCCCGAGATGACGGCCATTCCGGCCAAGGCGACGCGCCGGGACTGGCTGGGGCTGGCCGTGATCGCCCTGCCCTGCCTGCTCTATTCGATGGACCTCACCGTCCTCAATCTCGCGATCCCGCAGCTCAGCGTCGATCTCAAGCCGAGCGCGGCGCAACTGCTCTGGATCGTCGACATCTACGGCTTCATGGTCGCGGGCTCGCTGATCACCATGGGCACGCTCGGCGACAGGATCGGGCGGCGCAGGCTCCTGCTGATCGGCGCCGCCGCCTTCGGCCTGGCCTCGATCCTCGCCGCCTTCTCGACCAGCGCCGAGATGCTGATCGCGACCCGCGCTTTGCTCGGCATCGCCGGCGCGACGCTGGCGCCCTCGACGCTGTCGCTGATCCGCAACATGTTCCTCGATCCCAAGGAGCGCAGCTTCGCGATCGGCATCTGGATCGCCAGCTTCTCGGCCGGCGGCGCGATCGGCCCGCTCGTCGGCGGGCTCCTGCTGGAGCATTACTGGTGGGGCTCGGTCTTCCTCGTCGGCGTACCGGTGATGATCCTGCTGCTGATCCTCGGCCCGATCCTGCTGCCGGAGTTCAAGGACCCGCAGGCGGGGCGGGTCGATCTCGCCAGCGCGGCGCTCTCGCTGGCGGCGGTGCTGGCGGTGATCTACGGCATCAAGCACATGGCGGAGCACGGCGCCGGCTGGCAGGCCGCGCTGCCCATCCTCGCCGGCGTCGCCATCGGCAGCCTCTTCCTGCGCCGGCAGCGCCGTCTCGCCGATCCGTTCCTCGACCTGCGCCTGTTCCGCAATCCGGTGATCAGCGCGGCGCTGGCGATCAACGTGCTCGGCTTCCTCTTCCTGTTCGGGAGCTTTCTCTTCATCGGCCAGTATCTGCAGCTGGTCAGGGGCTTCTCGCCGCTCGAGGCCGGGCTCTGGAGCCTTCCCTCCGCGCTGGCCTTCATCCTGGGCACGCCGATCGTGCCCGTCCTGGCCCACCGCTTCCGGCCGGCCCAGATCATGGCGATGGGCCTGACCATGGCGGCGTTGGGCTTTGCCCTGCTCTCGCGGGTTACGGTGGACAGCCCCATCGCGGTCGTCGTCGTCGCCTCGGTGATCTTCTCGCTCGGCTTCACCCCGGTCGTCGCGCTGACGACGGAGCTCGTCGTCGGCAGCGCCCCGCCCGAACGCGCCGGCTCGGCCGCGGCGATCTCCGAGACCAGCCTGGAATTCGGCGGCGCCGTCGGCATCGCCGTGCTCGGCAGCATCGTCACCGCCACCTATCGCAGCCAGATGGCGCAGACCCAACCGGGCGGGCTGCCTTCCGAGGCCGCCCGCAGCGCCGCGGCCACGCTCGGCGGCGCCGTCGCGGAGGCGGCGAGGCTGTCGGCCGATCTGGCCGCGGGTCTGCTGGCGGCGGCGCGCGCGGCCTTCGTTGCCGGCATGCAGCTCTCGGCGCTGGTCGCGACGGTCGGACTCGTCGTCACCGCGGTGACCGCCCTCGTCCTGCTGCGCAACGCGACGGCCGCTTCGCACCACGGCTGAGCGCCGTGCGGTTCCCCTCGCGCTCCGCCTGCCCTACCTTCGCGGCAGAGGAGCCGACCGATGAGCGATCACGACCACCCGCACGATCACCCGCATGACCATCAGCGTGATGGCGAGCCGCGCTGGAAGCATGATGGCGTGCGCGTCATCACCGGCGACAGGCTCGATCCCAACACAGCCCAGACGCCGGGCATGTTCCGGCAGGCGGCGATCAACCACGCCCGTGTCGGCGCGCAGAAGATCTGGGCGGGCACGGTCTCGATCCAGCCCAATGCCAAGACCGGCGTGCACCATCATGGCGAGCTGGAGAGCGTGATCTATGTCGTGCGCGGCAAGGCGCGGATGCGCTGGGGCGAGCGGCTCGAATTCGTCGCCGAGGCCGGCCCGGGCGACTTCATCTATGTGCCGCCCTTCGTGCCCCATCAGGAGATCAACGCCGACCCCGACAACCCGCTCGAGTGTGTGCTGGTCCGCTCGGACAACGAGGCGGTGGTGGTCAACATCACCGATGTCGACCCCGTCGAGGCACCGGAAGCGGTCTACTGGGTCGACCCGATCCACAAACACCCGCCAGGCTGACGCTCACTACAACCTCAACCATCGCCGTCCGGACGCACGCGCCTTGACTCGCCACGCCGCCCTCTGCGACCATCGCTGTATACGATGAAACACAGCGACATCATGCGGAGGGCGCTCGGATGCTCAGGCGGCGCGCATTTCTGGGAGTGGTCGTGGCTGCGGCCTTGGGGCTCGCATCGGGCAGCGGCCCGGCGCTCGCGCAGCCGCGGGACCTGGTGATCTTCGCCGCCGCCAGTCTGAAAAACGCGCTCGATGAGGCCGCCGCCGGCTGGGCCCGCGAGACCGGCAAGCCGGCGCCGAAGATTTCCTATGCCGCGAGCAGCGCGCTGGCGAAGCAGCTCGAGGCCGGAGCCCCGGCCGATCTCTTCCTCTCGGCCGATCTCGACTGGATGGACTATGCCGCCGGGAAGGGCCTGATCCGGCCCGACACCCGCGTCACCCTGCTGGCCAACCGCATCGCCCTGATCGCGCCCTCCGATTCGACCACGACCGTCGCCATGGGGCCGGGCCTCGATCTCGCCGCGGCCCTCGGGGCGGGCCGCCTCGCCATGGCCAATGTCGAGTCCGTGCCGGCGGGCAAATACGGCAAGGCCGCTCTGGAGAAGCTCGGTGTCTGGGACCGGGTCAGGGACAGGGTGGCGCAGGCCGACAATGTGCGCGCCGCCTTGCTGCTGGTCTCGCGCGGTGAGGCCCCGCTCGGCATCGTCTACACCACCGATGCCGCCGCCGATCCCATGGTGAAAATCCTGGCGACCTTTCCGCCGGATTCGCACCCGCCGATCCTCTATCCGGTCGCCGTGACCAGGGATTCGACCCATCCCGATGCGATCGCGTTCCTCGCCTATCTGCGCGGCGCGGGTCCGAAGGCCGCTTTCGAGAAGCAGGGCTTCACCGTCCTGAACAAGGCCGCCAACGCCACGTGACCGACTGGCTGTCCCCGGAGGAATGGACGGCGGTCCGCCTCAGCCTGCTCGTCGCCAGCACGGCCATGCTCGCGAGCCTGCCCCTCGGGCTCGCGGTGGCGTGGCTGCTGGCGCGCGGGCGGTTCTGGGGCAAGTCCATCCTCGATGCCGCCGTGCATCTGCCGCTGATCCTGCCGCCGGTCGTGACCGGCTACCTGCTGCTGATCTGGTTCGGCCGTCGCGGGCCGGTCGGCCAGTTCCTCGACGACTGGTTCGGCATCGTCCTGTCCTTCCGCTGGACGGGCGCCGTGCTGGCGAGCGCGGTGATGGGCTTCCCGCTGATGGTGCGGGCAATCCGGCTCTCGATCGAGGCGGTCGACCGCAAGCTGGAGGACGCCGCCGGCACGCTCGGCGCAAACCCGGCCTGGGTGTTCGCGACCGTGACGCTGCCGCTCTGTCTCCCCGGCATCCTCGCGGGGATGATCCTCTGCTTCGCCAAGGCGATGGGCGAGTTCGGCGCCACCATCACCTTCGTCTCGAACATTCCCGGCGAGACGCAGACCCTGCCCTCGGCGATCTACACCTTTACCCAGGTGCCGGGCGGCGAGGCCGGCGCAACGCGGCTGACGCTGATCTCGATCGCGATCTCGGTGTCGGCACTGTTTGCCTCCGAGGCGCTGGCGCGGCTGGCCTCGAGGCGGGTGGGCGCCGCATGACGACCGGGCTCGACATCGTCGTCCGGCACCGGCTCGGGGCCTTCACGCTCGACGCGACCCTGCGCTCGCAGGGCGGCCTGACCGCACTCTACGGCCCCTCCGGCTCCGGCAAGACCTCGCTCGTCAACGTGATCGCGGGGCTCATCCGTCCCGAATCCGGCCATGTCCGGCACGATGGCGAGGCACTGTTCGACCGGGCGGGCGGCGTCTTCGTGCCGCCGCATCGCCGCCGGATCGGCTATGTCTTCCAGGAGGCGCGGCTGTTCCCGCATCTCAGCGTGCGCCGCAACCTGCTCTTCGGACGCTGGTTCGCGCCCCGCGGCGGCGCCGATCGCACCGATCTCCCGGCGGTTCTGGACCTGCTCGGAATCGGCCATCTGCTGGCGCGCCGGCCGGGCGACCTCTCGGGCGGCGAGAGGCAGCGGGTGGCGATCGGCCGGGCGCTGCTGGCACGCCCCCGCCTGCTGCTGATGGACGAGCCCCTCGCTTCGCTCGACGAGGCGCGCAAGGCCGAAATCCTCCCCTATATCGAGCGCCTGCGCGACGAGGCCGGCATCCCCATCGTCTATGTCTCGCATGCGCTGGCCGAGGTCGCGCGGCTGGCGACGACGGTCGCGATCATCGAGGCCGGCAGGGTCACGGCCTGCGGGCCTGCTGCCACGATCCTGTCGCGTCTCGATCTCGCGCTCCGGCCGGGATCGCCCGAGCCGAGTTCGCTGATCGAGGGCTCCGTCGGCACGGTCGATCCCGCCTTCGGGGTGACGCGGATCGAGACACGCGCCGGCGCGATCGAGGTCGCGCGAACGTGGTTGCGCCCCGGCGAGGCGATCCGGATCCGCATCCTCGCCAGCGACGTCATGATCGCTCTCGCGCCCGTCACCGGCATCAGCGCGCTCAACCAGCTTCACGGCACGGTGGCGGAGATCGCCCCCACCGGAGGCGACGGCTCCGGAACCGTCGATCTTGGAATCGACTGCGGGGGCGAAAGGCTGGCGGCGCGGCTGACACGCAAATCGCTCGTGGCTCTCGGGCTCGGCATCGGCAGCCCGGTCGTGGCGATCGTGAAGAGCGTCTCGGTCGAAACGCCCTAGACGGCTTTCGTCTGCGCCCGCCTTGGGCATTCCACGCCCGATGCCTATCATCACAGCATGACCGAGGATGCCGCGATGCCAGAAACGCCCGAGACCCGTCCCTCGCTCAGGCTCGGCCTGCGGCTCGACTTCACGCCCGGCGGCCGGCTCGGTCCGGGCAAAGCGGATCTGCTGGAGGCGATCGCCGGCACCGGTTCCATCTCGGGCGCGGGCCGCGCCATGACCATGTCCTATCGCCGGGCCTGGCTGCTCGTCGACGATCTCAACCGCATGTTCCGCCAGCCGCTGGTCGAGGCCCAGCCCGGCGGCGCCCAGGGCGGCGGCGCGCGGCTGACGCCGCTCGGGCACGAGGTCCTGGCGCATTACCGGGCGGTCGAGCGCACGGTGCTGGAGGCGGCGGCCGCGCCGATCGAGGCGCTGCGCGGCGCCATCGATCCGACCCCACGCCCGGCCAGGACGCAGCCGGCGGAAGCGGAGGAGACGACGCCATGAACATCGGCGAGGCGGCGCGGCAATCGGGCGTCAGCGCCAAGATGATCCGTTACTATGAGAGCATCGGCCTGATCGAGGCGCCGCAGCGCACGCAGGCGCAGTACCGCGTCTATGCGGGCGACGATCTGCACACGCTGCGCTTCATCCGACGCGCCCGCCATCTCGGCTTCTCGCTGGACGAGACGCGCGCTTTGCTCGCGCTCTGGCGCGACAAGAGCCGCGCCAGTGCCGATGTGAAGCGCCTCGCCATGGACCATGTCCGCGATCTCGAAGCCAAGGCGGCCGAGCTCCAGGCTATGGCCGAGACGCTGCGCCATCTCGCCGAGACCTGCCAGGGCGATGGCCGGCCAGACTGCCCGATCCTCAGCGATCTCGCCGCCGCGCCGCCCGCCGCCTGCTGCTGAGCCCCACCTGTTCGACATGCATGAAACGGCCCCCGGCTCGCCCCGGCCATGCGTCTGCCGGCTGGACGGATCGGGGCCTGATTGGTCATATGCCGGCCTGACCAAGGCAGGACCATCATGGACAACCGAAACGATCTCTGGCGCCACGTCGATGCCAACAAGGAGCGGCTGATCGCCCTCAGCGACCGGGTCTGGGGCATGCCCGAGGTCTGCTACACCGAGACGCGCTCCAGCGCCGAACACGCCGCCGAACTGGAGCATCAGGGCTTCCGCGTCACCAGGGGCATCGCCGACATCCCGACCTCGGTGATCGGAGAGGCCGGCGAAGGCGGACCCGTGATCGCCTTTATGGGCGAGTACGACGCCCTGCCCGGCCTGTCGCAGGAAGCCGGCGTCGCCAGCCACAAGCCGGTCGAGACCGGCGGCCACGGCCATGGCTGCGGCCACAACCTGCTGGGCTCCGCCGCGCTGCTTGCCGCCGTGGCGATGAAGGACTGGCTCGCCGAGCACAAGCTGCCCGGCCGCGTGCGCTATTATGGCTGCCCGGCCGAGGAAGGCGGCGCCGCCAAGGCCTTCATGGTCCGCGCCGGCGCCTTCGACGACGCCGACGTCGCGATCTCCTGGCACCCGTCGAGCTGGTGGGAGGTGGCGCCGCCGCTCGCGCTCGCCAACACCCGCGCCGACTTCACCTTCACCGGCCGCACCGCGCATGCCGCCGCCGCGCCCCATCTCGGCCGCAGCGCGCTCGACGCCGTCGAACTGATGAATGTCGGCGTCAACTACATGCGCGAGCACATGCCCAGCGACGCCCGCGTGCATTACGCCGTGCTCGACACCGGCGGCATCGCCCCCAATGTCGTCCAGGCCCATGCCCGCGTCCGCTATTCGATCCGCGCGCGCGATCTCCGCGGCATGCTTGAGCTTGTCCAGCGTGTGAAGAAGATCGCTGAAGGCGCCGCGCTGATGACGGAAACCAAGATGGAGATGCGCATCGTCAGCGCCGTCTCCGACCTCCTCGGCAACACCCCGCTGGAGCAGGCGATGCATCGCGTGATGGAGGAACTCGGCCCGCCGCATTTCGACGACGCCGACCGCGCCTTCGCCGAGGAGATCCGCAAGACCCTGCAGCCGCAGGAGATCGCCTCGATCTGGCGCACGATCGGCATGGAGGACACCGGCGCCCCGCTCGCCGATTTCCTCGTGCCGATGGACGCCAAGCGCAACCCGGCGATCGGCTCGACCGATATCGGCGATGTCAGCTGGGCGGTGCCGACCGTGCAGGCCCATGCGCCGACGGTGGCAATCGGCACGCCCTTCCACACCTGGCAGGTCGTCGCCCAGGGCAAGACGCCGGCCGCCCACAAGGCGATGGTCCACGTCGCCAAGGCGATGGCCGCGACCGGCGCCGCCGTCCTGCTCGACCCCGCGCTGCTGGCCGCCGCCAAGGCCGATCACAAGAAGCGCCTCGGCGCGGAGGGCTACACCTCGCCGCTCCCGCCCGAGGTCAAACCGCCGCTGACGATGTCGCTGGGCGGGTGAGTTGCTGAGGCTTGTCCAGGAAGCTCCGTCATCCTGGACAAGCCGCGTAGCGGCGCAGGCCGGGATCCATCCTAGGGCTCCGTTGGCGCCCTAGGATGGATCCCGGGACGACCTGCGGTCGCCCCAGGATGACGGCGGAAGCGGATGGGAAGGCGCTACCGCAGCCCGTCCTCGCCCTTGATCTGGTCCTTGGTCAGCCCGCCGATGCGCGGCAGCGGCCGGCCGGAATCGGTGACCGCGATCGCGACCAGGATTTCGCCGGCGCGCGGGGCATCGGTCACCCGCACCTCGACCGCATCGAAATGCGAGCGGACGAAGGCCGCATCCTTGTGGCCGAGCGGCACGTCGATCGGCGTGCCGAGCCCACCGCGCTTCTTGGCGGAGGGGATCAGCGCCGGGCCCTTGCCGAGCGCGGCACGCACCGGCGCGCCCATCTTCGGATGCAGGATCGCCGCGGCATGCTCCAGCTCGCCGCCCTCGCCGACGATCGCCGCCTTGCCGAAGCTCTCGGCCTGGCTGGGCTCGATCCGGAGCGCCGCGAGGCAGCGCTTCGTCAGCAGATCGCCCAGTTCGACGCCGATCTCGGTCAGCTCCCCGAGATCGTCGCGATAGCCACCCGCGAACGGGTTGGCGATCACGGCGACCGAGACGGCGCGCCGCGTCGGCGGCGAGACGGATCGGCCCCCTTCGATCAGGGTTTCGTCGACCTGGGTCAGGATCTTGCGGATGGTCGCGGGCATGAGGGGCTCCGGCGGAAAGAAGGATGTCGGGGCGGGACGCGCGCTCAGCGCTGCCCGTCCCAGACGCTGATCTGGTCGGCGCGCAGGCCGCCGACGCGCTCATGGATGCGCGCGCCCGTGGTCATGACGAGGATGAGAACCATCTCGTCGGCCTGGGGCGAGCCCGGCACGCCGATCTCCACCGCGCCGAAATGGCTGCGCACATAGCAGGCGTTGATGTGGGTGACGGGAATGTCGATCCGCGCGCCTGGCCCGGCGACCTTCTTGGTCGAGGGCACGATCGCCTTGGCGTTGCCGAGGATTTCGCGCATCGCGTAGCCGCCCGGCACATGCCAGAGCGCGCCATGCTCGAGTTCGCCGGCCGAGCCGACGACGGCGCCTTTGCCATAGCCCTCGACGGTCGCGGGATCGCCGCCGAGCGCATCGAGGCAGCGCGTCGCCATCTCCAGCCCCGCGGGCTTGAGCGCCTCCATCATCGGCAGGATGTCGGGCTCGTAGCGGCCGGCATAGGGGTTGGTCAGCACGGCGCAGACGGAGGCGATCCGCTCGGTCCGACCCGGCAGCGGCCCGAATTCGTGGAAGATCTCCTCCACGGTGGTCTGGATGCGGCGGATCTCGACGAGCACGCTCATGGGACGCCTTTCAGACCACGGCCGGGGCGCTGTGCGAGGGCGGCGTCGAGCGCGAGCGCCCGGTCCGAACCAGCCCGTCGATCACCACCATGCCGATGCCGGGAATATCGCCGAGAGACACCGCCTCCAGCAGATCCTTGCCGGAAGAATGCTGCGGCTTGTCGAGGAAGACGAAGTCGGCCGGATAGCCCACCGCGATCAGCCCCGCATCGAGCGAGCGCCGGCGCGCGACATTGCCGGTGGCGAGGCAGAAGGCCTGCTCGGCCGGCAGCCCGCCGAGGCTCGACAACAGCGTGATCATCCGCAGCACGCCGTTGGGCTGGACGCCGGACCCCGCGGGCGCATCGGTCCCGATCAGCACATCCGCCAGGCGCCCGGCCTCGCGCGCTGCCTCCAGCGCCACCAGCGCCGATTTCTCGTTGCCGTTGTGGACGACCTCGAGCGCGCCCTTCGCCCTCTCGCAGAGGATGCGGATGTCGCCATGTGCGATCGAGGTCGGCCCGCCATTGATGTGGCTGACGACGTCGGGCTGGGCTTCCAGAACGTCGTCCTTGTTGACGAAATGCGAGCCGGCGATCGAGGGGCCGCCGGTGTGCATGATCGATTCCAGCCCGATCTCGCGGCACCAGTCGGCGACGCGCTTGGCGTCGGGCCCCTTGGCGACGGTCCCGAGCCCGATCTCGCCGATGTGTCGGATGCCGAGCGCCTTCAGCTCCTCGAAGACTTCGCGGCCGAAATCGAGCTCCGCGACCGGCGCGCCCGCGATCACCTTGGCGCCGGCGGGCCGGAAATTCTGGAAGCAGCGTTGCGCGGTGACGGCCAGGGCCTTGACGCCGATCGCATCCTTCGGCCGGCCCGGGAGATGCACCTCGCCGGCCGAAACCAGCGTGGTGACGCCGCCATTCACGCCCATCTCGATCCAGCCGAGCTGGTTCTGGCGCGGCGTCCAGTCGCCGAACACGGGGTGGCAATGGGAATCGATCAGCCCCGGCGACAGCCCCGAGCCCTTCGCGTCGATCACGGTGTCGGCGCCGGAGCCATCGAGATCGGAGGCCCGGCCGATCGCGGCGATGCGCCCGTCGACGACGACGATCGCGTCGGCATCGAGGATCGGCTTGTCCAGATCGCCCGAGAGCAGCAGGCCGATGTTGCGGATGACCAGCTTGCCCTTGGGCGGTCCCGCCGCGACGTCGTGAGCCATCTGGATCTCCGCAGCCCTCCCGCCGGCACCCTACGGGACAGGCGGCGATTGAATGTGTAATAACAATCATGGAGAGGCCCACCGCCGCTGGCAAGGCCCTCGCGAGGCCGCCGGCTTGCGCCCGGAGGCAAGCCGTAGAGGAGACGAGGATACGGCCATGACGCGCACCGAATCCCCTGTCGCCGAGCTCGATGACGAGCCGCCTGCCGACCCCGCCCGGCGGGGCCGCAAGCCGGCCGAGGCCTATGTGCTCGAGGAGCAGGTCGGCTTCCTGATGCGGCGCGCGCAGCAGCGCCACATTGCGATCTTCCAACGCATCATGGGCGAGGACGGGCCGACGCCGACCCAGTTCGCTGCCATGGCCAAGCTCGGCGCCGGAGAGGAAATCTCCCAGAATCAGCTCGGGCGCATGACCGCGATGGACCCTGCGACCATCAAGGGCGTGATCGCGCGCCTGGCCGAGCGCGGGCTGGTCGAGCGCCGGCCGGACCCGGACGACCAGCGCCGCGTCCGCGTCCGCCTGACGCCGGCCGGGCTGGAGGCGATGCCCGCTTTGACCGAGAAGGCGCGTGCCATCACGGCCGCCACCCTCTCGCCGCTCTCTCGCGAGGAGGCGGAGCGTCTGCTCGCGCTTCTCGCGCGTCTGGATTGAGCAGCGCCTGCCCGCAAAATCCGCTTGCGCCACCTTGTTTGTATACTAACAATAATCAGCGAGGGTTCCGGATCGTCACATTCGAGGGGAGCTGGCCATGGCGCGCTATCTGCGGCCGACCACGCTGGACGAGGCGCTGGCGCTCCGGGCGCAGGCCGGCGGCACACCGCTGACGCCTCTGGCCGGTGGCACGGATGTCTACCCGGTCCGCACCCACAGGAGCGCCTGGCTCCAGCCCTTCGACCGCGACATGCTCGATCTCGGCGCAGTCCCGGAGCTCTCGGACATCCGGCATGACGCCACGGGAACCCGCATCGGGGCCGGCGCGACGTGGAGCGCCATCGCCGAGGCGGCGCTGCCGCCCGCCTTCGACGCGCTGAAGCAGGCCAGTCGGCAGGTCGGTGGCGTGCAGATCCAGAATCGCGGCACGATCGGCGGCAATCTCTGCAACGCGTCGCCGGCGGCCGACGGCGTGCCGCCGCTGCTGGTGCTCGACGCCGAGGTGGAACTGGCGAGCCTGCGCGGCCGGCGCCGCCTGCCGCTCTCGGCCTTCGTGCTCGGCAACCGCCGCACCGCTCTGGCACCCGACGAGATCCTTGTCGCAATCCATGTCCCGGCCCAGCCCGAGGGCGCCCGCTCAACCTTCCTCAAGCTCGGCGCGCGCGCCTATCTCGTCATCTCCATCGCCTCCGTCGCCGCCGTGATCGCGACCGACGCATCGGGACTGGTTAGTGCGGCCCGCATCGCCGTCGGCGCCTGCTCGGCGACGCCGCAGCGTCTGGCCACGCTGGAGGCCCGGCTCATCGGGCAGCCGGCCGGCGATCTCGCCGCCCTCGTCCAGCCCGAAGACCTCGCCGCACTGACGCCCATCGACGATGTCCGCGCCAGCGCTGCCTACCGCCGCGATGCGGCGCTCGTGCTGGTGCGCCGGGCGCTGACCCAACTCGCCGACAAGCCGATGGAGGCCGCAGCGTGACCATCCATGACCGCTCGGCCCTCGCCGCCACCGCTCATGCCGCGGACGCCATCGCCTTCCGGCTCAACGGCGCCGATGTCGCGCTGGGCGACGCGCCCGACAGCCGCCTCAGCGAGGTTCTGCGCGCGAGCCTCGGCGCCACCGGCACCAAGGTCGGCTGCGACGCCGGCGATTGCGGCGCCTGCACGGTCCTGATCGACGAGGCCCAGGCCTGTGCCTGCCTCGTGCCGGTCGGCCAGATCGCCGGCCGCGACGTGCTCACGGTCGAGGGGCTGGCGGAGACGGCGATCGGCGCCGCGCTCCAGCAGGCCTTCCAGGCGCATGGCGCGGCCCAGTGCGGCATCTGCACGCCGGGCATGCTGATGGCGGCCTATGATCTGCTCCGGCGCACCCCCCGGCCCGGCGAGCGCGAGACGCTCGATGCGCTCGGCGGCGTGCTCTGCCGCTGCACCGGCTATCTCAAGATCGTCGAGGCGGTGCGCGACGCCCATCGCTTCATGGGCAGCCAGGCGGTCGCCGCCGGGGCGGACGGCCCCGCCATCGGCACGCGTCTGGCCCGTCTCGACGGCGCACCCAAGGTCGCCGGCTCCGAGCGCTACGGCGCCGACAGCGCGCCCGACGATGCGCTCTGGCTGCGCGCGATCCGCTGCCCGCATCCGCGCGCGCGCTTCACGCTGGGCGATCTCGAGGCCTTCGTGGCGGCGCGGCCGGGGCTGGTGCGGGTCTTCACCGCGCAGGACGTGCCGGGCGAGAACTCCTTCGGCATCTATCCGCATCTGAAGGACCAGCCCGTATTCTCAACCGGCGAGACGCGCTATCGCGGCGAATGCGTGCTGGCGGTCGTCGGCGAGAAGGAGGCGGTCGAGGCGCTGAGCATCGACGACATGCCGATCGCCTGGGAGCCGCTGCCGGCGATGATCGGCAGCGCCGCGGCGCTGGCCGAGGGCGCCTTCACCCTGCATGATTTCGTACCCGACAATGTGCTGACGCGCGGCCGCGTCGAGCGCGGCGATGTCGAGGCGGGCTTCGCGCAGGCCGCCCATGTCGCCCAGGGCGCCTTCGAGACCGGCTTCGTCGAGCACGCCTATATCGAACCCGAAGCCGGCTATGCAAAACGCATCGGCGATACGATCGAGATCTTCGCCTGCACGCAGGCGCCCTATATGGACCGCGACGAGGTCGCCCGCGTGATCGGTCTGCCGCTGGAGAGCGTCCGCATCCTGCCCTCGGCCTGCGGCGGCGGCTTCGGCGGCAAGCTCGACGTCTCGCTGCAGCCGATGCTGGCGGTCGCGGCCTGGGTGCTCGACCGGCCGGTGCGCTGCGTCTTCTCGCGCGTCGAGTCGATGATCTCGTCGACCAAGCGCCACCCCTCCTCGATCCGGGCGAAGGCCGCCTGCGATGCGCAAGGCCGGCTCGTCGCCTATGCGATGGAGGGCGATTTCGACACCGGCGCCTATGCTTCCTGGGGGCCGACGGTCGCCGGCCGCGTGCCGGTGCATGCGACGGGGCCCTACAGGGTGCCCCATGTCCGCAATCTCTCGCGGGCGATCTACACCAACGGCCCACCCTCGGGCGCCTTCCGCGGCTTCGGCGTGCCACAGGCGGCGCTCGCCCAGGAGAGCCTGTTCGACGATCTCGCCACGGCCGCCGGCCTCGACCGCCTCGAATTCCGCCTGATCAACGCGATCCGCGCCGGTGACACGACGCCATCGGGCCAGCGGCTCGAAGCCAGCGCCGGGCTGGCCGAATGCCTGGAGGCGCTGAAGCCGCACTGGCAGCGGCTGCTGGCCGATGCGGCCGCCTTCAATGCCAGCGAGGGCCGCACCCGCCGCGGCGTCGGCATCGGCTGCATGTGGTACGGCATCGGCAACACCGGCATGTCGAACCCCTCGACCATGCGGGTGACGCTGTCGCAGGACGGCCGCCTGACCTTCTGGAACGGCGCCGTCGACATCGGCCAGGGCTCGACCACCGTCCTCACGCAGATCGCGGCGGATGCGCTGGGCCTGCCGGTCGAGCGCTTCGACCTCGTGCTCGGCGACACGGCGCTCACCTTCGACGCCGGCAAGACCTCCGCCTCGCGCCAGACCTTCGTCTCCGGCCGGGCCGCCGAGGCCGCCGCCGCCGCGCTGCGCGCCGAGATCCTGCGCCTGACCAATGCCGGCCCAATGGCGCGGCTGTCGCTCGACGGCGCGACAGTCACCGTCGCGGAGAATGGCGTCGTCGCGCGGATCGACCTCGCCGCTCTGCCCGCCCAGGCCGACGGCACGGTGCTGGAGGGGATCGGCTCCTTCGATCCGCCGACCGTCCCGCTCGACGCGATGGGCCAGGGCGTGCCATACGCCACCTATGGCTTCGCCGCGCAGATCGCCTCGCTCGATGTCGATCTCGATCTCGGCACGATCAGGCTGAACCGCATCGTCGCCGCCCATGACGTCGGCCGTGCGATCAACCCGATGCTGGTCGAGGGCCAGATCCATGGCGGCATCGCCCAGGGCATCGGGCTGGCGCTGATGGAGGAATACCTCCCCGGCCGCACCGAGAACCTGCACGATTACCTGATCCCGACCGCCGGCGACGTGCCCCCGATCGACATCATCCTGGTCGAGGATCCCGAGCCGCTCGGCCCCTCCGGCGCCAAGGGCATCGGCGAACCGGCGCTGGTCCCGACCGCGCCCGCGATCCTCGGCGCGATCCGCCATGCCACCGGCGTCACGCCGCGCCAGGTGCCCGTGCTGCCGCACCGGCTCTGGGAGTTGCTGCGCGCCAAGGAGGGTCGCTCGTGAACGAGATCAACCCGATGACGACGCAGGAGAGCGTGCTCGCCGAGCGCTCGCGCAAATTCGGCGTCGCCGAGGGCGATGAGGGCATCGTCCGCTGCGACGCCTGCCCGGTGCTGTGCCGGATCCGGCCCGGCCGGGCCGGTGCCTGCTCGCGCTATGCCAACGAGAACGGGCTCCTGATCCGCACCGACCCGGTCGTGCTGCTGGCGGAAGCGGTGGAGGGCGGCCAGCCGCTCGTCGCCTTTGCCGAGAACGCACAGGACTGGGACGGCTCGATCCTGCCCGCCGAGCGCGTCTTCGTCACCGGCATCGGCTCGGGCACCACCTATCCCGACTACAAGCCCGCCCCCTTCATCGTCTCGTCGCAGCATGAGGGCGTCGACACGGTAACCGTGGTGACCGAGGGCATCTTCTCCTATTGCGGCCTCAAGGTGAAGATCGACACCGACCGCCATCTCGGCCCGGAGACCGCAGCGATCCGCGTCAATGGCGAGCAGGTCGGCCATGTCACCACCGCCGAATACGGCTCGCAGATGCTCTCCATCGGCGGCGTGCGCCATCTCACCGGTGGCTCCAAGAAGGAGGGCAACACCACCTGCGAGACGATGCTGAAGCTCGGCAATGGCGAGGCGGTCGAACTCACCATCGATGGCGGCCATGGCGTCGTCGTCCAGGCCGGCCAGGCGCCGATCGTCGACGGCAAGCCCGAGACGCGCATGCGCGTCGGCTGCGGCTCGGCCACGATCGGCATCTTCGCCAAGCAGTGGCAGGGCCATGTCGACGAGGTCATCGTCGTCGACGACCACATCACCGGCGTGCTGACCGAGCATCAGGCCGGCCGCGTGCTCGACATGAAGCCGGCCGGCATCCGCGTCCGCGGCCGCAAATCCACGCCCGGCCGCTATTTCCAGGTCGCCCAGCCCGGGCTGGGCTGGGGCGGCACCGACATCACCGACCCGCTCTCGATCATCCAGAAGATCGACCCGGGCACGGCCTGGCCGGGCATGCGGCTGCTGATGACCTCGACCACCGGCGAGGACTCGCTCTACTGCATCCTCGACGAGAACCTCATGCCGGTGGAGGCGGAGATGCCCGCCGCCGTGCGCCAGGTCGTCGAGCGCATCGGCGAGAACTGCGAGCCGTCGCTCTGCAGCGTTCTGTTCGTCGCCGGCGCCGGCGGCTCGCTGCGGGCCGGCGTCACCGAGAACCCGATCCTGCTCACCCGCTCCGTCCAGGGTGGCACGACGCGCGTCACCATGGGCGGCGCGCCGGTCTATGTCTGGCCCGGCGGCGGCATCACCGTCATGGTCGACGTGCTGCGGATGCCAAAGAACGCCTTCGGCTATGTCCCGACGCCCGCCATCGTCGCACCGATCGAGTTCACCTTGCCGCGCGAGCTCTATCTCGCCTGCGGCGGCCATGCCGAGGAGATCGTTCCGGTCGAGGAGGTCCTGCGCGCCCATGGCGGCCAGGCCCGGATCGAGGGCGGCGCGGCGGAGAACCCCTGGCCCCTGCGGCGGGATGGCCGGTAGGATCAGACGCGCCCCCGCCGTCATTCCGGGCAAGCGAAGCGCAGACCCGGAATCCATCATAGGGCGCCGACGTTGCCTTATGATGGATTCCGGATCGGCGCCGCTCCGCGGCTTGTCCGGAATGACGGGTTGCTTCACGAGAGAGCGATGACATCCCACCGCGTCGCCCGCCTTCCGGGCAACCGCCTGCATCTGCAGGAGGGCCCGAGCGATCTCGTCATCGCGGCCTTCGGCGCTCCCACCGACATCGAGCGCGCCTATGCCGCCGCCGAGGCCGCCTTTGACGGCCTGCTGGCCGAGCTCGCCAGCGAACTGGCGGTCCTGCGCCAGCCGCTCGGGCCGCAACCGCCGCCGCTGGCCGGCGCGACGGCTAGGCGCATGGCGCGCGCCTGCTGGTTCTTTCGCGAGCAGTTCATCACTCCGATGGCCGCCGTCGCCGGGGCCGTCGCCGACGCTGTGCTGGGCGCGATGGCGCACGCCGTCCCCGGCCTCGAGCGCGCCTATGTCAACAATGGCGGCGACATCGCCATGCTGGTCACGCCGGGCCATCCGCTGGACATCGGCGTCGTGCCGTCGCTGGCGCGTGCCCGCCCCGAAGGCTTTATCCGAATCGAGGCCCCCTCGCCCACCGCCCGATACCTCTGCGGCATCGCCACCAGCGGCTGGCGGGGACGCTCCTTCTCGCGCGGCATCGCCGATGCCGTGACGGTGCTCGCCCGCAGCGCGGCCGAGGCCGATGCGGCCGCGACCGTCATCGCCAATGCGGTCGACGTGACTGAGGCCGCCATCATCCGCCGCCCCGCCTGCACGCTCGACCCCGACAGCGACCTCCGCGACCTGCCCGTCACCGTCGATGTCGGGCCGCTCTCGCCCGAGGCGATCGCCGCGGCGCTCGAAGCGGGCGTGCGGATGGCAGAGGCGCTGCGGCGCGACGGGCTGATCGAGGGCGCGCTGCTGGCGCTGGCCGACGAATGGCGCAGCGTCGGGGGGATCGAGGCTCTGCCACGTCATGGTCGGGCTTGACCCGACCATCTCGGAAACCCGTGTCCTCTGGTCCTGAGATTCTCGGGTCTGCGCTGCGCTCCGCCCGAGAATGACGCCGCGCCCTACACCGACAGATACTGCGCCCTCACCGCCTCGTCGGCCTTCAGCTCGTCCATCGTGCCGGTGAAGCGGATGATGCCCTTTTCGATGATCGCGGCGCGGTCGGCGACATTGCCGGCGAAATGCAGGTTCTGCTCCGAGATCAGCACGGTCAGCCCCTCGCTCTTCAAGGCCAGGATGGTCTTGGCCATCTCCTCGACGATGACCGGGGCGAGCCCCTCCGACGGCTCGTCGAGCAGAACGAGCCGGGGATTGCCCATCAGCGTGCGCGCGATGGTGAGCATCTGCTGCTCGCCGCCCGACATCGCCCCGCCCGGCCGGTCGCGCATGCGCCCGAGATTGGGGAAGAGCGCAAACAGCCGCTCCGGCGTCCAGTGCGGCGCGTCAGGGCGCGCCGGGCGCTGCGCCACCGAAAGATTCTCCATCACGGTCAGCTCGGAAAAGACGCGCCGATCCTCCGGCACATAGCCGATGCCCATGCGCGCAATCTCGAAGGGCTCGCGCCCGTCGACCCGCTGGCCCTCGAAGCTGACGCTGCCGCCGGCAGGCGGGACGAGCCCCATCACTGCCTTCATCGTCGTCGATTTACCGGCGCCGTTGCGGCCCATCAGGGCCAGAACCTCACCGCGCTGCATCGAAAAGCTCACGCCCTGCAGGATATGGGCGCGGCCGTAAAAGGCGTCGAGCCCAGTGATCTCGAGCATCGCGCTCATCTCAATGCCCTCCCGAGGTCGCGCCGGAGCCGAGATAGACGGCGCGGACATTCGGGTCCTGGCGCACCTCCTGCGCCGTCCCATGGGCGATCAGCCGGCCGCGATCGAGCACGATGACGCTGTCGGAATGGGTGAAGACGACATCCATGTCGTGCTCGGTGAAGAGCACGGCGATGCCCGTGGCGGTGGCGATGCCCGCCGTCAGCGCCATCAGCTCGATGCGCTCGCGCGGGGCCATGCCGGCCGTTGGCTCGTCCATCAGCAGGAGCCGCGGCCGGTTGGCGAGCGCGACGGCGAGCTCGACGCGCTTGAGGTCGCCATAGGCCAGCACGCCGCAGGCGCGCTCGGCCTGCTCGAGCATGCCGACCTGCGCGAGCAGGCCGTCTGCCTCGTCGCGATGGCGGTCGCGGGCGCGACCGAAGGGGCTCCAGATCCCGCCGGCATGCGAGATCAGCGCCATCTGCACGTTCTCGCGCACCGTCATCGAGGTGAAGGTCGCGGTGATCTGGAAGGTGCGGCCGACCCCCATGCGCCAGACATGGCGCGGCTTCAGCCCCGTGATCGCGCGGCCGGCCAGCAGCACCTCCCCGCCATCGGGCCGCAGCTGGCCGTTGAGCATGTTGAAGCAGGTCGTCTTGCCGGCCCCGTTGGGGCCGATCAGCGCCAGCATCGTGCCGGGCAGCACCGAGAAGGAGACGCCGTCGACCGCGCGCACGCCGCCGAAGGATTTGGCGAGGTCGCGCACGACAAGGACCGGCTCGCTGGCGGCGACGGCACTCGCCACGTCGGCAGGGGCGAGAGCGGTCATCGCACCGCCTCCGCCAGCCGGGTCGTTGGCGCCGGCTCGGGCCCCGCTCGGCGCTCCCGCAGCGCCAGGATCGTACCAACGAGCCCGCGCGGGAAGAGCACGACCAGCAGCACGATCGAGAGTCCCAGCGCGAAGCGCCAATACATCGTCGCCTTCATCAGCTGCTCGTGCAGCCCGGCATAGGCGAAGGCGCCGACGATCGGGCCCGACACCGTCTGCACGCCGCCGAGCAGCACCATCAGCAGCGCATCGACCGAGCGCGGGATCGCCATATAGGTCGGGAAGACCGAGCCCTTGAAGAAGGCGAAGAGCGCGCCCGCAATGCCGGCGCAGAAGGCGGCGACCGCGAAGGCGACCCACTGGATGCGCACCACGTCGAGGCCGATCGCCTCTGCCCGCAGCGCGTTGTCGCGCCCCGCCCGCAGGCTGTAGCCGAAGGGCGAGAAGATGGTAAGCCGCAGCGCCAGCACCGCCGCCGCGCAGATCACCAGCGTCAGATAGTAATAGACCGTCTTTGAGGCCGCCCAAGCCGAGGGCCAGACGCCGAGGATGCCGTTGTCGCCCCCGGTGAGATCGACCGACTGGAAGGCCGTCGCCCAGGCGATCTGCGCGAAGGCGAGCGTCAGCATCGCGAGATAGACCCCCGACAGACGCACGCAGAACCAGCCGAAGACAACGCCTGCGATCCCTGCCAGGAAGGGGGCGAGCAGCAGCGCCGGCTCCATCGGGGCGCCGAGCCATTTCACGGTCAGCGCCGCGCCATAGGCGCCGAGCCCGAAATAGGCCGCATGCCCGAAGGAGGCCATGCCGCCCGGCCCCATCATGAAGTGCAGCGAGGCGGCAAACAGCGCGAAGATCACCAGTTCTGTCAGCGTCACCAGCATGTGGTCGGGCGTGACCAGCGGCGCCAGCGCCAGGATCAGGAGGCCGATCAGCGCGGCGAGCTTGGTCGTGCCGTCGGCCGGGCGCAGCAGCGGCTCTGCCGGACCGTGGCCGCGGCTGTGGCCGACGGGCGCCTTGCCCATCAGCCCATAGGGCTTGACCACCAGCACCACCGCCATGACGAGGAAGACCAGCACCAGCGTGATCTTGGGGAAGATCAGGATGCCGAAGGCGTGCAGGATGCCGATCAGCACGGCGGCGAGATAGGCGCCGGTGACGCTGCCGAGCCCGCCGACGACGACCACGACGAAGGCCTCCGAGATCATCGCGAGGTCCATGTGCAGCGTCACCGCTTCGCGCGGCAGCTGCAGCGCGCCACCCAAGCCGGCCAGCATCGAACCGAAGGCGAAGACCGAGGTGAAGAGCAGGCGCTGGTTGACGCCGAGCGCGCCGACCATCTCGCGGTCCTGCGTCGCGGCCCGCACCAGCGTGCCCCAGCGCGTCTTCTGGAACAGAAGCCAGAGGATCAGCAGCACGATGGGTCCGACCGCGATCAGGAACAGCTCATAGGTCGGAAAGCGGTTGCCGAAGATCACCACGAAGCTTTTGAAGCCGGGCGCACGCGGGCCGATCTTGTCCTCCGCCCCCCAAATCGCCAGCGCCACGTCCTGCAGCATCAGCACGACGCCGAAGGTCGCGAGCAGTTGGAACAGCTCCGGCGCCTGGTAGATCCGGCGCAGGATCAGCACCTCGATGACGACGCCGATGAGTCCGGTCAGCGCCGCCGCCGCCAGCACGCCGCCCCAGAAGCCGAGCGCCTCCGCCGGCCCGAAGCGCCCGACCAGCGTCCAGGCCAGATAGGCGCCGAGCATGTAGAGCGAGCCATGCGCGAAATTCACGATCCGCGTGACGCCGAAGATGATCGACAGTCCCGACGCCACCAGGAACAGCGACGAGGCCGAGGCCAGGCCGTTCAGCGTCTGGGTGAGGATGAGGTCGATCATGCTGGCAATCCCGGAGACCAAACTGCGCCGTCATCCCGGGCGCCGCGCAGCGGCGACCCGGGATCCATGCCGGAACGGTTCAGGAATGGATCCCGGATCGGCGCGGCTCGCGCCGCTTGTCCGGGATGACCGCGGTTCAAGGCTGAAGGCGCAGCTCACCCGGCCGGGCGGAGCGTCTTCACCACCTCGTCGCTGGGCAGGTATTTCGCGCCGTCGGCATAGCGCCAGTCGACCATCGTGCCCTTGCCATCCTTCAGCGCGGTCTTGCCGACGAAGGCGCCGAGCGTCGACTGGTGGTCGATGGCGCGGTACTCGGCCTGGCCGAAGGCGGAGGGGAACTTCAGCCCCTTTAGCGCGTCGACCAGCTTCTCGGTATCGGTCGAGCCGGCCTTGGTCAGGGCGGCGGCGATCGAGTTCATCGTGTCGAAGCCGACGACCGAGCCGAGCCGCGGGTAGTCGTTGAACTTCTTGACGTAAGCCTCGCGGAACTTGAGGTGTTCCGGCGTCTTGATGTCGGCCTGCGGATAGCCGGTGACGATCCAGCCGACAGGCGCCTCGGCGCCGAGCGGATCGAGATATTCCGGTTCGCCGGTCAGCATCGAGACCACGGTGCGGCCCTCGAAGAGGCCGCGGGTGTTGCCCTGCCGAACGAAGTTGGTCAGGTCGCCGCCGAAGGTGACGTTGAAGATCGCGTCGGGCTTGGAGGCTTCCAGCGCCTGCACGGTGGCGCCGGCATCGATGCGGCCGAGCGCCGGGAACTGCTCGGCGACGAATTCGACATCGGGCTTGGCCTTCTTCAGCAGCTCCTTGAACCACTTCACGGCCGATTGGCCGTATTCGTAGTTCGGCGCCACGACGGCCCATTTCTTGGCGGGGAGCTTGGCGGCTTCCTCGACCAGCATCGCCGCCTGCATATAGGTCGAGGGGCGCAGCCGGAAGGTGTAGCGGTTGCCCTTGGCCCAGACGAGCGCATCGGAGAGCGGCTCGGAGGCGACGTAGAGCCGCTTGTTCTGGTTGGCGAAATCCGCGATCGCGAGGCCGACATTGGAGAGGAAGCCGCCCGAAAGCAGATCGACCTTCTCGGCATTGATCAGATCGCCGGCATGGCGCACGGCGTCCTCGGGCTTGCCGCCATCGTCGCGGAAGATCGTCTCGATCTTGCGACCGAGCGCGCCGCCAGCGGCATTGACCTGCTCGAGAGCCAGCTCCCAGCCCTGGCGATAGGGCTTCAGGAAGGCGGGCTGGGCGGTGTAGCTGTTGATCTCGCCGACCTTGATCGGTCCGGACCCTTGCGCCCTGACAAGGGCGGGGGCGGCGAGGATGGCGGCGCCGGCGGAGGCGCCAGCCAGAAGACTGCGGCGGTCGATCGTCATGCCTGTTCCCCATGTCTGGCCCGGTGGCGGAAGCCCCAGCGCTCTTCGACAGATGTCGCATGCCGACGAAACCGCGTCAGCCGCGAATTCATTTGTATGCCTACGAATTTGAAGAGGCCCAAACTGGCTGTCAACGGCGAAAAAACGGCAGGCGCTGGACAGGGCGCAGGCAGGGTGCGGCGTCGACGACGAGCCTCACCGGCGCCATGGCGGCTCCGGCTGATCCGACCGCACAGGGCCGCCTCGATCGGGCTTGCCCAAAAATTAGGACAACGATGCTGCCCTTTTCCTCTTGTGGGGGTGGGCGTCGTTTCCTATGTATGACGCACCGCAGCAGCGATGCTGCGTCGCCCTCCTTGGGCGTTTCCTCCCTAGACTTGGGCTGCGCTCACGCGCGGCCCTTTTTTCTTTCCGGGCCGGAAACGGCGGAGGCGTCGCGGGCGCGGCCAGAGACACGTCCGGCTACGCCTGTCGCTCAGCGCGAGAACTTCACCGGCACGGAAAGCGAGATGCTGCCCCCGCCCAGTCCCTCGGGCGGCGCGGGCACGGGGCTCGCCCGGCGAATCATCGCCACCGCCTCCTCGTCCAGCAACGCATCGCCCGACGCGCCGACCAGACGCGCCGAGAGCACGCGCCCGGCCCGGTCGATGCTGAAGGCGACCTGGACGGTGCCTGGATTCGCGCCACCCGGAAACCGCTTGAAGCGGTTGAGATGCGCGACCAGCGTGCCGCGCCAGTTCGCCCGCGAGGCGGCCGAGGCGGTCGCGGCGCCTTCGGCCGGAGCGGCGGCGGTCGGCGCGACCGGCGCCAGCGCGCGCGGCTGTGCGGTGGTGCGCTCCGCCGGCGGCTTCTCGGGGTTGATCGGCTTGCGACGCTCTACGACCTTCTTCGGCGGCGGCTTGCGTTCGGCGGTCTTCGGCCGCGCGGGAGGCGGAGGCGGCGCCAGCACGGCTGCGGCATCGGGCAGCGACGGCAGTTCCGGGATCTTGATCTCGGGCTCCGGTTGGACCACCGGCTGCGGTGTCGGCTCCGGCGGCGGCTCGACCGGCGGCGGTTCGACGACCGGCTCGGGCGGCGGGGGCTCGGGTTCGGGCGGCGTCTCGACGACGGGCTGCGGGGGCTGCGGCTCGGGCTGAGCCTCGACCATCTCGGGACCGGGCGCGACCTCCTGCGGCGGCGCCTCAGGCGGGACCGGCAGCGGCGCGAGCTCGATCATCACCGCGGCCGGCGGCGCGCCCATGGCGGCCTCGGCCCGCTGCCAGGTCACCAGCATCCAGCCGGCGACGCCATGCGCGCCGCCGACGACGGCGATCGCCAGCGACCAGCGCAGCAGCGATGGCCACAGCCGCGCGGCGAAGCCGGAGGAGCGGCCGGTGCGCATCCCCTGCCCGCTCATGGCTTCGGGCCTCCCGCAGCCGCGCCCTGCCCGGTGTCCTCAAGCCCGACGAGGCCGATCTTGAGGTAGCCGGCCTGGCGCAACAGGTTCATCACCTCCATCAGCTCGCGATAGGCCACGCCGCCATCGGCGCGCAGGAAGATGCGCTGCTCGCGGTCGCCGCCGGTCCGCTGGTCGAGCGTCGCGCCCAGGCCCTCGCGTGCGATCCCGTCATTGCCGAGCGCGAGGCCGAGATCGCCCTTCACCGTGAGGAAGATCGGCGCCTCGGGCCGGGGCTGCGGCTGCGCGTTCGAAACCGGCAGATCGACTGCGACATCGACCGTCGAGAGCGGCGCCGCGACCATGAAGATGATCAGCAGCACCAGGATGACGTCGATGAACGGCGTCACGTTGATGTCGCTGACCTCGCCGAGATCGCCGTCCTGCGCGTCCTTCAGGGAAACGCCCATGACTCACTCCGCCGGAACGCGCGCGAGGGCCGGTGCCGGCTGGTGCGCCCCGGCCACCGCATGCAGGGCAGCGCGGCCGGTGGCGGAGGCCTGTCGGCGCTGCCGCTCCAGATCGCGCGAGAGGTGCTGCAGGATCTCGCCCGACGCATCCGACAGCGTCGCGCGATAACCCGTGATGGCGCGCGCGAAGACATTGTAGATGATCACGGCCGGGATCGCCGCGACGAGCCCGATCGCCGTCGCCAGCAGCGCCTCGGCGATGCCGGGCGCGACCACGGCAAGGTTGGTCGTCTTGGCCTGGCTGATGCCGATGAACGAGTTCATGATGCCCCAGACGGTGCCGAACAGGCCCACGAAGGGCGCGGTCGAGCCGATTGTGGCGAGCAGGCCGGTGCCGCGCGCCATCGCCCGCCCGGCTCGGGCCTCGATGCGCGACAGGGCGATGGCGACCCGCTCCTTGATGCCGTCCTCTCCGAGATCGGCCGAGCGCCGCGTCTCCTCGAGCGCCGCAGCGAGCAGGGTCGCGACGGTCCCGCGCGGGGCTCCCTTCCGGCCCGCCCCGCCCTCGGCCGCCTCGGAGAGGCTGCCGGCAGCCTCCAGCCGGCGCAACGCGCGGCCCGCCGTCGTCTTGGCAGAGGCGAGTTCGAGCACCTTGGCGAGCCAGATCGTCCAGGTCACGACGGAGGCGAAGGCGAGCCCGACCATCACCGCCTTCACGACGATGTCCGCCGCCCTGAACATGCCCCAGGGCGAAAGGTCATGCGGAACGGCCAGCGGGCCGGCAGGCGCGGGAGCCGGCACGGCCGGGACCTCCGTCGCCGGACGGGGCTGGACGACAGGCGCGGCCGGGTGCGCCGCGCTCGGCGGCGTGATGCCGAAGGGGGGCGGTGCCGGCGGCAGCGCCGTGGTGGGCGCGGCAGCCGGGGCCGGCGCGCCGGGCGCTGTCTGGGCCGAGAGCGGGAGGGGGCCGCAGACAGTGGCGACGAGAGCCAGCACGGTAAGCTGCACAAGCGCGCGACGGCTGGCGAGAGCCAGGCGCTGAGACTGGGAGGACGACACCGCCTTCTCCTTGGAATAATTAAAAAAAACGTTTGCATTCAATGAGATGCACGTGGCGATACGCCTCCCTCATGAGCTTGCGCATGTCAAGGCGAGCCAGGGCGGGAGGGGGCATCGCAAGGAAAGAGGCAGGGGCCGGTGATCCCGGGACACCGGGCCGGCTCCGGCGCAAGGAACCACACGGAGGTCGCTGCGGCCGATCGCCGCCAGGCGCCTAGTCGAGCAGTTCGCGGATCCGCACCGCGAGTTCCATCGCGCTGTAGGGCTTCTTCAGCCAGCTCGCCTCGGCGGCGAGTTCGCGTACGGCGACGCTGGGCTCGGCGAATCCGGAGGTCATGATGATCTTCAGGCCGGGCCGGAGCTTGCGCGCCTCGCGGGCCAGCTCGTCGCCCGACATGCCGCCGGGCATGACGATGTCGGTGAAGAGCAGCGCGACCTCCGGATGCGCGGCGAGGACCGCCAGCGCCTCGACCGCCGTCTCGGCCTGCAGGACGCGATAGGCCATGTCCTCCAGCCGCGCGACGGCGACGCGACGCACGCGGGCGTCGTCCTCGACGACGAGAATCGTCTCGCTGCCGCCGGGCAGGCCCGGGGGCGGCTGCAGGCCGTCCACGGGGGCCGGCTCCGGCTGCGACGCCACGAGGCTGGCGGCCGGCAGGAACAATCTCACGCTCGTGCCCTGCCCCACCTCGCTGTAGATCTGGACATGGCCACCGGACTGCTTGGTGAAGCCGTAGACCATGCTCAGGCCCAGCCCCGTCCCGGCACCGACGCCCTTGGTGGTGAAGAAGGGTTCGAAGGCGCGCTGGCGCACCTCAGCCGGCATCCCCGCGCCGGTATCGGTCACCGAGATCAGCACATAGCTGCCGGTGCGCACCTCCGGATACATACTCGCATAATCGGCATCGAGCTTCGCGGCGGAAACCTCCACCGTCAGCCGCCCGCCGCGAGGCATCGCGTCGCGCGCATTCAGCGCGAGGTTGAGCAGCGCGTTCTGCAGCTGCGACGCATCGACCAGGGCCGCGCCCGGCGCGCCCGAGACGATGGTGCGCAGCTCGATCGTCTCACCGAGCGCCCGGCGCAGCAGGTCCGAGAAACGCGAGACGAGTTGGCCGACATCGGCGAGCTTGGCGTTCAGCGGCTGCTTGCGGCCGAAGGCGAGCAGCTGGGCCGTGAGCTTGGCCCCGTCCTCGGCCGCTCCTTGCGCCTCGCGCAGCAGGGCCCGTGCCCGGTCGTCGGTCAGCCGCCGCTCGATCATTTCGAGATTGCCGCTGACGACCGTCAGGAGATTGTTGAAATCATGCGCGATGCCGCCGGTGAGCTGCCCCACCGCTTCCATCTTGTGGGCCTGGCGCAGCTCTTCCTCGATGCGATGGCGGCTGGTCAGGTCGCGGATGAAACCGGTGAAGATGCGCCGGCCGGCGGCGCGGGCCTCGCCAATGGCGAGCTCCATCGGGAAATGCGTGCCGTCTTTCTTCTGCCCCGTGACGACACGGCCATAGCCGATGATGCGGCGCTCGCCCGTCTCGAGATAGCGCTCCATGTAGCCGTCATGGGCGCCGCGGTCGGGTTCGGGCATCAGCATCTTGACGTTGTGCCCGATCACCTCGCCCGTCGTGAAGCCGAAGAGACGCTCCGCCGCCGCGCTGAAGGAGGTGATCGTCCCGCTTTCGTCGATCACGACCATCGCCTCGGGAACCGTGTCGAGGATCGAGCGCAGATGCGCCTCGCGCGCCACGAGATGCGCCTGCATCGTGCGCAGGTCGCTGACGTCGACATTGGTCTCGACGATGGCGGGCTCGGCGCCGGCCTCGGCGTCCGCGACCACCCAGCGGCTCGCGACATGGACCGGCGTGCCGTCCTTGCGGCGCTGCGTCAGTTCGCCGGTCCAGACGCCCTGCGCCTTCAGATGCGCGACGATCTCGTCGAGGGGCTCGGGAAAGGCCGTTTCGAGCAGGTCATGGGCGACACGACCCAGCGCCTCGTCGCGGCTCCAGCCATAGAGGCCCTCCGACCCGCTGGTCCAGCGGGTGACGACCCCGTCGAAGCCGTGGACGATGAGGTTCGCGCTGTCGAGGACATGGGCGATCTCGTCCAGCGTGGACGGGCTGGTAACGGTCGCCGGCATGCGCTTCCTCGATGGTCCGGTCAGTTCGGCCAGACCGCCTGCTGGATGGTGCGGCCGCCGACGGCGTCTTTATCCCCGGCATCGGCTTCCCCCGCAAGCGCCGCGAGCTTGCCGAGCTTGCGCACGACCATCGCGTGGCGGCTGCTCGGGGCGATGACGCCGCAATTGGTCAGGCGCGTCATGGTGCGGGACACCGTCTCGATGGTCAGCCCGAGATAGTCGGCCATGTCGAGGCGCGTCATCGGGATCTCGATCACCGGCTGGCGCTCGTCGCCGTCGAGGCGGCGCGCGATCAGCAGCAGGAAGCTGGCGACGCGCTCTTCGGCGCTCTTGCGGGCCAGCAGCACCATCTGGTCCTGGGCTGCCGCCATCTCGTCGCAGAGGCAGGCGAAGAGCTGCGGCCGCAGCTCCGGGGAGCGGTTGATCTCGTCCTGGAAGCGGCCGTGCTCGTAGCGGCGCAGCTTCGTCCGGGTGATCGCCTCGGCGGTGTAGAGATACTGGTCCTTCAGCGAGACGCCGAGCAGGTCGCCGGGATAGAGAAAGCCGGTGATGACGCGGCGGCCGTCGCTGAGGATGCGGAAGATCCGCAGCGCGCCTTCGACCACCTCGAAGACGTGGCGCGCCTCGTCGCCCTCCCAGAACACCGCCGTGCCGGGCTCGAAGGTTTCGACGGGCTGGCCGCCGAACAGGCTGTTGAGGCTGACCGGCTGGCTCGGGACCGTCGCGAATCGCCTGACAGCTCCGTGCGGCTGTGACATGGTGGCTTGCGAAAGCATCGGCGCGTCATCCTTTTGTGATCGACGAGCCGAATTGAAACGATCCCGGTAACGCCGGAACGCCGCGACGGTGACGCTTCGTGCGAAGATGTGACGGTTTGTAACAGCCGCGATCGTGGGAGAACCGACCTGCCTGCCATGCCCGACCCGACCGGCCGTACCGAACAGATCCTGGTGGTGGATGACGATGTCCGCATCAGGCAGATGCTGACCACCTATTTCGAGGACGAAGGCTACCGCGTGACCGCTGTCGCGGATGGTGCGGCGATGCGCGAGGCGCTGCAGCGCCAGCCTGTGGACATCATCCTGCTCGATCTCGTTCTGCCCGGCGGCGAGGACGGGCTGATGCTGGCGCGCGAGGTCCGCGCCCGCTCCGACACGCCGATCATCATGCTGACCGGCCGCGACGACGTGGTCGACCGCATCGTCGGTCTCGAGGTCGGCGCCGACGACTACATCGCCAAGCCCTTCCATCTGCGCGAGGTCCTGGCCCGGCTGCGCACCGTGCTGCGCCGGCGCCAGCCTGCCGCCCCGGCCAAGCCCGAGCCGGACGAGACCATCCGCTTCGACGGCTGGCGCCTGGATCTCGCGCGCCGCCAGCTCGTCACCGCCGCGGGCAACGAGATCGTCCTGACCACCGGTGAGTTCGACATGCTGGCGGTGCTCGCGCGGGCGCCCGGACGCGTGCTGTCGCGCGACGTGCTGATGGACCTGACCCATGGCCGCAGCCTGGAGGCCTTCGACCGCACCATCGACGCGCAGATCGCCCGGCTGCGCAAGAAGATCGAGCCGGATCCGCGCCAGCCGACGCTAATCAAATCGGTCCGCGGGGTGGGCTATGTCTTCACGGGCAAGGCCACGCCCTGAGCCGTGGGCCAGGGCGAATCCGCCACCGGCGACGGGTCCAGGATCAGCACGACGCCGCCCGTAATCCCCCGCGGCGCCTCCAGCCGCGAGAGGGAGCGTGCCGCGGCGCCGGTGCGGATGCGCACCGCGGCGCAGTCGAGTCGGCCCGCCAGCGCGCAGAGATCCTCCACCATGGCCGAGGCGACGCCCGGCTCGTCGGCCGCGCTCGCGACCACGAAGACGGGCACGTCGAGGATCGCGCCATGGACGGCATGGCGCGCCTGTCGGCACAGGCACAGCCCCTTGACGTGACCGCGCGGATTCGTGGCCACGCGCAGATCGCGCCGCGCCCCGGGCGAACCGCCGGGCGCATCGCAATAGGCCCGCCAGCTCTCGATGTCGGGCGGCGGGCTCACCGCCTCCACCAGCAGATAGGCGGCATCGACCTGCTCGGGCCTCATCCCGGCGATGGTATAGGCTGCCTGCATGGCGAGGCTCCTCTCCCCGCTGTCGCCGCTTGCCGGATTCATGCCGCCGCGCGCTCTTCTCCCGGCGCCGCGGCCGTGATCGGCAGCGAGAGGTCGAGGACGATCCGCCCCTCGATCTCGCCGCGCCGCAGCCGGTCGAAAACCAGGTTGATGTCGCTCAGCGGCACGGTCGCGATCTTCGCGCGCACCTTGCCCTCGGCGGCGAAGGCGATGGCCTCGTCGAGATCACGCCGCGTTCCCACGATCGAGCCGCGCAGCGTGATCCGCTTCAGCACGACGTCGAAGATCGGCGTCGGGAACTCGCCCGGCGGGAGCCCGACCAGCGCGACCGTGCCCTTGCGCCGGACCATCCGCACCGACTGGGCGAAGGCCGGCGGCGAGACGGCCGTGACGAGGACGCCATGGGCGCCTCCGCCCGTCGCCGCCAGAACCTCCTCGACCGCCGTCGCAGAGCGCGCATCGATCGCGACATCGGCGCCGGTCTGCCGGGCGAGCGCGAGCTTCTCCGCCGCGATGTCGAGCGCGACGACCTTGAGCCCCATCGCCTTGGCGTACTGGATCGCGACCTGTCCGAGCCCGCCGATCCCCGAGATCGCGACCCATTCGCCGGGCCGCGCCTCGGTTTCCTTCAGGCCCTTGTAGGTGGTGACGCCGGCGCAGAGGATCGGCGCCATCGCCGCGAAATCGACTCCGGCCGGCAGCCGCGCCGCGAAGGCCGCCGAGGCGATGGCATATTCGGCAAAACCACCATTGCAGCTGTAGCCGGTGTTGTGCTGGTGCTCGCAGAGCGTTTCCCAGCCCGTCTCGCAGTATTCGCAGCGCAGGCAGGAATCGTGCAGCCAGGCGATGCCGACCGCATCGCCCTCCTTGAAATCGGTGACGCCGGGCCCGAGCGCCGCGACCGTTCCGGCGACCTCGTGGCCGGGAATGAAAGGCGGCACCGGCTTCACCGGCCAGTCCCCTTCAGCGGCATGGAGATCGGTGTGGCAGACGCCGCAGGCGCGAACCTTGACCAGGAGCTCGCCCGGACCCGGGACCGGGATCGGCAGATCCATGATCTCGAGTGGTCGGCCGAGCGCCCGGACCACTGCAGCCTTCATCGTCGTCGCCATGGCACGCTCCCTCTTTGAGCCGCCATTCTAGGGCGGCCGCGAGCGAGAGCCTTGACGGAGATCAAGCCGCGCCGGGCCGGGCGGTGCCATCGACGATCTCGCAGGCGCGGCGGCAGACCGTCTCGGCATCCGCCTCGGCGGAGACGCGGGTCCAGTCGCTGACGGTCTCGGCCTCGGCGAGCTGGGCTTGAACCACCGCCGCCGTGGCGTCGGACGGATCGCCGCGGCGCGCCTCGACCCGCGCCATCAGGGTCTGGGGCTGCGCCTCCAGCCAGATGCCCTGGAAAGGCACCCGAGCGGCACGGGCGGCCTGCGCAATGCGCTCCCGATCCGGCGCGCGATCGAACACCGCCTCGGCGACGACGCCGTGCCCGCCCTGCAGGATCGCCGCGGCCCGGCTCGCCTGCTCGGCATAGACCGCCTCGGACACGACCGGCCGGTAGGCGTCGGGCGGCAGCCGCGTCTCAGCCGCCACGCCGAAGCGCCGCTTGCGGATACGGTCGCTGGCGAGGATGCGCGCGCCGGGCGGCGGCCCGACGCGGTCGGCGAGGGCGGCGGCGACGGTCGATTTGCCCGAACCCGACACCCCGCCGACCGCGACGAGGCGCATGACGGGCGGCGCGAGGCACTGGCCGGCCAGAGCGAGATAGGCCCGGGCCTCGGCGATGACCGCCGGATCGGCCCCGGCCTGGACGGCGAGCACATGCGCCCGGACGGACGCCCTCACCGCCATGAAGAAGGGCAGCAGCGGGAGGCCGCCCTCATCGCCCGTTGCGTCGAGATAGCGGTTCATCAGCCGGTTCGCGAGGCTGGCCAGGCCGCGATGCCAGAGATCCATCAGGACGAAGGCGAGATCGTAGAGGACGTCGGTGGTCGCCAGGTCCTCGTCGAATTCGAGCGCGTCGAACAGCGTCGGCTCGCCATCGAGGAGGCAGATGTTGCGCAGATGCAGATCGCCATGGCAGCGGCGGATGCGCCCCTCCCGCCCCCGCGCGTCGAGAAGCCCCGCATGGAGCGCCAGCGCCGCCGCGCAGGCGGCATTGACGGCGGCGACCTCGGTCGCCGGCAGCCGGTCGGTGAGCGCGAGACCCTTTTCGTTGATCGCCAGCACGGAAGCCATCGCCTCAGCACCGCCGCGATGGCTGTCGATCTCGGCACCGTCATGGAACGCGGCGATCCGCTGCGCGAGGATCGTGATCAGGGCCGGCGTCAGCCGCCCCTCGCTGGCCATGCGGTCGAACAGGGCGTCGTCGCCGAAGCGACCCAGCTCGACGACCGCCTCGACCAGCACGCCCTCGCCGTCCAGTGCGAGTTCGCCATCGGCCTCGCGCGTCACCCGCCGCACGCGGCGATAGAGCACGGCCGCCGTGCGGCGGTTGAGCCACAGCTCGCGCTCGCAGGCAGCGAGGCGTTTCTCCGCCGTCGAGAAGTCGAGATAGGGCAACCTCACCGGCCGCTTCAGCTTGAACGCCGTCTCACCCGCCAGCACAATGACGGACACATGCGTCGTCACGATGCGGGCGTCCCGTCGCCTCGTACCGGCCGCCTCGGCCAGCAGGGCGAGGATCGGTTCAAGCCCGTCGCCGGTCATCGCCATCTCCCCCACGCCACCCATCATCGTCATCGCTTCGCCCGCCGCGTTGCGCTGCATCAAGCGAGCAACGGGCCGGCCTGCCCGGGTTCGACCAGCGCCGCCGCTTCGGCTAGACCTCGACGGCGAGGCCGCCTTGAACGGCGCCTGCCCGAGCCTGCCATGCGAGAGAGATCCGTGTCATGACGAAAGAATTTGCCGGCAAACATGTTGTGGTCATGGGCGGCAGCCGCGGCATCGGCCGCTCCATCGCGCTCGGTTTCGCCGCCGGCGGCGCCGCCGTCTCGATCTGCGCCCGCACGCCGGGCCCGCTGGAGGCGACGCGGCGCGAGATCGAAGCGCTCGGCGTCACCGCCCATGCCGCCGCGCTCGACCTCGCCCAGGCCGAGGCGATCCAGCCCTATGTGCCCCAGGCCGTCGCAGCGCTGGGCGGGCTCGACATTCTCGTCAACAACGCCTCGGGATTCGGCCATTCCGATGACGAGGCGGGCTGGGAGGCCTCGCTCGGCGTCGACATGATGGCGGTGGTCCGTGGCAGCCACGCCGCGATCCCGCATCTGAAGTCCGGCTCCTCGATCGTGAACATCTCATCGATCTCGGGCCTGCGCGCCAGCGCCCGCTCGGCGCCCTATGGCGCCGTCAAGGCGGCGGTGATGCACTACACCGCCAGCCAGGCGAAGATGCTGGCGCGGCAGGGCATCCGCGTGAACTGCGTGGCGCCGGGCTCGATCGAGTTTCCCGGCGGCACCTGGGAGGAGCGCAGGACCTCCAACCCGGACCTCTACAACAGCACGCTCGCGACCATCCCCTTCGGCCGGATGGGCCGGCCCGAGGAGATCGCGCAGGTCGTGCTCTTCCTCGCCTCCGACAAGGCGAGCTGGGTGACCGGGCAGAGCCTCGTCGTCGATGGCGGGCAGCTCGTCGGCCCCTGAGACGTTGCGGAGCGCCCGCCTCCTTTACCCGTGGCCGTGGCCGGCGCTTCCGGCGACCGCCACGGGCGGCACGCGCGGCTCACCCCGGAGCCGCGTTTCCAGCTTCTGCAGCACGACAAAGACCGAGGGCACGACCACCACGGTCAGCAGCGTCGAGCCGATCATGCCGGTCAGCGTGGCGAAGCCGATCGAGCGCTGCGCATTGGCGCCGGCCCCGCTCGCGAGCACCAGCGGCACCAGCCCGAGGATGAAGGCGAGCGAGGTCATCACGATCGGCCGCAGGCGCAGCCGCGCCGCCTCGACCGCCGCCTCTGCCAGCGGCATCGCCTGCTTCAGATGCAGGTCGCGGGCGAAGCCGACGATCAGGATCGCGTTCTTGGCCGAGAGCGCGATCAGCAGCACGAGCCCGATCTGGGTGTAGAGATTGCTGGAGAGCCCCAGCGCCAGCATTGCGCCCGCCGTCCCCAGAAGCGCCAGCGGCACGGAGAGGATGATGCCGAGCGGCGCGATCCAGCTCTCGTACTGGCCGGCGAGCACGAGATAGACCAGCAGCAGACTGAGCGCGTAGACGACGAAGACCTGCCCCGCCAGTTCCCGCTCCTGATAGGACAGGGCCGACCACTCGTAGCCGGTGCCGGGCGGCAGAATCTGGCGGGCGATCTCGGCGAGGATGTCGAGCCCCTCGCCCGAGCTGACGTCGCGGTTGGGCGCGCCGATCAGCGTCGCCGCCGGGTAGAGGTTGTGGAAGCTGATCAGGGACGGGCCGATGCCGGGGCGGATATCGGCGATGGCGCCGAGCGGCACCATCTCCCCGCTCTTGGCCCGCAGCTTCAGCGTCCGCAGCCCCTCGGCCTCCATCCGCGCCTCGGCCTGCGCCTGGACGAAGACCTGGAAGACGCGACCGCCCTTGCTGAACTGCCCGACATAGGCCGAGCCGACATAGGCACCCAGCGCATCGGTCGCGGCGCCGAAGGAGATGCCCAGCGCCTCGGCCTTGGTGCGGTCGATGGCGAGTTCGACCTGCGGCGCCTGGGCGCTGAAGGTGTTGCGCGCCGCCTGGAAGCGGTTCTGCGCGCGGGCCCGCTCGGCGATGGCGTCGGCGAGGCGCTGGAGCTTGGCATAGTCGAAGCTGCCGTCGCGCAGCTCGACCTTCATGGTGAAGCCCGAGGCATTGCCGATGCCCTGGATCGGCGGCGGCGGCAGCACCAGCGCCGCCCCGTCCTCGAGATCGGCCATCGCCCGGTTGAGCGCGCCATAGAGACCGAGCAGATCCTCGCCCTTCCCGCGCGCCTTCCAGTCGGTCAGCATGACATAGGCGACGCCGGCATTGGCGAGGCTGGCATTGTCGTTGAGGGCCGAGAGGCCGGCGATGGCGATGACCTTGTCCACGCCCGGCACGGCGCGCGCCCGTTTGGTGACCTCGTCGAGGACGGCCGTCGTGCGCGACAGCGAGGCCCCGTCCGGCAGTTGCACCGAGACCAGCATGTAGCCCTGGTCCTCGACCGGCAGGAAGGAGGTCGGGATGCGGCTCAGCGCGTAGACGGACGCCCCGACGAGCAGCAGCGTCACCGTGAATACGGCTGCGCTGCGCGCGACCAGCCGGCTGACCAGCCGCACATAGGCCCGCTCGCAGGCGCCATAGCCGCGCTCGAACATCCGGTAGATCCAGGCGCGCTGCGCGACGGGCCTGGGCGCCCGCAGCCAGAGCGCGCATTGCGCGGGCTTCAGAGTGACCGCGTTGACGGCGCTGATCAGCGCGGTGGCGGCGATCACCAGCGCGAATTGCTGGTAGATCTCGCCGCTCAGCCCCGGCAGGAAGGCGGCCGGCAGGAACACCGCCATCAGCACGAGCGTGATGCCCATGATCGGGCCGATCAGCTCCTCCATCGCCCGCACCGTCGCGTCATGCGGGCTCAGGCCCCGCTCCATGTGATGGGCGGCGCCCTCGACCACGACGATGGCGTCGTCGACGACGATCCCGATGGCGAGCACGACCGCGAGCAGCGTCGAGATATTGACGGTGAAGCCGAGCGCCGCCATTGCCGCGAAGGCGCCGATGATCGTCACCGGCACGGTCGTGGCCGGCACCAGCGTCGCGCGCCAGTCCTGCAGGAAGATCAGGATCACCAGCAGCACCAGCACGGCGGCCTCGACCAAGGTCTTGTAGACCGCGCCGAGCGAGGCCTCGACGAAGCGGGTCGTGTCGAAGGGCACGCTCCAGCCCATCCCCTCGGGAAAGCGCGCCGAGAGCGCCGCCATCCGCGCCTGCACGAGCTTCGCCACCTCGAGCGCGTTCGCCTCCGGCAGCTGGAAGATCGCCAGACCGGCCGAGGGCTGGCCGTTCAGCCGGAAATCCTGGCCATAGGCCTGGGCCCCGAGTTCGACCCGGGCGACGTCGCGCAGGCGGGTGATGCGGTTGCCGTCGGCCCGCACGATGATCGCCTCGAAGGCCTCGACCTCGTCGAGCCGGCCGGGCGTCAGCAGCGTCGTCTGGAAGGCCTGGTCGCCGGCGGTGGGCGCCATGCCGAGCTGGCCGGAGGCGACCGAGCGGTTCTGCTGGTTGACCGCGTTGACGATGTCGGCCGGCAGCAGCCCGCGCAGCTGCATCTTCTGCGGATCGAGCCAGATCCGCATCGCATATTGCCCGGCGCCGAAGACGTTGACGGCGCCGACACCCGGCAGCCGCGCAATCTCGTCGAGCAGGTTCAGCGTCGCGAAATTCGACAGGAACAGGCTGTCATGCCCCGCGCGATCGGAGGTCAGCGCGACGATCTGGAGGATCGCCGTCGAGCGCTTGTTGGTCTGCACCCCTTGCGTCTGGACCACGGAGGGCAGCTGCGGCAGCGCCGAGGCAACGCGGTTCTGCACCAGGATCTGCGCCTTGTCGGCGTCGGTGCCGATCCGGAAGGTCACCGTCAGCGTGTAGAGGCCGTCGCTGGTGCTGGTCGAGGACATGTAGATCATGTCCTCGACGCCATTGACCTTCTGCTCGATCGGCAGAGCGACCTCGCGCGCGATCACGGCCGCACTGGCGCCGGGATAGCGCGCCGTGACCTGCACCGTCGGCGGCACGACATTGGGATATTGCGCGACCGGCAGACGCAGCAGCGCCACCAGCCCGAGGATGACGGTGAGCACCGCGATGACATTGGCGAGGACCGGCCGCTCGATGAAAAACTTCGCCATCAGCGCGCCGCCTTCGCGACGTCGGCAACGGGCCGCACCCGGCTGCCGGGAATGGCGTTCTGCATCAGGCCGACGACGACGCGATCGCCCGCCGAAAGGCCGGCCCGGATGACGCGCAGGCCGCCCTCACTCGCCTCGCCGATCTCGACCGCGCGCTGCTCGACACGGTCCTGCCCGTTGACGACGAGCACATAGCGTCCGGTCTGGCTGGCGCCGAGCGCCGCCTCCGGCACCAGCAGGGACGGCACGTCCTTCTGCAGCGGCAGCCGCACGCGGACATAGAGCCCCGGCAGCAGCACGCCCTTCGGATTCGGCACGGAGGCCCGCACCGCCAGCGTGCCGCTGCCCATGTCGAGCTCCGGCGCGACATAGTCGAGTTGGCCGGCATGCGGATAGCCGGCATCGGTGTCGAGCCCGATCTCGACCGGGATGCTGCCGAGCCCGGCGAGCGTCAGGCCGCGCTGGCGCATCGCCTCGCGGATCCGCAACACCGTCTGCTCGTCGAGCGAGAAGCGCACCTTGATCGGATCGCTCTGGACGATCGAGGCCAGCAGCGTCGGCCCGCCGACGCCGACCAGCGCGCCCTGGTCGACGAGATGGGCGGAGACGATGCCGTCGAAGGGCGCCCTGACCTCGGTATAGGCCAGGTTGAGCTGCGCCTGCGCCACCTGGGCGGCGGCCTGCTCGCGGGCGGCGGCGGTCGAATCGCGCCGGCTCTGGGCGTTGTCGAGCGCGGCTTCCGAGGCGGCCTGGCGGAGTGCGAGCTGCTTCTGGCGGGCGAGATCGGCCTCGGCCTGGACCAGCAGCGCCTTCTGCTGCGCCTCGGCTGCCTCCGCCAGCTGCAGGCTGAGCCGGTAGTTGTCGGGCTCGATCACGAAGAGCACGTCGCCCTGCTTCGCGGCGGCGCCGTCGCGGTAGCGGATCTCGCTCAGCGTGCCCGAAACCCGCGCCACGAGATCGACCCGCTTCGCTGCCGCGGTCTGGCCCGTCATCTCCAGATAGCGCGTCACCGGCCGCGCGACCGGCGCGGCGACGCGGACCTCGGCCGGGGGCGGCGCGGAAGCGGCCGGCTTGTCGTTGCAGCCGGCGAGCAGGGCGACGAGGGTCAGCAGCGCCGGCATCGCGAGCCGCGGCCCGATCGGCGAAGGAACGGTCATCGGGATCCTCCCAGGGGCGCGCCGGGAATGAGGGCGTCGCCCAGCAGCGTCACGGAACGGCCCAGCGTCTCGAAGCGCTCGTTGAGGCTCGGTGCGCCCTGGCGGGCCGGCCCCGCTCCGCTGGCGATCGCACGCCCGATCGCGGCGATGGTGCTGCCGTCGCCGAAGGCCTTGTTGTGGTTGCGGCCGATCCCGCCCGCGACCTGCGACAGATCATGCGCCTCGATGCCGAGGGCGCGGAACTGGCTGAGATCGGTGTTGGCCCCGGCCCGGATCTTGCCGCCGAACAGCCGCCGCGACAGGTCGAGCGCGTAATCGTCCTGCGAGGCGTAGAGCACGATGCGGCCCGCCAGCGGCCGCAGCCGTGCGATCTGCGTGCGGAACACGTCCATGTCGATGTCGGGCGCGGCCATCACGATGGTGCCGAGCCGCCCCAGCGTCTTCGCGTCGCCCGCGATCGCGAGCTGCCGCAGCGTCTCCATCGTCAGCCAGTTGCCCATCGAATGGGCGAAGATGTCGATGCCCTCGATGCCCGGGTCGCGCGCCAGCCGCGCCAGCAGCTCGGCCATCGCGTCCCGGCTGAAATTGGCAGAATCCTTGTCGTAGCCGTAGTCGCGGATCTCTCCCCGCGAAGGCCAGCTGAACAGGATCGGCAGGCCGGGATAGTGCGTGTCGTCGACGATCTGGGCGAGGCGCACGACCGCCTCGTCGAACTGCGTGTTGTAGCCATGGGTGAAGACCAGCGCCCGGCGCCGTGTCTTCAGCTCGCTGCGGGCGAGCCCGCTGAACTGGGCCGCGTCGAGCTCGCGCGCGTCGACGAGCGCGATATGCTTGTCGGGGTCGGGACTGTCCGCATCGGTCGGCACCGATCCGGCCGCCCGGCCCTTCGGCAGCGACAGAGTGAGGCTGGCATAGCGTGCCGTGTCGCCCCGCTCGCCCGAGAAGAGACGGCCCGGCGTCTCCGTCGCCGGGCCGCGCGTCGTCACCGCCAGCAGGGTGCGCGTCTTCGCCTCGGCCGGCGGCTTCGCCACCGGCACCAGCAGCCCGCGGCCCGGGCCGGCGCAGCCGCCCGCCACCAGCGCCAGCAGCGCCGCTGCCATCAGGGCCATCCGGCCCAGCCCGCTTCGCATCGGCAATCCCCCTGCCGCTCCCGTTCGCCTGCCGCCGGCCGTGCCGGCACGGGCGATCAGCCGCCGCGCGCCTCGACCACTTTGCGGCAATCGGCCGAAAGCTTGGCCTTGTTGTCCTTGAGACAGGCGTTCATCGGCTGCGGCTGGCCGATGAAGGAGGCACAGAGCTTCTGCGCGTCGGAGCGGCACGCCATCTGTTCGGCGCGGCTCGGCGCCGGCTGGGCGCTGGCGAAGCCGGTGCCCGCGAGCAGCAGCGCGCAGGCGAGCAAGGTCGATGTCTGCATGGGAAGGCCCTCTCGGCTGGGAACGTCCCGGCGGTCCGTGAACGCCGGGCTTGGAAACCATGGCCCGGCGCTGGGTTGCCGCCCATGCCATGTTCATGGGTGTCCTTGGGGCGGGCAGCGCCTCAGCCGGCCGGCTCCGGCGCGGGGGCCGTCGCGCTCGAGAGCTCGGCCGTGGTGATGGCGACGTCTCGCAGAAGCCCGACCACGTCCAGTTCGACGATCGCTTCCTCCACCAGCCGCCGGATCAGCGTCCGCGTCTGTTCGGCCGCGGCCGCGCCGATGCTGAAGGTGAAGACGAGCGACCCCCGCGCCCGCTCCTCCGGCTCCTCACCCGGCTCGGGCGCGTTCAGCTTCACCGCGATGTCGCCGACGATCGCCTGCCGGACGGCGGGCTCGCTGCGCAGCGCCGCGGCGGCCTGGCGGGTGAACAGCACGATGTCGTCGCGGTCGGGCGTGCGGTCGAGGGCGACGCTGACGCTCATCCGCAGCAGCTTGCGGCTGTGATTGGTGACGGCGCCGAGCTCGCCCAGCGGGATCGTGTGCAGCCGCCCATCCTCCTCGCGCAGCCTCACGCTGCGCAGGTTGATCTGCTCGACCGTGCCGCGCCGCGAGCCGACCTCGACGGATTCGCCGATGCGGAAGACGTCGTCGACGATGTGGAAGACGCCGGAGACCACGTCCTTGACCAGCGCCTGCGAGCCGAAGCTGATCGCCAGCCCGACGATGCCGGCCCCCGCCATCAGCGGCGTGATGTCGACGCCGAGCGAGGACAGCGCGACGAGCGAGAACACGACGCAGATCAGCGTGATCGTGGTGGCGCGCAGGATCGGCAGGACCGTGGAGAGCCGCGCCAGCCGGGCGTCGCGCTCCTGCAGCGTCCCCTCGCTTTCGCCCGGCATCAGCGCGGCTTCGGTCCAGACATGGACGAGCGCCGCGCCGGTCGCGCCCAGCACGAAGACGAGCGAGGCGAAGCTCAGCCGATAGCCGAAGAGCGGCCCGCCCTCCGCCGGCAGCCAGCCGAAGGCGCCGACGATCCAGAATTCGAGCCCGATCCGCAGGATCGTGACCACGGCGATGCTGTCGATCAGCACGCGCAGCACGAAGAGGCGCCGCATCTCGGCCGGCTGGCGCGAATCGCGGATGCTGACGGCCACCGCCCGGTCGAGCGCCAGCGCCACCAGGAGCACGACCATGGTGCCGACCGCCCCGTGATAGAGGGCGAAGGTGCCACCGACCCAGCCCCAGACCCAGAAGGCCAGCGCCAGCAGGCTGAGCGCGATCGACACGGCACGCGGCGCCGCCCCCGTGCCATGGCGTCCGAGCGACGCGAAGAGCTGCACCGCCCCGGCCGTCAGCGCGGCGGCGACGAGGCAGGAGATCAGCTTGGTCGCATCGGAGCTCAGCCCTGCCCGCTGGGCCGCCGTCAGCAGGACGATGTGCAGATGCGCGAGGGCGAACAGGAGGGCGAAGCGGCGCACCGCCTTGTGCGCGCCGGCATCGTCCACCCGCGCCAGCCGGAAGCGCCGGAGATCCGGCTGGAAGAGGATGAGCAGCATGGTCAGCCCCATCAGCCAGCGCACCAGCGCGATCACCATGTCGCGCGGCAGCGCCTCGCTGCCGGGGAGGATGCCGAGCCCGCGCACCAGCAGCACGCGCCCGGTGATCGCGGCCGCGAGCAGCGCCAGCACCTCCAGCCCCGCGAGTCCCGCCATGCCGGTGAGCGCGCTGCGCGCTGCGCCGGCCCGGCGGCGGGGCCCGGCCAGCAGCCGGCGCGTCACGACATAGGCCAGCATCACCGCCCCACAGACGGCCAGCGTCTGCGCGAGGGCGGCCGGTGCCTCCGGCAGGGCGCGCGCCACCACCCCGGCCAGTTCGCCGGGCAGCCGCGGCGCGGTGGTCAGCGCCGAGACGATCTCCTTGTCCGCCAGTTCGACGAGCCGGCGCAGCGCATCGAGCGGGCCGATGCCGCTGAGCATGGGGTCCGCCGCCGGTACGGCGGCGGCCGGACTTGCTGGTTCTCCCGACATGCGCCTTCCCCCCGGGCGGCCGCCCGGCCTGTTGCCGCCGCGTCCGCACACCGATCAGCGCCCGTGGGAGCCGCTGCGGCCATCCCATCTTCATGGGATGTTGCTGCCGGGTGCAACCGGCCAGATTGCGGTGCGTCGCGGAGCCGGGCCGGTCGGTCGGGACGCGGACGCAAGGATGGCGGAGGACGAACCATGGGTCGCATTCGAGGAATCACGCGCGCCGCGCTCGGCCTGGCGGCACTCTCCGCGCTGGCCGCGCTGGAGCCGGCCCCGGCGGAGGCGGCCGTCGTCTACTGCAAGACGGTCGGCGTCCCCAAGGGCTGCGTCGCGCGCCCCGGCGCACCGGCGGTGGTCGGCGCCCCTGCGGCGCGCGCGGCGGTGGCGACGCCCTATCGCGGCGTCGGAGCCGGCGCGCGCGGCGTCGGCGTTCGCCCCGGCACACCCGCCAACCGCGGCGGCCCGGTCAACCGCGTCGGGCGCCGCTGAGCCGGCTCAGCCAGCCGTCGCCTCGAGATCGGCGAAGCGGGCCGGCAGGTCGAGCGTGACCCGCGTGCCCTTGGGCCCGGAGACGATCTCCAGCAGCGCACCGCAGCGTTCGGCGCGCCGCTTCATGTTGGCGAGGCCGCGCCCGGGAGGGGCGGCTTCGCATCCCCCCGGCCTGGCGAAGCCCTGACCGTCATCGGCGACGGTGATGCGGCCATGTGGCCCTCCATCGCCCGGCAGGGTCTCGATACCGACGGTGATCGTGCCGGCCTGCGCATGCTTGACCGCGTTGGTGACGGCCTCGTCGAGCAGGCGCAGGATCTGAATGACGTGGCCGGGCCGCAGCTCCGGATGGACCGGCAGGCCTTCCGGCGTCAGCACGCGCCAGTCGAGCGCGATCGCATGGGCACGCAGCTGCGCTGCGATCCGCTCCCGCCACGCCCCCAGCGCCAGCATCAGATCGCCCCCGATATCGTCCATCGCGTCGATCACGAGGCGCAGGTCGCGCAGCGCGGCCCGCGCCGCCTCTCCGATCGGCGCGCCGCCGCTGCGCTGGCGCTCGCTGAGGGCGACGATGCTGACCAGCTGGCCGCCGAGCCCGTCATGGAGGTCTCGCATCAGCCGGTTTCGCTCGTTGGACAGCGCCATCGCCCGCGCCCGTTCTTCCTCCCGCGCCAGCGTCACGCGCAGCTTGTCCTCGGCCTCGCGCACGAGGCCGACCATGCGCGAGGCGAAGCCGTCGACCTGGTTCAACGCCCTCGCGAAGCGCCAGCTCAGGCCGATGCCGATCGCGATGACCATCGCGGAGTAGGAGATGCGGGAGAAGAACATGCGCCGGTCGGGCGCGATGTCGAGAATCGAGAGGATGTCGTAGGCGCAGAAGAACAGCACCACCGTGACCGCGCTGCCGAGCACGAGCGTGATCGCATCGCGTCGCCGCAGGAAGACGAGCGCGATCAGGACCGCGGTCAGCACCAGGCAGAACGCGACCGTCGGCGGGCCGAGGAGGAGATAGACGCTGCGCACGGGATGGGGACCGCCGAACAGTCCCGTGGCGGTGATGATGAGGCCCGGGAGGAAGAGCAGCACGGCCAGACGCGGGAGCCTGAGCCCGAAAAACAGCACGAAGAAGACCACCGCGAAGGCGCTCTCGAGCGGCGCGGAGGCAACGAGCACCGCATTGAGCCCGCCATAGAGCGATTGCCCGCTCGGCGCCGAGATGAAGGTCTGCGTCACGCCGAGCGCCATCGAGGCGGCGAGCGCCCCGTATTCCGCCTCGTGCCGCCGCATCAGCCACATCATACCGAGGATGACGGCGAGGATGCTCTGCCAGGCCGCCAGAACGACCGGCAGGGTGACGAAGAGCAGGATGCGCTGGTCATAGGCCGGGCGCAGCGCCTCGTCCGGCCCGACATAGATGCGGTCGAGGAAGCCTGTCAGAGGCCCCCAGACCAGAAGGCGGACGGTGAGCTCGTTGGCGCCCTCGCGAAGCAGCACCGAGGGGATCACCACGATCTCCGGCGAGCTGCGGTCCGGACGGTTGGCCGAAGGCGAGCGGCGGCTGTCGAGGATGTCGACGCCGTTGACGGCCACCACGACGCCGTTCGTGAAACGCGGCAACATCACCGCCCAGGCCGGGCCCTCGGACGGCGCACCCGGCCGCTCGAAGCCCAGCCGGAACCGCGGCGGATCGTCCATGGTGAAGCGGACATCGAGGTGATGCGGCAGCCGCACGGTGGTCCCGGCCGGCTCCAGCCGGGCCAGCGTCAGCGCGTAGCGTGCAGGGGGCTCGGGCGTCGGCAGCCCGGCGAGCACGAGGCAGAACCCGACGACGAGCGACTGCAGCGCGAGATAGACCGCCAGCCACAGCGCGATCCGGCGCGGGCCGTCGCCCGCGGGCGCAGCGACCGCTTCCCGCCCCGCCGCCGCCTCGCTCACAGCCGGATCAGACCCTGCTGCAGCGCCTCGAACACCGCCTCGCCGCGGGTGTTGACCTCGAGCTTGCGGTAGATGTTCTTGATGTGTCCGGGCACCGTCTGGCGCGACAGTCCGAGATGGCCGGCGATGTCGGCATAGCTGAAGCCCTTGGCGATGCCCCAGAGAATGTCGATCTCGCGGGGCGTCAGCCGCGCCGTGTTGAGGGCGTGGGGAGCGGGTGCGGTCGAGGCCTGCGCCTGCGTGCGGCGCACGATGAAGCGTGCGATCGAGGCCGAGATCGGCGAGTGCCCGGCGACGAGGTCGCGCACCGTCGCCGCGATGTCGGTCGGAAAGGCGTCCTTCAGCAGATAGCCCGTCGCCCCCTGGCGGATCGCCGCGATCACGCTCTCCTCGTCGCCGAGAATCGAGATCACCATGATTTCCGTCTCGGGATGGCGCTGGCGCGTCTCGCGGATCAGGTCGAGGCCATGCCCGTCGGGAAGCTGCAGATCGGTCAGGAGCACGCGTGGCGGGTCGGCGGCGAGGCTCGCCCGCGCCTCCGCCAGGGTCGCGGCGGCGGTGACGGTGAATTCCTGCGCGGCACCGAGCGCATCCTGCAGACGCCAGCGCGTCGGCGCGTCATCCTCGACCAGCAGCACCGCGATCATGCGCCGGTTCGCTCCCCTCGCCGGACCCCGCCATCGCCCCCTGCGAAAGCGGCCGCCCACGCCTCACTGTAGCGAGGCCCCGCCCGGCGCGACAGCCCATGTTCATGGGGCGGCATCGGGACAACCAGCCCGAGCCGACCGGCCAACCTGCGGCCCTCACCGCCGACAGGCCCGGCGGACGATCAGGCGGCCTCGCGGTCCCAGGCGGGGAACGGGTCCTCGAGCGCGAGCAGAGCCTGTGTCATGCCCGTCGCGGGACTGCCGGTGAGGCAGGAATCGAGCATCGCGCGAATGGCGGCCTCGTCCATCTCCCGCGTGCCGATGAAGACCAGTTCCTGGCGCCGGTCGCCCCACGTTGGCGACCAGTGCCTGCGCATCAGCGAGGCGAATTCCTCCGAGCGCGGCCAGCGTTCCTTCGGCACGGCCGCCCACCAGCTGCCCATCCCCTCGGTGCGGGTGATGCGACCGGCCAGCGAATACTCGCCGACCCAGCGCGGCCGGGTCGCCAGCCAGAAATGCCCCTTGGCGCGGATCACGCCGGGCAGGCGCTGCTCCAGCCAATCGTAGAGCTTGCGCGGGTGGAAGGGCCGCCGCGCCCGGTAGACGAAGGAGCGGATGCCGTATTCCTCGGTCTCCGGGACATGGTCCTTGAAGCCGAAGAGCTCCTTGTGCCAGAGCGGATGCTCCTGCGAGCGCTCCTCGCAGTAGAGGCGCGTGTCGAGCACGGCGGCCAGCGGCACGCGGCCGAAATCGGCCTCCACGATCCGGGCGTCGCCGTTCAGCCCGCGCACGACCTGGCGGACCTTCTCGCGCTGCTGCGGCGTCGCCTCGCCGATCTTGTTGATCACCACGACGTCGGCGAACTCGATCTGCTCGACCAGAAGATCGACCAGCGTACGGCCATCGCCCTCGCCCGCCGTCTCGCCACGATCGGCCAGGAAGTCGCGGCTGTCGTAATCGGCGAGGAGGTTGAGCGCGTCGACGACCGTCACCATCGTGTCGAGCCGCGCGACATCGTCGAGCGACCGGTCGTCCTCGTCGCGGAAGGAAAAGGTCGCCGCGATCGGCAGCGGCTCGGCGATGCCGGTGCCCTCGATCAGCAGGTAGTCGAAGCGCTTCTCGGCGGCGAGCCGGCGCACTTCGCTCAGGAGATCGTCACGCAAGGTGCAGCAGATGCAGCCATTGCTCATCTCGACGAGCTTCTCCTGCGTCTGCGACAGGCCCGCCCCGCCCTCGCGCACCAGGTCGGCGTCGATATTGACCTCGCTCATGTCGTTGACAATCACCGCGACGCGCTTGCCCTCGCGGTTGTTGAGGATGTGGTTCAGCAGGGTCGTCTTGCCGGCGCCGAGAAAGCCGGACAGCACGGTCACGGGCAGGCGACGGTCGATCAGGAGCGAGTTGGATGGCATGCGGGGTCCGGTCCGGTTGCGAGGTCGATGTAATGTTACAGTATAACATTACATCGAAGTCAACCGAAGGAAGCGGTCACGCGGGACGTCCGCCGTCCGGCCGGATCGGGGCCCCCGCGATGGGCGCGCTGCCGCGCGGTCGGCCGCGCGGGGCCGGCGCGAAAACCCGCGGGCCTTCGCGCCGACCACATCATGCCGGTCACGCGGCGTCGGGCATCCGCGCCAGCAGCTTGTCGAGCGTGATCGGATAGTCGCGCACGCGCACACCGGTGGCATTGTGGATCGCGTTGGCGACAGCCGCTCCGACACCGCAGATGCCGAGTTCGCCGACGCCCTTGGCCTTCATCGGCGAGGACATCGGATCGACCTCGTCGAGGAAGATCACGTCCTGATGCGGAATGTCGGCATGCACCGGCACCTCGTAGCCGGCGAGGTCGTGATTGACGAAGAAGCCGCGGCGCGTGTCGACGGCGAGTTCTTCCATCAATGCGGCCCCAGCGCCCATCGTCATGGCGCCGATGACCTGGCTGCGGGCCGTCTTCGGGTTCAGGATTCGCCCCGCCGCGCAGACCGCCAGCATCCGCCGGATCCGGGTCTCGGCGGTGTAGACATCGACGCCCACCTCGACGAAATGCGCCCCGAAGGTCGACTGCTGATGCGTCTCGTCGAGATCGCCGAACTCGATCGTGTCCTCGCCGCTGAGCGGACCGCCTTCCGCCGCGCTGGCCAGCGACAGGCTGCGATTGCCGACCTTGACCATGCCGTCGGCAAAGACCGCCTCGGCCGAGTTGATCCCGAGCTTCTGCGCCACGGCCTCGCGCAGCTTGACGCAGGCCGCATAGACGCCCGCGGTCGAGCTGTTGCCGCCCCATTGGCCGCCGGACCCGGCGGAGACCGGAAAGCGCGAGTCGCCCAGCTTCACCAGGACCCGGTCGAGGCCGACGCCGAGCATCTCGGCTGCGGTCTGGCCGATGATGGTGTAGCTGCCGGTGCCGATATCGGTCATGTCGGTCTCGACCGTGACCATGCCTGTGGCGTCGAGGCGGACGCGCGCACCGGACTTCATCACGATGTTGTTGCGGAACGCGGAAGCGACGCCCATGCCGATCAGCCAGTTGCCCTCGCGCCTGTCTCCCGGCCGCGCCGAGCGACGCGACCAGCCGAAGCGCTCGGCCCCCACCCGGAAGCATTCGTCGAGGCGGCGCATCGAGAAGGGCCGCTCCGGCTTCTCGGGATCGACCTGGGTGTCGTTGAGCACCCGGAACGCGATCGGATCGAGCCCGAGCTTCTCGGCCATCTCGTCCATCGCCATTTCCAGCGCCATCAGCCCCGGGGCCTCGCCCGGAGCGCGCATGGCGTTGCCCTCCGGCAGGTCGAGCTCGGCGAGGCGCATCGCGGTCATGCGGTTGGCCCCGGCATAGAGCAGCCGAGTCTGCTGAACAGCGACCTCCGGTCCGCCACCCGGCTGGTCGCCGGACCAGCTCTCATGGCCGATCGCCGTGATCTTGCCGTCGCGGGTCGCGCCGATGCGGATGCGCTGGATCGTCGCCGGGCGGTGCGTCGTGTTGTTGATGACCAGCGGCCGCGGCAGCGCGACCTTGACCGGCCGCTTGGCCAGCCGCGCGCCGAGCGCCGCCAGCAGCACGTCGGAGCGCAGGAAGAGCTTGCCGCCGAACCCGCCCCCGATGAAGGGCGAGAGAATGCGGATCCTGTCCTCGGGGATGCCGAGGGTGGTCGCCATGTCGGTCACGCCCCAGGCGACCATCTGGTTCGAGGTCCAGAGCGTCAGCTCCTCGCCCTCCCAGGCCGCGAGTGTGGCATGCGGCTCCATCATCGCGTGGCTCTCGTCGGGCGTCGTATAGGTCTCGTCGAGCTTGACCGGCGCCTGTGCGAAGGCGCCCGCGAAATCGCCGACCTGCGTGTCGTCGAGACTCGGATCGTCGCCCTCCGGCTCGACCGCCCTGTCTTTCGCCGCGGCGAGATCGAAAGCGCCTTCGGTCGTCTCGTAGCTCACCTTGACCAGGGCTCCCGCCGCGCGGGCCTGCTCGAAGCTCTCGGCGATGACCAGCGCCACGGCCTGGTGGTAATGGGCGACCTCAGGCCCGGCGAGCAGCGGCGCGGTGTTGCGCTTGCCCTTCTTGAGCGGTCCGGCCTCCTTGGCCGTCAGCACGGCGACCACGCCTGGCGCCTTGCGGGCAGCCTCCGTGTCGATCGCGGTGATCCGGCCCTTGGCGATGCCGGCACCGACGACATGGCCATAGGCCTGGTTCGGCACGACATCGTGCTGCTCATAGGCATAACGCGCCGTGCCGGTCACCTTCCGGGTCCCGTCGATGCGGTCATGGGGATGACTGACGACCTTCAGCCGGTCGATCGGGTTCTCGGTGGCGGGCTTGTCGAATTTCATGGCTTCAGCCCCTCGCCTGGGTCAGCACCGCCGCGAGCGTGCGCTCGACCAGCGGCAGCTTGAATGCGTTTTCATGGGTCGGCTTCGCGTCGGCGAGCAGAGCCGCCGTGGTCGCCTTCGCGCCGCGCGGCAGTTCGGTGTCCGCCGCCTCCACGCGCCAGGGCTTGGGCGCGACGCCGCCGACCGCGACGCGCCCGCTGCCGTCCCGCTGCACGATCGCGGCGACCGAGATCAGCGCGAAGGCATAGGAGGCCCGGTCGCGCACCTTGCGGTAGATCTGCGCGCCGCCGACGGGCTTCGGCAGCGTTACGCCCGTGATCAGCTCTCCCGGCTCCAGCACGGTCTCGACATGTGGCGTATCGCCAGGCAGGCGATGGAGATCGGCGACCGGCACCGAACGGGTCGAGCGATCCGGCTTCACCGTCTCGACCTGCGCGTCCAGAACCCGCATCGCCACGGCCATGTCGGAGGGATGCGTCGCGATGCAGGCCTCGCTGGTCCCGACGATGCCGAGCTGGCGCGTGAAGCCGCCGATCGCCGAGCAGCCGCTGCCGGGCTCGCGCTTGTTGCAGGGCTGGGCCGTGTCGTAGAAATAGGGGCAGCGCGTCCGCTGCAGCAGGTTCCCGGCCGTGGTCGCGCGGTTGCGCAGCTGGCCCGAGGCGCCGGCCAGCAACGCCCGCGACAGCACGCCGTAATCGCGCCTCACCCGCTCATCCGCCGCCAGCGCGGTGTTGCGCACCAGCGCGCCGATCCGCAGGCCGCCCTCCGGCGTCGCTTCGATGGTGTCGAGGCCGAGCCCGTTGACGTCGATCAGATGGGTCGGGGTCTCGATCTGGAGCTTCATCAGGTCGAGCAGATTGGTGCCGCCGGCGATGAAGCGCGCGTCGGGGTTCCGGGCGGCTGCGGTCGCGGCCTCGGCCGGCGCCGTCGCCTTCTCGTAGCTGAAGGCCTTCATGCCCGCCTCCCCGCCACGTCGGTCATGGCCTCGACGATGTTGGAATAGGCGCCGCAGCGGCAGATGTTGCCACTCATGCGCTCGCGGATCTCGGCCTCCGTCACGGCCGGCGCCGCGGTCAGGTCGGCGGTGACATGGCTCGGGACACCGGCCTTGATCTCGTCGAGCACGGCGACGCCGGAGCAGATCTGCCCGGGCGTGCAATAGCCGCACTGGAAGCCGTCATGCTTGATGAAGGCGGCCTGCATCGGATGCAGGTGATCGACGCCACCGAGCCCCTCGATGGTGGTGACCTCGGATCCCTGGTTCATCACGGCCAGCGTCAGGCAGGAATTGATCCGCTGCCCGTCGACGATGACCGTGCAGGCCCCGCACTGGCCGTGGTCGCAGCCCTTCTTGGTGCCGGTCAGCTTCAGCCGTTCCCGCAGCAGATCGAGCAGCGTTGTGCGGGTGTCGACCGCCAGCGACCGGCTCTCGCCGTTCACGCGCAGGGAGACGGCGGCCATCACGGGCTCGCCCCGTGCAGCGGGCTGGGCCTGCGCCGGTGGGGAGAGCGGCGGCAGGGCGGCGCAGGCGCCGGCCACCACCATGAGGTCGCGCCTGTTCAAACTCAGGTCTCCGGGCGTTCGCATGTCAGTCTCCGATGTCGGCCGGGTTTCTCGGCAAGCGGTAGCCGGGCCCCATCCGGGCCGGCCGCGTTGCGAAGGAGAACCGCCGAAGCGCCGGCTGGTTCATTCGGTTTCGCAGACAGCCCGCACACGAGTTCGTCAGATAGGAGATCGTGGCGAGCCGCGGTCGCCGCGAGCGCCAGCTGCGGGCGAGGTCAAACCGGGCCGGCCGCGGCACCGACAGGCGCAGTGCAGCGCCTCGGCGGAGGACTGCTCGACAGGAGCCGGTGGTCGGCCCCGGCCGCACCGGCGGCACGCGGCTCGCCGGCGCGATGGCCATGCTCGGGCTCGGCCGGAGGCGCGCCTGAGGCGCGGCGAGCGGGATGGCCTGCCCGCCGCCCGTCCCGGAGAGAGATGTTCCCCAAAGCCAGCAAAGTTCGAAAGGCGGTTTCATTGACCCGAAGACGGGGATTCGGGACAAGAACACCGCTGTTCAGGGCCTAAACCGGCCGCTTTTTGATGAAACCGGACACGCACTGACGCGCTGCCCCCTCCCCTTCCCGTAGTCCCAGCCACTCCAGGGCGCCGGTCTTGCCGGCGGATCCATCGCATGGCGCCACCGGCCCCCTTGCCCCACCCCGCCGCCGGCGCTGCGCCCGTGACGAAGACGGAGCGCGTCCTCTCCCGGCTGACGCAGGCCCGCGCGGAGATTGCCGGACGGCTGGTCTTCACCACCAGCTTCGGCCTCGAGGACCAGCTTCTGACGCATTTCATCGTCGAGGCGGGGCTGGCTCGGGAGATCGCCTTCGCCACGCTGGAAACGGGACGCCTCTTCCCCGAGGTCCACGATCTCTGGGCCGAGACCGAGCGGCATTACGGGATCGCCATCCAAGCGTTGCTGCCGGATGCGCTCTCGGTCGAGGCGCTGGTCGCCGAACAGGGCATCAACGGTTTCCGGGCTTCGCCGGAGACCCGCAGGCGGTGCTGCCAGCTGCGCAAGCTCATGCCGCTCGACCGGGCGCTGGCCGGCGCAGCCGGCTGGATCACCGGGCTGCGGGCCGACCAGTCGCAGGCCCGCGCCGCCGTCGGGCTGTTCGAGGCCGATCCCGCGCGCGGCCTGACCAAGATCAACCCGCTGCACGATTTGAGCCGCGAGGAGGCGCTGACGGCGGCGCAGGCGGTCGGCGTGCCGCTCAACCCGCTCCATGCCCGCGGCTTCGTCTCGATCGGCTGCGCGCCCTGCACGCGGGCGATCGCGCCGGGCGAGCCGGAGCGCGCCGGCCGCTGGTGGTGGGAGCAGGATGCCGCGAAGGAGTGCGGGCTGCATGTCGGCGCCGACGGCCGCCTGGTGCGCGCCGCCGGGGCGGAGGTCCGGCCATGACCGCGCTCAGCCATCTGCAAAAGCTCGAGGCGGAGGCGATCTTCATCCTGCGCGAGGTCGTGGCGACCTGCGAGAACCCTGTGCTGCTCTATTCGATCGGCAAGGATTCGGCCGTCCTGCTGCATCTGGCGATGAAGGCCTTCCATCCCGGCAAGCCGCCCTTCCCGCTGCTCCATGTCGATACGACCTGGAAATTCCGCGAAATGATCGCCTTCCGCGACGAGACGGCGCGCCGGCTTGGGCTGGAGCTGATCGTCCACACCAATGAGGAAGGGCTGAAGGCGGGCATCGACCCCATCCGCTCCGGTTCGCGCATCCACACCGACGTGATGAAGACCCAAGGACTGAAGCAGGCGCTCGACCGCCACGGCTTCGACGCCGCCTTCGGCGGCGCGCGGCGCGACGAGGAGAAGGCGCGGGCCAAGGAGCGCGTCTTCTCGCTGCGCAGCCCCGGGCACCGCTGGGACCCGAAGAACCAGCGACCCGAGCCCTGGTCGCTGTTCAACACCGGCAAGAAGCCGGGCGAGAGCTTCCGCGTCTTCCCGCTGTCGAACTGGACCGAAAGCGACGTCTGGGACTACATCGCCCTGGAGGGTATCCCCGTCGTCCCGCTCTATTTCGCCGCCCCGCGCCCGGTCGTGCGCCGGGGCGAGGCCCTGATCATGCGCGACGACGAGCGCCTGCCGCTGCTGCCGGGCGAGGTCGTCGAGACCCGCATGGTGCGCTTCCGCACGCTGGGCTGCTACCCGCTGACAGGCGCGATCGAGAGCGACGCCACCACGCTGACCGACATCATCGCGGAGATGCGGACCTCGCAGAGCTCCGAGCGGCAGGGCCGCATCATCGACCATGACGGCAGCGGCTCGATGGAGCAAAAGAAGCAGGAAGGGTACTTCTGATGAGCGCCCTGACGGCCCGGCGCGGCCTGCGCGAGACGCCGCCGCCGGGCGACGGCCCCGCCAATGACGACAGCCTCCAGCCTCGCTCGCTGCTGCGCTTCATCACCTGCGGGTCGGTCGACGACGGCAAGTCGACGCTGATCGGGCGCATCCTGTTCGAGACAGGGGCCGTCTTCGACGACCAGCTCGGCGCGCTGCAGCGCGATTCCCGCAAATTCGGCACGCAGGGCGCCTCGCTCGATCTCGCCTTGCTGGTCGACGGGCTCTCGGCCGAGCGCGAGCAGGGCATCACCATCGACGTCGCCTATCGCTATTTCGCCACGCCGCGCCGGGCCTTCATCGTCGCCGATACGCCCGGCCACGAGCAGTACACCCGCAACATGGCGACCGGCGCGTCCACCGCCGATCTCGCGATCATCCTCGTCGATGCGCGGCTGGGCCTGCTGCCGCAGACGCGGCGCCATTCCTTCATCGTCTCGCTGGTCGGCGTGCGCCACGTCGTGGTCGCCGTGAACAAGATGGATCTGGTCGGCTATGACCGCGCCGTCTTCGAGCGCATCGCCGCCGACTACCGGCAGGCGGCGGCCGGCCTCGGCTTTGCCGACATCACCGTGGTTCCGCTCTCTGCCCGCGATGGCGACAACGTCGCCTCGCCCTCGCCGGCGATGGGCTGGTATGACGGGCCGCCCCTGCTCGCCCATCTCGAAAACGTGGTCGTCGAGGCGCCCGCCCGGGCGCATCGCGGTGCAGTTTTGCCCGTGCAGTGGGTCAACCGCCCGGACTCCGAATTCCGCGGCTATGCCGGCAATCTCGCCCATGGCGAGCTCACGGTCGGCGACCGTGTCGCGATCCTGCCCTCCGGGCGGACAACGACCGTCGCGCGGATCCTGACGCCCGCCGGCGAGGCGCGCCATGCTCAGGCGGGCCAGGCCCTGACGGTGACGCTCGCCGACGAGGTCGACGTGTCGCGCGGCGATCTCATCGTCCATGCCGACGATGCGCCGCCGCTCTCGCGCAGCCTCTCGGCGCGGCTGCTGTGGACTGCCGAGACTGCGATGGAGCCCGGGCGGCGTTACCAGCTGAAGCTCGCCAGCACGCAGTGCGGCGCCGTCATCGGCGGCCTTCACCACCGCATCGACGTGGCGAGCTACGCCGAGGTCCCGGCCGCGACCCTGGCGATGAACGACATCGGCGCCGTGACGCTCGATCTCGACCAGCCGGTCGGCGCCCTGCCCTATGCGGAGAGCCTCGTCCTCGGCGGATTCATCCTGATCGATCCCGTCAGCCGGGAGACCGTGGCCTTCGGCTTCGTCGGCGAGAGCCGCGAGGCGCGGCGCATCGCGAGTCAGGCGACACCGCGGGGTGCGGCGGCCACCCTCCGGGCCCGCCTCGCCGCCTCGTTGGGCGAGCCGGGTACGCTGCGCCGCAGCGAGCGCGCCGGCCAGTTCGCCGGGCATCTCACCGGGACGGTCCTGCTCGCCGGCCTCGTCTTGGCCTGGACGGAAAACCTCGCGGCGGCTGCACTGGTCGCTGGCGCCGACCTCGTGCTGCGCCCGCTCGCGGTCATCGCGGGGCGCAGCCTCGGCGGGCGGGTCTGGCGGCGCAGGCTGGCGACACGCGGCGCACCTGAGGAAAATCTTCTCGGCGACGGGATCTGACCCCGGCGCCGCAGCAAGGTCCTTCTCCCCAAGCGACCAACTTTAAAACACAGTGCTGCCCGAAACTGTTGTCGTAAGACCGGTGTCAGCATACGCTTTGTTCTGTAAAACGAACGCCCTGCGGGGTGTCGCTCAACGACGGAGAGCATGATGACGAGTCCGACCTTCCGCCGTCTGCTTCACGCAGGACTGGCCCTGGGAGCCTTCTCGCTGTGCTTCGGGGTCGTCGCCGGTGCGCGAGCCCAGACCGAGCTCCTCAACGTCTCCTACGACCCGACCCGCGAACTCTATCGCGAGATCAACGCCGCCTTCATCGCGGAGTGGAATGCCAAGAACGCCAGGAAGATCACCACGATCCGCCAGTCGCATGGCGGTTCGGGGGCGCAGGCCCGCACCGTGATCGACGGGCTGAATGCGGACGTGCTGACGCTGGCTCTGGCGGGCGACATCGATGCGGTCGCGCAGCGCTCGAAGAAGCTGCCGGAAAACTGGCAGTCGCGTCTGCCGCAGAACTCGTCGCCCTACACCTCGACCATCGTCTTCCTGCTGCGTAAGGGCAATCCGAAGGCGATCAAGGACTGGGGCGATCTGGTGAAGCCGGGCGTGCAGGTGATCACGCCCAACCCCAAGACCTCCGGCGGGGCGCGCTGGAACTACCTCGCCGCCTGGGCTTATGCCGAGAAGGCCTTCAACAAGGACGAGGTGAAGGTCCGCGACTACATCGGCAAGCTCCTCGCCAATGTCCCGGTGCTCGACACCGGAGCGCGCGGCGCCACGACCACCTTCACGCAGCGCGGCATCGGCGACGTCTTCCTCTCCTGGGAGAACGAGGCCTTCCTGGCGCTGAAGGAATTCGGCGCGGACAAGTTCGACATCATCGTGCCCAGCCTCTCGATCCTGGCCGAGCCGCCGGTGGCGGTCGTGGACGCCAATGTCGACGCCAAGGGCACGCGGGCCGAGGCGCAGGCCTATCTGGAGTTCCTCTACACGCCGAAGGCCCAGGCGATCATCGCCAAGAACTTCTATCGCCCGCGCAATCCCGAGGCCGCCGATCCGAAGGACATCGCCAATTTCCCGAAGGTCGAACTCGTCACCATCGACGCCGTCTTCGGCGGCTGGGCCAAGGCGCAGCCGACGCATTTCGGCGACGGCGGCACCTTCGACCAGCTCTACAAGCCGGCGCGCTGAGCGATGGCGAGGGGTGTTGCCATCTCGGCCTGGCACCAGCGCAGCGTCCTGCCGGGGCTCGGCCTCTCGCTCGGCATCACCCTCGCCAGCCTGTCGCTGATCGTCCTGATCCCGCTCGCCGCCTTGTTCGTGAAGGCGGCGAGCGCGGGACCCGCGGAGATCTGGGCGATCGCGACCTCGCCGCGGACCCTGGCGGCGCTGCGGCTCTCCTTCCTCGGCGCGCTCTTCGCGGCCTGCGTCAACGCCGTTTTCGGCCTGATCCTCGCCTGGGTGCTGGTCCGCTACGACTTTCCCGGCCGCCGGCTGATCGACGCGGCGGTCGACCTGCCCTTCGCCCTGCCGACGGCCGTGGCCGGAATCGCGCTCGCGGCGATCTATGCGCCGAACGGTTGGGTCGGCTCGCTGCTGGCGCCTTACGACATCAAAATCGCCTACACCCCGCTCGGCGTGATGGTCGCCTTGATCTTCATCGGCCTGCCCTTCGTCGTGCGCACGGTGCAGCCGGTGCTCGAAGAGAGCCAGGGCGACATCGAGGAGGCGGCCGCCCTGCTCGGCGCCAGCCGCCTGCGCACGATTGTCCAGGTCATCCTGCCACCGGTCCTGCCGGCGCTGCTGACGGGCTTCGTCCTCGCCTTCGCCCGCGCGGTCGGGGAATACGGCTCGGTGATCTTCATCGCAGGCAACGTCCCGATGGTCTCCGAGATCGCGCCGCTGCTCATCGTGATCAAGCTCGAACAGTTCGACTATGCCGGTGCCGCCGTGATCGCGACGCTGATGCTGCTCCTCTCCTTTGCGCTCATTCTGCTGGTCAATCTGGTCCAGGCGCGGACGCGGCGGATCCTCGGCGATGTCTGACACGACCTTGCCAAGGGCGGCCCTCGCCCCCTCGTCTCCCAGGCCGGCCCCGGCGCAGAGCCGGCAGCGCATCGGCGGCGAGAGCCCCTGGGTCCAGGCGCTGCTGATCGGCGTGTCGCTCGCCTTCCTGCTGCTCTTCCTGCTGCTTCCGCTGCTGACCGTCTTCGTCGAAGCCGGCGCGCGGGGCTGGGCGGCCTGGCGCGAGGCGATCACGGAGCCGGATGCGCTCTCGGCGATCCGCCTCACCTTGCTGGTTGCCGCCATCGCCGTGCCGTTCAACGTCGTGGTCGGCCTCGCCGCGGCCTGGGCGATCGCGAAGTTCGAATTCCGCGGCAAGAGCCTGCTAATCAGCCTGATCGACCTGCCCTTCTCGGTCTCGCCGGTCATTTCGGGGCTGGTCTATGTGCTGCTCTTCGGCGCCCAGGGTTATTTCGGCCCCTTTCTCAAGGAACAGGGGATCCAGATCATCTTCGCCCTGCCCGGCCTCGTGCTGGCGACCGTCTTCGTCACCTTCCCCTTCGTGGCCCGCGAACTGATCCCGCACATGCAGGCGCTGGGCTCGTCGGACGAGGAGGCCGCACTGACGCTCGGCGCCTCGCCCTGGCGCGTCTTCTTCGCGATCACCCTGCCGAACGTGAAATGGAGCCTGCTCTACGGCGTGCTGCTCTGCAATGCGCGGGCGATGGGCGAATTCGGCGCGGTCGCGGTGGTCTCCGGCAAGATCCGCGGGCTGACCAACACCATGCCGCTCCATGTCGAGATTCTCTACAACGAATACATGAGCGCCGCCGCCTTCTCCGTCGCCTCGCTGCTGGCGGGGCTGGCCCTGGTCACGCTCGTTCTCAAGACCCTCCTGGAATGGCGCTATGGCGACGCGATCGCCGCCGCGCGCCGGCACTGACCGCGAGCAACGCCCATGACCGTCGCCGTCACCATCGAAGCCATCGACAAGCGCTTCCTCGGCTTCCAGGCCCTGCGCAACGTCTCGCTCGACATCCATCCGGGCGAGCTGGTCGCGCTGCTCGGCCCCTCCGGCTCGGGCAAGACCACGCTGCTGCGCCTGATCGCGGGGCTCGAACAGGCCGATGGCGGCCGGGTCCTCTTCGGCGAGACCGATACGCGCGACCTCTCCCTGCGGGACCGCCGGATCGGCTTCGTGTTCCAGCATTACGCGCTGTTCAAGACGATGACGGTGGCGGAAAACATCGCCTTCGGCCTGCGCTCGCGGCCGCGGGCCGAGCGCCCGGGCAACGCCGAGATCAGCCGCCGGGTGAAGGATCTGCTCGACCTCGTGCAGCTGCCCAATCTGGAGAAGCGCTATCCGAGCCAGCTCTCGGGCGGGCAGCGGCAGCGCGTGGCGCTGGCGCGCGCGCTCGCCATCGAGCCGCAGGTGCTGCTGCTGGACGAACCCTTCGGCGCCCTCGACGCCCGGATCCGCAAGGATCTGCGCGCCTGGCTGCGCGACCTCCATGGCCGCACCGGCCACACCACCCTCTTCGTCACCCATGACCAGGAGGAGGCGCTGGAACTGGCCGACCGTGTCGCGATCCTGCACGAGGGGCGGCTCGAGCAGGTCGGCACGCCCGACGACGTCTACGACCACCCCGCCTCGCCCTTCGTCTGCGAGTTCCTCGGCGAGGCGAACCGGCTCGATGTCCGCATCGTCGGCAGCCAGGCCTTCCTCGACGACCGGCCGGTGCTGGGCGGGCTGTCACAGAACCAGCGCGGGCCGGCCTCGCTCTATGTCCGACCGCATCACCTCAGGATCGTCGACGAGGCGCCGCTCTCGATTCCAGGCGTCGTCGAGCAGGTGCGCCGCACCGGCGCGCTGCGGCGGGCCGAGATCGCCGTGGCCGGACTGGCGAAGCGGCTCGATCTCGACCTCACCAGCCAGGTCGCACCGGCGATCGGCGAACGCGTGCGGGTCAAGATCACCCAGGCGACCGCCTTCGCGCGGGCCTGAGGCGGAGCACGATCGGCTGTCGGGCAGAGTTCAATTCACTCCATCTCGCGCGGAATATGAAATAACCGTCCCCTGCACGTGAATTGAAGCATCGCGGGGCTTCGCCTAGACTCTCGTTCTGAATACAGAACGGATGGCAGCGACGTGAGCCCACCCATCGACACCGCGAACGACGCTGGCGGACACGGGCCGGAGGCCTGGTCATGAGCCTTGCCGCCAGGCGTCCGCCCCTCCCGGCCATTCTGCTGGCCAACGACCTGCTCGACGGGGACGTGGTCTTCGCCGTGACTGACGGCCATGGCGAGTTGAACTGGACGCGCGACCCGGCGCTCGCGCTCGTTGCCGGCGACGACGCCACCGCGCTGCGGCTCGAAGCCTTCGCCCAGGCGGAGCTGGCCGGTCAGCGCGTCGTCGACGCTTATCTGGTCGATGTCGACGTGAAGGGCGGGCGCCCCGTGCCACGTCATTTCCGCGAGCGCTTCAAGACGCTCGGCCCCAGCAACCGCCCCGATCTCGGCAAGCAGGCCGGCGAAGGCATCGCCAGCCCCCGGAGCGCCTGAGCGATGTATCGTTACGACGAATTCGATGCGCGCTTCGTGCGCGACCGCGTGGCCCAGTTCCGCGACCAGGTGGCGCGCCGGCTCGACGGCTCGCTGACCGAGGACGAATTCAAGCCGCTGCGGCTGAAGAACGGCGTCTATCTGCAGCTCCACGCCTATATGCTGCGGATCGCCATCCCCTATGGCACGCTGTCCTCGCGCCAACTGCGCCAGCTCGCCCATATCGGCGAGCGCTACGACCGCGGCTACGGCCATTTCACCACGCGTCAGAACCTCCAGTTCAACTGGCCGAAGCTGCGCGACGTGCCGGCGATCCTGGATCTGCTGGCCGATGTCGAGATGCACTGCATCCAGACCTCCGGCAACTGCATCCGCAACGTCACGGCCGACCATTTCGCCGGCGTGGCCCAGGACGAGATCGAGGATCCGCGGCCGGTCTGCGAGCTGATCCGGCAATGGTCGACCGCCCATCCCGAGTTCAGCTACCTGCCGCGCAAGTTCAAGATCGCGGTCACCGGGGCGCGGCACGACCGCGCCGTGATCAAGGCGCACGACATCGGCATCCGCATCCTGAAGCATCCGCAAACCGGCGAGACCGGCTACGAGATCAGCGTCGGCGGCGGTCTCGGCCGCACGCCGATGATCGGCAAGGTGGTGCGAGACTTCCTGCCGAAGGGCGATCTCCTCGCCTATCTGGAAGCGGTGATGCGGGTCTACAACCTCGAAGGCCGGCGGGACAACAAGTACAAGGCGCGGGTCAAGATCCTCGTGCACGAGATCGGCACCGAGGAGTTCACGCGTCGCGTCGAGGCCGAATTCGCCAGGCTGGACGGGCCCTCGATCAATGCCGATCCCGCGGAGGTGGCCCGCATCGCGGCCTATTTCGCGCCACCGCCTTATGAGGTGCTTCCGCCCGAGAGCGCCGCCCTCGCCGCCGGAACGGCGCGCGACCCCGAGTTTGCGCGCTGGGTCGAGACCAACACGACACAGCATCGGGTGCCGGGTTATGCCGCCGTCACCGTCTCGCTGAAGCCGATCGGGCTGGCGCCGGGCGATGCGACCTCGGAGCAGATGCGGCTCGTCGCCGATCTGGCCGAGCGCTACTCCTTCGACGAGCTGCGCGTCACCCATGCGCAGAACCTCGTCCTGCCGCATGCGCGCCAGGACGATCTCTTCGCGATCTGGCAGGCGCTCGGGCCGGCGGGGCTCGCCACCGCCAATCTCGGCCTGATCACCGACATCATCGCTTGCCCGGGCCTGGACTATTGCGCGCTCGCCACGGCCCGCTCGATCCCGATCGCGCAGGCGATCCAGCATCGCTTCGCCGATCCGCAGCGCCAGGCCGCCATCGGCGAGCTCAACATCAAGATCTCGGGCTGCATCAACGCCTGCGGCCACCATCATGTCGGCCATATCGGCATTCTCGGCCTCGAGAAGCGCGGCATCGAATCCTACCAGATCACGCTGGGCGGGGACGCGACCGAGAACGCCGCGATCGGCGAGATCCTCGGCCCCGGCCTGGCGGCCGAGGCCGTGCCCGACGCGATCGAGGCGATCGTCGGCGTCTATGAACGCGAGCGCCGGGACGGCGAGCGCTTCATCGAGACCGTTCGCCGCATTGGCCTGACGCCGTTCAAATCCGCCTTCCGGGAGTTCTTCGATGCTGCTGCTTGATCGCGACGGGGCGCGCACGGACGCATGGACCCGCAGCGCGGATGGCGCCGCTGCGAAGGACGGGCACGCTCTGGTCGAGTTCGCTGTTATGCCGGAGGCGCTCGCCGCGGCTCCGGCCGGACAGCCGCTCGGCGTTGTCATCCCCAACACGGTGACAGCCGCGGAGCTGGCGCCGCATCTGCCCCGGCTCGCTCTCGTCGCCATCGCCTTCCCGGCTTTCTCCGACGGGCGCGGCTACAGCATCGCCAAGGCGCTGCGTCGCGAGGGCTATTCCGGAACGCTGCGCGCCTCCGGCCCGCTGATTCCCGACCAGTTCGCCTATGCGCTCGCCTGCGGGTTCGACGAGATCGAGCTGCCCGACACCAGCGCTTCGCGCCAGAGCGTGGCGCAGTGGCTCGGCGCGAAGACGCATCTGCCCGCCACCTACCAGCGCGGCTACCGGCGCGACGGCAACATTCTCGACGCCCGCCGCCGGGCGCGGTTCGCGGCCGCGCCGGCGGATGGGCGCATCGCATGAGCGCGCAAGAGTGAGCGCCCGGGAATGAACGGCGACGATGGGGAGGCCGGATTGATGGAACGCGCTGCCCGCTGGAGCGAGGACACGCCCGCACGCGAGATCGCCGACGCGCTGCCGCCGGGCCGTTACGAACGCTGGATCGACGGCGGCTTCGCCATCCTCGTCATGCTGCTCCTGCTCGGCTGGCTGACCCTCCCGCCGGCCTGATCGCGACCCCGGGTCGATGGCCCGTCGACGCCGCGCACGAACGCCGCAACCGGTCCGGCCCCGTTGCCGCGATGGCCCGCAGCCCTGATCGGCTTTGGCCTGGTCCACTGCCCGCCACGGCCGCCGGATGGGGGCGGGAGCCCGTAAGGACAACGCACCAAGCGCCCCTTCTCACGGCGCTCGCTCTCAGCGAATTGACAGAGCGCTCGCCCCGCATCAGGATCGTTACATAATGTAAAAATAAGCGGGTGAGGACGTGAGGGTACCGAGAAGCCGGCGGGAGACGCGTTCCGCGGTTCTGCGCCATCTCTGGTGCTCCGGCGGCTCGTTCCGCCCCGCCCTGGCCGACCGGACCGGCCTCACCGATGCGAGCATCTCGCGCATCGTCGCCGAGCTGAAAGCCGAGCAGCTGATCGACGAGACGCGACTCACGGCCCCCTACCAGGGCGGACCGAGCGCGTTTCTGACACTGAGCAAGGATCGCCATGTCGGCGCGGTCGAGTTCTCCAGCGGCCGCGTGCATGTCGGCGTCGGATCGCTGACCGGAGAGATCCGGTTCTCAGAATGGCTGGACCTGCCCGACGGCGCCGACCGCGAAACCGTCCGGGCCAGCTATCGCCGCGCGCTGCACCAGCTCACCGATCATGTGCAGCGGACCGGCATCGCGCTGCGCCAGATCGCGGTGTCGATTCCCGGCTATCACGAGGACCTTCGGGTCAATCCGATCATCGCGATCGACCCGGCGAACATCCTCGCGGACATCCAGGCCGCACAGCCGGGCGTCGCTCTCCTCGCCGCCAATTCGATCATGACGCGCGCCGTCGCCCACCAGCTGAAGCTGGGCGTCGGCCTCTCCGCCGGCCCCTGCCTCTACGTCTTCGTCGGGCATGGCGTGGCCGCGGCCCTGATCGACGATTTCGCCGCGAGCGGCGATGTCGCTCCCTGCGAGATCGGGCATATGGTGCTCGATCCACGCGGCCCCCGCTGCCGCTGCGGCCATTCCGGTTGCCTCGAGGCCTATGTCTCGACGGCCGCCATCGCGCCGGCGATCGGCGTCCGCGAGCAGGATCTGCTGGCGATGGGCGCCTGGCAGACGGGCCGGTTCAAGCTGTCGGCGCGCGGCCGCGGCGACCTCGCGACGCGCCTGGTCAGATTGGGGCACGCGCTCGGCAATGCGCTGAATCTCACGCCGGTCCGGCGCGTGGTCGTGGCCGGCTGGCCGGCCGAACTCGGCGATCAGGCGCGCGACGCGGTCCTCGGCGGGATCGACGCCAGCCTGTTCGGCGGGGCATCGACCGTAACCCTCGGCTTCTCGAACGCCGAATTGGGGCGCGAGCCTGCGGCCGCCCTGGCGCTCGCCACCTACGCCTACCTGCAACGGGGCGCGATGCGAGCGGAGGAACTGGCCGCCGACATCGTCACAGACAACCCAGTCCAACGATAAACGGGAGGAACCATGGATCTCAAGACATTGGCGGCCGCGCTTCTGGGCGGTGTCATGCTCGTCTCCGCCGGGCCGGGGCGGGCCGAGAGCGTGCTCAAGGTCAAGCCGTCCGGAGACGTCAAGATTCTGGATCCGATGCTGGGTTCGGATTCGATGGCCCGCAACTTCGGCTACATGATCTACGACACGCTGTTCGCGGTCGACGACAAGCTGGCGATCAGGCCGCAGATGGTCGAGACATGGGAGACGTCCGCCGACGGCAAGGTCTGGACCTTCGTCCTGCGCGGCGGCCTCACCTTCAGCGACGGCCAGCCGGTGACGGCAGACGACGTGATCGCCTCGCTGAAGCGCTGGAGCGTCAACGACAGCCTCGGGCAGCAGCTCAACCAGCGCGGCGCGACCTGGCAGGCGGTGGATGCGAATACCTTCCGCCTGACGCTGACCTCGCCCTGGGGAATGGTGTTGGATGCGCTCGGCAAGCCGGGCGCTCCGGTGCCCTTCATCATGCCGGCCCGCATCGCCTCGGCGACGCCGCCCAACCAGCCGGTGACCGACCATACCGGCTCCGGCCCCTTCGTCTTCAAGAAGGACGAGTGGATGGCCGGAGCCCGCCTGGTCTTCACCAGGAACGCCCGTTATGCCCCGCGCAGCGAGGCGCCCGCCGGCTTCTCGGGCGCCAAGGTGGCCAAGGTCGATCGCGTCGAATGGGTGATCATTCCCGACCAGCAGACGGCGCTCAACGCCCTGCTCAAGGGCGAGATCGACATCAGCGAGGAGCTGTCCGGCGATCTCATCCCGCTCGCCAAGAAGGCGAAGGACATCGTGCTCGCGCGCCAGGACGAGATCGGCGTGGCCCAGCAGATCCGGATCAATTCGATCCAGCCGCCCTTCGATAATCCGAAGCTGCGACAGGCCCTGCTCCATGCCGTCGACGGGGCCGATTTCCTCGCCGCCGTCATCGACGATCCGGACCTCGGCCGCCCCTGCCGCTCCTTCTATGTCTGCTCGTCGCCCTATTTCACCGAGGCCGGATTCCCCAAATTCGATCTCGCCAGGGCCAGGGCGCTCGTCAAGGAGGCCGGCTATGACGGGACGCCGGTGGTGCTGCTCGATGCCGCCGAGAACCCCAACATCCATGCTTTCACGACCGTCGCCAACGAACTGCTGAAGAGCATCGGCTTCAAGACGGATCTGCAGGCGATGGACTGGGCCACCGTCGTCGCCCGTCGCGCCAGCAAGGAGCCGGTCGCCAAGGGCGGCTGGTCGATCTTCATCTCCGGGCCGGGCGGCCTCGACATGATGGAGCCGGTCAGCCATCTCGGCCTGCGCTCGAATTGCGAGAAGGCCTGGTTCGGCTGGCCCTGCGATGCCGAGATCGAGGCCATGCGCGCGACCTTCTCCGACCTGTCCGACAAGGCGCAGCGTCAGGCGCTCGCGGCGAAGATCCAGGCGCGCGCCGCGGAGACGGTGCCTTATGTGCCGATCGGCGTGCAGTACCAGATCCGGGCGCATCGGGCGAACCTGACCGGGCTGCTCACCCCTCCCGCGCCCGTCTACTGGAACATCGCGCGCCAGTGAGTGCCCGACGCCCTCACCCGCAACGGCTCCCGGGCCCGACCCGCGGTCGCTTCGGCGGTCGCGGGCGCGGCGGCGGAAGCCGACGCGGCCCCCGCCGAGACCGTGCCTGATGCTCCACCCTGCGTCCCGCGAAGCGGCGCCCGACGAGCGCGTCATCGTCGAAACGCCCTTCGGGCGGCTGCGTGGCGTGCGGTCGGGCGAGACGCTCTGCTTCAGGGGCGTTCCCTACGCGGCCCCGCCGGTCGGCCCGCTGCGTTTCCGGCCGCCGCAGCCGCTTCCGCCCTGGGGTGGGACGCGCGACGCGCTGGGCTTTGCGCCGGTGGCCCCGCAGCCGCCGGATCCCGGCTTTTATCCCGGTGATCCCGATGCCATGCCGGCGATGCCGGCGAGCGAGGATTGTCTCTACCTGAATGTCTGGGCGCCAGCGGCGGCGGGGCCGCATCCGGTGCTCGTCTGGCTGCATGGCGGCGCCCAGACCGTCGGCGGCACGAGCCGGCCGGTCTATGACGGCGCCACCTTCGCGCGGGCCGGCATCACCTGCGTCACCGTCGGCCATCGGCTCGGCCTGCTCGGGTTTCTCGAAGGCGGGCGCCTCTTCGGCGAGCCTTTCCGCGGCAGCGGCAACAACGCCCTGCGCGACATCGTGGCGGCGCTCGGCTGGGTCCGGGAGGCGATTGAGGCCTTTGGCGGCGACCCAGGCCGGGTCACGATCGGCGGCGAGTCCGCCGGGGCCAAGAACGTCGCCGCGCTTCTGGCCGCGCCATCCGCCGCCGGCCTCTTCCATGCGGCCTTCTCGAGCTCCGGAGGCGGCGACACGGTCCACGACCTCGATGCCGCGGAGGCTGTCGCGGCGCGCGCCCTGTCGCTCGCCGGCGGCGATGCCCGGCCGCTCCGGACGATGCCGGTCGCCGACCTCCTCACCCTCCAGATGCGGCTGGGCGGCGATATGGCACGGCGGCAGCCCTTCCGGGCCGTGCTCGACGGCGCCTGGCTGCCCCGGGCGCCGCGGCGGCTGCTGCCCCGCCATCCCGTCCCGCTGCTGATCGGGACCGCGCGCGACGAGGCTGTCGCCTTCTCGGCCCGCCTCCGGGAGAGCGATGGAGAAGGATCGCGCGACTGGGACGGCCGGCCGCTGACGCATCTGCCGCCGCGCCTCATGGCGGAGGCGGAGGCGCGTGCCATCGACCTCTGGCCCGGCCTCGATGCGGGCACCCGTCGCCTGCGGCTGCTGACGGCAGAGGAATACGAAGTGCCCACGATCCGGCTGGCCGAGGCTCATGCCGCGGCAGGGCGGCCGGCCTGGGTCTACCGCAACGACCGGCCGCTCGCCGCCGGACCCTTCGCCGGCCTCGCGCCACATGTCGCCGATCTCGGCCTCGTCTGGAATCAGCCCGGCCCCTACGGCACGCCGACGGCTCGGGGGGACCGCAGCATGCACGACGCCGTGGTGAGCTTCGTCCGCACCGGAACCGTTCCCTGGCCCCGCTGGGACGCCGGGGCGCGAACGACGCAGATCTTCGGCCGCGACGGCACGCAGCTGCGAATGGACCCGTCGCGGGATCAATACCGCATCTTCGAAGGCCTTTTCGAGCGCTAGCCGCCCGCGCTCGCCGTTTCAGCGCGGTCGGCGCCGTCGGCCTTCCGACCGGGTCGCAGCGCCCGCTGGCTGGACCGTTGCACGAGCGGACCAGATTGGCTTGGACATCCGGCCGACGCCTGGTCCAGCATGAGCCCGAAAATTGCAATCCGGTCGGGCGCCGCGGTCACGCATCGCGGCGCCCGTCCCTCGGCGACCTTCCACCTGCGGACCCTGGATTTCATGACGGCCAAGAGAATTCGGATCGCGGTGGACATCGGCGGGACCTTCACGGACCTCGAATGCGTCGACGAGGCCGACGGCACGACGCAGAGCTTCAAGTCTCCGACGACGCCGGAGGATCCCTCGCTCGGGCTGATGAACGCCATCAAGGGCGCGGCCGCGCGCTTCGGCTTCACCCTGGCCGATGTCCGCCTGCTGATGCACGGCACCACGATCGCGACCAATGCGGTGCTGACGCGCAACCTGCCCGAGGGCGCGCTGATCACCACGGCGGGCTTCGAGGACGTGCTGGAGATCGGCCGTCACGCCCGCAAGGAGATCTACCGCCTCAAGCCCGAGCCGCCGGCGGTGCTGGTGCCGCGACGGCGGCGCTTCGGCGTGGTCGAGCGCATCGGGCCCGCCGGCGAGGTGCTGACCGCCCTCGACACGGCCAGCGTCGAGGCGGCGATCGACCGCGTCGCCGCCTCGGGCGCGAGCGTCTGCGCCATCGCGCTGCTCAACGGCTTCACCAACCCCGCCCATGAGATCGCGATCCGCGACCGGCTGCTGGCGCGGCTGCCGGATCTGGCGGTGTCCTGCTCGCACGAGGTCTCGCCCGAGATCCGCGAGTTCGAGCGGACCTCGACGACGGTGCTCAATGCGCTGCTGATCCCGGTGGTGCGGCGCTATATCGACGCGCTGCTGGCGCGGATCGCCGCCGAAGGGCTGACCGCCCCGCTCTATCTCGTGCAGTCCAATGGCGGGGCGACCACGCCGCGCGCGGCCGGCGAGGCGCCGGTCAAGCTGCTGCTCTCGGGGCCGTCCGGCGGCGTGCTCGCCGCCGAGGGCGTCGCGCGCCAGCTCGGCGTCCCGAATGTCGTCGGCGTCGACATGGGCGGCACGAGCTATGACGTCGCCGTCATCCGCGAGGGCCGCCGTGCCGTCGTCGCGCAGGGCGACATCGACGGCCTGCCGGTGCGCGTACCGATGGTCGACATGCGCACGATCGGCGCCGGCGGCGGCTCGATCGCCTCGCTCGATGCCTCGGGGCGCCTCCAGGTCGGCCCGCGCAGCGCCGGCGCGAGGCCTGGCCCGGTCTGCTATGGCCGCGGCGGCACCGAGCCGACCGTTACCGACGTCAACCTGATCCTCGGGCGGCTCGACCCCGTGACCTTCCTCGGCGGCGAATTCGCGCTCGATCTCGACGGCGCCCGCGCGGCGCTCGACACCCGCATCGCTAGCCCGCTCGGGCTCGACCGCGATCGCGCCGCGGCCGGCATCCTCGCGGTCGTCGTCGCCAAGCTCGCCGGGGCGATCAAGCTCTCGCTGTTCGAGCGCGGGCTCGATCCGCGCGATTTTGCGCTGATGTCCTTCGGCGGGGCCGGTGGACTCCATGCCGTCGAGGTTGCCGAGGAACTCGGCATGACCACGGTGATCTTCCCCAAGGATCCCTCGACCTTCTCGGCCCATGGCATCCTGCAGTCCGACATCGTCCATGATCTCGCCCGCACCCGCGTGCTGCCGCTGAAGGCCGGCGCCGCGCCGGCTTTCGCCGCGATCGCCGGCGAGCTGTTGCGCGAGGGCGAGGCACTTCTGGCGGCCGACGGGCTGCCCACGGAGCAGCGCCGCCTCGAACTCGCGGCCGATCTGCGCTATCGCGGCCAGGCCTTCGAATTGCTGGTGCCGCTGGACGAGGCCCCGCAGGACGACGCAGCGCTCGCGCGGCTCTGCGGGCGCTTCCACGAGGTGCATCGCCAGCGCTTCTCCTTCGACGACCCCGGCGAGACGGTGGAGCTCGTGACGCTGCGCCTGGCGGCGGTCGGCCTTCTCGGCGGCACGGCGAGCGCCCGGGCGCCGGCGGCCGGTGCGTCGGCCGCCCGTCGCGAGCGTGCCGTCCATCTCGGCGGCGGCTGGACCAGCGCCCCGGTCTACGAGCAGGCCGGGCTGGGAGCGGGCGCGAGCGTCGAGGGGCCCGCGATCGTCGAGCAGGCCTACACCACGCTGATCATTCCCGCGGGCTGGCGGCTCGCCGTCAGGCCCTCCGGCGATCTCGTCGCGACCCGGGAGGCGCTGTCATGAGCCAGGTCGATAGCAAGGTGGCAAGCAAGGTCGATCCCGTCCTCCTCGAAATCGTCTCGCATGCGCTGGTTTCGGCGGCCGAGGAGATGTCGATCACGGTCTGGCGCACCAGCCGCTCGACCACCGTGCGCGAGCTGCTCGACTATTCGACGGCGGTGTTCGACGGCGAAGGCCGCAACATCGCCCAGGCGGCGCGCATGCCGGTCCATCTCAATTCGATGGAGCTCTGCCTGCAGGAGGTCATCGCCAACCATCTGCCGCTGGATCGCTGGCGCGAGGGCGATGTCGTCGTCACCAACGATCCCTATTGCGGCGGCCAGCATCTGCCGGATTTCCTCGCCTTCAAGCCGGTTTTCGTCGAGGGCCGGCGCATCGCCATCACCTGCGTCCTGATCCACCATGTCGATGTCGGCGGCGGCGCGGCCGGCGGCTACAACGCCCATGCCGTCGAGATCTTCCAGGAGGGCCTGCGGCTGCCGCCGGTGAAGATCGTCCGCGAAGGCGAAATGCAGGACGATCTCTTCGCCACCATCCTGCAGAATGTCCGCGAGCCCGAGACCTTCCGCGGCGATTTCCTCAGCCAGATCGCGGCGCTCGAGGTCGGTGCCCGGGCGATGCGACAGCTCGCGGCGCGCTATGGCGTCGAGACGCTGCGCGAGGTCGGGCAGGCCCTGCTCGACCATTCCGAGACGGCGATGCGCGCCGCGCTGACCGCGCTGCCCGACGGCGTCTACCAGGCCGAGGATTTCGTCGACGGAGACGGGATGGATGCCGGCCAGAAGCGCATCGCGGTGACGCTGACGATCGCGGGCGACAGCCTGACGGTCGACTTCTCCGGCTCCTCGCCGCAGGCGCGGGGACCGATCAATGCGACGATGGCGACGACCCGCTCGGCGGTCTATTACGCCGTGATCGCGGCATCCGGCATCGAGGCGACCGCCAATTCCGGCTGCTACCGGCCGATCACCGTCAGCGCGCCCGACGGGCTGCTCGTCAGCGCCCAGTTCCCCGCGCCGGTCTCGATGCGCATGCTGACCGGCCACAGGATCGCGACCGCGGTTCTGAAGGCCTTCGCCGCGGCGATCCCCGAGCGTATTCCCGCCTCCTATTACGGCGTGACCTTCAACCACGCGGTCAATATCCGCCATGCCGATGGCCGCCGGCAGGTCTATTTCGATGCCGAGATCGGCGGCTGGGGCGGCCATCCCGAGGCTGACGGCCCGTCGGGCCTCTCGGCCGGCTTCCACAACGGCCAGAACACGCCGATCGAGATGATCGAGGCGATCTTCCCGCTGCGCTTTACGCATTACGGTTTCCTGCCCGGTTCGGCCGGCGCGGGGAGGATGCGCGGCGGCCTCGGGCTGGTCAGAGAATGGCGCTTCATCGCCGAGCACGGCCTGCTCAACGCCTCCTTCGACGCCTTCGCCTCGCAGCCTTATGGGCTGGCCGGCGGCGAGCCCGGCCGCGGCGGGCGGCTCAGCCTGATCCGCGACGGGCAGGTCACGGTACTGGCGGCCAAGACCATCGGCTGCGTGCTGAAGGCCGGCGACATCGTACGCATGGAGACGCCGGGCGGCGGCGGCCATGGCGACCCCCGCGAGCGCGATCCCGCGGCCATCGCCGCCGACAGGGCCGATGGCTACGTCTCGTGACCGGCGCGCCGGGGTGGCGGGACTATTGCATGGCAGGCCTGACGCGTGGTCACATGCGACGTGACGCGCAGCGGGCGCCCGGAGACCGGCCTTGATGACGACGACCACCCGCCCGCGCATTCAGGCGCGTCCATGAGCGACCTCTCCCGCCTGCTGCCCGACGAGCCGCTGCCGCAGCGCATCTCGCGCATCCTGGCCTGGGCCGCAGGCGCGATCGTGCTGGTCGGCTGCAGCTTCCTCATCACCATCGACGTGATCACGCGCTTCCTGTTCAAGCGCGGCATGGTCGAGAGCTTCGAGATCTCGGGCTATGCGCTGGCGGCCTGCATCGGGCTGGGGCTGGCCTTCACCGTGACCTCCAAGGCCAATATCCGCGTCGACATCCTGCTCGACGTGCTGCCCGGCAAGGTCCGGATCGTCTGCGACATCATCGCCTCGCTGGCGCTGGCGCTGATCGCCGTGGCGCTGGCCTGGTTCGCCTGGGGCACGCTGGCGCAGTCCTGGGCCCTGAACGCCAAGTCGGTGTCGCAGCTGCAGACGCCGATGGTGATCCCGCAGGGCATCTGGTGCGTCGGCCTGGTCTGGTTCGCCTGCATGGCGGTGCTGATCCCGATCCAGGCGATCGCCCGGCTGATCGCGCGTGACCGGCAAGGCTTCGACGCGCTGATCGGCTCGCTGCGGGTGACCGAGGAGATCGAGCAGTCGGGTGTCGAGAACCCGGCCGCCGGCGCGGAGGTCCGCCCGTGATCGGAACCGCGCTGTCGCTGCTCGTCGCCCTGGTCGGACTGAGCATCCCCGTCGCCGCCGCCCTCGCCCTGATGGCCTATGTGCTCCAGGCCAACTACGCCTTCTTCCCGATGACCGGGGCCGTGGGCGAGCTTGCCTGGAACTCCTCCAACGACTTCATCCTGATCGCCGCGCCGATGTTCATCATGATGGGCGAGCTGATGCATCGCTCGGGGATGAGCGAGCGGCTGTTCAGCGCGCTCTCGCCCTGGTTCGCGCGCGTTCCCGGCCGGCTGATCCACACCAACATCGCGGCGAGCGCGATCTTCGCGGCGACCTCGGGCTCGTCGGTGGCCACCGCCGCCACGATCGGCACCGTCGCGATCCCCAACATGGACAAGGGCGGCTACAACCGGCCGCTCTTCCTGGGCTCGATCGCGGCCGGCGGCACGCTCGGCATCCTGATCCCGCCCTCGATCAACATGATCATCTACGCCGTGCTGACCGACACCTCGGTCGCCGATCTCTATGCCGCGGGCTTCATCCCCGGTTTCCTGCTGGCCGGGCTGTTCTCGCTGATGGTGCTGGGCCTGGCGCTCTACCGGCCGGACTGGGCCGGCCCGAAGGTCGACACCGGCGATCTCTGGCGCCAGCGCGTCGCCGGCCTGCGCCATCTCATCCCGCCGCTGGGGCTCTTCCTCGTCGTCGTCGGCTCGATCTATGCCGGCATCGCGACGCCGACGGAGGCCGCTGCGCTTGGCCTGATGGCGACGCTCGGCCTCGTCGCGGCCAACCGCCAGCTGACCCTGCCGGTGCTGCTGCGGGCCTTCGAGGGCACGGTCCGGACGACCTGCATGGTGATGCTGATCGTCATCGCCGCCTTCTTCCTGAATTTCGTGATGGTCTCGATCGGGCTGGTCAAGGCGATCACCGATCTCGTCCTGGCACTGGGCTGGCCGCCGCTCGGCATGCTCATCGCGATCGTGGTGTTCTACCTGATCCTCGGCTGCTTCATGGAGACGCTGTCGATGATGATCGCGACGACGCCGGTCGTCGTCCCCGTGATCACCGCGCTCGGCTACAGCCCGGTCTGGTGGGGCATCATCTTCGTCATCCTGATGGAGGCGGCGCTGATCACGCCCCCGGTCGGGCTCAACCTCTATGTCGTCCAGGCGGTGCGCGGCAAAGGCAACTTCATGGACCTGTGCATCGGCTCGCTGCCCTTCGTGCTGGCGATGCTGGTGATGATCGCGATCCTGATCGCCTTCCCGCAGCTGGCGCTCTGGCTTCCGACCATCCTGAACCCGAAAGCCGGCGGCTGACGCCGCCAGAACCCGCCCGAAAGAGGAGAAGCTTGCGATGAAACGCCTGGTCCCGATCGCCGCCTTGGCCGGCACCCTCTTCTGCGGCGCCGCGCACGCCCAGGGCCTGCCCGCCACGAGCTTCAACGCCGTCGGCAGCATCGGCAATCTGTCGATGTACACCAACCGCGAGGTGCCGTTCTGGAACGAGACGGTGCCGAAGGAATCCGGCGGGGCCATCAAGGTGCAGGTCAAGCCCTTCACCGAACTCGGCTTCAAGGGGCCCGAAATCTTCCGCCTCGTCTCGGCCGGCACGCTGCAGTTTGCCACCACCGTGCTGAACTACAATTCGGGCGAGGTCCCGATGAACGAGGCGACCGATCTGGTCGGTCTCGTCGGCTCGGTCGAGGAGCTGCAGAAGGTCGTCGACGTCTTCCGCCCGACCTACGCCAAGTTCCTCGAGGAGAAGCACGGCCTCAAGCTGCTCGGCTTCGGCACCTATCAGGCCCAGGTGATCTATTGCCGCGACGCCTTCACCAAGGTGTCCGACCTCAAGGGCCGCAAGGTCCGCGCGTCCGGTGCCTCGCAGCAGGCCTTCGTCGGCCATATCGGCGGCTCGCCGATCAATCTCGCCTTCGCCGAGGTCCAGCCGGCGCTCGCCAGCGGCGTGATCGACTGCGCCATCACCGGCGCGCTCTCCGGCTATCGCTCGAAATGGCATGAGAGCGCGAAGTTCATCTCGCCGATGCCGATCAATTTCGGGCTCTCCGCCCAGCTCGCCAATCTGAAATGGTGGAACACGCTCGACCCGAAGGTGCAGGCCTTCCTGACGACCCATCTGCGCAAGCTCGAGGATTCGATCTTCGAACAGGCCAAGACCGAGACCCAGACCGGGCTCGACTGCAACACCGGCAAGGCCTGCAGCGAGGGGACGCCCGCCAACATGAAGCTCGTGCCGGTGACGCCGGAGGACGAGGCGCTGCGCAAGGACGCCCTGACCAAGGTCATCCTGCCGGCCTTCGCCGGTCGCTGCGGCGCGGACTGCGTCACGACCTGGAACGGCACGATCGGAGAGTTCCTCAAGCTCAAGATCTGAACAGGCCGCCGCCCGGCCCGCCCCCGGGCGGTGCCGGGCCGGCGCGTCAGGGCGATGCGAGGCCGGCGGCGGGAGCGCCGGCGAGAATCGGAGGGGTGCCTGCGAGATGGTCGGCGGGCCGCGACGGGGCCCCGCATGGATCGGGCTCCGGTCAAGGAGCGTCGATTTCGTTCACCGATTTGATGAAGAAAGCCACCGAAGTGGCTGGGGGACTAGGATTCGAACCTAGACAACCAGAGTCAGAGTCTGGGGTCCTACCGTTAGACGATCCCCCAATGGCCTGGGGCGCGAAGCGCGCCCGCCTTTGGTGTCGCGGGGTCTAATCAAAGCTTCGCCGAATGGCAAGCCCCGAATTCCGCATCGGTTGGCGGGCGCTGCGCCGGGCTGTTGCGGCGGCGACCACCGCAGCCCGGTTGCGGCCGCGCGCTCCGTGCGCCCGCCTCGCCGCGACGAATCGCGAACCTCCCGCGATATGGCCGGGCACAGGCCTGCCCTCGTCTCAGCCCGTGCTCAGCGTGCGCCGGACGGCGTCGCGCCAGCCGGCGATCTTGCGGCTGCGCTCGCTCTCCGCCATGCCGGGCGTGAAGCGCCGCTCCAGCCGCCAGAGATCGGCGAAGCGGTCGGGTTCGGGCAGGAGCCCGGCATCGAGGCCGGCGAGATAGGCCGCGCCCAGCGCCGTCGTCTCGCGCAGGCTCGGCCGGTCCACGGGCAGGTCGAGGAGATCGGCGAGGCGCTGCATCGTCCAGTCGGACGCCGCCATGCCGCCATCGACGCGCAGCACCGAGCGGGTCCCCTGCCCGGCCCCGCCCGCGGCCCTGGCCCAGTCGGCATGCATTGCCTCGATCAGGTCGAGCGTCTGGTAGCAGACGCTCTCCAGCGCGGCCCTGGCGAATTCGCGCGGGCCGGAATTGCGGGTCAGGCCGAAGATCGCGCCGCGCGCCTCGGCGTCCCAATGCGGCGCGCCGAGCCCGACGAAGGCCGGCACGAGATAGACCTCCTGCGCCGGATCGGCGGCGCGCGCCAGCGGGCCGGTCTCGCTCGCCTCCTTGATCAGGCCGAGCCCGTCGCGCAGCCATTGCACCGCCGCGCCGGCGATGAAGATCGAACCCTCCAGCGCATAGGTCCGCCGGCCCTCGAGCTGATAGGCGACCGTGCTGAGCAGCCGGTGCTGCGAGGCGACCGGCGCCTCTCCCGTGTTCAGCAGCGCAAAACAGCCCGTACCATAGGTCGACTTGACCATGCCCGGCGCGAAACAGGCCTGGCCGATCGTCGCCGCCTGCTGGTCGCCGGCGATGCCGCGCACGGGGATGGCGGCCCCCAGCAGCGCCGGGTCGGTCTCGCCGAACAGGCCGGCGCAATCCTTGACCTCCGGCAGCAGCGAGGCCGGAATATCGAACAGCGAAAGCAGTTCCTCATCCCAGACGCCGCGATGGATGTCGAAGATCAGGCTGCGCGAGGCATTGGTGGCGTCGGTTGCATGCACGGCCCCGCCGGTCAGGCGCCAGAGCAGAAAGCTGTCGACGGTGCCGAAGGCGAGTTCGCCCGCTTCCGCGCGACGCCGCGCGCCCGGCACGTTGTCGAGCAGCCAGGCGATCTTGGTGGCCGAGAAATACGGGTCGATGCGCAGGCCGGTGCGGGACGCGACCAGCGACTCATGACCGGCCGCGACGAGCGCCGCGCAGGCCGGTGCGGTGCGGCGGTCCTGCCAGACGATGGCACGGTGGATGGCGCGGCCGGTCTTCCGGTCCCAGACCAGCGTCGTCTCGCGCTGGTTGGTGATGCCGATGGCGGCGATGTCGGCGGCCGTGAGTCCGGCCTTGGCGATCGCCTCCCGGCAGGTCGCCAGCACGCTCTCCCAGATGTCCTCCGGCTCGTGCTCGACCCAGCCCGAGGCGGGAAAATGCTGGGCGAACTCACGCTGCGCGCTGGCCACGAGCCCGAGGCCCGAATCGAAGACGAGGGCCCGCGACGAGGTCGTGCCCTGGTCGATCGCGAGGAGATGGCGTGCGGCGGCCATGTCGGCCTCCCTTTCTGCGGCTGCGGCCCGTCTGCCGGGCCCGTTGGCGGCGGACACTGACCGATGCCGGCCCGCCAGGGCAAGGGCTTGCCGCCACCGCCGATCGGGCCGCGACCGAAGGTTCCGCTTGGCACTGCGGTCCCGCTGTTGTTACGCTTTGATTCCAAAGGGCCGGGCGATGAGCCGGCCGGCGCGGCGACAGCCGGAGGAACGGGCGGAGTGGAGGTCGAGGACCGGCAGGAACGCAATCTCGCGGCGACGGCGCTGCCGCTTCTGCATGGCGCCCGTCCGCAGCCCGGCGTCGCGCTCCGCGGGTCCTCGCTCGCCTCTCCCGAACCGCCCCCCCTCCCGCCCCTGCCGCACGCGGTGATGCCGGCCGCGATGCGGCCCACGGCCGGGCTCGCGGCTGACACCGCGGCGCTCGATCCGCGCACCCTGCCCCGCAGCCAGCCCGCGACCTATGCCGCGCTCGATCTCGGCACCAACAATTGCCGCCTGCTGATCGCGCGGCCGGCCCAGCACGGCTTCCGCGTCGTCGATGCCTTCTCGCGGATCGTACGGCTGGGCGAAGGGCTCGCCGCCAGCAGCCGCCTCTGCGACGCCGCGATGGACCGCGCCGTCGAGGCCTTGAAGATCTGCCGCAGCAAGATGCTCCACCGCAATGTGACGCGCGCCCGGCTGGTGACGACGGAAGCCTGCCGCGCCGCCGTCAACGGCTCGGACTTCGTTCGCCGCGTCGCCGCCGAGGCGGAGCTCGACCTCGAGATCATCGACCAGCGCACGGAGGCCACGCTCGCCGTCTCCGGCTGCGCCGCCCTGGCCGACCCGGCGGCGGAAGGCGTCATCGTCTTCGACATCGGCGGCGGCTCGACCGAGATCGTCTGGATGGGCGGGCGCAGCGAGGCGCGCGACCCCGCCGCCCGCATCCGCGAATGGGCCTCGCTGCCGATCGGCGTCGTCACCGTGGCCGAGCGCTATGGCGGCGTCGACGTCAGCCGCGACCTGTTCGAGACCATGGTCGAGGATTGCGGCCGCGAGCTCGAGGCCTTCGCCACGAAGGCGGCCGCCGCCCGCGGCGCCCGGAATTTTCACCTTCTGGGCACCTCCGGCACGGTGACGACGGTGGCCGGCATCCATCTCGGCCTCGCCCGCTACGACCGGCGCGAGGTCGACGGCTTGTGGATGCGGCAGGAGGATATCCTCGCCGTGATCGACCGCCTCGTCGAAATGGACTATGCAGCGCGCGCGGCCAATGCCTGTATCGGCCGCGAGCGTGCCGATCTCGTCCTGGCCGGCTGCGCGATCTTCGAGGCCATCCGCCGTGCCTTTCCAAGCGAGCGGGTGCGGATCGCCGATCGCGGCCTGCGCGAGGGCATCCTGCTCAGGATGATGCATGAGGACCGCGCCTGGTGGCGCCGGAGATGACATGACACCGTTCCCCCGCCCCGCCTTCGCGATCCGGACCCCGGCATGAGCGGCGGCGGCAAGGCCGGGAGCAGGGGCACGGGCTCCGCGAAAACCGGCGTGACCAAGGCCGGCGGCGCGCGCGTGCCCGGCAAGCAGGCCCCCAAGAGCGTGGCGGGAGGCGGCGGCTCGCGCGACCTGCGCGTCAAGGTCAAGAAGGCCGGCAAGCTCAAGCATTCCTCGCAGCTCTGGCTCGAGCGCCAGCTCAATGACCCCTATGTGAAGCGCGCGCGCGAGCTGGGCTATCGCTCCCGCGCCGCCTTCAAGCTCGAAGAGATGGACGACCGCTTTCGCTTCCTCAAGCCGGGCCAGAAGCTGATCGATCTCGGCTGCGCGCCGGGCGGCTGGTGCCAGATCGCCGCGGCGCGCATCGGCCTCGACAAGGGCAAGGGCCGTATCGTCGGCATCGACCTGCTTCCGGTCGATCCTATCCCCGGCGTCGAACTGATCGAGATGGATTTCATGGCGGAAGACGCGCCCGCCCTCCTGACCGAGCGCCTCGGCGGCCGCGCCGACGGGGTGATGTCCGACATGGCCGCCAACACCACCGGCCACAAGAAGACCGACCACATCAAGATCATCGCGCTCGCCGAGGCCGCGCTCGACTTCGCCCATTCGGTGCTGGCCCCGGGCGGCTTCTTCCTCGCCAAGCTGTTCCAGGGCGGCGACAGCGCCACCCTGCTGGGCGGGCTGAAGCGCGACTTCACCACCGTGCGCAACATCAAGCCGGCCTCGAGCCGCGCGGATTCCTCGGAACTCTATGTGCTGGCGACAGGGTTCCGGCGGAGGGCCGAAGAGCCGGGCGAGGACGCGGGCTGAGCCAGAGGTCCGGCAGCGGCGCGGCGGCCGTTCAGTCCCGTTCCGGAAACAGGTCTGTCGGGAGCCTGTCGGGCCTGTAGGTCCCCGGCTTGCTCTTCTCCACCGCGTGCCAGAGCCACACCCCGAAGCCGATCAGCCCGAGCATCGGGAGCATCATCTCCGCAACGGGGATGGTGCCGCCCGACGTCTTCAGCAGGATGAAGCCGCCCGCGCCGCCGAAGACGATCAGGACGATGACGAGCGCGATCTGAAGCACGCGGTGCCGGCCCTCCGGCACCCCGCGCAGGAAGCGGATGCGCGCGGCGTCCTGCGGCGGAATCCGCCGGTGCAGATCCTCGACGAAGGCGATGAAGACGGGATCGCGCTCGGGATCGTTGCCGCCCAGCGGCGTGCCGGAATGAACCTGCAGCGGCAGGCCGCGATCGAAGTCGAGTTCGATCATCGCCTCCCAGGGGGTGCCCTTGGCGCCGTGGATTGCCTGAATCCGCATCGAGCGCAGCTGCGAGAACGGGCGCAGTCCGTCCCGGCCATCGAGCGCGTAGCTAATGCCCTCGTCGCTCAGCGTCAGCCGCGCCTCGGCCAGCTTGAGGCGCATCGAACCGTCGCCGATCGCGAGGTCGTAATCAGCCGGGGCGCGGGTTCCGCCGGGTCCATGCCTCATCCTGCCCTCCCGCAACGGCAGATGACAAGGCGGGCTTGGCCCGTCGTCGGCGCCAAACGGGGACGGCCTTAAGGAACCCTCGCCTCTTTGCCCTGAGCCGTCAGCAGGGTCACCGCCGTCTCGTCGAAGGACAGGAAGGTCGATCCACCCAACCAGGCGCCCTCCTGGGCGATCACGCCATCGGCGAAATCGCCTCCCGCATCGAGCATGGCGACGCCGGCCTCGACGGCGGGCCGGTTGGTCTCGACGGCGGCAACGGCGAGCAGGGCCCGGATCGCTGCGGAAATCTCGGCCGGCTGAAAGCGATAAAGCCGGCGCAGCACCCAGACGAATTCGCACAGGCACGGCAGCGTCACAGCGATCACGGTCGCTTCCCTCAGGCATTGCTCGGCGCGTCTCGCCTGTTCTGCGTCATCGCGGACGACGGCGCGGATAAGGATGTTGGTATCGACGGTGATCCTCATTCCTGACCGGCCCAGCCTCGGGCGGCGGCCTCGTTGATCTCGTCGATCGTCGCGACCGTCGTCGATTTCCCGGCGAGAAGCCCGAGGAAGCCGTCGATGGTTCCGGGCGGCCGCGCCGCGCTCAGGGCGGCCCGGCCATCGGGCAGCAGTTCGAGTTCGATCTTCTCGCCCGGCTTGATGCCGAGATGCTGCAGGACCTCCTTGCGGAATGTCACCTGCCCGCGCTCGGTCACGGTCAATGTCGCCATCCAGCCGCCCTCCTGAAGCGCAAATGTAATGCAAGGTTGCATTACATTCAAACTATCACAGCCTCACTCGAGCGGCTTCTGGTCCGAGATCGCCTGCGCCGTCGCTTTCGGGGCGCTCGTCGGCGCCCCGCCCAGCATGTGCCCGGAGACCTCGGCCCCGGCATCGGGGGCGAGCCGTGCCATCATCAGCACGGACGAGGCCGAGATCAGCCCGACCAGCACGAAGGCCGGCCAGAAGTCGGCGGCGCCGAGCGCGCCCCCGCCCCGGACGAGATTGGCCGCCTCGAGCGCGAAGGCCCCGATGGTGACGCCCATGCTGAGCGACAGCTGCTGCGCCACGCTCGACAGGCTGGTCGCGCCCGACATGTCCCGGTTGGAGACATCGGCATAGCTCAGCGCGTTGATGCCGGTGAACTGCAGCGAGCGGAAACAGCCGCCGACCAGCAGCACCGACAGCATGATCCAGTGCGGTGTCGCGGGGGTGAACAGGCCGGAGGCCGCGAGGAAGGCCGCACCGAGCACGGCGTTGACGGTCAGCACGCGCCGGAAGCCGTAGCGGGCGAGGATGGTCTTGGCCGCCGTCTTCATCAGCAGCGCACCCGCCGCCGAGACGAAGGTGATCAGACCCGATTCCAGCGCGTCCAGCCCGAAGCCGAGTTGCAGCATCAGCGGCAGCAGGAAGGGCACGGCACCGATCCCCGTGCGGAAGATCGAGCCGCCGATCACGCCGATGCGGTAGGTCGGGATCCTGAACAGCGACAGGTTCAGCACCGGGTGGGCGACCCGCCGCGAATGGAACCAGTAGGCGACCAGCGCCGCGATCCCGCCCGCGACGCAGGCATAGGACACCGCTTCGGGGACGAGATGGCGCCCGCCGGTCGCGAGCCCCAGCATCAGGCTGGCGAAGCCGAAGGCCGAGAGCAGGAAGCCGCGGATATCGAGCGGGGCGACGTCCTCCTCGCGGACATCCTCGAAGAACAGGCTCGCCAGCACGATGCCGACGATCCCGATCGGAATGTTGATGAAGAAGATCCAGCGCCAGTCGAAATAGGTCGTGATGAAGCCACCCAGCGGGGGGCCGACGACGGGACCGACGAGGGCCGGAACGGTCAGATAGGCCAGCGCGCCGACGAGTTCGGCCTTGCTGACGCTGCGCAGGATCACGAGCCGGCCGACCGGCACCATCATCGCCCCGCCCATGCCCTGAACGAAGCGCGCGCCGACGAAGGCACCCAGCGAGCTCGACAGCGCGCACAGCACCGAGCCCAGCATGAACACCGCCAGGGCCGCCCGGAAGATCGTGCGCGCGCCATAGCGATCGGCCATCCAGCCCGAGATCGGAATGAACACCGCGAGGCTGACGAGATAGGAGGTCAGCGCCAGCTTGAGCGCGATCGGGTCCTCGCCGAGCGACTGCGCGATAACCGGCAGCGAGGTCGCGATCACCGTCGAATCGGTGTTCTCCATGAACAGCGCACAGGCGACGATCAGGGGCAGGAGCTTGGCGCGCTGCAAGACGGACTTCCTCGCGAAGACAGGGCAGCCATAGCGCCCGCAGACGGGCAAGACGAGGGCAGGATCGGCGCTACGGCGCCTCCGATCCGGGCGCAGCGCGCAAGGCAGCCATGCGTTTCCTGCGCGGACGGCGCGCCAGAGCAGCGCAGCCATGCGTCTAGCACCGTGCCGACCGACCGGCCCGGTCCCCATCTGAGCGGGACAGGGGCGCAACCCACACTGTTCCGGAGATCTCCGATGTTCGACCGCCTTCGCTTCCCGGCGCTGCGCCGGGCCGCCCGCCTCACCGGGCTTTGCTTTCTCGCCGGGCTGGGCCTGGCCGGCACGGGCGGGCGTGCCGCCCAGGCCCAGCCGGCGCAAAATCCCTCGACGAGCTGGGAGATCGGCTGCGCCCAGCCGGTCGTCTCGCCTGGCTATGGCGACGGTCTGCGTGTGATGAACTGCATGCGGCAGAAGGACTGCCAGGAGATCGCCAACCGCGAGGGCCACACGGTCTTCCAGTCCGGCTGCTTCGGCGTCGCGCCGAGCGCGCCGCGGCTGCCTGCGGGGGCCGTGCGCTCGAATCCGCAGCGTCAGGGATAGGCCCGCGCGGCCGTCGCCCCGCGCCTCGCCGCGCCGCAGCAAATTTTGTGGCGCGGCGGTCTAGCGGCAGCGGGGAGCCCGTGCTAACGGGCCTCGTCAACCCGGTCGCGGGCACCTTCCGCAAGACCGCAGCAGAGCCGGCCAGTCCGGCGTCGGAGTTGACGATGACCCTATTGCTCGACGGCCTGATTCGCGACGGTCTCACCTTCGACGACGTGCTGCTCGAGCCCGGCCCGTCCGAGGTCATGCCGGCGGATGTCGATATCCGCACGCAACTCACCAAGACGATCTCGCTGAACCTGCCGATCATCGCCTCCGCCATGGATACGGTGACCGAAGCGAAGATGGCGATCGCCATGGCCCAGAACGGCGGGCTCGGCGTCGTCCATCGCAATCTCGAGGCCGACCAGCAGGCCGCCCAGGTCCGCCTCGTCAAGAAGTTCGAATCGGGCATGGTCGCCAACCCGATCACGATCTTCCCCGACGAGACTCTTGGGGATGCGCTCGCGATCATGAGGCATCATGCGATCTCCGGCATCCCGGTCGTCGAGCGCGGGCCCCAGGGCCACAAGGGCAAGCTCGTCGGCATTCTCACCAACCGCGACGTCCGCTTCGCCGCAAATCCCGAGCAGCCCGTCTCGGAGATCATGACCAAGGACCGGCTGATCACGGTGCGCGAGGGCGTCACCCAGGAGGAAGCCCGCCGCCTGCTACACCAGTTCCGCATCGAGAAGCTGCTCGTCGTCGACGATCATCACCGCTGCATCGGCCTGATCACCGTCAAGGACATGGAGAAGCAGGTCGCCCATCCCAACGCCGCCAAGGACGCCAAGGGCCGCCTGCTGGTGGCGGCGGCGACGACCACCGGCGATCTCGGCTTCGAACGCTCGGAGATGCTGATCGACGCGGGCGTCGACCTCATCGTCGTCGACACCGCCCATGGCCATTCCGCCAAGGTGCTGGAGGCGGTGACGCGGGTGAAGCGGCTTTCCAACGCCGTCCAGGTCATCGCCGGCAACGTCGCGACCGCCGGCGGCGCCCAGGCCCTGATCGATGCCGGCGCGGATGCGATCAAGGTCGGCATCGGCCCGGGTTCGATCTGCACGACGCGCATCGTCGCGGGCGTCGGCGTGCCCCAGCTCACCGCAGTGATGGACGCCGCCAACGCCGCCAGCAAGCACGGCATCCCGGTCATCGCCGACGGCGGCATCAAGTATTCGGGCGACCTCGCCAAGGCGCTGGCGGCGGGCGCGTCCTGCGCCATGGTCGGCTCGCTGCTCGCCGGCACGGACGAGACCCCGGGCGAGACCTTTCTCTACCAGGGCCGCTCCTACAAATCCTATCGCGGGATGGGCTCGGTCGGCGCCATGGCGCGCGGCTCGGCCGACCGCTACTTCCAGCAGGACATCAAGGACGCGCTCAAGCTCGTGCCCGAGGGCATCGAGGGTCAGGTCGCCTATAAGGGCCCGGTCTCGGGCGTGCTGCACCAGCTCGCCGGCGGTCTGCGCGCCGCCATGGGCTATGTCGGCGGCAAGGACCTGACCGACTACCAGTCCAAGGCGCGTTTCATCCGCATCACCAGCGCCGGCCTGCGCGAGAGCCATGTCCATGACGTGACGATCGTGCGCGAGAGCCCGAACTACCCGACGCGCTCCTGACCGCGGCCAACACCGCTATCCACCGGCTTTTGCCGCGGGGCGGCCCTTCGCAGGGCCGCCCCGCTTGCTTTCGCGGGCCATCTTGGCTTCGCTGCCCGGCAGGCGCGGTCCGGCTCGGGGCCGCGCGACCGGCCGGTCGGAGACGCGGATGTCGCTGAAGCTCGTCTATCCTGCGCTCGCCCTGATCTTCTGGATCTTCGTCGTTCTCGGCATCCTGTTCCTGCGCCGCAAGGCCGCCTTTGCCGCCAAGCAGGTCCGCATGGCCGATGTCGCGGTCTCGACCGAGGCCTATCCGCAGCCCGCCCGCCTCGCCGCCGCGAATTACGCCAACCAGTTCGAGACTCCCGTCCTCTTCTTCGCCCTGATCATGCTGGCGATGGAGGTCGGCGCGACCAGCTACATCATGGCGGCCCTCGCCTGGCTCTATGTCGCGACCCGCGTCGTCCACACGCTCGTCCATATCGGCTCGAACGATCTGCGCCTGCGTGCGCCGGTCTTCGCGCTCGGCGTCGCCCTGCTGTTCGGCATGTGGATCGGCGTGGTCCTCGCGATCCTCTGACGCCAGTCCCGCGCGAGCCGGCACCGTTAAGCATCCCCGCCTGTTTCGGCCCGCGGGACGGGGTCGATCGTTGAAGCTTAACGAAAAGTAAACTACACCGATCCGGCGGCGGACGGGTCATTGAGCGTAGAGTGGAGTCGACGCGATGTTGCGTGTCCGTGAGGTGGCGAGGCCGGTTGCCGGTCTGCGCGAGGGACTGGCGCCGGCAGCGGCGGCACAGCCCCGCCGTTCCGCCCGCCTCGCAGCGCTGGGCGCGCTCGGTCTCGCCCTCGGCGTCGGCGGCACGGTTCTGACGGTTTCGCTCGTCCAGGCGGAGGACGATGCCGGCATCCGCGCCTTCCATCTCCAGGAGGCCGCCAATCGTGAGGCGCGCCGCGCTCAGGCGGCGGGCTATGCCAATCCGCCTGCGCTTCGCCCCACCGCCTATGCGCCGGCCCGCTCGGGCTGGCAGATCCCGCTGCTGCAGACGGCGCCCGACGGACGCCTCGCCCATCCGCCGGTCGATCTCAACCCCTTCCGCCAGCGCGCGGCGACCGATCCCGCCGCCCCCCGCTCCCGGCGTGCCCCCGAAGCCCGGCTCGCCGCGGTGTCGGAAGGCAGCCGCACCCTCTGCGTGCGGCTCTGCGACGGCTTCCACGCCCCCATCGGGCAGTTGCGCGGGGCCGCCGACCTGCCGGCGCACGAGGCGCTCTGCCAGGCGATGAACCCGGGCATCCCGGTCAAGGTCTTCCGCCTGTCCGGCGGCGTCAGCGATGTCGGCGAGGCCCAGTCGGCCGATGGCAAGCGCTACCGGGCCCTGCCGATGGCCTATGCCTTCGAGACGACGAAAGACGCAGCCGCCTGCCGCCCGGCGATCGTCCAGGCCGGCGAACGACGCGTCTCGCTGCTGCGCGACTTCACGCTCCGGCCCGGAGACAGCGTCGTCCTCGACGGCAAGGTCCGCACCTTCATGGGGGGGTCGCGCTTTCCCTACAGCCCGCGCGATTTCCGCGATTTCCGCTCGGCCGCCGAACTCACCAAGAGCCAGCGCCGCGAGATCGACGAGCGGGTCGGCATCTCCCGCCTCGAGGCGCAGGCGCGCAGCGTGCGCCGCCAGATGATGCTGCGAGAGGCCAGCCTGCACGACGACAACCTCGCCAGCGATGCGAACGACCGTTTCGTGCTGCGCGGCACGCTCGATCCGGTCCGTCGCGGACCGGTGCGGATGATCTCGCTGATCGCCGACTGATCCGCGAGGCCGGCACGAGCATCCCCACCGGCGCTGCGGAGGTTCGCCCGCCACGGGAGAGGTCGGTCGACTCTTTAGAAGAAATCTAATCTCACAACAGATTAGAACGCCTTTAAGAGACTGATCTCAAAGGGTTTTTCGGTTGACGCACCGCCACCCGCGCTCTACCGCTCCGTCGGCAACATCAAGAAACGGGCCTTGAACCCGAAGGAGCCGACCATGCCCCACGCGATCCGTCTCTCCACGCTGGCCCTCGCCTCCTGCCTCGCGGCAGCCCCGGCCCTCGCCCAGAGCGTGAACCTCTACACGACGCGCGAGCCCGCTCTGCTCAATCCCGTCATCGACGCCTTCACCAAGGACACCGGCATCAAGGTCAACGCGGTCTTCCTGAAGGACGGCCTGCAGGAGCGCGTCGCGGCCGAGGGCGCCAACAGCCCCGCCGACGTCATGCTGATGGTCGATGTCGGCCAGATCAACGCCCTGGTCGATGCCGGCATCACGCAGCCGATCAAGTCCGCGATCGTCGACAAGACGGTCCCCGCGGCGCTGCGCGGCCCGGCCGACAACTGGGTCGCGCTGACCCAGCGCGCCCGCATCGTCGTGGTCTCGAAGGAGCGCGTGAAGCAGGACGCGATCACCTATGAGGACATCGCCGACCCGAAGTGGAAGGGCAAGGTCTGCATCCGCTCGGGCCAGCACCCCTACAACAACGCCTTCTTCGCCGCCTATCTCGCCCGCCACGGCGCCGAGAAGACCGAAAACTTCCTGAAGGGCCTCAAGGCCAACCTCGCCCGCAAGCCGGGCGGCGGCGACCGCGACGTGGCGCGCGACATCCTGTCGGGCCAGTGCGACATCGCGGTGATGAACACCTACTATATCGGCCTGATGAGCGAGGCGAAGAACGAGCAGAAGAGCTGGTACGACGCGATCAAGCCGCTCAAGTCGACCTTCGCCAACGGCGGCACCCATGTGAACGTTTCGGCCGCGGCGATCGCCAAGAACGCGCCGAACCGGGACAATGCCGTCAAGCTGGTCGAGTACATGCTCGGCGACAAGGCGCAGACGCTCTATGCCGACGGCAATTTCGAGTTCCCGGTCAATGCGGATGTGAAGGAAAGCGCGGCGGTCAAGCTGCTCGGCACCATCACGGCGGACACCACGCCCCTCGGTGACGTGGCCACCAACCGCAAGGCGGCGGCCGATCTCGTCGACAAGGTCGGCTTCGACAATTGAGCCTCGGCGTTTCCCTCTCCGGGACCCGGCGGTCGCCACTCGCGTGGCGGCCGTCGACGTTTCTGGTCTTCGCCGCGCTGCTCGGCGCCGGCCTCGCGCTGCTGCCCGTCCTGGCGCTCGCCTACACGGCGCTCTCGCCGCAGGCGGCCTCGATCTGGCCGCATCTGGCGGCGAACGTGCTGCCGGCCGCGCTGGCGGATACCAGCCGCCTTCTGCTCGGCGTCGGCCTGCTCTGCGCCGTCATCGGCGTCGGCACCGCCTGGCTCGTGACGCAGTTCGAGTTTCCCGGCCGGCGCGGTCTGGAATGGCTGCTGGTGCTGCCGCTCGCCCTGCCGACCTACATCACCGCCTATGTCTATGTCGAAATGCTCGGCTTCCAGGGCCCGTTCCAGAGCGCGCTGCGCGCCCTGACCGGCTGGCGCTCGCTGCGCGACTACTGGTTTCCCGATCCGCGCAACCTGCCGGGCGCCATCGTCATCATGGCGCTGGTGCTCTACCCTTACGTCTATCTGAGCGTCCGCGCCCTGTTCGGCCTGCAGGCGGCGGCGATCGTGGAATCGGCACGGACGCTGGGAGCCTCGCCCGGCCGGCTGTTCTGGCGAGTCGGCCTGCCCATGGCCCGGCCCGCGCTGGCGGCGGGGCTCACCCTCGCGCTGCTCGAGACGCTGAACGACATCGGCGCCAGCGAGTATCTCGGCGTCCGCTCGCTCACGCTCTCGATCTACACCACCTGGGTGAACCGCAACTCGCTGGCGGGCGCGGCGCAGATCGCCTGCGTGATGCTCCTGCTCGTCGTCCTGCTGATGGCGGTCGAGGCGCATCTGCGCGGCCAGCGGCGCTTCGCGCTCCCGGTGCGCCAGCCGCGCGCCGTCGGCCGCGTCCCGCTCGCCGGCTGGCGGGCGCTGGCGGCCATGACGCTCTGCGCCCTGCCCGTCCTCCTCGGGGCCGTGCTGCCGATCGGCTTCCTGGCGGCCGAGGTTCTGCGGCGCGATCTCTGGCAGCAGCTCGACGGCGCCATGCTGCGCAGCCTCGCCCATGCGCTCGTTTTCTCCGGCCTGGCCGCCGGCCTCGTCGTGCTGCTCGGCATCGGCATCGCCGCCGCGCGCCGTCAGGGGCGCGAGCCCTGGCTGCCGGCGCTGTCGCGACTGGCCGGCCTCGGCTATGCGGTGCCGGGCACCGTACTGGCGCTCGGCCTGCTGGTTCCCCTCGCCGCCTTCGACAATCTCGTCGCCGACGCCGCCCGGCGCTGGCTCGGCGTCAATCCCGGCCTGCTGCTGATCGGCTCCGGCGTGGCGCTGGTGCTGGCCTATCTGGTGCGCTTCCTCGCCATCGCCGTCTCCGGTGTCGAGAGCGGCCTGTCGCGCATCTCGCCGCGCATCGACGATGCCGCCCGCACGCTGGGCGCCAGCGCGCCGCAGGTGATGCGCAAGATGCACTGGCCGCTGGCGCGCCCGGCCGTTGCCGCCGCCGCCCTGCTCGTCTTCGTCGACTGCCTCAAGGAATTGCCGGCGACGCTGCTGCTGCGGCCGCTCAATGTCGAGACGCTCGCCACCACCGTCTATGGCCACGCCTCGCGCGGCGCCTTCGAGGATGGCGCGCTCGCCGGCCTTCTGATCGTACTGGCCGGCCTCTACCCGGCCTATCGCCTTGCACGGGCCGGCGGGCGGGCGGGCTAGCCGGCTCGACAAGCCCCCGCCATCGGCCTAAACCGGAAGCCGCGCAGGACGGGGCGCGGGACGGAGGCGCAGCCGGCTGCGCGCCCCCTGCCGCCCGGTCGCCTCCTGGTTGGGGGGGCGCGGCTTTCAGGCCCGGGATGGCGGCGGCGCCACCGTCCCGCGGCGCGCCATGGTCCGGGGGCGCGACCTCTCGCCCCCGCTGCAGCACGATGTCCCGGATACTCCGTTCCGAGAGTTCATGACCCGACGCGCCTCGATCCTCGCCTACAGCCTTGTCCTCGTTCTCGGGCTTCTCGGCCTGCAGTCGTGGAACATCGCGGCAGCACGGGTGGAGCGGCATGTCATCCGCGCGATCGAGGCCCGCACCGGCCTCGCCGTGACGGGGCTGGACAAGGCCGAGATCGCGCTGCTGCCGCTGCCGCGGATCAGCCTCTCTGCGGTCTCCTTCGCGCAGCAGGACGGGAGCCTCTCCGGCCGGGCCCTGCGCCTGCGCGCCCAGGCGCGGCTGCTGCCGCTCCTCGTCGGCCGCCTCGATTTCGACCGCGTCGATCTGGTCTCGCCGCAGCTCGACCTCGCCGTCGCCCCCGGCAGCGACCACCCCGGCGACTGGCTGGCGCGCCCGCTCGACGCCCTGCAGAGGCTCAGCGAACAGAGCCGCATCGTCATCAATGGCGGCTCCGTCTTTATCCGCTCGGACGGGGCGATCCGCAGCATCCTGCGCGAGGTCAACCTCGTCCTCGACGAGCGCGAGGCGCAGGCGCCGCTGGCGCTGTCGGGCAATCTGCACTGGCGCGGCATGCCGGCCGAGATCAGCCTGGTCTGGCCGATGGCGGGCGGGCGCGGCCGGACGCTGCTCAGCGTCGAGGCGCCGCTGCTGAAGCTCCAGTTCGAGGGCGCGCGCAGCAGCGCGCCCGAGCCGATCACGACGGGCCAGCTCACCCTGGCGACGCGTTCCTTTCCCGAACTGCTGAACTGGCTCGGCGAGGCGCCGCGGCTCGCCGGGGCGCTCGGGCCGCTCTCGCTCAGCGCGGAAGCCCGCATCCGCCCCCATGACACGGCCCTGACCAATGTCGCGCTGCGGCTCGAGGGCGACCGGCTCGACGGGGCGCTCAACCTGGCGACGGTCTCGGGCCGCACCAGCCTCTCCGGCACGCTGGCCGGTGCGACGCTCGATCTCGGACGGCTCCTCGCCCGGCTCGACCTGCCGGCGGCCACGACCGCGACCGACGCCGCGCCCCTGCCCTTCGAGACCTGGACGGCCCAGGACATCGACCTGCGCGTCTCGGTCGAGGCGGCGCGGCTCGACGGCGCGCGGCTGTCCGACGTCGCCACCTATCTGCTCGTCAAGAAGGGCCGCTTCGAGACCGGGCTGCTGCGCGCCACCGCCTATGGCGGCAGCGTCAAGGGGCGCCTGCTGGCGATGGCGACCCCCGGCGGCATCGACCTCAAGCTGGTCGGCGGGGTCGAGAAGCTCAATCTCGGCCGCGCCGGCATCGACCTGCCCCAGCTGGCCCGACTCAGCGGAACCGGCGCGATGCAGCTCAGCCTGGATGGGCTCGGCCAGTCGGTCCCCGAGATCCTGGCCTCGCTCACCGGCAAGGGCACGCTGTCGCTGCGCCAGGGCGAGTTGTCCGGCTTCGCCTTCGCCGATCTGCTGCGCCGCGCCGAGCGCAATCCCGGTCTGGCGCTGCGCGACTGGCGCCAGGGCCGCACCGCCTTCGATAGCGCCGGCCTCACCGCGACGGTCGCCAATGGCGTCCTCACCCTCAGCGACGCGCAGATGGCGGGCAGCGGCTACCGCATGACGCTGGTCGGCACGGCGGCACTGAACGGCCCGACCCTCGAGATGGCGGCGCTGCTCCAGCCGGCCAGCGGCCCGCTGCGGGTGCCTTTCAGCCTGCGCGGCCCGCTCTCCGCCCCCGTCTTCGAACTCCAGACCGAGGCGCTGCTGCGCCCGGCCGGCGCCGGCGAGGGCGAGGCGTTGCCGCTGCGCTGAACGCCGCGCCTTTCCGCTTCCGTCGTCACGCAACTTCCGCTTGGATGGGGCCAAGGCCGGATGGCACGGCCGCGGATCACGGCGACGGGAGGATCACATCATGAAGCACTGGATCGCGGCCACGGCAGGCCTCGTGGGATGGGTGGCGATGGACTTGATGAGCGGCGGCGCCCCGGCGGCGGCCCAGGAGCTGTTGACCGAGAAGAAGGTCTTCGGCCTGCAGAGCTTCACCACGCAGAGCGGGCGCACCCTCAAGGACGTCAAGGTCGGCTGGGAGAGCTACGGCACGCTCAATGCCGACAGATCCAACGCCGTGCTGATCTGCCACTTCTTCTCGGGCAACTCGCATGCCGCCGGCAAATACGCGGCCAGTGACGCAGCGCCCGGCTATTGGGACGCGATCATCGGCCCGGGCAAGGCGATCGACACGAACAAGTATTTCGTCCTCTCCTCCGATACGCTGGTGAACCTTAACACCGGCGACCCGAAGACGACGACGACCGGCCCGGCCTCGATCGATCCCGACACCGGCAAGCCCTATGCACTCGACTTCCCGGTCGTGACCATCGCCGACTTCGTCAACGTCCAGAAGGCGCTGGTCGAGAGCCTCGGCATCAAGCGGCTGGCCCTCGTCGCCGGGCCCTCCATGGGCTCGCTCCAGACCTTCGAATGGGCGGCGCGCTATCCCGAGATGGTCGCCAAGGCGATGCCGGTGATCGGCGCCGGCGAGGCCGATGCGCAGCTGATCGCCTGGCTCGACGTCTGGGCCGCACCGATCCTGGTCGATCCCAACTGGAACAAGGGCGACTATTACGGCAGGACGCCGCCCAATGCCGGCCTCGCCAAGGCGCTGACCGTGGTGACGCTGCAGGCCAACCATCAGGACTGGGCCAACGCCACCTTCGGCCGCCGCGCCGCCAAGGAGGGCGAGGATCCCGCGAAGACGCTCGGCAGCAAGTTCCAGGTCCAGAGCATCCTCGACAATGCCGGCGAGGCCCGCGCCAAGGTCTCGGACGCCAACCACTTCCTCTATCTGGTCAAGGCCAACCAGCTCTTCGCCGCGGGCGGGACGTCGCTGGCCGACGCGGCGACGAAGATCAAGGCGCCGGTGCTGCTGATCACCCAGCCCAAGGACCTCGTCTTCACGGCCGACGCCGTCGACCGCACCGCCGACACGCTGAAGAAGGGCGGCGTCGACGTCACCCATCTCCACATCCAGGGATCCCGCGGCCATCTCGACGGCGTCATCTCGATGAAGCAGGCCGAAGGCGCGATCCGGGCCTTCCTGGAGAAATAGGGGGCTTCGACGGCTCCGAGGCGTCATGCTGGACGAGCCGCGCAGCGGCGCCGATCCGGGATCCATCGTCAGGCTGTGCACGCGACGATGGATCCCGGGATCGGCACGCTATCCCGCGAAGCGCTCGCGATAGCTCTGCGGGCTGGCGGCGAAGCGGCGCTGGAAGGCGCGGCGCAGCGTCTCCTCCGAGCCGAAGCCGCAGCGGGACGCGACCCGTGCGACGGTCACGCCCTGCTCGAGCAGCCGCCGCGCGGTCTCGACCCGGATCGCTTCCACCCCCTTGGCGGGCGTGCGGCCGGTCGCCTCGCGATAGTGACGCGCGAAGCTGCGCAGGCTCATCCCGGCGCGATCGGCGAGACGCTCCAGGGTGAGGTCGCCACGCAGGTTCTCGACGATCCAGCCATGGAGGTCATCGAAGCGCCCATCCTGCTCCTGCAGGGACAGCGCTGCGCTGAACTGCGCCTGCCCGCCCGGCCGCTTCAGGAACACGACGAGCTGCCGCGCCACCGCCAGCGCCGCCTTGCGCCCCAGATCGGCCTCGACCAGCGCCAGCGTCAGATCGATCCCGGCCGTGACCCCGGCCGAGGTCCAGATCTCGCCGTCCCGGATGAAGATCGGGTCGGGGTCGAGATGGACCTTCGGGAAGCGGCGCGAGAATGCGGCGCAGCGCTGCCAGTGGGTGACGGCCCGGCGCCCGTCGAGAAGCCCGGCCGAGGCCAGCAGGAACGCGCCGCTGCAGACGGATGCGGTGCGTCGCGCTGCCCTGGCGCGCCGCCCGATCCAGTCGACCAGCCGCGCATCGTCGCAGGCCTCGTAGACGCCCCAGCCGCCCGCGACGACCAGCGTGTGGAGCGGTGCCTCGACGGCCGGCAGCGGCAGGGTGCCGAGAGCGAGACCGGCGCTGGTCCGCACCGTCTCGCCGGCCGCGACCACGACGGGCTCGTAGGGTGGCGCCTGCCCATCGAGGGCGGCGAGGTCGTTGGCGGTGGCGAAGACCTGCAGCGGCCCCGCGACGTCCAGAAGCTGGACCTTGGGGAACGCGACGATTTCGACCCGGCGGCTCGATCTTGGCATGAAACGAGGGCTCATTGGCAATCTTGCCAAAGCCTGAGCCGCTATCGTCCTGCCGTCAACAAGGATGCGTCGCCATGACCCTTCGCTTCGGCCTTCTCGGCTTTCCCCTGGTCCAGCAGCTCGATCTCACCGGCCCTTACGAGGTCTTCGCCTCGGTGCCCGGCAGCGAGGTCCATCTGATCTGGAAGGACCTGCAGCCGCTGCGCTCCGCCACCGGGCTGATGCTGACGCCGACCGTGACCTTCGCCGATTGTCCGCCGCTCGACGTGCTCTGTGTTCCCGGCGGCGCCGGCATCAACGCGCTGCTGGAGGACGAGACGGTCCTCGCCTTCCTGCGCCAGCGGGCGCCCGGCCTGCGCTATCTCACCTCGGTCTGCACCGGCTCGCTGGTGCTCGGCGCGGCCGGCCTGCTGCAGGGCCGGCGCGCCACGACCCACTGGAACGCACATGATTTCCTGGCCCGCTTCGGCGCCACGCCGGTCGCGGAGCGCGTGGTGCGCGACGGCACGCTGATCACCGCCGGCGGCGTCACCTCGGGGATCGATTTCGGGCTGACGGTGGTGGCGGAACTGCTCGGGGAAACCGAGGCGCAGACGATCCAGCTCGCCATCGAATACGCACCGCAGCCGCCCTTCGATGCCGGCACGCCGCGCGAGGCGCCGGCCGACATCCTGCAGGCGGCGCGGCTGCGGCTCGCCGGCTCGCGCCAGGCGCGCGAGGCGATCCTGGCGCGCCTGTGAGCGCCTAACCCGCCCGCACCACCGCCCTCACCCCGTCGATCACGAACTGGACCGCCAGCGCGGCGAGGATGACGCCGAGCAGCCGGGTCAGGACGATGTTGCCGGTGATGCCGAGCAGGCGGGCGAGCGGCGTCGCCAGCCAGAACACCGCGAGGCAGGAGAGGATCACCAGCCCGCAGATGATCGCCAGCGCGGCCAGCCGCAGCGGATCGCCCTCCGCCCGTCCGGCGAGCAGAATGATCGCCGTCAGCGCGCCGGGCCCGGCCATCAGCGGGATCGCCAGCGGGAAGGCCGCGACGTTGCGGATGTGATCCTGGGTGATCGCGGTCGTCGCGGTCTGTTGCTTGCGCTCGGTGCGCCGCTCGAACACCATCTCGAAGGCGATCCAGAACAGCAGCAGTCCGCCGGCGATGCGGAAGGCCGGTAGCGAGACGCCGAGCGCCTTCAGAACGATGTCGCCGGCCACGCCGAAGAAGGCGAGGATGCCGAAGGCGATGATGCAGGCGCGGATCGCCACCTGCCGACGTTCCGCCACCGACATGCCCTGCGTCAGCGACAGGAAGATCGGCGCCAGCCCCGGTGGATCGAGCGTGACGAGCAGGGTGACGAGGGCGGAGGTGATGAAGTCGAGGGTCAACGCCAAAAACCTGTGTTAAACGCTCCTGAGCCAACAAGGAACCGGACCCGACTCTGATGTCCGACGATCAGCTTCCGCTGGCAAGTGTTGAATTTCGCGGCAATGAGCGCCGCTGGGAAACGCTTTGCTATCTCTTTGCTGCCTCGGCCATCGTCACCGGTTTCATAAAGTTCATGAGCACGGGCGGATCGCACTGGATTGTTGGCGGAATGTTCATTACTCCGCTCGTGTTTTTCGCACTTGGACGAGCCTCCCGAGATTTCGATCGCTCAATTCATTTGGCGTTTGACGAGGAGGGTCTGACGATCCCGCGCGTCTTTACACGCAAGGTGCCTTGGACCGCCGTGCAGAGTTACTCATTTGCCCCTGACAGCAACAACGGATTGGTTCTGAGCATCGGGCTGATAGAACCCAAATTATATGGACCTCAGATACTGATGGCCTCCAATTTCCGGATGTCTTGGCCGTATGCTAGGTCCGGGGTTCGCGTTTCCCTGGATGGGGTTGCAGGCGGCGAAAAGGAGATCGACGCCACCTTTCGGCGCTTCGCTCCGCAAGTCAGGAAGGCCTAACCAGCAGCGATCGGACGACAGTTTCGCCGATTTCAGCATGCGCCCGCCAGCGAAACATGGCGAGAATGCGGAGGGTATCGGAAGTCGTTTCCGAAATCACGCCCAAGCATCTGATTTCATTGACTTAATTTTCCACCAAAAAGCCGTGCCCGAAGCTGGCCTAAAGCGGTGGAATCGGCTAGCCAGAAGCCTGAAAAATAACCGGAATCGGGACCCTATCCCTTGAGCGACGACACCGAAGACAAGCGCCCGGACGAGCCGCAGTTCGGCGGCGAGATCAAGCCGATCGCGATCACCGACGAGATGAAGAAGAGCTATCTCGATTACGCCATGAGCGTGATCGTGAGCCGCGCTCTGCCCGATGTCCGCGACGGCCTGAAGCCCGTGCACCGGCGCATCCTGTTCTCGATGCACGAGAACAAGAACCTGCCCGACCGGCCCTACACCAAATGCGCCCGCATCGTCGGCGACACGATGGGTAAGTACCATCCGCACGGCAATCTCGCGGTCTATGACGCGCTGGTGCGCATGGCGCAGGATTTCTCGCTGCGCCTGCCGCTGATCGACGGCCAGGGCAATTTCGGCTCGATGGACGGCGATAGCCCGGCGGCCGATCGCTACACCGAAGCCCGGCTCGACAAGGCGGCGATGCCGCTGCTCGAGGATCTCGACCTCGACACGGTCAACTTCCAGCCGAACTACGACGGCAAGGAGCAGGAGCCGACCGTTCTGCCGGCGCGCTACCCGAACCTGCTGGTCAACGGCGCCGGCGGCATCGCGGTCGGCATGGCCACCAACATCCCGCCGCACAATCTCGGCGAGGTCATCGACGCCTGCGTCGCGCTGATCGACAACCCCGAGATCACGATCGACGAGCTGATCGAGATCGTGCCCGGCCCCGACTTCCCGACCGGCGCCTCGATCATGGGCCGCAGCGGCATCCACGCCGCCTATCACACCGGCCGCGGCTCGATCGTGATGCGTTCGAAGACCCACATCGAGGAGCTGCGCAAGGAGCGCGAGGCGATCATCGTCACCGAGGTGCCCTACCAGGTGAACAAGGCCTCGATGGTCGAGAAGATCGCCGAGATGGTGCGCGAGAAGCGCATCGAGGGCATCTCCGACCTGCGCGACGAATCCAGCCGCGAGGGCGTGCGCGTCGTCATCGAGATCAAGCGCGATGTGCTGGCCGACGTCGTGCTCAACCAGCTTTACCGCTTCACTCAGCTGCAGACCTCCTTCGGCTGCAACTTCGTCGCGCTCAATGGCGGCCGGCCCGAGGTGCTCAACCTGCGCGACTTCATCGTCGCCTTCGTCGAGTTCCGCGAGGAGGTCGTCTCCCGGCGCACCCGCTTCCTGCTCAACAAGGCCCGCGAGCGCGCCCATGTGCTGTGCGGCCTGGCGACGGCGGTGGCGAACATCGACGAGGTCATCCGCCTGATCCGCACCGCGCCGACCCCGGCCGCCGCGCATGAATCCCTGATGGCGCGCGACTGGCCGGCCGAGGATATCGCCCCGCTGATCGCGCTGGTCGACGATCCGCGCCACCCGATCAATGCCGACGGCACCTACCGGCTCTCGGACGCGCAGGCGAAGGCGATCCTGGAACTCCGCCTCGCCCGCCTGACGGCTCTCGGCCGCGACGAGATCGGCGACGAGCTGCAGAAGCTCGCCACCGAGATCGCCGACTATCTCGACATCCTGCGCTCGCGCATCCGCATCCAGGCGATCATCAAGGACGAGCTGGCGGCGGTGAAGGCCGCCTTCGCCACGCCGCGCCGCACGGTGATCCAGGACTGGGGCTCAGACCTCGACGACGAGGATCTGATCGCCCGCGAGGACATGGTCGTCACCGTCTCCCATGCCGGCTACATCAAGCGCGTGCCGCTCTCGACCTACCGGGCGCAGAAGCGCGGCGGCAAGGGTCGCTCCGGCATGGCGACGCGCGACGAGGATTTCGTCACCCGTCTCTTCGTCGCCAACACGCATACCCCGGTGCTGTTCTTCTCCTCCGAGGGGCAGGTCTACAAGGAGAAGGTCTGGCGCCTGCCGCTGGCGGCGCCGAATTCGCGCGGCAAGTTCCTCAACAACATGCTGCCGCTCGAGAAGGACGAGCGCATCACCACGATCATGCCGCTGCCCGAGGACGAGGCGAGCTGGGAGACGCTGGACGTGATGTTCGCGACCGCGTCGGGCAATGTCCGCCGCAACAAGCTCTCCGACTTCGTCAACGTCAACCGCGCCGGCAAGATCGCGATGAAGCTCGACGAGGGCGACCACATCGTCGACGTGCAGATCTGCACCGAGGCCGACGACGTGCTGCTGACCACCGCCAACGGCCAGTGCATCCGCTTCGAGGTTCCGGAGGTGCGCGTCTTCAAGGGCCGTGATTCCACCGGCGTGCGCGGCATCAATCTCGGCGAGGGCGACGAGGTCATCTCGCTGGCGATCCTGAAGCATCTCGACGCCACGCCGGAGGAGCGCGCGACCTACCTGAAGGATGCCGCCGCCCAGCGCCGCGCCCTCAACGGCGAGGCCGAGGATGGGGCGGAGGCGCCGGCCAACGGCGATGGCGAGGAGACGGCCGGCGAGGTCGAGCTCGGCGCCAAGCGGCTCGAGATGCAGCTCGCCGAGCAGTTCATCCTGACCGTGTCGGAGAAGGGCTACGGCAAGCGCAGCTCCTCCTTCGAGTACCGGGTCACCGGCCGCGGCGGCAAGGGCATCGTGGCCATGGTCGTCAACGAGCGCAACGGCAAGCTGATCGCCTCCTTCCCCGTCGAGGAGCGCGACCAGATCATGCTCGTCACCGATGGCGGCCAGGTCATCCGCGTGCCGGTCGATGCCGGCCCGGGCAACCGCATCCGCATCGCCGGCCGTTCGACGCAGGGCGTGACGGTGTTCAACACCGACGCCAGCGAGAAGGTCGTCTCGGTCGAGCGCATCGGCGACGATGGCGAAGGCGAGGACACCGAGGCCGAGGGCGGGGCGGCACCGGAGAGCCCGAGCGAGGCGTAAGCGCTTCGCGGCCCGCCACAAACACAAAAGGGGCTGCAGCAATGCAGCCCCTTTTTCTTGACCCCCCATTGTCCTGACCAGAACGAGTCATCCCGGACGGAGCGAAGCGCAGGTCCGGGATCCATGCCTGAACCGTTCCGGCATGGATCCCGGGTCTCCCTCCGGTCGCCCGGGATGACCCGCGCCCCGTCCAATGGACGAAAAAGCCTCACACCGTCTCCAGCAGCCCCTTGATCAGCGCCTGACGCGGCGCGATCGACGAGATCAGCGCGTATTCCGACAGCGTATGCGCGCCCTCGCCGTCGATGCCGAGCCCGTCCAGGGTCGGCACGCCGAGCGCCGCCGTGAAGTTGCCGTCCGAGCCGCCGCCGGTCATCGGGCAGTCCTGCAGCTCGAAGCCAATGCCAGCCGCGATGGCGCGGGCCGTCTCGAACAGGGCCGCGACCTCCGGCGATTTCTCGTAAGGCGGCCGGTTCATGCCCCCGCTCACGCTGATGCGGACATCCGGATCCCTGGGCGTGAGGCCGAGGATCTGCCGCTCGAGCGCCGCGCCGTCGGCGGCGCTGGTGACACGCAGATCGACGCTGAACCAGGCATGCTGCGGAATGACGTTCGCCGCCGTGCCGCCGCCCATCAGCGCAACCGAGGTGGTGACGCCGCGGGCATAATCGGTCAGGCCCTCGATCGCGAGGATCTGGTGCGCCGCCTCGCGGATCGCGCTGCGGCCATCGGCATGGCGCGTGCCGGAATGGGCCGGCCGGCCCTCGAGCTTGACCTCGAAGCGCCCCACCCCTTTGCGCGCCGTGACGATCTTGCCGCCGTCGCGCGCCGGCTCGGTGACGAGAACCGCGGCCGAGCCCCGGCCGATCTCCTCGATCAGCCCGCGCGTCGTCGGCGAGCCGATCTCCTCGTCCGGCGTGAACAGGAAGACCAGGGGCCGCTTCGCCGTGCCGGCGAGCGCGACCTGCTTGAAGGCCTGAAGGGCGAGCCAGGCGCCGCCCTTCATGTCGGCGACGCCGGGGCCATAGAGCCGGTCGCCCTCGACCCGCACGGGCAGATCGCGCGCGGCCGTGCCGACGGGATGGACGGTGTCGAGATGCGACATCACCGCAAGGCCGGCCTCGCCCGTGGCCGGGCCCGCCCGCAGGATCAGGCTGTCGCCGAGCCCGTCGCGGCCGGGAACCCGCTCCACCGCGATCGGCAGGCCGGCGACCTCGGCGGCGACGAGATCCATCATGCCGTTGACGCCGGGGGCGTGATGGGTGGGGCTCTCCAGCGCGAGCCAGACGGAGAGGGCGGAGACGGGATCGGGCGTGCTCATGATGGCGCGAACCTTGGCCGCAGGAAGCGCCGCCGGCAAGCGCGGAGCGCGGCAGGGGCGCCCTGTCGTCATGGCATGGCACGCCGGGCGGAACCTTCCCCTGCGTCATCGAATCCGCCCAGTCTAAACTCGCTCTTAACCTCGATCGGTCATTTCGTTGGGCTGTAGAGGGCGCGCGCGGCCTGCACCGGCTGCGGCGCGAGAGTGGCAAAATCCATGCGGCTGATCGTCGGCACCATCATCGTCTTTCTGTGCGTCTTCGGCGGCTACGCGGCGATGGGCGGCAAGCTCGGCGTCCTCTGGCAGCCCTTCGAGTTCGTCATCATCCTCGGCGCCGCGATCGGCGCGTTCGTCATCGGCAACCCCGCCCCCGTGCTCAAGGGCGTGCCGGGGATGTTCGGCACCCTTGTGAAGGGCCCCAAATACAAGCAGTCGGACTATGTCGAACTGCTGGGGATGCAGTATTCGCTCTACAAGCTGATCAAGCAGAAGGGCATGCTGGCGGTCGAACAGCACATCGAAAATCCGCACGACTCGACGCTGTTCAACGCCTTCCCGAGCTTCGCCGCGAACCACCACGCGGTCGAATTCGTCTGCGATTACATGCGCATGCTGACCATGGGGGTGAACAACGTCCACGAGATCGACGCGCTCATGGACGAGGAGCTCGAGACGCACCACCAGGAGCAGGAGCGGATCTACGCCGCGATGCAGTCGATCGCCGACGGAACGCCGGCGCTCGGCATCGTCGCCGCCGTGCTCGGCGTCATCAAGACGATGGGCTCGATCACCGAGCCGCCGGAGGTGCTCGGCCATCTGATCGGCGGCGCGCTCGTCGGCACCTTCTTCGGCGTCTTCGTGGCCTATGGTTTCTTCGGACCGATGGCCGCTTCGCTGAAGAGCACCTTCGAGGCGGAATCCAAATACTATCTCTCGCTCAAGGCGGGGCTCCTCGCCCACATCGCCGGCCAGCCGCCGGTGATGGCGGTCGAATTCGCCCGCAAGGCGCTGATGACCGACGTCCGCCCGACCTTCGCCGAAGTGGAAGCGGCCACCGCCAATCTCCCGGCCTAGACCTGACCCGAACTCCAGCAGGCAGCCGATGGACAAATCCACACAGCCGATCATCATCAAGAAGATCAAGAAGGCCGCCCACGGGCACCATGGCGGGGCCTGGAAAATCGCCTATGCCGATTTCGTGACCGCGATGATGGCGTTCTTCCTGCTGATGTGGCTGATCAGCATGACGACGCAGGAGCAGAAGGTCGGTCTGGCGGAGTATTTCGCTCCGGCCGCCCTCAGCCCCAGCAACAGCGGCGCCGGCGGCCTGCTGATGGGCAATGCCCTCGACAAGTCCGGCAACAAGTCCTCGGCGCCCCGCGACGCGGCGAAGGGGACCATCGGCCAGGACGACGGTGCCCGCCGGACCGCTCTCGGCCGGGCCAGCGAGCGCGAGACCACCCACAGCGGCGCCGGCCTGCAGTCCCAGCTCAGCGCCGCGGCCAGCATCAGGCAAGCCCTCCAGAACCAGCCCGAAGTGTCTGAACTGTCGCGCAACATCGTGATCGAGCCGACCCGTGAGGGCCTCAACGTGTCCCTCCAGGACGAATACGGCCGCGCCATGTTCCCCGAGGGTTCGGTCCAGCCCTATGACCGCACGAAGCAGGTGCTCAAGGCGCTGGCTCCCACGCTGCGCCGCCTGCCCAACCGCCTCGCCGTCACCGGCCACACGGCAGCGGCACGCCCGGGCTCCGTCGGAGCTACCGATCCCTGGAGCCTCACCGCCGGGCGCGCCCTCGCGGTGCGCGAGATCCTGACCGGCGCCGGCTTCCCCAGCGACCGCTTCGCCTCGGTAACCGGACGCGCCGACACCGATCCGGTCTTCCCGGACAATCCCTACAGCCCGCCCAACCGCCGGGTCAGCATCCTGCTTCTCAACGAAGAGCCGCCGCTGCCCCCGAGCAACCTGCGCTGAGCGCGAGACGCGCGCGCTCCGGGCCGAACCCGGCAACGGGGCGAGAGGGGACGGTTCGACCCGGCAACGCCGACGGTGTTGGAGATCGCGTTGCGTCGGCTGCGGACCCTGGCCTGAACCGCCGCCTCCGTCAGGCATGTGTGGATGAAGCCAGATCCGTGAACGACCAGTGGGTGTCGCTGACAGCCATGTCGATGAAGCTGCGCACTTTCGCCGAGAGCAGCCGTGCGGTCGGGTAAACCAGCTGGATCGGCGATGGCGGCCTCTCATAGTCCGGCAGCAGGATGCGAAGACGCCCCTCCGCGAGCGCCGAGGCCGCCTGGTAGGCGAAGACCAGCGTCAGCCCGCCCCCCGCGACCGCATGCTGGACGGCGCTTTCCGCGCCGTTCGTCACGAAGCTGGGCGTGAAGCCGACCCGCAGCCGCCGCCCCTCGTTTTCGAAAACCCATTCATGGGCGGCGTTGAAGCCGGAAAAATGGATGCAGCGATGCGCTGCGATGTCGGCGGGGGACGAGGGCGTGCCCTGCCTCTCCAGATAGGACGGCGCCGCCACCAGAACGCGGCGCGTTTCGCCGACGCGGCGCGCCCGCAGCGTCGAATCGCCGAGCTCGCCGATGCGGACGGCGACGTCGATCCCGTCCTCGATGAGGCTGACATTGCGGTCACCCAGCCGCAGTTCGCCCTGCACCGCCGGATAGCGCGACAGATAGGCCGACAGGAGCGGCCCGACATGGAAACGGCCGAAGGCCAGCGGGGCGGCGACGACGAGGCGGCCAGCGGGGACGGCCCGCACCGCCTGCAGCGAGGCGTCCGCCTCGGCGAGATCGGCCAGGATGCGGCGAGCCTGCAGGAGATAGCGCTCGCCCTCGTCGGTGAGCGTGACCGAGCGCGTGGTCCGCCGCAGCAGCCGCGCGCCGAGATGATCCTCCAGCGCGGCGACGAGACGCGTCAGGGCCGATGGCGACACGCCGATGCGACGGGCCGCCGGCGCGAAGCCCTTCAGCTCGGCCACCTTGACGAAGGCGGAGAGCGCGGTGAAGCGATCCATGAAATTGCACCGTTCTGCGCAATGATGACGTGTCGATTGAGCTGATTATCAATTCAGCCGGCCATTGTCATGTTCGTCCCCGTAAGGCGGCCATCCCGGCGGCCCCGAGGAAAACCACCATGTCCGTCATCTCCATCCCCGCCTCGATCGATGCCGCGCCGGCGGCGGCGCGGCCCTCGCTCCAGGCCGTCGAAAAGCAGCTCGGGTCCGTGCCGAACCTGTTTCGCGTCGTCGCGCATTCGCCGGCAGCGCTCGAAGGCTATCTCGGCCTGAGCGCTGCGCTGGGCAGGGGCCGGCTCGAGCCCAAGACCCGGGAGCGGATTGCGCTCGCGGTCGCGCAGGTCAACGGCTGCGGCTATTGCCTGGCGGCGCACAGCTATCTCGGGCGCCACATCGCCAAGCTCGACGATGCCGAAATCCTCGCCAACCGCCACGGCCATTCGGGCGACGCCAGGGCCGATGCGGCGGTCCGCTTCGCCGTGGCCATCGTCCGCGAGCGCGGCCATGTCGGCGCCGATGCCGTCGCGGCGGTCAGGGCCGCGGGCTATGACGACGGCCAGATCATCGAGATCGTGACCCATGTCGCGCTCAACACGCTGACGAACTACGTCAACGAGGTCGCCGGGACGGATGTCGACTTCCCCGCCGTCGCGGTGCCTCTGGCGTCCTGAGCGCCCCCGGCGTCCCCGGCGTCCCCCTCCCGTGATGACCCCCGTCTCCCTCGCCGATGCGGCCGGGAGACGGCTTCCGGAGCAGACCGATGAGCGATCTCAAGAGTTCGAGCGACATTGCCTTCACCCCCGCCGTGAAGGCGATCCAGCAGCGAAAGGGTTCCCGGGGCGGCTATCGCCGCATGGAGGAACATGGCGGCTGGGAGACGACGGTGACGCCGGAGCTGGCCGCCTTCATCGCGGCCCGCGACAGCTTCTTCCTGGCGACGGCCAGCGCCGATGGCCAACCCTACATCCAGCATCGTGGCGGCGCCGCCGGGTTCCTGCGGGTGCTCGACGACAGGACGCTCGGCTTCGCCGATTTCCGCGGCAACCGTCAGTATGTCAGCCTCGGCAATCTGTCGGAGAACCCCAAGGCCTATCTCTTCCTGATCGACTATGCGCACCGCCAGCGCATCAAGATCTGGGGCACGGCCACGGTCGTCGAGAACGATCCGGCCCTGCTGGAGCGGTTGCGCCCCGCCGGCTATGCCGGCACGCCCGAGCAGGCGATCCTGTTCAGGATCGAGGCGTGGGACGCCAATTGCCCGCAGCATATTCCGCAGCTGCTCGCGGCGAAGGACGTGGCCGCCGCCCTCGCGGAGAAAGACCGGCGCATCCTGGCGCTCGAGGCCGAACTGACGGGCATCAGGGGCAAACCGTCGGAGCGGCCCGCTTCGGCCGCGTCCGCGCGCCACTCCGGGGGCGGATGACCGGCGCTCCGAGGACGAGGACGGGCCGCCTCACCGCTCCGCGAGCAGCAGGGGCGACGGGCCCCGCGGGCAGACCCGCCTGCCCGCGGGCCGGCATGGCCCTTGCCTCGAAGGCGGGACGACTGAGCGGGGCGGGACCGGGACGGCGATGGCGTCAACCTATGCTTTCAGGGCCGGACCGAGCGGAGACTGGCGGATCGCCTCCATCGCCGCCTGTCGCGGCGCCGGCCTCGCACCTGCCGAGGCCCTGACCATCCGCCCCGGCGCGCCGGGCCCGATCGATCCTGGCGCTCTCTGGCGCCTGCTCGGAACGGTCAGCCACACCCGCTACGCGACGCGCGACGAGGTGGAGGGACTGCGCCGCCGCCAGGAAGGCCTCGACCGTCCGCAGGCGACGCAGGCGGCGCTGATCCCGATCCGCAAATCGGCGGCGTGGTGGGACCTCGCCCAGGACGAGCGGCGCGCGATCTTCGAGGAAACTTCGCATCACACCCGCATCGGGATGGACTATCTGCCCGCGATCGCGCGGCGGCTCTACCACAGCCGCGATCTCGGCGAGCCCTTCGACTTTCTGACCTGGTTCGAGTTCGCGCCGGCCGACGCACCCGCCTTCGACGCGCTGCTGGCGCGGCTGCGGGCGACGCGGGAGTGGGATTTCGTCGAGCGCGAGGTCGATATCCGCCTCGAGCGAAGCGTCCTCCCCTGAGCCGCCGCGGCTCAGAGGCGGCCGGACACGGGGATGAAGGCGCCGGTCACCCCGCTGGCGTCCTCGGCCAGCAGGAAGCCGATCGCATCGGCGATCTCGCGCGGCTGGACCCAGGCCTTGTGGTCGGCGTCCGGCATGGCGGCGCGGTTCTGCGGCGTGTCGATGATGCTGGGCAGGATCGCGTTGACGCGGATGCCGTCGGCCTTGAGCTCGTCGGCGAAGCTCTCGACCAGCCGGTGGACGGCGCTCTTCGCCCCCGCATAGGCGGCGAGCCCGGCGGGGGCCTTGAGCGCGGCGCCCGCGCCGATGGCGACGAGGCTGCCGCGTCCGGCCGCCCGCATCGGCGGCAACGCCGCCCGGAAGATGTTCAGCGTCGTCAGCACGTTCAGGCGGTACATCTGCTCCCAGAGATCCGGGCCGCCCTCGGCGGCCGCCGCCGAGGCGAAGCCGCCGACCGTATGGGCGATGCCGTCGATGCGGCCATAGCGCGCCAGCGCGGCCCGGATCGCGCTGTCGCAGGCCCCGGCGTCGAACAGGTCGAGATCGGGCAGGACGAGATGCCGCTCCCGGCCGCCGAACGGAGCCAGCAGATCCTCCATGGCCGCGGCTTGCCGGTCGATCGCCACCAGGCGATGCCCGCGCGGGGCGAGCGTCGCCAGGAGCGCGCGGCCGACATTGCCGGCCGCGCCGGTGACGATCACGATGGGGGATGTCTCGGTCATGGTCGGATCCAGTGCTTCTCGGGTCAGGGATGGGGGCGGATGCGGGCGAGGAGCCGCGTCAGGAGCGCATCGAACAGGCCGAGCGCGATGACGGTCAGGCCGAGGCGAACGACGAGATGCAGTTCGCCCCGCCCGATCAGGGCGGCCAGCGGCGCCGCCTGCAGGAAGACGCCGCAGGCCAGGGCACAGGCGACCAGGGTTGCGGCCGGGCCGAGCAGGCGATCGCTCACGGGCGCCTCGCCGGCGCGGGGTCGAGCCGCAGCACGAGCACGTTGCCGATCCGCTCGACCTCGCCCTGCAGCGTCACCGGACTGCCGACGCGGCCGAGCAGCGCTGCCGGAAGCGGCCCGCCATCGGCGCCCGCCAGCAGCAGGAACCGGCTGCCGGCGACGGGATCGGCGGTCACGAACACCGCCGGCACCGCGCCGATCAGGCAGAGATTGGCGCAGGCCTTGTGCGACAGCCCCGCGCCGGGACGCATCGCGCCCGCATAGCACTTGCCGTCGCAGATCTCGCCGGCGATCCGCCAGCGGCCGAGCGCCTCATGCATCGCCGGCTGCAGCTCCGTCGAAGCCGGCAACGGCCGCGCGTCGTCGACCACGAGCATCTCGAGGCTGCCGCGCCGGAGCACGCTGCCGCGCAGCTCCATCGGCCCCGCAGCGGCGGGCAGATCGGGGCCGCGCTTGCCGTCCCCGCTCAGCAGCATGACCCGGCCCCGCGGGAAGCCGGCGCTCGGCGGCAGGTGGAGCAGCGGATAGCCCAGCCGCGCGACATGGCCCCGCAGCACCTGTTCGCCGCCCCAGTTCTCGGGGCGCACCGGCCCGCCGGCCGCGTCGCGCTCGCCCAGGCGCAGCAGCCCCGCCGCGGGATCGTCGGCGTGACGGCTGAGTCCGTACCCGGCCAGCGCCATCGCCGCGACGCAGACGATCGCGACTGCGGCGAGAAAGCGCGCGAGGCGCGGGCCCGTTCGCCCGCTCCAGCCGATGAAGAACTCGTCCGCCTCGGCCCGACCGCTCATCGCAGGGCCCCGGGAATGGCGACCGGCTCCACGGCGGTCCCGAGCGGGTTCGGGCGGGGGTCGAGCAGGATCGCCTCTCCCTCCAGCCGCAGCCGGTAGGTTGCGACGCGCTCGGTGAAGGGTGCCGGCGCGCAGCCGTCGCGCAGGCGGTACTCGTAGCCATGCCAGGGGCAGATCACGCAGCCGTCGCGCAGCCGCCCCTCGCCGAGCGGGCCGTTCTGATGGGCGCAGAGGTTGCTGATGGCCGCGAGGCTGTCGTTCTCGCGGAAGATCGCCACTGAGGAGCCGTCCGCGAGCGGGACGACGAGTCCGCGCCCGGAGGGAACGTCGCGGATCAAGCCGCCGGCAACCCAGCCCTCCGTCTCGACCGCGGCCGGCCGGTCGCGCCGGCGCTCCCGCCAGGCCGCGGCGAGATGCAGCGCGACGAGCGCGCCCGCGCTTCCGCAAACGAGCATCGGCAGGCCCGGATTGCGCGCATCCTGCAGGGCCCCGAAGGCGACATGCAGCACGACCAGCCCATAGGCGCCATAGACGCTCATATGGATCGCCTTCCAGACCGGGGGGCCGAGGAAGGCGAGCCAGAAATCGTGGCTGGTCGCCGCCAGCACGAGCAGGATCAGGAAGGCGGCCACCCCGAAGGGAATGAAGGGCAGGCCGCGGAGTTCGCCCGAGGCCACATCGGTCGCAAACAGCGCGACCCAGGGCGAGAGCGGGCTGTAGGCGAAGTACCAGTCGATCACGGCCACGGCATGGCTCGCCGCCACGGCGCAGGTGATCACGCCGAAATGGCGGCGGTTGTAGAGCAGCGGCAGGAAGCGCTCGTCGAGCCGGGCCAGCGGCCCGATCATCAGCACCAGCGTCAGCAGCAGGAAAGCGCAGCTGCCATAGGCCTTGATCGCCAGGGACTGGGCGTCGAGCAGGGTCGCCGCCGGCCGGGCGGCCGGCGCAAAGCGCAGGAAGGCGACGAGATAAAGCGCGATCCCGGCCAGCAGCACCGCGTCGTAGACGATCTTGCTGCGCGTCCAGCCGACCGGCCGATAGGCGACGCTCATTCCTCCGCCTCCCGTGTGCCCGCATCGATCCGCAGCGAGGCCGGTGCCGGCAGGTCGTGCTGCCGCAGAACCAGGGCCGTGGCGAGGACGAGCGGCAGCAGGCCGGCGAGCCCGAGCCAGAGGATGGCATGGGCGCGCTTGTGCCGCCGCCGCAGCGAGGGCGGGCGTCCGGTCTGCGTCGCAGCGTCCAACCAGCGCCAGACGACCAGCGGCCAGAGCAGGACCAGCCCCGGCAGCAGCAGCGGCCGAAAGCCATAAGCGCCGCGCGCTGCGGGATCGATCCGGTCGAGGCCAAACAGGAGGAAGGCGAGGGCGACGCCGAGTCCCGCCAGCAGCCAGGCCTGGCCGAGCGTAACGATGAGCGCGGCCGCTTCCATCGGATGCTCAGCCCGCTTCCGCGGCGGACGGGCGGCTGCGCGCCAGCAGGCTCGTCTGGGCCGGGGCGTTGGTCGCCCAGGCGCCGTCGAACAGGCGCGCGCCCAGTTCCTCCGGCATCGGCTCGAGCCAGGGACTGCCCGTGAGCGCCGAGCGGGCGTCGAGCACGCCCTGCGCCCAGCGCGCCGCCATGGTGTCGGCGCTGAACTCGTAATCCTTCGACGGGCCCTGCGCCTCGACCGGCCGGTAGCTCAGCCGCACGATGTCCATCCGGGTCACGCAGCCGAAATCATAGAGGAACTGCGCCTCCTTGGTGCGGCGGAGATCCTCTGGCAGGCGCTCGATCAGGCTGTTGATGTTGTGGCGGACGTCGTGGATGACGCGGGCCATGTCCGTCGCGGCGCGCGTGCGGCTCGAATAGCGGATGTCCTTCTCGCGCTCCATCGCGCTGTCCAGATCGTCCGGCAGCCGGCCCTCGGCATTGAAGACATCGACCTGGAAGGTGAGCCGGCTGCGCCGCGGCACGTAGTCGAGGACGTATTGCAGCGGCGTGTTGGAGACCAGCCCGCCATCCCAGTAATGCTCGCCCTCGATCTCGACGGGCGGGAAGCCTGGCGGCAGCGCCGCGCTCGCCATGATGTGCTCCGGCCCGATCCGCATCTCGCGGCTGTCGAAATAGGCGAAGTCGCCCGTCCTGACATTGGCGGCACCGACGCTGAAGCGCGTCTCGCGGGCATTCAGCCGGTCGAAATCGATGAAGGCTTCCAGCGTGCTGCGCAGGGCGGCGGTCTCGTAGAAGCTGACCGGCGTGCCGAACCACGCGGTCGGGGGACGCGGCGCGAAGAAGCCGGACTGGCCGAACAGCAGCGCACTCGCCGCATGCCAGCGCCGGTTCATCGCCTGCGAGAACGGCAGGAAGGGGAAGCTCGTCACCGGTGCGGTGACGCGCTCCCAGAAGCCGCGCAGCCGGTCGATCCTGTCGCCGGGCGCATTGCCGGCGATGATCGCGCCGTTGATCGCGCCGATCGAGATGCCCGCCACCCAGTCCGGATGATAGCCGGCCTCCGCCAGCGCCTCGTAGACCCCGGCCTGATAGCTGCCGAGCGCGCCGCCGCCCTGCAGGACGAGCCCGATCTTCTTGTCGAAATCCGCAGGCTTGGCTCGGATCGGCGCGCTCATGACGAGGCTCTCCTTCTCTGGCGACGGGTCAGGAGGTGGTGCGGCAGGCGGTGCGCGCCGGTCAGGAGCGCGCGCCGCTTTCGAGCCGCTCGAACAGCCACACCGCGATGGCGCCGTAGATCACATGGCCGACGAAGCTCATGTAGGAGAGCTCGCCCCCCTCCCCGAGGAGGTAGAAGGACAGCCCGCCGATCGGCGCCATCAGGCCGAGCGCGTTGAACCAGGTGAAATTGCCCCAGGTGATCGCGTCCGCGATCAGCGGGCTGCGGTTGATCGCCCGCGTCGCGATCAGACCGACCGCGGCGGTCCAGAAGATGAAATGGATCGGTGCGAAGGTGCCGCCCGCGATCAGCCCGGCGACGCCGGCGCTGAAGGTCACGAAGACGATGGCGTCGAGCACCAGCGGCCAGCGCGGCACGAAGCGCGACACGATGAAATAGGCGACCGGATAGCCCACGATCCCCACGCCGTAATGCAGCGCCTCGCGGATCAGATAGGGCACCGACAGGCCGAAGCGATGCTGGGCGATGGCGTCGATCAGCCCGGCCGGCTCGAGCGGATAACCGAGCACCGCCTTGGTCAGCACCCGGGCCCAGATCTCCCAGATCAGCAGACCCGCCAGGCCACCGGCGAACAGATGGACCAGCGTCCGGTTGCTGATGGCTGCAGGTCTCGCATCGGCTGTCATCGTCATCGTCATTCTCCCCCAATCGGATCCGTCCGGATCGACTGCCGCTCAATTCGTGCCCGACAGCCAATCGGTTACGGCCCGGTCATCGGCCTTGTGCCGCCGCCTCACGGCCAGAACCTGCCGGAGCCCCACGGCATCGCCGGCCTCGTAGGCCATGCCCGCGAGCGCCTGCAGAAAGACGTCACGCTGGGCATGGCTGCCGCCGAGCCGGTGCAGGCGGCGTGCGAGAAACCCCACCGGCGCCTGGGGGCCCGCCCCGCGCTCGGCCTGAACCAGCGCGAAGGCGAGTTCGGCACCGACATTTCGCGAGACGCTCGCCTGATCGGTGGTGGAGCGGCCGCTTTCGTGAATGAAGTCAGCGAGTTCGGCGGCCTCGTCGAGGCGCCCGGCGCCGAGCAGGGCGATCAGGAAATGGAGCTGTCCGAACACGAGGGTGGTGTCGCGGGCATGCCGGGCGGCGACCTCGGCGAGCGCCTGCCACCGCTTCTCGCCCGGATCCACCCCGGCCTGGCGCAGGCGCCAGAGCATCGAGGCGGCATTGGCGAAGTCGCGGAAATCGCCGTCGAGATCGCCGGCGACCTCGCGATCATAGAGGGCGAGCACGGAGTCGTGATCGCCTTGGCCGAGCGCGAACAGCGCGAGATGCCAGGCGAAGTGCCGCGAGAGGTTGTTGCAGCGGGTCCAGACGCCGCGATGGGCCTCGAGCCAGCCGCTTCCCTCGGCGCTCTGCCCCCGCGTCTCGAAGACATGGGCCACCGCATGCAGCCCCCAGGCATCGTCGGGAGCGATCGCCAGGGCCGTGCGCCCGACGCGCTCCGCTTCGTTCAGCCGCCCGATCTCCTCCAGCCCGAAGGCGTGGCACCCCAGCAGGTAGCCATAGCCGGCATTGGAACGCTCGCATTCGCTGCTGAGCCGCGCGGTCAGGCTGACCATGCCGTCGATGTCGCCGGTCATGAAGCGCAGCGCATGCGACAGCTTGGCGGGCAGGAAGGCGTTGGGATCGCGGTAGAGAAAATCGTCGAGGACGTCGGCGGCCGCCCGCAGTCGCCCCGCCGCGGCATGGTCGAGCGCGCCCACCAGAGCCCGTTCGAAGGCCGTCGCGCCGCCGTTGCGGTCGATGGAATCCCGGGCCCGCTGCAGCCGCGAGGCGGCCTCGGCCAAAGCGGCCTTGCCGGCGAGCAGCACGCCCGCCAGGCCGGCGAGGGCATGCGCGGCCGTCAGGGTCGGCGCTGCCTGCAGCGCGGCCTCGAGATGGAGACAGGCATCGGGACGGTGGCCGGCCAGGACCCGGACGGCCTCTGCGAAGGCGGCGGTGGCGACGGGGTCGGCCAGGGCGTGTTCGGAGCCGAACGCGTCGATCATGCCGGGGCCCCGCAGGATGAGCCCATCAGGCGGAACACGCTTGCGGGATCAGACATCACATTCGCGCCTTTCGCTCGCTGCCGACCGGTTTTGCACTTGCGAGAGGCTAACCGAGCGCAAAACATCTTGCGACGACGGGACGGCGCGATCTTGCGGCGAAGCCGTGCGCGGGCTCCGCAAGACCGCGTCGTCCGGCCCGATGACCGCTTTTTGCGGCGCAACACGTTCGTCATGCTGCAGCGAAAGGAGGACCGATGACCATGCAAGCCATCGCCAGCCCTGGACGGCCGCGACGCTCCTTCGCGGAGTTCTACCGCTCCTCGGCCTATTCGCAGTTTCCCCAGGAGCATCGCACCCATCGGTGGAGCCAGTTCCACGGCTTCGTGGTCGATCAGCAGCCGCACGATTTCACCGATATCGCCAGCACCGACTGGGTCCTCGGCCTGCCGCTGAAGGCCGCCTGCCCCACCCGCTTCGACTATGGCGATGGCTGGCGGCAGCGGCCGCGCAGCCGCGGCGACTTCCTGCTCGTCCCGCCGGGCACCGAGGTCCGCTACGAGATCGCCGGACCGACGCGGCTCCTCGTCCTGACCTGGACCGGCGGCCTCCTGACCGATCTCGACGACGAGCTCTTCTCAAACGAGGAAGCGGCGCTTCGCCCCCTCATCGGCCACTACTTCAAGAACAACGGGCTCGAGGCGGCGTGCCGGTCGCTCTGGATCGAGCTGGCGCGCACCGACGACGCGTCGCGGCTCTTCCTCGACAGTGCGGTGACCCACCTCGCGGGCAGCCTGCTGCGCTGCGCCGCCCGCCACCGCGAGCGCTCGGCCTATCGCCGCATCGAGGTGCGGCGGGTGCTGGCCTATGTCGAAGACAATCTCGAGAAGGACCTGTCCCTGTCCGAGCTCTCGAGCCTCGCCGGGCTCAGCCTGTTCCACTTCGCGCGGGAGTTCCAGGCGCAGGTCGGAGTCTCGCCCTATCGCTACATCCAGCAGCGGCGCACCCTGCGCTGCCTGCGCCTGATGGAGGCCAAGGACCTCCCGGTCGAGGAGATCGCCCGGCGCTGCGGGTTCGCCAGCGTCCGCAGCATGCGCGGCCAGATCCGGCGTCACGCTGCCGGCAGAACCATGCCATAGTCGTCGCTCTTCGCGGGGGGAAACGCGACCATGACCTATTGCCTCGGCATCTGGCTGCCCACCGGCCTCGTGCTGGCCTCCGATTCCCGCACCAGCGCGGGCGTCGACCAGATTTCGACCGTGAAGAAGCTCGCGCTCTTCGAGAAACCGGGCGAGCGCGTCGTCGCCATCCTGTCGGCCGGCAATCTCGCCACGACCCAGGCGGTGATCAGCATGATCCGCCAGAATGCCGGCCGTGGTGGCACGGTCGGGCCCGAGGGCGACATTCTCGCCGCCCGCAGCCTGTTCGACGTCGCGCAGACCGTCGGCAGCGTGCTGCGCGAGGTGATGCGGCTGAACCGCAGCTATGTCGAGCCCTATGGCGATCCCAGCGCGAGCTTCCTCGTCGGCGGCCAGATCGCGGGCGATGGCCATCGCCTGTTCCAGGTCTATTCGGCCGGCAACTTCGTGGAGGCCTCCAGCCGCAACCCCTTCCTGCAGCTCGGCGAGACCAAATACGGCAAGCCGATCCTCGACCGCGCCCTGACGATGCGCAGCGGGCTCGACGAGGCGGCCAAGCTCGCTTTGCTCTCCTTCGACGCCACCATCCGCAGCAACCTCTCGGTCGCCCCGCCGATCGATCTGCTGCGCTACGAGGCCGGCAGCCTCATGGCCGGGCAGCTCGCCAAGTTCACCGCCCAGCATCCCTACTGGGCGGATCTGCGCGAACGCTACAGCAGCGGCCTGAGCCGTCTGGTCGAAAGCCTGCCCGAACCGCGCTTCTGAGGTCGCCCGCCGGCAACGCCGGTCCCGGCGGCCCGCTCTTGCTGCAATCTCGCACCAGCGCCCCGCAACATGCTGTTCTTGCGGACCTTCGCCCGCATGGGCGGCACCGGCCATGCTAGGCGAACCCCTGTCTTCGGGCGTCATCGGGAAAGGGGGGCAGCATCATGCTGAAGGACAGGACTGCGATCGTCACCGGCTCGACCTCCGGCATCGGGCTGGCAATCGCCCGCGCCTATGCGCAGGCGGGGGCGAATGTCGTGATCAACGGCTTCGGCGCGCCCGACGCGATCGAGCGGGAGCGCGCGACCATCGCCAGCGAGTTCGGCGTCGAGGCGCGCTACAGCGCCGCCGACATGTCAGACGGCGCCGCGATCGCCACGATGATCGCCGGCGTCGAGGCCGAGTTCGGCGCGGTCGACATCCTCGTCAACAATGCCGGCATCCAGTTCGTCGCGCCGATCGAGGAATTCCCGGTCGAAAAATGGGACACGATCCTGGCGATCAACCTCTCCGCCGCCTTCCACGCCATCCGGGCCGCCCTGCCCGGCATGAAGGCGCGCCGGTTCGGCCGCATCGTCAACACGGCGTCCGCCCATGCGCTCGTCGCCTCGCCGTTCAAATCGGCCTATGTCGCCGCCAAGCACGGCATCGCCGGGCTGACCAAGACGGTCGCGCTGGAAGCCGCCACCTTCGGCGTCACCGTGAACGCGATCTGCCCCGGCTATGTCTGGACGCCGCTGGTCGAGAAACAGGTTCCCGAAACCATGGCGGCGCGCGGCCTGACGCGGGAGCAGGTCATCGCCGACGTGCTGCTCCACGCCCAGCCGACCCAGCAGTTCGTCACAGCCGAGGAGGTCGCGGGCCTGGCGGTGTTTCTTGCATCGGATGCGGCGCGCTCGATCACGGGCGTGATCCTGCCGGTCGATGGCGGCTGGACCGCACAGTAGGGGGAGCCTCGTCATGAACCGCCAGCAGATCCTCGACCTGCCCTCGATGCCGCTCGCGGGCCCGAGCTACCCGGCCGGGCCCTATCGCTTCATCGACCGCGAATACATGATCATCAGCTACGAGACCGATCCCGCGCTGATCCGCCACCATCTGCCCGAGCCGCTGGAGCCGCTGGCGGAGCCGGTGGTCCATTACGAGTGGATCAAGATGCCGGATTCCTCCGGCTTCGGCAGCTATACCGAGACCGGCATCGTCATCCCCTGCCGCTTCGGTGCGGAGGAGGTCAATTTCGTCTCGCAGATGTATCTCGACGTCGAGCCGCCGATCTCGGCCGGGCGCGAGATCTGGGGTTTTCCCAAGAAATACGCCCATCCGAAGCTGGAGCTGGTCAAGGACACGCTGACCGGCACGCTCGACTATGCCGGCCAGCAGGTCGCGATGGGGACGATGGGCTACAAGCATGAGAGCCTCGCCGGCAACGGCACGAAGACGACCGCGACGCTGTCGAAGACGCAGGTCAACCTGAAGATCATTCCCGGTGTCGACGGCGAGCCGGAGATCTGCTAGCTCGTCGCGCTGAACCTCACCGAGATCACGGTCAAGGGCTCCTGGATCGGTCCGGGCCGGCTGCATCTGGTGCCGCACGTCAACGCCCCGGTCGCCGACCTGCCGGTGCGCAGGGTGCTGGGCGCCCACCACTTCATCGCCGACCTCACCCTGCCCTTCGGCCGCAAGATCTACGACTATCTCAAGCCGTGAGAGGGTCGGGAGGCTCTGTCAGAGCCGGTCCAGCACAGCGAGCGCCTCGGCCGGGTCGAAGCGGACCCGGTAATCCGGATCGACGAAGGCGGCCGCGATCGTCCCGCCCCGGGCCACGACGAAGGTCGCCGGCACCGGCAGGGACCATGCGCCGTCGCCGTTGCGGGCCGGCAGGTCATGGCCGAACTGGCGGTAGAGCGCCTCGATCTCCGGCGAGAGCCGGAAGCGGATGCCGAGCGCATCGGCCAGGCGTCCCCCGACATCGGACAGGACCGGAAAGGCGAGGCCGTTCTTCTCCGCCGTGTCGAGCGTGTCGTCGGGCGTCTCCGGCGAGACGGCGACCAGCGTCGCGCCCCGTGCGGCGAACTCGGCCAGCCGCTGCTGGTAGCTGCGCAGCTCCAGATTGCAGTAGGGGCACCAGCCGCCGCGATAGAACACGATGACGAGCGGGCCGCCCTCGGCGAGGGCGCGCAGATCGACGCGATCGCCGGCCGCGTTCGGCAGGCTCAGCGCGGGAACGAGCGATCCGGCGCGTGCGGCGCGGTCGAGCAGGCCGGACTGGCGCAGGTTGACGATGTCCTGCGCCACCAGCGTCGCGGTGTCGGCACCCACACGCCGGGTCCATTCCTCCCGGAACGCGTCGAGGTCATGCTTCAGGCTGGTGGAGGTCTGTGTGGTCATGAGGCCGGCTCCTGATGGTCTGGGGGACCGGCGGCGCTGCCGCCGGCGCGGCGTGCTCAGGCATGGGCGCGGTTGCGCGGCGCCGTCCATTTCGTCTGTGTCATGAAGCCGTCGAGCGGCGTATGCGTCAGGTGGTTGACGTAGTTGGAGATCGTCTTGGTCGCGACGATGAGGACGACCTCGAGCACCTGCGCCCGGGTGAAACCAGCCGCCAGGAAGGCATCGACCGCGTCATCGCCTGCGAAACCGCGCTCGGTGACGACCCGCTCGACGAAGTGGCGCAGCGCCTCCAGCCGCGTATCCGCAACCGGGGCACTCTCGCGCAGCGCGACGATGATGTCGGGCGCGACGCCGGCCCTCTTGGCCAGCACCGAATGGCCGGCGGTGCAGTATTCGCATTCATTGGCGACGTTGATCGCGAGAAAGGCGACCTGCTGCTCGGCCGGCGTGAAGCTGCTCTGGCCGACCAGGCCAAACAGCGTGTCATAGGCCTGCAGCGTGACCGGGCTCTCGGCCAGGGTGCGGTGCAGGTTCGGGATGAAGGTCCAGGCCTTCTCGATGCCGGCGAGCTGCGCCCTGGCGGCTTCGGGAGCGGTTTCGACGGTGTGCAGCGTGAACGCGGTCATGGGGTCTCTCCGGGTTGGGAGCGGCCCTTGCGTCCGCTCCATGACCGGACCATGCGCCATTCATCCGGACGCGATAACGCCGCTTGTCGACAGAACATTGATACGTAAGATGTATGAATGTCCGATCTGCTGACCCTGTTCAGAACCTTCCTGCGGGTCGTCGAGACCGGCTCCTTCACCGCCGTGGCGGCCGAGTTCAACACCAGCCAGCCGACGATCTCGCGGCAGATCGCGGCGCTGGAGGAGCGGGTCGGCGCGCTGCTGTTTCAGCGGACGACGCGGGCCCTCGCCGTCACCGAGGATGGCCGCGTTCTCTACGAGCAGGCGCGCCAGACGCTCGACAGCGTGCAGCAGGCGCTGGGGTCGGTCGGCCGGCTGCGGCTCGCACCGACCGGGCTGCTGCGGCTGGCCTGCCCCGTGGTGTTCGGCCGGCTGCATGTCGTTCCACGGCTTCCGGCCTTTCTCGCGCGCCATCCGGGCGTGACCATCGATCTCGTCATGAACGATGGTTTCACCGATCTCGTCGAGGAGGGCATCGATCTCGCCATCCGCATCGGCGCGATCATCGATCCGTCCCTGATTGCGCGCCGGATCGGGCTGACTCGGCGCGTCACCGTCGCCAGCCCCGCCTATCTGGCCGCTCACGGGACGCCGGCCGTGCCCGCCGATCTCGCCAGCCATGACTGCATCGTCTATGCGCGGCTGGCGACCGGCAATCGCTGGGAGTTCTCGGGCCGCGACGGACCTGTTTCGGTCAGTGTGTCCGGGCGCTACCGAGTCAACAATTCCGAGGGCGTGCGCGAGGGCGTGCTCGCCGGTCTCGGCATCGGCGTCGTCCCGGTCTGGCACTTCACCGACGAGATCGCCTCGGGCCGCCTCGCCGTCATCCTCTCCGATTTCGAGCCGAAGCCCCTGCCGACGCAGGCCGTCTATCCCTCGCGGCGTTTCCTCGCGCCCAAGGTCCGCGCGATGATCGATTTCCTCGCCCACGAGTTCGAACTCGATCCGCGGCTCAGCTCCTATGGCTTCAGGGCCGAGGGCCAGCACGGCTGACACCGCCCGACGCGAGGGCCGTGGGCTCGACGAAACGACCGCGCCCGCGAAGGTCTCCGTCGGCGCGCCGACGTTGACGGCATGACACGCTGCGCCATGTCTCGCGGCGGGAGCACGGCGGCCTGCCCGAGAGAATGCAGGACGGCGACTGACCCGAACACGGCGTCGCTCGGCATCCCGCCGGCACACGGGACGCCTGATCGCGTCGCAGCCCGCTCACGCCTCGTCACCTCGGACCATCCCAGCGGTCTGCGACAGCCCGCATCAATGAAAAAGGCGCTGAACCATCAGCGCCTTCCGTCGGGATCGTGCCAGATGACCGTCCGTCTGCGCTAGAACGGGATATCGTCGTCGAGATGGCTCGAGGAGGAGCGCCCACCGCCACCGCCGGCCATCGCCGGCTGGCGAGCACCGCCGCCGCCCATCGGGCCGGAGCGGCCGAAGGACGAACCGGAGGAGCGATCCTCCATCATGCCGCCGCCCTCGCCATATTCGTCCGAGCCGCCCTGGCCGCGGCTGTCGAGGATCGTGAGTTCGCCGCGGAAACGCTGCAGCACGATTTCGGTGGTGTACTTCTCGACACCCGACTGGTCCTGCCATTTGCGGGTCTGCAGCTGGCCCTCGATGTAAACCTTCGAGCCCTTCTTGAGGTACTGCTCGGCGACCTTGGCGAGGTTCTCGTTGAAGATCACGACGGAGTGCCACTCGGTGCGCTCCTTCTTCTCGCCGGACTGCTTGTCGCGCCAGGTTTCCGAGGTGGCGATGCGCAGATTGACGACCGGCTCGCCCGAGCCGAGGCGGCGAACCTCCGGGTCACGCCCGAGATTCCCGACCAGAATGACCTTGTTGACGCTGCCAGCCATGAGAGGCTCCATTTCCTGCGCACATCGAAACCGGCCCGCGACCGGAGCAGGACCCTACCGGCCGACCGCCGCACTATCAATGATGTTCCCGTTTTGTTCAAGAGCCCTTCATGGGGTTGTCCCCTGATTTCGTTGGAGCGTGCAGGATCGTCGCGCAGGATCGCCGCGGCGGCCGAAGCGTACTGCGCAGCAGCAACGAGCCCGCCGTCATCCCGGACAAGTCGCGCAGCGGCGCCGCTCCGGGATCCATCGTAGAGCTCCGGAGCCCTCCGATGGATCCCGGGGCAAGCCCGGGATGACGCGGTGGTTCCGTGCAAGAATGGGTTAGCTAGATGGCGTCGTCCGTCCCGCCCCACACCCGCGCCTCGCTCAGCCCCAGAGCCGCGAATTCGCCGGCCCGCAGATCGGCCTCGCCCACCGAAAAGAACTCGTCGAGCTGCGGCGGCGGCGCCACCGGCGTCCCGCTGAGCATGGCATGGGCCTGGCCGCGATGGTGGATCTGGTGCTGGAACAGATGCAGCAGCAGCCGGTCGAGCCGTTCGCGCTGGATGCGCGCGCCGCGATGCACGCTGACGATCCGCTCCAGCCCGTCATGACCCGCCGCCGCCTCGACCACGGCGATCAGCCGCCGGTCCATCGCCTCCTGCGCGGCCTGAAGCTCGGGCAGCGTGGCGCAGGGCTCGCGCTCGGCCCAGGCGGCGGGGCCGAGTGTCCCGCCCTCCATCGCGTCGACATAGAAATGATCGATGATCAGGATGTGGTTCAGCGTTGCCCGCAGGCTCGGAAAGAAGCCGGTGCGGGGCGCCACCCACTCCGCCGCCGAGAGTGCCGAACAGGCGCCGAGCAGCCGGTGATTGGCCCAGAGATTGTTGAAGGCCATCGCCCGGTAGGGTCGCAACACGTCCATGGTCGGTCCTCCTGCCCGGGGACACTGACAGCAGGCGCGCGTCGCGTCATGTCAGCAGGCGGAAGACGGCTCAGGTCACCGGCTCGACCACCCGCCTGTAGAGATGCCAGGTCGCATGGCCGAGCACCGGCAGCAGCACGACGAGGCCGAGAAAGGCCGGCAGCATCGCCACGAGACAGAGCGCCGCGATCGCCGCCGCGAAGCCCAGCATCGGCACCGGATTCGTCGAGACGGCCCGCACGCTGGTGATCATGGCGGTGATGAAATCGACCTCGCGGTCGAGCAGCAGCGGAAAGGAGATCACCGTCAGCGAGAACAGGATCGTCGCCAGCACCGCCCCGACGACATGGCCGACGGCGAGGAACATCAGTCCCTCCGCCGTCGAGGTGATGACGGTGAGGAAGCCCGTGAAGCTGGAGAAGGACTGGAAGCCGAGGAACAGCGCCAGCAGCAGCCGCACCTGGTAGAGCCACATCATCATCACGAACAGCGTGACGAAGGCCATCCAGCCCAGTTCGCGCTGGCTCTGGGCGAAGACGACGCCGAGCACCGGCCCCCAGCCCAGCGGCTCCCCCGCCTCGCGCCGCCGCGACACCTCGTAGAGCCCGACCGCCACGAAGGGGCCGATCAGCACGAATCCCGCCGCCAGCGGATAGGCCAGATAGGGCAGGCCGAAGCGCGTCAGCGACAGCAGGATCGACAGCCCGCCCAGCGCATAGATCCCGCCGAAGAACAGCCCGAACAGAGGCGCCGCCTGGAAATCCCGCAAGCCCGCGACGAAGGCCTCGACCACGTCATGGATGCCGATGCGCCGCACCACCGGATCCGGCCGCCGCGGCTGCGCCGCTCCGCTCCCGCTCTGAATCTCGTCCATGGCCTCTCCCCCGCTTGCGCCTCCGGCACGCGGCCGGGGCCTGGCTTTTGGAAGTCAGCCTAGCGCCGGCGCTGCCGCGCGCATTGGGACAGATCAATCCGGCCCGCGTCAGTGCCCCGGGGCGGCCGGACCGTCGGAAGCCAGCCGCGGCAGGAACCAGGCGAGCAGGCCGATCGCCGGCAGGAAGGCGCAGAGGTGATAGACCGCGTCGATGCCGATGCGGTCGGCCAGCTCGCCCAGAAGGGCCGCGGCGATCCCGCCGAGCCCGAAGGACAGCCCGTAGAACAGCCCGCCGACGAGTCCGATCCGGCCGGGCATCAGCTCCATCGCGTAGATCAGGATCGCCGCGAAGGCGCTGGACATGATCAGGTTGATCACGATCGTCAGCACGCCGGTCCAGACCAGATCGACATGCGGCAGCAGCAGCGTGAAGGGCAGCGCGCCCAGGATCGAGAACCAGATGATTTTGTTGCGGCCGATCCGGTCTCCGAGGATGCCGCCGAAGATCGCGCCCGCCGCCGAGGAGGCCAGGAAGAGAAACAGCATGACCTGCGAGGTCTGAACGCCGACCCCGAATTTCCCGATCAGGTAGAAGGTGTAGAACGAGCTGAAGCTCTGCGAATAGGCGTTCTTCGAGAACAGCAGGATGACCAGCACCGTCGCCGCGAAGGCGACCGCTGCCGCCGAGCGCACGGGCGCCGCGGGCCCGGCCGCGGCCTTGGTCGCAGGCGCGGCCGCCGCTTTCTGACGCTGCAGCTCGGCATAGCGCCCGGCCGTCCAGGTCATCAGCACCATGGCGAGCAGGGCCGTGGCCGAGAACCAGGCCAGGCTCGCCTGTCCGCGCGGCACGATGATGAAGGCGGCGAGCAGCGGCCCCAGCGCGCCGCCCGTCTGACCGCCGACCTGGAAGATGCCCTGCGCCAGGCCGTGCCGCCCGCCCGAGGCGTTGCGCGCCATGCGGGTCGCTTCCGGGTGGAAGATCGAGGAGCCGAGCCCGACGAAAGCGGCCGAGATCAGCAGCAGCGCATAGCTGCCGGCATAGGCGAGCCCGATCAGCCCGATGAGGGTGAAGCCCATGCCGACGACCATCGAATAAGGCATCGGATTCTTGTCGGTATAGGCGCCGACCAGCGGCTGGAACAGCGAGGCCGTGATCTGGAAGGTCAGCGTGATCAGGCCGATCTGGCCGAAATCCAGCCCATAGGCGGTCTTGATGATCGGATAGATCGCCGGGATCAGCGACTGCATCATGTCGTTGAGCAGATGCGTCGCGCTGAGCGCGATCAGCACCGGCATGGCGGCGCCCTGGGCGATCCGGGCGGTGGGCGTGGTGGCGGTCATGTCCGAGGCGTGTCCGGTTCGAGCCAGGCCAGAGCCTCAAGCCTTTGAACCGGAGCCGGCGTGCAAGCCAGCGAAATATTGGCAGGGGCGCCATGCACGCCGTCGGCAGCACCGGAATGCCCCTGCGGCGTGCACGGCTCTTGCTTGTGGCCGGGCGCTGTCGCTATGGCGACGGCAGACACGCCCGCTCCCCGCCTCCACACAGGATTCCCGTCAGATGAGCGTCGCCAACGGCCGGCACATCCTCGCGATGCCGGGACCGACCAATATTCCCGACCGCGTGCTGCAGGCGATGATGCGCCCGGCCGAGGAGCTCGCCTCCAAGACGATCGTCGATCTGACGGAATCCGTCCTGGCGGATCTGAAGCGGATCTTCCGCACCAGCGGCGAGACCTTCGTCTACGCCGCCAACGGCCATGGCGGCTGGGAGGCGGCGCTGACCAATGTGCTGTCGCGCGGCGACAAGGTGCTGGTGCTGGCGAGCGGGCGCTTCGCCATCGGCTGGGGCGAGATGGCCGCCTTCATGGGCGCCGATGTCGAGGTGCTGCCCGGCAGCTGGCGCGCTGCGATCGACCCCGCCGCCGTCGAGGCGCGGCTTCGCGCCGATACGGGCCACACCATCAAGGCCGTGCTGATGGTGCAGATCGACACCGCCTCGGGGGTCGTCAACGACGTTCCGGCCGTGCGCCGCGCCATGGATGCCGCCGGCCACCCGGCCCTGTTCATGGTCGATGGCGTCGCCTCCGTCGGCTGCATGCCCTTCGAGATGGACGCCTGGGGCGTCGACGTCGCCATGTCGGCCTCGCAGAAGGGGCTGATGACCTCGCCGGGCCTCGCCTTCGTGGCCGCCAATGAAAAGGCCATCGCCGCCCACAAGTCCGCGACGATGAAGACGCTCTACTGGGACTGGTCGTCCCGGATGAACACGCTCGCCTATATGAAGCATTGCGGCACGGCGCCGGAGCATCTGCTCTTCGGCCTGCGCGCCGCGCTCGACATGATCTTCGAGGAAGGGCTCGAGGCCGTCTGGGAGCGCCACCGCCTGCTCGCCGGCGCGACGCATGCCGCCGTCTCGCGCTGGGCCGAGGGCCAGGCCCTGACCTTCAACATCACCGACCCGCTCCAGCGCGCGCCGTCGGTGACGCCGGTGCTGGTCCAGGGCATCGAGGTGGCCACGCTGACCGACTTCGCCCGCGATGTCGGCGGCGTCTCGCTCGGTCTCGGCATCGGCGAGCTCGGCGGCAAGGCCTTCCGCATCGCCCATATGGGCCATGTCAACGCGCCGACCGTGCTCGGCACGCTCGCCGTCGTCGAGATGACGCTGCAGGCCAAGGGCGTGCCCCATGGCGCGGGCGGCGTCGATGCGGCGGTGGCCTATCTCGGCGCGGCGACGGCCTGAAGCGCTTCGCGCGTCCCAGTTCCAAGCCCTCATCCTGAGGAGCGCTCCACGGGAGCGCGTCTCGAAGGATGCTCCAAGAGGCTCCGCAGCCATCTGGAGCATCCTTCGAGACGCCGCGTTCCGCGGCTCCTCAGGATGAGGGCTTTGGTCTCGCCCGCTCCTGCCATTCCCTGTCAGCAGCACCCGCTGCGACCCCGCGCCGCTGCCGCTGTGCGTGATAGACATTGCCGCCGCCTGCCGGCCGGTCTGGCGTGGCGCGGCATTTGCCCTATCTCTACGGCTCATCCCTCTCCGGACGCCCCCATGGCTCGCAAACCCTCCTCCGGCGGCAAGACTTCGTCGGGTCAGACCTCGTCCGGCAACAAGACCTCGCTCGCCGACCAAGCCGCCGCGTTGGAGGCGATGTTCGACGAGGCCCGCCGCACCGACTCGCGCATGATCACCGTGCGCGGCGCCCGCGAGCACAATCTCAAGAACGTCGACCTCGCGATTCCGCGCGACAAGCTCGTCGTCTTCACCGGGCTCTCGGGCTCGGGCAAATCCTCGCTCGCCTTCGATACGATCTATGCCGAGGGCCAGCGCCGCTATGTCGAGAGCCTCTCGGCCTATGCCCGCCAGTTCCTCGAGATGATGAGCAAGCCCGATGTCGACCAGATCGACGGGCTCTCGCCGGCGATCTCGATCGAGCAGAAGACGACCTCGAAGAACCCGCGCTCCACCGTCGGCACGGTCACCGAGATCCACGACTATATGCGCCTGCTCTGGGCGCGCGCCGGCGTGCCCTATTCGCCCACGACCGGCCTGCCGATCGAGAGCCAGACCGTGCAGCAGATGGTCGATCGGCTCACCGAACTGCCGGAGAAGACCCGCGGCTACCTGCTCGCTCCGGTCGTGCGCGGCCGCAAGGGCGAGTTCCGCAAGGAGATGGCGGAGTGGCTCAAGCGCGGGTTCCAGCGCGTCAAGATCAATGGCGAGTTCGTCGAGATCCCCGATGCGCCCGCGCTCGACAAGAAGTTCAAGCACGACATCGACGTCGTCGTCGATCGCCTTGTGATCCGGCCCGATCTGGGAGCGAGGCTCGCCGACTCGCTGGAGCAGGCGCTCGACCTCACCGACGGCATCGCCGTCTTCGAATATGCCGACGAGAAGGAGGAGGACGGCGCGCCGCGCCGCATCGTCTTCTCCTCGAAATTCGCCTGCCCGGTCTCCGGCTTCACGATCCCCGAGATCGAGCCGCGCCTGTTCTCCTTCAACAACCCCTTCGGCGCCTGCCCGGCCTGCGACGGTCTCGGCCACGAGATGCGCATCGACCCGGACATGATCGTCCCGGATTCCTCGCTCAGCCTGAAGAAGGGCGCCATCGCCCCCTGGGCCAAGTCGACCTCGCCCTATTACGGCCAGACGCTGGAGGCGCTCGCCCGCCATCTCGGCTTCTCGATGACCAAGCCCTGGGCCGAGCTTCCCGACAGCGCCAAGATCTCGATCCTCTACGGCACCGGCGCCGAGCCGGTCCGCATGGCCTACAATGACGGCCTGCGCGCCTATGAGGTGCGGAAGCCCTTCGAGGGCGTCATCACCAATATGGAGAGGCGCTGGAAGGAGACGGAGTCGGACTGGGCCCGCGAGGAGATCGGCCGCTTCATGTCCGAGACGCCGTGCAAGGCCTGCCAGGGCTTCCGGCTCAAGCCCGAGGCGCTGGCGGTCAAGATCGACGGCTGCCATATCGGCGAGATCTCGCGGCTCTCGGTCAGGGACGCGCTCGACTGGGTCACCCGCCTGCCCTCGCGGCTCAGCCAGAAGCAGAACGAGATCGCCCCGCGCATCCTCAAGGAGATCCGCGACCGGCTGACCTTCTTGCTCGATGTCGGGCTGGAATACCTGACGCTCGCCCGCGCCTCGGGCACGCTCTCGGGCGGCGAGAGCCAGCGCATCCGGCTCGCCAGCCAGATCGGCTCCGGCCTCACCGGCGTGCTCTATGTGCTGGACGAGCCCTCGATCGGCCTGCACCAGCGCGACAACGAACGCCTGCTCGGCACCTTGCGGAGATTGAGAGACCTCGGCAACACCGTCATCGTCGTCGAGCATGACGAGGACGCGATCCTCACCGCCGATTACGTCGTCGATGTCGGCCCCGGCGCCGGCATCCATGGCGGGCGCATCGTCGCCCAGGGCACGCCGCAGCAGATCCTCGACAATCCCGACTCGCTCACCGGCAAATACCTCACCGGCGAGCTGTCGGTCGCGGTGCCCGTGCGCCGCCGCAAGGCGCAGAAGGGCCGCTCCCTCAGAATCGTCGGCGCGCGCGGCAACAACCTCAAGAATGTCAGCGTCGAGATCCCGCTCGGGCTGTTCACCTGCATCACCGGCGTCTCCGGCGGCGGCAAGTCGACCCTGGTCATCGACACGCTCTACAAGGCCGTGGCGCGCAAGCTCAACGGCGCGATCGACCACCCTGCCCCGCATGACCGCATCGAGGGCATCGAGCATCTCGACAAGGTCATCGACATCGACCAGTCGCCGATCGGCCGCACCCCGCGCTCCAACCCCGCGACCTATACGGGCGCCTTCACGCCGATCCGGGACTGGTTCTCCGGCCTGCCCGAGGCCAAGGCGCGCGGCTACCAGCCCGGCCGCTTCTCGTTCAACGTCAAGGGCGGCCGCTGCGAGGCCTGCCAGGGCGACGGCGTCATCAAGATCGAGATGCACTTCCTGCCGGATGTCTACGTCACCTGCGACGTCTGCAAGGGCAAGCGCTACGACCGCGAGACGCTGGAGGTGAAATACCGCGACCACTCCATCGCCGACGTGCTCGACATGTCCGTCGAGGAGGCCAAGGACCTGTTCAAGGCCGTGCCCTCGATCCGCGACAAGATGGAGACGCTCGCCCGCGTCGGGCTCGACTATGTCAAGGTCGGCCAGCAGGCGACGACGCTCTCGGGCGGCGAGGCCCAGCGCGTGAAACTCTCCAAGGAGCTCTCCAAGCGCGCCACCGGCCGCACCCTCTACATCCTCGACGAGCCGACCACCGGCCTGCATTTCCACGACGTCGCCAAGCTGATGGAGGTGCTGCACGAGCTGGTCGAGCAGGGCAATTCCGTCGTCGTCATCGAGCACAACCTCGAAGTGGTGAAGACGGCTGACTGGGTGATCGACATGGGGCCCGAAGGCGGCGACGGCGGCGGCGTCGTGGTGGCCGAGGGCACGCCCGAAGCCATCGTCAAGGCCGGCAAAGGCCACACCGCCCGCTTCCTCAAGGAGGTGCTGGAGCGGAGGCCGATTGCGAAGGGCAAGGCGGTGCGGGAGGCGGCGGAGTAGTCCGTCCCTAGACGATGCCAATGCCCATAATGGCTTCTTCGATAATAGCCCTTAACTCAGGGGCTACTGTATAGCCTGTTGGGATTTCGAAAGCGTTCAACAGAGCATCATTCCTCCCAGCGGCCTTGATCACGACCTTTAGTTGCGCATGAAGCCGCTTGCCCTTCACGGTCGTTGGCGAGATGCCTCCCGCGTCCTCCCACATTGCTTCGGCATTAGGAGAACCGCCGTTTGGCCACACTGCGCGCACGACGTTTTGTCGTTTTAAGAGAAAAGTTTCGCGAGCTTTACTAACCTTTTTGGCTGCTTCTTGTCGCCACGTTTCCGCTTCATCCTGCGATACGCCATAGAGTGCGGACAGGTAGTCAGCTTGGCAGAAATACGCCTCGATATCCGACCCGCTCGTCACCCAGGGAAAGACGCCTGGCGTCTTAAAGCCCTGACGCCATCTATCCGCTTCGTCAGCATTCATGAAGTCGCCATCTCGATGTAGCAATGCCCTTACCTTGAGCTCTCCGTCAACAAGGAGACCTTCTAGAAATTTATCGCGAGGTAGATTATCTATACCAAAACACCGACATACAGCTACTTGACGTGCAAGATCGGGCCACTGTCGTAGCACCGCTCTCAATGGTTTATCGTCTTCGTCTTCCACGAAGAAAAGAGCAGCCTTATCAAGCCCTCCCCAGCCCAGCATTCGTCTGATCGCTTCATCGTCTTTTGTCTCGACTCTGCCAGCCCTCATCCAAACTAGTTTTGCGGCTGGGCTTGCCGCGCGAACTATATGAGGGCTGTGCGTCGTCAAAATGATCTGGGCGTCGAAAGTAGGAGCCGCTCTTTCAAGTGCTTCGATAAGCCGCTCCTGCTTGTCCGGATGAAGGTGCGCATCCGGCTCGTCAATCAACATCACCTTTGGTTCGAATAAAATCAGGTATGCAAATATCTGCACAATTTGGAGAACGCCTGTCGCGGCAGCCTCTAAAGGCCGACTCTGTCCGCCAAGACCCCCCGTCCTGATCGTTGCAGAGATGTGGTAATCTTCACGCTCATCAAAAGCGACATCAACCTGAACACCAGGATGAACTTGTTGGATTAGCTCATTAAGTTTCCTTATACGCTCACCTCCAACGGTTTCATCACGCTCACCAATTCTTCGGCTACGAAGATTAAGCAAAATGTTGCGCAATACACCGCCAGCATCACCGCTGGCCGCCTGCCGACGCAAGGTTGGCTGAGCTAGGATTGACTCCTTCTCGGACAGGCCCGCAAGGCCAGGGATGTAGGTAGTGATGAACTGATAGCGTTGCTTGTACGGGGTAACAGCAGTGCCGCCATCCATGTATGCTGTGATTCCGCCACGATTTCGCGCTGCTCTAATGCGTACTGTAGCGTGCTGCGCATCCTCGCCAACCGGGCGGTGTGCAAACACAACTTCGACTGGAGTTGAGGTGGCGTCCGATTTAAGTTCACCTTTGTGAAGAGTCGTTAATGGCTCGCTTGAAGGGACATAGTCGAGCCTTTCAAATGAAATCATCTCCTTGGTGTTCTTTGGCAAAATGTAGCTGGCCGCGCGCGCGGCCCAGTGTATCGCCTGTAATACAGACGATTTGCCACACCCATTCGGACCTACTAAGATCGTAACTCGATCGAGAGGTATAGTCGCTTCATCTGCGGCTTTGAAACCTCGCACCGTAATCGATTCGAGTGAACTCCACCTTCGCGCTCGAATCGAACGAGTATCTGTTATACCTATCGGAGCCGAGGCACTGCTCGACCCGCGCTCTCGCTCACCCAAATCCTTGGCCGAATCGACAGAATTCTCGAAAGGAACATCCTGCGTAAGCCCCTGCGCACTTATCAATTCATCAGCGCGCTTTAATAATATAGCATCAGCCGTTGTCGGCTGGTCTACTAGAGCTTCCGTTACAGGCGAGTCAGCCCCGCCACTAATCTCATTTTCGTCATTGCTCATTAGTCGAATCTGAACGCGGGCATACGACAAGTCCAGCGGCCATCCTGTCTGCCGAGCCAGTTACGGACAGGAATTTGTAGAAGAGTTCAGCCCGCGCTTTGCACGCCGAGCCGCCCGCTCACGGACGGCTGGCCACTTCATCGATGGAATAGGGCCGCGGCTTCCTTACCTCCCATCTTGGCGGAGGCGCCTTCCATGACCTAGCAGAGCGCTTCCCACAACCTGAAGGAGGGTGCCATGACCAGGACCACGCACAACCTCTTCGACCAGCCGTCGTTTTGAGGTCACGAGCAAGCGTCGGAAATCCTACCCGTCCGAAACCCGCGTGAAGCGCGGCGTCCGCATCGTCCATGGCGATGTCGAACTGCAGGAAAAGCTCGGCCGCAACGACCTCTGCGTCTGCGGCTCCGGGCGCAGATTTCAAGAGGTGCTGCATGCCCAGCGGCCGCTTCGACGGCTCCGACCGGGACGACTACTTTCAGGGAGTGATGCCGCCCTTCCCGAACAAAGCGCGGGAAACCCCTCTCCTGTAAGGAGAGGGGCAGGGGTGAGGTGCTGGCCACTGGACCAGTGAGGCGCAAACCTCACCGCGGCGTCGGTGAGGTCACACCCTCAGCGGAGAACGGCCGACACCTCACCCTGCCCTCTCCTTACAGGAGAGGGTTCCCCGCGCTGTCCGCGTCCTGTCCGGAGTCGCCGCGGTATCTGGCGTCGCGGTTCTCGCCCTCACCGACAAGGGCGCGGGGAACCCCTCTCCTGTAAGGAGAGGGGCAGGGGTGAGGTGCTGGCCCCTGGACCAGCGGTGCGCCAACCCAACGGCGGCGGCGGTGAGGACACGGCCACGGTGTCAAACGGCAGACACCTCACCCTGCCCTCTCCTTACAGGAGGGGGTTCCCCGCGGTGCCCGCGCCTCGTCCGGAGGCGAACTTATCCCCGCCCTCCCAACCTCCCCCATACTCCCCTCGCCCATCACCCAAACGGGGCGGCCATCCGGAGGTGTGCCAGTGGCTGGGTGACGGGTCGGCGCCTGCGGGTGGAGTCACGATCCACTCCCGGGAGGCTTCGGGGCACCGCCCTGGGGGTACTACGGCCCCTGTGCGAGGAGCTCGCTGGAACGGTCTTAGGCATCACGCCTTCGTCCCATGCCGGACGGCGCGACAACCCGATGAGGGGAACTGGCGCCCGAGGGCTCGCGGCGAGGGATGGCCTTCGACCCGATAAGCGCGGCCCGGAGCCCAAAATCGCCGAAGGCGGAGCGCCGGGGGGCGTGCGGCGGGTGGCTCAACCCCGCCGCGCCGCGACCTGGCTCAACGGTTGCGGACCTCGACCCCAGCGCCCCGCGGCGCTCCGCCAGCCCCGTTCGATCACCGACGCTGCAACAGCGGGCGGGGGCTGGCGCGCGCCCCCCCTCCCCGCAGGGAGACGAGCCATGACGCAACGGCGCGGCGCCTTCGCCGACTTACCCCCCATCACCGATTTCGAGAGCTGCCAGAGGGTGCGGCCGCTGCTGCTGCATCGCTGCGGCGATCTCGTCCGGGTCTGGAGCTATTGCCCGAACCGGACCTGCCGGCGCCGGCGGAGCTGCCGGCGCAGCGACGGCGCGTGCTTCATCGCCTTCATGCAGGCCGCCCCCGACACGGAACGCCGCCGCTTCCGCTACGCCCTCGAGAACCGGCAGGCCGGGCTCGACCTGGACGAGGCCTGCCGCCGCGCCGATGCCCGCGTCACCGCCGAGATCGCGCAGGATGGCGGGTGAGCGGCGCAACCCTCCCCGTCATTCCGGCCAAGCCGCAGCGCGGCGCAGCGCCGGAATCCATCGGAGGGCTCCGCAGCTCTATGATGGATCCCGGAGCGGCGCTGCTGCGCAGCTTGTCCGGGATGACGGCATCGCGGGCGGGGCCATCTGGTCGGACGGACCCGCCGCGGCATGACCCTTGGGGACCGATGGAAGCGCCAAACCAGACCCGCCCGCCATGGTCACGCCTCGTTAACCGCTACCTTCCCACCCTGCCCGCTTCACCCGAAAGGAGACAGGATGACGATCCTCGCCACCCGTGCCGCCCTCATCGCCGCCGCGCTCGGCCTCGCCCCCCTGCCGGCCGCCGCCGCCACCGCCACCCCGCTCGGCCAGTTCGGCAGCTGGACCGCCGCCGCCTTCGGCGAGGGCGAGGCGCGCAGCTGCTACATCCTCTCCACGCCCGCCAGCGCCGAGCCCGAGCGCCTGCGCCATGGCGAGGTCTATTTCTTCGTCAAGGAGGCGGAGGCGCCGCAGGCGACCGAATCGAGCCTGCAGGCCGGCTATGATTTCGAGGACGGCTCCGAGGTCACCGTCACCATCGGCGAGGAGAGCTTCCGCATGATCACGCAAGGCAGCCATGCCTGGCTGCGCCGGATCGAGCGCGAGCCCGAGCTGCTGGCGGCGATGCGCGCCGGCCGCGTCATGGCGCTGGAGGCCCGCTCCGCCCGCGGCAATGCGACGAGCTATGAATTCTCGCTCGCCGGTGTCACCGCGGCCTCGCGGCATCTGGCCGATTGCGAATGAGACCCCGCCGGGCGGCCGATTCGCGCCGCCCGGCCCGATTCCGCAGCCAAAGGGCCGCAAGCGCCGCGAAACAGGGTGAATCGGCCCTTATGTGCACCGCAGCATCGTTAAGGCACCGGAGGTGCCCCTCGGGGCGGCAGATTGGCCTGACCACCGACCGGCGCCGCCAGAATGCACAAAGATAAGGCAAAAATCTTGCGAATCTTACCGGGTCGTTAACCGCTGGACGCGGGCGAGACGGAAAAAGTGAAGCAATTGCGAATGGTTCATACCGCAAACGCATAACGGAGCTGACTCCATGCCTCTGTTGCGGGCGCGCTGGCTCACTTATATGCAGCGCACAACGAATTCATCGCTGTGGGCACCGACCCGCTCCGGAAACCTAGTAGGATTGCCACCATGTTCGTCACCATGATCGCCGCCAAGATCCGCGCCTATCTGCGCTATCGCGAGACCGTTCGCGAGCTCTCCCGCCTGACCGACCGCGAGCTCGATGATCTCGGCCTGTCGCGCACCGAGATCCCCTTCGTCGCCCGCACCCACGCGGCCGTCTGAAGCGGCTTTCGCCCCGCTGAGGCGGGGCGCCGAGTAGTCTCTCCCGGAGCCGCGATCCTCCCTCGCGGCGACCGGTCGCAGAGCGAATGCCCGCCGCAAGGCGGGCATTTTGCGTTTCGGGCCCCACTTCCCTTGACGGCGGCGGCGGCGGGCGACACATCCGCGGGATGGAACCCGTTCACATCATCGGCGGCGGTCTCGCCGGCTCCGAAGCCGCCTGGCAGATCGCCCAGGCCGGCGTCCCCGTCATCCTGCATGAGATGCGCCCCGTCCGCGGCACCGAGGCTCACAAGACGCAAGGTCTGGCGGAACTCGTCTGCTCCAACTCCTTCCGCTCGGACGATGCGCTCTCCAATGCGGTCGGCCAGCTGCACTGGGAGATGCGCCGGCTCGGCTCGCTGATCATGGACAAGGGCGACGCACATCAGGTCCCGGCCGGCGGGGCGCTCGCGGTCGACCGCGACGGCTTCTCGCAAGCCGTCACCGCCGCGCTCGAAGCCCATCCGCTGGTCACCATCGACCGCGCCGAGATCGCCGGCCTGCCTCCGGCGGCGTGGGACAGCGTCATTATCGCCACCGGCCCGCTGACCTCGCCCGCGCTCGCCGCCGGCATCCAGTCGCTGACGGGGGAGGACGCGCTCGCCTTCTTCGACGCCATCGCCCCGATCGTGCATTTCGACTCGATCGACATGGACCAGGCCTGGTTCCAGTCGCGCTACGACAAGGCGGGTCCCGGCGGCACCGGCGCCGACTACATCAACTGCCCGCTCGACCGCGACCAGTACGAGGCCTTCATCGACGCGCTGCTGGCCGCCGAGACGACCGAGTTCAAGGAATGGGAGGGCACGCCCTATTTCGACGGCTGCCTGCCGATCGAGGTCATGGCGCAGCGCGGCCGCGAGACCCTGCGCTGGGGCCCGATGAAGCCCGTGGGGCTCACCAACAAGCACAACCCGACGGTCAAGGCCTATGCGGTGGTGCAGCTGCGCCAGGACAATGCGCTCGGCACCCTGTTCAACATGACGGGATTCCAGACCAAGCTGAAATATGGCGAGCAGGCCGCGATCTTCCGGATGATCCCGGGCCTGCAGAACGCCGAGTTCGCCCGGCTCGGCGGCATCCACCGCAACACCTATCTGAACTCGCCGAAGCTGCTCGACGCGCGCCTGCGCCTGAAGGCCGATCCACGCCTGCGCTTCGCCGGCCAGATCACCGGCTGCGAGGGCTATGTCGAGAGCGCCGCCATCGGCCTGCTCGCCGGCCGTCTCGCCGCGGCCGAGCGGCTCGGCCGCGAGATCGAGATCCCGCCGGCGACGACGGCGCTGGGCGCGCTGGTCAACCACATCACCGGCGGCCACATCGTCACCATCGACGAGGGCCCCCGCTCCTTCCAGCCGATGAACATCAATTTCGGCCTGTTCCCGCATATCGAGGGCCAGGCGACGCATGGCCCCGACGGCAAGAAGCTGAAGGGTCCTGCCAAGAGCGTCGCCCGCAAGCACGCGCTTACGGCGCGGGCGAAGGTCGCGATGGAGGCCTGGGCGGGCGGCGAAAAGGCTCAGGCGGCGGAGTAGAGCAGTCGGTCAACCCGCCGCGCGCGCCATCCGCCAGATCGCCCATTGCCGGCGCCAGGCGGGCAGCGTGATGATCGTGCGGTAGGGGTCGTAGCCCGAGCGCTCCATGCGCGCGAGATAGGGCTCGACCAGCGCGACCGGCAGGAAGGCCGGCATCACGGCGGAGGGAATCGTGCTGCGCAGTTCCCGCAGCTTGGCCAGATGCCCGCGCGCAATGCCGCGCAGCTCCTTCAGCGTATAGAGCACGCCCGGCCCGCCGCGCCCACGCACGATGTCGTCGCGGGTGACGCCGTTGCGGGCGAGGATGTCGCCGGGCAGGTAGACCTGCCCCTCGGCCGCATGCCAGGGGAAGGCGCGCATCAGCCCCGTCAGCGCATAGGCGACGCCGGCATAGCCCGCAGCCGCCGCCCCGCCGGGATCGCGGCCATTGGCCAGGATGATCGAGGCCAGCCGCACCAGCGCGCTCGCGGTCTCGCCGGCATAGCCTTCGAGATCGCGCAGCGAGGGCATCGGATCGTCATAGAGATCGAAGATGCGGGCCTCGATCAGCCCGGTCAGCGGCGCGATCGGCAGGCGATAGCGGGCGATCGAGTCGAGCAGCGCGGCGGCGACGGGGTGCCCCTGCGTCTCGCCGCTCGCCTGGCCTTCCAGCAGGTCGCGCCACCACTGCATCCGGACCTCGCCGGGAAGCGGCTCGCTCACCAGCGCGCGGATGCGGGCGATCTCGAGGCTGAAGGCATAGAGCGCGAAGAGCGCGGGGCGCTGCGATTCGGGCGCGTAGAGGCAGGTGATGTAGCGGTCGTGATCCTGCTCGCGAACCATCGCCGCGCAATGCGCGTAGGCGTCCGGCAGGGCGGACGGCACGGCGTCGCTGCGGCGGTCGGTCTCGGTTGCCTGCGGCATCATCTGGCCTCGATCCGGTGCTGCCCCCAAGCCACGGTGCAACAGTGTAGGCCGAGGCGGCGGCGCATGGCTACGCCTCACGCGACATGGGCGCCCTGAATTCCGGCGGGCATGTCGGTCCTGGGTTCAGTCGACCGCGATCAGGGCTGCGGCCACGCGCCGCTCCTCGGCCACGAGAACGTTGTAGGTCCGCGCCGCAGCGCCCGTGGCCATGCCCTCGACCGTGACCCCGCTTTCCTTCAGCAGGGCGCGCCAGCCATGCGGAATGAAGGCGATGTCGGCGCCGGTGCCGATCAGCAGGAAGTCGATGCTCTCCGCCTCGTCCAGCACCGGCTGGAAGGTCGCGGGCGTAACGTCCGAAAAGCGTGAGACCGGCCAGATCCGGATGCCGGACGGCAGCGCCAGCACCGAGCCGCGATGGCTCATCCCGGCGAAGCGGAAGCCGCCCGCGCCGAAGGCGTCGAGCTGGTGGCGCCCGGGAACGAATCCGTCGAAGCGGCTCATGCCGGCCGCGCGGCTCAGCTCTTGGCGCCGGCGGCAACCTTCTCCTCGGCACCCTCCGGCCGCGAAACCCCGGCGCGGACGTCGAGATAGAGCAGGACCGGCGTCGAGATGAACATCGCCGAATAGGTGCAGACCACCACGCCGAAGAGCATCACCAGCGCGAAGCCCTCGATCGCCGTGCCGCCGAACAGCACCAGCGCGATCAGCGCCAGCACCGTCGTGGTCGAGGTGATGGCGGTGCGCGACAGCGTCGAGTTGACCGAAAGATCGAGCAGGTCGGGGATCGGCATGGTCTTGTAGCGCCGCAGCAATTCGCGCGTGCGGTCGAACACCACGACGGTTTCGTTGAGCGAATAGCCGACGATGGTCAGGATCGCCGCGATCGAGGTCAGATTGAACTCGAGCTGGGTGATCAGGAAGAAGCCCATCGTCAGCACGATGTCGTGCAGCGTGCCGAGGATCGCGCCGATCGCCAGCTGCATCTCGAAGCGGAACCAGAGATAGATCAGCACGCCGATGATCGCGAGCACGACGCCGAGCGTGCCGGCCTGAACCAGTTCGCCGGAGACGCGCGGGCCGACTGTTTCGACACGGCGGAAATCATAGGTCGCCGAGAACGCCTCGCGCGCCTTGACGACAACCTGCTGCTGCGCCACCTCGCCGCCCGGCTGCAGGGCGAACCGCATCGAGATCTCGCCGCCGGAGCCGAATTCCTGCACCTCCGCCTCGCCAAAGCCGAGGCCGTTCGCCGTCGCACGCACTGAAGCGATCTCCGGCTTGCCGGACTTGGCCTGCATCTCGATCAGCGTGCCGCCGCGGAAGTCGATGCCGAAATTGAGGCCGACCGTCAGGAACAGGAACAGCACCAGCAGCGAATAGGCTGCCGAAAACGGATAGCTGAACCGCCGGAAGCGGACGATCTTGAAACGGGTACCGTCGGGAACGATGCGAAGCAGACGCATGCGCTGATCTCCTTGAACAGTTGGCTTGCGTCAGAACGGAAGGGTCTTGGGACGGGCCCAGCGATACCAGAGCGCGATCAGCATCCGCGTCAGCGTCACCGCGGTGATGACCGTGGTCAGGATGCCGAGGATGAACACAACCGCGAAGCCGCGCACCGGGCCGGAGCCGAGCGCGAACAGCGCCAGCGCCGCGATCAGCATGGTGACGTTCGAGTCGATGATGGTCGCGAAGGCGCGCTGGAAGCCGGCCTCGAGCGCCGAGACCAGCGAACGACCCTGATGGGCCTCCTCGCGCATGCGCTCATAGATCAGAACGTTGGAATCCACCGCCGTGCCGATGGTCAGAACGATGCCGGCGATGCCCGGAAGGGTCATCGTCGCGCCCAGCACCGACATCAGCCCGAAGATGAGACAGACATGGACCAGCAGCGCGATCGAGGCGATCAGGCCGAACACGCCATAGGTCCCGATCATGTAGAGGATCACCAACACGGTGGCGATCAGCGTCGCCATCTTGCCGGCCTGGATCGAATCCTGCCCCAGGCCCGGGCCGACGGTCCGCTCCTCGACGATCGTCATCTTCGCCGGCAGCGCACCGGCGCGCAGCAGGATGGCGAGGTTGTTGACCGCCTCGACCGTGAAATTTCCGGAGATCTGGCCCGAGCCGCCGGTGATCGGCGACTGGATGACCGGCGACGAGATCACCTTGTTGTCGAGCACGATGGCGAGGGGACGGCCGAGATTCTCCGTCGTCGCCTGGCCGAAGCGCTGCGCGCCGCGGATGTTGAAGCGGAAATTCACGATCGGCTGCGAGGTCCGCGAATCGAAGGCCGGCTGGGCGTCGATCAGATCCTCGCCCTCGACGATCACGCGCCGCTCGACCGGCACCAGCGAGCCGCCGGCATCCTGCGAGGGCAGCATGTCGACGTCGCCGCCCTGGCCGTCGGCAACCATGCGGAACTGTAGCTTGGCGGTCTGGCCGAGAATGTCCTTCAGGCGCTGGGGATCCTGCAGACCGGGCACCTGCACGAGAATGCGGTCGAGACCCTGGCGCTGGATGTTAGGCTCCGTGGTGCCGAGCGCGTCGACACGGCGACGCAGCACCTCCATCGCTTGCTCGACGGCGCGGCGCACGCGCTCATTGGCGCCGGCCTCGGTGACATTGAGCTGGATCAGTCCGTCAGGCTGCTCCGCAACTTCGATCGACATGTTGCCAGAGGGGCCGAAGGCGCCGAGCGTCCCGATCGGCTGCGCCAGTTCGCGGAGCTTCGGCAGGAGCTTGGCCCGGTCGGACGCATCCGGCACACGCAGGCTGACGCCCCGCGCCGTCATGCCGATACCGCCCTGGAAGCTCACCCGCTCCTCGCGCAGGATGCGGCGCACGTCGTCGCGCAGCTGCGTCACCTGGCTGCGGACGAGATCCGCACGGTCGATCTCGAGCAGGACGTGCGAGCCGCCCTGCAGATCGAGGCCGAGCACGACGGCGTGGATCGGCAGCAGGATGCGCGGAATCCAGGACGGGGCATTGTCCTTGATCGATTGCCGGGTCTCGGGCGAGAACAGGTTCGGCAGGGCAAAGCCGCAGCCGAAGAGCAGCACGAGCAGGACGACGATGACCTTGCGGGTCTGGAAACGGAGCATCTGCGGGTAACGCCTTGTTGTCGCGCGCCGGCTCGCCGGAGGAGCCGCGGCGCGGTTCAGCTCTTGACCGGCTCGCCCTTGGCGCGAACGTCGGTGATCATGCCCCGGACCAGCCGAACCCGGACGCCCTCGGCGATCTCGGCCTCGATCTCGCCATCGTCGATGACCTTGGACACCTTGGCGACGATGCCGCCCGAGGTGATCACCGTATCGCCGCGGCGAACGTTCTTGACCATCTCCTGATGCGCCTTCACGCGCTTCTGCTGCGGCCGGATGATCAGGAACCACATGATCACGAAGATCAGCACGAAAGGCACGAGCGAGATCAGCATGTCGGTGGAACCACCGGCACCGGCGGCCTGGGCGAAAGCGGGGGTGATCACGAAACGGCTCCTTCATCGCGGCGGCGCAGGCGCCCCCGGCCGCGGGGCGCGGCGGATTTCGTTGCAGGCCTTAAAAAATCGCGCGGACTATAGCCAGAGGCGCCGTTAAATCAATCGGACACGCCCGGCCGGCTCGCGGCGCTCCTCACCTATGGGCTCGCCGCAGTTCGCGCAATGGCCTTGCGCTTCCCGCCGACAAGCCGTTAACCGTTGCGGCAGCCGTACCGCCCGGTACGGCTCCGTGCCGACCCGTCCGAAGGCCCGCCATGACCGCTGCGACCGAGACCCAGACCGACCCGACGCTGGCCGCCCTGCTGCGCATCGCCGAAGCGCTGGAGCGCATCGCCCCGCCGGCCCGCAAACCCGCCGACCTGACCCTCGCCGACGCCTTCGTCTGGCATCCCGCCGGATCGGAGCTCGCCCCGGTCGCCCGCGTCAACCGGGTCGCGCTCGGGCTGCTGCGCGGCGTCGACCGGGTCCGCGACACGCTGGCCGAGAACACCGAGCGCTTCGCCCGCGGCCTGCCCGCCAACAACGTCCTGCTCTGGGGCGCGCGTGGCATGGGCAAGTCCTCGCTGGTCAAGTCGGTCCATGCCGACACCAACAGGCGCCTCGCCGGCGAGGCGCGGCCGCTCAAGCTGATCGAAATCCACCGCGAGGACATCGAGAGCCTGCCGGTGCTGATGGGCCTGCTGCGCCCAGACGCGCATCGCGCCATCGTCTTCTGCGACGATCTCTCCTTCGACGGCGACGACACCTCCTACAAGTCGCTCAAGGCGGCGCTGGACGGCGGCGTCGAGGGCAGGCCCGGCAATGTCGTGTTCTACGCCACCTCCAACCGCCGCCATCTGATGCCGCGCGACATGATGGACAATGAGCGCTCGACCGCGATCAACCCGGGCGAGGCGATCGAGGAGAAGGTCTCGCTCTCGGACCGCTTCGGCCTCTGGCTCGGCTTCCACAAATGCAGCCAGGACGAGTATCTGGCGATGATCGACGGCTATGTCGGCCATTTCGGCCTGGCGCTCGATCCCGAGACGCTGCGGCGCGAGGCGCTGGAATGGGCAACGACGCGCGGCTCGCGCTCCGGCCGCACCGCCTGGCAGTTCATCCAGGACCTGGCGGGACGCCTCGGCAAGCCGCTGGAGGAGTGAGCGGTCGTCGACTGGCCTCTCCGTCATGGTCGGGCTCGTCCCGACCATCCAGGTCTTCACCGATCGAGAGCCGTGTTCAAGACGTGGATGCTCGCCACGAGGGCGAGCATGACGCGGCGGTTCGCTCGCCAATGTCGTGACGGGCCGGACCGTGACATCGACCCCACAAAAAAGTGGCGGGGCGGCCTTTCCTGGGACCGCCCCGCCCTGTTCCGACCGGTGGGGTCTCGCGGAGACCGGTCGAAGGTAAACCCGTGATCAGTTGTTGAGATAGGGCGTCGGATCGACCGGCGCCGAGCCCTTGCGCAGCTCGAAATGCAGCTGCGGCGAGGAGACGTTGCCGGTCTGGCCGGAGCTGGCAACGACCTGGCCGCGCTTGACCGTGTCGCCCCGCTTCACCTTGAGCTCGCCATTGTGGGCGTAGGCCGAGACATAGCCGTTGGCGTGGCGGATCAGGACGAGGTTGCCGTAGCCTTTCAGCTCGCTGCCGGCATAGGCGACCGTACCGCTCTCCGCCGCCTTCACCGGCGTGCCTTCCGGCACCGCGATGTTGATGCCCTCATTGCCACCGCGACCGCTGAAGCCGGCGATGACGCGGCCACGGGCCGGCCAGCGGAAATCGGCCTTCTCGCCGGCGTCCTCCGCCTTCGGCAGGCTGGCCGTGGTGGTGGGCTCGGGCTCGCTCCTGGGAGCAGCCTTGGGCTCGGGCGCGGCGGGCGCCGTCGCCACGACCACCGGCTTGGCCTTCTCGGGCGCCGGAGCGGCGGCCGCCCGGGCGGGCTGCGCCTCAGGCTTGGCGGCCGGCTTCTCGGCGACGACCTTGGCCGGCGCCGCAGGCTTGGCGGCCGGGGTCGCAACCGGCGCCGCCGCGGCGGCGGTCGTGCTGTTCGTGCGGGCGGCAGCCTTCGCCTTGGCCTCGGCGGCGAAGCGGGCCCGCGATTCGCGCATCGCCAGCGCGTCGGCCTCGGCCTTCGCCTTGGCTTCGGCGGCGGCTTGGGCCTTCGCCTCGGCGGCGGACGGCGCCTTGGCGCGGGCATCCTGCACCGGCGCCGCGGGACGCACGGGAGCCGCCGCCGGCGCCGGGCCGGCCACGAAGCGCGAAGCGTCGGAGCGGGTCTCGGCCGGGGCCTGCGCCATCTGCTGGCGCGGAGCGGCGACCGGCGCCGGAGCGCCCGCCGCGGCGGCATTGTAGACCGGGATGGTGATGCGGGTGCCGGGCGCGACGTTCGGGCTGGACAGGCCGTTGGCCGAGATCAGCGCCGCACGCGGCACGCCATAGCGGGAGGAGAGCGTGTCGAGCGTTTCGCCCTGGGCAAGGACCACGGGCGTGCCGCCCTGGGCCGACCAGCCGGCCGCACTGCCCGCCATGGGCTGCGGCGCGGCGGCGCGCAGCGCGACGGCAGATTGCGGCGGCGGCAGGGGCTGGGAGCGCACCGCCGCCGTAGCGGGAGCCGGCGTCGCATAGAGCGGCGTGTTGACCGAGCGACCGATCGAGCCCGTCGTGGCGGGATCGCGCGCCGGGGCCTGCGCCGTCTTGAACGGACTGTCGAAGGGGGTGTCGGTAAAGCGCATCGCCTCTGAAGAGCAGGCGCTGAGAGCGAGCGCGAGCAGGCACGCCGTCGGAGCGCGCAGGGCGAGATGGAACGGAACCGATCCGGCAGGGCTACGCATGGAACTGGCACTCGCAAACGACGCAACTCGATTGCCAGCATTAAAGCCGCGTTCAGGTTACGAAAGCGTTTCGCACCGTGACTTCGCGTTTGCTTTTTGACCGGTCGACCGCCGCGCTCAGAGCGCCCGCGCGAGACCCGGGACCAGCGGCGGCAGGCGCACGGCCGGGCCCGGCGCATGGTCGAAGCTGCCGTCCGGCAACCGCGTGACGATGACGCGCCGCGCCGCGCCCGCGACGCGCATCGCCCCGACGAGGCGCCCGCCCGGCGCGAGTCGCGCCAGCAGCATCTCGGGGATCACGGGCGTCACGCCGTTGACCAGAATGCGCTCGAATCGCCCCAGCGTCCGGTCGGGCTGGAGGCCGTCGGCATGGCGCAGTTCGATCTCGCGGGCGAAGCCGCTGCCGGCGATGCGCTCCTGCGCGGCCAGCGCCAGCGTGCGGTAGCGCTCGAGCGAGACCACCTGCGCCCCCATCGCCGCCAGCAGCGCCGTGACATAGCCCGAGCCGGTGCCGATCTCGAGCACGCGCGACCCCGCCTGCAGATCGAGCGCGGTCAGCAGCGCCGCCACCGTATGGGGGGCCGTCATCGTCTGGCCGCAGGGCAGCGGCACCGAGACGTCCTGCCGGGCGAGATCGGCGAAGCGGGCGGGCGCAAAGCGCTCCCGCGCGACCTTCTCCAGCGCGCGCAGCACGGCGAGATCGCGCACCCCTTGCGCCCGCAGCGACAGGAGGAAGGCGACGGTGCGCTCGCCCTCGCTCGCCGGCCGCTCCTCGGTCATGGCGTCGCCCTCGCCATCGGTCATGGTTCAGTCCGCGCCTGTGGACATTGCAACCACGCCGTCATCCTGGGCGACCGAAGGTCGACCGGGATCCATCGGAGGGCGCAGGACTCTACGGTGGATCCCGGCCTTCCGCTTCGCTCCGGTCAGGATGACGGCGCTGGTGAGAGACATGACGCTCAAGCAAACACCCGCGCAAACCGCGTCAGCGTCGGTTCATGGGTCAGGTCGAGCTCCAGCGGCGTCACCGAGATCTTTTTCTCGGCCAGCGCGCGCAGATCGGTGCCGTTGGCCGGCTCGGTGCGGCCGCGGGCGAAGGCGATCCAGTAATAGGGGTTGCCGCGCCCGTCCTGCCGCGGCTGGAGCTGCATCAGCTCCTGGTCGCGCCGCCCCTGCACCGTCACCGCCACGCCAGCGACCTCGTCCGGCGCGACGTTGGGGAAGTTCAGGTTGAACAGGATCTCCTTCGGGATGCCCTCGTCGAGAATCCGGCGGATGATGCCCGGCGCGTGATGCTCGGCGCAGTCCCAGCGAATGTTCTCGCGCCCGCCCGGGCCGTAACCCTGGCTCACCGCGATCGAGGGGATGCCGAGCAGCGTGCCCTCCATCGCGGCCGCGATGGTGCCGGAATAGGTGACGTCCTCGGCGACGTTCTGGCCGCGGTTGACGCCCGACAGCACGAGATCCGGCCGGTTCTCGATCATGATCGAGCGCACCGCCATGATCACGCAATCGGTCGGCGTGCCCGCGACGGCGAAGCGCTTCTCGCCGACCTGGCGCAGGCGCAGCGGGTTCGACAGCGACAGCGAATGCGCCACGCCCGACTGGTCGGTCTCGGGCGCGACGACCCAGACATCGTCGGAGAGCTGCGCCGCGATGCGCTCCAGAACCGCCAGCCCCTCGGCATGGATGCCGTCGTCATTGGTCACGAGAATGCGCATGTCAGAGGTCTTTCATCGACGAGGAGGATTCCCGGCAGGAGGCGTCATTCTCGGGCGAAGCGAAGCGTAGACCCGAGAATCTCCTGCAAGAGATGCTCGGGTCGAGCCCGAGCATGACGCTGGTACGACGGCACCATCACGCCTTCTCGATCTTCGTAACGCCGCGCATATAGGGCACCAGCGCGTCGGGCACGGTGATCGAGCCGTCGGCGTTCTGGTAGTTCTCCATCACCGCGATCAGCGCGCGGCCGACCGCCGTTCCCGAGCCGTTCAGCGTGTGGACGAAGCGCGGCGCGCCGCCCTCCTTCGGCCGGTAGCGCGCATCCATCCGCCGCGCCTGGAAATCGCCGCAGACCGAGCAGGACGAGATCTCGCGATAGGTCTTCTGGCCGGGCAGCCAGACCTCGATGTCGTAAGTCTTCTGCGAGGCGAAGCCCATATCGCCGGTGCACAGCGTCATCACCCGATAATGCAGGTCGAGCTTCTTCAGCACGGCTTCCGCGCAGGCGAGCATGCGCTCATGCTCCTCGGCCGACTTTTCGGGCGTGGTGATCGAGACCAGCTCGACCTTCTCGAACTGGTGCTGCCGCAGCATGCCGCGCGTATCGCGCCCGGCCGAGCCGGCCTCGGCCCGAAAACAGGGGGTGAGCGCCGTATAGCGGCGCGGCAGCTCCTCCTCGGAGAGGATCGATTCGCGGACCAAATTGGTCAGCGGGACTTCGGCGGTGGGGATGAGCCAGTGATCATCCCCCGCACGAAACTGGTCGTCGCGGAACTTCGGCAGCTGCGCCGTACCGAACATCGCGTCGTCGCGCACCATCAGCGGCGGCATCACCTCGGTGTAGCCGTGCTCCTCGGTGTGGGTGTCGAGCATGAACTGCCCAATGGCGCGGGAGAGCCGGGCGATCTGGCGCTCCAGCACGACGAAGCGCGAGCCCGACAGCTTGGCAGCCGTCTCGAAGTCCATCTGGCCGAGCGCCTCGCCGAGCTCGAAATGCTCCTTGGCCTGGTTGACGCCCACGAGCCGCTTGCCCGTCTCTTCGGGCTTTGCGCCATGGACCGACTTCACGACATTGCCATGCTCGTCGGCGCCCTCCGGCACCTCGTCCTTGGGCGTGTTGGGGATCGCGGCGAGCGTGTCGTCGAGTTCGGCCTTGGCCGCCTTCTCCTCAGCCTCGAGCTGCGGCTGCAGCTCCTTCAGGCTCGCGACCTCGGCCTTGAGCTGCTCGGCGAGGGCCACGTCCTTCGCGCCCATCGCCTTGCCGATCTCCTTCGACAGCGCGTTGCGGCGCTCCTGCGAGGCCTGCGCCTTCGCGATCGCGGCGCGGCGCGTGTCGTCGAGCGCCAAGAGCGAGGCCGACAGCGGCGCGAGCCCCCGCCGCTTCAGCCCGGTGTCGAACGCCGCGGCGTTCTCGCGAATCCATTTGATGTCGTACATCGTCGTCAGGCCACGCCGTCAGAGGTCGGAAAACAGGCCGATGCTCTAGACCGGGACGGGCGCGGAGGGAACAGGGATCGTTGCTCATAGCCCCTGATCAATGCCTCCCCGTCATTCCGGCCGCAGCGAAGCGGAGCGCCGGAATCCATCGGAGGGCGCAAGCGAAGCGCAGCGCCGAAATCCATCATAGAGCGCAACCCTGGCAGGATGTCGCCCGACGATGGATTCCCGAACTGCGCCGCTTCGCGGCTTGTCCGGAATGACGTGGAGGTGTGCGGGAGGTGGCCTACGCGCTCGGCGCGTCCGCGGCGTCGTCGGCCGCCTGCTTGGCGGCGCGCTTCTTCTCGACATAGCCGACCGAGAAGACCGAGAGCTCGTAGAGCAGCAGCATCGGCACGGCCAGCATCAGCTGCGAGATCACGTCCGGCGGGGTCAGCACGGCGGCGACGACGAAGACGAAGACGATAGCGTAGCGGCGCTTTTCCTTCAGGAACACCGTGTCGATGATCCCGGCCTGGCCGAGCAGGGTCAGGATCACCGGGAGCTGGAAGGAAATGCCGAAGGCGAAGATCAGCGTCATGATCAACGACAGATATTCGCTGACCTTGGGCAGGAGCGCGATGCCGGCCTGCCCGTCGGTGGCGGCCTGCTGCATGCCGATGGAGAACTTCATCAGCACCGGCATGGCGAAGAAGAACACCATCGCCGCGCCCGCGACGAAGAAGATCGGCGTCGCCGCCAGATAGGGCGCGAAAGCCTGACGCTCGTTCTTGTAGAGCCCCGGGGCAACGAATTTGTAGATCTGCGTGGCGATCACCGGGAAGGCGAAGAAGCCCGCGCCGAAGGCCGCGATCTTGATCTGGGTGAAGAGATATTCGAGCGGCGCCGTGTAGATCAGCTGCACGTTCGCGCCAGGCCCCGCCGCCCAGACATAGGGCTGCACCAGGATGTTGTAGATCTGCGTCGCGAAGGCGAAGCAGATGAAGAACATCACCAGGAATGCAACCAGCGACTTGATCAGCCGCGCACGCAATTCGATCAGATGGTCGATCAGCGGCGCGCGGGAGGCCTCGATCTCGTCCTCGCCCTCGCGAGGATTGGCGACGCTCATGCCGCGCTCCCTTCACCCGGCTCGGCGGCTGCGGTCTTGCGCTTGCGCGGCGCCTTGGCCGGCGCGGGCTCGGCTGCCGTCTCCGGCGGCGCGGCTTCCGCGACAGGGGCCGCGGCCGGTGGCGTGATCTCCACCGGCGGCAGCGGATCGGGCGGCGGCAGCGCGGCGAGCTTGGCCTCGGCCTCCTTCAGCGCCGCATCGTCGAGCCCGGTCGAAGCGGGCATCTCGATCGGCTTGAAGTCGGTGTTCATCGCACTGGAGACCGAGCCGCCGACATCCTCGACCTGCTTCTTCAGATCGTGGAGTTCGGCCTCGCGCATCGCCTCGTTGAACTGGCCCTGAAATTCGGCGGCCATGCGCCGGATCTTGCCGACCGCCTGCCCGACGGTCCGCATCGCCTTGGGCAGGTCCTTGGGGCCGATCACGACGAGCGCGACCGCCCCGATCAGCATGAATTCGCTCCAGGCGATGTCGAACATCGACAGCTCGTCCTCTCAGCCTCCCGCGGGCGGGAGGCCAGGCCTCAGGCCTTGGTCTCGGCCTTCGCCGGCGCGGAAGGGGTGGCCTGCGCGTCGATGATCTTGGGATCGACAGGGGTCGCGGCGGTGGCCGGCGGCGGGGGCGTCTCGTCCTCGGCCATGCCCTTCTTGAAGGACTTGATGCCCTTGGCGACGTCGCCCATGAGCTCGGAGACCTTGCCGCGGCCGAACAGCAGCATCACGATGACGCCGACGACGATCCAGTGCCAGATGCTGACGCCACCCATGGCGAACTCCCTCGATTCAGGTGCCGGGGCGGGATCGGCGACCCCGGCCCAGGCTGTTGTGGCGGAACCTATGTGTCCCCCGCGGGGAACACAAGAACTTCGTCGGTGGGAATGTCGAGCCCGACATCCTCGCCCTCGCCCAGTGCACCCGCCAGCGAGGCCCGCACCGAAAGCAGCCGGTCGAAGCCGTCGACCGCGATCAGCAGGTGATCGACCTCCCCGAGGAAACGCCGCGTCACCACCCGGCCCGGCAGGCAGAAGCCCTTCGGCACGATCCGGACCGCATGGGGCCTGATGCAGGCGACCGCCGCGCAGCCCTCGGCCAGGCCTCTCGCCGGGAAGCGGCCGAACGGCGTGTCCACCGCCCCGCGCACCACCGTTCCGGAGACCTCGGTAAAGTCGCAGAAGAATCGGGCGGCAAAGAGACTGGCCGGCTGGCGATAGAGCGCCTCGCCGGTGCCGATCTGGACGATCTCGCCGGCGCGCATCAGCACGATCCGGTCGGCGATGCGCATGGCGTCCTCGGGGTCGTGCGTGACGATGATCGAGGTCGCGCCGGTCTCCTGCAGCAGAGCGGCGGTCTCGTCGCGCACCACGTCGCGCAGGCGCCGGTCGAGATTGGAGAACGGCTCGTCCATCAGCAGCACGCCCGGCCGCGGCGCGACGGCACGCGCCAGAGCGACGCGCTGCTGCTCGCCGCCCGAGAGCATGTGCGGATAGGACTGGGCGAGATCGGCGAGGCCGACGCGCGCGATGGCGCGCAGCGCCGTCGCCTCCGCCGCCGCCCCCGGCACCCGGCCCTGCAGGCCGAAGCGGACGTTCTCCAGCACCGTGAGATGCGGAAACAGCGCATAATCCTGGAAGACGAGACCGACGCCGCGCTGCTCAGGCTCGACGAAACGGCCGGGCGAGGAGACGTCCCGCCCCTCCAGCAGCACGCGGCCCGCACTCGGCCGCTCGACGCCGGCGGCCAGTCGCAGCAGGGTCGTCTTGCCACAGCCGGACTGGCCGAGCAGCGCCACGATCTCGCCGGGCTCGACCGAGAGCGACACGTCCCTGAGCGCCGTGACGTCGCCGAAGCGCTGCGTCACGCCGTCGAAGGCGAGCGCCATCGGGATCGCGGCCCCGGCCGTGCCCCGCCGACCCCAGCTCAGCCAGCGCGATTTCGTCTCGTTGGCGACCAACGGATGCTCCGCCTCGTCTCGTGGAACGCGACGTCGTCCCGGGCGGAGCGAAGCGCAGACCCGGGACCCATGCCGGAACGGTTCAGGAATGGGTCCCGGGTCTTCCTTCGGTCGCCCGGGACGACGCGGCGGATGATGTGACCGCCGCCCTGTGCGGCGCTCAGCCGTTCTCGTCAAGCGGCGTGAACAGGTCGCCGAGCGGGTCCTCGTCGGCGCGCAGGTCGGGATCGTCGTCGGGAACCGGCACGGTAAGGTCGCGCGTGAGGCGCCCCTCGATGAAGCCCGAGCCCTTCAGCTCCTCCAGACCCGGCAGGTCGTCGATCCGCTCGAGCCCGAAATGATCGAGAAAACCGGGCGTCGTGCCGAAGGTCACCGGACGCCCCGGCGAGCGCCGCCGCCCGCGCAGCCGCACCCAGCCCGCCTCGAGCAGGATGTCGAGCGTGCCCTTGGCGGTGGCGACGCCGCGGATCTCCTCGATCTCGGCCCGCGTCACCGGCTGATGATAGGCGATGATCGCCAGCACCTCGAGCGCCGCCCGCGACAATTTGCGCGGCGGCTCGGCCTCGGCGGCGAGCAGATAGCCGAGATCGGGCGCGGTGCGGAAGGCGTAGCCGCCCGCCACGGACCGCAGATTGACGCCACGCGGCGCGTAGAGTGCGGTCAGCTGCGCCAGAACCTCCCCGATCGCGACGCCGGCCGGCACCGACCGCGCCAGTTCCTCGGCCGGCAGCGGCTGGGCCGAGGCGAAGAGCAGCGCCTCGACCACGCGCATCGCCTGCGCGAAGGCCTCGGCCGCGCCATCGGCCTCGTCGGAAAGCGGCGTTGCGGCCTCCGTCACGGGCCGTCTCCGCCGGCCAGCGGCAGCACGGGCGGGCGCGCCGAGCGGCGGCGCAGATAGAGCGGCGCGAAGGCCTCGTCCTGGCGCAGGTCGAGCACGCCCTCCTTGACCATCTCCAGCATGGCCGAGAGCGCCGAGGCCCGCACCGTCGCCGCCATCTCGCGGGCGGGCAGCCCATGCGCCGTCATGTAACGGGCGAGATAGGGGTCGATCTCCGTCCAGTCGCCGGCCTCGCCGACCAGCCGCTGCAACGCCTCGCGCGCCTCGACCAGCGACCAGACGACGCGCTGGCCGACGGAGATGTGCCCCTGCACGCGCTTCATCCGCTGCTGGGCATAGGCCGAGAGCAGATCGTAGAGCTCCGCCTCCCAGACCGGCCGGGCGCCGGCGACGACCGCCTCGGGCGCGCCGCGCGCGAACACGTCCTGCCCGAGCCGCTCGCGCGAGGCGAGCTTGCGCGCGGCGGCCCGGATCGCCTCCAGCCGGCGCAGGCGCAGCGCCAGTGCGGTGGCGAGATCGGCAGCGCTCGGCTCCTCGCCCCTGGGCGGTTCGGGCAGCAGCAGGCGCGACTTAAGATAGGCGAGCCAGGCCGCCATCACGAGATAGTCGGCCGCCAGCTCCAGCCGCAGCGCCCGCGCCTGCTCGACGAAGGCGAGATACTGCTCGGCCAGCGCCAGGATCGAGATGCGGTGGAGATCGACCTTCTGCCGGCGCGCGAGATCGAGCAGCAGGTCGAGCGGCCCCTCATAGCCGTCGACATCGACGAGCAGTGCCGGCTCGCCCTCCCGGCGCGGCCCGTCATCCTCGAATGGCAGTTGCGCCGCCATGGCCGGCCGTTCCCCCTTTTCGCCTGCAATGGAACCACCCGGTCATCCCGGGCGACCGGAGGGAGACCCGTGATGACCACGCGATCGATGCAAGACAAAATCCACGAGGACGGCAGGTTCCGCTGTTCAGCCGTTCAAGGCAAGCGCGCTCGCGAGCTGCGCGCGGGCGGCCTCGACATCGAGCGGCTCGGGCGCGTGGCGGATGCGCGCCAGCGCCATCGCGGCGCGGCGGGCGCGGTCGCCCCGCATCTCCGGCACGGCCCCGGCGATGGCGACCATCTCCTCCATGATGCCGTGGCAATGCAGCACGACATCGACCCCGGCGCGGATCGCCGCCCTCGCCTTCTGCGCGAAGCCGCCGGACAGCGCCTTCATCGAGATGTCGTCGGTCATGATCAGCCCGTCATAGCCGAGTTCGCCGCGCATGATGTCGCGCACGACCTTGCGCGAGACCGTCGCCGGGTTCCTGGCATCGAGGGCGGTGAACACGACATGCGCCGTCATCGCCAGCGGCATGTCGGCGAGATGGCGGAAGGGCCGGAAATCATGCGCCCGCAGTTCGTCCAGCGAAGCGTCGACGACGGGCAGGTCGTGATGGCTGTCGGCCCTCGCCCGGCCATGACCGGGCATGTGCTTGATCACCGGCAGCACGCCGCCGGCCAGCAGGCCCTCCGCCGCTGCGCGCCCGAGCTGGGCGACGCGGTCGGGCTCATGCGCATAGGCGCGGTCGCCGATGACGTCGTGGCTGCCGGCGACGGGAACGTCGAGCACCGGCAGGCAGTCGACATCGATGCCGACCGCCTTGAGATCATGCGCCATCAGCCGGGCGGACAGGCGCACGATCTCCCGCTGCTGCAGCGGGTCGTTGATGCCGAGGAAGGCGCGCGCCGGCGGATATTTCGGCCAGTGCGGCGGCGCCATGCGCTGCACCCGCCCGCCCTCCTGATCGATCAGGATCGGTGCCTGCCAGCCGACCGTCTCACGCAGTTCCGCCGTCAGCGCGGCGACCTGGGCTGGGTCCTGCGTGTTGCGCCGGAACAGGATGAAGCCCCAGGGCCGGGCGTCGCGGAAGAAGACCCGCTCATCCGGGGTCAGGCTCGTGCCGAGGCAGCCGGCGATGAAGGCGCGCGAGGTCATGGGCGAGGGGTAGGAAGCGTCGCGGGCGCGGTCAACCCTCCGCCGTCATCCTGGGCCCGCCGCGAAGCGGCGCGGCCCGGGATCCATCGGAGGGCATCGGAGCCCCAGGATGGTTCCCGGACGACCTGCGGTCGCCCAGGATGACGGTTGAGGTTTGGACGAAACGCCTCAGCGCATCTGCTGCGACATCTGCGCGTTGAAGGCGTCGAAGGGCAGCTCGGCGACGCGGAACCAGAGGTTCTCCTTCTTCCAGTACGGGAGGAAGGAATCATAGAACGTCTTGAACTCGGCGTTCTTCGCCGCGAGGTCGGCATACATCGCGAAAGCCTCCTTGAAGGCCGCCGCCATCACCTCCTGCGGGAAGGGCCGCAGCTCCGCTCCCGTGCCGGCGAGCCGCATCAGCGCATCGGGATTGCCGTGGTCGTATTTGGCGACGCAGAGCGCGTTGGCCTCGGCGCAGGCGGCTTCGACGATCGCCTTGTAGGCCGCCGGCAGGGCGTTCCACTTCTCCAGGTTCACCAGGAAGCTGACATTGGCGTTCCCCTCCCAGAAGCCGGGATAGTAGTAGTACTTCGCGACCTTCTGGAAGCCGAGCTTCTCGTCGTCGAGCGGCCCGGAGAACTCGACCGCGTCGAGCGTGCCGCGCTCCAGCGCGGGATAGATGTCGCCGCCGGCGATCTGCTGCGGCACCACGCCGAGCTTCGACATGATCTGCCCGCCGAGGCCGGCGATGCGCATCTTGAGGCCCTTGAGGTCCTCCAGCGACTTGATCTCCTTGCGGAACCAGCCGCCCATCTGGGCGCCCGTGTTGCCGGAGGGAATCGTGTAGAGCCCCTGCTTCTTCATGAAGGCGCGGCAGAGTTCGAGGCCGCCGCCGGCATAGAGCCAGGCGTTCTGCTGGCGGGTGTTGAAGCCGAAGGGCAGCGAGGTCTCGAAAGCGAAGGCCGGGTCCTTGCCGATATAGAAGCTCGACAGGGTGTGGCTGCATTCGACCGTGCCGTTCTGCACGGCGTCGAGCGCCTGCAGGCCGGGCACGATCTCGCCCGGCGCGAAGACCTGGATCTGGAAATTGCCGTCCGTCGCCTCGGCGACGCGCTTGGACACCTGCGTCGAGAGGCCGAACAGGGTGTCGAGGCTCTTCGGATAGCTCGAGGTCAGGCGCCAGCTGATCTTGGGCTGGGACTGGGCGATGGCGGGCGCGGCGATCAGCGCGCTGCCGGCCGCGCCGGTGGCGGCGGTCTTGACGAAACGACGGCGGTCCATGGTGTCCTCCGGAAGGCTGTTCGGGTCTTCGGTCGCATCCGCCTTCCGCAGGCGGGACGCGACTCTGCCGCGGGCCTCTTCGCATGAATCACCCCCATGGGCCACCGCGCACCGCGCCGCCGCGGCCTGCGCCAGAGGCACGAAAAACCGGCGGCGCCCAGGGCGCCGCCGGTCTCGGACGGGATCGACGGTGGCAGTCGGGTCAGTTCTTGGCGATGAAGCACTGCCCGCCGGCGGCCTGCAGCGCCGTGCACATCGAGGTGGCGTCCTCGCGGCTGTAGGGACCGACGCGCAGGCGGTAGACGGTCTTGCCGCCGGCCAGCTCGGTCTTGCGCACGATCGGCGCCTGACCGCCGAGCTGGCCGGGATATTTGCGCTGCAGCGCAGCGAAGGTGGCGCGCGCCTCGGCCTCGCTACCGGGCGCGCCAAGCTGGACCACGAAATCACCGGTGCCGGAGCGGATCGCCGCCGTCGCCGGAGCCGGTGAGGCCGGAGCCTGCGCCGCAGGAGCGGCACTGGCGACGCGCAGCGGCGCGGTGGGCGTGGTCGCCGGGGCCGCGGCGCGCTCCTGCACCTTGGGAGCCTCGGCCGCGGGGGTGGTGGCCGGACGGGACGGCGTCACCGACGCCACCGCGACGGGAGCCGAGGCCGGGGCCGGCGCGGCGGACGGCGCGGGCGAGAGCCCGGCGGGACGGGCCGGCGGAGCCGAGCCGGTCACGAGAGGCGCTGCGCCATTGGCCGAACCGTTCGCGCCATTGGCGGGCGGCGCAGGCGTCCCGTCCGGACGGATCGAGACCGTGCGGACGCGCCGCGGCTCGCCGAGACCCGGCACGGGAGGCACGGGCGTCAGCGCCTGTTCCGACGGGGTCGTGGCCGGTGCCGCCGCGGCCGGGGCCTGCGACAGCGCATTCGACGGCGGCGTAGCGGTCGCGGAGCCCGGACCCGGCATGACCACCCGCATCGGCATCGAGCGTGCCGCCTGCTGGACGTCGACCGGCTGCTCTTCGCGGCTGACGACCTTGGTCTGTCCGGCCTGGGTGTCGCCCGGCCGCTCATAGATCTGCTTGTTCTGATTCGGGATCTCGGCGCCGCCCGGATTCACCGGCTCGACCTTGGTCGGCCCGGTGGCCGCCGCGATCGTCGGAGGCTGGCCGTCGGCCGTGCGGGTCGGCCCGCGCAGCGACATCGCGGCGCCGACACCGACCACGCCGACGACGATCAGCGCGGCGGCGGCATAGAGGCCCTTGCGGGAACGGCGCGGCTCGAGGTCGGGCATGTCCTCCTCGGCGGCCGCGGCCGGAACCGGCTGCGCTTCATAGGGGGCGGCGGCGTCCTGATAGCCATAGGACACGTTCGGCTCATCGAGATCGCGTGCAGCCGGAGCGGCGACGGGGCGGTGATAAGCCTGTGGCTCCGGACGCTCGAAGCTCTCATCCGCAGCCTCGAACCGGGGCTCACTCCGTACCGGACCCGGGGCGGGCGCAACCGGCGCGGCCGGCCGGGCCCCGTCGGTGCGGCGCAGCAGCGCCTCGAATTCGTCGAGGGCACCGCGCAGCTCCGCGGGCGGAGGAGACTGCTCGGCCACCGCCTGGAACTGCCGGATGGCGTCGAACTGCGGCTCCTCGCGCGGCGCTTCCGGCACGATGCGGGGCTGGGCCGGAGCGGACGCCGCCGCCGGCCATGACGGCGTGGCACGCGACGGCGCCGCCGCGGCACCGCGCTGGCCGAAAATATCCTTGAGCGGATCGCCCTGATCGACGATGCGTGTCAGCTCGGCCAGCGGATCGGCCGGCTGACCGGAGCGCGGCGCCTGCCCGGCGCTGCGAAGCTGGCGCTCGAGATCCTCGAGATCGAGGGCGAAACGATTCCTAGCGGGCTCACTCATGGCCTGATCCATCCCAGCGCAGGCCGTCGGCCCCCATGGAAACGCCCATGCGCGCCGCAGTCAACCTGACCTTGTGGGCGCCGAGGGCCGCGAGCCCGTCAACGCATCTCTTCCGGCGCCGCAACTCCAGCGACCGCCAGACCGGAAGCAAGGACGCTGCGCACCGCATGCACAAACGCCAACCTCGCCATAGTCGACTCTCGATCAGTTTGATTAACGAACCGTAATTGCGGCGAGTCTTTGCCCTTGTTCCATAGGGAATGGAACGCGCTGGCGACCTCATGCACGAAGAAGGCCAACCGATGTGGCTCATGGGCCGCCGCCGCGCCTTCGACGATGCGCGGATAGGCCGCGATCAACTTGACGATACCCAGCTCCGCCTCGTCGGTGAGGCGGGCGAGATCGGCCGTGGCCAGCGCCTGCGGCGACAGGTCGAGATCCGGAAAAGCCTCGCGCGCCTGCCGGAAGATCGAGGCGCAGCGCGCATGAGCGTACTGGACGTAGAACACCGGATTGTCTTTCGACTGCTCGACCACCTTGGCGAGATCGAAGTCGAGCGTCGCGTCGTTCTTGCGGAAGATCATCATGAAGCGCACCGCATCGCGGCCGACCTCGTCGATGACCTCGCGCAGTGTGACGAAATCGCCCGAACGCTTCGACATCTTCACCGGCTCGCCGTTGCGCAGCAGCTTGACGAGCTGGCAGAGCTTGACGTCGAGCGCGCCCTGCCCGGCCGTGACCGCCTTCACCGCCGCCTGCATGCGCTTGACGTAGCCGCCATGGTCGGCGCCCCAGACGTCGATCATCTGCGCAAAGCCGCGGGTGAACTTCGAGCGGTGATAAGCGATGTCGTTGGCGAAATAGGTGTAGCTGCCGTCCGACTTCAGCAGCGGCCGGTCGACGTCGTCGCCGAACTGGGTGGCGCGGAACAGCGTCTGCTCGCGATCCTCCCAATCCTCGTCCTTCTGGCCCTTGGGCGGCGGCAGCCGGCCCTCATAGACGAGGTCGCGGGCGCGCAGATCGGCGATGGTCTCGGCGACGGCATCGACGCCGCCCTCATTCTGCAGCGAGCGCTCGGAAAAGAAGACCTTGTGCACGACGCCCAGCGCGGCGAGGTCGTCGCGGATCATCGCCATCATGCCGTCGATCGCGGCGGCCCGCACCAGCGGCAGCCACTCGGCCTCGGGCTTGTCCAACAACGAGCGGCCATACTGATGTTCCAACTCGTGACCGACAGAGACCAGATAGTCGCCCGGATAGAGCCCTTCCGGGATCGCGATCGTCTCCCCCAGCGCCTCGCGGTAGCGCAGGAAGGCGGAGCGGGCGAGGACATCGACCTGCGCTCCGGCATCGTTGATGTAGTACTCGCGCGTCACGTCATGGCCGGCGAAGGCGAGGATGTTGGCGAGCGCATCGCCGAAGACGGCGCCGCGGCCATGGCCGACATGCATCGGCCCCGTCGGATTGGCCGAGACGTATTCGACATTGATCCTCGGCTGCGGCTTCGGCGCGCCGCGGCCATAATCGAGCCCGCGCAGCACCGCCTCCTTCAGGATCGCGGTGAAGACCGACGGCCGAAGCGTCAGGTTGATGAAGCCGGGCCCCGCAACCTCGGCCTTGACGATCTCGGCGTCCTTGCAGAGCTCCTCGATCAGCAAAGCGGCCAGAGCCCGCGGATTGGTCCCGGCCTCCTTGGCGAGCACCATCGCGGCATTGGTCGCGAGATCGCCATGGGCCGGATCCTTCGTCGGCTCGACCACGACGCGGCCGAGTTCGAGCCCGGCGGGCAGCGCCCCGCGCTCGGCGAGCGCCGCGAGCGCGGCGGCGACACGGGCGGAATAGGTCTCGAACAGGTTCATGGCGGCCGATATCTGCGGTGGGGAGGCGCCCGGCCCTATCGCAGCGTGGGGGTCGCGTCAAACAGGCGCCGGTGCTCGTCGAGCGCGTACCAGTCGGTCATCCCGGCAATGTAGTCGGCCACGCGCCGCGCCAGGCGGTGCGCGTCGAGGGCTCCGCAGCCGGCGGCCCAGTCGGCCGGCATCAGGGCGGGATCGGCCCGGAAGCGGGCGAACAGGTCGCGCACCACCTGCGCCGCATCGCGGCGGATCGGCGCGATGCGGGCATGGCGGTACATGTTGGGGTAGAGGAAGGCCTTGATCTCGCGGTCGGCCGCCTCGATGGCCGCCGGAAAGGCGATCACCGGCCGGCCCGCCCGGCGCACCGCATCGGCATCGGCCGGAGCGAGCGCCGCCAGTCTGCCTTGCGATTCGGCGATCGTGCCCTCGACGAAGCGCGTGATCACCCGCCGCACCAGCTCGTTCGTCGTCCGCGCCGTCTCCAGCCCGGGATGCAGGGCCTCGATCTCGTCGAGCAGCCCCGCCAGGAAGGGCACCGCGCGCAGCTCGCCATGACCGAAGAGCCCGGCCCGCAAGCCATCGTCGATGTCATGGGCGTTGTAGGCGATGTCGTCGGCGAGCGCCGCCGCCTGCGCCTCCGCCGAGGCGAAGGTGCCGAGCCAGAGATCCTGCTTCGCTTGGTACTCGACGATCGCGGCGGGGATGCCGATCCCGGCATAGCGCTCGGTCGGCGAGCCGTCGGCCAGCAGCAGCGGGCCATTGTGCTTGACCAGGCCCTCGAGCGTCTCCCAGGTCAGGTTCAGCCCGTCGAACCCCGCATAGCGCCGCTCCAGCCGCGTCACGATCCGCAGCGTCTGGGCGTTGTGGTCGAAGCCGCCGACATTGGCCATGCAGTCGGCCAGCGCATCCTCGCCGGTATGGCCGAAGGGCGTGTGGCCGAGGTCGTGGGCCAGCGCCAACGCCTCGGCGAGATCCTCGTCGAGCCCGAGCGCCCGCGCCAGGGCCCGCGCGATTTGCGCCACCTCGATCGTATGCGTCAGCCGCGTGCGGAAATGGTCGCCCTCATGCGAGACGAAGACCTGCGTCTTGTGCTTGAGGCGGCGAAAGGCGGTGGAGTGGATGATGCGGTCGCGGTCGCGCTGGAACGGGTTGCGCGTCGGCGAGGCCGGCTCCTCGATCAGCCGGCCCCGGCTCGTCGCCGCGCGGCAGGCGTAAGCAGCCCGCCAGCGATCGCCGGGTTCGCGCGCGGCACCCGGCTGCGCGGGCAGCAAAGCGGGCGGATCGTCTGGATGCGGCATGGCGGGTCCGTCGCCGCCCCCGGCTTGTCGGGGGGCTGGCGCGCACTTACCTTTGCGGGCAACCAAGGTGCAAGGAGCTTCTGCTCCGGGAGATCGCCATGACCCCATCGATCGAAGCCGCTGCGAGCCCCGTCTCCGTGACCGAGAAGGCCGCCAGCCGCATCCTCGCCGTGATGGCAACGGAGCCGCCGGGCTCGATGTTGCGCGTCAGCGTCGCCGGCGGGGGCTGCTCGGGCTTCCAGTATGTCTTCGACGTCGATCGCGAGAAGGCGCCGGGCGACATCGTCATCGAGCGCGACGGCGCCACCGTGCTGATCGACGAGACCTCCCTCGATCTGCTGGCCGGCAGCACGATCGACTTCGTCGACGACCTGATCGGGCAGTCCTTCAAGATCACCAACCCGAACGCGACGAGTTCCTGCGGCTGCGGGACGTCGTTCGCGCTCTGAGACGTCATGGTCGGCCTTGAGCCGACCATCTCGGGCAGGAAGAGGAGCTGTTCGCGGCGGGAGATGCTCGGGTCGAGCCCGAGCATGACGCACGAAATTGCCGTCAGCTCAGTGCGAGCTCGGCGCCCCGCCCTGCTCCAGCCGGATCTCGGCGGCCATCAGGCCCTTCGGCCCGGGCCCGTAGCGCACCAGCACGACCTGCCCGGGAATCAGCTCGACGAGCCCATAGCGGCGCATCGTTTCCATATGGACGAAGACGTCGGGCGAATTCTCGCCGGCCGAGACGAAGCCGAAGCCGCGCAGACGGTTGAACCACTTCACCGTCATCCGCTCGAGCCCGCTGGTCGGCGTGACCTGGACGTTGGTGCGGGCCAGCGGCATCTCGGCAGGATGGCGCGCGGCGGTGGTGTCGATCGACAGGACGCGGATGGCCTGACGGCCGCGCGGCTTCTCCACCGCTTCGAGCACGATGTGAGCGCCTTCGGCGATCGCATTGAAACCATCGCGCTTCAGGATGGTGACATGAACGAGGACGTCGGGCCCGCCATCCTCGGGAACGACGAACCCGTAGCCCTTGCTGACGTCGAACCACTTCACATAGCCGCTGAGTTCGACGCCGACATCCGCGGCGAGGCCCTCGGGCCCGTCGAGCCGCATCACGCGATTGAGCGACTGGATCGGTCCCACCGGTCGCCGCCCGCCCTCACCGAACTCGTCGGACATTGACTACCCACCCCCGCCCGAAATGGCTTGATTCGCCTGCTCACGATACCATCCCCGGGGAGTCGCGATACAGCCGGCTTCGCGTCATCCACATCCGCGATGGGCGAAAAAAGCCCTGCGGCGCCCGGCCGTCCCATGCGATAGGAGGCTCCCGAGTCGACCCCGAAGCGACGAGGACCAGCATGCCCGATCTCGCCACCCTCGCGCTCTTCACGGCGGCCTGCGCCGTCCTGACGGCGACGCCCGGCCCCGACATGCTGCTGATCGCCTCGCGCAGCCTCGGTCAGGGCCGCGCCGCCGGCTTCCTGACCTATGCCGGCATCGCCGCCGGCAGCTATCTGCAGGCTTATGCAGCCGCTTTCGGACTGTCGCAGCTCTTCCTGCTGGTGCCGGCGGCCTATGACGCTCTGCGCTTCCTCGGCGCGGCCTATCTCGCCTGGCTGGCCTGGACGACGCTGCGGTCGCCGGCCGCCCTCTTCGCGCCCCGCGCCGACCAGCCGGCGCTAAAGCTGCGCGCGATCTTCCTGCAGGGGATGCTGACGAACCTGCTCAACCCCAAGATGGCGCTGTTCATGCTGGCGCTGCTGCCGCAGTTCCTGAAGCCCGAGGCGGGGTCGATCGCGCTGCAGGTGATCGTCCTGGCGACGACCCTCAATCTGGTGGGGCTGGTGGTCAACGGCACGGTCATCCTGACCGCGGGCCGGCTCGGCCGGGCGCTCGCCGCACGGCCGCATCTCGCAGCCTGGCCGCAGCGGCTGATGGGCGCGGTCTTCGGCGCGCTGGCGCTGCGGCTCGCGCTGGCGTCGCGGGATTGAGGCTCAGGCCGCGGCCGCCGCCACGCCGAGCAGCACCGCCACCGCCGCCGACAGGCCGAGCCGCAGCCGGCCGTACCATTCCGGCGCCACCTCGCGGCAATACAGGCCGTAATCCAGCAGCCCGAGCAGGATGAAGGCGACGCAGAGCGTCCACAGCGCAGCACCCGGCGCCAGCAGCGTGGCGCCCCAGCCGATCAGCGCGGGCACGACCGCGATGACGAAGTCGCGCCGCTGCGTCGCCTCGCTCTCATAGCCGATGGCGATGCCCCAGCGCACGCCGCCGAGGAAGGAGAGGATCGCGACCCCATAGACGATCAGCGCCTGGGACAGGCGCGCGCCGCCGCCGATGCCCGGCACGGCGAAGCCGGCCGCGAGCCCGGCCGTGCAGGCCAGGAACGGGATGACCCCGGCCGCGCCGAGCGCGAGGGCGGCGGAGGGAATGGTCTTCTCGCTGGACATGGATCGCCTTGCGACGGTGGAGGGAAGCGTCCCGCTCGCATAGCTGTTTTTGCCGCGGTCTCAAGCCCCGCCGCACAGGCGAGACCGAAAGGTCGCAGGCGCGTCAGCCCGCCAGCGGGCCCAGCGCCGCGCCGATCTCCGCCCGCACCACCAGATCGGCGATGGCGTCGAGTTCCGTCGGCTCGCGGTTGACGATGATCAGCGTCGCCTCCTGGCGCTTGGCGATGACCGGCAGCGTCGCCGCCGGATAGACCACCAGCGAGGACCCGACGACGAGGAAAAGCTCAGCCTCCAGAGCCAGTTGCTGGGCCCGGATCATCTTGTCCTGCGGCATCGCCTGGCCGAAGGAGATCGTCGCCGACTTCACCGGCCCGCCGCAGGCGGCGCAGTCCGGCGGCTCGCCCGTCGCCTCGAAGGCGGGGCGGATCTCGGCCAGTTCGTGCCGGCGGCCGCAGCCCAGGCAGGTCGCGTAGGTGCCGTTGCCATGCAGTTCGATCACCTGCGCGTCGGGCACGCCCGAGGCTTGGTGCAGCCCGTCGATATTCTGGGTGATGATCGCGGGCGCCCGCCCCTGCCCGACCAGCCGGGCCAGCGCGCGATGCCCGGCATTGGGCGCGGCACCGGCATAATGGTCGTCCATTGCGAATTTCCGCCGCCAGGCCTCGGCCCGCGCCTCGCGGCTCTTGACGAAAGCCTCGAACGGGATCGGCTTGTTGACCATCCAGGGCGAGCCGGCCGAGCGGAAATCCGGCACCCCCGATTCGGTCGAGATGCCCGCCCCGGTGAAGGCGACGATGCTGCCGGCGCGGTCCAGCATCGCATGCAGCGTCTCGATGGCGTCCTGCGTCCCGTCCGGCATGCGCGCTCCCTGGCTTACCCCGACGATATGGCGTCCCCGACGCCCGCAGCCAAGCGCAGCAGCCCCCGGCGCGGGGGCCGATTGACGCAGGCAGCGTCGAGTCCCAAAGCTGCCGGCCATGGCTGACACGACGCTCCCCGCCCTGAACCCCGACCTTCTCGACACCGCCACCCCGCCGATCCCGCAGGCGCAGGGCTGGGCGCGCGCCTATGACGGGCGCTCGGGCCCGCTGGTCGACCTGTCGCAGGCGGTGCCGGGCTCGCCCCCGCCGGCTGCGCTGCTCGAGCGGCTGGCGCAGGCCGCCGCCTCGCCCGATGCCACGCGCTACGGCCCGATCACCGGCGACATGGCCCTGCGCGAGGCCTATGCGGCCGAGATCGGTCGGGTCTACGGCGCGCCCTTCAAGCCAGGCGAGGTGGCCATCACCTCAGGCTGCAACCAGGCCTTCGTCATGACGATGATGGCGGTGGCGCGGGCCGGCCAGAATGTGCTGCTGCCGACGCCCTGGTACTTCAACCACGAGATGACGCTGCGCATGCTCGGCATCGAGGCGCGCCCGCTGCCCTGCGATCCGGCCGCCGGCTTCGTGCCCGAGGTCGCCGCGGCCGAGGCGCTGATCGATGCGGGCACGCGTGCCATCGTGCTGGTCACGCCGAACAACCCGACCGGCGCGATCTATCCGCCCGCGACTATCGCCGCCTTCGCGGAGCTGTGCGCGCGACGCGGTCTCTGGCTGGTCCTCGACGAAACCTATCGCGATTTCCTGCCCGCGCGCGCTGCCGCTCCGCATGAAGTCTTCGCCACAACGCTCTGGCAGGACTCCGTGATCGGCCTCTACAGCTTCTCGAAGGCCTATGCCGTGCCGGGCTGGCGGCTGGGCGCGATCACGGCCGGCGAAGCCGTGATGGCCGAGATCGCCAAGGTGCTCGACTGCGTCCAGATCAGCCCGGTGCGCGCGGGCCAGGCGGCCGTGACCTGGGGCATCGACGGCATTCGCGACTGGCGCGAGGCCAACCGCGCCGAGATCAACGCCCGCGCCGCGCTCTTCCGCGAGGCCATGGCCCCGCTCAACGACTGGCGCGTGCTCGCGGCGGGCGCCTATTTCGCCTACGTCGCCCACCCCTTCCCGGGCGTGCCGGCGGCCGAGGTGGTGCGCGCTTTGGTGCAGGAGCGCGGCGTGCTCGCCCTGCCCGGCCCCTATTTCGGCCCGGGCCAGGAGCAGCATTTGCGCATCGCCATCGCCAATGTCGCCGCCGACCGGATCGGCGCGCTGAGCGAGCGGCTGCGCGGGTTTACCCTGTGACGTGACACGTCATGCTCGGGCTTGACCCGAGCATCTCGGAAACCAGTTCATTCTCGGCCGATCGAAGATCGGACCCGAGGGCTGCGCCCGAGAATGACGCGTGCCCGCTACCGCAGCAGCGCCGCATAGCGATCGCGGTAAGCCCAGACGAGCAGCGAACCCAGCACCACCAGAATCACCGCCACAGGGATGCCCTGCGGGTTGATGACGAGGTGGAAGAGCACGATCACGGTCATCACCGGCGCGATCAGCGCGAGTCCGAACGCCGGCGCGATGTTCCCCAGCAGGCTGAGCGCGCCGACGAGGTTGACGGTCTTCAGCAGCGGCCAGAGGAAGCCGGAGGCCTGCAGCGCCTCCTCGAAGGCGATACCGCGCGCGCTCGTCGGCGGATGGATCAGATGCGTGCCGGTGGCCAGCCACCAGAAGCCGTCGACGGCGGAGATGAGGAAGAGCAGCCCGAGCAGCACGCGCGGGATGGTGACGAGAAGCAGGGTCTTCATGGGTGTCCTTGAATCGCGAAGGCCCGCCACAAGCGGCAGCGGGCTCCCGGCTTTGTCGCGGTGAGGCCCGTTCCGGTTCACCATACGCGAACCCACGCGCTTGTGAGATGCGCCGGGCCGCATTTCATGGCCTGCCATCGCCTCATTGATCTGCTTTGCGAACCGTCCCGATGACCCCTTCCCTGACCCGCCGCCTTCTCCTGGAACTCGCCGGCTGCGCCTGCCTCTCGGGCGCGCTGGCCAGCGCCGTCCGCGCCGAGGGCGGGCCGGTCGCCGCACCGCAGGCCGGGCCCGGCTTCGCCAACGCCACGCCGCTGCGCATCGGCCAGGCCGCGCTGCGGGTGCGCGACGTCGAGCGCATGAGCGCCTTCTATCGCGACGTGCTCGGACTTACGGTACTGGCGCGCGGCGAGGCCGGCGTCACGCTGGGCACGGCCGAAGGCGGGCTCCTCCTGCTCACGCCGCGCCCGGGCGCCGCTCTCGAGCCGCCGACCCAGGCCGGGCTCTTCCACACCGCCTTCCTGATGCCGACGCGCCGCGACCTCGCCCGCTGGCTGGTCCATGTCGCCCGCAACCGCACCCCGCTGACCGGCTTCGCCGACCACAGCGTCAGCGAAGCGGTCTATCTCAACGATCCCGAAGGCAACGGCATCGAAGTCTATGCCGACCGTTCGCCGGAGCGCTGGCGCTGGGAGGGCGGCAGCGTCGTCATGGGCACGCACCGGCTCGACGTCGACGACATCCTCGCCCTGACCGACACCCGCGCCAGCGATTACGCCAAAGCCCCGGACGGCCTGCGCATCGGCCATGTCCATCTGCGCGTCGGCGACGTCGCGGCGGGCGACCGCTTCTACCGCGACCTCCTCGGCCTCGAGCCGACGCTCAGGCGCGATGCGGCGAGCTTCCTGTCATCGGGCCGCTATCACCACCATCTCGCGCTCAACAGCTGGAACAGCGCCGGTGCCGGACCGCGCGACACCGGTGCGACCGGCCTCGACTGGTTCTCACTGCTCTCGGCGAAGGCGGATCTGCTGGCGGGCACGCATCAGCGCCTGCTCACGGCGGGCCAAGCGGCCCGGCCGGTCGCCGGCGGATTCGAGAGCACCGATCCCTGGGGGACGCGCGTCAGGCTGCTGCAGGGCTGAACGGCCCTCGCGGTCACGCGCGGGCAGCGGCGCCGCTCACATCGTCGCGCCGATCTGCCAGGGCACGAACTCGGCGTCGCCATAGCCCATCTCCTCGGACTTGGACTTCTCGCCCGAGGCGACCTTCAGCAGATAGTCGAAGATCTCCTGGCCCTTCTCCTCCAGCGTCACGCCGTCGAGGACATCGCCGCAATTGATGTCCATGTCGTCGGTCTGCTTGAGATACATCGGCGTGTTGGTGGCGAGCTTCACCGAGGGCGTCGGCTTGCAGCCATAGGCCGAGCCACGTCCGGTGGTGAAGGCGAGGATGTTCGCCCCGCCCGCGACCTGCCCCGTCGCCGAGACGGGATCGTAGCCGGGCGTGTCCATGTAGACGAAGCCCTTGGAACGGACCGGCTCGGCATAATTGTAGACGGCGGCCAGCGTCTTGGTGCCGCCCTTGGCCGCGGCGCCGAGCGACTTCTCCAGGATCGTCGTCAGCCCGCCCGCCTTGTTGCCGGGCGACGGGTTGTTGTTCATGTCCATCCGGGCGCGGGCGGTATAGTCCTCCCACCATTTGATGATGCCGACGAGCTTCTCGCCGACCTCACGGGTGGCGGCGCGGCGGGTCAGCAGATGCTCGGCGCCATAGATCTCCGGCGTCTCCGACAGGATGGCCGTGCCGCCATGCTCGACCAGGATGTCGACCGCCTTGCCCAGAGCCGGGTTGGCGGTGATGCCGGAATAGCCGTCCGAACCGCCGCACTGGAGCGCGAGCATCAGCTCCGAGGCCGGCACGGTCTCGCGCCGCGCCCGGTTCGCGATCGGCAGCATCACCTTGAGCGCCTCGATCCCCGCCGCGACCGCCTTGCGGGTGCCGCCCGTCTCCTGAATCGTCAGCGTGCGGAAGACGTCGCTCTCCTCGATGCCATAGGCATCCTTCATCCGCTTGATCTGGAAGCCCTCGCAGCCCAGCCCGACGACGAGCACCGCCGCCATGTTGGGATTGCAGGCATAGCCCCAGGTGGTGCGCTTCAGCACCTCGAAGCTCTCGCCATTGTAGTCGATGCCGCAGCCCGTGCCGTGGGTCAGCGCGATCACGCCGTCGACATTCGGATAATCGGCGAGCAGCCCGGAGCGCTTGACCTCCTCGGCCATGAAGCGCGCGGCCGAGGCCGAGCAGTTCACCGAGGTCAGGATGCCTACATAATTGCGGGTGCCGGCCTTGCCATTGGCCCGGCGGAACCCCTCGAAGGTCGCCTGCTGCTCGACCGGCAGCACGAATTCGGGCTTGGCCTCGGCGCAGAAGGCATAGTCGCGCTCGAAGGCGTGGAAGCCGGTGTTGTGCTCGTGGACCCATTCGCCCGGCGGAATGTCGACCGTGGCGAAGCCGATGATCTGCCCGAACTTCCGGATCGGCTCGCCGATCGCGATCGGGCTCAGCGCCAGCTTGTGGCCGCGCGGAATCCGCTTCAGCGCCGTGACGCCCGCGGCCGTCACGCCGACATCGATCGGATCGACCGCGACCGCGACATTGTCGCTGGCGTTCAGCTTCAGGGTACGCGGCGGGGTCGCTTTGTCGAGCATCGGAGGAACCACTGGCTTGCAGGCCGCGGCGCGCGCGGCGACGGGCAAGACATGCGCTTCATCGCGACAGTTTTCAATCGGTTCAAACAGGCTTCCAGCTGCTGCAGCGCAGCATCAGGGCCGGCGTCAGGACAAGAAAAAACCCGGCCTCACGGCCGGGTTTCGGATCGGTGCAGATGCCTGGCGCCGCGAGCGGGCGGCGCGGCGTCGGCTCACTTGGTGGCCGGAACGGCCTTGGCGACGATGCCCTCGAACGGCTTGTAGGCGTCCTTGGCGATCGAGGCGTAGAGCTCGCCCATCTTGGTCATCTGGGCGACGGCGCCCTCGAAGGCGGTCTTGACGTAGTCGGTCTGGATCTCGATGGCCTTGTCCAGGGTCTTGACGCCGGCCAGCTTCTCGAGCGTGGCGGTGCCGGTCTCGAAGGACTTCTTGGCGTAGTCGGTGGCCTCGACGGCGAGCGTCTGCACGCCCTTGGAGGTGGCGCCGAACGCCTTCAGGGCCGCGTCGACGTTCTCCTTGGAGACCTTCTGGATCGTTTCGAACTGCTGGATCATGTTTCTTCCCTCGGCACGCATGCCGCCTCTTGCTGACGAGCCCTAGGGCCCGGGTCTGTCGCCCCTGGGTCAGATGAAAAAGGGTTCACCACCGGGACCGCCCTCATATTGTGCACCGCAACATGAATGTCAAGATCGCGCTGCACCGCGTCAGCTGCGACGCCCGGACGCCGCCGCCGGCCCGCGCGATCGGTGGCATTTTAACGGCTCCGTAACCGCGCCGTCCTAACCTCCGAAACTGTGTCCTGGATGCCACGTCGTCGCGTGGGCCGGGACCGGGGACGTGAGTTCTGGTTGAGGCGGGTTGCATGGCTTTCAGTTGCGTTGGGTCCCGGCGCGTGCGTTCGCGCGCGCTCGTGGCAATGATCGGCATCGTCGCGGTGGCTGTCGCCGCCGTCGCCTCTCCCGCCGAAGCGGCGCGCAAGAAGAAGCGCCCCGCGGGCGGTGGCTATGCGCCCCCCTATGCGGCGATGGTGGTCGACGCGAAGACCGGCCGTACGCTGCACGCGGTGAACGAGGATGCGCCCCGCATCCCCGCTTCGATCACCAAGGTGATGACGCTCTACGTTCTGTTCGAGCAGCTCGAGCGCGGCCGCTTCACCATGAATTCGGAGCTCACGGTTTCGGCCCATGCCGCCCGTCAGGAGCCCTCCAAGATCGGCTTCACGCCGGGCGAGACCATCTCGGTCCGTGACGCGATCCTCGCGCTGATCACCAAGTCGGCCAACGACGTCGCCATGGCGGTCGCCGAGAACGTCGGCGGCTCCGAGGACGAGTTCGCGAAGATGATGACGGCCCGCGCCCGCTCGCTGGGCATGAGCCGCACCGCCTTCTACAACCCCCACGGCCTGCCCCACAGCCCGCCGAACATCACCACGGCGCGCGACCTCACCATCCTCGCCCGCGCCATCCAGGAGCGCTTCCCGCGCTACTACCCGATGTTCTCGACGCGGGTGTTCAATTATGCCGGCGGCGCCTACCGCAACCACAACAAGCTGCTCGGCCGGATCGAGGGCGTGGACGGCATCAAGACGGGATACACCCGCCTCTCCGGCTTCAACCTGATGACCTCGGCCAAGGCCGATGGCCGCCATGTCGTCTCCGTCGTGCTCGGCGGCCGCTCCGGCGCCTCGCGCGACAAGATCATGGCCGATCTCGTCGTCGCCAGCCTGCCCAAGGCGGCCACCGGCGGCCGCGCCTCCATCCAGGTCGCAGATGCGCCCGAGGTCGAGGAGAAGCCCCAGGAGCGCGCCGTCGAGCGTGTCCAGGAGCGCGCGCCGGAGCGGGTTCGCCCCGCCGCCCCGGTCGTGACCGCCGCCGTCGCCGAAACCGCCCCGCTGCCGGTCCCGCGCCCGCGCGTCGAGACCGAGGCCCCCCTGCCGCCAGCGGCCCGCGCCTACGCCCCCGTCCCGACCACGACGCCGATCGCGCCGCCGCGTCCGCTCAGCGCCGGTGCCCAGCAGCTCCAGATCTCCGGCATGCGCCCGGTGACGGCCACCACGACGCCGCCGGCCATGCGCTGGTCGATCGGCGCCCCCGCCGCCGACGGCAAGGTCCTGCGTCCGCCGGCGAATGTCGACGTCACCTCCTCCATCGCCAAGGTCGCCGAACCGGCCGAAGCCCCGCTTCCCAAGCCCGCCGCCGCACCGCAACCGGCCGAGAAGGCTCAGGCCAGCGGCGTCACCACCCTCGCCAAGACCGTCGAGAAGGCGCCCGAGCCGGCGCGCGCCAGCGAAAGCCGCGCCGCCGTCGCCACCACCGGCAAATGGATCATCCAGCTCGGCGCCACCGATGACGAGGCGAAGGCCAAGGACATCCTCGCCCGGGCCCGCGCCAAGGCTGCCGGCCCGCTGGCCGACGCCACCGCAGTGACCGAGCGGGTCGAGAAGGGCGGCTCCACCCTCTTCAGGGCCCGCTTCGCCGGCTTCGACGACTCCAAGGACGCCCAGAACGCCTGCGCCAGGCTCAAGCGCGACGGCTTCGCCTGCTTCGCGACCCGCGGTTGAAGGACAAGGACAAGGAACGCTGCCATGTCGCACCCGACCTCCTCCCTGTTTCCCCTCGGCCCCTCACTTCAGAAGGACGTCCTTGGCCTGGTTGACGCGAGCGGCAAGACCGCTGGTGCCCCCGGCATCCGGGTGGATGCGCTTCATCAGGGCGCGATGGGCTTCGCGGATCGCCTCCTCGCCCGCCCCCGGCTGAAGCCCCAGGATCTCGTAGGCCTCCTGATGCGACATCGCGCCCGTGCCCGTCGCGCGGCCCTGCCCCGCGTCGCGGTGACGATCAGCGTCTTCACGCCAGCCGGGCGACCGGCGGTCCAGATAAGCCTCTAGCAGCCGCGCTCCGTCCGGGTCCTCGGCCAGGCATTCGCGCATCAGTTCGGCGATCTCGGCCAGCGTCAGCGTGTCGAGATCGCGGCCGGCGAAATGCCCGCCGCTCACCGTTCCGGTCATCCCGCCGCTGTCATGGTCGAGTTCCACCGCCAGCAGCTTCGAGGACACGCGCGAGCGCGCACCCGGCGTCTCGGCGGACGACGTTCCCCAGGGAAAGCGGATGCCGCCGGGCCCGGTCGCGCTCCAGCCGAGCAGCCAGGCGCCGATGCCGCCGACGAAGATCGCCATGTCGAGCCGTCCGCGCATCATCAGGAGGGCGGCGACGCCCAGCGACAGCACGCCGCCGCCGCCCTTGACCGCCTTGGCCAGCATCTTCGGATTGGTGCTCGCGAAGAGCTTCGACAGCCACCAGATCAGCAGCACCGCGCCGATTCCGTAAAGCAGCGTCACCGGCGGCCTCCTTCCATCGAGCTCAGCAGCCCGCGCACCGCGGGGCTCGCAGCAGCGAGCTTGAGCATCGCCTCGCGCCCACCCGCCGCATAGGCCGCGGCCCCGCGCAGGAGATCGAGCAGCGATTCGGGGGCGGCGGCGTCAAAGCGGGCATGGGCCCCGCCCGTCAGGCGCGCCATCATGGCGAAGGCCGCGATCGCGGCGGGATCGTGTCCCTCCTGGAACAGGAAGCCGCGGATGCCGCGCAGGCCCAACTCACCCGCCAGGGCGGCGAGGGCATCGGTCTCCTCCTCCATCGCATCGCCGACGAAGACGAAGGCGCGAATCGGGACGCTGCGCGCCTCGTCGCGGACATGCTTGAGGACGCGCGCGATCTGCGTCTGGCCGCCCTGGCAGGCAATGCCCGACATGAGCCCGTTCAGCCGTCGCGGTTCGCCGACCCAGCCCGAGGCGCGGCATTCGGCCAGACCGCGGAAATAGACCAGCTGCACCGCGAGCCCGCCGCTCGTCGCCGCGACCTCGAACATCTTCGCCTGCAGCGAACAGGCGAGGTCCCAGGTCGGCTGGCGGCTCATCGTGGCGTCGAGCGCGAAGACCAGCCGGCCCGCCTGCCCGGTCGCCAGCGGTGCCAGCTGCTTGGCCGCGCCGAGGAACCGGTCGATCTCGCCGGGCGCCGAGCGCCCCGTCGCCACTCCCGCCCCGGCCCGCTTTTCCAGCGCCTTGTCGCTCTTCTCCGTCATGGCCTTGATATTGGCGGTTCGGAGGACATTTGCTACCCGTCTGCCGCCGCGAGCGGCGCGACTTCACAGCCCATCGACCAAAGAGGCGCCATGACCGGGATCGCGATCTTCGAGACCGTCGCCGCGATGCGGCAGGCCGTCGCCGGCTGGCATGCCGCGGGCGAAAAAGTCGGCCTCGTGCCGACGATGGGCGCGCTGCATGAGGGGCATATCGCACTGGTGAAGGAAGCGCAGCGGCGGGCGCAGCGCGTCATCGTGACGATCTTCGTCAACCCGACGCAGTTCGCCCCGCATGAGGACTTCAAGAAATATCCGCGGACCTTCGACGACGACTGCGCCAAGCTGGTCGCCGCCGGCGCGGATGCGGTGTTCTTCCCGCCCGTCGAGGAGATGTATCCGCAAGGCTTCGCCACGCGCGTGCTGCTGCTCGGGCCCGCGGCGGTCGGGCTCGACGACCGCTTTCGGCCGACGCATTTCGAGGGCGTCGCCACGGTCTGCTGCAAGCTCTTCACCCAGTCGCGCGCCGACCTCGCCGTCTTCGGCGAGAAGGACTACCAGCAGCTCAAGGTCGTGACCCGGATGGCCGCCGATCTCGACCTCGGCATCGAGATCGTGCCGCTGCCGACCTTTCGCGAGGCGGACGGCCTCGCCCTGTCCTCGCGCAACCGCTACCTCTCGCCGGAAGAGCGAGCCTTGGCGCCGCTGCTGCACCGGGTGATGCAGGCGCTGGCCGTCCGCATCCGCAACCGCGACGATCTCTTCCGCGCCGTTCAGGAGGCCCAGACCGAGATCATCTCGGCCGGTTTCGAGCTCGACTATCTGGAAGCCCGCCATGCCGACACGCTGGCGCCGGTCACCTCGCTCGCCGACGGCCCGATCCGCATTCTGGTCGCGGCGCGGCTCGGCGCGACGCGGCTGATCGACAACATCGCAGTGTGAGGCGGATGCCCTAGAGGTGGGTTTCGACATCCATCCGCTGATGCAGAAGACGGATCACGTCGATGTTGGTTTCTGTCTCCCGGTAGAAGACGAGGTGCGCGCCGACCGTGAGCTTGAGGTAGCCCGGACGGAAGGGGACCTGACGGCCGCGTCGCACCCCTCGCGCCAGGGCTTCGAGAGCAGCGATGATCACGTCATGATAGATCTCCGCCTGCGCAGGTGACCAGCGCTCGGCGGTGTAGGACCAAATGTCTTCGAGGTCGGCCTCGGCCAGCGGCGAAAGCCGATACGTCAACGCCTCAGCCGTGCCGGGCGCGCATTCGCGCCTTGAAAGCCTCATTGTCGAAAGGTTTCGGCGCGCCCGAATCCTCACCCGCTTTCAGAGCGGTCTGAAGCGCGCGAATCTTGTCTTCCTGTTCGTCGAGAAGACGCAGACCGGCCCGCACCACGTCACTGGCCGAGTTGTACCGGCCCGTCCGGATGCGAGCGCCAACGAGGCGGACCACTTCTTCATCGAGTTCGATCGACGTGGCTTCGGACATGCGACAAGCTCCACAGACACGCAATCTAGCAGAACACGGTCGCGGCGGCCACGCGCTACAATAGCCCCAGCTCCGCCAGCTCCCGCCGCAGCGCTTCCGGCATCGCGCCGAGATCGCCGCTGCGGCCGTCGATATCGCGCGGCGCATCCTTTTCCGTCAGATAGCGCCAGCCCTGGAAGGGCCGGCAGGGGCGCGGCTCGACGGGCGCCACCACCGGCTCCAGCACGAGATGGCAGCGGCCGATGCCGTCGCCATCAGTGAAGGGACGGACCGCCAGCAGCTTCTGCCGCGCGCTGATCTGGCCCTTGATCACCCAGTAGAGCGAGCCGCCGTCGAGCAGTTCATCGAGCCGCTTGGGCACCATGCGGGTGGTGTGGATCTGCTCGGCCGTCCGGCCCAGTCGCCGCTCCAGCGTCAGGCGCTCCTCGATCCAATCTTCCAGATCGCCGATCGAATCGGCGCCGACGCAGAGCTTGAGGAGATGGAGCGGCATGGCCGGCAATCTAGTGCGGGCACGGCAACCGGACCAGCGCCAGCGGCGTTGCTCTCCACAGCCGCGCTGCGCAAAGCTGCCTGCGCGACGGCAGGCCGCAGGGCAGCCCAGGACACAAGGAGATTTTGATGCGCGGACTGACAGGCAAGGCCATCCTCGTCACCGGCTCCTCCAACGGCATCGGCCGCGCCATGGCGGAGCGGCTGGTCGCCGAGGGGACGAAGGTCGTGGTCCATGGCCGGGATCGCGACGAGGTCGAGGACGTCTGCCGGACACTCGGCGCGCAGGCCGCTCCCGCGACCGGCGACCTCGCCGATCCCGCAACGCCACAGGCCCTGGTCGATGCCACGGTCGCGGCCTTCGGACGGATCGACGGCCTCGTCAACAATGCCGGCATCTACCCGCGCGGCGAGGTCGCCGGGACGACGGTCGACTTCTTCGACCATGTTTTCGCCGTCAATGTCCGCGCCCCGCTGCTCGCGTCCGAAGCGGCGGCGCGGGCTTTTCGCGCGCAGGGCTCGGGCGGCGCGATCGTCACCGTCGGCTCGATCAATGCCTGGTGCGGCCTGCCGCGGCTGACGGTCTATTCCATGTCCAAGGGCGCGCTGATGACGATGACGCGCAACCTCGCCGATTCGCTCGGCCCGGAGCGCATCCGCCTCAACCAGCTCAATGTCGGCTGGACCTTCACCGCCAATGAGGACGCCACCCAGCAGAAGGAGGGGCAGCAGCCCGGCTGGGAGAAGCATGTGCCCGTCCGCCACGCGCCGAGCGGCCGTATCATGCAGCCCGAGGAGATTGCGGCGCATACCGCCTTCTGGCTCTCCGACGAGAGCGCCCCGGTCTCGGGGCAGATCTACGAGGTCGAGCAGTTCCCGGTGATCGGGCGGATGGGGTAGCGCAGGAACAGCGTCATGCTCGGGCTTGACCCGAGCATCTCTGGGACGAGATTCTCGGGTTTGCGCTTCGCTCCGCCCGAGAATGACGCCAGTTCTCAATCGCCGAGCACCACCACCTTGGCGCCTTCCGCCACCTGAGCCCCCGGCGCGGCGCCGATCTCGCTGACCGTCCCGTCGCGCGGAGCCGTCAGCACATGCTCCATCTTCATCGCCTCGACGATGGCGAGCCGCTGGCCCTTGCTGACGACATCGCCGGCCGAGACGAACAGCGCGATCAGCTTGCCATGCATCGGCGCCTTGACGACGCCGCCGGAGCCGGCCGCGGCGTCGAGATCGACGCTGAACGGGTCGAACAGCGATACCGCCGTCTGCCGGCCGCGATGCAGCGCCAGCCACGTGCCGCGCTCGCCTTGCGCCAGCGCGATCTCGTGCTCGCCCTCGCCGATCTGATGGCCAGGCAGGCTGACGCGGGCGCCCTCCTCATGCCACTCGATCCGCGCCTCGACCCGCTCGCCATCAACCAGCAGTGGCAGGCCGAGCGCGGGGCGCGGCATCAGCGAGAAGGCGTCCGCCATGAGCCAGGGCGAGCGCGCCTCGCCCTCGGCCCGCTCGGCCGTCTGAAGCAGACCCTCCGTCTGACGTTCCTCTTCGAGCTGGAGCGCCGCAGCCGCAACCGCCGCTGCATCGAGCGGCTGCGGTTCGGCCCCGAGCGCGGAGATGTTGCGCTCGATGAAGCCGGTGTCGAAGGGCCCCTCGCGAAAGCCCGGAGCCTCGGTCAGCGCCTTGAGGAAGGCCAGATTGGTGCGCGGCCCCGCGACGATCGTTTCGCCAAGCGCAGCCCCGAGGCGGTCCAGCGCTTCGTCGCGCGTCGCGCCATGCGCGATCACCTTGGCGATCATCGGATCGTAGAACGGCGTCACCGTGTCGCCGGCCTCGACGCCGGTGTCGATGCGGATGCCCTCGGCCTCCGGGAACTGCAGCGCCCAGAGCTTGCCGGTCGAGGGCAGGAAGCCATTTTCGGGATCCTCGGCATAGAGCCGCGCCTCGACGGCATGGCCGGTCGCGGTGACGTCGGCCTGCGTGAAGCCGAGCGGCTCGCCGGCGGCGACCTTCAACTGCAGCTCGACGAGATCGAGCCCCGTGATCGCCTCGGTGACCGGATGCTCGACCTGAAGCCGGGTGTTCATCTCCATGAAGTAGAAGCGGTCGGCGCGCAGGCCGTCGCGCCCGTCGGCGATGAACTCGACCGTGCCGGCCCCGACATAGCCGACGGCTTTCGCGGCTTCGGTCGCGGCCTTGCCCATGGCGGCGCGGACCTCCTCCGTCATGCCCGGCGCCGGCGCCTCCTCGATCACCTTCTGGTGGCGGCGCTGCAGCGAGCAGTCGCGCTCGAAGAGATGGACGACGTTGCCATGGCTGTCGCCGAAGACCTGGATTTCGACATGGCGCGGCGCGAGCACGTATTTCTCGACCAGCACGCGTCCGTCGCCGAAGGCGCTCTGGCCTTCGCGCTGGGCGCTGGTCAGGGCGTCCGCGAAATCCTCCGGCCGATCGACCTTCTTCATGCCCTTGCCGCCGCCGCCCGCGACCGCCTTGATCAGCAGGGGATAGCCGATCCGCTGCGCCTCCCCGGCAAGGAAATCGACGCCCTGCTCGGCGCCGTGATAGCCCGGCACCACCGGCACGTTCGCCTTCTCGACCAGCGCCTTGGCGGCATCCTTCAGCCCCATCGCGCGGATAGCGGAGGCCGGCGGCCCGACGAAGACGATCCCGGCCTGCGCGCAGGCCTCGGCGAACTCGGCATTCTCGGACAGGAAGCCGTAGCCCGGATGGATGCAGGCGGCGCCGGCTTCCTTCGCCACCGCCAGGATCTTGGCCGCGTCGAGATAGCTCTCGCGCGCCGGCGCCGGGCCGATCCGGTAGGCCTCGTCCGCCATCTGCACGAACAGCGCCTCCGCATCGGCGTCGGAATGGACGGCGATGGTGCGCAGTCCGAGCCGCTTCGCCGTGCGAATGACCCGGCAGGCGATCTCGCCGCGATTGGCGATCAGGATGGAGGGCAGCTTCTCGGCGATCGACATGGGCAACGTCCCGGACGGCATGGCGCGTGAGCGTGCCGCCTTTATAGCCCGGCGGCCGGGGCTGTCGCCGCCTTGTTCTGCACAGGCGCCTCGGCAGGCTTCGTCCGCAGCGAGCGCCAGATCGCCCAGCTGGCCTGGAAGCACAGCCCCGCGACGAAGACATCGAAGAGATATTCCGGCCAGCGCACCGGGGCGACGCGGGCCGCCAGCCCGAGCAGGGCGAAGCCCGTGGTCGAGATCACGTCGTTGCGCGAGGACAGCCAGGTCGCCTTGATCACCGGGTTGGCCTCGCCCCGGAAACGCCAGAGCACGCCGACGATCAGGACCGCGATAACGACCGCGCTGCCCGCGGAGAAGCCGAGCGCCCAGACCTCGATCGGCCGCGGCGTGATGATCTTGGCGGCGAGGTCGTAGAGCGTATGCAGCCCCGCCGCCGCCATCACGGTGCCGATCGCCATCGCCGCCAGCCGCTCGGCCCGGGCGTCGCGGCCGAAGACGATGGCGGCGATGCCATAGAGCGCGACATCGTAGACCCAGTCGACGCCGTCCTTGAACAGCTGCGCGTTCCCGACCGCCAGGGCCCAGGCGACGACGCCGCTGGCGAAGACGAGGATGCCGAGCGCGATGCCCCAGATGGTCAGGGTGTAGGCGCGGGCGGTTTTCGCCTCGACCGGAAAAGGCTCACTCATTTGGGGCTACCAGGCCGTCATTCTCGGGCGCAGCGAAGCGAAGACCCGAGAATCCCCTGCCGGAGATGCCCGGGTCAAGCCCGGGCATGACGCTGCAATCAACCCCGCCCGACAAACGGCGCGGTCGTCGCCATCACGGTGACGAAGAGCACATTCGCCTCCGGCGGCAGGCTGGCCATGTGCAGCACGGTCGTCGCGACATTGTCGACGTCCATGACGGCCTCGACCTTGATCGAGCCGTCGGCCTGCGGCACGCCGGTGGTCATCCTGCGGGCCATCTCGGTCAGCGCATTGCCGATGTCGACCTGGCCGACGGCGATGCCGTATTTGCGGCCGTCGAGCGAGGCGGTCTTGGTCAGGCCGGTGATGGCGTGCTTGGTCGCCGTGTAGGCGACCGAATTGGGCCGCGGCGCATGGGCCGAAATCGAGCCATTGTTGATGATGCGGCCGCCCTGGGGAACCTGGTCGCGCATCGCCCTGAACGCCTCCTGCGTGCACAGGAACGGGCCGGTCAGGTTGGTGTCGACCACCTTCTGCCAATCCTCCAGCGACAGGTCTTCCAGCATGATGCCGCCCGGCGCGTTGACGCCGGCATTGTTGAACAGCACGTCGACCCGACCGAAGGCCTCCTTCGTCCTGGCGAAGAGCGCCTGAACCGAGGCCTTGTCGGTGACGTCGGTCGGGACAGCGAGCGCCCGCCCGGTGGCCACGCCCGACAGCGCGATCGTCTCCTCCAGCGCATCGGCGCGGCGCCCCGCGAGCACGGTGCGGTAGCCGTCCTTCAGGAAGGCGAGCGCCACCGCCCGCCCGACGCCCGATCCGGCTCCGGTGATGATGGCGACCTTGTCGTGGGCGGGCGTGCTGGCGGCGGGCATGGCGTATCCTCTGTTTTATGCCGGTTCAACCGTTTCAAATCCGGTGCGGCAGACCATAGCAGCGTGCTGCATACAGGGAACAGCGTTTCGCGCAGGCGCCCTCGCCGGCGGATGCCGGGCGCGCCTGCGGTCAGCCCGCGACCGCCGCCTTCGCTCCGAGCCAGGGGCAGTTCACCGCCGTCTGCGGCTGGGCGACCGGCCGGCCGACCAGATAGCCCTGGAAGGAATCGATTCCGAGCGAGAGCAGCGCCGTGGCCTGCGCCTCGGTCTCGACGCCCTCGGCGACGATCTGCAGGTCGAAACGCCGCGCGATCAGCGCCGCGCCCTCGATCACCGAGCGCGAGCGCCCGTCGATGTCGGCGATGAAGGATTTGTCGATCTTGATCTGGCGCATCGGAAAATCGCGCAACCGCGCCAGCGACGAATATCCTGTGCCGAAATCGTCGACCGCGAGGCAGATGCCGAGTTCGTCGAGCTGCGTCAGAACCGCCAGTGTCTGCGCGTCGTCGGCCGGCATGAAGACCGACTCCGTCACCTCGAGATGCAGCCATTGCGCCGCGAGTTGGTGGCGCGCGAGCGCGCCGCGGACGATGTCGACGAATTCCGGCTGCGAGAGCTGCCGCACGGAGCAGTTCACGGCAACGGCCGCGCGCACGCCGCCGCGCTGCCAGCGCGCCGCCGCCGCACAGGCGCGGTCCAGAACCCAGGCGCCGACCATCGCGATCTGGTTGCTCTCCTCCGCGATCGGAATGAACTCGTCCGGCGCCAATGTGCCGAGCGTCGGGTGCGTCCAGCGCAGCAAGGCCTCGAAACCGTGGAGATCGCCGGTCGCTGCCGCAACGATCGGCTGGAAGGCGAGCCAGAACTGGTCCTGCTTCAGCCCCGCGGCGATGTCGTCGGCGATGCGCTCGCGCCGCTGCAGGGCGACGGCGAGCGAATGGTCGTAGCTCAGCGGCACGGCCGAGTTCTGGCGCTTCGCCTGGGTGGCCGCGAGATCGGCGGCCCAGATCAGCTCCTCCAGACCCTGCCCGTCATCGGGATAACGCGCGACGCCGATGCTGGCGCCGATGTCGAGCGTCTGGCCGTAGAACACGTAAGGCGTTCCGAACAGGTTCTCCATGACGGAGGAGGAGGCGACGCCATCGGCTGCGCCCGGCGTCACCACGACGAGCTCGTCGCCGCCCCAGCGCGCGATCAGGGCATTGGCGGGCAGTCTCGTCATCAGCCGCAGCGCGATCTCGCGCAGCACATAGTCGCCGGCGTCATGGCCCAGCGTATCGTTGATGCGCTTGAAGCGGTTGAGATCGAGAAAATAGATCTCCGCCGTGCCGGCCCGGGCCACGGCTTTCTCGAACTGCTCCGACAGGCCGCGCCGGTTGAGCAGGCCCGTCAGCAGGTCATGCGAGGCCTGGTGCTCCAGCGTCTCGGTGCGCTCCCGCACCTTGTTCTCGAGCGTCTGGTTGGCGTCCAGGATCTCGGCCATCAGTTCGCTGTTGCGGCGACCGAGCTGGACCGACTGCAGCAGCAGGATGCGGTTGGCCCGATGACCCGCGATCATCACGGAGCAGAACACGAGCCCCAGCGCCCCGATCACGGAGTCCGGGCCGGCGGCGAGCATCAGCTTGATCGAGCCCGGCACCATGACGATGAGGATGTAGAGCGGCCCGACGACGCCAAACGGGGACAGAATGCCGATGGCACCGGCCGCCATCCCCGCGAGCACGATGCTGGCAGCGAACTTGACCAGCGGATCGGCCACGCCCAGCAGCGGCCAGGCCAGCAACGCCCAGCTCAACGCAGCGGCGAGCTTGCCCAGACCGGCGATGAGGATTTCGCGTTCGGGCGAGGGACCCGTCCCGCGCGCGACCGCGACACGGATGGCGCGATGGACCGCAACCCGCACCAGCGAGACCAGCGAGACCAGACCGAACCACCACCAGACCCAGGTCAAACCCGAGCTGGCCGCGAGGACCGACACGGCGGTCGAGGCAACGTAGTTGACGAGGAGCGCGGGGAGATAGTTGCGCCGAACGATCGGGAGCAGCGCCGCGGCAATCGGACCGGACTGACGCAGGGGCGCGGGGGGATGCGTGAACAACCGGCTCGTCCAGCTTGAGAGACTCACAATGTGAGTGTCACTCATACAAGACAATCGGTATCCAAACGTAAACAAATCACGTCCGGACGGCCGCTGCGACGGCCAACGGCCCGTCGCAGCGCCCTGTCGGAATGGACATCGAAAACCCGGCGCGGTCGACGGCACAGGCCGGTCCGGCCCCGAGCCGGCGCTACTCCGCCGGTGTCCAGTTCACGGTCTTGCAGAGCACCCCGATGATGCAGCCGCGGGTCGAAAGGCCGTCGGGCTTGACCGTCAGCGTCATGCCGTAGCTTCGGTTGCGCTTGGGGTCGAAGGCCTCTCCCTTGAGGCTGTCGGCGCCGACCGGCTTGAGGGTCAGCACCAGCTGGTCGCCGACCTCCTCGCCGCCGCTCGTGTCCTTGATCCAGACATTGGTCGCACAGATGTTGCTGCCGCAGGGCGCGATGCGCACGCGCGCATTGCCGTCATCGCGCAGCCAGACGCCGCTCGGATCCGGGCTGTTGGCCAGCGCCGGCAGAGCCGCAGCGACGGACAGACCCAGGGCGATCAGCGTGGTCCTCAGCATCATGGCTTCGTCTCCCATCGGTTCGGTATCCGGATACGCGGCAGCGCGGCCGCCGGTTTCACGATCACGCGCAATGTGATCTCCGCAGCGGCCCATGGCGTAACCGTTCGACAGCAACCCGGAGCATCGCCTTGAAAATCCTCCTGACGGCCTATGGCGCCGCCGCCCTCGCCTTCCTCGCCGTGGACGCGGTCTGGCTCTCGACGATGGCCAACCTGATGTACCGCCCGCTGCTGGGCGATCTGCTGGCACCGAGCTTCCGGCTCGTGCCCGCCATCCTGTTCTACGCGATGTATATCGGCGGCATCGTCTTCTTCGCGATCCGTCCGGCCCTGGCGACCGGCCGCCTCGCCACCGCCGCGATCCACGGCGCTGCGCTCGGCTTCGTCGCCTACGGCACCTACGACCTCACCAACCACGCCACGTTGCGCGACTGGCCGGCGATCATCACCGTCGCCGACATGATCTGGGGCACGGTGCTGACGGCGAGCGCCTCAGTCGCGGGCTATGCGGCCGCCCGGCGTTTCGCCTGAAGCGGTCTCCGCCTCCGCCAGGAGGGTCGAGAAGGACAGGGCTGTGAAGGCGGTCAGTCCGCCCGCACTCATCATGTTGAGGCGCAGCAGCGCAGCGTACTGCGCCTCGCTGTAGAGATGGAACGGCGCGCCATAGGCGCCGTGAAGCACGAAATAGGCGAGGAAACAGGCACCGGCGAGCGGAAACGCCGCGGCCCAGCGCTCGTGCGGCCTGAAGATCAGCAGCGCCAGCACTGCGCAGGGCACGAGGAAGATCTCGACGCCCGACGCGACGCCGAAGACCTTGGCCGAGAGCAGCGTGTTGGCGATGCCCGCGATGGGCAGCATGGCCCGCCCGATCAGCGTGTTCCAGCGCGACAGGGCCGGCACGGCCAGGAAGAACGGCGTCGACAGGAAGGTCCAGGCCGTCGGCCCGATCTCGGGCCCGACCGTCCAGTAGACATAGAGCGGATAGAAGGGCTGGTTCGAGGCGACGAGCAGCGCGAAGAAGTTCGCGGTGGCGACGCGCGGATCGGGATGATGCGCATAGGCCTTGAGCGCGGCCATGACGTCCTGGAACCGGGCGATGAGGGACATGTCGGGCAGCCTCGTGCGAGGGACGATGACGCATCTACGCCCTCGACGGTCGCTTGGGTCACAGACGCCGTCCCGCCTCGCCGGCCGGGAGCCCTGCAGGCGCACGGCATCATTCGTTTGAGGGATGCACCTGCCGCGAAACCCGCATCTGCTGGCGCTCCAGAGTGACGCTACGCAACAAGCGATCGGGGGACGACAGCGATGTTCAGCTCGCGCCGCCTCGCTGCGCTGCCGGACCTGCTCAAGGTCACGTCGGCCGCCCCCATCGCACGGGGAGCCCAGGGCCCGAAGGTCGTGTTGTTGCAGGATCTTCTCTGCGATCTCGGCCATCCCATGCCGAAATCCTGGAAGAACGGCAGGTGGGACGGGATTTTCGGCGGCGAGACGGACGCCGCCGTGCGACAGTTTCAGCAGGGCAAGGGTCTCAGGCCGGATGGGATGGTCGGCCCCCTGACGCTGAAGATGTTCGACCTCGCCATTCTCGCCAACCCCATGCTCGAGCTGATCGACCTCGCAGCCTACAAGGCGGCCCAGCTGCAGGATCACGTGCTGCCGCCCCAGCGCCGCGGCAACACGGTCTGGTGATGCGATGTCGGACCACAGGATCGCCCCCGGCTTCACGATCGACAACGTCAGTTTAGGCTCGACCTTCGTCAACAGCGCAGGGCACGCGCGACCCGAGGATTGGGCCAGCGCCGATCCCTTCAAGTGGCGGATCGTCATCGGGCGGTTCGACCCGGCCAAGGGCGGCTCTCCGGCCTTCGCGACGACCTGCAGCTTCATTCCGAAGGGCGCGCCGGCTGGCACGAAGTTCGGCCTCAAGCAGATCGCCTTCCACCGGTTCCTGACGATTTCCTACACCGGTAAGGAGGATCCCCACGGCTCGATCCTGATGGGTACGACATCGGTGAATTTCAGCTGGCATCTCGACGTGACCGGCAGCTTTTCCGTCAGCAACTTTTCCGCTCCGAGCCTGCCCTTCTTCCTCGACCAACCCATCGCGGTCGCCAACGGCGCAACGGGATCGATCCGCGTCATCGACTCGCCGGGCGGCACGGCACGGCTCGTGCGCGCCAATCTCGTGACGGGAAAACGCAACTATCTGCGCAGCTACGGCTCGGCGACCGACTTCATCACCATGCTGACCGTCGTGACGCCCGGCCAGGAGCATGTCCCGGTCCGGGGCGTGATGTGGAAATTCACCACCGATACGACGATCGCCTGGGACGCAAGCGACAAGCCGACCCTGGCCACCACCGCGCGCTGCCATCACAATGGCGAGGTCGATCCAGCCCTGATCAAGGACGAGAGGCTGAGACTGTTGAAGGACACCGGCCTGCGCGCTTCCGATACGATCCTCCACAAGGTCAACAACGGCCTCATGGCGGCGGAGATCGCAGATGCCGGTGCGATCGTCGCGACCGGCTCGACGGCCGATCGCCGCTTCGGCGGCGCGACCTTCGAGATCGTCCACTCGGCGAAGCAGCAGCTGTGACGGCCCCGCGCCCGCGCGGCAACACTACATCCGGAAGACGCCGAACTTGGTCTCCGGCACCGGCGCGTTGAGGCAGGCCGAGAAGGCCAGCGCCAGAACGCGTCGGGTTTCCGAAGGCAGGATGATGCCGTCGTCCCAGAGCCGCGCCGTCGCGTAATAGGGCGAGCCCTCGGCCTCGATCTTGTCGCGGATCGGCTTCTTGAAGGCCTCCTCCTCCTCGGCGCTCCAGCTCTTGCCCTCCGCCTCGATGTTGTCGCGGCGCACCGTCGCCAGCACGCTCGAGGCCTGCTCATGGCCCATCACCGAGACGCGGGAGTTCGGCCAGGAGAACAGGAAGCGCGGCGAATAGGCCCGCCCGCACATGCCGTAATTGCCCGCGCCGAAGGAGCCGCCGACCAGCACGGTGATCTTCGGCACCCGCGCCGAGGCGACCGCCGTGACGAGCTTGGCCCCGTCCTTGGCGATGCCGCGGGTCTCGACGTCGCGGCCGACCATGAAGCCGGTGATGTTCTGGAGGAACAGCAGCGGGATGCGCCGCTGGCAGCACAGCTCGATGAAGTGAGCGCCCTTCAGCGCGCTTTCCGAGAACAGGATGCCGTTGTTGCCGATGATGCCGACGGGGATGCCGTGGATGCGGGCGAAGCCGGTCACCAGCGTCGTGCCGTAGAGCTTCTTGAACTCGTCGAACTCGGAGCCGTCGACGAGCCGGGCGATGACCTCGCGGATGTCGTACTGCTTCTTGAGATCGGTCGGGACGACCGACTCGAGCTCGGCCGGATCGTAGAGCGGCTCGACCGGCTCGGCGATGTCGATATCCGGCCGCTTCACGCTGTTGAGGTTGCCGGCGATGCGCCGCGCGATGGCGAGCGCATGGGTGTCGTCGCCCGCATAGTGATCCGCGACGCCGGAGAGCCGCGCATGGACGTCGGCGCCGCCGAGATCCTCGGCGCTCACGACCTCGCCGGTCGCCGCCTTCACCAGCGGCGGGCCGCCCAGGAAGATCGTGCCCTGATTCTTCACGATCACGGTCTCGTCCGACATCGCCGGGACATAGGCGCCGCCGGCCGTGCAGGAGCCCATCACGACCGCGATCTGCGGTACGCCCTCCGCAGAGAGCGTCGCCTGATTGTAGAAGATCCGGCCGAAATGCTCGCGATCCGGAAAGACCTCGGTCTGGTGCGGCAGGTTCGCCCCGCCCGAATCGACGAGGTAGAGGCAGGGCAGCCGGTTCTCGCGTGCGATTTCCTGCGCGCGCAGATGCTTCTTCACCGTCATCGGGTAGTAGGTGCCGCCCTTGATGGTGGCGTCGTTGCAGACGACCATCACCTCGCGCCCGGCGACGCGGCCGATCCCGGCGATCATGCCGGCGCCATGCACGTCGCCCTCATACATGCCGTAGGCGGCGAGCGAACCGATCTCGAGAAAGGGCGAGCCCGGATCGAGCAGGCGCAGCACGCGTTCGCGGGGCAAAAGCTTGCCGCGCGCCACATGGCGCTCGCGGGAGCGTTCGTTGCCGCCCAGCGCGGCCACGGCGCGCCGCTCCTGCAACTCGCCGCGCAGACCGGCCCAGGCCTGCGCATTCGCCTGCGAATCGGCCGAAGCCAGATCGACCTTGCTCTCGATGACCGGCACGGCGCGCTCCCAGGCAAACTGTTCGTTGCCGCGTTATGGCCCGGAGCGTCGCAAAGGCCAACGGCGGGGATTCTCACAGGGGGAAGGCGGAATCTCCCATGTGCGGCAGCACCGGCCCGCGCCGCGCTCTCAGACCGTCGGCCCGAACACCCGCTCGAACGAGGCGCGCAGCGCGCCATCGACATCGTCCATCGTCACAGGCAGGCCGAGATCGACCAGCGAGGTGACGCCGTGCCGGCTGACGCCGCAGGGAACGATCCCGTCGAAATGGCCGAGATCCGGCTCGACATTGAGCGAAATGCCGTGGAACGAGACCCAGCGGCGGACCCGGATGCCGATGGCGGCGATCTTGTCCTCGGCTTCGGCCGCCTTCTCGGGGCGCCGGACCCAGACGCCGACCCTGTCCTCCCGGCGCTCGCCACGGACGTTGAACGCAGAGAGCGTGTCGATCAGCCAGGCTTCGAGCGCCGCGACGAAGCGCCGGAGATCCGGCTCGCGCCGCTTCAGGTCGAGCATGACATAGGCCACGCGCTGGCCGGGGCCGTGATAGGTGTACTGCCCGCCGCGCCCGCTGCGATGCACCGGGAATCGCTCCGGGGCGATCAGGTCCTCATCCCGGGCCGACGTGCCGGCGGTGTAGAGCGGCGGGTGCTCCACCAGCCAGACCCGCTCGGCCGCGAGCCCGTCGGCGATCAGCCCGGCGCGGTGTTCCATCTCGGCGACAGCCTCGTCATAGCCCACGAGGCCTTCGGCCACGACCCATTCGACCGGGGGCGAACCGGCAGCGGGCAGAAACAATTCGGAAAGCGCCTCGCGCGTCTTCACTGCGCATTAACCCTGTTGCGACCAACTTCGGACGGAAGCGGCGGCGAGCCTCATGCTCCCAGCCGGGGCAACAGGCAAGTTTGGTTGTTCGTATTCTGAAGTAGGGTTCCGGAGGCACGACTTGAAGGCCGATCTCGATCTCGTTCCCGTCGAACTGACGGTCGTGCTGGGTTCCGCGCGGATGCCGATCTACAAGCTGTTGCGCATGGGTCGCGGCGCCATCATCGAGCTCAACGCCAGCGAGACCGACGAGGTCCAGATTCTCGCCAACAACCACCCCTTCGCCAAGGGGATCGTCGTCGTCAGCGGTCAGAAGATCTCCGTCGAGATCACCCAGATGCTCAAGCGGCCGACGGTCTACACCCTGCAGACCGTGGCCGCGGCGGCCTGATCGCGTTTTCCTGCGCAATGCCCTTGTGGCGACGGATTCGATTTGCTAGACCCGCGCCGCTCCGGAGTTCACCGCCACGGCGGGACGCTTCGACGCCGCGGTCATGGCGGAATTGGTAGACGCACTACCTTGAGGTGGTAGCGGGGAGACCCGTGGAGGTTCGAGTCCTCTTGACCGCACCAAATTGAGGGCAAAAGCCCGGCGAACGGCGACCCGCGAGGGTCGCCGTTCGCGTTTGGACCGGGCCGCTGTCCCGGCCGGCCTCTCGGCCTGTTGCATTGCAACCGCGCTGCGGCGCTGACACAAGGACGGCAGGCGCCGCTCCGAATCCCGGTTGCGCCGAATCTCCTTCTCGCAGCACGGAGCGGCCCATGACGGATACCGAGAACGCTGCGGCTGCCGCGACCGAGCGCCCGTTCCGCGACGAGGACGGCGCCATCGACACCGCGCTGGTCGAACAGGTTTCGCAGGCGCTGCACCTCTCCGACCTGACGACGCTGCGCACCGTCGTTGCCGACATGCACGAGGCCGATCTCGGCGCGCTGCTGGAGGCGCTCGATCCGGAAGAGCGCACGCGGCTGATCTCGCTGCTGGGACGCGACTTCGACTTCACGGCGCTGACCGAGGTCGACGATTCGGTCCGCGAGGAAATCCTCGAGACGCTCTCGCCCGAAACGGTGGCCGAGGGCGTGCGCGATCTCGACACCGACGATGCCGTCTACATCCTCGAGGACCTCGACGAGGCCGACAAGCAGGAGGTCCTGGACCGGCTGACGCCGGCCGAGCGCATCGTCCTGCAGCAGGGCCTCGATTACCCCGAAGGCAGCGCCGGCCGGCGCATGCAGAGCGAGATTCTCGCCGTCCCCGCCTTCTGGACGGTGGGCCAGACCATCGACCATCTGCGCCAGACGGACGACCTGCCCGAACGCTTCTTCGAGATCCTCGTCGCGGACCCCGCCCACCACTTCGTCGGCTCGGTGCCGCTCGACCGGCTCCTGCGGACGCAGCGCCCCGTCGGGATCGCGACGCTGGTCGACGAGGACAGCCGCTCGGTCAAGGCGACCGACGACATCGAGGACGTGGCGCGCCTGTTCCAGCGCTACAACCTGATCGCGCTGCCCGTGGTCGACGAGGCCTCGCGCCTGGTCGGCGTCGTCACCATCGACGACATCGTCGACGTCATCGAGGAAGCCGCGGATGACGACGTCAAGCAGCTCGGCGGCGTCAACGCCGACGAGGAGCTATCGGACCCGGTTCGCGAGATCGCGCGCAGCCGCTTCAGCTGGCTCTTCGTCAACCTCGTCACCTCCTTCCTCGCAGCGGCTGTGATGAGCCTGTTCGAGGCGCAGCTTTCCCAGGTCGTGGCGCTCGCGATTCTCGCCCCCGTCGTGGCGAGCCAGGGCGGCAACGCCGCGACGCAAACCATGACGGTGGCCGTGCGGGCGCTGGCGACGCAGGAGCTCGGCGGCTGGAACCTGCGCCGCTTCTTCACCCGCGAGATGATCGTCGGGCTGATCAACGGCGTCGGCTTCGCGCTGATCACCGGCCTCGTCTCGGCGCTCTGGTTCGGCAGCCAGGGCCTCGGCGTCGTCATCGCCATCGCCATGGTGGTCAACCTGCTCGCCGCCGCCATGGCCGGCGTCGCGATCCCCGTGCTGCTCGACCGTTTCGGGATCGATCCTGCCGTCGCCTCCGGCACCTTCGTCACCACGGTGACCGACGTGGTCGGGTTCTTCTCCTTCCTCGGCGTCGCGGCGATCTGGCTCGCCCATGCCTGAAATCGTCCGGGCGCGATCAGCGTAAACGGCCCGTCAAGCTTTCTCCTCAATGTTGCGGCACATGACCGTCCGCCGCATGAACCCTCTCAAGCCCGCATCCCTCTTCGCTGCCGCCGCGCTGGCCGTGCTCGGCGGCTGCGTCGCCATGGAGGGGCATTATCCGGCCAAGGGCGATGCGCGGCCGCATCCGGGCGTGGCGGAAGCGCTGCGCTATCCGATCCAGGGCATCGACATCTCGCGCTGGCAGGGCGACATCGACTGGACGGCCGTGAAGGGCGCCGGCACCCGCTTCGTCTTCATGAAGGCGACGGAAGGCGGCGACCACATCGACCCGATGTTCCTGCGCAACTGGGAGGGCGCCCGCCGCGCCGGCATCCCGCGCGGCGCCTACCATTTCGTCTACTGGTGCCGGCCGGCCCATGAGCAGGCGCTCTGGTTCAAGCAGCACATCCCCAACGACCCCGATGCGCTGCCGCCGGTGCTCGACGTCGAGTGGAACGGGCATTCGAAGAGCTGCCCGAAGAAGATCGACCGCAATCTCGCGCTGGAGAAGATCCAGCTGATGCTGACCGAGCTCGAGCAGCTCACCGGCAAGAAGCCGATCATCTATACCGACATCACCTTCCACAAGGACGTGCTGGAAGGCCAGTTCGACGACTATCCCTACTGGATCCGCTCGACCGCCGCCCTCCCCGAAACGCGTTATGCGAACCGCCCCTGGGAGTTCTGGCAGTTCACCACCACCGGCCGCGTGCCGGGCATCAAGGGCGATGTCGACCGCAACGCCTTCTTCGGCAACGAGGGCGAGTTCATCGGCTGGCGCACCGGCGAATTCGACATCGGCACGCGTCAGTGGAAACGCCAGCCGCGGGTCCCGCCGCAGCCCAGCCCGGGGCCGGACCGGCCGGCCGCGCCGACGCCCGCCATCGCCGCCATTCCCGGCAGCGTCGCGCCGGTCTCCTCCGCCTTCCGGCCGGCCGAGGAGATCGCCGAGGACGATTGATGGCGCGGCGCGCCACCCCGGCCCGTCGGCGGTTAACCAAAGCTGAAACGAAGCCGCCGCATTCGAGCCAATTCTAACCGGCCCTTAACCACGGCCTCGCCATCTCGAAGGGCGAGCCAGGAGAAGGAGACGCCGGTGCGATCGACGATGTGGAAGCGGGTGGCCCTCCCGGCCGTCCTTGCCGGCCTGTTCGCCGTCCTCACCGGCCCTGCCGAAGCGCTCTATCCAAAGAAGAGCGACGCGGCCCCGCATCACGGCGTCCGCGATGCCCGCCGCCAGGCGATCCAGGGCATCGACGTCTCGCGCTGGCAGGGCGAGATCGACTGGGCGAAGGTCGCCGATGCCGGCACGCGCTTCGCCTTCATCAAGGCGACCGAGGGCGGCGACCATCTCGATCCGAATTTCCGCCAGAACTGGGCCGGCGCCAGGAAAGCCGGCATCGCGCGCGGCGCCTATCACTTCGTCTGGTGGTGCCGCCCGGCCAAGGAACAGGTGCGCTGGTTCAAGCGCCACATCCCGCGCGATCCCGACGCCCTGCCGCCCGTGCTCGACGTCGAATGGCAGAACGGCTCGCAATGCACCCGCAAGGTCTCGCGCGAGGACGCGCTCGAGAAGATGCGCATCATGCTCGCGGCGCTGCAGGAGCACACCGGCAAGAAGCCGATCATCTACACCGACATCAACTTCCATGAGGACGTACTGGAGGGCGAGTTCAACGACTATCCCTACTGGTTGCGCTCGACGGCCGCTCCGCTCAAGCACCGCTACAACCGCGAGAAGTGGGAGTTCTGGCAGTTCACCACCACCGGCCGCGTGCCCGGCATCACCGGCGACGTCGACCGCAACGCCTTTTTCGGCAGCGAAACGCAGTTCGCCGCCTGGCGCGAGGGCCGCTTCGACATCGGCTCGCGCAAATGGCGCGGCGGCGAGCCGCGCATGGCGGGCCGGAAGCCGCCGGCGACCGCCGCCGGCAGCCGGGCGCCGAAGGCCGCGGGCGGGACGATCCTGCGCATGACGCCGCCCGCCAAGGTGCCGCAGCACACCGCCCGCAACGACGACTGAGGCGGCACGGCCGTCATCGAAGCGTCATGACGCGGGCGCAGGCCTTGCCAGCCCCATCCGCTCGCTGCCCGGCCGCCCATGAACGCTCCAGCCCCCCTCCCCGACGCGCAGTCCCGCATCGGCATCATCTGGGCCTATCGCTTCGATACCGATGGCACACCGAGCCTGATCGCGCGGGACATCCTGCCCGACGTCACACCCGAGACCGGCTTCGTCTGGCTTCATCTCGACCTCGTCCACAGCCGCGCCAAGGACTGGATCACACAGCAGCCCTGGCTGCCGGCGGCGGCGGAGGACATGTTCGTCTCGCCCGAGACGCATCAGCGGCTGGATCACTCCGCCGGCCTCGTCTGGGGCGTCTCCCACGATCTCGTGCGCGACGTCGCTGCCGATTCCGACATGGTGGGACCGCTCTACTGGATCGTCGGCGAGCGGCTGCTGCTCACCGGCCGGCGCGAGGCGCTGCAGTCGATCCGCCTCGCCGCCGATGCGCTGAACCGCGGCGAGACGGTCGAGGGGCCGGTCCAGCTCTTCGAACTGATCATCGAATACATCATCGACGACGTCGCCCGCGCCGTCGTGAGGCTGATGGACGAGACCGACGACGTCGAGGACCAGGTGCTGGCGGACAGCTTCGACGACGCGCCGGCCCGCGTCGGCGCGGTTCGCCGCATGGCGGTGCGGCTGCATCGCCAGCTCGGCGGTCTGCATCTGCTGTTCCGCCGCTTCGCCGAAACCAGCTCCGGCCGCAAATCCCCCGACGAGGTCAAGGCCGCCGCGGCGCGCCTGCTCCAGCGCATCGACGGGCTGCATCACGACGTCCAGTCGGTGCAGGACCGCGCCCGCCTGCTGCAGGACGAGATGTCCGCGCGCACCGCGAGCCAGACCAACCGCCAGCTCTACGTCCTCTCGATCCTGACGGCGTTGTTCATGCCGGCGACCTTCATCACCGGCCTGTTCGGCATCAATGTGAAGGGCCTGCCCTGGATGGAGCATGATCTCGGCGCGCTCTTCGTCGCGCTGACCTGCCTTGCCGCCGCGCTGCTGACGCTGGTGCTGCTGCGCCGCCGCGGGGTCATCGGCGGCTGACGGGCCGGAGGCCGGCTCATGCCTGCGGCATCGATGCCCAACCCGCTGCGCGCGCCCGCGCGCTGACTTGGGCGCCAGCCGCGCTATAAGTCGGGGAAACGCCGGACGCCGACGCCGCGCCGGCACCTCGGGAGGTCACCATGCTCGCCAATGCGCCCCGCCCCTTCAATTTCGACCTCGGCGAGACCGCCGACGCGATCCGCGACACGGTCCACGGCTTCGCGCAGGAGAAGATCGCGCCGCGCGCGCAGGAGATCGACCAGACCAACCAGTTCCCGCGCGATCTCTGGCCGCAGATGGGTGCGCTCGGCCTGCACGGCATCACGGTCAGGGAGGAGGATGGCGGCGCCGGGCTCGGCTATCTCGAGCATGTCGTCGCGATCGAGGAGGTCTCCCGCGCCTCGGCCTCGGTCGGCCTCTCCTACGGCGCCCACAGCAATCTCTGCATCAACCAGATCGCCCGCAACGGCAACGCCGCCCAGAAGGCGAAGTACCTGCCCAAGCTGATCTCCGGCGAGCATGTCGGCGCGCTCGCCATGTCCGAGCCCGGCGCGGGCTCGGACGTGGTCTCGATGAAGACGAAGGCGGTGAAGAAGGACGACCGCTACGTCCTCACCGGCAACAAGATGTGGATCACCAACGGCCCCATTGCCGAGACGCTCGTGGTCTACGCCAAGACCGATCCCGAGGCCGGCTCGAAGGGCATCACCGCCTTCCTGATCGAGAAGGGCATGAAGGGCTTCTCGACCCACCAGAAGCTCGACAAGCTCGGCATGCGTGGCTCCGACACCTGCGAACTCGTCTTCGAGGAGTGCGAGGTGCCCGAGGAGAACGTGCTGGGCGCGGTCGGCCGCGGCGTCAACGTGCTGATGAGCGGGCTGGACTATGAGCGCGTCGTTCTGGCGGCCGGGCCGCTCGGCATCATGCAGGCGGCACTCGACGTGGTCATGCCCTATGTCCACGAGCGCAAGCAGTTCGGCCAGGCGATCGGCGAGTTCCAGCTCGTCCAGGGCAAGATCGCCGACATGTATGTGATGATGAACGCCTGCAAGGCCTATGTTTATGCCGTCGCCAAGGCCTGCGACCGCGGCGAGACCACCCGCGAGGACGCCGCCGGCGCGATCCTGATCGCAGCCGAGAAGGCGACCCAGATCGCGCTCGACGCCATCCAGCTGCTCGGCGGCAACGGCTACATCAACGACTACCCGACCGGCCGCCTGCTGCGCGACGCCAAGCTCTACGAGATCGGCGCCGGCACCAGCGAGATCCGGCGCATGCTGATCGGGCGGGAGCTGTTCCAGAAGACGAAGTGAGGGCCTCACGCCGTCATGCTCGGGCTTGACCCGAGCATCTCGTGACGAGAGGACAGCAGGCGCCTCGTTCGGCCTGAGATTCTCGGGTCTGCGCTTCGCTCCGCCCGAGAATGACGCGAGGCTTGGATGCCCCTCTATTTCGCCTACGGCCTCAACATGGACCCCGCCGGCATGGCGCAGCGCTGCCCGCGCTCGAAGCCGCTGGGGCTCGCGCGCCTGCCGCGCCACCGCTTCCTCGTCACCACCGACGGCTATGCCTCGGTCGTGCGCGATCCGCGCGAGGAGGTCCATGGCTTGCTCTGGGACTGTTCGCTCGGCGACATCCGCACGCTCGACAAGTTCGAGGACCTTGCCAGCGGGCTCTACGTCAAGATCAGCCAGCCGGTGATCGTGCCCGGCGGCGCCAAGCGCGCGCTGGTCTATATCGGCCGCTCCGGCGACCCCGGCCGTCCCAAGCCCGGCTATATGGAAACCGTCATCGCCGCAGCGAAACACTGGGCGCTGCCAGAGAGTTATGTAGCCGGCTTGAATCGCTTTCTGAGCAAGCCGACTCTGGATGTGAAGACGATGGCTCAGGATGCGAGCGAGCTGCCGCCCGGCCCGGTCGCAGGGGTCAGGCCGCGCGCGCTGGCGCCGAAATAGGGCCCGGCCCTATTTCCACAGCAGCGCCACGAGCCGCACCGCGATCACCAGCAGGAAGCCGGCAATGATCGTTCCGACAATGCGGTGACGCTTCGCCCGGTCGGGGAACTGGCGGGCGAACAGCCGGCCCAGCGGCTTGCGGAACAGGAAGGCGACGACCAGCAGGACGACGAGGACGTTGACCGGGCTCACGCGGTCGCCTTCGCCGCCGGATCGCGGGGCTCGGCCGCATCGAAGGGCGCGCCGGCCTTCTTCCAGGCGCCGAAGCCGCCCGCGACATGCGCCACGGGTTTCAGCCCCATTTCCTGCGCAGCCTTCGCCGCCAGAGCTGAGCGCCAGCCGCCGGCGCAGAAGAAGACGAAGCGCTTGTCCTGCTGGAAGACCGGCTTGGCATAGGGGCTCTCGGGATCGATCCAGAACTCGAGCATGCCGCGCGGACAGTGAAAGGCGCCGGGCATCCGCCCTTCCCGCTCCAGCTCGCGCGGATCGCGCAGATCGACGAAGACAACGTCGTCGCGCCCGAGCAGCGCCTGCGCCTGTTCGACGCTCAGCGTCTCGACGACGGCCTCGGCTTCCGCCAGCAGCGCCTTGTAGCCCTTGGTGATGGTCTGCGGCACGGCCGGCCTCCTCTCGAACGGGCGGCACCGTGGCCATTGCCGCAGCCTGCGTCAATCGCGCCTTGCCGCGCCCGCGCCCGCGCCGCACTGTGCGCGCCGGAGATGGATATGATCGGATTCGGAACGCTCGACATCATCGGCGCCGCCTTCTTCGCGGCGGCCTGGATCGGCTATCATTTCGCCGTGGAGATGGGCCCGCATGCCGGCAAGAGCCTGAACATGCGGATGAATCTGCGCCGCGCCCGCTGGATCCGCGAATCGATGGGGCGCGACAACCGCATCGTCGACACGCAGATCATGAACGGCCTGCAGAACGGCACGGCCTTCTTCGCCTCGACCTCGCTGATCGCCATCGGCGGCACGCTGACGCTGCTGCAATCGACAGATCGCGTCGTCGCCCTGTTCTCGGACCTGCCCTTCGGCACCGTGCCGACGCGGGCCGTCTGGGAGCTCAAGGTGATCGGTCTGGCCCTGATCTTCGGCTACGCCTTCTTCAAATTCGCCTGGAGCTACCGGCTGTTCAACTACTGCGTCATCCTGCTGGGCTCGCTGCCGCCGGCCAAGAACCATGATCCGGCGGATGCGCAGCGGGCCGTCCACGAGGCGATCGAGATGAACGTCGCGGGCGGGCGCCATTTCAACCGCGGCCAGCGCGCCTTCTTCTTCGCGCTCGCCTATATGGGCTGGTTCCTGGGTCCGACGACCTTCATCCTCTTCACCGGCGCCGTGCTGATCGCGATGTACCGGCGCCAGTTCGCTTCCGACGCCGCCCGCGTCTTCCGCTATCCCGACACGACGCAGGCCGATCCCGAGCCATGACAAAGCCCGACGAGACCGAGCTGGAAGCCACGATCCTGGCGCTGACAGCACAGCGCGGCGAAGGCCGCACGATCTGCCCCTCGGAAGCCGCGCGCGCCCTCGGCGGCGACCATCCCGACGGCTGGGGCCCGCTGATGCAGCCGATCCGGCGCACCGCGGTCCGGCTGATGAAGGAAGGCAAGGTCGTCATCACCCGCAAGGGCCGCCCCGTCGATCCCGACGATTTCCGCGGCGTCTACAGGCTGAGGCTGCCCGAGGGCGACTAGCCCCTCACGGGCCCGGAAACAGCGCGTCGGTATAGCCGGCCAGGCGATAGGCGACGAGCCCGACCCATTCCTTGAAGCCGTCGTCGGCGATCATCAGCCCGCGCGGCGCACGCCCCGAGACGCGCACGAACTCGGACGCCTTCTCCTCGGTCAGGTAGTCGACCGGGAAGGCCTCGACGGCGAAGCCGGCCTTGCGGAACACGCCCATCGAGCGCGGCATGTGCCAGGCCGAGGTCACCAGCAGCCAGCGTTCGCCGGGCTTGGGATCGACCAGACGTTTGGTGAAGAGTGCATTCTCAACGGTGTTGCGGGACTTGTCCTCGAGCAGGATCCGCTCGCGCGGCAGGCCGAGCCCCTCGAACAGCACGCTCGCACCGTCCGACTCGGTCTTGGTCACCGGCGAGATCAGATTGGCGGCGCCCCCGGTGAAGACGATCTTCGCCTGCGGATGCAGGCGGGCGAGTTCCACCGCCTTGGTCATGCGCGCCGCGGCGCTCGTCAGCACCACGTCGCCGCGGGCGACGCCGATTGCCCCCCCCAGGATGACGATACCGGTCACGGGCCCCTTCTCGGCCGGCTGCTGGGGAAAGCGGTTCTCCAGCGGCCACATCACCAGCCGCGGCAGCGGGCTGAAGGCCATCAGCACCAGAAAGCCCAGCGACGCCACACCGAGCCAGCGCGCCGCCCTGGCGACGCGCGTGAAGGCGAGCAAGGCCGCCAGCAGCGCCAGCAGAATGGACAAATTCACCGGTGACAGGACGAACCAGACCACCTTGGAGAGAACGAAGAACATGGGCGGCTTTCGGGCTGCGGCACTGAAGCGCTTCTAGCCGGCGAAAGCTGACGGCAGGCTAACGTCGCTCAGCGGATGATCTGCGGTGGCTGGGAGGGGCGGCGTGCCGGCGCCTGCGGCCGGGCGGCACGCTCGAGCTCCAGCGCCCGGGCGGCCACCTCGCGCAGCTCGCACCCGGCCTGCCGACCGGCCTGCAGGCCTTCGCGCTGGGTCGCGGCATAGAAGGCGCATTTCTGCGCGACATAGCCTTCCCAGGACATCTGCAACGCCACCAGGCGGCTGCGCTGGCCGGCATCGAGCGGCCGCCCGTTCTGCTGCACCGCCAGGACCAGCTTCTCGCGCCAGACCGCTTCCTCGCGCCGCGCGCAGCCGGCTTCCGCCGCCTGGCGGTTGGCTCCGGCCGCGACCACACAGGCCACCGCGATGGAGCCGATGCAGGCGGGCGCGGCCCCGCCATTGGCCTGCAGACAGGCGGCGAGCTGGGCCCGGTCGGCCGCCAGCATGGGGCTGGTCTGGGCGAAGCCGGGCACGGTGGCGCAGAGGAGGAAGCCGAGGGCGAAACGGATTGAACGCATGGCGGGCATCTTGCCAGCCGCGGGGCGGCGATCAAGCCACCCGCCGGTCACCATCATGCGACCGGCAGCGGGAGGGCGGGCCCGGCCGCCGGGCGCGCGGCGATCGCCGCATACCAGCGTTCGACATGCGGCCGGGCGCTGCGCTCGACGGGCATGTTCAGCCAGCGATGCGCCCCGCAGCCGACGACGATGTCGGCCATGCCGAAGCGCTCGCCGGCGAGGAAGCTGCGGTCCGCGAGATGCTGGTCGAGGATCGCCATCAGCGCCTCGGCCTTGGCGACGCCGGCCGCGACGACCTCGGGAGCGGTGTATTCGGGCACCTTGCGCACCAGCCCCCACAGCACCGGCATCAGCGCCGGCTGCAGGGAGGCCTGCATCCAGTCGAGCCAGCGATCGGCATCGGCCCGGCGCGCGGGATCCTCCTCCCAGATCCAGCCCGCGCCGTAGCGGGCGGCGAGATAGCGCACGATGCTGTTGGATTCCCAGATGCAGACGTCACCGTCCTCGAGCACCGGGATCTGGGCATTGGGGTTCTTTGCCAGGAACATCGGCTCGCGCAGGCCGCCGAACGGCCCGCCGCAATCGATGCGCTCGAAGCTCTGGCCGACCTCGCCGGCCGCCCAGACGACCTTCTGGACATTGATGGAGCTGATCCGCCCCCAGATCGTCAGCATGTGAACCTCCACAATCGCGTCATGCTCGCCCTTGTGGCGAGCATCCATGTCTTGAACACCGCCTTCGATCGAAGAAGACGTGGATGGTCGGGACAAGCCCGACCATGACGAACCCGCGCAGATTCGGACCTGGCCCGGCACCGCTCAGGCGAACTCCATGATCACCGCGTCGACCGCCAGCGACTCGCCTTCCTTAGCCAGGATCTTGGCGACGGTGGCGTCCTTCTCGGCGCGCAGCACGTTTTCCATCTTCATGGCCTCGACCATGCAGAGCGCCTCGCCGGCCTTGACCTCCTGGCCGACGGCAACCGAGATCGCCTTGACCACGCCCGGCATCGGGCAGAGCAGCACCTTGCCGGTGTCGGCCGCGACCTTCTCGGGCATCAGCGCGGCGAGTTCCGCCTCGCGCGGCGTGCGCACGATCGCATCCGCATAGGCGCCGGCATGCCCGAGCGCGAAGCCGTTCGCGATCGGGCGGATCTGCGCGGCGATGGCGAGGCCGTCGAGCGTTCCCTGCCAGACCGGCTGGCCCGGCCGCCACTCGCTCGAAACCGTGACGCTGCGGGCGCCGAAATCGATGATCACCGCCCCGCCCTGCTCACCGACCTGCCCCTCGAAGCGCTCGGCCCCGATCAGCACGACCCGCGTCCGGTCGAAGGCGACGCGGCGCCAGCCCTCCATCTGCGCGCTGACCGCGCGCTTGCGCTGGTTGAGCTTGTGGTCGCAGGCGATCGCGATCGCCGCCAGGCGCAGCGCGATCTCGCCCTCGGGCACCGGCAGGGAGAAGCCCTCGGGAAACTCCTCGGCGATGAAGCCGGTCGAGAGGTTGCCGGCGATCCAGCGCGGATGGTGCATCAGCGCCGAGACGAAGGGGATGTTGTGGCGGATGCCGTCGATGGCGAAGGCATCCAGCGCGCGTCCCTGCGCCTCGATCGCCGCCTCGCGCGTCGGCGCATGGGTGACGAGCTTGGCGATCATCGGGTCGTAATAGATCGAGATCTCGCCGCCCTCGAAGACGCCGGTGTCGTTGCGCACGATGGCATCGCCATCCGGCCCCTCGACCGGCGGGCGATAGGTCACGAGCCGCCCGGTCGACGGCAGGAAATTGCGCGTCGGGTCCTCGGCATAGACTCGGGATTCCACCGCCCAGCCGTTGAGCTTCACATCGGCCTGGCTGAGCCGCAGCTTTTCGCCATGGGCGACGCGGATCATCTCCTCGACGAGGTCGATGCCGGTGATCATCTCCGTCACCGGATGCTCGACCTGGAGGCGGGTGTTCATCTCGAGGAAGAAGAAGGACCTGTCCTGGCCGGCGACGAACTCGACCGTGCCGGCGGAATCGTAGTTCACCGCCTTGGCCAGCGCGACCGCCTGCTCGCCCATCTTGCGGCGCGTCGCCTCGTCCAGCAGCGGCGACGGCGCCTCCTCGACGACCTTCTGGTTGCGCCGCTGGATCGAGCATTCGCGCTCGCCGAGATAGATGACGTTGCCGTGCTTGTCGCCCAGCACCTGGATCTCGATATGGCGGGGATCGACGATGAACTTCTCGACGAAGACGCGGTCGTCGCCGAAGGAGGACGCGGCCTCCGACTTGGCGCGGGCGAAGCCCTCCGCCACCTCGCCCGCCGAATGGGCGATGCGCATGCCCTTGCCGCCGCCGCCGGCCGAGGCCTTGATCATCACGGGATAGCCGATCTCGTCGGCGATGGTAACGGCGTGTTCGGGGCTCTCGATGATGCCGAGGAAGCCCGGCACCGTCGAAACCTTGGCGGCGGCCGCCGCCTTCTTGGATTCGATCTTGTCGCCCATCGCCGCGATCGCGCCTGGATTGGGCCCGATGAAGACGATGCCGTTGTCCTTCAGCGCCTGGGCGAAGGCCTCGCGCTCGGAGAGGAAACCGTAGCCGGGATGCACGGCTTCCGCCCCGGTCTGCTTGCAGGCGGCGATGATCTTCTCGATCACGAGATAGGACTGGGCGGCGGGGGCCGCACCGATATGGACCGCCTCGTCGGCCATCTCGACATGGAGCGCGTCGCGGTCGGCATCCGAATAGACGGCGACCGTCTTGATGCCCATGCGCCGCGCCGTCTTGATGACCCGGCAGGCGATCTCGCCGCGGTTCGCGATCAGGATCTTCGAGAACATGCGTGGCGCCTCCCCCGGTCGTCGACGTGTCCGGGGCCGGCCGGCCCGAGCCGAGCGGCTCGCGCGACCTGCCCTCACGCCAGTTAGAGCATGTCGCGGGAAACCGGCTACCGGTTTTTCGCACAGCCGCAATGGCGAAACCCGGACCACGGCGCCGCTACGCACCGCGATCCGGGTCCGGATGTATGGGAGGGCGAAGCCGCCGTCCACCGATGCGAAAGTCGGGGATCGGCGGGAGAACCCGGGTTGCGCCTCGGCGATCAGCTCGCCAGCAGCACGCGCTCGGGCCAGGCCGGCATCGTCTTGGCATGGCCCTTGTCGAGGGCGAAGCCGATCAGCGCCTCGTCGCAGCGCTCGGCTTCCCGCACGATCTCGAAGGCGATGCGGCGGGCGGTGGCGGTCGGCCCCTCGCCGGCCGAAAGCGTCGTCACCAGCCAGTGCGCCTTGTCGCGGTCGATCACGCCGGTCGGGCGGTTCTGCCAGACGGCGAAGTCGACGACGAGCGCGACGAGACAGTCGCCGAAGGCCTCGCAGCGCTGGGGCACCGCCCGGTCCAGCGCCACGAGGACATCGATGACGTCGCGGGTCAGGATGCAGTCCGACAGGATGTCACGCTGAAGAACAGCAACGTCCTCGTCAGTGATCGTCAGACGATCCATCACCTGGTCGACGAATTCGCGAAGCTCATGACCCATCATTGTTCGACCCCTGTCCGGCGTTGTTTTTTGCCGGTCCGTTCCTGTTGTAGGAAAACCATGGATCGACACCCGCCAGCAGGGAGTTAACGCGCAAATCTGAACGCGTGTTCAGGTTAAACGGCGCTGAGCGGATGTGGTTGCGAGGATGTTACTGGACGGCGGCGCATCCGGTACTGACGTCCCTATCGAGCCGTCATTCTCGGGCGAAGCGAAGCGCGGACCCGAGGCTCTCGCCACGAAGAGCGCTGGTTTCCGAGAGGCCCGGGACGAGCCCGAGCATGACGCTCGAGGTCACAGCGCCTCGTCGGCAGTGACGGCCTCTGGCAGCCCCAGCACAGCCGGCAGATCGGTCGAGCGCGCGAGCACATGCCGCGCCCCGAGCGCGACCAGCGTCGACACCGACTGGAAACCCCAGGACACCGCGACCGGGATGACGCCGGCCGCCACCGCCATCTCGATGTCGAAGGAACTATCGCCGACCATGGCCGTCCGCGAGGGCTGCGCGCCCGTCTCCTGCATCGCGCGCAGGATCATGCCGGGATGCGGCTTGGAGGGCGCATCGTCGGCGGTCTGGATCGTCGCGAACAGGCGCTCCCAGCCGTGGCGCTCGACGATGTAGTCGGCCCCGCGCCGGGATTTTCCGGTGGCGATCCCGAGTTGGACGCCCGGCGTCGCCGCCAGCGCGGCCAGCGTCTCCGCCACGCCGGGATAGAGCGGCTCGTCGAGTGCCGAATCGGCATGGGCTTCGAGCCGCATCGCCCCGAAGACCTCCTTGTAGGTCGCCGTCAGCGCCGCATCCGGCGCCGGCAGCCCACCCAGCCGCATCAGCGCAATGTCGAGCGTCAGCCCGACGACGCCGAGTCCCGCCTCACGCCCCGGATGCACCAGGCCGTGCCGCGCGAAGGTCTCGTGCTGGGCCGCCAGCAGGATCGCCTCGGAGTTGATCAGCGTGCCGTCGAGATCGAAGAGGATGAGGTCCATGGCGGCGCTGTAGCGCGGATCGCCGGCACGATCCACCGGCTCCCGCGCCGCCCCGCATGGACCGCTCAGGAGCGCGCCTCGCGCGCGCAGGCATCGACCGCCTTGCGAAGCTCGTCGCCGTCGAGCCCCTTGCCGCGAGCGTCCTTGCGGCATTCGGCGCGCTGGGCGAGATCCGGGCGCTTCTCGTTGAAGCAGGCGACGAGCGCGGCGGTGCGTGTCGAGCCGGTCAGCCCGCGCGCATCGACATCCGCCTTGCAGGCGGCCCGCGCCGCCACCGCCGTCGGCTTGCCGTCGCGGGTGACGCCATCGCGGGCATAGAGCTGCACGCCGGGAAACTTCGCCTGCATGCAGTCGCGCATCGCCGCCCGCAGATCATCGCCCGAGAGCGCGACATGCTCTGCCACGCAGTCCTGGCGGGCCCTGGCGCGCTCGGCCCGCGGCACCGGCTCGTCGGAGGGGGCGGATGCAACGCGCGCCGGCGCGGGAGCCGGGCTCTGCGCCAAAGCGGGGGCAGAGACGGAAGCGGTGAGAACGAGGCCAGCCAGCAGGAAAGCGCAACGGATCATCGGAGCACCAGCGTCGGAGGGATGGGAACAAAACAAAAACACAATTTCGTTTGTTCCGCAATCGTTCTCTTCCGCCCCTCGGCGCTCACTCGTCCGGCGCGTCCACGATCGGGTCGTAAGGCGCGTCGTCGAAGCCGAGCAGGTTCCAGGACTGGCGCATATGCGGCGGCAGCGGCGCGCTGACGTCGATCGTGCCCTTGCCGCGCGGATGCGGCACGACGATGCGCCGCGCCAGCAGATGCAGCTTGTTCTGGATGCCGCCGGGCAGCTCCCAGTTCTGGATGTTGAAATATTTCGGATCGCCGACGATCGGGTGGCCGATATGGGCGGCATGCGCGCGCAGCTGGTGGGTGCGCCCCGTGACCGGCTTGAGCGAGAGCCAGCCGAGCTTCTGCGCGGCCGTCTCGACCACGGCGTAATAGGTCACGGCGTGCATCGCGCCGTCCTCGCCATGCTTGGCCACCGCCATGCGCTGGTCGCCGTCATAGGCCTCCTCGCGGGCGAGATAGGTCGAAATCCGGCCCTGCCGCACGCGCGGCACGCCGGCCACGAGCGCCCAGTAGACCTTGCGGGCCGAGCGCGAGCGGAAGGTCTTGGCCAGCGTCGCCGCCGCGAAGCGCGACTTGGCGATGACGAGGCAGCCGGCCGTGTCCTTGTCGAGCCGGTGGACCAGGCGCGGCTTCTGCCCGCTCTTGTCGGTCAGCACGTCGAGCATCTGGTCGACATGGCGCGTCGTGCCGGAGCCGCCCTGCACGGCCAGCCCCGCCGGCTTGTTGAGGACCATGACGTCCTCGTCCTCGTAGAGCGTGATCGAACGCAGGAACTCCAGCGTGTCGCCATCGGCCTTGGCCGAGCGCGGGCGGCTTTCCTGCGGCTCGAGCTTGAGCGGCGGGATACGCACCGTCTGCCCCTCTTCCAGCCGGTCCTTGCTGTCGGCGCGCTTGCCGTTGACGCGCAGCTCGCCCTTCCGGACGATGCGCTGGATGTGGCTGAAGGAGAGCTGCGGGAAGCGGCTCTCGAGAAAGCGGTCGATCCGCATCTCGTTCTCGTCGGCGGTGACGACGAGCTGCTGCACCCCGGTGGCGAGCACCTGCGCCGTCTCCGCCTTCACCTCGGCGCGGGTCGGCGTCTCGCTCACCGGCGCGCGGCGGGTGGCGGCGGGCTTGCCGGCCGGCCGGGGCGCGGGTTTGGCGGCCAGCGGCCGCGGCCCGGCCGCGCGCGGCGCCGGGTGATGCGGCTTGGGGTTGCGCGTCGGCGTGGTGTTGACCTCGGCCTCCTCGCGCTCGGGCCGGGCGCGGGCCGAGGCCTGCGCCGAGCGGCGGGCGTCATGGCTCGGGCGCTTGGCCTTGGCCCCGGGCCCACGGGGGGCCCCCGCGGCCGGCGGACGGCCGCCGCGCCGGGGGCCGGCACCCGCGCCCTTGTCGCCAGAGCCCTTGCCCGTTCCGTTGCCCATCCCCCTGCTGCCCGTTCCCTTGCCACCGCTTCTCATGACAGGCTCCGGACGAGTGCGAGGCCGGCGAGCAAGGCCGCCAGCGAGAGGATGACGGAGCCGAGCACATAGGCCACTGCCAGCGCGGTCTCGCCGCGCTCCCAGAGCAGCACGGCGTCGAGCGAGAAGGCCGAGAAGGTGGTGAAGCCGCCGAGGATGCCGGTCGTCAGGAACAGCCGCGCATGCTGCGACCAGCCGGCCTCCGCCCTGAAGGCGAGCCAGCCCGCGATCACACCCATCAGGGCCGAACCCAGGATGTTGATCAGCATCGTGCCGCCGGGAAAGCCGGTGCCGAACCAGCGCGGCGAGACGAGATTGACGCCGTGCCGCAGCACGCCGCCGAGGCCGGCGCCGAAAAAGACGAGGAGCGTGGAGGTCATCGCCCTGCAATAGCCAGCCCATGCCGGCCGCACAAACGAAATCGGGCTCTTGCCGGGGCGCGGTCCGTCTGAAAGGTGTAGGAGCGGGACGACCGGCCGGGGGGCGAAGACGGGCGATGCGGAGGCGAGCCGCGACGACGATGGCGCAAGGCGGCATCCTGCGCGCGCTGCTGCTGGCGCTCGGGACCGTCCTGCTCGCCGAGGTCGCCGCCGCCGCGCCGCGCCTGCCCGCGGGCAAGCCGCCGGCCTTCGCCCGCGCCTGCGTGATCCGTCCGCCCGACGTCGCACCCCTGTTCCCCGCGCCCGCCGAGACCGCGGCGGCCAAGCCGGACGACGCCGACGATGACGACGCGGACGACGACGAGAGCGAAGACGAAGACGACGAGGACGACGTCCCGGGCCTGATCCTGCCCGGCTCCGCCACCTGCCTCGCCATCACCGGCTCGGTGACGGCCGGGCTGCAATATGACAGCTACCGCATTCCCCGGGCCGGCGCGTCGCAGCCCGCGCCCGCCTTCTCCTGGCCGACAACCTCGTCATTGCGTTTCGAGACGGCGCTGGACTTACCCTCCGGACTGCCCGTCGGTTCCGCCTTCGAGATGTCGCTGCGGCCCGGCAACAGCGACTCCGACACCGTCCTGGTCGAGGAGGCGATCGTCACGCTCGGCACCATGACCTTCGGCCTCTCCGGCTCGCGTTTCAGCTTCTGGACCGGCGAGGAATTCGCCTTCAGCGCCCGCCTGCCGGGCCGCAATGTCGGCCTCATCGCCTGGGAACGCGACCTCACCGAGCGCTGGAACCTGGCGCTGGCGCTGGAGGACCCGACGCTGGCGACGACCTCCTCGATCCCCGTCACCAACGGCCGCGTGCCCGACGGCGTCGCCCGCCTGACCTACACGCAAGGCGGGCTGACGCTGCATCTGGGCGGGGCACTGCGCGACGTCGCGGGCTCGCCGCATCGGCTGGGGCGCGCCGGCATCCTCGGCGCCACCTACGAGCTGCCGATCCTCGGAAGCCCCGGCGAGATCACCGCCCAGATCGCAGGCGCGACCGATGCCGCCGCCTATATCGGCTCCTCGCTCGACGCCACGGTCGTCCGGCAGGTCATCACGCCCGGCGATTCCAGCCGCGGCTTTTCGAGCGTCCTCGCGGCACGGCGCGAATGGACGGACGAGCTCGCCAGCAACATCTTCGTCAGCCGCTACCAGATCACCGTGCCGCTCACCAATGCCGGCAAGGGCAAGCTGCGCATCGACCGCGCCAGCGCCAATCTGGTCTGGACGCCGGTGGACGGCTTCAAGGCGGGGCTGGAAGGCTCGATCGCCTGGACGAACGTCGCCTTCTCCAGCCGTGCCCTGCCGACAAGTCTCGGCGGCCGCCAGCTCTCGGCGCAGCTCTTCATCGAGCGGTCTTTCTGAGGGGCGGCTGAACCCGCGCCACAGCACCACTCGCAAACGCCAGCCCTCATCCTGAGGAGCCGCGAAGCGGCGTCTCGAAGGAGGCTCCAGGAGGCTCCGGAATCCGGAACCCTCTGGACCCTCCTTCGAGACGCGCTCTCCGAGCGCTCCTTAGGATGAGGGCCAAAGGCTGGCTTGCCCGCCCCCTAACCCTTCGGCTCGCCGCGCAGCAGCGGATGCACATAGAGCTCGAAGGCGATGGTCAGCAGGATGAAGACCAGCCCGATCGCGAAGGCGACGATCCAATAGGCGACGTCCTCCTCCGAGACGAACCAGCCCGCGATCAGCGAGGGGACGATCAGCAGAGCGCGGGCGATGAGCGAGATCATGAGGCAGGCACCGGCACGGCCCGGGGGTGGGCGCGAGGGGCAGGATAGGCCGGCGCGGGCGCGCGGCCTTGTTTTCGATCAAGGTGCCACCCTCGGTTGGCTCTCCGCGGCACGACGCCCGCGAAAAACGCTAAGGCACAAAGACCTTGGCGATGGCCTCAATGATCCGCACGACAGCGGGGTTGTTAGGAAATGCGGAAGCCGCGTAGGCCGAAAGCGCCGCAGCATGACGCGCGACGAACTCCGCGATCACCGCCCATTGGCCGGTTAGCCAAATGGCGCCCGCCCAGAGCCCTATTCGCGCAGGAAGTATGCCGGTTTCACCAGCCTTTTTGTAGAAGCCCGAACGCATTTCCTTCCAGGCGAAGGCGGCTTCAGCAGCCGCGCCCGGTCCCGCCTTCTTGATCGGCACATAGGCGCGCCGCAGCAAAGCGGCGACGAAATTTCGGATCGAGCGCCGGCCCGCTTCCGCTCCTTGCCGCTCCGCAAGCGAAGAGCCTGTTGTTGCGGTCTTGACAAGTTCGTCGGCAACCGCGCAGCTGGCACCCCTGGTTGCGAGATCAGGCTCTCGACTCACGTCGGCTACGACAGGCGCGATGATGTCCGCTTCGCGGCGCGCGATTTGGGTCTCCTGCGGTCCTGGACGCGCCGCGTCGCGATCCATGAGCGAAGGGTCGCCGAGTACGAAGGCGTTGATGGTCTGGACGAGATCCTTCAACCCATCCCCGACCAGCGGTTCCAGAAGCCTTTCGTCTTTCTCATAGTCGGGGCGCGCATGACTGGCTTTGTGACGGTCCTCTGCAGCCTCATGACCGGCAAGCTTGATGCGCAGCGTGTTGGCTACCGACCAAAAGGATTGTGCTCGCGTATCCGCGACAGCGCTGGGTAGGCTCCGAAGGCGCTCCAGCACGGCTGCGAGGTGGCCGAGACGGTTGGTCCCGAGTGCCGCCAAGTCCTCCATCTTTGATCTGATGTCGGTGTAATCCTCCTGCCGATCAGGCCCGTCCTGCAATCTATCTGTTGCGTCGTCTGGATGAGCCAAATCGATCGGTTCGGAGGCAAGGCCATTGAACCGGTGAGCAAACCGCTCCTGCTGCGGCAACTCGTCTTCAGAGGGGGTTAATCTTTCCCGAGCCGCCTCGATCAACTCGGCAATCCGCCGGTTGATGTGGAGTGCCCCTTTGTCCCACTCCGATTGAGGCCAGAGCATCGCCTCGACCAGGATCTGCTCGCCCGTTTCGCGCGGCAGCCCCCAGGGCGCGCGGCCGTCGCGGATCGCCTCATACCAGTCGATCCAGACTAGATTCCAGTCGAACGCGCCCTCCGTTCCCCGCAGCGCGGCGGAGAGTTTCAGCCAAGCTGTTGTAATACGGTTCGGAATGTCTGCTGAACTCCAGAGCGGCAGTGCCCGAAGGAATTCAATCTTTCCATGCCCCGCGAGTTCCAATCCATCATGAAACCACTCGGCATAGATGGACGCGGAGCTGGACACGGAGTTGGCTACCGCGTCGGCATAAGCAGCGCGGGCAGTGGCATTAGCAGCGTTGTATGAATCCGCGAGCCTTTGGTCGTCGGCCGAGGCGGCAGCGGCGGCGTCAACGACAGCATTACAGGCCGCCCTAGAGCGTCGATCCATTGATCGCGACGAAGCAGAAGCAGATGCTTCGCGCGCAGCTTCGGCAGCATTGTGAATAGAGCTAGCCCAACCGAATAGCCTTGCAATCTCAGCGTTAGCTGCCGCCGACGCAAATGAAACCGCGCCCGCAATTTTTCTACTGCCATTGCAATGCAGGGGCACGAAAGGCGCCAGAGACGCCATGATAATGCCTCTCAGCAGCACTAGCACAAATTCAGAGGCACTCAAGAGCGGCAGTCGCGCCGGAGCTTTCTGAAAGACTGGAGCCAACAGCGGAAATACGCGCAACGCTGCTCGCGCGGCAAGAACCTCAGCCCACGCGCGAGGCCGGCCGTTTAGGAATCGCTCGACATCTTGCCGCGAGCGCAACTCGACCCTGCTGCCGTCCGCCGCCACGCTCGCCCACCCCCTGCCCCATCAGCACTGTGGAAGAGTGCCCCCAGCGTTGCAAGATCGCGCCGCTCAAGCCGCCCCAAGACATGGATGGTCGGGACGAGCCCGACCATGATGGCCTCACTCAATCAGAGAGGGCCGCCCTTCACCCCTCCCCGCGCTCCAGCCGCAGCTTCTCCCAATACTCCAGCCGCTTGCGGATCTCGCGCTCGAAGCCGCGTTCGGGCGGGTCGTAGAAGCGCTGGCGGCCGAGCGCGTCGGGCCAGTAGTCCTGGCCGGAGAAGGCGTCGGGGGCGTCGTGGTCGTAGGAATAGTCCGCGCCATAGCCCTCCTGCTTCATGAGCTTCGTCGGCGCGTTCAGGATCGTCTTGGGCGGCATCAGCGAGCCGCGCTCGGCGGCGACGCGGCGGGCCGCCTTGTAGGCCTTGTAGGCGGCGTTCGATTTCGGCGCGGTGGCGAGGTAGATCACCGTGTTGGCGAGCGCCAGCTCCCCCTCCGGCGAGCCGAGCTGCTCATAAGTTTCGGCGGCGGCGCGGGCATGGACCAGCGCCTGCGGGTCGGCCAGCCCGATATCCTCGACCGCCATCCGCACCAGCCGCCGCGCCAGGAAGCGCGGATCCTCGCCGGCATCGAGCATGCGGGCGAAATAATAGAGCGCGGCGTCCGGATCCGAGCCGCGGATCGTCTTGTGCAGGGCCGAGATCAGGTTGTAGTGGCCGTCCTGCGCCTTGTCGTAGATCGGCGCGCGGCGCTGGATCACCTCGCTCAGGCCGGCCTCGTCGAAGATCTCGCCCGGCTTGGCGGCGCGCCACAACTCCTCGGCCAGCGTTAGCACGGCGCGCCCGTCGCCATCGGCGAAGCGCGCCAGCGCCAGCCGGGCTTCCGGCGTCAGCGGCAGTTCGCGGTTCTCGAGCAATTCCGCCCGGCCGAGCAGGAAGAGCAGCGCGCCTTCGTCCAGCGATTTGAAGGTCAGCACCCGTGCCCGCGAGAGCAGCGCGGCGTTGAGCGCGAAGGAGGGGTTTTCGGTGGTGGCGCCGACCAGCGTGATCGTGCCGTCTTCCATCACCGGCAGGAAGGCGTCGAGCTGGGCCCGGTTGAAGCGGTGGATCTCGTCGACGAAGAGCAGCGTGCCCTTGCCGCCGAGGCGGCGCCCGCGCGCCGATTCGAAGACCTTCTTGAGATCGGCAATGCCGGAGAAAATCGCGCTGATCTGCTCGAAGCCGAGATCGACCTGCCCCGCCAGCAGCCGCGCCACCGTCGTCTTGCCGGTGCCGGGCGGGCCCCAGAAGATCAGGCTGCCGAGCGAGCCCGACTGCACCAGCCGCGTCAGCGCGCCCTCCGGCCCGGTCAGATGTTCCTGGCCTGCGACCTCGCCCAAAGTCGTCGGCCGCATCCGGTCCGCGAGCGGGCGCGGGCCGGATTTGTCGAGCCCGGAGGCGGCGAAGAGATCGCTCACCCCGGGAAGACCGAGGTCACGCTCTGGCCGCCACGCGAGATCGTCACCTCCCAGGCACGGCGGCGCTCCTTCAGCGCGGCCTCGACCTCGCGCGAGGTGTCCATGCGCTCGCCGTTGAGGGCCTGGATGATGTCGCCCTTCTGGAAGCCGACGCGGGCCGCCGTGCTGCCCTCCTCGACCTCGCCGACCACGACGCCGTCCGTGCCGGCGTCCAGCGCCAGCTCCTCGGCGACCGCGGGCGAGAGGTTCATCACGGTCAGCCCCGCGAGCGGTGAGCGGCCGCCGAGGGTGATCGCCTCGCGCGGGCGCAGCTCCGGCGCGGGCACGAGCTTGACTGGGAGCACGACGCGCTTGCCGCCACGCAGCACCGTCAGCGTCGTGGTGCCGCCGAGCGGGCGCGTCGCGAAGCGGTAGCCGAAGGATTCGGGATCGTCGACGGCCACCCCGTCGACCGCCAGGATGACATCGGAGCGGCGCAGGCCGCCCTCCGCCGCCGGGCCCTTCTCGACCACGCCGGCGACCACCGAGCCGGCCGGCCGGTCGAGGCCGAGCCCGTCGGCGACATCCGGCGTCAGCGCCTGTAGCCTGGCACCGAACCAGGGGCGCCGGACCGTCTTCGCGCCGCTCTTCGCGCTCTCGACGACGACCCGCACCATCGCGGCGGGAATCGCGAAGCCGATGCCGTGGCTGCCGCCCGAACGCGAGAAGATCGCCGTATTGATGCCGATCACCCGGCCCTGCATGTCGACCAGCGCGCCGCCGGAATTGCCGGGGTTGATGGCGGCGTCGGTCTGGATGAAGGACTGCGCGTCGCCGACGCCGATCTGGGTGCGCGCCAGCGCCGAGACAATGCCCTGCGTCACGGTCTGGCCGACGCCGAAGGGGTTGCCGATCGCCAGCACGAGATCACCGATCTCGACCTTGTCCGAATCCGCCAGCTCGATGGCGACGAGATCCTTCGCCGACTTCAGCTTGAGCACGGCGAGATCGGTGCGCGGATCGCGCAGCAGGATCGTCGCCTCGACCTCGCGCTTGTCGGCGAAGGCGACCTTGACCTCGCTCATGCCCTCGATGACGTGGTTGTTGGTGACGACGAGCCCGCTCGCATCGACCACCACGCCCGAGCCGAGCGACCGCTGCACCCGCTCCTGCGGCACGCCAAAACCCCGGTCGCCGAAGAAGCGCCGGAAGAAGGGGTCGTCCATGAAGGGGTTGCGCGGCTGCTTCTCGACCCGCGCGCCATAGACGTTGACGACCGCGCCGGCGCTGCGCTTCACGACGCCGGCGAAGGAGAGCGAGATCTCCTGCCGCGTCTCCGGAACCTGCCGCAGCGGCGTCTGCGCGGCCGCGGGCGAAACCGCGGCGGGCAGCGCCGTCAGCACCGCAGCGAGCAGGATTCCGCGGATCGAGATGGCCTTGCGCTGCATCTGGCGTCTCCTCTGCGACGGCGCGACTCGTCGCGAGAGATAGGCCCGTGGCCGGGCGATTTCCAGCACGGCGCGCGGGAGCGGGCCTTATTTGTCCTGCAGCAGCACGCGATACTTCTCGATCTCGGCCGGCACGAGCTGCGCCACGAAGGCGGGCGTCATCTCCTCCTGCGAGGGCACGACCGAGGAAAGGTCCTTGAAGCGCGCCTGCAGATTGGGGCTCGCCAGAGCGGTCTTCAGCGCAGCATTGAGCTTCGCTACGATCGCCTCCGGCGTCTTCTTCGGCACGAAGATCGCGTTCCAGCCCTGCGCCTGGAAGGCCGGCAGACCGGCCTCGGCCGAGGTCGGGACGGCAGGCAGGCTCGCCAGCCGCTCCGGCGTCGCCACGACGAGCGCCTTCACCTTCTCGCCCTGGACCGCGCCCGAGAGGGAGGTCGCCGCATCGCAGACGCCGTCGATCTGGCCGCCCATCAGGTCGTTGAGCGCAGGCCCCGCCCCGCGATAGCTGACCAGGGCGACATCGACTCCGGCCGCCTTGATGAAGGTCCGGCAGATCAGATAGTTCGACGAGCCGACGCCGGCATGGCCAAGGCTGACCTTGCCGGGATTGGCCTTCGCATAGGCGACGAACTCGGTCAGCGTCTTGGCCGGGAAATCGAGCTTCAGCGCGATCATCGGCGAGGTCTTGGCGACGAGCCCGACCGGCGCGAAATCGGCATGGGTGTATTTCAGGTCCGGGTAGATCGAATAGGAGGCGGCATTCGTGCCGCTGTTGCCGATCACGATGGTGTAACCGTCCGGCTCCGCCTTGGCGGCCCGCGACAGCGCCGTCGCCCCGCCCGCCCCGCCCATGTTTTCCATCACGATCCGCTGGCCGAGCACACGCCCCATCTCGTCGCCGACGAGCCGCGCGATGACGTCCGACGAGCCACCAGCCGCGAAGGGCACGATCATGGTGATGGTCTTGGCGGGGTAGTCCTGCGCCGTGGCGGACTGGCAGGCGAGGGCGAGCATGGCGCCCACGATCCAAGCGGCCGTTTTCATCGTCTTCATGATCGCTTCCCCCCGACGGCGAGTCAGCGCCGTCTCGATTGATTGGCCGAGAGCGTAATCGCCAAGTCGCTTGTCGCCAAGCGAGCGGACCGGATCGTCCTCATCGCCATTGCCAGCGCAGCGCCAACGAAAAAGGGCGACCCGAAGGCCGCCCTTTCACATCGACTGGACTGAGGATACGCCTCAGGCCGCCTCGTCATCCGCCGTGAAGACCGGGCCGGAATCCTTGCCCTTGGCCTCGACATCGCGATCGACGAACTCGATCACGGCGAGCGGCGCGTTGTCGCCGAAGCGGAAGCCCGCCTTCATGATGCGCAGATAGCCGCCGTTGCGCTCCTTGTAGCGCGGGCCGAGCACCGCGAAGAGCTTGCCGACCAGGGCGACGTCCTTGATCTGCGCGATCGCCTGGCGGCGAGCGTGCAGGTCGCCGCGCTTGGCGAGGGTCACCAGCTTCTCGACGACCGGACGCAGGTCCTTGGCCTTCGGGAGCGTGGTCGTGATCTGCTCGTGCTTGATCAGGGCCTGGGACATGTTGGCGAACATCGCCTTGCGATGCTCGGCCGAGCGGTTGAAACGGCGACCGCGGAAACCGTGACGCATGGGTGGCTCCTTCGTGCTTACGGCCGCCGTGCCACGGTACGGCCGTTCTTTATGCTCCGCAGCTCAGGCTGCGTGCGGGAAAGCGCGGGGCGCGAGCGCCCCGCACGGGGCTCAGTAGTGCTCCTCGAAGCGCTTCGCCAGCTCTTCGATGTTCTCCGGCGGCCAGCCGGTGACATCCATGCCGAGGTGCAGGCCCATGGTGGCGAGGACCTCCTTGATCTCGTTCAGCGACTTGCGGCCGAAGTTCGGGGTGCGCAGCATCTCGCCCTCCGACTTCTGGATCAGGTCGCCGATATAGACGATGTTGTCGTTCTTCAGGCAGTTCGCCGAACGCACCGACAGCTCGAGCTCGTCGACCTTCTTGAGCAGTGCCGGGTTGAAGGGCAGCTGCGGCGCGGTCGAGACGGCCTCTTCCTTGCGCGGCTCCTCGAAGGTGATGAAGACGGCGAGCTGGTCCTGCAGGATGCGGGCGGCGAGCGCCAGCGCGTCCTCGGGCGTCACCGAGCCGTTGGTCTCGATGTTCAGGGTCAGCATGTCGCGGTCGAGGTTCTGGCCTTCGCGGGTGTTCTCGACGCGGTAGGAGACCTTCTTCACCGGCGAGTACAGGCTGTCGACCGGGATCAGGCCGATCGGCGCGTCCTCAGGGCGGTTCTGCTCGGAGGGGACGTAGCCCTTGCCGGTGTTGACCGTGAACTCCATGCGGATCTCGGAGCCCTCGTCCAGCGTGCAGAGCACGAGGTCGGGGTTCAGGATCGAGACGTCGCCGACGGTGTTGATGTCACCGGCGGTGACGATGCCCGGGCCGGTCTTGCGCAGGGTCATGCGCTTGGGGCCCTCGCCCTGCATCTTGACCGCGATCGCCTTGATGTTGAGGACGATGTCGGTGACGTCCTCACGCACGCCGGGGATCGAGGAGAACTCGTGCAGCACGCCGTCGATCTGGACGGCGGTGACGGCCGCGCCCTGCAGCGAGGAGAGCAGCACGCGACGCAGCGCATTGCCGAGCGTCATGCCGAAACCGCGCTCCAGCGGACGCGCGATGACGGTGGCCTGACGCTTCGGATCGTCGCCGACCTTGATTTCGAGCTTGTTGGGCTTTGACAGATCCTGCCAGTTCTTGCTGATCACGACCGCACTCCTGGTGCTTGAATTCAATGGCGGCGGCGGGCCGCCCCGGACAGGCGCCCGCCGGTGCGGGCGCCTCGAAGCACGAACGTCAGACGCGACGACGCTTGCGCGGACGGCAGCCGTTGTGCGGGATCGGCGTCACGTCGCGGATCGAGGTCACGGTGAAGCCGGCGGCCTGCAGCGCGCGGAGCGCCGATTCACGGCCGGAACCAGGACCGGTGACCTCGACCTCGAGGGTGCGCATGCCGTGCTCGGCGGCCTTGCGGGCGGCGTCCTCGGCGGCGACCTGCGCGGCATAGGGGGTCGACTTGCGCGAGCCCTTGAAGCCCATCGTGCCGGCCGACGACCAGGAGATCGTGTTGCCCTGCGCGTCGGTGATGGTGATCATGGTGTTGTTGAACGAGGCGTTCACATGGGCGACGCCGGAGACGATGTTCTTGCGTTCGCGGCGGCGAACGCGCTGGGCTTCCTTGGCCATGGTCTTTTCTCTTGTCCTTCAGGCGCGCCCGTGATGCCAGGCGCTGGGGATGCCGCCCGCCCCCGCGGGGTCAGGCGGCGCAAAGCAGCGGGCCGGTGGACCGGCCCGCCGAAATCACTTCTTCTTGCCGGCGATCGGCTTCGCCTTGCCCTTGCGGGTGCGGGCGTTGGTGTGGGTGCGCTGGCCGCGGACCGGCAGCGAGCGGCGATGGCGCAGGCCGCGATAGCAACCCAGATCCATCAGGCGCTTGATGTTCATCGAGACCTCGCGACGCAGGTCGCCCTCGACGAGATAGTCGCGGTCGATGGTCTCGCGGATCTGAAGGACCTCGGCGTCGGTGAGCTGATTGACGCGACGCTCGGCGACGATGCCGACCTTCTCGCAGATCTCCTGGGCCTTGGCCGCGCCAATGCCGTGGATGTACTGCAGGCCGATGACGACGCGCTTGTTGGTGGGAATGTTGACGCCGGCAATACGTGCCATGACGATCTCTCCATGTCGGCCGGCAGACGCCCAGTGGCGCGCCAGCGGTTTAAAGATGCCTCGCACCGGTGGAGGCCGGCCCCTGCGAAGCGTTGAACCCGTTCCATGCGGGAATGCGACGTCGCCCCTTCTCGCGAAGGTAACGGCATCGCAATCATGAAACCGGAAGTCGGGTCGTTAGTCGCTTGGCCACGCCGAGTCAACCCGGCACAGCCAAGATTCATGCCAGCGGCCAGACCGCCGAGTCAGTGTCCGACCAGCGCCTTCTCGATGGCCGCCGTCACCGCGTCGATCGGCTGCATGCCGTCGATCTCGATCACCTGTCCGCGCTTCGCGTAATAGGGCGAAACGACCGCGGTGTCGCGGTTATAGGCCTCGAGCCGGGTCTTGAAGACCTCCGGGTCGTCGTCCTTGCGGACCGGCTGACCGGCGGCCTTCGCCTCCTCGGCGCGCTTGACGATGCGATCGACGAGCTTGCTCTGGTCGACCTTCAGCTCCAGCACCGTGTCGAGCTTCAGCCCCTTCGAGGCGAGCATCGCATCGAGCGCCTCGGCCTGGGCCAGGGTGCGCGGGAAGCCGTCGAGGATGAAACCCTTCTTGGCATCCGCCTCCTCGATGCGGTCGGCGACGATGCCGATGACGATCTCGTCCGAAACGAGCCCGCCCGCGTCCATCACCGCCTTGGCCTTGACGCCGACCGGCGTCCCGGCGGCGACGGCGGCGCGCAGCATGTCGCCCGTGGACAGCTGCGGGATGCCGTGCTTCGCGACGATGCGCGCAGCCTGAGTGCCCTTCCCCGCCCCCGGCGGCCCCAGGAAGATCAGTCGCATCAGCGTTTCGCTCCTCGCAGCTTGGCCTTCTTGACCAGCCCCTCATACTGATGGGCCAGCAGGTGCCCGTGAACTTGCGCCACGGTATCCATCGTCGTCGTCACCACGATGAGCAGCGAGGTGCCGCCCAGCAGGATGATCGGAATCTGGGCATAGGTGATCATGAACTCGGGGATAAGGCAGACGATAGTCAAATAGCCCGCGCCGAGCACGGTGATGCGGGTCAGCACGCGGTCGATATGCTCCGCCGTGCGCTCGCCGGGCCGGATTCCCGGCATGAAGCCGCCATGCTTCTTCAGGTTGTCGGCGGTCTCCGTCGGGTTGAAGACGATGGCCGTGTAGAAGAAGCAGAAGAAGATGATCAGCGCCGCGTAGAGGATCATGAACAGCGGCCGGCCATGCGCCAGATAGGTCGCCATGGTCGACAGGAAACCCGTGCCGCCGGAAGCCTGCGAGAAGCTCGCGATGGTCGTCGGCAGCAGCAGCAGCGAGGAGGCGAAGATCGGCGGGATGACGCCGGCGGTGTTCAGCTTGAGTGGCAGGAACGAGGTCTGGCCCTCATACATGCGGTTGCCGACCTGGCGCTTGGGATAGTTGATCAGCAGGCGGCGCTGCGCGCGCTCCATGAACACGCAGAAGGCGATGACGCAGATCGCCATCAGCAGGATCAGCAGCAGCAGGCCGGTCGAGATCGCGCCCTGGCGGCCGAGTTCGAGGGTCTGGGCGAGCTGCGAGGGAAATTCCGCGATGATGCCCGCGAAGATGATCATCGAGGTGCCGTTGCCGATGCCGCGGCTGGTGATCTGCTCGCCGAGCCAGAGCAGGAACATCGTGCCGCCGACCAGCGTGATCGTCGTCGAGAACAGGAAGAACGGACCGGGCTCGAGCACGAGATTGCCGGAGCCCTGCAGACCCACGCCGATGCCGTAGGCCTGGAACACGGCCAGAACGAGCGTCAGGTAGCGCGTGTACTGGTTCAGGATCTTGCGACCCTGCTCGCCTTCCTTCTTCAGCGCCTCGAAGCTCGGAATCACGCTCGACAGCAGCTGGACGATGATCGACGCCGAGATGTACGGCATGATCGCCAGCGCGAAGATCGCGAGCCGGCCGACCGCGCCGCCCGAAAACATGTTGAACAGGCCGAGCACGCCCGTCTGCGTCTGCTTGAACAGATCGGCGACCGCATCGGGGTTCATCCCCGGCAGCGGGATATAGGTGCCAATCCGGTAGACGATCAGCGCGCCGAGCGTGAACCAGATCCGCTTCTTCAGCTCGTCCGCCTTCGCGAACGCCCCGAAGTTGAGGTTTGAAGCAAGCTGTTCAGCCGCCGATGCCATGCGTCCGGTCCTTGGTCTTCAGATCCATGGGCGCGCTGGGCTGCGCCCGGTCAAACAGTCGAACGGCGGCCAGGGCTTCTGGCCCGGCCGCCGTTCGCGAGTCGTCATGTAAGCGTTCGGCTCACGCCTGTGAAGCAGCCGCCAGGATCTTGACGCTGCCGCCCGCCTTCTCGATCGCGGCGACGGCCGACTTTGACGCGCCAGCCACCTCGAAGGCGAGCTTCGTCTTCAGCTCGCCGACGCCGAGGATCTTCACGCCGTCCTTGGCCTGGCGCGTGATCACGCCCGCGGCGACCAGCGCCTCGACCGTCACGGCGCCCTTGGCGTCCAGCTTGCCGGCTTCCACCGCCTGCTGGATGCGGCCGAGATTGACCTCGTTCAGCTCCTTGGCGAAGAGGTTGTTGAAGCCGCGCTTGGGCAGACGACGGTAAAGCGGCATCTGGCCGCCCTCGAAGCCCTTCACGGCGACGCCGGCGCGGGCCTTCTGACCCTTCACGCCACGGCCACCGGTCTTGCCCTTGCCCGAGCCGATGCCACGGCCGACGCGGATGCGCGACTTGTGCGCGCCTTCGTTGTCACGGATCTCGTTGAGTTTCATCGAACGATCTCCCTCACTTCGCATCGACGACGCGCACGAGGTGCCTGACCTTGTCGATCATGCCCCGCACGGCCGGCGTGTCGACCAGGGTCGACTGACGGCGGATCTTGTTCAGGCCGAGACCGATCAGGGTCTGGCGCTGCGACGCCTCGCGGCGGATCGGGCTCCCGATCTGCTCGACGACGACGGTCTTGGTGTCGGACTTTGCCATGGTCGCCCCCTCACGCTTCAGCGGCGGCGTCGGCACCCGCATCGCGGCGACGCGTCTGCAGGGCGGAGACCTTGAGGTTGCGGCGCGCGGCAACGCCACGCGGGCTGTCCTCGTTCTTCAGCGCGTCGAAGGTCGCGCGAACGAGGTTGTACGGGTTCGAGGAGCCGAGCGACTTCGACACCACGTCCTGCATGCCGACCGCCTCGAAGACGGCGCGCATCGGGCCGCCGGCGATGATGCCGGTACCGGCCGGTGCCGCGCGCAGCACGACCTTGCCGGCGCCGTGACGGCCCTGGACGTCGTGATGGAGCGTACGGCCCTCGCGAAGCGGGATCCGGACCAGGCCGCGCTTGGCGGCTTCGGTCGCCTTGCGGATGGCTTCCGGCACTTCACGGGCCTTGCCGTGGCCGAAGCCGACGCGGCCCTTCTGGTCGCCGACGACGACGAGCGCGGCGAAGCCGAAGCGACGCCCGCCCTTCACCACCTTGGCGACGCGGTTGATGTGGACCAGCCGGTCCACGAATTCCGAATCGCGCTCTTCGCGATCGCGGTCACGAGGCTCTCTCGCCATTGTCTTTCCTCTTACTTGCGCGGTGACGACCACGGCCGCCCCGCTCGCTCGAGCGTTCCTGCTGGAACGACGTCTCTCGAAAAGCCCGATCCCGGCCCCTGCCCCGCCGCCGTGAGCCGCCGGAGCAAATCGACCGGGATCGACGGTCTCAGAAGTTCAGGCCGCCCTCGCGGGCCGCATCGGCGAGCGCCTTGACGCGCCCGTGATACATGTAGGAGCCGCGGTCGAAGACCACGTCCTTCACGCCCGCCTTGACGGCGCGCTCGGCGATCAGCTTGCCGATCGTCGCAGCCGCCTCGACATTCGCGCCCGACTTGAGATCGCCGCGGATGTCCTTGTCCAGGCTCGAAGCCGAAGCGAGGGTGACCCCCTTCGTGTCGTCGATGATCTGGGCATAGATCTGCTTGCCGGTGCGATGCACCGAAAGGCGGGCGCGGCCATTGGCCACCGCCTTGATGGCGCGACGGACGCGGGCCTTGCGGCGCGCAGTCGCAACTGTCTGCTTGCTCATGGCTCGCGTCCTTACTTCTTCTTGCCTTCCTTGCGGAAGATGAATTCGCCGGCGTATTTAACACCCTTGCCCTTGTAGGGTTCGGGACCGCGATAGTCGCGGATCTCGGCGGCGGTCTGGCCGACCACCTGCTTGTCGATGCCGGTGATGACGATTTCAGTCGGCTTCGGCGTCACGATCGCGACCCCTTCCGGGATCGGATAGTCGATGTCGTGGCTGTAGCCGAGCGACAGCTTGAGCACCTTGCCGGTGACGGCGGCCTTGTAGCCGACGCCGTTGATCTCGAGCTTCTTCTCGAAGCCCGCGGTCGTGCCGGTCACGAGATTGGCGATGCGGGCGCGCGAGGTGCCCCAGAGCGAGCGCGCGCGCTTGCTCTGCGAACGCGGCTGAACCGCGATCGCGCCATTCTCCATGGCAACCGAAACGTCGTCGGGAACGGTGAAGGAGAGTTCCCCCTTCGCGCCCTTGATCTTGACGAGCTGCCCGGCGACGTTGGCGGTGACGCCAGCGGGAACCGGAACAGGCTTCTTACCGATACGAGACATTGGATTTCTCCTGAAAACGAGCGGCGCGAAAGGTCAGAAGACCTTGCAAAGCACTTCGCCGCCCACGTTCTGCTCGCGGGCAAGATGATCGGGCATCACACCCTTCGGGGTCGAGATGATGGTCACGCCAAGGCCGTCGGCCACGCGGGGCATCGTCTCCACCGAAGAATAGACGCGGCGGCCGGGCTTCGACACGCGCGAGATCGACCGGATGACCGGCTGTCCCTCGTGGTACTTCAGCTCGATGTCGAACTCGGTCCGGCCGTTGCCGAACTCGGTCTGGGTGTAGCCGCGGATGTAGCCCTCGGCCTGAAGCACGTCGAGCACACGGGCCCGCAGCTTCGAACCGGGCGTCGAAACGCGCGACTTGCGCCGCATCTGCGCATTGCGGATGCGGGTCAGCATATCTCCAAGCGGATCAATGATCGCCATGATGCGTCCTCCTCACCAGCTCGACTTGACGAGGCCGGGAACCAGCCCCTTGTTGCCGAGCTCGCGCAGCGCGACGCGCGACATCTTCAGCTTGCGGTAGAAGGCGCGCGGGCGACCCGTCACCTCGCAGCGGTTGCGCACCCGGTTCGGAGCCGAGTTGCGCGGCAGTTCGGCCAGCTTCAGGCGAGCAAGGAAACGCTCGTCCATGGACTGGCTGTCGTCGTTGGCGATCTCAAGCAACCGGGCGCGGCGGCCGGCGAACTTCTTCACCAGCGCCTTGCGGCGGTTGTTGTTCTCGACGGAGCTCTTCTTAGCCATCGATCTCTCCTGGTTTCCGCGTATGAACGCTGGCGTTCACTGCCGGAACGGGAAGTTGAAGTGCTTGAGCAGGGCGCGAGCCTCGTCGTCCGACTTCGCAGTCGTGCAGACGATCACGTCCATACCCCAGACCTGGTCGACCTTGTCGTAATTGATCTCGGGGAACACGATGTGCTCCTTGATCCCGAGCGCGAAATTGCCGCGCCCGTCGAAGGACTTCGGGTTGAGACCCCGGAAGTCGCGCACGCGCGGCAGGGCGATGGTGACGAGCCGGTCGACGAACTCGAACATCTTGGTCTTGCGCAGCGTGACCTTGCAGCCGACCGCCATGTTCTCGCGCAGCTTGAAGCCGGCGATGGCGAGACGGGACTTGGTGATGACCGGCTTCTGGCCGGCGATCAGGGCGAGGTCGCCGGCGGCGTTGTCGACCTTCTTGCGGTCGGCAGTCGCTTCGCCCACGCCCATGTTGATGACGACCTTCTCGATGGTCGGCACCTCCATGGCGTTCTTGTAGCCGAACTCGGCGATCATCGCCGGACGGACGACGTCCTCGTAATGCTTCTTCATGCGCGGCGTGAGGGCCGCCTGCTGGTTCTCAGCCATCGATCAGATCCCCCGAACGCTTGGCGAAACGGACCTTGCGGCCATCGTCCAGGACCTTGAAGCCGACGCGGGTCGGCTTGCCGTCCTTGGGATCGGCCACGGCGAGATTCGACAGGTCGATGGTGGCTTCCTTGGAGATGATGCCGCCCTCGGACTGAGCCGATGCCTTGGTGTGCTTCTTGACGAGGTTCACGCCGCGCACGACCGCGCGGGCATCCTTCGGCAGCACCTGGAGGACTTCGCCGGCCTTGCCCTTGTCACGGCCGGCCAGCACGACGACCTTGTCGCCCTTCTTGATCTTCGCAGCCATCACAGCACCTCAGGCGCAAGCGAGATGATCTTCATGTGGTTCTTGGCGCGCAGCTCGCGCGGAACCGGTCCGAAGATGCGGGTGCCGACAGGCTCTTTCTGATTGTTGATCAGAACGGCCGCGTTGCGGTCGAACCGGATCACCGAACCGTCGGGACGCTTCACGTCCTTGGCGGTGCGAACGACGACCGCCTTCATGACGTCGCCCTTCTTCACGCGACCGCGCGGAATGGCTTCCTTGATCGAGACGACGATGATGTCGCCGATGCGGGCATAGCGCCGCTTCGACCCGCCGAGAACCTTGATGCACATCACGCGACGGGCGCCGGAGTTATCCGCGACCTCGAGATTGGTCTGCACCTGGATCATGGCCTTGATCCTTCCAGTGTGTATCAGCGCGGTTTCCCGGACGCACCAGCGCCCCCGGGACTACGACTGACGGGGGTCGATCGCCCCCTGGCCTCAAAACAAAGCATGATCCGCAAAAGTGGAGCCCACCTTTGCGGCGAAACATGCCCGACTATTTTCACTGCTGCGCCGCCCGAACGAATCGGACGGCAACAGCCGCGTTGACCTACGCCTTGGGAGCGTTGTCGAGCACAACCCAGCTTTTCAGCTTGGAAATCGGCTTGGACTCCTCGATCCAGACCTGATCCCCGACCTTGGCCACCTCCGCCTCGTCATGGGCGTGATAGTTTTTGGTGCGGCGAACCGTCTTCTTGAGGAGAGGGTGCGTATAGCGCCGCTCGACCTTGACCACAACAGTTTTGTTCTGCTTGTCGCTGACGACGACGCCCTGCAGCACGCGCTTCGGCATTGTCTGACTCCTCAGGCGCTCGCGGCCGCGGTCTTCGACCGCTGCAGCGTCTTGATGCGGGCGATGTCCTTGCGGACCTCGGTCACCCGGGCGGTGTTCTCGAGCTGGCCGGTGGCCTTCTGGAAGCGCAGGTTGAACTGCTCCTTCTTGAGCTTCAGGAGCTCGTCCTGGAGCAGGTCCACGCTCATGGCCTTCAGGTCGGACAGGCGTTGCGAAGCTTTCATCTCGTCCTCCCTTCTTACTCGGCGATGCGCTGGATGAAGCGCGTCTTGATCGGCAGCTTGGCGGCGCCGAGGCGAAGGGCCTCGCGCGCGGTCTCTTCCGGCACGCCGTCGAGCTCGAACATGATCCGGCCCGGCTTGACCTTGGCTGCCCAGAATTCAGGCGCGCCCTTGCCCTTGCCCATGCGGACTTCGGTCGGCTTCTTCGACACCGGCACGTCCGGGAACACGCGGATCCAGACACGGCCGGCGCGCTTCATGGCGCGGGTGATCGCGCGGCGGGCCGCCTCGATCTGCCGGGCGGTGATGCGCTCCGGCTCCTGCGCCTTGAGGCCGAACTGGCCGAAGTTCAGGTCCGTGCCGCCCTTGGCGACGCCGGAGATGCGTCCCTTGAACTGCTTGCGGAACTTGGTCTTCTTAGGTTGCAACATGGCTCTTCTCGATCAGCCTTATGCATGCTCGCGACGATGGCCACCGCCGGAACGGCCGCCCTCGTCTGCCATGCGCTTGTCCTGGGCCATCGGGTCGTGTTCGAGGATCTCGCCCTTGAAGATCCAGACCTTGATGCCGCACGTGCCGTAGGTGGTGAAGGCGGTGCCGACACCGTAATCCACATCGGCGCGCAGCGTGTGCAGCGGAACGCGACCCTCGCGATACCACTCGAGGCGCGCGATCTCGGCGCCGCCGAGACGGCCCGAGCAGTTGATGCGGATGCCCTCGGCACCCAGGCGCATCGCCGACTGCACGGCGCGCTTCATGGCGCGACGGAAGGCGACGCGGCGCTCGAGCTGCTGGGCGATCGAGTCGGCGACCAGCGTGGCGTCGATCTCGGGCTTGCGCACCTCGACGATGTTGATCGTCACGTCGGCCTTGGTGAGCTTCATCACCGACTTGCGCAGCTTCTCGATGTCGGCGCCCTTCTTGCCGATCACCACGCCCGGACGCGCCGAGTGGATGGTGACCCGGCACTTCTTGTGCGGGCGCTCGATGATGATCTTGGAGACCGCGGCCTGCTTCAGCAGCTTCATGAGGGCGGCGCGAATGGCCATGTCCTCATGCAGCAGCTTGCCGTACTCGCCCTTCTGCGCGAACCAGCGGGAGTCCCAGGTCCGGTTGATGCCGAGGCGAAGCCCGATCGGATTGATTTTCTGACCCATCGTTCTCTCCTCAGGCCTTCGCAGCCTGGACTTCGCGCACCACGATCGTGATGTTGGCGAACGGCTTCAGGATGCGGGCGCCACGGCCGCGGGCGCGGGCGTGGAAGCGCTTCATCACGAGCGCCTTGCCGACGAAGGCCTGGGCCACGACGAGATCGTCGACGTCGAGATCATGATTGTTCTCGGCGTTGGCGATCGCGCTCTGCAGGCACTTGCGCACATCCAGCGAGATCCGCTTGCGCGAGAACTCGAGGTCGGCGAGCGCCGTCGAGACCTTCTTGCCCCGGATCAGCTGGGCGACGAGGTTGAGCTTCTGCGGCGAGACGCGAAGGTTGCGGGCGACCGCGACGGCTTCGTTCTCGGGCAGCGCACGGGGGGCGGATGCTTTACCCATGGCTTACTTCCTCTTCGCCTTCTTGTCGGCGGCATGGCCGTGGAAGGTGCGCGTCGGCGAGAACTCGCCGAACTTGTGGCCCACCATCTCCTCGGAGACGCTCACCGGCACATGCTTGTGGCCGTTGTAGACGCCGAACGTCAGACCGACGAACTGCGGCAGGATCGTGGAGCGACGGCTCCAGATCTTGATGACTTCCTGCCGGCTCGCCGAACGGGCGACCTCGGCCTTTTTCAGAAGGTATCCGTCGACGAACGGACCTTTCCAAAGCGAACGCGCCATGACGGACCTCAGTTCTTCTTCTTGCGGGCGTGACGGCTCGACACGATGAAGGTGTCGGTCCGCTTGTTCGAGCGGGTCTTCTTGCCCTTGGTCGGGAGACCCCAGGGCGTGACCGGGTGACGGCCACCCGAGGTGCGGCCTTCGCCGCCGCCATGGGGATGGTCGACCGGGTTCATCGAGACACCGCGGTTGTGCGGGCGACGGCCGAGCCAGCGCGAGCGACCCGCCTTGCCGTCGTTGCGGTTCATGTGGTCGGGATTCGAAACCGCGCCCACCGTGGCGTAGCACAGGCCGCTGATCAGGCGCTGCTCGCCCGAGTTCAGGCGGACGATGACGTAGCCCTGGTCACGGCCGACGATCTGGGCGTAGTTGCCCGCCGAGCGCGCCAGCTGACCGCCCTTGCCGATCTTCAGCTCGACATTGTGGACGATCGTGCCGATCGGCAGCGAGCCCATCGGGGCGGCGTTGCCGGGCTTCACGTCCACCGACGGACCGGAGACGACGCTGTCGCCGACGGCCAGGCGCTGCGGGGCCAGGATATAGGCCTGCTCGCCGTCGCTGTACTTGATCAGCGCGATGAAGGCGCTGCGGTTCGGATCATACTCCAGGCGCTCGACGACGGCCGGGATGCCGTCCTTGCCGCGACGCTTGAAGTCGATCAGGCGGAGCGTCCGCTTGTGTCCACCGCCGCGGAAGCGGACGGTGATGCGGCCGAGATTGTTGCGGCCGCCGGAGGACGACTTGCCCTCCGTCAGCACCTTCAGCGGCTTGCCCTTGTAGAGCTCGCTGCGGTCGACGATCACGAGCTGGCGAAGGCTCGGCGTGACCGGCTTGAAATTCTTCAAAGCCATGGTGTGCGATCCTTCCTTACAGGCCCGTGGTCACGTCGATGGAGTGACCTTCCTCGAGGGTCACGACCGCCTTCTTGACGTCCGCGCGCTGGCCGAGCCGGCCGCGGAAGACCTTCATCTTGCCCTCGGTGACGAGCGTGTTGACGCTCTTCACCTTGACGTCGAACAGCTTCTCGATCGCCGCCTTGATCTGCGGCTTCGTGGCGGTCTTGGCGACCTTGAAGACGACCTTGTTGTGCTCGGAGAGCATGGTCGCCTTCTCGGTGATCACCGGCCCGCGGATCACGTCGTAGTGGCGCGGGTCCAGATTCTTGGCGGACTGGCTCATGAGAAGCGCGCCTCCAGCGCATCGACAGCCGCGCGCGTCAGGACGAGCTTGTCGCGACGCAGGATGTCATAAACGTTGATGCCCTGGATCGGCAGGACGTCGACATTCGGGATCGAACGCGCGGCCAGGCCGAAGTTCGTGTCGATCTCGGCACCGCCGATCACCAGCGCGCTGGAGAGCGACAGCTTGCCGAAATGGCCGAGCAGCACCTTGGTCTTCGGCTCCGCCAGCTTGGCGTCGTCGAGGATGATGATGCCGCCGTCCTTCGCCTTCGCCGACAGCGCGTGGCGCAGGGCGAGAGCGCGGACCTTCTTGGGCAGGTCGTGGGCATGGTCGCGCACGATCGGACCGAAGGCCTTGCCGCCGCCGCGGAACTGCGGAGCGGACGCCGCACCGTGACGGGCGCCGCCGGTGCCCTTCTGCTTGTAGATCTTCTTGCGGGTGCGGTCGACTTCCGACCGGCCCTTCGACTTGTGCGTGCCGGCGCGGCGCTTGGCGAGCTGGTAGCGCACCATGCGGGCGAGGATGTCGGCGCGCGGCTCCAGGCCGAAGATCGCATCCGAGAGCTCGACCGAACCGGCCGAGCCACCCTCGAGAGTGGTGATATCGAGTTTCATCACGCGTTCTCCTCAGCCTGGGCCGCAGGAGCCTCAGCGGTCGCCTCGCCGGCGGACCGGAACTTGCCCGGCAGCGGCGCATCCTTCGGAAGCGGACGCTTGATGGCGTCGCGGACATGGATCCAGCCGCCGGCCACGCCGGGAACGGCGCCCTCGACCAGGATCAGGCCACGCTCGGCATCCGTCTGGACGACGCGCAGGTTCTGCGTGGTGACGCGCTCGGCACCGAGATGGCCGGGCATCTTCTTGTTCTTGAAGGTCTTGCCGGGGTCCTGGCGGCCACCGGTCGAACCGATCGAGCGGTGCGAGACCGAGACGCCGTGGGTGGCGCGCAGACCGCCGAAGTTCCAGCGCTTCATGCCGCCGGCGAAGCCCTTGCCGGTGGTGGTGCCGCTGACGTCGACGAACTGGCCGACGACGAAGTGATCGGCCGTCAGCTCGGCGCCGACCGGGATCAGCGCATCGTCGCTGACGCGGAACTCGACCACCTTGCGCTTCGGCTCGACCTTCGCGACGGCGAAGTGGCCGCGCTCGGCCTTCGAGACATTCTTGACCTTGGCCGTGCCCGTGCCGAGCTGCACGGCGACATAGCCGTTCTTCTCGATCGTGCGGTGAGCGACGACCTGGCAGTTATCGAGCTTCAGCACGGTGACCGGGATATGTTCGCCGGCATCGGTGAAGATGCGGGTCATCCCGACTTTCTGTGCAATCACACCGGAACGCATCGGTGCATACCTTCCCTTGGGGTCATGACCATCCCGCCGACATGCGGGAGACAGAGGACCCGGCTAAAACGGATCAGAGCTTGATTTCGACGTCGACGCCGGCGGCGAGATCGAGCTTCATGAGGGCGTCGACCGTCTGCGGGGTCGGGTCGACGATGTCGAGAACCCGCTTGTGGGTCCGCATTTCGAACTGCTCGCGCGACTTCTTGTCGATGTGCGGCGAGCGGTTGACCGTGAACTTCTCGATGAGCGTGGGCAGCGGGATGGGGCCGCGGACCTGGGCGCCCGTCCTCTTCGCGGTCGACACGATCTCGCGCGTCGAAGCGTCGAGAATGCGGTGGTCGAACGCCTTGAGGCGGATCCGGATGTTCTGACCGTTCATGGTCTTATCTTCCTCGTGACGTGAAAGGGCGAAGGCCCGGCAGGGCCCACGCCCTCACGAAAACGCGTTACGCGATGATGCTGGCGACGACGCCGGCGCCGACGGTGCGTCCGCCTTCGCGGATGGCGAAGCGCAGCTTCTCCTCCATCGCGATCGGCACGATCAGGTGCACTTCCATGGCGATGTTGTCGCCCGGCA